>Ga0209056_10000089_pt1 | contig 92046 bp, 82 predicted proteins | sample GraSoiAngelo_114_FD_185876 | JGI IMG/M metagenome (GOLD analysis project Ga0209056, IMG submission 185876) | Grasslands soil microbial communities from the Angelo Coastal Reserve, California, USA - 14_0903_13_40cm (SPAdes) (version 2) | ecosystem: Environmental > Terrestrial > Soil > Grasslands... | reverse complement strand
TCGAACACGATTCGCAGCTCACCCACGCGACCCGACCGTGTCGTGCGGCTCACCGCCACGTCGGTAATCCGCTGCAGTCCGTCACCGGAGAGCGGCGTCACGGTGGGCAGCGTCCGCGACAATATAGCGCGCAGCTTCGAGCCGTCCCATTCTTCGCGCCACCGAAATCGCGGGGCGATGTCGCAGTAGAAGTGCCCCCCCCCGTCGCCGCGGTCGTCGGACACGGGTCGCAGATAGGGACGCGAGCGCGCGGTCGCAAATGCTTCTTCCACTCCTGCGGTGCTGAATCCGCAGGCCGAATGGAAATAGGCGTCGATCACCTCACCGTCGTACGTCAGCACCTGACCGGCGGTTGCGCGGACCGCGTCCCAGACCTGATCGGTTTCCACGGCGACGCCGAGATAGACCTGGTCGCGCGTGTCGGCATATGCATCGAACCCGAATGCCTCCCACCGGCCCCGGTTCTTGATCGCGAAGCTGCGAGAGACGACGGCCTGGGCGAGCACCGCCGCCAGCTCATCGGGCCGGCGTGCGCCGATTTCCGGTGCCACGACGCCCGCGACGTAGCTCTCGACGTTGACGCGATTCACCACTGTCAGCCCGCCGCGGCCCGACGTGATGTTGATGCGTCCGCGATAGCGCCGGCCGTTCGCCACCACGAACCGGTTCTCGGTGACGTTCACGACGGCGACGCCGCGCAGCGGCTCGGTTCGCGTGCTGTCGGGCTTCACCAGACGAAGACGCGAGGGATCAGCCGAATCCGGGAAGACGACCCACCGCACGCCCGCCGGGATGGATCCCACCGGCGTACCGATCGCCGCGTCGCTGACGAACAGCTCGCCGCTCTCAGGGCCACCGATGGACGCATTGGGAAGTCCCACCGCGAGACCAATCCGCAGCTCCGGCTCACCCGCGGCGGTAGGCTGCGGCGCGCGCGGGGTCCGCGGGCACCCCGCCGTCGCGAGCAGCGCGAGGCTAGCGAGCGCGCGCTTCGGCCAGCGCCGCATCGAGCTGCTCGATGGTGAAATCGATATCCGCCTCGGAGTGCGCCGACGAAACGAAACCCGCCTCGAAGGCGGACGGCGCGAGAAACACGCCGCGGGCGAGCGCAGCCTTGTGCCAGCGCGCGAAGAGCGCGGCGTCCGTTCGCTTCGCATCGGTGTAGTTGCGAACCGGACCTGCGGTGAAATAGGCGCCCCACATCGATCCCGCGTGGCCCACGGTTACGGGCACGTCATGGCGCTTCGCCACATCGCTCAGACCACTGGTCAAGCGCGCGGTCCGCCGCTCCAACGTTTCATAGAACCCTGAGCGCGACGTTTCTCGCAGCGTCGCCAGACCGGCCGCCATCGCGACCGGATTTCCGGAAAGGGTACCTGCTTGATAGACCGGACCTTCCGGCGCTATCCGTTTCATCAAATCGGCACGGCCTCCGTAGACGCCCACCGGAAACCCGCCGCCCACGATCTTGCCCAATGTGGTGAGGTCAGGTTGCACGCCCCTCTCCAGACGCTCCTGTGCGCCTCCCGCCGCCACGCGAAATCCGGTCATCACCTCATCGAAGATCAACAGCGCCCCGTACTGGTCACACACGGCGCGCAGGGCAGGATGAAAATCGGAGTCGGGGCTGATGAACCCGGCATTCCCCACATACGGCTCGACGATGACGGCGCCGATACGACCCGGGTGCTCACGGAAGAGATCGGCGACGGCCCGGGCGTCGTTGAACGGCGCCGTGAGCGTGAGACCCGCCAGTGCCGCGGGCACGCCTGGACTGTCGGGCAGGCCCAGCGTCGCGACGCCGGAGCCCGCCTTTACGAGAAAACTGTCGGCGTGCCCGTGATAACAGCCCTCAAATTTCACGATGAGCTCACGCCCCGTCACCGCGCGGGCCAGCCGCACGGCTGCCATCGTCGCCTCCGTGCCGCTGTTCACGAACCGCATCATCTCGAGGCTCGGCATGCGCCGCCGCACTTCTTCGGCGAGCTCCACCTCGGCCTCGCACGGCGCGCCGTACGTCCAGCCCCGTGCGGCGGCGTTCTGGACAGCTTCGAGAACAGCCGGATGCGCGTGGCCCAGTATCAGGGCGCCCCAAGAGCAGACGTAATCGATGTACTCCCGCCCATCGACATCCGCGAGACTCGATCCGTGCCCATGTGCGACAAAAAATGGCGTCCCGCCGACTGCCCGGAACGCCCGCACGGGTGAGTTCACCCCACCGGGCAACACCCGTTTCGCCCGGTCGAAGAGCTCGCCCGATCGTCCCTCCGTCACGTCAGCGCTGCCGCCTGGAAATCGTAGTCCTCGCTCGCCGTGATCCGTGCCCGCACGAAGCCGCCAGGTTCTGCCCAGCCGCCGCGCTCGAGGTAGGTCACGCCATCGACGTCGTCGGCCTGCCATTGGACGCGCCCGACCTTGATGCCTTCTTCGTCTTCCAGCCGGTCCACGAGCACGTCGACCTCACGCCCGACAAACCGCTCCAACCGTTCAGCCGAGATAGCACGCTGTACCTCGACGACTTCTGCTAGACGATCCTGCTTGACGATTTCCTCGACGTCGTCTTGGTATTGCATCGCCCGCGTTCCCTCCTGCGGCGAGTACGCAAACGCGCCCATGCGGTCGAATTGCGCTTCCTCGAGGAAGGCCAGCAACGCCCGGAAATCCTCGTCCGTCTCGCCCGGGAATCCGACGAGGCACGTCGTACGGATCGCCAGATCGGGAACGGCGCCGCGCAGCCAGGCGAGCTTGGCGCGCAACGTCCGCACCCGCTCCGGGCGCCGCATCCGTTCCAGCATGCGGTCGGTCGCGTGCTGGATCGGCATGTCGATGTACGGCACGATCCGCGATTCGCGCGCCATCAAGTCGACCAGGCGCTCGTTGATCCCCGCGGAGTAGACGTACAGGAGTCGGAACCACGGCACGGAGGTCTCCCGCAGCAATGCCTCAAGCAGATCAGGCAGTTTCGGGCTCCCGATTCCTAAATCCCGGCCCCAGTGACCAAGGTCCTGCGCGACCAGGTTGATCTCCTTCGCCCCCTGCGCCTCGAGCTGCTGCGCTTCGCGCACCAGGCGCGCGAGCGGCTCGGAGCGATGCTTCCCGCGCATCAGCGGAATGGCGCAGAAGGCGCAGGTGTGGTCGCAGCCTTCGGAGATCTTGAGGTAGCGCACGTGCGGCTGATCGCCCAGGAACTGGCGCACGCCCGGGTGCTCGGCGACGGGATCGTCGATCAAGCCTCGCTGCGCGAGCTCGGGCACCAGATGATGGAGCTCCGAGAACCCCAGAAACAGATCGACCTCGGGAATCTCAGTTTGCAGCTCATGCTTGTATCGCTGCACGAGACAACCGACCGCCACGACCGCCTTGACCGCCGCAGTTGTTTTTAATTTTGCGGCTGCGAGCATCGCGTCGATCGATTCCTGTTTCGCCGCGTCGATGAAGCCGCAGGTGTTGACCAGGATGACGTCAGCGGCTTGAAGCTCGGGCGTGACGACCGCGCCGTGTCCCACCAGCTCGCCCACGAGCCGCTCCGAGTCCACCGTCGCTTTGTCGCAGCCGAGGGAGATGACGCCCAGCTTCATCCGCCCCCCCGGTAGTTCCCGCGATGACTTCCTGGAGCTCGTCCTTGGAGGGAGCCTGCACCCGGATCTCTTCGCCCTGAATCGAAGCCTGGGCTTTCTTGAATTTCTTATCCTTGATTGCCTTCACGATCGCCTTTGCTTTGTCCTGCGGGATTCCCTGCGTGAGCTTGATCTCGCGCCGCACGGTGTCGTTCGCCGCCGGCGTGACTGCGCCGAGCTCCATGTTTTTCACCGGCACGCCGCGCTTGATCATTTTCGACTGCAGCACGTCGAACAGGGCTTTCATCTTGAAGTCGTCGTCCGCGACCAGCGTCAGGACCGCCTTGGCGCGATCGAAGCTCAGCGACGCCTTCGAGCCTTTGAAGTCGTAACGCTGGATGATTTCTTTCGTGGCTTGATTGACGGCGTTGTCGACCTCCTGGAGGTCGGCGCCGGTGGAAACGTCAAACGATGCAGTGGAGGCCATAGGGCGGGTAATCTACCCGCCCCGACCCTAGGACAGGAAGCTTTCCAGCGCGCGGGCTCGGGAGACGTGGCGGAGTCTCGCCAGCGCCTTTTCCTTGAGCTGGCGCACCCGCTCGCGCGTAATCCCCAGCTGCGACCCGATCTCCTCGAGGGTCATCGGCTCCTGCCCCTCGAGACCGAAGTAGAGCCGCAGAATGCGGGCTTCGCGCTCCTTGAGCGTCGCCAGCACCGACTCGATCGATTCGGTGAGCGCGTGCTCGAAGATCTCGTCGTCGGGACCGGGATTCTGCGTGTCGGGCAGATAGTCCAGCAGCTTGTTGTCTTCGCCCGGCGTGAGCGGGGCGTCGAGCGACAGATGCGCCTGCGAGATCGACAGCGTCTTCGCGACTTCTTCTTCGGAGATGTCCATCCCCTCGGCGATTTCTTCCACGGTCGGCTCGCGGCCCAACTCCTGGAGCAGCGACGCCGAGCGCTTGCCGATGCGATGCAGCGTGCCGGCGCGATTCAGCGGCACGCGCACGATGCGCGACTGCTCGGCGAGCGCCTGGAGAATCGCCTGGCGGATCCACCAGACCGCGTACGAGATGAACTTGATGCCTTTGGTCTCGTCGAACTTGTGGGCTGCGCGGATCAGGCCGAGGTTGCCCTCGTTGATCAGATCGGAGAGGGAGACGCCCTGATTCTGATATTTCTTGGCGACCGACACGACGAACCGCAGGTTCGAACGGACGAGTTTATCGAGCGCCTCCGGATCCTGCTGCTTGATTCGCTGCGCGAGGGTGACCTCTTCTTCGCGCGTGATCAGCGGATACTGGCTGATTTCTCGCAGATACTGATCCAGAGATCCCTCGTCAAATGATGCGCGCTTCGCCGTATTCAGTTGCATTTTGGTGGCCACTCCTCTTGGGGAAGCTACCACTCTAATGAATCAGCGAACCGAGCCGGCTCCAGCGAATGTCGGTCAGCCAGGGAAGCGCATCGCGCGTCCCGCGATCATAACTGAAATACACGACGAGCGGGCGGCCCTTCACCGCGCTCGCGTCGACAAAGCCCCAGTAGCGTGAATCCGCCGAATTGTCGCGATTGTCCCCCAGCACGAAATATTTGTCCGCCGGGACACGCAACGGACCCCACGTATCACGGGTGGGGTGATAGCGGCGCCGCTGTTCTTCCGTGCGCCGCACCAGATACTCGCGCTGCCAGTTGAACTCGGGATCGAATCCGTCGTGGAGCGGATCGACGCGCTGCACGTACGGCTCTTCGAGCGCCCGGCCATTCACGCGCACCTGTCCCAACTGCATTTCCACGATGTCACCCGGCACGCCGATCACGCGCTTCACGTAGCTCAGCGTCGGGTCTTTCGGATAGGCGAACACGATGACGTCGCCGCGGTGTGGCGTATTGAAACCGGGGAGGCGCGCGTTGGTGCCGGGAATCTGCGCCCCGTACACCGCCTTGTTCACAAACAAAAAATCCCCCGCCAGGAGCGTGCGTTCCATGCTGCCGGAGGGGATTTGAAATGCTTCAAGAAGGAAAGTGCGAATAATGAGGAAGAGGACGAGCGCCATACCGAGCGATCGCATCCAACTGTCGAACCAGCGGCCGAGTACGGAACGGCCCTTCGCCGCGGGCAGCGGGAGCCGTGGCGTATCAGCGCCGCTTCCGCCATGGGAGGCTCCCAAGTCATGCATGTGATTTATCTTAGCAATCCAGCCCGCACGGCGCAACGGTTACGCCCCATCCGCGAGCCGCTCCCCATTGCCGCACTCTGACTCGGAATTCAGAAATCGCGTCCTGGTGACACACGCGGGCGGCGAGACAGGCCACCCGTCCCTCCCGTTCGACGCGACACCATGTGACCGCCGTCTCCGGCAACGCGTCGAGTGCGTCACGTTCCAGCGTTGCGCCACCGGTTTCCAGGATGACGACCACTGACTCGTACGGCATTCGATGATGCTAAAGGACAGCCGGTGACTGACGTCACCAATTCGTCGCAGAGCGGCGCGTTTCCACGCGCTGGTTGACCCCCCCCGACCCGTGAGATATATCGGGATTCGTTGGTTGACCGGAGGGACGATGGCGGAACCATGGATCGCTCCGCTGGACACTGGCGACTCCGAGCGCGCGTGGGACCTTTTCGTCGAGCGCTACCGCCGCTTGCTGTTTGGCGCGATCCGTCGCTACACCGGCGAACCCGACGATGTGATGGATGTGTTCGCTCACGTCTGCGAGGCGCTGCGGAAGCATGACTTCGCCCGGTTGCGGCGCTGCGCGACCATGGCTGACCCCACTCGCCCACTCTCGACCTGGCTCGTCGCGGTCGTTCACAATCTGACAGTCGATTGGTTTCGTCATCGCGACGGCCGTCGCCGCGTCTCGGCGGTCGCAGCTTCGCTGCCCCCGCACCAACAACGCATTTTCGAGTACGTGTTCGTCCAGGGTCACTCGCACGTCGAAGCCTACGAGTTGCTCCGTTCCCGAGAAGCTCCGCAGTTGTTGTTCGGAGAATTTCTGGCGGAACTGAGCGCCACGTATCGCGCGGTCCGCGCGAGCCGGCGCGGCAATATCCTCGGCGAGCTCGCCCTGGACCCACCGCCAGTTCCGGACGCGGCGCCAGACCCCGCGATCGCCGCAGAACAGCGAACGTTGCTTGCCCGAGCGCTGGATGATCTTTCCCCTGACGACCGGCTCGCAGTTCAGCTGTACGTGGTAGACGAAATGCCTGCAGAGCACGTAGCCCACGTTCTCGGATACGCTACGACAAAGACAGTCTATAACCACGTCTATCGAGCCCTCGGGGCTATCCGCAGTCACCTCGCGCAGGCGGGCATCCGCGGAGGGGACCTATGAGTCCTCAGCGAGCAGACCGGCCCGCCGCGTCCGTATCACGACGGCGATGCGGGAGTTCATCATCCGGAGCCTCCATGTGACGTCTCCGCACCCTGCCCCCGAACTTCTGGTCCCCTATGCGCTCGGCGCGAAGGACGCGACGACGGCGCGGCACGTCGCGGGTTGCGCGATCTGCCGGACCGAAATCGAGGAGATGCAGCAGGCCGCCGGGCTGCTGCGCGGCTCGGTGCTGCTCGAACGCCGAGTGGAGACCCCAGAGTGCCCGGACGAGTTTGTCCTGGCCGATTTTGTCGATGGCCGGCTCAGTCCCGAAGCCCGCGCCCCTGTGGTGGCACATCTCCTGACGTGCGCGCGTTGTCGGGGCGTCGTTACAGCGACAAGTGGCTTCGCGGCCGACGCGGCGGCGCTGAGTCGAGGCGCAGGACGAAGGTGGCGTCGCTGGTCTCTGCCCCTCGGTTTGGCGGCGGCAGCCGCGCTCGTGGTGTTGCTGTTGCCTCGCGGCGCGGATGACGGCTCGTCGCCAGGGCTCCGGGAGCCGACGGACACGAGCGTCGTCGCGCCGCTGCCGATCGCTCCGCGCGGAGCAGTGCCCCGGGTAGATCGGCTCGTCTGGTCCAGCGTGCCGCGGGTCGAGCGGTACCGCTTGAGGCTGTACACCGGCGACGGCGATGTCCTCTGGACCAAGGAGACGACGGACACATCCGTGACGTTGCCGAACTCAGTCGTGCTCTCGCCCCAAGTCACCTACTTCTGGAAGGTCGAGGCACAGACCGAATGGAAACGGTGGGTCGCCTCAGATCTCGTGGAATTCCGGCTCGGCGGACCTTCGCGATGATCGCCCTCACGGCGGCGTTCTCCGTCCTCGCTCTGGCAGCACAATCCCCCCAGGACGTGGGCGCGCTGCGCGCACTCGCAAGGGACGGGCCCGACTCGGTGCTCGTCGAGCGGCTCCGGCGGGGGCCCCGTGACCTCCGCGAGGCGTTGCGCCAACTCCTCGCCGCAGCCGCCCGCTCCGAGGATTCGGTTGGACTCGCCGCCCTCACCGCGGCGGAACGCCTCGCGAGCGCCTCGGTCGTAGCCTGGCGCGATTCGTTCTACGTACGCAAGGTCAGCCGCTTCCGCGCGTTGTCGCCCGCCGACCGACAGTCGAATGTCACCGCGGACAGCGCCTTGCGGGTGGGCGGCGAGGCGTTGAACAGCGCGGGGGTCGACGCCGCCATGCCGGCGTGGCGGGAGAGCCTGCGGCTTTACGAGGGTCTGGCAGACTCCGCCGGGATCGCGCGTGCTCTCGTCGCGATGGCTGGCGGATTCCGTCGCGCCTCCTCGGATGACAGCGCGGAAGCGTATTTGAGACGCTGCCGTGACCTGGCTGAGCGGATCAGGGACTACAGCACGCTGGGGAACGTCATCACCCAGCAGGCAGCCATGAAAGTAGAACGCGGCGACTTGGGAGGCGCGGAGGAGCTATTGGCCCAAGCCAAGTTGAGCTTGGAACGGACCGGGGATCCGATCGGCCTGGCATCAACCCAGAACATTCTCGGCATCGTCGCCAGGAGGCGAGGCGATTTGGCCGGCGCGCGTCGCGCCTTCGAGGCGGCGCTGGCCGCGAACCGGAGCGGCGGCAATGAGGGGGGTGCCGCGCAGATCCTCAACAACCTCGGAACCCTGGCGATGGGGGCGGGCGACTACGCCGAGGCCGCCGCCCGCTATGGCGAGGCGCTCTCAACCTATCGAAAACTCGGGAGGGAGCCGGACGCTGCGGACGTGCTCCGCAACCTCGCAGTACTGGCGCATCGTCGCGGGGACTATCCGGCGGCCCTCAGGGCCGACTCTGAGGCTCTGGGGATCTCGCGGCGCACTGGTCCCGAGAGCCGTGAGGTCGACGTTCGAATCCAGCTTTCGGACACACGTGCCGAGATGGGCGACCTCCAGAGCGCTATTACTGAACTGGACCGGGCCGAAGCGCTCGCGCGCCACCGGGGCGGAGGTGGGGAATGGGTGGCCAGGATCGCATTGGCTCGGGGCCACCTCGCGTTCCGGCTCAACCGGTTGGCCGACGCCGAGCGGGAGTACGCGCGCGCCCAGCGCCTGTCGCGCGGCGCCGGAGCTGCCGACGTAAGCACGCGGAATCGGGCGCAGCTGGGGATGGCGGACGTGCTCTTGAAGCGGGCGAGCTACCGCGAGGCCCAAGTCACCCTGGAGCGGGTGCTGCTGCGAGGCGAATTTGACCTCCACAACGCGGCTATGACACGCACTCTGATGGGCGCCGCAGCCTGGCGGGCTGGGGACACCGCCACTGCACGACGGGCCTTCCGTGTGGCTATTGACACGCTGCGCTCCATTGGCGCGGTTGACGAAGAAGCTAAAGCACTGTCCGAGCTCGGCGACTTTGAGGCAAACGCGGGACGCGCGCTCGTGGCGGAATCGCTCTACCGGCGCGGGCTCACCCGCCTCGGCGCGAGACCGGCTCCCGAGATCGCGCGGGACCTGCACGCCGGCCTGGCCGGCGCGCTGCGGAGTCAGGGAGCGCTGCCGGAGGCGGCGCAGGAGCTCTTGTCAGCCATCGCCAATATCGAACGGGTGTCTGGGAACCTACCGTTGGAGGAGCACCGGGCGGCCTTCCGCGCGGACAAGTGGAACGTGTACGTCGAGCTCGCGCTCGTCGAACGTGCGCGCGGCCGGACGGAGGCCGCGTTCGAGGCGAGCGAACGGTTGCGGGAGCGGCAGCTACTCGAGCTGCTGGCGCGCGGCCGCGTCACGGAGGGCCCGACCGGTCCAACGTTGGCAGGCCGGGAGCAGGATCTCCGCCGCAAGATCGGGGAGCTGACACAGCGGCTCGAAGCTCGGGACGACATGGCATCGGAGCTGCGCGACCCCGCGCGCCCGCATCCAGCCACGGAGGCGACACGCGCCGAGTTGACCGAGGCCCAGGAAGCCTACGGCGCCCTGCTGACCGAGATGCGCGCAGCGAATCCCGCGTACGCCGCCCTCGTGCGCGGCGAGATCGCACCCGCGGCGGCAGTCAAAGCCGCGCTCGCGCCCGACGAAGCCCTACTCGAATACCTCGTGGGCGACTCGACAACGATCGTCTTCGTGGTCACCTCCGACAGCCTCGTCGCTTTGGACCTGCACTTGACGCATGACGCACTCATCGCGCGCCTGGACTTCGCGCGCGGGACGCTCGCGAGCCCGACCGCGGGGGCCGCGCGTTCCGCCTGGCGCTCGCCGCTCCGGAGGCTTTACCAGCAGCTCATCGCACCGGTAGAGGCGAGCGGACTGCTTGCTGGGAAGCAACGCCTGCTCATCGCGCCACACGCCGAGCTGCACTACCTCCCGTTCGCCGCGCTGCTACGACCGGGGCCGCCGGAACAGTTGCTCATCGAGCGATACGTGCTCGAGTACGTCCCGTCCGCCTCGGTTTGGCTGCGGCTCCGGGAGCGGCCGGCGCCGCCGAGGAGCGGGCACGTCCTGGCGTTCGCCCCACGCGCTACAGCGCTCCCCGGGTCGCAGGCGGAGGTAACAGCGATCGGCCGCGCATACGGTGATCGCGCGCAGGCCTTGCTGGGCGCGGCGGCGACCGAGCACGCATTTCGTACCCTCGCCCCCGGCCAAGAGATCGTCCATCTCGCCACATACGGCGTGCTGAACAAGAACAACCCGCTGTTCTCGTTCGTCGAGCTTGGCGCCGGCGACGGAGACGACGGGCGACTCGAAGTGCACGAAGTCTTCGGGCTCACGCTCAACGCCCGGCTGGTGGTGCTGAGTGCCTGTCAGACCGGACTCGGTTCGGGCGCCGTCGCCGACGTACCACCGGGTGATGACTGGGTAGGGCTTGTGCAGGGCTTCCTCTACGCCGGCGCCTCGAACGTGATCGGGACATTGTGGCCGGTGGCCGACATCGCTACGGCGCGCTTTATGGAGGGGTTCTATCACGAACTCGCTGCCGGACGGCCCGAAGCCGAGGCGCTCGCCCTGGCCCAGCGGGCGGCGCTACGCAACCCGCGCACAGCCCACCCGTTCTTCTGGGCCGGTTTCACGCTCGTCAGCGGTGAGTAGCACCCGTCTAAACATCGTCGATTCACGCTGAATTCCGCTGAGCAACGCGTCTGAGGTTGTCCGTACCACGAGGACGTCGTCGACCGCGAGGGCCGACCGTCCGTCGGCACGTTCGTAGGACTCGGAGCCCAGGAGGCCTGACCATGACTCGCCACCGTTGGTTGATCCCGACGATCCTCGCGGCGCTGTTCGCCGCGTGCGACAACAAGGATCCCCTCGCGCCCTCGTTTGCCCTCTCTGGAAACGGCACACCCGCGGCTCCGACGAACCTCACCGCGAGCGCGGATTCCTACCATCAGATCTGGCTCGCCTGGCAGGACAACGCGACTAACGAGGCCGGATTTGAAGTGTGGCGCTGGACCACGGGATCGGGAGGTACGTTCACCCTGTTCACGACCTATCCCTGGCCGAACACTACGACGGGAGGGAACGACGGTCTCCAAGCCCTGACGGAGTACTGCTACAAGGTGCGCGCCTACAGCACGCTGGGACAGAGCGGCAAGGTCCGCGCCTATTCGGGTTTCTCCAATATCGCGTGCGCCACGACCAAAAGTCTCCCGGTCCCCGCGGCGCCGTCCGCTTTGAACGCCAAGCCCGACCCCTGGGGAATTCTGATCACGTGGACGGACAACGCCAGCGACGAGACCGGATTCCGCGTCGAGCGCTCGGCAACCAGCAATGGACCTTGGACCAGCCTGGGGAACATCAGTCCGAACGTCGTGTCGTTCCGTGACTGGCAGCCTCCAGCAAACGAGCAGACGGCCTGCTACAGGGTCATCGCCTTCAACTCCTACGGCGACTCGCCGAGCTCGAACGTCGCCTGCACGGCGAGTCCGAAGCCTCCGTCGAACCTCGTCGCGACTGCGAGCGGCCCCGCCGTTGATCTCACCTGGACCGACAACTCGGTCATCGAGGACGGGTTCCACGTGTATCGGTGGACGGTGGCCAACGGCGTCCCGGTCGTCATCGCGACCCTTTCGGCCAACGCCACGGCCTACCACGACGCCGGACTCGCCGACGACATCTACTACTACCAAGTCCGCGCCACGAAAAATGGCGGAGAGTCGGATGGCTCGAACAACGCAGCCGCGTCCGTGGTCACAGCGCCGCCGGCTGCGCCATCTGCGCTGGCCGTCTACCCATCATCGAGCAGCAGTATGACGATCACCTGGGTCGACAATTCGACGAGCGAAGCGGGGTTCCGCGTGGAGCGCTCGGCCGATGGCGGGGCGAGTTGGAGCGCCGTCGAAACCGCCCCGCAAGACGCGACCTCCCTAGGCGACGCGGGTTTGTCCAGCGAGCAGCGGGCGTGCTATCGCGTCATCGCGTTCAACAGTTTGGGCGATTCGCAGGTGTCCAACACGGGTTGCGCTACGCCACCGGCGGCCCCCACGGGTCTCGTGGCCATCGGTGCGGCCGTCGGGGCGATCGACCTCACCTGGACCGATAACTCCGGTGTCGAAGATGGCTACGCGGTGCTCCGCCTGACGCTCGGCCAGTACTGCGACGACGGCGGGTGCTACGACTACTACTACTACGACCAAATCGCGACGCTCGACGCCAATGCAACGAGCTATCGCGACTCGGGCCTCTTTTCGGGCGACTCTCACAGCTACGTCGTCGTGGCGCTGAAGGACGGCGGGCACTCTGATCAGTCGAACGAAGCCACAGCGACCGTACCATGATCCCGACATCGCGGAGGCATCCCGTGAAAACCCGACTCGTTGCGACCCTCGGTCTGTCCCTGTTCGTGGCCTCCTGCGAGGGGCGCACTCCGGGCGGGCCGGCAATGCCCAGGCTCGTGGCGGACGCCAGCCTGTCGCCTCAAGACAACGACCGCTACCTCGTCGTATTCGCGGCCGAGCGTGTGCCGGCCGACTTCAATGCCCGTGTCGCGCAGGTGGGGGGCCTGGTGGAGGCGTCGCTCGACAGCATTGGAGCGGCCAGTGTCACCGGCCTGTCGTCGGACGCGGCGAGCGAGCTGGCGGCCTCGGCCGACACTCGAGCTGTGGAGCCAGACCCGCTCACCCAGGCGCAGGATGCTGAGGAGTCGGCGGGTGAGGCGGCCGATCCGAGCGCGCTCGACGTCAACGCTTCACCCGACGCTACGGCGTCGCCGACGTCGGCGCAGTTCTACGCCCGGCAATGGAACCTGCGGGCCGTGTTCGCGCCCGACGCGTGGGCCGCCGGTTTTCTGGGGTCGCGTGACGTCGTGGTCGCAATCCTGGACACAGGGATCGACTATTCCAACGCCGATCTCGCGGGGCTCGTGGATCTGGACCGGTCGATCTCTCTCGTACCGGAGGACGTGACGCAACACTATCCGGGCCGACTGCAGTTCAGCGACTTGTTCTGGCACGGGACCGCCGTCGCGTCCGCCGTCGTGAGTAACGCGCGCGTGCTGGCGGGCATCAACCGGTACGTCACACTCCTCGCGGTGAAAGTCGCGGACTCCACGAACTCGCACACGATCGGCCGCATAATGAGCGGCATCGTCTACGCGGCCGACCACGGCGCCGATGTGATCAACGTCAGCCGGGGCAGCGAGCGCCACAAGAGCCAGAGCCCGGGCGTTATCGCAGCCTACGAGCGCGTGGTGAATTACGCGTTCCGGAAAGGGGCCCTCGTTGTCAGCGTCCCCTTCAACGATGCGGCCGACCTCGATCACGATGGCGACATCGTGCGCTTGCCCTGCGAGGCCGCCAATGCCATCTGCGTGGCTGCCACGGGCCCGACCGGCGCCAGCAGCGTCAACGGTCCGTGGGTGGATGTGGACGCACCCGCACCGTACACCGCGTTTGGCCGCTCCGCCGTCAGCGTGGCCGCACCCGGCGGCACCGGCGACCCGGGTCAGTTCCGGAGATTCTGGGCGCTTTGCACGACGACGCCGAGCGCGGCCACCGGGCCGCCGGCATGTCGAGCACACCAACCGATCGTGCAGGGGGCCGGGACGAGCTTCGCTGCGCCCACCGTCGCCGGACTCGCGGCGCTGCTCGTGGCGCAACTGGGTCACGGCAATCCCGCGCTGATCAGAGCCCGGATCCTCCAATCGGCGGATGACCTCGGCGGGCCCGGAACCGACCCGTATTATGGCAAGGGGCGCATAAACATCGCGCGGGCGTTGGGGCTCATCCAATAGGCCTCCGGCGCTGTCGCTAATAACGCGGTAGCGTCGGATCCACCTCCTCGCGCCAACGCAGAATTCCCCCCGTCAGGTTCGCCACACGCGCGAATCCCGCGTCCGCGAGGTGTGAAGCGGCCGCTCGGCTGCGACTTCCACCCTTACAGTACACGACGACTTCGCGGTCGCGATCGAGCGTGTCGACGACGTCCGGTAGTGTCGCTAGCGGCACGAGCCGCGCGCCCGGGATGCGCGCGATCTCCCATTCGAACTGCTCCCGCACGTCGATGAGCTGCAACTCCTCCCCACGCGACAGCCGGCTCTGCAGCTCGCGCGGCGTCACCTCAACGAACCCGCCGACCGACCGCGGCTCCGCCTCCGCCGCCCGCACGCCGCAGAATTGCTCGTAATCGATGAGCGCGCGGATCTCACGCGTGCCGCACGCCGGGCACGCCGGATCCTTTCGAACGCTGACCGTTCGGAACTTCATTCCCAGTGTATCGATGAGCAGCAACCGACCGGCGAGCGGCTCGCCGACGCCGACGATCAGCTTGATCGCCTCGGTCGCTTGAATCGTCCCCACCAGACCCGGGAGCACCCCCAGCACGCCGCCTTCAGCGCAGCTCGGCACCAATCCCGGAGGCGGCGGTTCGGGGAAGAGACAGCGATAGCAAGGTCCATCAGGCAAAGCAAAGACCGACGCCTGTCCCTCGAAGCGAAAAATGCTGCCGTACACGTTCGGTTTGCCCAACAGGACGCAAGCGTCGTTGACGAGATAGCGCGTCGCGAAGTTGTCGGTACCATCCACGACGATGTCGTAGCCGCTGAGGATGTCGAGCGCGTTTTTCGAGGTGAGCGCCGTCTCGTAGGTCTCCAGCCGGACATGGGGATTCACGTCGGCAATCCGCTCCCGCGCCGACAGCAGCTTGGGCCGGCCGACGTCCTTGGTGCCGTGCAGGATCTGCCGTTGGAGATTTGTGACGTCGACATTGTCGAAGTCCACGAGACCGAGCGTGCCGACGCCGGCCGCGGCGAGATAGAGCGCCGCGGGCGATCCGAGCCCGCCCGCACCGATGAGCAGGACACGCGCGGCCTTCAGCTTTTCCTGACCAGGCACGCCGACGTCGGGCAGGATGAGGTGCCGGCTGTAGCGCAACAGCTCGGCCGGGGCGAGGGTCGTCATCGCTCAACCTCCCGCGATCGCCGGGACGACGATGATCTCATCGCCGTCGCGCACGCTCGCCGCAAATCCGCCCTGGAGTCTGGCGTCGTCGTCGTTCACGTAAAACGTGACGAAGGGATAGGGCTTGCCGGCCGCGTCGCGCAGCCGCGGCGCCAGCCCGGGGAATCGGGTCGCGACGTCGGCGACGACATCGCCCAACGTCGATCCTTGTGCTTCGAGAGAGCGCCGGCCGTCAGCCAGTTTTGCGAGGACGGCGGGCAGTTGCAGTGTCACGCTCATGACAACTCCGGGGAAACGGGATGAGTCGGGGTTGGTTCGCGGTGCGCGGTACGCGGTGAGGCGGTCACCGTTGCACCTGCGACGGTAGTCGTGCATCTGATCAGTTCGGCCTCAATGCCGATTTCGCGCCAAGCCGCGAGCCGCGCGGCACCGACCGCACCGAGGTTGCTCGCTGTGGCGGGGACGCGGACCCGAGCGGTCATGCGCCCTCCTTTTGCACCAGGGCCCGCACCTCGGCGAGGCGTGGAGCGATGAGCGGTGCCGGGGTGAGGGCGGGCGCCACCGCGTCGGTCGTCTTCAGGCCATTGCCCGTGATGGCGAGCACCACCTCATCGTCCGGCCGCAGCCGACCTTCCGCCGCCAGCGCGACCGCGGCGGCGACGGTCACGCCACCGGCGGTTTCCGTGAAGATCCCGGTCTCCTCGGCGAGCTGCCGGATCCCCGCGACGATGTCCGGATCCGACACGGCAGCCGCCCAGCCGCCCGATTCGAGAATCGCGCGCTTGGCGAACAGCCCATCGGCCGGATTCCCGATCGCGATCGAGCGGGCGATGGTGCGCGGCACGACCGGCACGACGGCGTCGGCATTTTCGCGCACGAGACGCACGATCGGGGCGCACCCCGCCGCCTGGGCGCCGAAGACGCGCGGTGCGATCCCGCCGACCAGCCCGGCCGTGATGAATTCCTGGAAGCCCTTGCGGAGCTTGGTGACGAGCGATCCGCCGGCCATCGGCGCGACGATCGCCGTCGGCAGCTGCCACCCCAGCTGCTCCGCGATCTCGAACGCCATCGTCTTTGACCCTTCGCCGTAATAGCCGCGCAGATTCACGTTGACGATGCCCCAGCCGAACTGGTCGGCGACCTGCGCGCACAGCCGGTTGACGTCATCGTAGTGACCGCGCACGCGCACGAGCCGTGGGCCGTACACGGCCGTGCCGACGACCTTCGCCGGCTCGAGGTCCTCGGGGATGAAGATCCAGGCCTTCAGACCGGCGCGCGCCGCCTGGGCTGCTACAGCGTTGGCGAGGTTGCCGGTGGACGCACATCCGATCGTGTCGAGTCCGAAGGCGGCAGCGGCGTTGATCGCGGTCGCGACGACGCGATCCTTGAACGACAGCGACGGATGGGACACCGCGTCGTTCTTCACCCACACGCGCGCTACGCCCAGCCGTGTGGCGAGCCGCGGCGCCTCGACGAGTGGTGTGAACCCGGTGTCGCGCGAAAGGGTTGGCTCGCCGTCGAAGGGCAGCCATTCGCGGTAGCGCCACAGGGACGGCGGCCGCGCCGCGATGACATCGCGCGTGGGAAGTTCTCGCGCGGGATCGGGCACGGGATCGAGCGGGCCGAGGCACTGCTCGCAGATGGCGACGGGGGCCGGGTCGTGTGACACTCCGCAGGCGCGGCACACCTGTGGCCATGGCCGCAAAGCCATCGGCGGAGCAACGCTGGTCGTCACCGCCGGGCCTCCACTGCCGGTGCCCCCCCCGGTCGCGGCGTCGCTCGGACTTTGCGGGCTGTGCGGGCTTCGCGGATCAGCGCCTCGTCAGCGGGATCGATCTCATAGCAATGCTCTGGACCCGGGAACACGCTGCTACGCACATCGCGCGCGTAATCGCGGAAGGCACCCTCGACCGCGGCGCCGACCTCGGCGTACCGCTTGACGAAACGGGGCGCGATGTCGCCCACGAAGTTGCCGAGCATGTCGTGCGAGATAACGAGCTGTCCGTCCACGTGCGGGCCGGCGCCAATCCCATACACGAGCACACCGACGCGCTCGCGCACAAACGCCGCCGTCTCTGCGGGGACAGCCTCGAGCAAAATCGAGAACACCCCCACGCCCTCGAGTGCCTCCGCGTCACGCAGCAAACGCTCTGCCGCCGCCAACGACTTCCCCTGAACGCGGTAACCGCCGAGCTGGCCGAGGTTCTGTGGCGTGAGTCCGAGGTGGCCCATCACCGCAATGCCGGCATCGACCATCGCGCGCACGCGGCTCGCGACACGCGCGCCTCCCTCGCATTTCACCGCATCACATCCCGCGGCTACAAATGCCCCGGCGCTCCGGATCGCGGTTTCGTCGGACGGTTGATACGATAGGAACGGCAGATCCCCGATCACGAACGCGTGCTGCGTCGCGCGCGTCACCGCCCGGATGAACACCAGCATTTCGTCCAGCCCGATCTGGAGCGTACTCGGCAGGCCCAGCATCGTCATCGCCGCGGAATCACCCACCAGAATCATGTCGACGCCCGCCCGGTCGGCGAAAGTAGCCGTGGGATAATCGTAGGCCGTGACGAAGACGGCCTTCTCGTTGCGCGCTTTCAACCCCGCCAGTGTGGCAACGGTGACTTTACGGACGGACATGGATGCCTCCATCGGTTACAGCGGCGACCGCGAGGTCGCTGACACATTCGCGCATCCGCTCGAGCGCGAGATCGAGATTGGCCGGCGATACCGCGAACGACAGGCGCAGATGCCCCGCCCCACCTGGCCCGAAGTCGGTGCCGGGCAGGACCGCCACACCGTAGGCTTCGAGCAGCCGCGCGGCGAGCTGTCGCGTCGATAGTCCCGCCCGCTCTTCGACCTGGCGCACGTCGGGGAACGCGTAGAATGCTCCGTCAGGCCGCGGGCAACGGACACCGGGGAGGCCATTCAATCCGTCGACCAGCCAGTCCCTGCGGCGCTCGAGGCGCGCTACCGCCGTCGTCACCGTGTCCTGCGGCCCGGTGAGGGCGGCGAGCCCCGCGATCTGCACAAACGGCGGCGTACAGGACGTGCCGTTGACCACCAGCGTCGTCACCCGCTCAACCAGCGCCGCCGGCAGTACGCCGAAGCCCAGCCGCCAGCCAGTCATCGCGTAGGATTTTGAGAAGCTGTCGACGATGATGGTACGCTCGAGCATGCCCGGCAGCGCCGCGACGCTGTCCGCGGACCGGTCGTACCGGATCCGGCCGTAGACCTCGTCCGAGATCACGACGAGGTCATGACGCAGTGCGAGCTCGGCGAGCGCGTGCAGCGCATCAGTGGTCGCGACGCCGCCGGTGGGATTGCCGGGGAGATTCACGATCAACGCGCGAGTGCGCGGGCCGATCAGAGCGGCGATCCGCTCAGCATCCAATCCGCCCCCTGCGTCGAGCGGGTAGCGAACGGGAACCGCCCCCGCGAACCGCGCCACCGACGGGTAGATCGGGAACCCGGGGTCCGGCACGAGCACTTCGTCGCCCGCTTCGAGTACGGCGAGGAGGGCATAGAACACCATCGGCTTGGCCCCCGGGACCACCACGACGTTCTCTGCCGATGCTCGCACACCACGCCAGGCGAGGGATGCGGCGATCGCATCGCGCAGCGCGGGCAGGCCGGCCGGGTTCACGTATCGGGTGTGGCCATCGTGCAGCGCGCGGACACCTGCCTCGACCACGTGGGGGGGCGTCGCCCCGTCGGGCTCGCCGATCTCCAGGTGGACCACGTGGCGGCCGGCGTCCTCCAGGCGACGCGCCGCCACCAACACCTCGAACGCGCCTTCGCCCGAGAGGGCGATGAGTCGACTGGCAGGGACGACGGGCATGGTTGACCCCCGAACGAAAACGGCCGCTCAACTGAGCGGCCGCGGGAAAGCGAATCCCTCTGAAATGCCATCGCCCGGACAAATAATGCCGCGGGCGAGTCGCTTTTTAGCACTTTGTTTAACGTGGCGGCAATACGCGGCAAATCACCACGAGTCTTCAGTTGTTAAGGATAGTCTAGCCCCGCTGCTCCGGCGCCGTCAAGGGCTGAATTCGGTATCGATCTGTGCGCGCTGCAGCGTCCCCGAGTAGTCGACGTAGATCGTCTTCGTCTCGGAATAGAAGTCGTAGACCTCCCACCCGCCCTCGCGGTGTCCGTTGCCGGTCTGCTTCACCCCGCCGAAGGGAAGGTGGGCCTCCGCCCCGATCGTGGGCGCGTTGACGTACGTGATACCGGTGTCGAGATCGGTCATGGCCTGGAACGCGCCGTTGATATCGCGGGTGTAGAGCGAGCTCGACAGTCCGTACTTCACGTCGTTGTTCACGCGGATCGCTTCGGGGAGATCCTTCGCCTTGAGGACCGCGAGTACGGGGCCGAAGATCTCCTCCTGCTCGACCCGCATCCCGGGCTTCACGCCGGTGAGCACGGTGGGCTCGTAGAACCAGCCGCATTCGAGGCGCTTGTCGCCCTGCGGGATCTTGCCGCCCAGCGCGACGCTCGCGCCTTCTTGCTTCGCGATGTCGACGTACTCCGCCACCTTCTGGCGCGCCTCTTCGTGGATCAGCGGGCCGACCTCCGATTTGTCGTCGAGCCCGGGACCGAGGCGCAGCTTGGCCGCACGATCGGTCAGCATCCGCACGAACTTGTCGTGGATCTTCTCGTGCAGGATGAGCCGGCTGGTCGCGGTGCAGCGCTGCCCCGTCGTGCCGAAGGCGCCCCACAGCACACCGTCGAGCGCCAGATCCAGATCGGCATCGTCCATCACGATCATCGCGTTCTTGCCGCCCATCTCGAGCGACAGCCGCTTGTGCATCTTGCCGCACGTCGCGCCGATGGCGGACCCCGTCTCCGTCGAGCCGGTGAAAGAGATCAATGAGACGTCCGGATGCTCGACGAGGCCGCGACCAACCACCGACCCCTGCCCATGGACGAGCTGCACCACCTCCGGGGGCAAGCCCGCTTCGAGCAACACCTCAACCAGCAGATGCGCCGTGTGCGGGACGTCCTCCGCGGGTTTGAAGATCACCGCGTTCCCACACAGCAACGCTGGAAACATCTTCCAGGTCGGAATTGCAAGCGGAAAGTTGAACGGCGTGATGAGTCCCGCGATTCCGATCGGCCGGCGATAGCTCATCGCCCACTTGTTGCGCAACTCGGACGGCACGACGCGTCCAAACAGGCGACGCCCTTCGGTGGCGGCATAAAACGCGGTGTCGATGCCCTCCTGCACGTCGCCCTTCGTCTCCGCGACCACCTTGCCCATCTCGCGCGTCATCGCACGGGCGATGGCATCCTTGCGCTCGACCAGGAGCTGGCCGACGCGTTGCAACACTTGCCCGCGAATCGGCGCGGGCGTCTTGGACCACTGGGCGAAGCCGCGCTTGGCGGACGCGATCGCGCGCTTCAAGTCGTCAGGGCCCGAGCGCGGGAACCGGCCGATCACGTCGTTCCAGTCGGCGGGGTTGCGATTCTCGAAGTACTCGCCCGCCCCGGGACTGACCCAATCACCGGCGATGAAGTTCTTGAATTCTGGAGCCATGGCTTTCACGGTTCGGGGCAGAAGAATGGAACAGGTGTTTTCCCGTACAGGCGCGGCAGCAGTTGACGCCCGGCCAGGGCGAGACCCCAGATCATCAGGATGATCGACAGCGTGTGCGCGATGCCCAGTCGCCTTCTCCACGAGGTCAGCGCGCTCCAGACGCCGGCGACCGTCACCGTCGTCGCGCCAATAAGATAGAACACCAGCTTCAATCCGCAGGCGTGGGTGTACGGCCATACCAGCATGCCGATGCCCAGGCCGACTCCGAGCCCCACGCGGAGCCATGTGGTGAGCCAAGCGCGTCCCCGGGCCGGGCCGGTGGGCTGGAATCCTCCCGAGGCTGGGGCGCCGCCGACGGAGGGACGCGAGACCGGCACAGTCGGCACGCCACGGCTGAGCGTGGGATCAGCCTCCGGCAACTTCGCGAGGAGCTTGTCCACCTCGCGCATCTCGCGATCCCAATCGCGCTCTTTTGGATCCTTCTCTTTCATGAAACTGCTCCCTCGCCACCACGCGCCAATCCGTAGCGCTCGATCTTCTTGTACAGGTTACTGCGCGGCATCTGCAACGTGCGGGCGGTCTCCGACACGTTCCAGTCGTGCTCTTGAAGCTTACCGAGCAGGAACGCCCGCTCCGCCGCCTGCTTGAATTCCTCGAACGTCGCGACCCGCAGCCACGCGGCATCACCGCCGCCTGCGCCGACGCTGGTCCCCTTCCTTCGTCCCCCGTCCCCCTTCCCTACGAGTCGCTCCACATCGCTCTGGCTCACGGTCGCGCCGCTCGCAAGGATCAGCAGCCGCTCGACCGCGTTCTTGAGCTCCCGAATGTTGCCGGACCAGTCGTGCGCCGTCAGCCGCTCGACCGCGGCGTCGTCGAACCCTTTCGCGGGAAGCCCGCCGCGCTGCGTCAGCTCAGCGGAGAAATGCGTGATCAGCTGCGCGATGTCACCCCGCCGCTCGCGTAGTGGCGGCACATGGATCGGCACGACGTTGAGCCGGTAGAGCAGGTCCTCGCGAAAGCGGCCCTCCTCGATTTCCGCGCCGAGATGCTTGTTCGTGGCCGCGATGACGCGCACGTCCACCGGCAGTGCCTTGCCTGATCCGACGCGGGAGATCACTCCTTCCTGCAGGGCGCGGAGCACTTTCGCCTGCGCCGAGAGGCTCATATCGCCGATTTCATCGAGAAACAGCGTGCCGCCGTCCGCCAGCTCGAACTTGCCGGCGCGATCGGCGAACGCGCCCGTGAAGCTGCCCTTCATGTGGCCAAACAGCTCGCTCTCGATGAGCTCCGTCGGAATGGCCGCACAATTGACCTCGACGAACGGCCCGGCGGCACGCGAACTCAGCGCGTGAATTGCGCGGGCCACCAGCTCCTTGCCGGTGCCGTTCTCGCCCGTGATCAGCACGCGGGCCGGCGTGGGCGCGACCTTCTCGATCAGCCCGATCACCTGACGAATCGCCTTGCTCGACCCGACGATCTCGTATTGTGCACGGACTTCCTGTTTGAGCCGCACGTTTTCGCTGACGAGCACGACGTGCTGCAGCGCGTTCCGCAGCGTCAGCAGAATGCGATCCGTATCGAGCGGCTTCTCGAGGAAATCGTAGGCGCCAAGCTGGGTCGCTTCGACGGCGGTCTGAATCGTGCCGTGGCCCGAGATCATCACGACCTGTGCCTGCGGGTCCAGCTCGCGGACGCGCTTCAGCGTTTCCAGGCCGTCCATCCCCTCCATCTTCACGTCCAGGAAAACGAGGTGCGGCTTGAAGTCGGGATAGGCGCGGATGGCCTCATGCCCTGAGGCGCACGCCTGGACCTCGATCTCTTCGTACTCGAGGACCTGTTTCAGGGCCTCACGAATGCCCTTTTCATCATCCACGATCATCACTCGGCGGGGACTCACTGGCTTGCTCGCCGCCTCTTGTAGAGCACCACCGCGGTCGGATGCACCGCGACATCCGAGACGGCGGGATCCACCTTCAGCGGCACGGCGCCGTTCGCCGAGGCGCCGGCCATTTGCCTTGCGATCGAGTGCACGACCGGGCTGGGGATTTCGATGCCGCGCAGCGTGATCTCGCTGATGTCATACAGTGCGGTCCCGGGCCGCGCGATGGACACCGTGCCTGCCATGCGCAGCGGCTCGTGCTCACCGAACATTCCTGCGAACGGGCCGAGCGTCCCCGGGGGCAGGGCGCGCGTGTCGAGGCGCGCGTGCAGGATCAGCTTTCCTTCCTGGAGTTCGACGCGCAGCGAGTCGTACATCTTGCGCACATTCCAGTCGATTCCCGCGCCGATCAGCGAGGCCATCTCGTTCGGGGTGAGAACCACCGAATCGGGACCGGCGCTGGTTCGAAGATTCCCGACCTTGGCCTTTCCCGACGCGATGGCCGACGGTGTCGGTGCCCCCACGCCCGTGTCGGCGACCGACGGCAACGCCGTCGGGCGCCCGAACCAGCGCGCGAACGTGTGCATGATCGGCTCGCGGAACCACCACGCCAATGCGAGCGCGCCGATCACGACGATGGCGCAGCCGAGCTTGAAGACGCCCTTAAGACAACCGTTCATGGTATTTGACCTGATACACCGGGCCTTCTGGTTGGAGCGTGCTCTGCATGAGGTCCACCTCGGCAACGGTCACGGTTGCATCGAAGTCCGTCACCGCGAGGATCTCCTTGAGTCCCGTGAAATCGCGCGGCCGGGCATCGCGCGCGGCGCGTCCCAACGTGATGTGCGGCCGAAATGCCCGCGCTTCGGTCGGAAAGCCGAGCGGCGCGAACGCCTGCTCGACGCCATGCTGTAGCAACTCGAGCCCCGGATCGGGGGTCACGCCGGCCCACAGCACGTGCGGCCGGTGGTAGTCCGGGAATACGCCGAATCCGGTGATCTGCAGCGTCAGGGGACGGGGCTCGCCCGTCCCCGCGGCGCGCTGCAGCGCCTCGCGGAGCTCCGGCTCCCGCGTGTCCTCCACATCGCCCAGAAACTTGAGACTCAGGTGAATGTTGTCGGGACGCACCCACTTCACCGGCAGTTTCTCGGGTCGCTCGCGCAGCGGCGCGAGCGCATCCCACAGCTCGTGGCGCAGCTGATCTGGAAAGTTCAGGGCGACGAACGCTCTAACAGGCTCCCCCGTCGGTAGCCGCGCGGGTCAATCTCGACCTGCGCGAATCCCAGTGCCGTGAGGTGCGCCGTGATTGCCGCCCGGCGCGCTTCGACCCACGGAATCCACGACGGCTCGACTTCGAGGCGGGCCAGTCCACCGAGGTGGCGAACGCGCAAGTCACCAGTGACCCCCAATGCGCGCAAATACCCTTCTCCCTCTTCCACCTGTTTCAAGCGCGATGGGGTGATCGAGAGTCCGTATTGCACGCGACTCGAAAGGCAGGGCGCCGCCGGTGCATCCCATGTCGGCAGCCCAAACTCGCGCGACGCCGCCCGGATCTGCGCCTTGGTAAGTCCAACCTCCGCGAGCGGCGATCGCACGCCCGCCTGCTCGCCCGCCGCCTTCCCGGGACGGTGTTCGCGCAGATCGTCGGCGTTCGTGCCGTCACACACGACGCCAAGGCCGCGCTCTCGCGCGAGCGGCACGAGCTGGTGCCATAACGCCGTCTTGCAGTAGAAGCAACGGTTGGTGGGGTTGGCGAGATAGTTCGCATCCTCGAGCTCATGCGTCTCGATCTCGACGAGTGGGATGTCGAACCGTGCGGCGACATCGCGAGCCACCTGCCACTGCGCATCCGGGTACGAGGCGCTCCGACCAATGGCGGCCACCATTCGATCTTTGCCGAGCTCCTGGCGCAGCACCACCGCCAGGAAGGCCGAATCCACTCCGCCGGAATACCCAAGCAGGACCGAGGGGTAGGTGCGAACGAGGGCGCGCAGAGCCTGCATCGCCCGAATAGTAGCCCCCGCCACTGTCCTAATCAAAGGACAATTCGAACGTCAAAACCGGATATTCCGTAAGGAAGAAACCTTGTAGACTTACGATGCGTTCACGGAACAACCGGAGAACCTCCCAAATGCCCGCAAAGACTGAGCTCGACGCCACTGACCGACGGATTCTTCGCATTCTCGGGCAGGACGGCCGAGCGAGCTACCAGGCGGTCGCGGATGAAATCGGCCTCTCGCGACCCGCGATCATGGAGCGCGTCAAACGCCTCGAGGAGTCGGGATACATCCGCGGCTATCGCGTGCAGCTCGACCGCGCCAAGGTCGGCTTGCCGGTAACGGCGTTCGTGGCGGTGCGCTACGGCTCGAGTGACTACGTCGGCGACGAGCCGCGCATGCGGGAGATGGAAAAACATCCCGGCGTACTCGAGTGTCACCACATTGCCGGCGACGACTGCTACATCCTCAAAGTCGTCGCGCCCGATCTCGAGGGCGTCCAGACAATCCTGCGCGATCTGCGCGGACCGAACTCGCAGATGAACACGCGCACGACAATCGTGCTGTCCACGCTGTTCGAAAAGCCGGGCTTCATTCCCACGGAGCCAGACTGATGGCGGCGCTCAAAGGGAAGGCGCTGATCGCCTATCTGGTCGTCTGTGTCTTCTGGGGTTCGACCTATCTGGCGATCAAAGTCGGCGTCACGGAGCTGCCGCCGTTCCTGTTCGCCGGTCTGCGGTTCCTGGCGGCGGGACTCATCCTGCTCGCTCTGGCCCGCGCGCTCGGCGATCCGTTGCCGCGAAAAGGCGACTGGCGCACGTTGGCGATCGTTGGCCTGCTGTTGCTCGGCGGCGGCAACGCGTTCGTCGTCTGGTCCGAGCAGTACGTCGGCTCGGGGATCGCGAGCATCTTCGTGGTCACCGTCGCAATATGGACCGCGTTGTTCGACGCGATCATTCCCGGCGGATCGTCCGATCTGAATTGGCGCATCATCGCCGGCCTGCTGCTCGGTTTCCTCGGCACCCTCCTGCTGGTGGGCGCAACGCCGGCCGAGATTCTCGCCGCCGACAAGCGCGGCCCGATCGCTTTGACGATCGCGAGCGCGTCCTGGTCCGTGGGGACGGTCTACGCCAAGCGCCACCCGACTCAGGCGAGTCCGTACATGGGAGCGGCATTCCAGATGATCGTGGGAGGCGGCGCTGTTGGGCTTGTCGGGACGTTGCTCGGCGAATGGCCGTCCTGGCATTTGAGCACGCGCGGTATCGGTGCGATCGCGTATCTCGTCGTCTTCGGATCGATCCTCGGCTACAGTGCCTACTCGTATGCGCTGCGCCACGCGTCGGCCACGATCGTCGGCACGTACGCCTACGTGAACCCCGTGATCGCCGTGCTGCTCGGCTGGCTGCTGCTGCGCGAACCGGTGGGCCCGCGCACATTTGTGGCGATGGGAATGATTCTGGTGGCGGTCGTCTGGATTCAGTTCTCACATAAGATGCGTCGGACGGTCGGACGGTCTGACAGTCGGACTGAAGGCGCAAATACCGTCAGACGGTCCGACAGTCCGACCGTCCGACCAGAACCGGAGGCCACCACATGACTCCGCCCCTTCCCGGCGATGCGGTTCTCTTGATCGTAGACGTCCAAAAAGGGATGGACGTCTACGCCAAACAGTACAACCGCAACAATCCCGATCTCGAGAGGAACATCGCACGGCTGCAGGCGGCCTGGCGTAAGACGGGGCGACCCATCATCCACATCCAGCACCTCTCCACGGAACCGAAGTCACCGCTCCGCCCGGGCCAACCGGGCGTCGCGATCAAAGACGAAGTACGTCCCCTTCCCGGCGAGCCGGTGGTGCAGAAGTCGGTCAGCAGCGCGTTCATCGGCACGACGCTCGAAGCGGATTTACGGCGCCGCGGCCTCACGACGCTCGTTGTGGTCGGCATGCAGACGAACATGTGCGTCTCGACGACCGCTCGGATGGCGGGCAACCTCGGCTTCAACACCTACGTCGTATCCGACGCGACCGCGACGTTCGACAACATCGGCCCGAATGGTAAACGCTACGCGTCGGAGCTCGTGCACGACGTTGCCCTCGCGGATCTGAACGGCGAGTTTTCCACCGTCGTCGACACCAAAACCGTCCTGGAGCGCGCGTCATGAGTCCCCCCGTCCGCAAGGTCAATCTCACCAAGATGTTCACCCGGTTTCAGGATCAGTGGAGCCCCAAGATCGTCGGCGCGGTGAACGACAGCCTCGTGAAGCTCACGAAACTCAAGGGGGAGTTCGTCTGGCACCATCACGAGCGTGAGGATGAGCTGTTTCTGGTCGTGAAGGGCCGGCTGCGCATGAAGCTGAAAGACCAGGAGCTCGTGATCGAGCCAGGCGAGTTCGTCATCATTCCGCACGGCGTCGAGCATCTGCCGGTTGCCGAGGAAGAAACGCACGTGGTGTTGTTCGAGCCCAATTCGACGCTGAACACGGGGAACGTCCGCAATGAACGCACCGTCGCCAAGCTCGACCCGCTCTAAACTCATCGCGCGTATCTGGCATGGCGTGACCGACGCAGCGCGGGCCGACGCGTACGCCGTCTATCTCGAGCGGACCGGCGCGCGGGAGTGCCGGGCGACACCCGGCAATCGGGGCGTCTACGTGCTGCGGCGCATCAAGCAGGATCGCGCCGAGTTCACGTTCATGTCGCTGTGGGATTCATTCGAGGCAATCCGGCGCTTCGCCGGAGAGGATTATGAGAAAGCCAACTACTACCCGGAAGACCGCGATTTCCTCGTCGAGCTCGAACCCTTCGTCGACCACTACGAGGTCCTCGCCGGAGATTAGCCTCGACCCAGCTGACGCGCGCGAGTGGGAGGAGCTACGGCAACTCGGCCACCGCATGGTGGACGAGATGCTTGAGTACCTGCGCACCGTGCGGGAGCGGCCGGTCTGGCGCCCGGTCCCCGTCGACGTGCGCAAGAGGCTGTCGGGCTCCGCCCCGCGCGCGCCGAGCGCCGCCGCGGACGTCTACGAAGAGTTCAAGCGCGACGTGCTTCCCTACCCGACCGGCAACACGCATCCGCGATTCTGGGGCTGGGTGATCGGCACCGGAACGCCGGTCGCGATGCTCGCCGACATGCTGGCCTCCGGGATGAATCCGCAGGTCGCCGAGTTCGATGACGCATCGGCGGTCGTGGAGAATCAGGTGATCGGGTGGCTGGTCGAGCTGCTCGGCCTTCCCGCCGGCACGCACGGCCTACTCGTCTCCGGCGGCTCGATGGCGAACTTCGTGGGCCTGGCAGTGGCGCGGAACGCGCGCGCGGGGTTCGACATTCGCGAGAGCGGCGTGCATGGCGGACCGAAACTCACCGTATACGCCTCGAGCGAAACCCATTCCTCCGTGCGCAAGGCGGTCGAGTTACTGGGACTCGGCCACGATGCCTTGCGCTCGATTCCCGTCACCGCCGATTACACGATCGACCTGCACGCGCTGCGCGAGACGCTGGCCGCGGACAAGGCCGCGGGCCGCCGGCCCATTTGCATCGTCGGAAACGCAGGCACCGTGAACACCGGAGCGACCGATGATCTGCGCGCACTGGCTGCGTTGAGCCGGGAAGAAAAGACGTGGCTCCACGTCGACGGCGCCTTCGGTGCGCTGGCCGCGCTCGTCCCGGAGCTCCGCCCCTTGGTCTCGGGGCTCGAGCACGCCGATTCGGTCGCCTTCGATCTGCACAAGTGGCTCTACATGCCGTACGAGGTGGGATGCACCCTGGTTCGCGATCAGAAGGCGCATCGCGCCACCTTCAACGTGACTCCCGCCTACCTCGCGTCGTTCGATCGCGGCATCGCGGCGGGCGGGTTCCCGTTCGCCGAACGGGGGATCCAGCTCTCGCGCGGGTTCCGAGCCCTCAAGGTGTGGATGTCGTTCAAGACCCACGGCCTGAATGCGTTCTCGCAGCTGATCCACCAAAACGTGCGGCAGGCGCATTACCTCGCCGGGCTCGTGACGAAGCATCCGCGGCTCGAATTGCTGGCCCCCGCCCCGCTCAACGTGGTGTGCTTCCGGTTTGTCGTACCGGGCGCGGATGATGCGGCACTGAATGCTTTGAACAAGGAGATCCTGCTGCGCATTCAGGAGAGCGGGCTGGCCATTCCCTCGCAGACCGTCCTCAACGGCAAGTTCGCGATTCGTGTCGCGATCACGAACCATCGCAGCCGGCGTGAGGATTTCGATATGCTGGTGCGCGCCGTCGTCGAGACCGGCACCGCGCTGCGCTAAGCCTCCGGCGTGCCGATGATCTTCCCTTCGATGGGGTTGCTGAACGACCGGACGGTGTGATAGGCGAGATCGATATCCTTTGTCTTCCCGAACTCGGTCAGAATGTCGTCCCAGATGGCCGAGACGGTGCCGCGGCGGCGGCGCGGCTCGATCAGATAACGAATCGTGAGCAGAATGCCGGAGGCTACAGAGCTGGTATAGACGATCGGCGTCAGCTTCTTGTAGTTGATCAGAAACTGCTGTGAGGCGGCCAGCAGATCGCGCTCCGCCTCCGCCGTGAGATGCTCGGCGTGCTTGAAGGCGATGGCGGTCAGAATCTCTTTTGCCTTCCTCCAGTTGCTCTCATACGTCACGAGCACCGGCACTTCGTTCCAGATGTACTTGAAGCCCTTGTCGTAGTTCGCGACCGGCTCGGTGAAGATCAGTTGATTCGGGATATGAACGATGCGGCCGGTGCTTTGATCCGCGTCGACCCAGACGCCGATCTCGTTCAGCGTAAACTGGAACAGATGGACGTCGATGACATCGCCACGGTGTTTAGCGAGTTCGATGCGATCGCCGACCTCGAACGGTCTTCGCCACACGATGAACGCCCACCCCGCGAGATTGGTCAGCGGATCCTTGAGGGCGATCGCGAAGCCCGCCGAGGCGAGGCCGAGGAATGTGGCGAGCGACGTGAAACCTACGAGCCATTCGCGGCCGATCACCAGGACGGCGATCGCGAGAGTCAGGTATGTAATCGTCTTGCGCCAGCGATAGCGTTTCCACGGGTCGGTGACCCGCCGATAAACCACCGCTAAGACGAGCCGCTCGACGATCCACAGCCCCGCGATCACGATCACCGTGACCAGCAGGTGCATCTGTACCGCGGGACTCAAGCCGATACGGTTTTGCAACCAGTCGCGCACGGTGGCCAAAGCTACGGGTCGTCCTAGCTTTAGGCCACCGTGGAACAACTCCATATCCTTCGCGACCTCGCGGTCATCTTCGCCGGCTCACTGCTGGTCATCCTCGTTTTCTATCGGCTCAAGCTTCCCGCGCTCCCCGGTTTCATCGTCGCCGGGATTCTGCTCGGCCCCAATGCGCTCGGACTCGTGTCCGATCCGCACGATGTGGAAGGACTCGCTGAAGTCGGTGTGATCCTCCTGCTGTTCACGATCGGCATCGAATTCTCGCTGAGCCGGCTCAAGGAGATGGGCCGCCAGATCCTCGTGGGCGGCTTCTCGCAGATGGGTTTCACGATCCTCGCGACGCTGGCGGTGGGACTCGCGTTGCTCGGCGGCTGGCGCGTGTCACTGTTCCTCGGATTCCTGATCGCGCTGTCGAGCACGGCCATTGTGCTCAAGGTGATGACGGACAAAGGCGAGATCGACGCGCCGCATGGCCGGCTGGCGACGGGAGTCCTGATCTTCCAGGACCTGTGCGTGGTCCCGATCATGCTCGTGCTGCCCTTCCTCGCGGGAAAGGCCGAGGGCGGCGTGGCCGGGCTGCTCATCGCGCTGGGCAAGGCCGCGCTCGTCGTCGTCGGCGTGATTCTCGCGGCGCGGACCATCGTCCCGCGTGCGCTTTCGGAGATCCTGAAGACGCGGAGCCGCGAGCTCTTTCTCATCGCGGTGATCCTCATCGGCACGCTCACCGCCCTCGGCACCGCGGCGGCCGGCGCGTCGCTCGCGCTGGGCGCGTTTCTCGCAGGTCTCATCATCTCGGAATCCGACTACGGCCACCAGGCGCTCGCGGAGCTCATGCCGTTCCGCGACATCTTCATTTCGCTGTTCTTCGTCGCGGTCGGCATGCTCGTGCAGCTCGACATCATCCGAAACCACATTGTCCTCACGCTCGTCGCGGTCGCGGTGATCATGGGGGGCAAGACGCTGTCCGCAACGGTGGGGCCCGCGCTACTGGGATATTCCGGCCGAGTCGCGTTACTCGCCGGTGTCGCGGTATCGCAGATCGGCGAGTTCTCGTTTGTCCTGGCGAAAGAGGGTCGCGTCGCGGGACTCCTGCCCGACCTCTTGTACCAGCAGTTCCTCGGCGTCGCGGTGATCACGATGCTGGTGACGCCGTTCCTGCTGCAGGGTGGGCCGGCGATGCTCGACGCACTCGAGAAGGTGATCCCACTCGACCGGCTGTTGCCGGGATTCCGGCCGCGCGGCCTCTCGCCCGTGCACGAGCAAATCAAGGATCATGTTGTGATCGCGGGCTATGGGCTCAACGGCCGCAATCTCGCGGCGGCACTGCGGTCCATCAATGCACCATATCTCATCGTCGAGCTGAACGCGCAGACCGTGCGCAAGGCGCGCACGGCGGGGGAGCCGGCGTTTTATGGCGACGCCACGCGCGAGGAAATTCTCCGCGCCCTCGGCATCGAGCGCGCCCGCCTCTTTGTCATCGCGATTTCCGATCCATCAGCGACGCGGCGGATGGTGCGCGTTGCCCGGGAGCTCAATCCCAAGGTCCACATCATCGCCCGAACGCGGTACGTAATCGAGATCCCGGAGCTCACGCGCCTCGGCGCGAACGTCGTCATCCCGGAAGAATTCGAGACATCGATCGAGATCTTCGCGCGTGTGCTGGCGCATTACAACGTGCCGCGCGACGAGATCGAACGCTTGGTGAGCGAAATCCGCGCGTCGCACTACCAGGCGCTGCGCCCGGAGGGGGGGGGGGGCGCCCGCCCGCGGCTCACGCTGACCGGGACGCTCGGCGCGATGCCGCAGATGCACGTCGAGCGCGTCGTATTGCCTGAGGAGGCACCCGTAGTCGGCCAAACAATCGCCGACACGGCGCTGCGTTCGAAAACCGGAGCGCTGATTCTCGCGGTGCGGCGGGGGGAGAGTGATCTGGCGACACCGGGGCCCGACTTCCGGCTCGCGGCCGACGATGTGCTGGTGGTTGTAGGGCAGCCGCAACAGATCAAGAGTGCGTATCGGCTGCTTACAGGAGCGGAGCCCGCCTAGGCCTCATCCCACGCCACTGCAAACACGCCTTGGCACCGCGAGCACCGCATCTCGGTCGGGTGCCCCTTCAGCGGTGCTCGATCGCGACAGGCCGGGCAGACAGCGTACCGGGAGCCCCAGCTCAGCGGAACCATCACCGCGTCCGACGGGCGACCGACGACGGACCACCGTTGGGGCCGCAGGGGCACGATCTGCAGCAGCGAGGACCTGGGCACACTGAAAGCCCGATTCTCTACCGCGATGATGGCTTCATCTGGGGCAAGGCGAAGGACTTCGTACCACGCACCCCGCCGCACATGGCAATTCATGTCGCCACGCACACGGGCCCATTGCAGTACCTCGGGCATGCTTGCGCCTCCGAACCCTCACGATAGCTAGGTGGGCGACCGGCGCGCCGTCAACCGCGGCGCCGTGCGGCTAAAGCGGCCACCGCCGCCATCCACAGCCCGAGGGCGATGATCGCATCTTCCCACCACGCGAACGGCCTGCGCCTCACAAGAACTCCCTTCTGGCTTTGAGGCGCGCAATTCGTGTGCCCGGAGCCTGCGGGGCGGCTGGTTCGGGGGTGTCGCGGCGGCGCAGCGTCAGCCGTGCACCGGGGCTTCAATGTCGACGCGGCACCGCAACAGGGCGATTCCCCAGCTACCCGACGCCCCGCCGGTCGAGGCCCGGTGATGATGATCACGGGCTAACAGCATGCTGTTGGATATCGTCTGTTCCCCATGGCGTCCCTCGCTCGCAACATTCTGGTCGGCCTCTCGTTCATGGCCCTGTCCGGGTGCAGCAGCAACGCATCGGGCCCAGGTCCCGCAGCGACGGGACGTGTTCCACTCCCGGATCTTGGCAGTGTCACGTACAAAGGATTCATCGGTGGCCTGTATCCAGCCGGGAACAATGTCGCGCCGTCCCCACACGCCGCCGCGGGACAGTCTCGTGCGCAGGCCGTCGTGCCGCTCGACACTTCAGGGACGCCGTCCGGCGGGGGGAAGATCGTGTTGTTGTCTCTCGGGATGTCGAACACGACGCAAGAGTTCTGCTCCGGAAGCTCCACAACCACCGGGTGCAGCAGTTGGAGCTTCATGGGGCAAGCCGCGGCGGACGCGAGCGTCAATCACACGACACTCGCGATCGTCAACGGGGCGCGCGGCGGACAGGATGCCCAGACATGGGATGCGGCAACCGATGTGAACTACGACTCCGTGCGAATCAATCGGCTTGGCGTGCTCGGGCTCACTGAGCGTCAGGTGCAGGTGGTCTGGGTCAAGCAGGCCGATGCCGGCCCGCGCGACTCCCTTCCCTCCTTACAGTCCGACGCCTACGCCCTCGAGTCGCGGCTCGGCAACATCGTCCGGGCGCTGGCGGCGCGATATCCTCATCTCAAGCTCGTGTTTTTCTCGAGCCGGATCTACGCCGGATATGCGACCACGACGCTGAACCCGGAGCCCTATGCGTACGAGTCCGGTTTTGCGGTGAAGTGGGTCATCCAGGCCCAGATCGATCAGATGGCAAATGGCGGCACGATGACCGACTCGCGAGCCGGTGACCTCAATTACAACGGCTCTGCGCCGTGGCTCGGCTGGGGACCCTACCTATGGGCCAACGGCATGACGCCGCGCCAGAGCGATGGCCTGATCTGGCAGGTCAGTGACTTCGTACAAGATGGGACGCACCCCTCGCAAAGCGGACAACAAAAGGTGGGGACGATGCTGCTGGGCTTCTTCAAGAGCTCGCCGTTCACCAAGTGCTGGTTCGTGACCGGAGGCACCTGCCCGTAGGCAAGCAACCACGGTAGAATCAGCCTCGTTCCCCTTCCAGAGGCTGACGGCATGCTCGCGCTCGTCCCCGTTTTTCTGCTCGCCACATCCCAGCAACCCGCGTCATTTACAGTTGGATCGGTCGTCGCCCGTCCGGGTCAGGTATCCTCGGGGTTCATCGACGTGCCGGCGGGCGTGGACTCGGCGACGCGCATCCCGATTTCGATAGTGCGTGGGACCCAACCAGGCCCGACCCTCGCACTGATCGCCGGCACGCACGGCTCCGAGGTTGCTCCAGTGATTGCGCTCCAGCGTGTACGTGCGGCGCTCGATCCTGCGTTGCTGCGTGGTAACGTGCTCATCGTCCACATCGCGAATCTCCCGTCGTTCCTCGGTCGCACGATTTACTACAGCCCGGTGGACCACAAGAATCTGAATCGCGTCTATCCGGGCAAGGCCGACGGCACTGTCTCCGAGCGGATCGCCTACGCGATCACGCGCGACATCATCGAGCGGGCCGATTATCTCGTCGACATTCATGCGGGCGACGGCAACGAATCGCTCCGGCCGTACACCTATTGGAGCCCGCTCGGCCTGAACCCGCGCGCCGATTCCATTGCGCGCGAAATGGCACTCGCCTGGGGCAGCGATCACATTGTGATCGACACCATGCGGCCCCGTGATCCGCAGGCGTCCGTTTACACCCAGAACACTGCGCACATCCGCGGTAAGCCGGCGCTGACGACTGAAGCGGGCTACCTGGGTGTGGCCGCGGAGGACATGGTGCAGCGCAACGTCGATGGCGTGTTCCGCTTGCTGCGCTATTTGCGGATGCTGCCTGGCAACGTCGAGCTCGTGCGCCAGCCGCTGTTTTTCGATCGGACGGAAGTGCTGCGCAGTCCCGCAACCGGCGTGTGGCATCCCAAGGTCGAGCGTGGCCAGAGCGTCCAGAAGGGGGCGCTGATCGGTGTGCTCACCGATTTCTTTGGCGTCACACAGGCCGAGATCCGCGCGCCGTTTGGCGGAATCGTGCTGTATGTCGTCGCCACCCCTGCCATGTCGCAGGGCGAGCCGATGGGGATGATTGGGGAGCCGAGGCTGGAGCGGTAAGGGCAGCCTACGCCACGCCGCGCCGATCGAGACTCCGGTACTGAATCGCTTCACTGACGTGCTTTGGCTCCAGCGCCGCCGCTTCAGCGAGATCGGCGACGGTGCGCGCAATCTTGAGAATGCGGTGATACGCGCGCGCCGATAAGCCGAGCCGCGTGATCGCCGTCTTGAGCAGCGCATCGGCCCCGTCGGAGACGCGGCAGTGCGTGCGAATGTCGCGCGGCGCCATGTGCGCGTTGGCGTAGATCCCCGGCCGGTTGGCGAAGCGCTCCCGCTGCACCGTGCGCGCCCGATCCACCCGTTCGCGCATCGCCTCACTCGGCTCGCCGCCACTCTCACCGGTGAGGGCCTTGTACTTCACCGCCGGGACTTCCAGATGGATGTCGATGCGATCGAGCAGCGGCCCCGAGACTCGCGCCAGGTAGCGCTGCACCGCGAGCGAGCCGCAAGCGCAGGTGTGGTGCGGATCGCCGAACCAGCCACACGGACACGGGTTCATCGCGGCCGCGAGCATGAAGCGCGCCGGATAGGAGAGACTCATCGCCGCCCGTGCGATCGTGACGACGCCGTCCTCCATCGGCTGGCGCAGCACCTCGAGCACGTTCTTGCGGAACTCCGGCAGCTCGTCCAGAAACAGCACGCCGCCGTGCGCCAGGCTAACTTCGCCCGGCCGCGGATACGAGCCGCCGCCGATCAGTCCGGCATCTGAGATCGTGTGATGCGGGGCGCGGAACGGACGGCGCGCGACCAGCGACTCGCCGAGCGGCAAGGTCCCCGCCACCGAATGGATCTTGGTGGTCTCAAGCGCCTCATCGAGGCTCATTTTGGGGAGCGTCGTCGGTAGGCGACGCGCGAGCATCGTCTTGCCCGATCCCGGCGGGCCGACCATCAGGATGTTGTGTCCGCCCGCCGCCGCGACCTCGAGCGCGCGCTTCGCGTGCGCCTGGCCCTTCACCTCGGCGAAGTCCACGTCGTCCTTGGCGCGCTCGGCAAACAGCGCGGCGACATCGACGGCGGCGCTCGGCAGCTCGCTCCTGCCATCGAGGAAATCCGCGATTTCAGCCAGGCATCCTGCGCCAAGCACCTGGAGCCCGTCCACGACGCCGGCTTCGGGAAGGTTCTCGCGCGGGAGGATCAACGCCTCGACGCCCGCCGCCCGCGCCGCCAACGCGATGGGCAAGGCTCCCCTGACCGGGCGAATCGCGCCTTCCAAACCGAGCTCGCCGAGCACGGCGATTTTTCCCAACCGCTCTCCGTTTATTTGTTCGGTTGCCGCAAGAATCCCGAGCGCGATCGGCAAATCGAAGGCCGATCCCTCCTTCTTGATGTCTGCCGGTGCCAGGTTGATCGTCACGCGCTTGAGGGGGAACGTGTAGCCAGTATTGGCCATTGCGGCGGACACCCGGTCGCGCCCTTCCTTTACTGCGCCCTGCGGCAGCCCGACCGTCACGAACGTCGGCAGGCCGTGCGCAATGTCGGTCTCGACTTCAACCAGGTACGCATCGATGCCGAGGACGGCGGCGGAGCGGACGCGCGCGAGCATGGACGAGGCTACGTTTAGCAGTGAGGGAGGCGGTAGCCATAAAGCCGCCCACCGGGTCTAAATGACGCCATGGGGAGGGTATGCGTATAGAAGTCGTGACTTTCCGAACCTTCTTGCTCGGCGGGCTTTCGCTCGCGGGAGCCACCGGGTGTGGCTCACGTCAGGGCGGCGCCCCTTCAAGGGTTCCGGTCAGCGTGGCGCGCGTCGAGCGTCGCTCCCTCCCTTACGAGCTGAATGCCACGGGCACGGTCGAGCCGATTCGCTCCGTGGACGTCCTGCCGCAAGTGAACGGCACGATCCTGCGCGTCGACTTCGCCGAGGGCGAAGAAGTCGCCGCCGGCCAGATCCTGTTCGAAGTCGATCCGCGTCCCTACAGCGCAGCCCTGCAGCAAGCCGAAGGGGCGCTGCTCCGCGACCTCACGCAGGCGCAGAGCGCGGCGCGGGAAGCCGCGCGCTACAAGACGCTCGCCGCCACCAATACGGTGACGCAGGAGGACTACGAGCAGAAACAGGCGGCGGCTGACGCGGCCGCCGCGGCCGTGCGCTCCGACTCCGCTGCCACGGCATTGGCTCGTCTGAACCTCGAGTACGCGACCGTGCGCGCGCCGATCGGCGGCCGCACGGGACGCCTGCTCCTCCATGAAGGCAACCTCGTCCGTGCGGGGAGCAACCCGCTCGTGTCGATCGTGCAGATGCGCCCCATCCTCGTGCGTTTTCCCGTTCCGGCGACCAACCTGCCCGCGCTTCGCCAGCGAGCCGGTCAACAGCTCGCGGCGGTCGCCATGCCGGCGCGCGATTCCGCGTCGGCCGAAGAGGGCATTCTCTCGTTCGTCGACAACCAGGTGGACACGGCTACAGGAACCGTGTTACTCAAGGCCCGCTTCGCGAATCGCGATGGGAGCCTCTGGCCCGGCGAGTTCGTCAGGATCACGCTCGTCCTGGGCCTCCAGGCCGACGCTGTAGTCGTCCCGAGCCAGGCCGTGATGCAGGGCCAGGAGGGCACCTATGTGTTCGTCGTGAACAGCGACGGCACGGCGGCGACGCAGCCCGTGACGGTGGAGCGCACACTCGACAGTCTCAGCGTGATCGCGGGCGTGCCGGCCGGAGCCCTCGTCGTCACCGACGGGCAGCTGCGTCTGACGCCGAATGCCAAGGTGGATATCCGCGGCGGGCCCACGACTGAGACCAGCGCAGGCGGAGGATCGGAGCCCGTGCGGTGAGCATCTCGGGACTCTTCATTCGCCGTCCGGTGGCGACGACGCTCGTCATGCTCGGCATTCTCATGTTCGGGCTGATGGCGTATCGCCTCCTGCCGGTGAGCGATCTCCCGAACGTGGACTTCCCGACGATCTCGGTGTCGGCCGGGTTGCCGGGCGCCAGTCCGCAGACGATGGCCGCGGCGGTCGCGACACCGCTGGAGAAGCAGTTCTCGACGATCGCCGGGCTCGACGCCATGACGTCATCGAGCACCTTGGGCGGCACCAACATCACGCTGCAATTCACGCTCTCGCGCGACATCGATGCCGCCGCGCAGGACGTGCAGGCCGCCATCTCGAAGACGCTGCGGCAGCTGCCCCCGGGCATTCAGCCGCCGTCCTATAACAAGTCGAATCCCGCCGACTCGCCGATCCTGTACCTGGCGCTGACTTCCAGCACTCTGCCGCTCCCCCGGCTCGACGAGTGGGGCGAAACGTTCCTCGCTCAGCGGCTGTCGACCGTGAGCGGCGTCGCTCAAGTACAGGTCTTCGGGTCGGCGAAATACGCGGTGCGCATTCAGGTCGATCCGAAGGCACTGGCCGCGCGCGGCATTGGATTGGATGAAGTCACGGCGGCGGTCTCCGCCGGAAATCCCAATCTGCCGACCGGGACGCTGTGGGGTCCGCAGCGCGCCTACACGGTGCTCGCCGACGGGTCGATCTCGAGCGCGCCCGAGTTTCGCCAGCTAGCCGTGAGCTACCAGAACGGCGCCCCCGTCCGTCTCCAGGACGTGGCCCGGGTGCTCGACGACGTCCAGGACTCCCGCAACGCGAGCTGGTACGACGGCAAGCGCGCCATCGTTCTCGCGATCCAGCGACAGCCCGGCACGAACACCGTCCAGGTCGCCGATGGCGTCAAATCGACGGTGGCCTCGCTGTCGTCGCAGCTGCCGGCGTCGGTGGAAGTGAATACGCTGTACGACCGGTCGGTGTCGATCCACCAGTCGGTCAACGACGTACAGGTGACGCTGCTCGTCACGCTCTGCCTCGTGGTGATGGTGATCTTCCTTTTCCTCAAGAATCTTTCGGCGACGGTCATCCCGAGCCTCGCGCTGCCGTTCTCGATCATCGGCACGTTCTCCGTGATGTACCTGATGGGCTACAGCCTTGACAACCTGTCGCTCATGGCCCTCACGCTGTCGGTCGGATTCGTCGTGGACGACGCCATCGTGATGCTCGAGAACATCGTCCGGCATCTCGAGAAGGGGAAACGACCGATGCAGGCGGCGCTCGACGGGGCGCGCGAGATCGGCTTCACCATCCTGTCGATGACGTTGTCGCTCACAGCCGTATTCATTCCCGTGCTGCTCATGGGCGGCATCATCGGCCGCCTGTTCCACGAATTCGCCGTGACGATCGGCGTCGCGATTCTCGTGTCGGGGTTCGTATCCCTGACACTGACGCCGATGCTGTGCAGCCGCTTCCTGCGCCCGCCGAAGGAAGAGCGCCACGGGCGCTGGTACGAGGCCACGGAAGGGGTGTATCGGCGCGGCCTGGCGTTTTACCAGCGCTCGCTCGGTTGGGTGATGGACCGCCGAGGTCTCGCCCTCGCTTTTTCGGGCGCGATTCTCGTGGCGACGGCCGGGCTGTTCGTGCTGGTTCCCAAGGGGTTCATTCCCACCGAAGACACCGGTCAGATCCAGGGCACGACGGAAACGCTGGAAGGCAGCTCGTTCGAAAACATGCGCGACCATCAGCTGGCGGTCGCGGACATTGTGGCGCGCGACCCGAACGTCGCCCACTTCATGTCGACGGTGGGCGGGGGAGCGATGAATCAGGGTCGCGTGAGCATCCGGCTGAAGCCGCGCGGCCAGCGGCTCCCGGCCGAACAGGTGATCCGCGAGCTGACCCCGAAGCTGATGAGTGTGCCGGGGATTAAGACCTACTTGTCGCTGCCGCAGTCCATTCGCATCGGCGGCCGGCCCACCAAGACGCTGTACCAGTTCACGCTGCAGAGCGCCGACATCGACGCGCTATACGACAACGCCGCGAAACTGGAGGGCGTGCTGCGCGGCCTCCCGAAGCTGCAGGACGTGACGTCCGATCTGCAGATCAAGAATCCGCAGGTGAGCGTGCGGATCGACCGCGACCGCGCCACAAGCCTCGGCGTGACGGTCCAGCAGATCGAGCAGGCGCTGTACGACGCCTACGGCTCACGCCAGGTCTCGACGATCTACACGCCGAATAACCAGTACTGGGTGATCCTCGAGCTGGTGCCCGAATATCAGCGCGATCCATCGGCGCTCCAGCTCCTCTATCTGCGCTCGCAGAAGGGAACGCTGATCCCGTTGACGTCGGTCGCTTCGGCGTCCAATGACGTCGGGCCGCTGAGCGTGAACCACAGCGGCCAGCTTCCCTCCGTAACGCTGTCGTTCAACCTGCCGCCCCGTGTCTCGCTGGGCGACGCAGTCGGTGAAGTCGAGAAGGCGGCGCGGCAGACGTTGCCATCGACCATCAGCACGGGGTTTTCGGGCACGGCGCAGGCGTTCCAGGCAAGCCAGCAGGGACTCGTGTTCCTGTTGCTGCTGGCGGTCGTCGTTATCTATATCGTGCTCGGCATTCTCTACGAGAGCTTCGTCCACCCGCTGACGATTCTGTCGGGTCTGCCCTTCGCCGGATTCGGCGCACTCCTCACGCTGCTGATCTTCCGGACCGAGCTGAGCGTGTACGCGTTCGTGGGCGTGATCATGCTGGTCGGACTCGTGAAGAAGAATGCGATCATGATGATCGACTTCGCGCTGGACGCCGAACGCAACGAGGGAAAATCGCCGCGCGAGGCGATCATCGAAGCGGCCAGCGTGCGGTTCCGGCCCATCATGATGACCACGATGGCAGCCCTGATGGGGACGCTGCCGATCGCGATTGGGTGGGGCGCCGGCGGCGAGTCGCGGCGGCCGCTCGGACTCGCGGTGGTTGGTGGATTGGCATTTTCGCAGCTGATCACGCTGTACGTGACGCCCGTCGTCTATACCTATCTCGACGCTCTCCAGCACCGCTTCGGGCGCCGGACCAGGCGCCCGGTCGAGGAGCCCGCGGCGGCCGACTGACGCTACGGCTTGGGAATGGCGTCGACCCGGACGTTGGCGGTGATGCCGCTCCCGATGACGAACTGGTAGGTCCCCACCCGCACCGCCTTCAGCGTCACGATGACCGCGGAATCGGCCGATTCGAGGTTCACGAGCTGCAGATCCTGCTGCCGCCCATTGAGCCGCGCGCGACCCGCCCGCAGCGCCTGCCCGAGCGCATCGATCGAGGTTTCGTTGCCGTACAAGTCGCGCGCGCGGAGCCGCAACGAAAACGGCACGGCGACCTGCACCACGATCGCCCGCCCGTTCACAACCTCACCGTTGCGGTCGAGGATCAACGAGTCGATCGGTCCAGGCTCGGCTCGCAACGTCACCACACGCTCGACGGAATCGATACTCGCGAAAACAGCCGCCTCGCCTGCCCGCAGGCCGAAGACGACATCCAGGCGTACCCGTCCGGTCGAGTCGAGCACCGCGGTTTCCGGTGTGATGCGGGCATTGAGGGCGCGGAAGCGAACCGTGCGGCCCGCGGCCGGAGTGCCCTGCACCGTCCGCGCTCTAAAGATCAACGGCTCGCCCAGCGCGTTCCCGACCGGCCCGTGCGTAGACGCGATCGGGAGAAAACCGGTATTGACGCCCGAAAGGCCGGCCGGCGCCGCGATCTCCAGTTCGACCGGCGCTAGGCCCCGCACACGGACTTGTACGCTCCCGCCGCGCGACACCGCGTTCGCGAGGAGCGTGAACGTGGCGCGTCCGGTCGAATCGGTGACCGCCGTGAGGGGTGCGGCGATGCTGCCATTCATATCCACCGGCTCCCCTGACACCGGATTCCCCAGCGAGTCAGTTACCGCCGCCACGATCATCGCGCTCGAGTCGCTGCCCCGGAAAGCGACATAGTCTGGCGTGGTGCGGAGACGGCCGGGCCGCGCCGAACGGACCGAAAGCAGCACCGCAGGTTGGCCGGGGAACGTCGCGCCGGCGCCGGTGCGGATTTCGAATTGATGGGTGCCCACCCGGGAAACCACTGGAAGCCGGAACACCGCGATGCCGCTGTCGTCGGTCACCGCCGAAGCGTCGCGCGACAAGCCCAGCGCGGTCGAGCCATGCAGCGCGAGCGTCGCGCGTCGCAGCGGCGTGCGTCCGCGGCTCAGGCGAACCCGCACGCTCGCGGCCGTTCCCGCCGTCGTCACGATCTCGGCGGGCTGTGCGACGGCGGTGATAGGCGGCGGGGGGGGGGCTTCCTCGCTGGCAGCCGTGGCGACGGCAGAAGAAGTCGTGCGACGGCCCTCGCAGGCCGCGGCGCTGGCAATCACCTCGCCACCCGCGCCGGCGCTGCGCAGATCGGCCCAGTCGCGCTCGGTCGGGTGGAACGTAAGGCAGCTGCGTCGCACGACGTCCGCAACTTCGGTCTGCGCGAACAGCGGATTCGTGAGCAGCCGGATTAGCTCGGTCTTGTCGAGCGGCGGGGGCGCCTGCGCGGCCAGCGGCGCGGCACACGAGGCGAGAATTAGAACCGTGAGGCCGGATCGCACGCTACGGGCGCGCACAGGATGAGCGCTCGAACCGCAGTTCCACCGCCCGCACGTTCGCATAGAGGTTCTTGTCGCGGGCGTCACGCGTGGGATCGGAGGCGGTCATCATGTCCTTGCGCGCGATGTTGTACGACAGCCAGCCGTCTTCGACCTGCGCCAGGCCGCGCGCCAGCCCGCTACACGGCATGCGGCGCGAATCGTACATGCTTGCCCGCATGGTGAAAGCGGAAATCGCGAGCGCCAGGGTATCCGCTCGCCGATCCAGCAGCGCCGTGTCGCTCACCGGCACGCCTGCCGCGGCATCGGAACCGGCCCGGCCTCCCGGGGAGGCCGGGCGAGAGCCGAGCAGTCCGTACAGCGCCGTCACGAGCACGGCGCCCGCGAGCCCGGACAGCAGGTACCAACGTGCCTTCGGTTTGGAACGGGGAACGGCAGCTGCCGGGGCGGGAGCGGGGGAGACTTCGTCATCGGCGTCCGGTTCGGGAAGTAGGACCGGGTGATTGAGACGGCTGGTGACCGGTCCGCCCACTGGTGGCGTTCCGAGCCGCACAACAGGCTCGTACGGCGGCGCACCGACGGGTCGTGGGCCGGCGACTGGATGCGTTTCAGGCATAGCGTTCCCCTCCCTCCTCCGGCCGTGAACGGCAAGTCCCGTACCCACCACCGGCCGGCATAACCGCTGTGCCCCCAGCGGGTTGAACTCGTAACCCGGTACGTTGTAAGTGAGGTGAAACACTTCCCGCATCAGGTATGTTGAGCCCGTGAGTTCGATCCACCTGTCGACTCTGAGCCGTCGCGGCGGCGACGACGACGCTTTTCCATTCACCGTCCCGGCGATCCGAACGCTCGCGGCGCTGCCGCTGGAGCGCCCCGTGACGTTTTTCGTGGGTGAAAACGGCTCCGGAAAATCAACACTGCTCGAGGGCATCGCCGCGGCGGCGCGGCTGCCGGCCATCGGCAGCGCCGACGTGCCGCGCGACGAGACGCTGGCGGCGCAGCGCCGCCTCGGCAAAGCGCTGCAGCTCAGCTGGAACAAGAAAGCGACCCGCGGATTCTTTCTGCGCGCCGAAGACTTCTTTGGGTTCACCAAGCGACTGGCGCGCGAGCGCGCCGAGCTGCTGATGGAGATGAAGGAAGTGACGTCGCAATACCGGGCGCAGGATCGGTCCAAGTACGCCGAAGGACTCGCCCAAGGTCCGCTGGCGTCTTCACTCGCGGCAATGGAACGACGTTACGGCGCCGATCTCGACGCGAATTCACACGGTCAGAGTTTTCTCAAGCTCTTTCAGTCGCGGTTTGTGCCCGGTGGCTTGTACTTGCTGGACGAGCCTGAGGCACCGCTCTCGCCACAGAGCCAGCTCGCGCTGCTCGCGATGATCGGGGATATGGTGGGTCAGGACGCGCAGTTCATCATCGCAACGCATTCGCCGATGTTGCTCGCGTTCCCGGATGCGCAGATCTACAGCTTTGACACGACACCAGTTGAGGTGGTGGCGTACGAGGAATTAGCTCACGTGCGGATCACCCGGGATTTTCTGAACGCACCGCAGCGCTTTCTGAATCAGATCCTGAAAGAGGACTCCGCGTCCTGAAAGAAAAGCCCCCTCTTCACAATGTGGAGAGGGGGTTGGGGGTGAGGCCGGGGACGGCAGGGGAGGTTACCGAATCCCGATCGACACCCCGATTTGGTAGACACGCATGTCCACCGGCGTCGTGACTTGCCGTGCGGTGAAGGTCCCGTCAGAGTTCTGCGTCAGCCCGCCGGCCGGCACGTACGTCACGCGATCGTGCCGCACACCGCGAGCGCCAATGTCGATCGCGATGGGTGTGTGACCGGCCGTAATGCCGAGCAGCACGCCGCCACCCGCAGACCGCATCCAGGTCGTGTGACCGTCGAGCCAATCGCTGGCGGAGCAGCCACAGCTGTTGTAGCTGGCATTGCTCCAGAACAGGGATCCGCCCATCGTCGCAAACCCGTAGAACCGCAATGCGCCCTTGCCCAATGTCAGTTGCGGGCCGGCGCCAAGGGTGCCGATCTGTGAAGTCGTAGAAACACCGTAGCCCTGGTACGACACGTCGTACGCCATCCAGGCGCCCTCGACACGAAGCGCGAGCGCGCCCCCATTCGTCACGCCGAAGATCGAGAGCCCGGCGGCGACATCGCCATTCCGGCTGAATTCACCGAGCGGCTCAGCGACGACGAAGTCGGCGCCAAAGCTCCCGTTGCCACCACGGTGGACTTCACGAAGCGCCGAACGCTGGCCCACGAGGGGAGTCGTGACGAGCGTCAGGCCCAGCACCGCCATGCCGATCCGCCGCATAATCGCCGTCCTGTAGGAGTGGAAATGGGCTGCGCGTAGCGGAAAGGCAATGCACGTGCCAAGCTTTTCGCCCTATGCCGGCGTGCTGCGGCTGACCTCAAAATGGGACATTTGGGAGCGGCGATGGACCAGATCAGCTACGACGATTTTGCCAAGATCGATATTCGCGTCGGCCGCATCGTCCAGGCCGACGTCTTTCCACATGCGCGGAAGCCGGCGTACAAGCTCCGCATCGATTTCGGGGACGAGATCGGCGTGAAGAATTCGAGCGCGCAAATCACGAAGTACTACGAGCCGCAGGATCTCGTGGGAAAGCTGGTGCTGGGCGTCGTGAACTTCCCGCCCCGCCAGATCGCAACGTTTTTTTCAGAAGTCTTGACGTTAGGCGTGATTCTTGGGGAGGGCGACATCTGTCTGGTCCACCCCGATCGCGACGTGCCGCTGGGCGCTCCTATTCGCTGAGCTGCCGCCGAAGCGGGTCTCGACGTAATCGTCGAGAATGCGCAGAAAATCAGCCACGATCGTGTCGCCCTTGAGTGTGAGCTTCAGCGCGCCGTCGACGTACACCGGCGCCCGCGGCTCCTCGGCGGTCCCCGGCAATGAGATGCCGATGTCGGCGTGCTTCGATTCCCCCGGCCCGTTGACGACACACCCCATAACCGCGACGCGCAGCTCTTCCGAACCGGGATAGCGAGCCTGCCAGGCGGTTCGACGCTCGCGCAGATACGTCTGGATCTCCTCGGCCATAACCTGGAAGAAGGTCGACGTCGTGCGGCCACATCCGGGACACGCGGTGACCTGTGGTGTGAAGCTGCGCAGTCCGAGCGATTGGAGGACCTGCTGGGCGACCTGCACCTCTTCGGTGCGATCGCCGCCCGGCCGCGGCGTGAGCGAGACGCGAATCGTGTCGCCGATGCCTTCCTGCAGCAGAATCGACAGACCGGCCGTACTCGCGACGACGCCCTTGGTGCCCATCCCTGCCTCGGTGAGCCCGAGGTGCAGCGGATAGTCGGAACGCTGGGCGAGCATCCGGTAGACCGCGACGAGATCCTGAACGCCGGAGACCTTCGCCGAGAGGATGATGTGGTCGTGCGGCAGCCCGCATTCCTCCGCCAGCTCGGCCGAGCGCATGGCGCTTTCGACCATCGCATCCATCGTCACGTCGCGCGCGTCGCGCGGCTCGGCGAGGCCGGCGTTCGCGTCCATCATCACAGTCAGGAGCTGCTGATCGAGGCTGCCCCAGTTCACGCCGATGCGGACCGGCTTGCCTTCGTTGATGGCCACCTGGATGATCGTGCGGAAATTGTCGTCGCGGCGCTTGGTCCCGACGTTGCCCGGATTGATGCGGTACTTCGCGAGCGCGCGCGCACACTCGGGATACTTGGTGAGCAGCAGGTGGCCGTTGTAATGGAAGTCCCCGATGACCGGCACGTCGACGTCGGCGACGATCGCGGGGACCGCGCGCGCGGCCTCATCGGTGTTCACGGTCACGCGCACCAGCTCGCTGCCGGCCGCGTGCAACGCCCGCACCTGCGCGGCCGTCGCGGGGGCATCAGCGGTATCGGTGTTGGTCATCGACTGGACGACGATCGGATGGGCACTGCCCACCGGCACGCCGCCCACGTTGACGGTGACCGTCGGGCGTCGAGTACTCACGGAGACAAATATAGCGCCGCTCAGGGCGGCGCTGCCCTAGAAGAGCTTGTCCTGCAGCGCGATTCTCAGGTAGAGATCTTGAAGCCGCAGCCGCCCGGTCATGTTAGGCCCGATATTTGTTGCAATGCGCGCGCGAATGCCCACCCAGAGCGTGTCCGTGTTGAATACCGTATCAGCGAGGGACACCGATGTCGGCGGCAACAACGAAACCGAGTCGCCTGCGACGAGAGGACCGCTCGAAGCCGTTAGGTATGGCGTCCCAGTGAACACGCTGCCCTGCGTTTTTGAGAAAAACACATCGAAGCGGACGTTTCCACCACCGCCCGTGCATATGAGCGCCGCCGCCGCGGTGGCGGTGACCGAATCGACGGACGATTTCCCGAATCCGGGGGGCAGAAAGAACTGCCGCGACACGGTCGAGTCCGTCTGGGGTATTCCGCCCAGCACGTTGAACGACTTCACCGAGTCGCTCGCCGAGAGGAAGCTCAACACGTCGACGTTGAGGATGACGCGACCTTGCCCACAGGCGGCGACGAGCACCAGGAGAGCGGCTGTCAAAGCCTTCATGTGTCGCCCCTTAATAGATCGAAAGCGACGTGGCCATTGTGATGGCCCGTTGCGTCGAGAGTGAATTGCTGTGCGTAAAGAATCCGACGTCCAGGCCGATGGGTCCGAGTCGCAGACCTCCGCCAAAGCCGAACTGCATTTTCTTGCGCTGATCGCGTGACACACCACCGCGAAGCGCGAACGGGCCAGTCCGCTGCTCCACGCCCACATGGATGATCGTCCCGCGACCTGAGTTGATGACGTCACCACCGACCGTGGTGCCCGTTCCCATTTGCAGCGCTGCATTCGCCATGTACGTGATCGGGAGCTTTGTCTTGCTCGTGGTGTCCGCAACGATCACCGAATCGACGATCTTGTTAGTTACCGTGTTATAGACGAACCGTTGAATCTTCGTATGGTCCCACGTCAGCTCGGCACCGAGATCATTAGCGCCCAGGCCGACCTCGAAGGGACCGGAGATCCACACCACACCGACGTCGCCTCCGATACCCTTACCGAACGGCTTATTGGATGTGTACAGATTGCCGTTCAACAGCGGGGTGGGTGCGGCCCCCAGCACAGGGTTCCCGGTCGTGAAGCCGGCCGGGCCGACACCACGGCCATATGTTGCGCCGAAGTAATAATGAAGTGCCCCGCCGATGTAGAAGCCGTCGTCAGTGTCGTCCCCGCTGCCGCCACGCAGCAGCCGGCCGGCATAGCTGACCGTCGGCGCGAAGCCGGCCTGCGCCGTGCCATCGGTGTTCACGAAGTAGTTCGTGTTCGGCCGCGCCGTTGAATCGTTCGTGAGAAAATTCCGCAGGGTGCTGTCCAGCGTAAACTTGACGTCATACTGCAAGAAGCCCATGACGCCGACGTGGAACCCCGCAAAACCCACTCCCGCGTCCAGGAGCCGGCTGGTCGTACCCAGGCCAAAGTCCTGCTCGGGAATCAACACCTTCGTTGCACCCAAATCGACGATGAGTTGGTTTCTGCCGATTGTGAATTGGACGTCATTGGTCGGGGTGGGCGCTTTCTTCACTTCATAGAAGATCGGCGGATTGAAAATGACATTCAGCAACGCCGCAGGATTGAACGCCGCGGACTCTGGACTGAACATCGGGTCGTGACCCAGCTGATTGATCGGGTGCTGCTTGAAAAAGTCGATCAACCCGATCGGCACCGGGATCGAGAACTTCGGGGCCCCGGGGACATGATTCTTATTCTTGACGGCGCGATACGCGGGATTGTAGCGACGGGCGTTCCCGTCGCGGCTGAGCGAGACCCCCCCCATGCCATAGCGTCGCGCATCGAACGAAAACTGCGCGCTGGCCGGCCGCGGGAGCAGGGGAGCGAGTACGAGCAGGGCGAGCGCAACAGCAACGACTCCAGTTCGCACAAAGCACCTCGGACGTGGGAAAGGCCGCCACAACTTTGCACATTGTGTCCGATTTTTCCATTGTTTGGTGTGAGGAAGGTCACCCAAACCCGCTTCAGGATGCCGTCTGGAGCGTCAGAGTGACCCGTGTCCCTTTGCCGGGGTCGCTTTCCAGCGTGATCGCGCCGCCCCAGCTCTCGACCAGGCGGCGCGCGATCGCCAATCCCAGGCCGGCGCCACTCGACGTCGTCGAGAACGTCGGCTCGAACACCCGCGGGAGGGCCTCCGCCGGTATCCCACGACCGTCGTCCGAAACGACCAGTTGCCGGCCGCTCGCCGCGACCTGTACGGTCACCCGCTTCGCGTCGGCGTTGCGGGCGTTCTCCAGCAGGTTCACCAGCACTTCTTTCACTTCATCTTTCCGTGCCAGCGCTGGAGGGGGGGTGCCATTGCTCGCGCGCACCTCGAACCGCGCCGCGGAACCGAGGTCGTAGAGCTGCACCACCTCGCGCGCGGTCGCCACCAGATCGACGGGCTCGAGCGGCAGCTGCTCGACGCCCGATGGCGCTCCGAAACGCGAAAAAGCCCGCGCGATGCCGTCCAGCCGGTCGATTTCCGCCAGAATGCGCTCCGAGGTCTCCTTGAGCGTCGCCTCGAAGTTCGTGGATTGACCTTTCCCGCGAACCCGTTGCAAATGCTGGATGCCGAGTCGAATCGGCGTGAGCGGATTCTTGATCTCGTGCGCCACCTGGCGCGCCATCTCGCCCCAGGCGAGCACGCGGGCAGCGCGCGTCAGGGCCGTCGCGTCATCGAGGGCGATGACGCAGCCGTCCGGCGCCGCGCCGAGCAGCGCGAGCTGCACGCGAATCTGGCGCCCGCCCACTTCGAACTCGCGCTCCTGAATCACATCGCGCTTCGCGGCGATGAAGTCCGCCACCGCCTGCCACGCGGGCGCCCATCCGGCGGCGGTCGCCTGCGGAAGCACGTTGCCGGGCGCCAACGTCTCGGTCGCACCCAGGACGAGCTCGGATGCGCGCGGGTTCGCCATCGTGACGCGGAGCCCGTCGTCTACCGCGATCACCCCGGTCGCGACGTTGGCCAGCACGCGCGCAGTGCGCTGCCGCGCTTCCTCCAGTGCCGCCTGGCTGCGGCGCACGTCGGTGGCCATCCGGTCAAACGCGCTGAGGACCGGCTCGAATTCCCGCGGCGTGCCCGGCGGGAAGGCCGGCGGCTCACTGCCCCGCCCCACGGCAATGGCCGCTTCGCGCAGCGCGGCGACCGGTTTCGCGAGCCGGCGCGCCGCGAGGCCGGCAAGGTAGATCGCGGCCGCCAACCCGACGAGCGTCGCCAGCAGGATGCCGAAGGTGAGATCCTCCCGCTGCTCCCGAATGCGCTCGTCGTCCAACAGCTGCGGCACGGCCAGCACCCCCTGCTCACCGGGTGGACCCGGCGCCACGACGAGAAAGCCGACGCGGGTCGGCCGGCCGCCGGTGCGCGCGTCGATGGTCGTCTCGAGCTCATCCTCGAGCGTCCTCCGGAAGACCTGGGGAGCGAGAAATGGATCGACCAAATCGAGCTCCGCCAGCACCGGCGAGCTCGTGGCCACGAGTACGCCACGGCGATACAGCCACAATTCGGCGTCGAGCCGGCGGCCCAACTCGACCAGGGAGCGAGCGATCGTCTCGGGCGGATCTTGGGCGACGGTTTCGGCGCCGGCGGCGGCGTCGCGGAGCGTCTGGCGAATGAGCAGATCGCCGGAGCGACGGGCATCCTCGGCCAGGTCGGTAAAGCTCCAGGCCGCAAATCCAAGGACTGGCAAGACGAAAAAGGTGATGAGCACCGACGTGAGCTGCGCGCGATAGCTCGCGCGCAACGTCGTGACCAGCGCCGGCAGGCGCGCCCGCCAGCCCTCGGCGACGATGAGTCCGAACAGCCACACACCCGCCAGGAGCGCCACGTCGAGCCCCACGATGAGGATGCCGCGGATCAACAAAGCCCACGGCCCGCCCAGTGCAACCCACAAATGAACGTGCCGCGCTCCGCCGGGGAGGTCGACGTGCCGCTCGCCGCGGGCCGTCCAGCCTTCGCGCCGCCATTCCACCACGCCACCCATCTCGGACATGCGACTCGGTAGGGAGAGTGTCATCGTGTACGGCGGCTCGACGCCGGGATCGCCGCGGAGAAAGCGCGCCACACGATTGGGCGGCAGCAACCGCGTCCGGGGACCGACCCCGACGGTGAGCACCGTGCCGTTGGCGAGCGGCGCCGCGAGGACGTAGTGAATGCCGGGAATCCGCTCCAGCCGTTCGATGCATGGGCTGTCGTGCGCCGAGCGCGCGAGCGCGGAGAGGAGGCCAGGCGAGAGATCGAGCTGCGCGAGCTGCAGCTCCGCCAGCGGCGGTGCCTCCGGCCCCGCGCCCCACAGCTCGAGCATCGCGGGATAATCCTCCGCGACGAGCGGCGAGCCAACCCACAATGCGTACAGATCGCCCGCGGTCCGAGGCGGAGGCTGTGAGGAAGCGATCATATGTTGGCCGAGTCGCTCGAGCAACGCGACGGCGACCGGGTCGCCTTCATGGCCCAGCCGGAGCGCGTCGCGGCTGGCGAGCGACAGCCGTCCCTCGACCGCGGCACCCCAGGCGATCAGCGCGGCGGCCGTGCCGGCGACGACCGCCATGCCGACGAGCGCCCAGCGCCGCGGCGCCGGCAGGATCGCCCAGACAAGCGCGGGGAGCCACAGAAAGGTGTACCACTCCGGCCAGGCGCCGTGCGGACTCCACAGCCACAGGCCACCGATCGCCGCCAGCGCACCCCAACCGCAGGCGGCGGGGAGTGCCCAGGAGACGCGCGCCGGTTCGGTCGTGCCGCGCACTAACGCGGCCGCCATCAGAATGAACGCCATCGCCGTCACGGCGAGCGCCGCTTGCCACGACAGCCACAGCTCGAGGCTCACGCCGTTCGCCGGAGGAGCGATGCCCCGGCCGAAGTAGCGCACGACGTACGGCGCCGCGAGGATCAACAGCGCAGCGCCTGTCATGCCCCACCAGGTTCGCTTGACGCCACGTCGCCATAGTGATCCAGCGGCTACCAACAAGAGCACGCCAAAGACGAGCAGCGATCCCGCTGACGTGCCGACGACTCCGGCAATCGGCCGATAAAACGTGGCGGGAGAGAACAGCGCCGCCGGCCCGACGGGCGCGCGCAACAGCGTCCACGCCGCGACCAGTAGCACCCCCCAACGCCACCGACCCGCCGGCGCCGCCGCCAGCAAAACCGCAAGCAAGAGGGTCAGGCCGAGCCGCGCGAGCCACGCCGTCTCCGCCAGCGCGGCGAGCTTGGTGTCGCCTTGCGACGGCGGGATCGTCTGGACGGAGAAGAGCGTGTCGCCGGACGCGCACGCTTTCGACGGCGGCGTGCGTGGATTACAAATCTCGAACACGCTGGAGTCGCGCGGCCCTTGCCCCGCGGGGAACAAGCGCAGCGACACGCCGTGCGCGCGGGCGAACGCGGCGGCGAGGCTGTGATCGCCATCCGCGATAGCCGGTGTTGCCGACAAGAGCACGCTGCCGACAGACGTTGCTGCTTGTGTCTGGCGCCGCGCCTCGAGCACGGCGTAGAATGGAGTCATGACCGCTTGTAGCTCGGTCGTGTCCTGCGCCACTGGAATAGTGCGGTGGCGTCCTGCCCAGGCGACAACGGTGGGCTCCTCGCTCCCCCCCTGGATCACCGCGGCACCGCGCTCGAACGCCGGGCCTGATGCGACGGCGGCGGCGTCGAGTCGATCGAACACGGCTTCGCGGGGTAGCGCCGCCGCCGTCGCGCCGCGTTCGGCGAGCCGCCGGGCTTCCGCGATCGCCTGGCCGAGCGAGGTCTGCAGCGATCGCGAGGCAGCGGTCACGCGCTGCTCGCGCAACGCGGGCCAGCAGCATTCGATGCGCCACACGCGCAGCGCACCGACTCCGAGGACCACTCCGAGCAGCAAGCTGGCCAGCCCCGCCGCCACGCTCATCTTGTGCCGGGGAGCGCGCGAGGGGTGCGGGGGAGGGGGGGGCCTGACGGCGAGCGCGACTGCCACGAGGCCTGCCACGACCGTGAGCGCCCCCCACACGGCGGCGTCGCCGCGCAGCCACTCGGCCGTGGCCAGGCTCGCGAAGCAGCCGGCGATTACGACGTGAGCTTGCCGCTGCACTTGAGCGTTCTCACCCCCGACGCGGTTCGCGCCGCCCTCGCGCGCGACTCACGATTGTTGGTGCCCGTGGGCACCTGCGAACAGCACGGACCTCATCTGCCGCTGGGCTGTGATACGTTAATCGTTGAGCGGCTCGCCGATGATCTGTCCGCCAGCTTTGGCATCCTGCGCGCGCCCACGATCCCGTACGGCGTCAACACCGCTACGAAACGACCGTACCCCGGCAACGCCGCGGTGCGCCGCAAGACGCTGCACCGCTGGATGAACGATCTGCTCGGTTCCTGGGAGCAGTGTGGCGTCGACACCTTCATTATTCTTACCGCGCACGGGCACGACCCGCACCAGGAAGCCCTTTCGACCCTGCGCACCCGGCGGGCTCGCGTGTTCACCGTGGACATCTTTGCGCTCGACTTCACCGACTATCTCGAGGACCCCGGTGGCCCCACGCACGGCGGAGAGCTTGATACCTCGCTCATGCTGCACCTGGCGCCCGATCTGGTCCGCATGGAGCTCGCGCAGGACTACCCGTTGACCGAGCGTCAGGTCGCCCGTTACCGGCGGCAAGCCGCCGGACCCGTCCCTGCTCTTTCCCCCGGTTCCGTGGGGCGGCCGAGCCTCGCGTCAGCCGAAAAGGGCGCGCGCCTGTATAAGATGATTCATGACCGTATCGCGACGCGAGTTTTGGGAGCGGTAGCAGCATGACCGCGTACCTTTTCGCTCTTGCGCTGTTCCAAGCAGGCGCCGGGACGACAATGGACGAGGGGGTCCTCGTCGTGCGCGTGGACACGCTCGAAGTCGCGCGCGAGTCGTTTCGTCTGAGCCACGGACGGCTGTCGCGCGGCGAACCCGGCTGGACGCTGGCCACGACGATTCGCTACGATCGCGCGCGGCCCGTCGTCGTTCTCGCCCCCATTCTCGAAGTGAACAGCGACACGATGCCGGCGACGCTGCAGTACGACGTCGCGGATCCACGGCAGCCATCGCGGATACTCGGCGAGCTGGGCCGGGGACGGTTCACCGTCCGGCTGGTCGCCCGCGCGACGGAGCGCGCGCGGGAATTCCCCACCGGGCAGCGAGCAGTGGTGCTCGACGACTCGGTCTTTGCGCCATACGTCTTCGCGGCGTGGCGCGCCTCGTCCGACCCCGCGTTGCTCACGGCGATCTTTCCTCGGGGGCTCCGTCGTCAGGCCGTCCAGATCCGCGACCTCGGACTGGCTTCGACCACTCTGAATAGGGACCCTGCCCGCCTGCGCCACATCACCGTTGGCACGGAGGGTCAGGACGCGGTCAGTCTCTGGCTCGATGAGGCCGGCCGCCTGATGAAAGTCGAAATCCCTTCCCGACACCTCAGCGCCGAGCGTCTGGCCGGCAGTTGACCTTGCTGCTCAAGTCGTCCCGACTAGGTTCTTGTCGCAGGCCGAAACCGCTTCCCGCACTGGCGCGTAGGGGGGGGCGCTTCGACCTCACGACATATCTTTTCAAGGACGACCATGAAACAGGTGTTGATCGTGGCAGGCCTGCTGTTAGGCCCCGCCGCCGTCGCATTAGCGCAGCAGCCCACCCCTCCCATTAAGCCGGTCACGACGGCGGGTCTGTCGCTCACCGACGCCATCGCCGTCGCGCGTGAAAAGAACCCCGCGTACCGCCAGGCCCAGAACAATCGAGGACCGGCGGCTTGGGGCGTCCGGGGCGCCTACTCCAGCCTGTTGATCCCCTCGATCATGGCGTCGGGCGGGATGAGCTACACGGGCCCCGGGTCGCAGACGTTCCTGGCGCAGAGCTTTTCGCAATCGGTCTCGACGGTCTCTTCATTCTACGATGTGGGACTGTCATGGCAGTTGTCGGGCTCCACGCTGTCCCAACCGGGACTCGCGAAGGCCCAGCAGCGCGCCGTCGATGCCGACATCGCCGGAGCCGAGAACGCGCTCATCACCGGCATCAAGCAGCAGTATCTGACGGTGCTCCAAGCGCGCGCGCAGGCTGACCTCGCGCAGAAGACGCTGCAGCGCAACGAGGAGTTCTTGAAGCTCGCGCAGGCACGCTACGGCGTCGGTCAGGCGACGCTGATCGACGTACGTCAGGCGCAAGTCGCCCGCGGGCAGGCGGAAGTGGGTCTGCTTCGCGCCCAGACACTCGTCAACGTCGAGAAGCTCCGGCTGTTCGAGCAGATGGGCGTGACGCCGCCGATCGAGGTCGCCGCCGTGCAGCTGACCGACTCGTTCAGCGTGGAGACGCCTGCGTGGCAGTTGCCCGATCTGCTGACGATGGCTGAGCAGCAGAATCCCGCGCTCAAGGCCTTGCGCGCGCGGGAAGGCGCGGCTACGTGGAACGTGCGCGCCGCGACGTCCAGCTACGGGCCAGCACTGTCGCTCTCGGCGGGATGGTCGGGCTTCACGCAACAGTTCACTAATGTCGACCCGATCATCTTCAGTCAGCAGGCGGCGTTCGCGAGCGAGTACTCGCAATGCCAGGACAACAACACGATCCGCGCGAACGCGGGTCTGCCGCCGAACGATTGCAGCGGCTTCATCTGGGGCGCGTCCAACGAGCAGGCGCTGCGCAACCGGAATTCCGTCTTCCCGTTCCAGTTCACCCGGCAGCCGTTCCAGGCGCGCCTGACGATGACGCTCCCGATCTTCAACAACTTTGCGCGCGAGCTCAGTGTCTCAAACGCGCGCGCGCAGCACGGGAACCTTGAAGAATCGGTGCGGGCGCGGGGCCTGGCCGTGCAGACTGAAGTGAGCCAGGCATTCTTGACGCTGCAGACCGCCTTCCGAACCGTCGGCTTGCAGGACACGAATCGCAGCGCGGCGCGCGAGCAGCTGCAGCTCGCCACCGAGCGCTACCGCGTCGGCTCGGGCACCTTCTTCGAGCTGTTGGACGCTCAGGTCGCCGCTCTCCGTGCCGAGAGCGACGCCGTGAACGCGACGTACGACTACCACAAGGCCCTGGCGCTTTTGGAAGCCGCCGTCGGCCGCAGTTTGCGTTAACCGAGAGGATCGAGGCGCCATGTCTAAGCGGAATAAAGTGTTGTTGGGAGGCGGAGGGGCGGTTCTCCTGATCGTGCTGGTGATGGTGAGTGCCAGTGCCAAGCGCGAGAAGGGGATCGAGGTGCGGTTCGAGACGGTCGGACGGCGCGACCTGGTCGCCGCTGTCACCGCCAGCGGGAAGATTCAGCCCAAGAAGAAAGTGGACATCAGCGCCGACATCACAGGCCGCATCACGCAGATCGCCGTGCGCGAAGGCGATTTGGTCCAAAAGGGGCAGTTCCTGCTGCAGATCGATCCCACGATCTACCAGGCGAACATGCAGCGGGCGAACGCCGCGATGTCTTCGGCCGAGGCCGGCGCCGTGCAGGCCCGCGCCACGCGAGATCAGTCGCAGCGCGCGCTGACCCGCACCAAGGAGCTGCACGAGCAGAACCCGAACCTTATCTCGCAGGAGCAGCTCGAGCAGGCCCAGACCGCGTTCGACATCGCGGACGCCAACCTCACGGCGTCGCAGCATCTCGTGGAGCAAGCGCGCGCCGGCCTGCGGGAAGCCCGCGACCAGCTGGCCAAGACCCATCTCGTCGCGCCGATGGCGGGGCGCGTCACCCGGCTCGCGGTCGAGGAGGGCGAGGTCGCGGTGCCCGGAACGTTCTCGCGCGAGACCGGTCTGTTGCTCACGATCTCGGATCTCTCGGTGATCCAGACCAAGGTGCAAGTCGATGAGACCGACGTCGTGCGCCTGCATATGGGCGATTCCGTCGACGTCACGATTGACGCCTTCCCCGACACGACCTTCGTCGGCCGGGTCACTAAGATCTCCAACAGCGCGATCCTGACGGCGGCGTCCGCCGCCGCCGGCCAGAGCGACCGCGCGGTGGACTACCAGGTTGAGATCACGCTGGCCAATCCGCCCTCCGAGGTGCGCCCCGATCTCTCAGCCACGGCGCGGATCGTGACGGACACGCGTAAGCAGGCGCTCGCTATTCCGATCATTGCGCTGACTGTGCGCGAGAACACGCCGATTTCGACCGAGCACCGGCCGTCCCGCGGGACAGCCGAGGCGGCGACACCGGCACCGGACGACACGAGCCGTCGTGGCGCGCGCGCCGGCAATAAGAAGGAAGCAGAAGGCGTGTTCCTCATCCACAACGGCGTGGCGACCTTCCATCCTGTAAAAGTGGGCATTGCCGGCGAGGAGCACTTCGAGGTCATCGCGGGCGTACATCAGGGCGACACGATCGTCGCCGGACCGTATCAAGCGATCCGCGATCTGAAGGAAGGCGCCCGCGTGCGTCCGAGCCGGGAATCCGGCGATACAACCAGCCGGCGCCGCTCGTGAGCACCGTCCAGCTGTTTCGCACGGGTGATACGCCGCGCCCCGACGTCATCATCCTGGCGCACAAGCTGACGCGCGAGTACGACATGGGCTCCGAGCTCGTGCGGGCGCTGCGCGGCGTGAGCGTGCAGATCCAGAAGAACGAGTACGTGGCGGTCATGGGGCCATCGGGATCGGGAAAGTCCACCCTGATGAATCTCATCGGCTGCCTCGATACGCCGACGAGCGGGGAGTACTGGCTCAACGGACAGCAGGTGAGCGATCTGGCCGATGACGAGCTGGCCCGCATCCGCAACAAGGAAATCGGCTTCGTCTTCCAGACGTTCAACCTGCTGCCGCGCGCCGACGCGCTGCACAACGTCGAGCTGCCGCTGATCTACGCCGGCCTCTCCTCGCGCAACCGCCGCGAGCGCGCAGCGCAGGCCCTCGAGCGCGTCGGCCTGGGCGACCGCATGGACCACCGGCCCAACGAGCTGTCGGGCGGCCAGCGCCAGCGTGTCGCCATCGCGCGCGCGCTCGTGAACCAGCCCAGCATTCTCCTCGCCGACGAGCCGACCGGCAATCTCGACTCGACCACGAGCACCGAAATCATGGGTGTGTTCCGCGAGCTGCACCGACAGGGGCAGACGGTGGTGATGGTCACCCACGAGCAGGACATCGCGGCGCACGCCGCACGGGTCATCACGCTGCGCGACGGGCTTGTCGCCACCGATCAGGCCCGGGCCGCCTAGTGCCGTTTTTCGAAGCCGTCCGGATGGCGCTGCAGACCATCCGCGCCCAGAAGTTGAAGAGCGGCTTCTCGCTGTTGGGCGTGTTCGTCGGCGTCGCGTCGCTGATCGCTGCCTGGGGCATCGCCAACGGCGTGAACCGGTACATGACGGAGAAATTCGCCCAGACGCTCTACGGTGTGAACACCTTCCAGCTGCGGCGCCAGCCGATGTTCACGCCGAACGTCCCCGATTCGGTGTGGCGCGCCTGGCGGCGACGTCCGCGGATCCGCTTCAGCGATGCCGAAGCGATCAGCGAGGGACTCACGATCCCCGTGATGACCGCCTGGCAGTCGAGCGATCGAGTGACCGTCTCCTACGCCAACAAGGAAGCGCGGGACATCGACCTCACGGCTGCAAGCGAGCGCTACTTCGACATCAAGAATCTGAAGATCGCGATCGGCCGGCCCTTTACCGGCGAAGAGAACCGGTCGGGTGCGCCGGTCGCCGTGCTGGGCGAGGCCGTGGCGAAGCGGCTGTTCTCCGACCGCGCGCCGCTCGGCAAGAGCGTCCGGATCGGCGGCGTGCCCTACCGCGTCATCGGCGTCGTCGAGCACCAGGGCAGCATCCTGGGCTTCCCGCTCGACCGCTTTGTCGTGGTGCCGGCATTGTCGCCCGCGCAGAACCTCGTGAATCCGCCCGGGATTCTCGATGCCTTTCTCGTGAAAGCGAACTCCGACCTCGAAATGCGCGAGGCGATCTCGCAGGCCGAGGGGATCATGCGGAGCCGGCGCCACCTGCGCCCCAAGCAGGACAACAACTTCGTGCTCGATACGTCCGAAGGCGTGCAGCGTTTCTGGGCGGGCATCAGCAGAATCCTCGTGACGGTCATCCCGGGCATCGTGATCGTGTCGCTCGTGATCGGCGGGATCGTGATCATGAACATCATGCTGATGGCCGTCGCGGAGCGGACGCGGGAGATCGGGCTGCGAAAGTCGCTGGGGGCCCGGCGTGCTGACGTGTTGCGCCAGTTCCTCGCGGAATCGACCGCCATCGCGACGGTCGGTGCCGCCTTCGGGATCGTCGCCGGGATTCTCTTGACCTTTATGATCAATGCGCTGTCGCCGCTGCCGGCGAGCGTCTCGCCGGCCTCCGTGGTGCTGGGGGTGATCATGGGCGGCGGCGTGGGCATCGTGGCCGGTGTGTACCCCGCGAGCCGGGCCGCGCGGCTCGATCCCATCACCGCGCTGCGGCAGGAGTAACCGATGACGGGCTTGTTCGAAGGCGTCGGGATTGCGCTCACGTCACTGCGCGCGCACAAGATGCGCGCGGCGCTCACGATCCTCGGCGTCGCGATCGGCGTGACGGTCGTGATGGTGATCGGCGCACTGATCAGCGGCTTCGACAAAGGGGTCTCCGACATGCTGGCCTCGCTCGGCCCCAAGACGTTCTGGGTCGGGCGGTACTGGGGCGGCCAGAATGACGAGGATCCCGAGGATCCGAACCCCTGGCGCCGCCGCCCGCCGATGACCGTCGCCGAGGCGGATCGGCTCGCGCAGCTTCCCACCGTCGCCTTCGTCGTCGTCGACGAGGGTACCGGGGCGGACATCGACTTCGAGGGCCATCGCCTCGCCGCCATTCGAGTCCGCGGCCGGAGCGCCGACTGGCCGAAGATCGAAGGTGGGGCCATTGAGCCGGGGCGTTCGTTCACATACCTCGAGGATGCCTCGAACGCGCACGTCGCCGTCATCAACGCCAAGTTGGCCGAGAACATTTTCGGGCAGCGCGATCCGATGAACCGCCGTATCAAAATCAGCGGCCTGCCCTACGACGTCGTCGGGGTCTACAATCCCCCGCCGCGGCTGTTCGGCGATGGCGATGAGCCGGAGGTCATGATTCCGCACGGCACGTTCCAGAAGGATCTGCAGTACTGGCACGGGTGGCTGGACATGTTCGTCGTGCCGCAGGATTCAGTCTCGACCGAGCGCGCGATCGACGATGTCACGATGGCGATGCGCACGATGCGCGGCTTGCGACCCGGCCAGAAGAACAACTTCGACGCGATCACGCAGGAAGTGTACACGAAGGCGGTTAAGGACTTCACGAAAGTCGCGCGTTATCTGATGTGGGCGCTCTCATTTGTGGGGCTCGCGGTCGGCGGGATCGGAGTGGTCGCGATCATGATGATTTCGGTCACCGAGCGGACCCGCGAGATCGGTGTGCGCAAGGCGCTGGGCGCGCTGCGCCGTGAGATCATGTGGCAATTCCTCGTCGAGGCAGCCACCCTCACGCTGGTCGGCGGGATCGTCGGCATGCTGATCGGGTGGGGCATTGCCATCGTGTTGCACAACTTCACGCCCGTGCCCGCCTACGTGCCGGTGGCATCCATCATCACAGCTCTCGTGGCTGCGGCCGTGACCGGCCTGCTGTTCGGCATCTATCCCGCGAGCAAGGCGGCCCGTCTCGATCCGGTAGAAGCATTGCGTTACGAGTAGCGGTGTCATTTTTCGACGCCGTTCGCCTCGCGTTTCAGACCATTCGGGCGCAGAAGCTCAAGAGCGGCTTCTCGATCATCGGCGTCTTCATCGGCGTGATGTTCCTGATCGCCGTCGTGTCGGTCGTGGAAGGCATGAACCGCTACATGACCGACAAGTTCGCCGGCACGATTCTCGGCGTGAACACGTTTCGGCTGCGGCAGTTTCCCGACGTCCAGCTCGGCCACGTCACAGACTCGCTGTGGCGGTCGTGGGCGCGCCGCCCCCGCGTCAGCTACGAGGATGCACAGGCGGTCATGCGCGGCGTAACCGTCCCGGTGCTCGCGGCGTGGGAATCCAACACGCGCGGGACACTCACGGCGGGACGCAAAACGGCCAAGGATGTCCAGGTCACGGCGGCGACCGAGCTGTATTTCGACATTCGCTCGCTCGTGATCGCGCAGGGTCGCGCGTTCACCGGCCAGGAGGTCCACGCCGGCGCGCCGGTCCTGGTGCTGGGACACGACCTCGCCGAGAAGCTGTTCGAAGGCCGGGATCCGCTCGGCGGCGAAGTGAAGATCTTCGATCTCCCGTACCGCGTCATCGGTGTCGTCGAGAAGCAGGGCAACCTGTTGGGGTTCTCGCTCGACAAGTTCGCGGTCGCGCCCGCCAGCGCTCCGCTTAAGCGTTTCGTCAATCCGCCGCGCGTCGTGGAGGCGCTGGCCATGAAGGCCAACTCCCAGGCCGAGATGCGGGAGGCGATGTCGCAGGCCGAGGCGGTAATGCGCAGCCGGCGCCACCTGCGCCCGCGCCAAGATGACGACTTCGCGCTCGAGACCGCGGATGAAGTGCTCGACTTTTGGGGCAAGATCAACGGCATTCTCCGCTACGCGCTTCCCTTCCTCCCGGGCATCTCCCTCGTCGTCGGCGGCATCGTGATCATGAACATCATGCTCATGGCCGTCGCGGAGCGGACCCGCGAGATTGGCATTCGCAAATCATTGGGCGCGCGGCGCAGCGACATCCTGCGGCAGTTCCTGGTCGAAGCTACCACGCTGGCGACGGTGGGTGCGAGCGCCGGAGTCGGCATCGGCATCGCGATGGCGGCCCTGGTCGCCGCTCTGACCCCGCTCCCGGCCGCCGTCGCGCCGTGGTCCATCGTGGTCGGCGTCATTCTGGGTGCCGGTGTTGGAATCATCGCCGGCGTGTACCCCGCGACCCGCGCGGCCCGGCTCGACCCGATCACCGCATTGCGGGCCGAGACATGACCGGGGGAAGCCTCTTCGAAGGCGTCGGTATCGCGCTCGCGTCGCTGCGCGCCAGCAAGGCACGCGCGGCGCTCACGATTCTGGGTGTCGCGATCGGCGTGATGGTCGTGATGCTGATGGCGGCGATGATCAGCGGGATCAACAAGAGCGTCGCCGGTGTGTTCGAGTCGATCGCGCCGCGCACCTTCCTCGTGTGGCGGTTCTTCCAGGCCGGCATCAACGTGTCGGACGGCTCGGACGAATCCAGCCCGTGGCGCCGCAACCCCGCGATCAAAGACCTCGAGGCCGACCGGATCCGGTTGCTGCCGTCGGTACGATTCGTCACGCGCCGGGAGGAGAGCTCCGCAAACGTGGAGTTCGGGAGTCTGCGACTCGAGTCGGTGCAAATCTCCGGGCTCTCGGCGGAATGGGTGGAGGTGAACGGCGGCGACGTCTATCCGGGCCGCACGTTCACGCGGCTCGAGGATCTGTCCAACAGTGCCGTCGCGGTGATCAATCGCAAGCTCGAGGATCAGCTGTTTCGCGGGCGCGATCCGATCGGCCAGACGATCCACATCGCCGGCGCGCCCTTCACCGTGATCGGCGTGTACGCCCAGCCGCCAAGTCTGTTCAGCGGCGCCGCGCCGCCGTTCGTGGGGATTCCACACGGCGCGTTCGTCAAGCACGTGCCGTACTTCAAGGGCTGGATGCGCCTCGCCGTCGCGCCCGCGCCCGGTTACACGCAGCAGGAATCGATGGATGAAGTCATCGCGACATTGCGCTCGCTACGCGGGCTCAAGCCGGGCCAGGAAAACAACTTCTCGATCGTGACGCAGGACAAGCTGCTCGATTCCTGGAACCAGGTGACCGGCATGTTCTTCCTCGTGATGCTGGTGCTGTCGTCGATCGGCTTGATGGTGGGCGGCGTGGGGGTTGTCGCGATCATGATGATCTCGGTGACGGAACGGACGCGGGAGATCGGCGTGCGCAAGGCGCTGGGGGCCACGCGCCGCGCCATCCTGTGGCAGTTCCTGGTCGAGGCCTCGACCCTTACCCTGGTGGGCGGCGCGGTCGGGATGCTGTGCGGAGGCGCGCTCGCGTTCCTCATCTCGCGCATCACGCCCATCCCGGCAAACGTGCCGCTCTGGTCGATCGTCGCAGCGCTCCTCGCCTCAGCGCTGACCGGCGTGGGGTTCGGGCTTTATCCCGCGAGCCGGGCGGCGAAGCTGGATCCGGTCGAAGCTCTGAGATACGAGTAGGACGGCACTGGTGGCACAGGCGGCACGGCCGTGCCGAACATTGCCGCCCCTGCCGCCCTTAAGTTTGTACCGTGCCCATCTTCGAAGCCGTGATTCTCGCCGTCCAGACAATCTGGAGTCACAAGCTCCGTTCGTTCTTCACACTGCTCGGCATCATCGTCTCCGTCGCGTTCCTCGTCGCCGTCGTCGCCGTGATCCAGGGGATGAACGCGTATGTGCGCGAGCGGCTGGCCGGCGCGATCGTGGGGGTCAACGCATTCCAGATCCGCCGCGATCCGATTCAGGTGGGATTCATCGACGACGAGGCGTGGAAACAGATCCAGCGTCGTCCGATCATCGCGCCCGAGGACCTCGGTTTCATCGCGCGCGCCGTTCCCGATGCCGAAGCCATCGCGCTCCAGTCAGGGTGGCCGACGCCGATGGCGGAGGTGCAATGGCGCAACCGCACGACCGGCGACGTCTTCATGTTCGGCGTGACCGCGCCCTACGTGATCGTGCAGGACTACGCGTTCGCCGCAGGCGCGGCGCTCACCGACATCGATCTCCGGCAGCGGCGCTACGTCGCGGTGCTCGGCTACGACGTCGCCGACAAGCTGTTCGGGAATATCGAGGCCGCCATTGGTCGGACCATCCGCGTCCACGGGATTCAGCTGGTCGTGAAAGGCGTGATCGCGAAGAAGGGCACGGTGCTGGGGCAGTCGTGGGATGGTTTCGTGATGCTGCCACTGACCACCTTCGAATCGATGTTCGGGCGCCGCCAGACGATGGTGATTTCGGTGAAGATGTCCACGGCAGAGGGCGTCGGGCCCGCGATGTTGCGCGCCGAGGAAGCGATGCGCATCGCGCACCGCCTGCGGCCGGGCGCGGACAACGACTTCACCATCGACACCGGTGAAGGACTGATCGCCTTCTGGGCCAAGCTCACGCGCGTCATTTTCACCGTCGTCCCTGCCGTGGTCGTCATCGGGATCGTCGTAGGCGGCATCGTCATCATGAACATCATGCTGATGAGCGTCACCGAGCGCACGCGCGAAATCGGGATTCGCAAGGCGTTGGGAGCCGCGCGCCGCGACATCCGGCGCCAGTTTTTCGCCGAGGCGCTCACGCTGTCGGTGCTCGGCGGGATCGCCGGCCTCGCCGTCGGCGCCGGGCTGGCCGGACTCGTGCAGGTCCTGTCGCCACTGCCGGCGCGCGTCACGGCGTGGTCCATCGGTATTGCGCTGCTGCTGGGCATCATCGTCGGCATCGGGTTCGGGGTGTATCCCGCCCATCGCGCCTCCCGCCTCGATCCGATCGAAGCCCTCCGCCAAGAGTAGATGAAACTCGACTCGGTCCGCGAGGGCTGGCGCATCGCCCTCGATCAGCTGTGGGCCAACAAGCTGCGCTCGGCGCTTACGGTGCTGGGGGTCGTGATCGGCATCGCCACGGTCATGGCGATGGCCTCGATCGTCGCCGGCTTCCGCGAACAGATCGTCAACACGCTCGAGGTCGTCGGGCCGACGACGTTTCGCGTGCTGCGCTACTTCTCCACGACCGGCGTGAATCCCGACGCAGTGCCACGCGAGGTCCGCATACGGCCAAAGCTCGTGCCCCAGGACGCCGAAGCGATCGCCCGCCTCCCCGAAATCCACTATGCGGCGATCTGGACGCAGGTTTTCCAGCGGTTCGAGTACGGTGGGAATCACACCCGCATCCTCGGCGTGTTCGGCGCCGATGACCGCTTCATGGAAATCCTGGGCGGCGGCGTCACGCTGGGCCGCTCGTTCACCGCGGCCGAGCTGCGCGGCGGGGAGCCCATCGCGATCGTCGAGCAGCGAACCATTGACCGCCTGTTCGGGGCCGTCAATCCACTCGGGCGCATCGTACGCATCGGGGGGCATCCGTTCCGCGTCATCGGCATCTGGCAACGACCCACGAATATCTTCGAGGTGCCGGGGACGCCCGAGATCGCCGCGGTGGTGCCGTTCGAATCAGCGCGCCGCAGTTTCATCATCGACGAGTGGAACAGCCTCATCATTCTCGTCAAGCCGAAGCCCGAGGTCAGCGTCAGCCGCGCGATGGATGCTGCAACGGTGACCTTGCGGCGGCTGCGCGGCCTGCGCGTCGGCGACGCCAACACCTTCGACCTGCTCACGTCCGATCAAGTCCTGAGTATCTTCGACAGCCTGACGTTCGCGTTTTTCTTCGTGATGCTCGTGCTCTCCAGCATCGCGCTGATGGTGGGAGGGATCGGGGTCATGGCGATCATGATGGTATCGGTCACCAGCCGCACGCGTGAGATCGGCCTGCGCAAGGCGCTCGGCGCCACGCGCCGCGCCATTCTGTGGCAGTTCCTGGTGGAAGCGGCCACGCTGACGTTGCTGGGCGGCATCATCGGCATCGCGCTGGGAGTGGGCGTCGGCGAGGTGCTGAAGCGGCTGCTCGCGTTCAGTACAACGATTCCCGTCGTGCCGGCCGCGATTGCCACCGCCGCGTCGATCCTCGTCGGCCTCGTGTTCGGCATCGCTCCCGCGGCTCGAGCTGCCAGACTGGATCCCGTGGAGGCGCTGCGGTATGAATGACGGTCGGACGGTCGGACGGCCTGACGGCCAAACCGTCGACATCCTGGCAATTGCCGCGCACCGAGACGATGTCGAGTTGACGTGCGGCGGCACACTCGCCAAAGCGGCGCGCGCCGGTCACGGCGTGGGGATCCTCGACCTCACCCAGGGCGAAATGGGAACGCGCGGCGATGCCGCGACGCGGGCGGCGGAAGCAGAGCGCGCCGCGAAAACTCTCGGCGTCGCGCTGCGGCTCAACGCCGGTATGCGGGACGCGCACTTAAGCAACGATGAGTCGTCGCGAAAAAAGATCGTCGAATTCATTCGTCGAATGAGACCGCGCGTGGTGATCCTCCCGTTCGCCGTCGGACGGCATCCGGATCACCGTATTGCTTCCGAGCTTGGGCGTGACGCCTGTTATCTGGCGGGGCTCGCGAAGTACGCGCCGGGAAAGGGCGGCGAGCCACACCGGCCGTACAAGCTGCTCTATGCGCTCGCCTATCGCGAAGATCCTGTGAAGCCGACGTTCGTCGTGGACATCTCGGACGTGTTCGAGACGAAGATGCAGGCGATTCGCTGCTACGCGTCCCAGTTCACCGGCGCGAAGGCCGCCGGGGAAATCCACCCGACGGGCCAAGACCTGTACGAGCTGATCCGCGTGCAGTCCGCACACTACGGCTCCCTCATCCGACGGCCCTACGGGGAGCCCTTCTATACCGCCGAGACCCAGGAAGTGCATGACGTGCTCCAGCTTGGCGTGCAGTCCATCTAGTTGGTAGATTGCGCCTTCCATGACCAAACGCGTCACCTATCTCGACAACGCGGCGACAACGCCGGTGCGGCCGGAGGTCCTGGAGGCGATGCTTCCCTATCTCGGGAAGGAAACCTTCGGCAATCCCTCCTCCGCGCACCGGTTCGGGCGTGCGGCACGCGCGGGCATCGAAGAGGCGAAGCGCGCGGTCGCCACCGCCCTCGGCGCCGAACCGAATCAGGTGGTGTTCACCTCGGGCGGCACGGAAGCCGACAACCTCGCGATCATCGGCGCTGCGCTGGCAGCGCGAGACCGCGGCGGTCCGTTTCGCGTCGCAGTCTCCGCCACGGAGCACAAGGCGGCACTCGCGGCGGCGCATGCGGTCAAGCATCTGGGCGGTGACGAACTCATTCTCCCGGTGACAGCCTCGGGCCAAGTCGAGAACGCTGCGCTCGACAAGGCGCTGGAGCGCGGCGTCGCGGTCGTGAGCGTGATGTGGGTGAACAACGAAGTCGGCACGGTGCAGCCCGTGGCCGAGCTGGCCGCGCGATGTTGCGACGCGGGCGTCTTGTTTCACTCGGACGCCGTCCAGGCGTTCGGCAAGCTTCCCGTATCGCTCCGTGACGTCACCTGCACTCTTCTCACCGTCTCCGGCCACAAGATCGGCGCTCCGAAGGGCGTGGGCGCGCTCATCGTGCGCGACCGCAAGGCGGTCGAGGCGATCATCCACGGCGGCGGCCAGCAATTCGGGATTCGGCCGGGGACGGAGAATGTGCCCGGCATCATCGGGTTGGGGGTCGCGGCCCGCCTGGCCGCCGAAGAGCAGCAGGGCCTGGCGACGCGGCTGGGCGAGCTGCGCGACGAGCTGGAGCGTCGTCTGCTCGCCATCGTCCCGGATGCCGTGATCAACGGCTGGCAGGGCGAGCGCGCGCCGCACATCTCGAACGTGTCGATTCCCGGCACTGACAGCGAAGCGCTGCTGATGCATCTCGACCTTGCCGGAATCGCCTGCTCATCGGGATCGGCCTGCAGCACGGGGGCCATCGAGCCGTCGCATGTGCTCACGGCGATGGGCGTGCCGCGCGAGCTGGGCGTGGCGGCGCTGCGCTTCTCCTTCGGGAAAGACAGCACGATGGAGGACGTGGAAGCGGTGACCGCGGCGCTGCCACGGATCGTCGAGAAGGTGCGGTCACTGTCCGCCGTCCTGCACCGATGAGGTCGGACGGTCGGACGGCCGGACGGCCGGACGGTCACACCAGGGGTCGCGTCTTGGTGGCAATGTCCGGCGGGGTGGATTCGTCCGTGGCAGCAGCATTCCTCGTCGAGCAGGGCTATGACGTCATCGGCGCGACGATGAAGCTGTTTTGTTACGGCGACACCGTTCCCGACCGTCCCTGCTGCTCCCTCGACTCGATCACCGACGCGAAGCTGGTCGCGCACAAGCTCGGCATTCCGCACTACGTCCTCAACCTCGAGGACCGGTTCGGGCACGACGTGATCGACAATTTCGTGTCCGAGTACGCGCGCGGTCGGACGCCGATCCCCTGCGTGCGCTGTAACTCATTCACCAAGTTCCGCGACTTCCTCTACCACGCGGATGCGCTCGACTGCGATGCGATTGCGACCGGGCACTACGCCATTGCGCAGGACGGCGCGCTGTTTCGCGGCCGCGACCGGCAGAAGGATCAGTCGTACTTCTTGTGGGGAATCGATCGCACGGTGGTGCGCCGCATGCTCACCCCGGTGGGCGACCTCACCAAGCCGCAAACCCGAGCCGTCGCCCGGCGTCTGGGGCTGGTGACCGCCGACAAGCAGGAATCCGTCGAAATCTGCTTCGTCCCGGACGACGATTACGTGGCGGTGCTCGAGCGACATCTTCCCGCCGACGCGCCCGCGCTCGTTCCGGGCCCGCTCGTCACGACCAGCGGCGCCGTGATCGGCGAGCATGACGGGTTCGCGCGCTACACCGTCGGTCAGCGCCGCGGTCTGCCCGGCGGATCGAGCGAGCCGCTGTACGTCGTCGCGATTCGCCCCGAGACTCGCGAGGTCGTCGTCGGCCGCGGCGCGGAGTTGTTCGGACACGACCTGTCTCTCGAAGAGGTCAACTGGCTCGCCGAGCCACTCGCGCCCGGTGACGCCGTGTGGGTGCAATGCCGCTATCGCGCGCGTGCCGTTCCCGGCACGATTGCTGCGCATGCGGGCGACCGCATCGCGCTTCGGCTCGCCGAGCCGGTCCGGGCGATCGCACCAGGGCAATCGGGCGTGCTGTACGACGCCAACGATCGATTGCTCGGCGGTGGCGTGATCGCCTAGCCTGGCGACGCGTGCGGGAGGTCACAGCACCTCCGGCTGCCGCGCGTGCAGAATTCAATTTCGTCCCCACAATTCCTCTTTGGAGGCTGTATGCGGTTGCTCCTTCGTGCCGGAGTCGTGTTCGGCTTAGCGGCGGTGGCAGCGTGCGGCAAAGACGCGCCGTCCCCGGTCGACTTCAACGATCCGGCCGCGATTTCGGCCAATTTGTCCTCGGTCGATTCCGCGCTGGGTAGCAGCGTCTTTCGCAGCTTCACGGTTGCCACGACCAGTCTTGGTGCCGCGACGTCGCCGGCGTTCCGTCCAGCTGCGACGTTGATGCAAACGCTCCGGCCCAAGTTGGAGCGCGCCGGTGGCCAGATGTTGCTGCCGAGCCTCGGGCAGGCGCGCAAGCTGCAGGCGATGGTTCCCAACCTCAGCGTCTCCGCCGCGCAGGGCCGCATCATCCCCGACACGATGTACGGCCGTGTGTTCGAATGGGACACCGCGCTGAATCAGTACACATGGCAGGGCGGCACCGTCGCCGGCCTCACAGGCGTGCGCTTCGTGCTGTATGCGACCGGCCTGGATAACGTGATCATCGAGCCGGTGAGCGCGATCGGGACGCTCGACATCATCGACCAGAGCACACCAACGAAGCTGCAGCTCCAGGTCCTGGTCCAGGGCCCGGGTGGCACGCCGACTTACGTCGACTATACCGCGTCGCTGCAAGTCAACAGTCAGACGTCCGCGACCGCGACGGCCACGGGGACGATCTCGAACGGGCTGAGCGGTGCGAACAATAAGACGCTGTCGTTCGACGAGGATCTCACGGTCAACGCCAGCGGCGCCAGCGTGCACGCGACGTTCGCGCTGAACAACCCGGCAATCACGCTGATGCTGAACGAGTCGGTGTCGTACAACGACCCGAATATCATCATCAACGCCGACTTCCGGTTGATTCAGAACGGCCAGACAATTCGGACCGTCGGCCACGTCACGCTCAACGCGGTAAACAGCTCAGTCACCGTCAGCGTCACAGTGTACGTGGACGACCACCCGGTCGCTTCGATCAGCGGTGATCCGACCGATCCTGCCACACACTGGGTGGACGCGGGTGGCGCGCCGTTGACAGTCGCAGACCAGAAGGCGCTCAAAGATCTGTTCGACGCGTTCGAGAAATTCCAGAACGCCGTGTCCGGCTTGTTCGCGCCGGTCAGCACGTTCGCCGGTCTCTAACCCAAGCGGCAAGTTTCCCCCCGTCCGGCTCTGGCCGGGCGGGGGGTTTTGCTTTATTACCTACAGGCGCTCCGTTGACTCACCCGAGCTTCCTGAGGCTCCCGATGCCCACACGTCGTCACTTTCTCGGTTCGCTGTTCGCCGCCACGGCCACGCTCCCCGCGCTCAAGAGTGACGCGCTGTCGCGCATCCTCCCGGCCACGCGACAGGTCGGTGGCAAGAGTCCCGCCGAGGTCGCTCAGGACGAGGACTTCTGGCGTGAGATCCAGGCGGCCTTCGACATCGATCGCGGCATGATCAATCTGAACAACGGCGGCGTCGCACCCTCACCGCGCGTCGTGAACGCCGCATTCCAGCGCTATCTCGCCGTTTCGAACCAGGCGCCCGCGATCACGATGTGGGCATGGATCGAGCCCGAGATCGAGGCGGTGCGCCGCCGGCTGGCCGCGAACTTTGGCTGCGATCCCGAGGAGATGGCGATCACGCGCAATGCCAGCGAGGCGCTCGAGATTGTGCAGCTCGGGTTACCGCTCCAGCGCGGCGACGAGGTCCTGACGACCACGCAGGACTACCCGCGCATGATCACCACCTGGAAGCAGCGCGAGCGGCGCGACGGCATCGTCCTGAAGCAGATCACCTTCCCCGTGCCGCCTCCGTCGCAGGAGGATCTGGCGCGCCGCATCGAAGCCGCGATCACGCCGCGCACCAAGGTCATCCACATCTGTCACATCACGAACCTGACGGGGCAGATCTTTCCCGTGAAGCAGATCTGCCAGCTGGGCCGCGCGCGGGGCATCGAAGTGATCGTGGATGGCGCGCACGCGTACGCGCATTTCCCGTTTCGGCGCGACGAGCTGGACTGCGATTACTACGGCACCAGTCTCCACAAGTGGCTCACGGCGCCGATCGGCACGGGGTTCCTGTACGTCCGCCGCTCGAAGATCGCGAAGATCTGGCCGATGATGGCGGCCCCGCCCGAGATGAACGAGAACGTCCGCAAGTTCGAGGAGATCGGCACGCACCCCGCGGCCAATCACAACGCGATCGTCGAAGCGCTGGATTTTCTGGACGGCATCGGTCCCGAGCGGAAGGCGGCTCGGCTGCGCTTCCTGCGCGACCGCTGGGCTAAGCGGCTGGAGCGCGTACCGGGTGTGAAGATCCTGACGCCCTACGATCCGGCGCAGTCCTGCGGTCTCGCCTCGTTCACGCCGGGGCAGCTCGACGTCGGGAAGCTGGCCGGCTTCATGTTCGACCGGCACCGCATCATCGTCACGCCGATCGCGCACCCAGAATTCAACTGCCTGCGCATCACACCCAATGTCTACACGACGCTGGCGGAGATCGACCGCTTTGCGGACGTGATGGAGGACGTGCTGCGCACGGGGCTTCCCGCTTCGTAGGAGTCCGGCATACGAGTCGCTATCCGGGCGTGGGGGCTGGGGGTGGGGTTAGGACGCGACACGCGAGGGCGCACGGCGGGCACACAATCACTGACATCTCCAACGATGCAGGACGCGTGTGCCGCCGAAGCGCCCTCGCGTGAACGCGTCCGTCACCCCGCCCCCAGCCCCCACCCTCGCATCACGCGCCTGCAGACAGATTCCCTAAGGCAGCAGAGCCACGATCCGCAGTGGCCCGCCGCTGCCGCCCTTGATCTTCATCGGCAGCGCGATCACGAACGCCCCGGTGAGTGGCAATTCGTCGAGGTGCGCCACATTCTCAAAGGCCGGCACGTTCGAGGCGAACAGCCGGCGATGCACCTGGTAGGTCGTGGACTGACCGTAATCGATGCTCGGTGTGTCGATCCCCACCGCACCGACCCTGCGGCGGACCAGCGCGCGGGCCGCATCGAGATCCAGACCGGGAAAGTGCAGTTGCGCGACGCCCATCGTGCCCGTTTTCGTAGTGCCGAGATAGCGAGCCCGATCGGGCCAGCGTGTGCCCCAACCCGTCCGGATCAGCACAATGCTGCCCTCCGGGATCTCTCCGTGCGCCGCTTCCCACGCCGTAATGTCTGACTGGTGCACGCGATAGTCGGGACTGGAGTCGGCCTTCCCACGGACGTCGATGACCACGGCAGGGGCAATCAATTGACTCAGCGGAATCTGATCGGTGGTGTGTTTCTTTTCGATGAAGTGCACCGGGGCATCGAGATGTGTGCCACCGTGTTCTGCGGCGCTGAAGTTATTCGCCGCGTAGTACCACCCGCCGGGCGTCCGCTGCGCCGAGACGACGGTGAGGTGAAAGGGCTGAGCGGTCGGCCAATAGATGGTGGTCGAATCGAAGTCGTAGGTGAGGTCAACCCATTGGCCTGCCACGAGGCGGTCGGCGATGGATGGCTGGCTGCATGCCGCGAGCACGAGGAGCGCAGGGACAATCGCCAAACGTCGCATGGTCTCTCCCTTGGAAGCATTGTGAGTTGCAACCGCAGCGGAGATTGTTAACGTTGCGAGCCATGAAAGCAATCCTCTGGCTGGTTCCGCTCTGCATCCTGGTGGCTTGTGGCTCGGACAAATCGGGTCAAACCGTCAACCGCGATACGCTCACCGAGCGCCAGAAAGACAGCATCCTCGCGCACTCGAAGATCCCCAACGCGCGTGCCGTGGGGCGCGCGATGAACGCGGCCGATTCGATGAGCGCGCGCATCCGCAGCAGCGATACCGTCGCGAGGGATACAACGGAGTTCTAATGCGCGCCGTGATGTGCGGCGTGATCCTGGTGGTCGCGGCGTGCCGAGGAGGGCCCCCCAACCCGTGCTCCGGCCATCAGTTTGATCGGCTGCACCGCTATTCCCTTCCCTATACGGGTCATTGGGTGGTCGCCCGCGGAGACACGCTCACCTTTCCCACCGCCCCCGCGATGAGCGACCGGTTCCGGCTGGGCGACATCGTGCTCGACAGTGCAACGGTCGTCATCGGACGCGATTGCCTGTTCCGCGGCCAGATCGTGTTTCGCAAGCCGCGCGCCGAAACGCTGGCGGTCAGCTGGTTCGGGCAACCGGAGCAGGCGATCGTCAGCGGGTGGCCCGCGGACCTCGGGCCGTTCGCGGGCGTGTCTCTCGCGTGGGCGGGCCGCGATTCCATGAGCGGGGCGATTCTGCTCGACGCCAAGCTGGGCGTGCAGGCGCGTCCCGGAATGACGGCGCGGTTCGTCGCGGGACGCGCCAAGGGGTTATCTTCCGCTCCATGAGAGGCTTCCTTGTCAGGCTACTGATCACCGCCCTCGGTCTGTGGATCGCCGGCCAATTGCTGCCGGGCATCGTGTTCACGAGCACCGGCGCACTGATCGTGTCGGCGTTGCTGCTCGGCGTGGTCAACGCGGTCATTCGGCCGATCCTCCTCATCCTCACGTTGCCGTTGACGGTGCTGACGCTCGGCCTGTTCATCCTCGTCGTGAACGGCATCTCGCTGGCGCTCGTCGCCTGGCTCGTCCCCGGATTCCAAATCGCCGGACTGGCTCCCGCCACCCTCGGCGCCATCATCGTCGGGCTCACGAGCTGGGTCGCGTCGGCGTTCGTCGGCGGGTCGGGACGGATCGAGCGCATGAAACGGGTGGAGGTCTCGGGCCGCCGCATCGACGGATGAGTGTGATCCGCCATGCTTGACGTCGAAACCCCCGCCCTGCTGTTGTATCGCGATGTGATGGAGCGGAACCTCACGCAGATGGCAGCGAGAGCCAGGCGTCTGAGCGTCTCTTTGCGGCCGCACATCAAAACGCACAAGTGTCTCGAGCTGGGTCGCCGCCAGCGGGAGCACGGTGCGCAGGGCATCACGGTGTCCACGCTGTTCGAGGCGCACGCGTTCGCCCGTGGCGGCTTCGAAGACCTGACGTGGGCATTCCCGCTCGATCCGTCGCACGTTCCGCATGTGCAGCGCATCGCGCAGGACGGCGTAACGCTGCGCGTGATTCTCGATGATCTCGACACCGCGAGGGCGCTGGCCGGCAGCGGCCTGCATGTCTGGCTCAAGGTGGATTGCGGCTATCACCGGGCGGGCGTCGACCCGTCGTCCCGCTACGCGCTCGAGGTCGCGCGGGAACTGGGGGGGGAGCGCGGTCTCACGTTTGACGGGATTCTCAGCCATTCGGGTCACGCGTATCGCACCCAGAACAAGGACGAAGCGTCGCAAATCGCCGAGCAGGAACGGCAGGTGATGGCGTGGTTTGCGGAGTTGCTGCGCAAGGACGGCGTCCCCGTGCGGGGCGTCAGTGTAGGGTCGACCCCCGCGATGGCGGCCGTAAAAGACTTGACGGGCGTCACAGAAGCCCGGCCCGGGAACTACATCTTCTATGACCGGACCATGGTCTTGATCGGGTGTTGCGAATGGCGCGATGTCGCGGTCTCAGTACTGGCGACGGTGGTATCGCACCAGCCCGGGGCATCGCACTTCGTGGTCGATACCGGCGCCCTGTCGCTCTCCAAGGATGTGGGGCCCACCCATCTGGGACTCGAGACGGCGTTCGGCGCGGTGAAGGATCACCCGGAGCTCACGGTCGCGTCCGTCTCGCAGGAGCACGGCGTGATCCGCGCTGCCGCGCCCGCGGCCATCGAAGGGAAGTTCAAAGTCGGCCAGCAGGTCGAGATCATTCCCAATCACTCCTGTCTGACCGAGGCGCACTTCGACGAATACGTGGTGATCGGAGGAGGTCGCGTTATGGATCGCTGGCACATCGAGCGTGGCCGATGATTCTGCTGCGCCATTTCTTCGTCGCGCTCTTGCCCTTGGTCTTTGGACTCGGCGCGAGCTGGGGTTTTGCCTTCTCGCAAAACAAATGCGGGCGACTGGTCGGGCCGATTTTCGCCCCCAAGTGTCACTGGATTCAGCTCGAGTATCAGCTGGGATTTCAGATGGCGGGCACGCTGTTGGGCTGTCTCATTGCCATCTTTCTGGGCGCCTGGTTGGAACGTCGCAGCCGGCGCCGCGTAGAACGAGCAACCCTCAATCAGGGAGCGTCTGCATGAAAGCGCTGCTTACGCTGGTACTGCTCCTGGGCTATGCGCTGCCCGCTGCGGCCCAGGACACGACGAAGGCTGCAGCTCCCCCGGCCCCGCCTCCGGCTCCTGCGGCCGCACCGAGCACCGCGACGGTCGAAGCCGTTCTGGCGCGCTCGGTCGCGGACCGTGCACCGCAGGATACCGGCACCGCATTTCCCGACAGCGTCGGCACCGTGGTGCTGTGGATGCGCGTGACGGGCGGGAGCGGCCAGACACTGCACCATGTCTGGTTCCACGGCGGCGATCAGGTCGGCGATGTGTCGCTCGCCGTCGGAGGATCGCCGTGGCGGACGTGGAGCCGTAAGGCGATTCCGGCCGACGCGAAGGGGGCGTGGCACGTCGAAATTCGCGATGCGGCGGGAACTGTCTTGAAGAGAATCGACTTCACTGTCGGGCAATAAAGCGAGGACCACGGTTGGGCCGGATCGTGCTGGAGCACATCCGGTCCACCGTCCTCACGCGGCCTTGGGGTCTGGCTGCTGCTGGTCGACAAGCAGTGCCCGGGCCGCTTCGGGTTCGAGCGCTTTCGCGAACAAAAACCCCTGCCCGAGCTCGCATCCGAACGCGATGAGGCGCTCGCGCTGCGACGCGGTCTCAACTCCCTCCGCGATCACAATGAGGCCGAGATGCTCCGCCAGGTCAACGATCGCGCGCACGATCTCCAGATCAGTACGGCGCGCACCCATGCGGTGCACGAAGGTCCGGTCGACCTTGATGCCCTGCAGGGGGAAGCGCGGCAGATAGCTCAGGGACGAATAGGCAGAGCCGAAATCGTCCATGTGTAGCTGGATGCCCACCTCCCGCAGCCGATTCAGAAGGGCGATGGACGAGTCGATACTTTCCATGAGCACGCTCTCAGTGACCTCGAGACTCAGCGCAGCGGGCGTGAGTCCGGCATCCTGGAGGGCCGCTCGCAAGTCGTCTACGAGGCGCGGATCCGCGAGTTGCTTCGCCGAGACGTTCACGCTGATCCGCACCGGGCCCGCGCCCGGGACTGCGTTCTGCCAGGTGCGCGCGTAGCGGCACGCCTCCGCCAGGACCCAGGTGCCGATCGACACGATGAGGCCGGTCTGCTCGGCCAGCGGCAGGAATTCGTGCGGCAAGAGGACCCCCCGCTTGCCGTGGTGCCAGCGGAGCAAGGCCTCGAACGCGTACACCCGGCCGGTCTCGATCTCCACGATAGGCTGGAACACGAGCCGGAACTCTTTGCGCCCGAGTGCCTCCCGCAAATCCGCCTCCATTCCCGAGCGAGCGTGGGCCCAGTTTCGCATCTCGACATCGAAGACCTGGAAGCACGCGCGCCCCCGCTCCTTGGCTCGGTACATGGCGAGGTCCGCGTCCCGCAGCATGTCCTGGGCCTTCTCATAGTGGGGCTCGCTCAGCACGACACCGATGCTGGCGCTGGCACGGACCTCGCGCCCTTCCAACAAGAAGGGTGCGCCCAGGCTGTCGAGGACACGCCGCGCCACATGCTCGACTTGGGGAAGGCCCGCCACCTCTTCGAGCAGCAGTGTGAACTCGTCCCCCCCGAGCCGCGCGACCACGTCAGCGGGTCGCACGCTCGACTGCAGCCGCTTGGCGATTTCCACCAGGAGGCGGTCGCCGGCGGCGTGCCCGAGGCGGTCGTTCACCGCCTTGAAATGGTCGCAGTCGACGAACAGGACAGCGAACCGATAGTCAGAGTCCCGCCGCGTGCGCGCCAGCGCCTGCGACAAGCGCTCGACGAAGGAGGCGCGGTTCGGCAGATCGGTGACCGCGTCGTGCAGCGCCCCGCGCAGCAGCTGTCGCTCGGCTTGCCGGCGGTACGTGATATCCCGGGTGATCGTGGTGGCGCCAACAGGATGACCGTCTGCGTCGAGAATCGGCGAGACGCTGATCGACACCTCCACGCGCGTGCCGTCCTTTCGCATGCGCGTGGTCTCGTAGTGCTCAATGTGCTCGCCGCGCCGCAGGCTCTCGAAGACGCCGGTCAGCTCCTCACGGTGGTCCGGTGGAACGATCAGCGTGATCGGCTTACCGATCGCCTCCTCGGCCGTGTAGCCGTAGAGGCGCGTCGCGGCCGGATTCCATGTCGTGATCACTCCGTCGAGGGTCTTGCTGACGATGGAATCGTCGGCTGATTGCACCATGGCCCTGAAGTACGCGATGGCGGACTCGGCCCGCTTGAGTTCCGTGACGTCTCGCGTGACGCAGCGGGCGTGCACGAACTGCCCGTTCTCCAGCCGAGCGTTCGCACTGAGCAGCGCGTAGCGGATCGATCCATTGCGGTGCCGCAGCCGCGTCTCGACATTGCGGACGGTCTCTCCCGCGCGCAGACGCCGCAGGACATCGTCAACGATTTGCGGGTCGACGTGGAACTGGCGCACGTCCCGACCGACATACTCGTCGCGTCCATAGCCCACGAGGTCCAGCTCGGCGGGGTTGGCCCGCACGATGGTGCCGTCCGGCCCGAGCCAGCACATACCGACCGTCGCGTTCTCAAAAAAGTCCTCGAGATCGACCGGTGCCGGGGCGCGATCGCGCGTGTCTACCGCCAAACCGACCACGCCCACAATCGTGCCCGCCTTGTTTCGCAGTGGCTCCACGTGCGCGTCGTAGCAGCGGCCCTCGAGCCGACTCTGGTAGGAGACCGACTCCCCCGCGAGCGCCCGCCGGTGCGCATTGATCGAGTCAGCGCCCACTGTTCGCTTGGAGAACTGATCGAGGAGGGATGCGCCCACCACGCGCTCTGGCAGGATGTCCGACGTGAGGCCCGCGCCGGACCGCGCCGTGACCCGCAGCTCGGCGTTGGTCGTCCAGAGAATCGCAGGCACCTGTTCGACGGCCAGGGCAAGACGCGCCAGGCTTTCTACGTCACGCGCGCCCGCCGCCCGGCGGTCGGGGTCGCCGAGCAACCCGATACACACACCCGCCAGCTCGAGGGCCATCCGTTCGCGCCCGCGCCGCTCGACACCGAGCGGCGGTCGGGGCAGCTCGCGGCGGACCCGCGCGATGCACCAGCGCTGTTCCTCCAGGCGGCTCGCGACCCACCTACACGGCGGCGGGCGCGCTCCGGGCAACTCGCCCAGCGTGCGCAGCGCCGTCTCCAGCTCGCCGGCGAGAGGGGCGAGGTCTTCGGAGCTCGAAGCAAGGAGATGTAGTCGACCGCGCGCGTCGGCTTCCCACACACCCACCGCCCGCCCACCAAGCGTGACCGCGGCCCGTCGCAGGACCTCCTGCCACAGTGGCTCTGCTCCCCGCGAGCGCGCGGGGCTCATAGACACGCGGATGTTGCTGGTCGTGCCGCCACAGCCGAACGCCTCGAGGGTAGTCCACTTTCTTACTCCGTTGGTCCTCCTGCCGCCAGTCGACTGTCGTAGTCAGCTATTCAGGACTAGCTCAAACGGAGTAGGCCGTAGAAGGCAGACGCCGAGACGCCGAGACGCCGAGTAGCGACCGAACTACTGCAGGCGCAGGATCCGCCCAACCGAGGGCACGCCGTTGCCATTCACCAAAAAGAGCATGTAGGGACCCGGAGGCGCGGTAGTCCGGCTCGCGGGAACGGCGACGGACACGCCGCCAGTCACCTGCGCGAAGCTCAACGGCACCAGGCGCTGGCCCATGTCGGACGCATGCGTCACCGAGCCCAAGCGGATGAAGGTCACCTTCGCGATGGCGGCGCCATCCGGTGTCTCGACGAACACCGTCTGGCCGTAGCCGACGCCGGTGGGCGTCGTCCCGGTGATGCTCGGGCGCGCCCCCTGGAACAAATACGGGGGCGAATAGAGCTCGTAGTTACGCTCGTCCACGCCTCCGCCACCGTCGCCGCTGCCGGTGTGGAGCACCCGTCCATCGGGCAGCAGCAGCGACGTCGAGTGGTAGATGCGCGTGACCGCGTTGCTCGCCAGCGTCGTCCACGCGCCGGTCGCGGGGTTCCACAGCTCCGCCGCATGCACCGCGCCGACGGGGTTGTTGAAGCCGCCGCCGCTGGTGCCGCCGGTGACCAGGACGTCGCCGGTCGGGAGCAGCGTCGCGTTGATATGGCGGCGGGTGAACGCCGTCGAACCGGTATACGCCCACGCCGGACTGGGCTGATTGAGGTCGATGATTTCCGCGGTATTCGTCGGCGGGTCGCCGCCCCCGACGTAGAGGATCTTCCCCGGCTCGTACATGACTGCGGAGCCGAAGTCGCGCGACGGATTGTACCGCCGCACGGGGCCGTCGGTCCAGGCTCCCGTCCCCGTCACGCTGAGATAGCTCGTCTGGGATTCTTCCCCGGCGTAAAAGAGGCGCCCGTCGGGCGCTACGAACATGCGCGGGTAGTACGGCAGCGCCTTGCTCGCCGTCGTGAGCCGCCGCCAGATCGTGCCGTCCCAAACCTCGGGAATCGTCACGAGCGCTCCGCTCTCGTCCCTTCCGCCGATCGTCAGCACCTGGCCGTCCGGCAACGCCGTATTGGTCGGGTACCATCGCCCCTGTGCCATGGCCGGCGCAACCTGCCACGAGCCGGTCGTAGCATCGAACACGTTGGTGTTCGGCAAGCCGTGGTCGTTGCTGATGTGCCCGCCTGCTACCAGCAGCCGGCCGTCCGGGAGGAAGTCGTGGCCGGCGCAGAACAACAGCGAGGGGGCGGGCACGGCCGTGAAGCTGCCGGTCGCCGGGTCCCACACCTGCGGATCACCGCCGTGGCCCCAGCTCAGCACCTTGCCGTTCGGCAGCAAGTGGAGGTGCACCTGCACGATCGGCGCCGGGAGCACCGCCGACCATTGACCGACGACTGCCTCACGCGGCGGGTTGCCCGATGCGGTCGTCCCGGTCGCCACATTCGACAGCCCGCCGTAGGTGGCGCCTTGGATGGTGGTTCCGCGATACGCCACCAGTTGGAAGTCATACGTCGTGCCGGAAGCAAGTCCCTCGACTGTGCAGCTCCGCCGGGCGCCAATCGTGGTCCCGGCCAGCGGCGTGCTGCAGGTCCCCTGGGTCACCACCGTCGCCGATCCCCAGGCGATGGGAGGCCTGGCGACGCGGACGTCGTACGTCGCAGCGTGGCCGGCCCCGTCATCAACTTCCGTGAAGGCAAGCGTAACCGAATTGGTGGATTGCGTCTGTACGGCAAGATCGGTGACGGTCCCCGGCGCCCCTGGCGCCGCGGTTTCCGTCACGACGGTGAGATAGGGGCGACGGCTTGTTACAGGATCCTCATTGCTCCGAAAGTAGCGGTAACGATCCCGCAACTTGGAGGGATCGGAATTCACCAGCAGGCCGAAGTTGGTGGCAGGGTTGCTGAACCATCCTTGAACGATGGCCGTCACGTCCCATTGTTTGAATCCAATGGTCTTGTCAATGTCTTTGGTGTCCACCGGGAGGCTGATATCTGCCTGCGCCAGGGGAACATTGTTGCTGCAACACGCATTCGGAGTCCAACCATTCACCCCGTCGTAGGTGTAGCCCGTGGCTCGAGTGAGATCGGGGTTTTTGTTGACGATCTTGTGAACCGTCACCGTATAGGTGGGATCAGTGCTGGCATCACTCGCAGCAAGATAGAGATTCAGCGTCGCGCTTTGGATCGTAGATCCGGCGGGGATGCCCGCGAGATCAAACTTCATCAGAATTGCATTGGCAACCGTATCATTCGGCCACGTATACAGAGTGAGCAGCGTGTCCGTTGCAGAGTTTACGGCATTGATATTGAGATACGTGTCGCCGACTGGCCTGAATACGGTGCCGGGAGGCCCGGACGCCGTCGCGGTCGTCCCGGTCGCCACGTTCGACAGCCCGCCGTAGGTGGCGCCTTGATTGGGGGTTCCGCGATACGCCACCAGCTGGAAGTCATACGTCGTGCCGGAAGCAAGTCCCTCGACTGTGCAGCTCCGCCGGGCGCCAATCGTGGTCCCGGCCAGCGGCGTGCTGCAGGTCCCCTGGGTCACCACCGTCGCCGATCCCCAGGCGATGGGAGGCCTGGCGACGCGGACGTCGTACGTCGCAGCGTGGCCGGCCCCGTCATCAACTTCCGTGAAGGCAAGCGTAACCGAATTGGTGGATTGCGTCTGTACGGCAAGATCGGTGACGGTCCCCGGCGCCCCTGGCGCCGCGGTTTCCGTCACGACGGTGAGATAGGGGCGACGGCTTGTTACAGGATCCTCATTGCTCCGAAAGTAGCGGTAACGATCCCGCAACTTGGAGGGATCGGAATTCACCAGCAGGCCGAAGTTGGTGGCAGGGTTGCTGAACCATCCTTGAACGATGGCCGTCACGTCCCATTGTTTGAATCCAATGGTCTTGTCAATGTCTTTGGTGTCCACCGGGAGGCTGATATCTGCCTGCGCCAGGGGAACATTGTTGCTGCAACACGCATTCGGAGTCCAACCATTCACCCCGTCGTAGGTGTAGCCCGTGGCTCGAGTGAGATCGGGGTTTTTGTTGACGATCTTGTGAACCGTCACCGTATAGGTGGGATCAGTGCTGGCATCACTCCCAGCAAGATAGAGATTCAGCGTCGCACTCAATATCGTAGATCCGGTGGGGATGCCCGCGAGATCAAACTTCATCAGAATTGCATTGGCAACCGTATCGTTCGGCCACGTATACAGAGTGAGCAGCGTGTCCGTCGCAGAGTTTACGGCATTGATATTGAGATACGTGTCACTGGTTGGAGGAATGACAGTGCTGGAGGACTGAGTCGCAGCCTGGACGCCGCGGGGAGTGGATGGCTCCGTGGGGCGATTGGCGTCGCGGCAGGCGTGCAACAGCAGGAGGCTAATCGCGAACGCGCCAAAGAGCGGGACCAAGGCGCGTGAGTAGCTGGACCGCATGACGGACTCCGGGGGGGCGCGGACCGGATCCCCCGCATGCCTCAGGCCACGAGGGCAGGCCGCCGGGACAACTTGTCACACCGTGAGTTGCGACGCCAGGCATGCGTCAAGACGTGGCAGACTGCGTAGCAGCAGCGCCTAGCTGTGGTACGGCAGCAGCGTCGCGTGCGCGGTGACGCGACGCCACGCGGCGGTGCCGCGCCTGGGCCTTGGCGTCACGCGCCGCCCAATGCGCGGAAGACCCAGCGCGTCAGCAGGACCCCCAGCACGAGCAGCCCGAGGCCCATAACAAGCACGCCCAAGATCACGAGCAACACGAACCCGCGGTCGGCGCGCTCCGCCCGATCCGGTGCCACCAGATGTCGCTCCAGCAGCGCCACGTTCCGAAGATTGGCTTTCCATGCAAAGTCGAAGATGTCCCCGAGTACCGGAACGGCGCCGACTGCCGCGTCGAGCGCCACATTGCCGGCCATCCGCCACAGTGTGGCGCGCGATACACCCATCCGAAACGCTTCCACGAGCATCCACGCCGCGAGAACGGCGCCCGCAGCATCGCCGGCGCCGGGAATCAATCCGAGGATGGGATCGAGACCGATCACATCCAACCAGTACGCGAACCGCCGGAGCCGGGCGAGACGAGCTGACACAGACGTGATACGCTCGCCACAGGGAGGATGTTCGCGAGGCCCCTTTGCCTCCGTTGAGTTTCGGCGCAGCTTATCCACCTACCCGCGAGACACGAGGCGAGGATCCCTCCCAGCCTGAGTCAGGCCCACTGGCCGGACAGCGCTTACCGCCGCCGGGAACTCCCGGAGCGCGTCCTCCAGTTCGGGACCGGCATGTTCCTGCGCGCGCTGTGCGCAGCGTCCATCGACGCCGCCAACCGGGCCGGGGCGTTCAACGGACGGATCGTGGTCGTGCAGAGCACGCCGCAGGGCCACGCGCGGACGATCAACTCTCAAGATGGTTTGTTCACGCTGGTGGAACGCGGCTTGCGGAACGGCGCCCCGGTCGAGCGGAGCCGACTGATCGGGTCGATCTCGCGCGCGCTCGTCGCCGACGCCGAGTGGGACGCGGTGCGCGAGGTCGCCGCGCGCCCCGCGCTCCAGGTGATCGTGAGCAACGTGACCGAGGCGGGCTTTCGACTGGAGTCGGGCTTCCCGGCTCGCTTGACCGACGTGCTGCGCGCGCGGTTCGAGCGCCTGCCCGACGGCCCGCCGCTGTTCGTGATCCCCACCGAGCTGGTCCCCGATAATGGACCGCAGCTGGCCGCGATGGTGGACGAGGTCGCGCGGGGAGACAGCCGCAGCGACGAATTCCGCGCGTGGCGTTCGGCCCACGTCCGGTTCTGCTCGTCTCTCGTCGATCGCATTACGACCGGCGCTCCCCCTGCCGACCAACGCGAGTCCCTCGAGGCCACGCTGGGGTATGCGGATGCACTCCTCACCGTGACGGAGCCCTACTCCTTCTGGGCGATTGAAGGCGACCCGCGCGCGCTCCGAACGGCGTTTCCCATCGACGTCAGCCCCGAGTCGGTCGTGTTCGCGCCCGACATCGGCTTCTACGAAGAGCGCAAGCTCCGCCTCCTGAATGCGACCCACACCGCGATAGCGCCGCTCGCGCTCCGGGCTGGCGTCCGGACGGTGCGCGAGGCGGTCGAGCACCCGCGCTTGGGCGCGTTCTTGCGGCGGGTGCTGTTCGACGAGATCATCCCCGCCACCGACCTGCCGGGCGACGCGGCCGAGGATTTCGCCAAGTCGGTCGTGGAACGCTTCGGGAACCCGTGGCTCGATCACGAGTGGCGCGTAATCCTGACGAATCAGGAGACGAAAATGCGGATTCGGGTCGTGCCCCTCATCGGCGCATTCAGGAAGCGGCGCGGGCGCGCGCCGGAGGGCCTCGCGCTCGCATGCGCCGCACACCTGGCGCTCCTGCGACTGCCAGTCGAGTCGCTGGCGGAAGCGTCGCGGCTCCCAGACTTCGTCGAAGCCACGACACGCTGGATGCACGTACTCGAGCGCGAGGGCGTGGAGGGAGCGCTGGCTCATGACTGAGCCCTGGCTTGCGAGCGGCGTGATCGCCGTCGTGCGGCTGCCGGAGTCCGGCAGCCTCCGCGGTGTGGCGACTGCGCTCGCGGCCGGCGGCGTGACGGCCGTAGAGATCACGCTGACGACGCCGGGCGCGCTCGAGACGATCGCCGGGCTCGCGGCGGACCCGGAACTCAAGGGATGCTTGATCGGAGCCGGGACAGTGCTCGACGTGAAGGCCGCCCGCGACGTCATCGCTCGCGGGGCGCGTTTCGTGGTGAGCCCCGCGTTCGATCGCTTCGTCGTTCGCTACTGTCGCGACCACCACGTCCCGTGTTTGCCCGGGGCGTTTTCACCGACGGAGCTGCTCGAGGCGTCACGCGCCGGCGCACCGCTGGTGAAGCTGTTTCCCGCGTCCGCGGTCGGCCCGGGCTACCTGCGAGAAGTGCTCGCCCCGCTGCCATTCCTGCGAGTCGTGCCGTCCGGCGGCGTGTCGCTCGAGAACGCAGGCGACTGGATCCGCGCCGGCGCCGCGGCGGTCAGCGTCGGGAGCGCGCTCGTCAGCGCGTCGCTCGTCGCTCGGGGTGAAGGCGCCTGGGCGGAGCTGACGGCGCGCGCGCGGGCGCTCGTCGACACCGTGGCTGCCGCCCGCGGGCCGCTCACCGGAGCGCCCGCGTGAGTCTGAATGCTGGGGCGCCGCGCGTGGTCGCTTTCGGAGAGCTCCTCCTCCGGCTTAGCCCACCGGGGGAGCAGCGGCTGTTCGAGTCGCCGGAGCTGCAGACGTTTTTCGGCGGGGCGGAGGCGAATGTCGCGGTCGCGCTGACCCACCTGGGGCTGACAGCCGACTACGTGACGCGCCTGCCCGAAGGCCCCCTCGGCGACGCGGCACTCGACGCGCTGCGACGCGAAGGCGTCGGGACCGCGTCGATCCTGCGCGCCGGGGGGGGCGCGCGGCTGGGGCTCTATTTCGTAGAGCCCGGCGCGGACCTGCGCACGATGCGCGTGGTGTACGACCGCGCGGGCTCGGCGCTCGCCCAGATCGATCCCGGTGAGATCGACTGGACCCGGGTCCTGGCGGGCGCGGCGTGGTTCCACTCCACCGGGATCACGCCCGCGCTTGGGGACGGGCCGGCCACAGCGTTGGCGCGCGCCATCGCCTGCGCCCGCGCCGCGCACGTGCCGGTCAGCCTCGACCTGAATTATCGAGAGGCGCTGTGGCACGGCCGGGACCCGCGGGCGTTGATCGAGCCTCTCGCGCGCCAGGCCGATGTCTTGATCGGCAACCGTGATGCCGTGCGCGCGCTGCTGGGCATCGAGGCGGCCGGCGACGGGCTCGGGCCGCTCCTGTCCGAGCGCTACGGCAGTCGCGTCGTCGCGATCACACAGCGGGAGATCCTGGGCGCGCGCGAGCACGCGTGGAGCGCCGCACTCTACGACGCCGCGAGCGGTTCGCTCGCGCGGAGCCGCCGGCACGTCGTACAAGTCGTGGATCGCGTCGGCGGAGGCGACAGCTTCGCGGCGGGGTTGATCGCCGCGCTGCTGGACAAGCAGGCGCCGGCTGCCGCCTTGGAATTCGCGGTCGCGGCCGGCGCCCTGAAGCTCGCCGTCCCCGGCGACTTCGGCCGCGCCACAGCCGCCGACATCGAGCGGCTGGTGCATCAGTGTACATGACGTTCCGCTGGTTCGGTCCCAAGGACCCCATCCCGCTCGCCCACATACGGCAGATCCCCGGCGTCCGCGGCGTGGTCAGCGCGCTGTACGACGTTCCCGTGGGCGCGCGCTGGCCGCGCGAGCAGCTCGAGCGGCTGGGTGGTGATATCGATGCGGCCGGGCTGACGCTCGCGGTCGTCGAAAGCATCCCCGTGCACGAGGACATCAAACTCGGCCGTCCGACGCGCGACCGGCTCATCGCGAACTACTGCGAGAGCGTGCGGGCGATGGGCGAGCTCGGGATTTCCGTCCTGTGCTACAACTTCATGCCCGTGTTCGACTGGATGCGCACCGACCTCGCGATGCCGCTGCCGGACGGCTCAACGGCGCTCGCCTACGACGAGCGCGCCCTCGGTGCCGTGAACTTGGCGCGCGGGACCGGCGATCTGCCGGGCTGGGCCGCAACCTACGGGCCCGACGTGCTGCAGGCGCTCCTCGCCGCGTACCGCGACGTCGACGCCGAGCGGTTGTGGGATCACCTGGCCTACTTCCTCGAGCGCGTGGTGCCGGTCGCCGAGGAAGCCGGGGTCCGGATGGCGATCCACCCCGACGATCCGCCCTGGTCCATATTCGGGTTGCCGCGGATCATCTGCCGTGGCCCGGACCTCGAACGGCTCGTGGGGCTTGTCGACCGGCCGGTAAACGGCGTCACGTTCTGCACGGGGTCGCTCGGCGCGCGGCCCGACAACGATCTCCCGGCCATGGCGCGGCGGCTCGGCGAGATGGGGCGAGTCCATTTCGCCCACTGCCGCAACGTGCGCATCACCGGGGAGCACCAGTTCCACGAGACGCCGCATCCCTCCGCCTGCGGCGGTGTGGACCTGGGAGCGGTGCTGCGCGCGCTGCACGACACGGGCTTCACTGGTCCAATGCGTCCGGATCACGGCCGGATGATCTGGGGAGAGCGGGGCCGCCCCGGCTACGGACTCTACGATCGCGCCCTCGGCGCGACGTACCTGCAGGGACTGTGGGAGGGGCTGAGCGGGTGACCGTCGACGCCGCGCGGCTGCTGCGCCGTCCCTGGACGCTCGTGCCGCGCGGAGCGCTACGCGCGTGGCTCGGGCGGATCGGGCCCGCCCTGGCGCTCGCACTCGTCATCGCGGTGTTCGCGCTGCTCACCGACGCGCCGGCGCGCTACCTCTCGCCCTTCAACCTTCGGATCGTCCTCACCCAGACGGTGATCGTCGCGCTCGGGGCGATCGGGATGACGCTCATCATCATCAGCGGCGGGATTGACCTGTCCGTCGGCGCCACGATCGCCCTCACGGGCGTGGTGGCGGCGCTGGCGATCGGGGCCGGGTGGCCGCCAGCCCTGGCCGTCGGTGCCGCGGTGCTGGCCGGCGGCGTGGTGGGGCTCGCCAACGGGCTCCTCATCACGGGCCTGCGCGTGGTGCCCTTCATCGCGACCCTCGGGATGCTCGGCATCGCGCGCGGTGTCGCGAAGTGGCTGGCGCACGAGCAGACCGTCAACGTAGCGCCGACGTGGGTGAACGACCTGCTCGTCACCTTCCCCCGCCCGAGCTGGATGGTGCTGCCGCCCGGCGTGTGGATCACGCTGGCCCTCGCGGCGCTCACCGCCACGGCCCTGCGCCGCACCGTGTTCGGGCGGCGCGTGTTCGCGCTCGGATCGAATGAGCTGGCGGCGCGCGCCTGCGGCATCGCCACCGAACGACTCAAGCTGGCAATCTACGGCTCGGCGGGCCTGTTCTTCGGACTCGCTGGCGTGATGCAGCTCTCCCGCCTGCGCCAGGGCGACCCGACGGTCGCGATCGGCACTGAGCTGGACGTCATCGCGGCGGTGGTGATCGGGGGAGGAAGCCTGCAGGGCGGCGAGGGAAGCGTGTTCGGATCGGTGGTCGGCGCGCTGATCATGGCGTTCTTGCGGAACGGCTGTCAGCAGATGGGCTGGCCCAACTATATCCAGGAGATCATCATCGGTGCGATCATCGTGCTCGCCGTCGCGCTCGATCGGCTGCGCGCGGGCTGGAGCGCGCCGTGATCGTCGACGCGCACGTGCATTACTGGGATCCCGGGACCCTCCATTATCCCTGGCTCGACGAGATCGCTGCGCTTGACCGCGCGTTCCTGCCCCCCGAGTACCGGGCCGCGGCGGCGACCGTCCCGGTCTCGAAGCTCGTGTTCGTCGAAGCCAACTGCCGCCCCGACGAGACGCTGCGCGAGGTCAAGATGATCGAGCGCCTCGTGGAGACGGAGCCCAGGCTCGCCGGCATCGTGGCGTTCGCGGACGTCGCTCAGGGGCTAGGGGCCGGGGGCTCGGGACTGGGGCGGACGCTGGACGTGCTGGCGCGCTCACCCTTGGTCAAGGGCGTCCGACAGAACATCCAAGGGCGGCCGGCCGGGTTCTGCGTGCAACGGGAATTTGTCGAGGGGGTGCGGGAGGTCGGACGCCGCGGACTCACTTTCGACCTGTGCGCCACGCACGACCAGCTGGGCGACGTCGTCCAGCTGGTGCGCCAATGTCCCGACACGCGCTTCGTGCTCGATCACTGCGGCAAGCCCGCGATTCGCGACCAGCGCCTCGAGCCGTGGCGCACCGAAATCTCGGCCATGGCCGCGCACGAGCACGTCTCGTGCAAGATTTCTGGTCTCCTGACCGAAGCTCCGGCGAGCGGGTGGGTCGACGCGGATCTCGCGCCCTACGCCGACTGGGTGGTCGAGCGCTTCGGCGCTGAGCGGGTGATCTTCGGCAGCGACTGGCCGGTGCTGACGCTCGCGGGTAGCTACTGCGACTGGTACCGGTTCACGCGAGCGTTCACGGCGACGTGGACCGCGGCGGAGCGCAACGGCTTCTACGGCGACAACGCGACACGGGTATACGACCTGTGACCGACCTCCAGCGCAAGGTCGCGATCGTGACGGGGGGCGGCTCGGGGATCGGCCGGGCGATCGCGCAGCGGTTCGCAGCGGCCGGCGCGCGCGTTGCGGTCGTCGACATCGCCGAGGGAACGGCGTTCCGCTGCGACGTGAGCCGTCAGCCCGACGTGGGGCGCGCGTTTCAGACGATCCAGGAGCAGCTCGGTCCTCCCGACATCCTGGTGAACAGCGCCGGCGTGGCGCACGTGGGGAACGTGGAGCAAACCTCCGAGGAAGAGTTCGACCGGCTCTACGCCGTGAACGTGAAGGGGGTCTACAACTGCATGAAGGCGGCCGTGCCCGTGATGAAGGACCGCGGTGGAGTCATCCTGAACCTCGCCTCGGTCGCCTCCACCATCGGCCTCGCCGACCGGTTCGCGTATTCGATGACGAAGGGCGCGGTGTTGACGATGACGTATTCCGTGGCGCGCGACTACGTGGCCCACAAGATCCGCTGCAACGCGATATCGCCCGGCCGCGTCCACACGCCCTTCGTCGACGGGTTCTTGGCCAAGAACTACCCGGGGCGGGAGCGCGAGACGTTCGAGCAGCTGTCGCGCAGCCAGCCGATCGGCCGGATGGGCCGTCCCGAAGAGATCGCCGAGCTGGCGTTGTTCCTCTGCTCGGACGCGGCGGCGTTCATCACCGGCAGTAACTACGCGATCGACGGCGGCTTTGTCACCCTCAAAATGTGAGCGATGAGACTCATCCGATTCGGTGCACAGGGAAAGGAGCGGCCCGGCGTGATGCTCGCGGACGGCCGCCGCGTGGACGTCTCCGGGTTCGGCGGGGACTATGACGAGGCGTTCTTCGGAGCGAACGGCCTCGAGCGGCTGGCGCGCTGGCTCGCCAAGGAAGGCCGCGCGGCCCCCGTCGTGGGAGAGGACGTGCGCCTTGGGCCGCCCGTCTGCCGGCCGAGCAAGATCGTCTGCATCGGGTTGAACTACCGCGATCACGCCAAGGAGACCGGGCAGGCGCTCCCCGCCGAGCCGGTCCTTTTCTTCAAGGCCACGACCGCGTTGAGCGGCCCGAACGATGACGTCATCATCCCCAAGGGCAGCACCAAGACCGACTGGGAGGTGGAGCTCGCGGTCGTGATCGGACGCCTTGCAAGCTACGTCGAGAGGAACGCCGCGCTCGATCACGTCGCCGGTTACGTCCTGCACAACGACTATTCGGAACGGGCCTTCCAGCTCGAGCGCGGCGGCCAGTGGGTGAAAGGCAAGAGCTGCGATACCTTCGCGCCGCTCGGCCCTTTTCTCGCGACGCCCGACGAGATTCCCGACGTGCATAACCTCCCCATGTGGCTCAAGGTCAATGGCGAGACCAAGCAATCGGGCTCGACTAAGGACTTGGTCTTCGACGTCCCGGCCCTCGTGAGCTATATCAGCCAGTTCATGACGCTCCTCCCCGGCGACGTGATCTCGACCGGCACGCCGGCCGGCGTGGGACTCGGCCAGAAGCCGCCGCGCTTCCTCGCCGACGGCGACGTGGTCGAGCTCGGCATCGAGGGCCTCGGCTCCTCGCGCCAACGCCTCCGTGCCTACCGTTAGTCCGGGACGCCTCGCTGGGAAGGCGGCCGTGATCACCGGCGCCGCCAGCGGCATCGGCCGGGCGAGCGCGCTGCGCTTCGCGGCGGAAGGCGCGAACCTCGTCCTCGGCGACCTGGAGGAACCGGATGGCGAGACGTTGAAAACGGGCTGCTTCGTGCGCACCGACGTCAGCCGGCGCCAGGGCAACGAGCGGATGATCGACGAGTGCGTCAAGCGTGGCGGCTTCACGGCCATGTGATCCCATGCCGACGACCATCACCGGGGTCGACGCCCTCGACATCCGTTTCCCCACCTCGCGCGAGCGCGACGGCTCCGACGCGATGAACCCGGACCCGGATTACTCGGCGGCCTACGTCATCCTGCGGACAGATCATCCCCGCGCGCTCGAGGGCCACGGCCTCACTTTCACGATCGGACGGGGCAACGAGCTGTGCGTGGCGGCGATTCGCGCGCTCGCACCCCTCGTCACTGGGCTCACCTTGGAGGAGATCAAGACCGACCTGGCGCGGTTTTGGCGCCGCCTGACCGGCGACTCCCAGTTGCGCTGGGTCGGACCCGAAAAGGGCGTGCTCCACCTCGCGACCGCCGCCCTCGTGAACGCCGTCTGGGACCTCTACGGCAAGGCGGAAGGCAAGCCGCTCTGGAAGCTGCTCGCGGGTCTCAGTCCCGAGGACTTGGTGCGCTGCATCGATTTCCGTTACGTGACGGACGCGCTTACGCCACAGGAGGCGCTCGACATCCTGCGGACGCACGAGCCCACGCGCGCCCAGCGGGAAGCGGAGATGCGAGCCCGGGGGTATCCCGCGTACACGACGTCGGCGGGGTGGCTCGGCTATCCCGACGAGAAGATCCGCCGGCTCTGCCGCGAGGGCGTGCGGCAGGGCTGGTCCCACTTCAAGATCAAGGTGGGGCGCGATTTGCGGGACGATCTGCGGCGCGCGGCGATCGTCCGCGCCGAGATCGGCCCCGAGCGCAAACTCATGCTCGACGCCAATCAGGTGTGGGACGTGGGCGAGGCGATCGCGTGGATGCGCGAGCTGTCACGGTTCGATCCCTGGTGGATCGAGGAGCCGACGAGCCCCGACGACATCCTGGGCCACGCCGCGATCGCGAAGGCGGTGGCCCCCCTCGGCGTGGCAACGGGAGAGCAGTGTCACAACCGCGTCATGTTCAAGCAGCTGATGCAGGCGGGCGGGATGCGGTTCTGCCAGGTCGACAGTTGCCGGCTGGGTGGCGTCAACGAGGTGCTGGCGGTCCTGCTCCTCGCCGCCAAGTTCGGCATTCCCGTCTGCCCGCACGCCGGCGGCGTCGGGCTGTGCGAGTACGTCCAGCACCTCGCGATCTTCGACTATATCTGCGTCAGCGCGTCGCTCGAGGATCGCGTCGTCGAGTACGTCGACCACTTGCACGAGCACTTCGTCGATCCGGTGGTGATCAAGGGCGGACGGTACATGCCGCCGACCGCGCCGGGGTACAGCATCACGATGCGGCCGGAAAGTCTGAAGAGGTACGCGTATCCAGATGGGGCGGCGTGGTCGTGATCTTGCAAGATCTCGCCATCCCACCGTGCCGTTCCCACGCTGGAAGCGTGGGCCTGATACTGCACTACGCCTAGGCGTAGTGCCTCACTGGGCCCACTCCTTGGAGTGGGAACAACGAAGGAGGGAGATGACCATGTTGATTCGCCGGCTTGTCGTATCCACATGGCTTCTATGCTCGGTCGGCCACGCTCGACCGTTGACCGCCCAGGACTTCACTCAGGAATCCCCCGCCCAGCGCGACGCCCGGATGGCGTGGTGGCGCGACGCGCAGTTCGGGATGTTCATCCACTGGGGCGCCTACGCCGTCCCGGCCGGCACGTACAACGGCGAGCGGATCCCCGGGATCGGCGAGTGGATCATGAGCCGGGGACACATCCCGATTGCGGAGTACGAGCAATTCGTCCGGCGCTTCAACCCCGTCCAGTTCGACGCCGACGAGTGGGTGCGGATCGCCAAGGACGCGGGGATGAAGTACATCATCATCACCTCCAAGCACCACGACGGGTTTGCGATCTTCGACTCGAAGGTCTCGAGCTACGATATCGTCGACGCGACGCCGTATCACCGCGACGCGATCAAGGCGCTGTCGGAGGCGGCCCATCGGGCTGGCGTCAAGTTCGGAGTCTATTACTCGATCATGGATTGGCACCACCCCGACGCCCAGGGGCCGAACTTCCCCGAGTACAACTCGCGCACGTGGAGCAATCCGAATTTCGGCCGCTACGTCGAGACGTACATGAAGCCGCAGCTCAAGGAGCTGCTCACACAGTATCCCTACATCGACGTGCTCTGGTTCGACGGCGAGTGGGTCGCCGACTGGAACGACGACCGCGGGCGAGACCTCTACAACTTCGTGCGCGCCATCCGGCCGAACCTGATCGTCAACAACCGCGTGGGCCACACGCGGCAGGGGCTGTCCGGGCTCAACCAGCAGGGCCAGATCGGGCTGGGCGACTTTGGTACGCCGGAGCAGCGCGTGCCGCCGGAGGGGCTGCCGGGCGTCGACTGGGAGACCTGCATGACGATGAACGACACCTGGGGCTACAAGTCGTACGACGACGACTGGAAGGACACGCGGACTCTGCTCCGCACGTTGATCGACGTGGCGTCGAAGGGGGGAAACTTTCTGTTGAACGTCGGACCCACGCCCGAAGGATTGATCCCCCAGCCGATCGTGTGGCGGCTGCACGAAATGGGCGACTGGATGCGTGTCAACGGCGACGCGGTCTACGGCACCGCAGTGAGCCCGTACGGAATGCCGGACTGGGGTCGTTACACCGCCAAGCGGGGCAAGGCGTACGCCATCGTGTTCGACTGGCCGAAGGATGGGCGCCTCGCCCTGACCGGCGTAAAAGACCGGCCGCTGCGCGCTTACCTTCTCACCGACGGCAAGCCGATCTCGGTGGAGCAAGCCGACTCAGGGTTCGTCGTGCAGCTGCCTAAAGTGCCGCCCAGCAGCATCGCGTCGGTCCTGGTGCTCGAGACGACGAGTCAGGGAGCCCAGTGATCGAGCAGGCGG
>Ga0209056_10000087_pt1 | contig 93934 bp, 99 predicted proteins | sample GraSoiAngelo_114_FD_185876 | JGI IMG/M metagenome (GOLD analysis project Ga0209056, IMG submission 185876) | Grasslands soil microbial communities from the Angelo Coastal Reserve, California, USA - 14_0903_13_40cm (SPAdes) (version 2) | ecosystem: Environmental > Terrestrial > Soil > Grasslands... | reverse complement strand
CTGGCTCTCGGCTACGATGCGGCGACGTAGATCTGCTAGCGCGGGGTGAGGATCGTTTCGGGCGAGCGGCGGCTCGTCCGTAGCCGGGTTCTCGCGGATTCCCGGGCGGCGGCCATCGCCTGCCGGGCGACGATGCTCAGGCAACGCCCCAGGCTCAACGGGCGGCTGACGACGCTGAGTTGGCCCTGCTTGATCGCGGTCAGCACCGACTCGACGGACCGCTCGGCCTCGATGAGGGAGAACGTCGTCCCGAACTGCTCGTCGAGGTGGCTGTCGGACGTTCCGAGCAGGGGCAGGCCCACGGCCCTGGCCAGCTTGACCGCCCCGCGGTTGAAGTCCAGCCGGGGCGTATAGAAGTGACTGAACTCGATCGCGTCGAACAGATCGATCTCCTGCCATAGCCGCTCCCGAAGACAATAAGACGCCGGGAACAACGGGTGCGGCGCGGCGATGAGCCACTCGGGCGTCCGGTAGCGGCGAAGGTCGGCGAAGGTCCGGAGCTTGTCCGCTGCGACGTCCGCGTTGTAGACGAGCACGTGTCGGCCCTCGACGGTGGCCTCCACGCCGGGGATCAAGAGAATATCGTGGTCGCGCGCGTAGGCGGCCAGGTCGTCGCTGAAGGTGATCGCGTCGTGGTTGGTGATGCTGAGCACGCGGTAGCCCTCGCGGGCCGCCCGCGCGATCATCTCACGGGCGCTATAGGCGATCGAGGGCTCGGCCTCCTGGGTGTGGACGTGCAGGTCGGCGCGAAGCCGTGCGTTCATGCCGCTACCACCCGGGCGTGACGGCCTCCAACCCAGATCATCGTGCAGTTTCCGGAGCAAGGGCGATACCAAGCGGCAGGGTGAGCCGAACTCCGCGTCTTTCTTGAGATCGCCCACTGGGCGATCCCGCCTGGCGGCGGGCGCTGTGGCCTAAATTCTACCGTGTGGCCTAGATTCTATCCGTGTGGCGGAGCAGACTTCATCGCTTGACCTGGATCACTGTCCGCCCGGGTGTCAAAGAACTTGCCACCTGCTGTGCCAGTTACTCAATGGGTAGTGAGAGGTCTCGTAGTGAAATCAATGGTTTCCGGATATTCCCCGGCCTGGCAGGTCGATTGCTCAGAGGATTACAATGAGGCGGGAACATGAAGATTCTCGAGCGGATGATCGGGCGGTGGCGGTCGCGACGGCCACGGTGCGCTTTGGCTCTGGCCGGCGGCGGGGTGATCGGAGGCATGTACGAGGTCGGCGTGATCGCCGCAATCGAGGAACGCCTCAACGGCGGTGGTTGCTTCGACATCTACGTGGGCTGTAGCGCGGGATCCGTCGTGGCGTCGTTGCTCGCCAACGGCGTTCGCGCCTCCGAGATCCATCAGGTCATCGACCAGGACCTCGAGCACCCGCTGAACTTTCGGCGGGGCGCCGTCTACGCCTCGAACTCGTTCCGTCACGCGGCAGGCCGGTTCGGCCGCCTCCTCTGGGCCGTCGGCAAGAACGCGATGACCGGCATGCGCGAGTCGGTTCCCGACATGCTCGCCGCCGCGGAGCGCGACTTGCCCGCCGGGTTCTTCTCGCTGGGGGCGCTCGAGCGCTACATGCGCGAGACGTTCGCCGCGTTCGGGCTCCAGAACTCCTTCACGGCGCTCGAGCGCGTGCTCCTGATCCCGGCGATCGACCTCGACCGGGCGCAGCGCGTCGTGTTCGGTCGCAACGGGCTCCAGGACGTGCTGATCAGCGAGGCGGTCGCGGCGTCTTCGGCGATTCCCGGATTTTTCGAGCCCTACACCTTGCGCGGGCGTGACTACGTGGACGGCGGAGTGGGCTTCAGCGGCCACGCGGACCTCGCAGCCGAGGCGGGCGCGGACGTCGTGCTCGTCGTGAACCCGCTGGTGCCGAGCCCCGACAGCGGCGTCGTCCCCCTGCGCAATCGCGGTCTCTACACGATCATGGAGCAGGCCGGGCGCATCTACAGTCAGAACCTCCTGCAACTCGGTCTGTCGGCGCTACGGATAAAGCACCCGAGGACCGAGTTTCACCTGATCCAGCCCGGACGAGAGGACACCCCTCTCTTCGGACCGTCGATGGGCTTCGAGGCGAGCCGGGCCGCGCTCCGCTACGGATACGGGTCCACGAAGGAATGGCTCGAGGGCCAGGGTGTGCCGCTGCTGCGCCGGCTGCAAGGGGTGCCTCAGCCGGTTTGGTGACATCGGCTACTCGACGACCCCCTTCCGCTTCAGCCCCGCGATCTCGGCGGCCGTCATCCCCAAATCTTTCAACACGTCCTCGGTATGCTCGTTGGGCATCGGCGCGGCGCTCCGGATCGCGCCGGGCGTGTCGGAGAGCTTGATCGCGATACCGATCTGCCGCACCCGCCCGTGCGTCGGATGCTCGACGTCCACGATCATGCGACGGTGATTGATCTGCGGATCGGCGACCATCTCGGGGACCTCGTAAACCTTCCCGACGCAGACGTCGGCCTTCACGAGGATCTCGTACCACTCGTCACGATCGCGGGTCTTGATGAGCGCCTCGATCTCGCACCGCGCCGCTTCTTCCTCGGCGTTCGCCGCGCGCACGAACTGGTCGGTGCTCCGGGCGAATCGCTTGAAGTCGGGCCGTCCGATCGCGCTGCAGAAATTCTCCCAGAGCCACGGCTCGGTACAGCCGATCGTGAGGAGCTTGTCGTCCCGCGTCTCGTAAATGGCGTAGTAGGGATACGAGCCGCCCAGGAACCCCTCGCCGCGGCGGGGGGCCAGCCCGTCGCTGAAGAAGAAGCGCATGTTGGGCGTCGCCGCGAGGAGCGAGACGGTGGTGTCGAGGTAGGAGACGTCCACGTGCTGGCCGCGGCCGGTCCGCTCACGAGCGAAGAGCGCCAGCATGATGCCGAGCGCGCCGTGCAGGCTCGCCCCGGCGTAGTCGGCGACGAGGTTGAGGGGGATCACCGGCTTCCGGTCCGGCTCGCCGATCAGGTTGAGGACGCCCGCCAGCGACAGGTAGTTCATGTCGTGCGCGGGATAATCCCGGTACGGGCCGTCCTGTCCGAAGCCCGAGAGCGAGCAGTAGACGAGCCGTGGATTGAGCTGGTGGAGGGTCTCGTAGTCGGCGCCGAGGCGCTTCATCACGCCCGGGCGAAAGCCCTCCACGAGGACGTCGGCCGTGGCGGCGAGCTTGCGGAACACCGCCTGGCCCTCCGGCGACTTCATGTTCAATGTCATCGAGCGCTTGTTGCGATTGACGAACGTGTGGATCGTCCGCCGCACCCACTCGTCACCCAGCGCGCGGCCGGGCTCGGGCGTCTCGATCTTGAGAACCTCGGCCCCCATGTCGGCCAGCATCATCGCGGGGAGCTCGGCCGGCGCCACTCGCGCCAGCTCGAGAATCCTGATCCCGTCGAGCACGGCCATCAGTCCAGTCCTCCTTCGAGGCGCGAGGTCAGCACGCGGACGTCGGGAATGTCCTCGAGATGCCCGATCTGCTCCGCGACACCCTCGGCCTCGTCCACGGACAGGACGGCCTTCGCGCAGGCCAGGAACTTCTCGAGCAGCGCGGCGTCGGACAGGGGCGTGGCGGGGTGTCCGCGAGCGCCCCGCGCCTCGGTCGAGAGCGTCCGCCCGTCGCGGAGCCGGACCGTCACGCGGCTCCAGGCATGCTGCTCGACTCCCTCGGGCAGGCCGGGGTCGACGACCATCGCGATCCGTCCCATGAGCTCGCGCACCTCGGGGTTCGTGATCTCTCCATCCATGAACGAGCCGAAGTCCACCCGCCCGTCTGCGAGCGCGGCGGCGGCGCAGAACTGCATGGAGAACTTCCGCTCGAGCGCCGTCGTCGGCCGCGCGTGCGCGAGCACGTCGGGGACGACGGGGTTCACGCCGACCTGCACGGACACGACATCGCGGGGACTCAGCCCCTGCGCGGCGCGCAGATCGATGAGCGCGTCGATCGCCGAGTGGGTGAGGGCGCACGAGGGATAGGGCTTGACCGCGATCCCCGACGCGAGCAGGTGCCAGCGGCGACCGAGGCCCTCGAGCGCCTGATCGAGCCCGTGGGAGGCGCCGAAGGCCGACACGTAGCCCTGTCGGCCCTCGAGCGCGGTGTCCGACGCGGTCAGCCCCTCGCGCGCGAGCTGCGCGGCCAGGATCCCGTTCCGCGCGGCGTGGCCGGCGTGGTAGGGCTTCGTCATCGAGCCGAAGTTCTCCTTCAGCCCCGAGGCGTGCGAGGCGGCGATCGCGAGCGCGTTCTTCGTCTGGACGACGTCGAGCCCCATGATCCGCGCGGCGGCCGCGGTGCAGCCGAGCGTGCCGATCGAGGAGGTGGCGTGCCACCCGCGCGTGTAGTGGTCCGGGTTCAGCGCCGTTCCAAGCGCGACGTCCACCTCGAAGCCGGCGATGTAACCCAGGACGAGCGCGCGGCCGTCGGCCATCTCGGCTTCGGCGGTGGCCAGCGCCGTGGAAAGGAGCGGCACGCTCGGGTGCCCCAACAGGGCGAAGTTCGTGTCGTCGAAGTCGTGGGCGTGGCCGGCGGCGCCGTTGGCCAGGGCGGCCCAGCCGGGCGAAGTCTTGAGCGTCGTGCCGACGACGGTCGCGAGCGCGATCGCCCCTTCGGCGCGGACGACCCGGCGCACGATGCTCGCAACGGGCTCGGTGGCCCCGGCCAGCATGACGCCCAGCGTGTCGAGCGCGGCCCGCCGGACCTGGACGACGGCCTCCGTCGGGCAGTCCGCGAGCGACGTCTTCACGACGAACTCGGCCAGACGGGCGGCGGCACTCATGGAGGGCACGGTATCATGAGTGCCGGGATGAGGTCTTCGTGAAGGTCCGCTTCCTCGGCTCGGGAGACGCGTTCGGCAGCGGCGGGCGGTTTCAGACCTGCATCCACCTGGAGTCGGGCACGACCCAGCTCCTCGTCGACTGCGGCGCGTCCTCGTTGATCGCGATGCGCCGCTTCGGCGTCGATCCCCAGACGATCGATACGGTGATCCTCTCTCATCTACACGGGGATCACTTCGGCGGCGTTCCGTTCCTGATCCTCGACGGCCAGTTCAAGAGGCGCACGCGTCCGCTCGTCGTGGTGGGACCGCCGGGAGTCGAGGCGCGTGTGCGGGAGGCGATGGAGGTGTTCTTCCCGGGGGCGGCGCGTGTCGAGCGGAGATTCGACACCCGTTTCGTCGAGCTGGGGGACCGCGTGACAGTCGCGGTCGCCCCCCTCGCGGTCACGGCGTTCGGGGTGGTCCACGCGAGCGGCGCGCCGCCCTTCGCGCTCCGGGTTGCGTGCGACGGGAAGATCGTCACGTACTCCGGGGACACGGAGTGGACGGACAGCCTGATCGATGCCGCGCGCGGCGCCGACCTGTTCATCGCCGAGGCGCTCTTCTTCGACAAAGCGGTCAAGTACCATCTGGACCTCGCGACCCTGCTGCGCCACCGCGCCGAGCTCGACTGCCGCCGGCTGGTCGTGACCCACATGAGCGAGGACATGCTCCAGCGGCTCGACGGCCTGGAGGTCGAGACGGCCGAGGACGGGAAGCTGGTGGTCGTGTGATCGACGTGGCGTCGTGGAAGATGCCGGCGGTGCTCCCTCTGGCGATCGTTGCTCTCCTCGCATACATCGTCCTCGCCGTCTTCGCCTTCAACCAGCAGTTCCTCGACCTGGACCACTCCGCGGACGCGCTCGCCCGGTCGGCTCGGCACCCGTACCTCGAGTCTCTCATGCGGGCGCTGAGTGACGTCGGCTCGGGTTACGCGCTAGTGCCTCTGAGCGTCCTCACGTTCGTTCTCCTGCGGCGTCATGGCCATCGCGCCGCGCGGTTCATCCCGGCGATGGTCATCGGATCGTATGTCGTCTTCGCGCTCACCAAGTGGATCGTCGCGCGCCCTCGCCCCCGGCTGTCGCCCTACGGCTTCCCGAGCGCGCACACCTTCGGCGCCGTCGTGTTCTTCGGCGGCGTGATCTATATCCTCTGGACGACCGAGCTGCGCCGGGTCTGGCGATGGACGGGGACGGTGTTCCTGGTGCTGATGATCCTCGGAATCGCGGCCAGCCGGCTGTACCTGAGGGCCCACTGGCTCAGCGATGTGCTCGGAGGCGTTGCGGGCGGCACCGCGTTCCTCCTGTTGTTCCTGATCGCCGCCGACCCGAGACTTCGGCCGTCCCGGTGACGGGAGAGCTCAGGGCTCCCGCGCGCCCTCAGATCACCGTCGTGCGCTCGCCTTCGACGCGGCCGCGTCGGCCTTCTTGAAGTCCGCGGCGGTGAAGCCGTACAGATTCGCCCCGCCGCCGAGGATCTGGGCGGCGATCTCGCGCGGGACGTTCTTCAGGAGATTCGTCGACACGTGCGGGAAGTTGGAGTCGAAGTGCGGGTAGTCGGTCGAGATGCACATCCGGTCGGCGCCGATGAGGCCGGCCGTCGCCTCGATCTCCGGCTCGCTCCCTTCCACCGCCGCCCAGCAGTTCCGCCGGAAGTACTCGCGCGGCAGCAGGGCGAGATAGGGCGCGTGCGAGTCACGGTACTGGGGATAGTCCCACTCGATGCGCGACAGGAGGCCCGGCACCCAGGAGTTCTGAGCCTCCAGGAAGCCGACCCGAAGTTTTGGATGGAACTCGAACACGCCGCCGATGATCATCGCGATCAGGGCCTGCTGCATCTCGATCCAGTGGCTGGCGACGTGGCGGTAGAAACGGTTCTCGCCGTAGAGCGGAATCATGCGGGAGTAGAGGGCGCTCACGCCCTCGTGGAACCCCCAGGTGGCGTTCAGCTCCTCGTGCACGGTGTAGAGCGGATCCCAGTAGTTCGAGTGCCAGTAGTGGCCGTTGACGAGATTCGGCCGGACGAATGACCCGACGGCGCCGAGCTCGCGGACGCACCGCACGAGCTCCTGACAGGCCAGGTGCACGTCGTGCACCGGCAGCATGGCCACCCACTTCAGCTGATGGGGGCTGTACGCGCAGAACTCGTGGATCCAGTTGTTGTACGCCTGGCAGATGGCCAGCGAGAGCTGCGGATCCATGTTGTCGCGGCCCAGCAGGGCGAGGCCGGCGGTGGGGTACAGGACCGCGATGTCGACCCCTTCCAGCTCCATGCCCATCACCTGGGCGACCGGATCGTAGTCGCGCTCGACGGCGAAGTCGAGCCGGCCGGTGTCGAAGAGGCGTGACCCGGACAACGGCTGCGTGCTCTGGGGTCCGCTGTTCCGGACGCGCTTTCGGTACTGCTGGAGGTCCATGTCCGAGGTCGGAATGCCGTCGATGACGGTCAAGCCGGCGGCGCCGCGCTTGGGACGGCCGTCGGCGCCCACCGGAACGCTGATCCGGTCCCTGAACTTCGGGTCCAGGTAGCGGTCGAAGAGATCCGGCGGCTCCATGATGTGCATGTCGCTGTCCACGAACCTCAATCCGTCCTTCATGGCACTCTCCCCTTCACACGCGCGCCTCGCCCTCAGCGATAGGCATCCGGCGCCTGTTTGACGGTTTCCCAGAAGACCGGGTCGTGGCCGGGAAAGATGCGACCGTGCACGAGCCGCGCGATCGTCTTCACCTTCTTGAGGGCGTGAAGCGCCAGCACCGGGTTCCAGACGACGCCGGGCACGCGCTCTTTGTCCGCGTGCTCCTGCCAGTAGCAGGCGTCGCCGGTGAGAATGACCGGACCCGTCTCGGGCAGCTCGACCAGCAAGGACTGGTGACCCGGCGTGTGGCCGTCCGTTCGCAGCACGGTCACGCCCGGGACCAGCTCGGTATCGCCGTCCAGCAGGCGCCAGCGGTAGCCCGGCAGGTCGAAGTTCTTCCGGTAATAGAACGACTCGAAGACGGAGGCGGGATAGTGGGCGTAGGAGTACTCGTCCTTCTGCACGACCAGCTCCGACTTGGGAAAGAGGACCGCGCCCCCGGCGTGGTCGTAGTGCAGATGGGAGAGCACGACGATGTCCACATGATCGGGCTCGAGTCCCACCAGGTCGAGCCGATGCACCAGCAAGTCCTCTTCCGTGAAGCGTGCGAGCGGATCGTTCCGCATGAGCCCCGGAACCGCCCGGGGCGAAAGACCCGTGTCGAACAGAATCATCGCCTCGGAGGTGCGGACGAGCCAGCAGGCGATGGGGATCTGGACACGCTTGCCGGAGAACTCGCCATAGAAGATGCCGGAGCGCTCGAACCCCATGAACCCGTTCTGCAGCGCGTACAGCGCCTGCACCGCCATGCCGCGCATGATAGCACCACGCGGGGTGAACGTGGGTTGGGCTACAATCCCGCGCATGGACTTTCAGCTGACGGAGCAGCAGGAGCTGATCCGCAAGGAGGTGGCGACCCTCGCGCGGTCCTTCTCGCTCGACTACTGGCTGGAGAAGGACCGAAAGGCGGAGTACCCGGCGGACTGGATCCGAGCCTTCGCGCAGGCCGGCTGGCTCGGGATGATCATCCCGGAGGAATACGGCGGCTCGGGCCTGGGCGTGACCGAGGCGACGGTCATGCTGTACGAGATCTGCGCCTCCGGCGCCGGGACGACGGGCGCGTCCCCGATCCACTTCTATCTCTTTCCTCCGATGCCCGTGATCAAGCACGGCTCGGAGGATCTCAAGCGGCGTTACCTGCCGCGCATCGCAGCGGGCGAGATCGTCATGTCGTTCGGCGTGACCGAGCCCAACGCCGGGACGGACACATCCCGCATCCAGACGGGGGCCGAGCGCCGCGGCGACGGCTATGTCGTCAACGGCCGGAAGGTGTGGAACACCAACGCTCAGCATGCGACCCACATCCTCCTGCTGGCGCGCACCGCACCCCGCGACGCGGCCAGGCCCTTCGCGGACATGACGCTCTTCTTCACGGAATTCGACCGCGCGAAGATCACGGTGCGCGAGATCGAGAAGCTCGGCCGGGCGGCGGTCGACTCGAACGAGATCTTCATCGACGGCCTCGAGATCCCGGCCGCGAACGTCGTCGGCGAGGTGGGCCGGGGCTTCTACCACCTCCTCGACTCGCTCAACCCCGAGCGCATCTTCACCGGCATCGAGGCGGTCGGCATCGGGCGCGCGGCCCTCGACCGGGCCGTGCAGTACGCGAAGGAGCGCGTGGTGTTCGACCGGCCCATCGGCCAGAACCAGGCGATCGCCCACCCGCTCGCGCTCGCCTGGGCGAAGCTCGAGACGGCCGGGCTGATGTGCCTGAAGGCGGCGTGGCTCTTCGACAACGGACGGCCGTGCGGCGCCGAATCGAACACGGCCAAGCTGATGGCGGCCGAGGCGGGCTTCGAGGCGTGCGACGTGGCGCTGCAGACCCACGGCGGCTACGGCTACGCGAAGGAGTTCTACGTCGAGCGGCTCTGGCGCGAGGTGCGCCTCTACAAGATCGCGCCGGTCTCGCAGCAGATGGTGCTGAACTACCTGTCGGAGCACGTGCTCGGGCTCCCCAAGAGCTACTGAGCCGTCCCAGGAGGAACTGACATGGCGGTCGGGCTCGATCGACGGACGTTCCTGGCGGGCACCGCGGGCGCGGCGCTGGCGGCGGGGCTGCCGTTCCCGGCCGTGGCGCAGTCGAAGCCGGTCCGCATCGGCCTGCTGACGGTGAAGACGGGGCCGCTCGCTCAGGGCGGGATCCAGATGGAGCAGGGCACGATTCGCTTCCTCAAGGACCGGAACTATACGCTCGCCGGGCGCAAGGTCGAGCTCGTCGTCGCCGACACGGGCGGCAACCCCGCCGGCACCAAGACCAAGACGCAAGAGCTCGTCGAGCGCGACAACGTGGACATGATCCTGGGGCCGCTCGCGGCGTTCGAGCTCCTCGCCATCACCGACTACACCGCGCAGGCGAAGATCCCGATCCTGAGCCTGGCCGCGGCCGAGGACATGACGCAGCGCCGGCCCAATCCGTACTTCGTGCGGGCCTCCGCTACCTCGTCGCAGACCATGCATCCCCTGGCCGACTACGCGGCGAAGGAGCTGAAGCTCAAGCGCGTCATCACGATCGCCGACGACTTCGCCTTCGGCCACGAGCAGATGGCCGGGTTCCAGCGCGTGTTCGAGGACGCGGGCGGCCGGGTGGTGAAGAAGCTGTGGCCGCCGCTCGTGACCCCCGACTACGCGCCGTACCTGGCGCAGATCGGCGGCGTCGACGCGGTCGTCCAGGGATTCGCCGGATCGAACCCCCTGAAGTTCATGAAGCAGTACCAGGACCAGGGACTCAAGCTTCCGGTGCTGGGTGGTGGCCCGTCCTGCGACGACGCCCTGCTGAAGTCGTTCGGCGACGAGGCGGTCGGCCTGATCTCGTGCTCGGCCTACACGGCCGATCTCGATACGCCGAGTAACAAACGGCTCGTCGACGGGATGGTGCGCGACTACGGCAACATCCCCGGGCTCTATGCGGCCGGACTCTACATCAACGGGATGGTCGCCGAGGCCGCGCTGGAGAAGACCGGCGGAAAGACCGACGACAAGGACGCGCTGAACCGAGCCCTGCGCGCCGTGTCGCTCACCGACACGCCCCGCGGGCCGTTTTCGTTCGACCGCTTCGGCAACGTGGTGGGGAGCTTCTACGTCCGGCGATGCGAGAGGAAGGGCGACAAGCTCGTCAACACGACGATCAAGACCTATCCCAAGGTCAGCCAGTTCTGGACCTACGACGAGAAGTGGTTCTTGTCGCAGCCGGTGTACTCGCGCGACTATCCGCCGCTCAAGACGTAGGGACGACCTCCGCTCGGAACGGGACCCCATGAGCCTGTGGGTTGTGCTGGCGGTCAACAGCATCACGCTGGGCGGTCTCCTCTTCCTTCTCTCCGCCGGGTTCTCGCTGATCTTCGGACTCATGAAGATTCCGAACCTGACCCACGGCTCGTTCTTCATGCTCGGCGCGTATCTCTCGACGAGCCTGATCGCGCGCGGGTTCGACTTCTGGACGGCCGCGGTGGTGGGCGGGCTCTTGGTGGCCGCCTTCGGCGGCATCGTCGAGCGCCTCATCCTGCGCCGGCTCGGCGGGGCTGAGCTCGCGCAGGTGCTGGTGACCCTCGGTCTGTCGTTCATGGTCGCCGACGTGTGCCTCATGGTCTGGACCGGCGACCCCATCCGGATCGCGACCCCGAGCGCGCTGCGTGGCGTCACCTCGGTGCTGGGCGTCGGGTTCCCCACCTATCGCCTGGCCGTCAGCCTCATCGCGGTGATCTTCGCCGTCGCGCTGTGGGCCCTCCTCGAGCGGACGCGACTCGGCGCGATGATCCGCGCCGGCGTCGACGATCCGGCGATGGCCCGGGTCGTCGGTATCCGCGTCTCGCGGCTCTTCACGCTCGTCTTCTCCCTGGGCGCGTGGCTGGCCGGCTTCGCCGGTGTGATCGGCGGGCCGATCCTCTCGGTCTATCCCGGGCTCGATCAGGAGATGCTGCCCCTGGCCCTCGTCGTGGTGATCCTGGGCGGCAGCGGCAGCCTGCTCGGCTCGCTGGTGGGGAGCTTCGTGGTCGGCTTCCTCTACAATTTCGGCCAGGCGATGTTTCCCGAGCTCGCCTACGTCGTGCTGTTCCTGCCGATGCTGATCGTGCTGGTGGTGCGACCCCAGGGCCTCTTCGGACGCCTGGCGGCGTGAGGCGGCTCGTCCTGGGCGCCGCGCTGGTGATGCTGGCCGCGGTGCCGGTATGGGTCGGTGGGACCTATTACATCAACATCTCGAGCCAGATCCTCTTCTATGCCATCTTCGCCCTCGGCGTGAACGTGCTCGCCGGATATGCCGGGCTGGTCAGTCTGGGCCACGCCGGACTCTTCGGCATCGCCGCCTACGCGGGGGCGCGGATCATGAACGAAGGCCACGGCCACGTCGCCGTCGCGGCGGGCGCCCTCGCCCTCACGCTCATGGCCGCCGCGGTCTTCGCGGTGCTGGCGCTTCGCGGCACCGGGCTCGGCTTCGTCATGATCACCGTGGCCCTCGGCCAGATCGTCTGGGGCGTGGCCTACCGCTGGATCAGCATCACCAACGGCGACAACGGCATCGCCATCAGGGGCCGGCCGAGCCCGCTCGCAATATCGCTCGCGTCGCCGGCGGCGTTCTACGAGGCGACCCTCGTCGTCTTCCTGATCGCCGTGGCCTCGATGGCGGTCTTCGTGGCCTCGCCGTTCGGCGCCAGCGTGCGCGGCACGCGCGACCAGCCCAGACGCATGAACGCGCTCGGCTACCACGTCTGGATGATTCGCTTCCTCGCCTTCCTGTTCTCGGGCTTCTGGAGCGGCGTGGCGGGGCTGCTCTACCTCTACTACAACCAGTTCGTGAGCCCGCAGGCGGTGGCGCTCACGGCCTCGGCGGAAGGGCTCCTGATGGTGATCGCCGGCGGCACCGCGACGCTGCTCGGGCCGATCGCCGGCGCCGCGCTGGTCGTCATCGTGAAGAACGTGGCGAGCGCCTATATCGAGCGATGGAATTTCGTCCTCGGCGCTATCTTCGTCGTCATCGTCGTCTTCATGCCCGAGGGGCTGGTGCCGGGCGCGGTGCGCCTCTGGCGCGCGGCGCCGTCGGCGTGGTCGAGGCTCCCCGGTCGACATCCGCGCCGGGGCGCGGCATAATCCCGCCGGGAGGCGCCGACCATGAGCCATCGGCCTGAGCTGCCACAGCGACTCCATCACTACGCGTTCGTCATTCGCGATCACGAAGCCAACCGGCAATTCTTCGAAGACGTCCTCGGGCTCCCGCTGGTGGCGACCTGGTGCGAGCGGGTCTTCAACCCCGAGGTCCAGCGCGAGGTCGCGTACTGCCACACGTTCTTCGGGCTGGCCGACGGCAGCGCGCTGGCCTTCTTCCAGTTCGCCGACGACGAGATGTACGCGCGATCCAAGGCCGTCTACCCCCAGATCGGCCGCTTCCAGCACATCGCGCTCAAGGTGGACCGGAAGACCTTCGACGACATCGACCGTCGGCTCGCCGCCGCCGGCATCCCCCGCCGCCAGACCGACCACGGATACTGCCTGTCGCTCTACGCGACGAGCCCCGACGGGTTGCGGGTGGAATTCACCGTCGATCCCGAGAATGTCGAGGAGATCAACGCCATTCGCCGCGCCGATGCCCACGCGGAGCTCACGCGGTGGCTCGCCGGCGACCACGCCGTCAACAATCTCGTGCGAGCGCATTCCCCACGCTGAACAAGGAGGCTCGGTTGGCCACCATTCCCAAAGTTCTCCACGAGCACATCAACACCGCCTTTCCCGCCAACGTGTGTCTGGTGGCCACCGTGCTGCCGAACGGGTTCGCCCAGATCACGCCGCGCGGCAGCACCATGGTCTACGACGACGAGCATCTGGCCCTCTGGGAGCGGGGCAAGGGCTCGACGAACGCCAACCTCGCGAACAAGACCAAGGTCACGGTCTTTCTGCGAAAGCCTCAGCTCCGTGAGGCCGGCGTTCTGCCGAAGGGCGGCATCGCCCGGTTCTACGGAACCGCGGAGATCCACAAGTCCGGCGCGGCGTACGAGGAAGTCTGGCGCCGCCTCGTCCAGCCCGAGAAGGAGCGAGATCCGGACAAGAAGGGATTCGCCGTCCTGATCAAGGTCGAGCGAGCAGAGGATCTCGACGGGCAGCCACTCGCCCTGAAATGAGCGACCCGGGGAGCGTGCTCGAGGGCGTGCGGGTCCTCGACTTCGGGCGCTACATCGCCGGCCCGTACTGCGCGGCGCTCCTGGCCGATCTGGGCGCCGACGTCATTCGGATCGAGCGCGTCGGCGGCGGCGAGGATCGATGGGTGGCGCCGGTGGCCGAGGACGGCGTGGGCGCGATGTACCTGGTGATGAACCGCAACAAGCGCGCGATGACGCTCGACCCCGCGTGCCCGGAGGGGCGCGAGATCGTGCGGAAGCTGGTGGCCACCGCCGACGTCGTGGTCGCGAACCTGCCCCCCGAGGTGCTGCGCTCGCTCGCGCTCGACCTCGAGAGCCTGCGCCGCGTGAAGGCCGATATCATCCTCACCACGGTGACGGCCTTCGGCGCGGGCGGGCCCTGGAGCGGCAAGCACGGCTTCGACGGCATCGGTCAGGTGATGTGCGGCTCGGCCTACCTCACCGGCACCCCGGATCAGCCGCTGCGAGCCGCCGTCCCCTGGGTCGACTGCGGCACCGCCTCGCTCGCGGCCTTCGGCACCCTGGCCGCCCTCATGGCCCGCCGGCAGACCGGGCGGGGGCAGAAGGTCGAGGGCGCGCTGCTGCGGACCGCGATCGCCTTCAACAACCCGACGCTGGTCGAGCAACAAGTCGTCCAGGTCGATCGGGTCGCGACCGTCAATCGCGGCCAGACCTCGGCGCCCTCCGATCTGTTTCGCACCAAGGACGGCTGGATCCTCGCCCTCGCGATCGGCGAGCCGATGTTCCGGCGGTGGGCCAAGCTGATGGGCGAAGATCAGTGGCTCACCGATCCGCGGTTCAAGGACGACCTCGCGCGCGGCGATCACGGCGAGCTCATCTCCAGGCGGATGTGCGAATGGACCGCGGAGCGCACGACCGTGGAGGCGCTCGCGGAGCTGGAGGCCGCCCGGATCGCGGCGGGCCCGCTGTACTCGCCGCAGCAGGCGCTGGAGGACGCGCACATTCGAGCGGCCAGCCTGCTCGTCGACACCCAGTATCCGGGCCTCTCCCGGCCGGCGCCGCTCGCGCCGACGCCCGTCGATCTCTCCGAGACGCCCGGGCGCTTCCGCCACCGCGCGCCCACGCTGGGCGAGCACACGGACGAGATCCTGACCCAGCTCGGGTATCGCGCCGCCGAGATCGGGGAGCTGCGCGCCCGGAACGTCATCTGATCCGGTGAGCGCGCTGGCCGTCCGCAATCTCGAGAAATCGTTCGGCGGCTTGCGCGTCACGTCGGACGTGAGCCTGGCCGTCGAGCCCGGCGAGCGCCGCCTCATCATCGGCCCCAACGGCGCCGGCAAGACCACGCTCTTCAATCTGATCACCGGCGAGCTCCGGCCCGACAGCGGCTCGGTCGCGCTCTTCGATCGCGACATCACGCGGGTTCCCAGCCGCCGCCGCTTCCATCTCGGTATTGCCCGCACCTACCAGATCATCACGCTCTTTCATGGCGAGACACTGCTGCGCAACGTCATGCTGTCGCTGCTGGGGCTGTCGCGGCTGCGCTGGAATCCGTGCGTGAGGCTCGCCCGGCAGGCGGCGCTGATGGCGCGCGCGCGCGAGACGCTGGCGCGGGTGGCGCTCGACCATCTCGCCGATCGGCCGCTGGCCCAGACCTCCTATGGTGAGCGCCGCCGCGTCGAGGTCGCCATGGCGCTCGCCCAGAATCCCCGGGTCCTTCTGCTCGACGAGCCCTTTGCCGGGCTCTCGACCGACGAGCGGCGCGACGTGCTCCGGCTCGTCACCAGCATCCCGCGCGACGTGACGATCGTGATGATCGAGCACGACATGGACGTGGCGCTCGACTTCGCCGAGCGCATCAGCGTCTTGCACTTCGGCGAGGTGGTCGTCGAGGGCACGCGCGGCGAAGTCGTCGCGCACCCGCGGACGCGCGAGATCTATCTCGGCGAGTGACGCTTGGCCGCCTGCGCGTCGGCGCGCGCGAGCAGCCATTCCATGTGGAGCTTCAGGTCGTAGAGCTCGCCCATGAGGCCCTGCGGCGGCGGTGACATCTTCAAGATCTCCGCCTGCACGCCGCGGAGCCGCTCGGCCGCCGCTCGCGCCTCGTCCGGCGTGCACCGGCTGATCGAGTGGTCGACCTCGTGCACCGCCCGGTACCACCGGGTGACCCGCCGGCGCATCCGCGAGTTGTAGAGCGAGGGCAGGATGCGGATCAGCGGCAGGAGGAGGCCGACGGCCGGCAGGAGCAGCAGGGCCCAGCGCTCGACGGTGACGGCGATCCAGAAGGGGAGAAAGCGCTCCAGGAACGGCGGTCCCTTCCGGAGGTAGCGCCGGGCCACCTCGTGCAGCGGCAGCTCGACGAACGCGTCGGAGGGGAACGCGTTGGGCGCTTCGAACAAGCCCGGGCGATCGTGTACGGCCTCCGCGGTCTTCAGTAAAAGGCGCACGATCACGGGGTGGACGTCCTCGCGGACGACGAGCGTGGCGGTTGCCGCGAGCAGGAGGACGTCGCGGTCGGGGATGTTCGTGGCGAGGTCGACCGCGCCCTCCCCGAGCGTGACGGTCGACAGGAACCGGTATCGCGTCGTGTAGGCGATGGTGCGCCGGACGCTCCAGAGGCTGACCGTCTGGCTGAGCAGCAGGTGCCGCACCAGGGGCACGCCCGGCGCCATGATGAAGAATGCCGCGTCGAGCCGGCCCGTCTCCAGCGCTGCCGCCGCGCCGTCGCTCGTGAGGGCGAGGAGCGTCGAGTTCTGCGTGGTGACACCGGCATCGCGGAGAAGCCGCAGCGCCAGCGGCCGGACGCCGCTGCCTTCCTCGCCGACCTGGACCCGGCGGCCGCGGAGGTCGGTGAGGCCGCGGAGGATCTGGTTCTTCCGGTGGAACAGCCACACCGGCTCGTAGTAGAGGCTTCCGAGCGAGAGCAACCCGTCCGTCGGCGCGGCCTCGGCGGTGCCGCCCTGGACGAAGCCCGCCATGGCCTGGCCGTTGGCGAGCCGCCTGAGCGTCTCCACCGATCCCGCGCCGGTCAGGATATCGACCGTGAAGCCGTCCGCCGCGGCCAGCCGAGCGTACTCCTTCGCGAACGTGTGGTAGGCGCCGTGCTCGCGACCCGCGCTGAACGTGATGCGCCGCGGTGGCAGCGGCTCGACCAGGCGATTGAGCACCGCGAAGACGCCCAGGACGAGCGCCAGGGCCGGCACGATAACAAAGGCGAACTTCTTCCACTCCATGGCACCAGTCTATGAGGCAGCATCGCATTGTCGTCAGGGGATTTTTGGGCTTGCCGTGGGGCCCCGCTGATGGTTGGATGACGCACCAACACATGGGTACGGTTCGAGCGACCGGTCTCGTCAAGACGTTCGGTGCCGTGGTCGCCGTGAACCACCTGAGCTTCGAGGCGAGGGCCGGGGAGTTCCTCACGCTGCTGGGGCCCAGCGGCTGCGGCAAGACCACGACGTTGCGGCTCGTCGCCGGGCTCGAACGACCGGATCGCGGCGACATCGACCTCGCGGGCCAGCCGCTGTCATCGGCGGCGTCCGGGTTCTTCGTGCCGCCGGAGCGGCGCGGCATGGGCATGGTCTTTCAGAGCTACGCGATCTGGCCGCACATGACTGTCTTCGAGAACGTGGCGTTCCCGCTGCAAGAGCTTCGCCGGCCTCGCCCGGAGATCCGGGATCGGGTGATGACGATCCTCGGAACGGTCGGGCTCGGCGGCCTGCACGACCGGCCCGCGCCGATGCTGTCGGGCGGCCAGCAGCAACGGGTCGCGCTGGCGCGGGCGCTGGTGTCGAATCCGAAGGTGCTGCTGCTGGACGAGCCCCTGTCCAATCTGGACGCGCGCCTGCGGGAAGAGATGCGCTTCGAGCTGCGCGACATGCAGGCCAAGCTCGGCATCACGAGCATCTTCGTCACGCACGATCAGGCCGAGGCGATGACGCTCTCGGACCGGATCGTCGTCATGAACGCCGGGCGCATCGAGCAGGAAGGCAGTCCGGAGGAGGTCTACCAGCGCCCGAGCACGCGATTCGTCATGGACTTTCTGGGCCGGGCCAACCATCTTCCGGCTCGCATCGTCGGCGGCGGCGACGGGCGGTGGGTGGCCGAGGTCGACGACATCGGCTTCCGCCTGACGGTCGACGGCACCGAGGCGTGGCACGACGGGCAAGAGGTGCTGCTGGCGTTTCGCCCGGAGGCGGTGGAAGCGCGGCCGGCCGAGCGAGATGGCTCCTGGGTCGGCGTGGTGCGCTCGTCGGTGTACGTCAGCGGCCACCTCGAGTACGTCGTGGATCTCGGCAAGTTCACGGTGAGGGCGACCGGCTCGGAGGACCACCGGCTCTCTCACGATGCGCGCGCGCGGCTGCACGTGGCGCCACGAGCCGTCCGGGTCTGGCCGAGGAGCGCCGACGGATCCGCAACGGCGAACGGAGGGAGACCGCGATGACGAGGCGGCGCTGGGCGGCGATGGCGTCAGGAATTCTTCTCGTGTCGGTCGTCGTCGGGGGGCTCGCGCCGGAGACGCTCCGCGCCCAGGTGAAGACGCCGGCCGGCGCGCCCGCGGATGCCTCCGCCTCCCCGGCGAAGTTCCAGGCGGTCATGGCGGACTGGAAGAGCAAGGTCATCCCCGCCGCGAAGAAAGAGGGCGAGGTCATCTGGTACAGCTGCGCCCAGGCGACGGAAGCCGAGGGGACCATCAAGGCCTTCAACAAGGCGTATCCCGATATCCAGGTGAGCCAGGTCCTGGGGCCGGGCTACCAGCTCGTGGAGAAGATCAGCACCGAGGTCGCGGCCGGCCGCCTGCAGGCGGACGTCTACCAGTGCGGTGGGCAGAGCGGTCGGACCCTCGCGTGGCGGGGGCTCGGCGAAGAGTTCATGCCGCCGACGGCGCTCGACCCGAGCGTGAAGTGGCGCTGGCCCGTCATGAACAAGGAGACGCACCTCGCGGGAGTCTTCGCGAGCGTCAGCGGCCTGAACGTGAACACCAAGCTGGTGCCCGCCGAGAAGTTTCCGAAGAGCTACTGGGACCTCGTGCGCGACCCCTACTGGGTCGACCTGATCAAGCGCAAGCGCGTGGCGTTCACCGATCCCCGCATCGCGAACATCGGGGTCTACCACGTGTACGGCCTGAAGGAAGTGAACGCGAAGGACTACGGCGAGGGCTTTATCCGCGAGTTCGCCGGGCTCAAGCCCAAGCTGCTCGGCTTCAACGAGTCCGGCGAGGTGGCGCGCGGTGAGCTGCACGCGATGCTCGGGGGGCCGTGGCGCGTGGAGTACGGCCTGGGCACCGTGCCCATCACGAAGCTCTGCCTCGAGCCGGGGTGTGTCAGCACGCAATCCCCCCTGTTCGCGGTGGTCAAGGGCGCGCCTCACCCGAACGCCGCCCGGGTGTTCGTCGACTTCACGCTGAGCCGCGAGTACGCGGAGTGGCGGGTGCAGTCGCTCGGCAACACGCCGGCTCGGGCCGACGTGACCCCGCGCCCGCTCGACGACCCGGGTAAGTACAAGCTCCAGTTCGCCGGTGACGACAAGGCCGAGCGTCAGATCACCGAGGTTCTCAAGTGGGTGATCGCTTCCAAGCTCTTTGATTATTAGATGGGGGGCCCCGACATGGCCCCCCATACCCCCCAGCGCTCGGAAGCGCCCCGGCGCAGCCGTGGCGCTCCTCGACACCCGCCGCCCCCTACCGCACCCGCCCGGCGCCTCCGGTGGAGCGTCATCGTTAACAGAACTTCGCGGACGAGGCGCTAGTGTCGATCGTCACGGAGATCGGTAGGGTCCGGCGCGTCGGGTGGCCACGCGTTGCGGGGTGGGCGTGGCTGCCGACCCTCCTGCTGATCACGGTCGCCGTGCTCACCGTGACGCCTGTCGTGACCGCGCTGCTGGCGGGATTTCGAGACGCGCCGCCCGGCCGCGCCGGGGCGATCTCGGTGGAGTCGATCCGGGCCTCGTTCGCCGTCATGGCGCAGCCCGAGGTCTGGCAGATACTGTGGACCACGGTCTGGCTGTCGACGGTCCGAGCGGTGCTCGCGCTGGCCCTCGCGGTAGTGCTGGCGTGGATCATCGCGCGCACGGACTGTCCGTTCCGGAACCGGCTCGAGTTCCTGCTGATCCTCTCGTTCTTTTTCCCGCTCCTTGGCAAGGTGCTCGGGTGGGCCCTGCTGCTGAGCCCGCAGAAGGGGTACCTGAATCAGCTCCTGCGCCAGTTGCCGTTCTTCGAGGGAGACACGGGGCCGCTCGATATTTTCTCGTACGGCGGCCTGATCTTCGTGAGCGTCACCGGCTGGGCCACGCTCCTGACCATCTTCCTGGTCCCGGCCTTCCGGAACATGGACGCGGCGCTCGAAGAGTCGGCTCGGATGTGCGGAGCCTCGCCCGGGCGGACCGTCGTGCGGATCCTGGTGCCCCTCCTGCGTCCTGCGATCCTGGCGGCCTTCATCCTGTCGCTTACCCGTCTGCTCTCGTCGTTCGAGACGGAGGTGTTCCTGGGCACCAGCTCGGGCATCTATGTGCTCACGAACAAGATCTACGAGCGCATGGTGCAGATCTTCCCGCCCGATTTCCGAACGGGCATGACGATGGCGGTCATGCTGCTGGTGATCACCTTCGGGCTCGTACTGGTGAACTGGCGGTTCCTGGGCAAGCGTGACTACACGACCGTGACCGGCCGGGGCTACTCGGCGCGCCCGATGGCGCTGGGCAAGCTGCGCTGGGTCGCCTTCGGCTTCGTGGTGCTCTTCTTCGTCATCACGGTCGTATTGCCGGCGCTGATGTTGATCCAGGTCAGCTTCATTCGCTTCATCGGGCTGAACGTCTTCGACCCGGCGAGCTACACGCTCGACAACTGGCGGCGGATGCTCACGTTGCGGGTGAACCGGCTGGCGCTGACCAACAGCCTGGTCATGAGCATCGTCGCCACGACGCTCGGGATGATCCTCTATTCGCTCGTGTCGTACGTGGTGACGAGGAGCCGGTACAAGGGCAGACGCCTGCTGGACCTCGCGGCCTGGGTGCCCTGGGCGGTACCGTCCCTGGTGCTCGGCCTCGGGATCCTCTGGGCCGTGCTTCTTTCGCCGCTCGCCGTTCTCTATGGCACTCTCACGGTGATGATCCTGGCCCACATCGTGCGCGGCTTCCCCTTCGGGACCCAGATCATGGGCTCGAGCATGATCCAGATCAGTCGCGAGCTCGAGGAAGCCGCCCGCGTCCACAACGCCTCGTGGACCTCGACCTTCCGGCGGATCTGGCTACCCCTGGTGAAGAACGGCTTCCTGGCCGGATGGGTGATCCAGTTCACGGTCTCGTTCAGCGACCTGGCGACGGTCGCGTTCCTGTACGGGGCCAAGTCGACGGTGTTGCCGACCCTCTTCCTGAGCCAGTGGTCCAACGGGCGCCTGGAAGAGGCGGCGGTCGCGGCGCTCATGATGACGGTCGTGGTGCTGGCCGTGGTCGTCCTGGTACGCCGCCTCGTCCAGGGCAACGTGCCTACGACGACCGTGGCATAGTGGCGTAAGGCGAAAGGAGAACGCGATGCTTTCCAGGGAAGACAACGAGCTGCTCTGTCGCGTTGGACCAGGCACGCCGGTGGGCGCCATGCTGCGGCAGTACTGGATCCCCGCCCTCATGTCGAGCGAGCTGCCGGAGCGTGACGGGGCCCCCGTCCGCGTCCGGCTCCTCGGCGAGAACCTGATCGCCTTCCGCGTCACGTCCGGCAAGATCGGTCTCATCCAGAACCATTGCCCGCATCGCGGCGCGTCCCTCTTCTTCGGCCGCAACGAGGAGGAAGGCCTGCGCTGCGTGTACCACGGCTGGAAGTACAGCTGCGAAGGCCACTGTGTCGACATGCCCAACGAGCCGGAGGAAAGCAACTTCAAGTCGAAGATCCACGCGACCGCGTACCCATGTGTCGAGCGGAACGACATCATCTGGACCTACATGGGGCCGCGCCAGACGCCGCCGCCGCTGCCGGACCTCGAGCCGAACATGCTGCCCCGGGGCGAGTACACGGTCCAGAAGGTCCTGCGCGAGTGCAACTGGTTCCAGGGGCTCGAGGGCGACATCGACACGAGCCATCTCGGGTTCCTGCATCTCGGCGCCATCAAGCCCGAGCAGACGACCCCGGGGACCTTCGACTACTACAACGTGGTCGACCGGGCCCCGAAGTACGAGGTCGTCGACACGGAGTTCGGCACCTCCTACGGGGCCTACCGCCCGGCCGAGGCTGACACCTATTACTGGCGCATCGCCCACTTCCTGTTCCCGTTCTTCACGATGATCCCGACGGGCATCCTGGGGATGCAGGTTCTGGTCCGCGCCTGGGTGCCCCTCGACGACGAGCACATCATGTTCTGGAGCATCACCGCGCCCCGCTCGCGCGTGGGCACGGGGGCCGCGGGCGGCGCGTCCGGGCTCAACGCCGGAGGCCGGGCCGTCGCGTCGGCCGGCGCCCGGCCCGGCGGGTTCGAGTTCCTGCCGGATTCGACGGACTGGCTCGGGAAGTTCCGTCTCACCCAGCACAAGGGCAACGACTACCTGATCGACCGTGAGGCGCAGCGCACCGAGAGCTTTACCGGCATCCCCGGCATCCACCAGCAAGACCAGGCCGTCACCGAGAGCATGGGGCCGATCTACGACCGCACGCAGGAGCACCTCGGGACCTCCGACGCGATGGTCATCCGGACACGGCGACGGGTGATCAACGCGGCCAGGGCTCTGCGCGACAACGCCGTGACCCCGCCCGGCGTCGACAACCCCACGGTCTATCGTCATCGCTCCGGCGGCGTGATCCTGCCGCGCGACGCCGACTGGCTCGAGGCCACGAAGGGGCTGCGCCAGGCCTTCGCCGAGCCTACCCGGGAAAAGATCGTCGCCCCATGACGCCCGCGATGGAAGCGACGGTCCTCAAGACGGCCCTCGCCACCTACGCGCACACGAAGGGCCTGAAGGACGGCACCGTGACGGCGCCGGGGATCCGCCTCGAGCACGTCGAGGTCAGCCCCATCGTCGGCGCGTTCCGGAGAATGTGCCGCACGCTCGAGTTCGACGTCTCCGAGATGGCCATCACGACCTACTTGACCGCCAAGGCCCACGGCAAGCCGTTCACGGCCCTCCCGGTGTTCGTCATGCGCCAGTTCCACCACGCGCCGATCGTCTACAACGTGAAATCCGGGGTGAGTTCGCCCAAGGACCTGGAGGGCAAGAAGGTGGGTGTGCGCGCCTATACCGTCACGACCGGGGTCTGGGCCCGCGGCATCCTCGCGACGGAGTATGGCGTCGATCTCGACAAGGTCACCTGGGTCGTGGTCGATGAGGAGCACGTTCAGGAGTACCGGAAGCCGTCGAACGTGCTCGAGCGGCCGGGCGCGAACCTCGGCGAGATGCTCATCCAGGGCGAGCTCGCGGCGGCCATCGGCGCGGGTCAGATCGACTCTCCCGACGTCAAGCCGCTGATCCCCAACGCCCGCGAGGCCGAGGCGGCGTGGTATCGGAAGACCGGGATTTATCCCCTCAACCACACGGTCGTCGTGAAGGACGCTCTGCTGCAGGCCGATTCGACGCTGGCCCCACGGCTGTTCAACGCCTTCAAGGAGGCGAAGGCGGTCTTTCTGAAGCAGCTCGGCTCGGGCGCCCAGCTCTCGGGCGACGCCCAGGCGCTGGCACAGCGCCGCAGCATCGTGGGAGACGACCCGCTCCCCAACGGCGTGGCCCGCAACCGCAAGGCGCTCGAGGCCGTGATCCAGTTCGCCCGGGACCAGAAGATCCTGCCGCGCACGGTCAGCCCGGAAGAGGTGTTCGCCCGCAACACGCTGGGCCTGGAGTAGCTCCAGACGGAGGGCATGATGATCATCGATTGCCACGGCCACTACACGACGGCGCCGAAGGAGCTCGAGGCCTTCCGGCAAAAGCAGATCGCCGACCTGAAGGATCCTGCGCACGTTGCCACGAAGGGGACGCTCAGCATCAGCGATGATCAAATTCGGGAATCGATAGACAAGGCACAACTGAAGCTGCAGCGGGAGCGCGGCACTGACGTGACGATCTTCTCGCCGCGCGCCGCCGGCATGGGCCACCACATCGGCAACGCGACCACGAGCCTGCACTGGTCTCAGGTCTGCAACGACCTGATCCATCGCGTCTGCACGCTCTATCCCCAGAACTTCGTCGGCGTGTGCCAGTTGCCGCAGACGCCGGGCGTGCCGCCGACCAACTGCATCGCGGAGGTCGAGCGCTGCATCAAGGAGCTCGGCTTCATCGGCTGCAATCTGAACCCGGACCCGTCGGGGGGGTACTGGAAGGATCCGCCACTGACCGACAAGTGGTGGTATCCGTTCTATGAGAAGCTCGTGGAGCTCGACATCCCGGCGATGATCCACGTCAGCCTGTCTTGCAATCCGAACTTCCACACCACCGGCGGCCACTACATCAACGGCGACACCACGGCGTTCATGCAGCTCATCACCGCCGACCTCTTCAAGGACTTTCCGAGCCTGAAGTTCATAATCCCGCATGGGGGCGGGGCGGTTCCATACCACTGGGGGCGCTACCGGGGGATCGCCCAGGATCTGAAGAAGCCGCTCCTGAAGGATCATCTGCTGAACAACGTCTTCTTCGACACCTGCGTCTATCATCAGCCCGGGATCGATCTCCTGTTCAAGGTCATTCCGGTGGACAATATTTTGTTCGCCTCCGAGATGGTCGGCGCGGTCCGGGGCATCGACCCGGAGACCGGGAACTACTTCGACGACACCAAGCGCTACGTCGAGGCGCTCCGGCTCAGCGACGAGGACCGGCGCAAGGTCTTCGAGGGCAACGCGCGCCGGGTCTACAGCCGCCTGAAGACCAAGCTGCCGGCTTCGCGATAGGAGAAACGCCATGCCTGAGATCCCGCGTCTGAACGGCGTCATCAAAGCCCTCGAGCAGGGCAAGACCGCCTTCGTCGGCTTCGCCTCGCCGGACATCGAGACCGCGACCGCTCTGGCCAGCTCGCCCTTCGACGGCGTCGCGTTCGAGATGGAGCACGCGCCGATGAGCCCGCCGGTGCTTCGCGACGCGCTCCAGTACATGCTGGACCGGCGTCAAATCGTGCAGGGCGGGACGCTGGCGCCGAAGGTGACGCCGCTGGTGCGGATCCCGCCGAACGGCGGCGAGATGAACCAGTGGATCGCCAAGCAGGTGCTCGACATCGGCGTCTTCGGCATCATCTTCCCGCACGTGAGCACCGTGGAAGAGGCGCGCAACGCGGTCAGCGCCTGCCGGTATCCGCGCCTGCCGGGCGCTCTACTCTCCCAGCCGCCGGGCATCCGCGGCGACGCCCCGGGGCGGGCGGCGCGCTACTGGGGGCTCACCCAGCAGGAGTACTACGCCCGGGCCGACGTCTGGCCGCTCGCCCCGCAGGGCGAGATCCTCGCGATCATCCAGTGCGAGGACACGAAGGCCATCGAGAACCTGCCCCGGATCCTCCAGGAGGTGCGCGGCATCGGCGTCGTGCTGATCGGGGAAGGGGACCTGAGCCAGGAGCTCGGGCATCCCCGGGAGTACGAGCATCCCGTGGTCGCCGAGGCCATCGAGCGCATTCTCAAGATCTGCAAGGACCACAACGTCCCGTGCGGCCACCCGCACCCGGACGCGAAGAACATCGAGCGCCTGATCGCGAGCGGCTACCGGTTCCTGATGCCGAGCACGCCGCGGTCCTTCGGGGTCCTCGAGCAGGGTCGCAAGCTCGCCGGCCGGAGTTGAGCGGACGTCGCGGTATCGAGCGGGTCCGGCCCCTCGCCGGCGGCTTCCGCGCTTGGGGCTGAGAGGCCATGACGAGCGTCCGCGTGAGCACGTGCATCGTGGGCGGAGGGCCAGCCGGGCTCATGCTCGGTCTGCTTCTGGCCAAGCGGGGCGCCGAGGTCCTGGTGCTCGAAGGACACGAAGATTTCGAGCGCGAGTTCCGCGGAGAGGTGCTGCAGCCGAGCACGGCCCATCTCCTGGACGAGCTGGGGCTCCTGGAGTACGTGCTGGCCCAGCCTCATTCTCTGCTCGAAGCCGCGAAGATTCGGCTGAACGGCCGCGAGGTCGGCGAGTTTTCATTCAAGCGGATCGCCCCCCAGTATCCCTACGCCATCTGGATGCCGCAGCCGGTCTTCCTGGCCGCGCTGCTCCGGAAGGCCGAGCCGTTCCCTTCCTTCCAGTGCTGGATGGGCGCCAAGGTCACCAGGCTCCTGGAGGACGACGGCCGGGTCGTGGGAGTGAGCGGGCTGCGCCACGGCAAGGAGCCCTTCGAAGTCCGCGCCGACGTCGTGGTGGGGGCGGACGGGCGCTACTCGGCGGTGGCGCGGATGGGCGGATTCGAGCCCGAGTACGAGCATCATGACTTCGACGTCATCTGGTTCACGATCGAGCAGCCGCCGGGCTGGTCGAGCACCTTCTACGTTTCGCTGGGCGATGTCCGGGGACTCATGCTGCCCAAGTATCCGCACCACATCCAGGCCGGCATCATCCTGCCCACCGGCGAATGGAAGCGCTGGCGCGACGAAGGCGTGGCGGTGGTGGCGCAGCGCATCCGGCGCTTCGATCCGATCTTCACGGCGTTCGCCGACTCCCTGCGCGACTTCACGCCGTTCTTCCCGCTGGAGGGCATCATCCGCCTGTTGCGCGACTGGACGCGCGATGGCTTGCTGCTGATCGGCGATGCCGCGCACACGATGAGCCCGGTGGGTGCCATCGGCGTCAACGTCGCCGTCGCGACCGCCGCGGTCGCCGCGCAGGAGCTGTACCCGCACCTCGGCCACGGCCCGATCAAGCGCGAGGTCCTCCGGGCGGTCCAGCGCCTGCGGGAGGACGACGTCAGGACGCTTCACCGCTTTCAGCTCGGCGTCCAGGGGGTGCTCCTCCGGCAGGGCAGCCGCAACCCGGTCGTGAAGTGGCTCGTGCAGACCGTGATCCCGGTGTTCTTGCGGTCGCCGTTGCTGCCGAGGGTGCAGCGCCGGCTCTTCTTCGGCGCTCCGCTGCCGCCGCTCGACCCGGCGTTCAGCTTCAGCTCGGGACGCGCTTTCGAAAGAGAATCTCCCTGACCCCTGACTTCAGCAACACCGAGTCGAACAGCTCGAGGCCGGCGAAGAGGTGGTTGATGTCGCGGTTCTGCAGGACCCACCGTCGGGTGCACGCCGAGGGGTAGAAGCGATGGCGAAGATGCGCCGTGTCCTCGATGAAGTACTTGGTGTAGCGCGGGTCGTCCGACGCGCGGGCGCCGAAGAACCCGAGTAGCAGGCCCTCCGGCCGCAGCATCCGTGTCAGCTTCCCGGCGAGCACCTCGGCAGCCCGCGGAGCGAGAAAGTCGAAGATGTCCCAGCACAGCACGGCGTCGACGCTTCCGTCGCGCAGCGCGAAGCGCCCGCCCAGGAACTCCGGGAGGTGGTCGAGCTCGCCCTGCCGGGCATGGCGATCGACGTCGGCGTACAGGTCCTCCACGTGGATCTTGCAGCCGACCCGCTCGCCGAGGAACGTGATGTTCGAGCCGATCACGGGGCCCAGGTCCACCACCTCGGCGGCGGGTCGCGCGAACAGGAGAGACAGAAACCTCGCCAGCGTCTTGCTCGCGTAAACGGTCTCGGCGGGCACGGCAGCGACCGTACGCGGCTCGACGACGATGGCCCCGGCCTCGTCGCCGATTCCAGGAATCTGCCGGCTCAAACGGGACATGAGACCCGAGAGCCCGCCGTTTCTTTGATCTGAATTCAACGCCGGCTCAGACGCGGATGAACTCGCCGTTCACGGGAGACGGCTCCGGCTTCTGCGGCTCCGGCTTGTGCGTCTCCGGCTTCGGCGTCTTGGACTCGGCCTTGAAGCCTCCGAGCGCCCGGTCGGTAGTCGGCTGATCCTTTTTCTGCATGTCGATGCTGCCGCGGAAGTGCGATCCGTCGGCGATCGCGACTCGGGGAGCCACGATGTCGCCCTCGACCGACCCGGTCTCCTTGACGTCGACCTTCTCGGTCGCGTTCAGGTTGCCCGTCACATGACCGAGGACGACGATCGCCTTGGCGCTGATCTGCGCCTTGATCTTCCCGTTCGAGCCGACCGTCAGCACGTGGTCGCGCAGCTCGATCTTGCCGTCGACCCGGCCCTCGATCGTGAGGTCCTCGCTGCCGCTCAGCTCGCCGTTGATGACAATGCTCTTCCCAATGCTCGCCGGTTCTTCGTGCATAGGCCGTGGCTCCTTCTCTGCGTGCATAGGCCGTGGCTCCTTCTCTGTCTGAGTCTGAGTCTGATCGAATCCAAAAGACGACATCGATGAGTAGGACGGTGTCTGCGCCGAAAGGGACGGGTTCTGTGCCGGGCTAGCCGGGATGCTCGTCGGTCTTGACGGTTCCTCACGCTTCCACATCAGCCTTGCCTCCGTGTGCGCCCGGACTTTGTCGTTGGTCGCGACCAGTTAGAGCTGCCGGGACAGCCCGCAGTGAGAGGTTGAGTATAACGCCGCAGCCGGCGATTCAAGAACCTTCCCCGCATTTTTTTCGCTCTCGACCGCCGCCCCGGAGAGTCTGGGCGCCTCGGCAGCGCGGCTCGGTACCCTCGTCGACGCGGGTTGCGCCCTCGCCGCTGCGGTGCGCCGGGTGTCGGATTCCAAGCAACGCCGCACGCTGGCCCTCGGTCCCGGCACCGTCCGGCGGAATGTGACTTAGCTCGAAGTGCCCGAAACTCCAAAAGTTCCTCGCGTCTGCCGACTCTGGCGCAGCGATTGCCCTACAGGGTTCTAGAGAGGAGGGCGGCGGTGGCTGCTCACTAGAGAGAATTTACACGGTGGTTCTTCGCGAGCCCTGGGGTTGCCGGCTGGGAGGCGGCGGTGACGCCTCTACTGTGGAGCGGAGGCGTTGTCAGAGCTGTCACTCCAGGGGCTCGCCGGTTCGGCGAATGAACTCGATCGCCCATTTCGCGACGCTGGCGCGCAGCGTGATGGCGCGGGGGCGGAGGTCGACGTGGTGTACATTCAGCTCTCCGCGCTCGGGTGATCGCTACTGTGCTCGTGGGGTTTAGCGCGTCACGGTTTCGGAATCAGATGAGCTAGCTTCCGGGCCGGGGTCGCGGGGGCGGGGGAGTCGAGTACAATCCAGGCTCGACTCTACTTTCACCCAGACCCAGGAGGCGCACATGGCTCAGGCTCAGACGACGCTGCCGCCGTGGATCCAGCCGCTCCAGAAGCGCGACCCGGAGTTCGTCGACTCGTACGTGGCCCAGCGCGAGCACATCCTGCGCGACGGCGCCATTCCCGCGAAGTACAAGATCCTCATGACCCTGATCGTCGACGCGATCCAATCGCACCCCGACGGCGTCGCGAACATCGCCAACCGGGCCCGCGGCGCCGGGGCTTCGGAGGCTGAGATTCAGGAAACGGTTGAGGTCGCGTACCTGTTTGGCGGGACGCCGGCGCTGGTGACCGCGATGAACGCGTTCAAGACGTCATAGCGGCCGCGTCTACGCGGCGGGCTGGCAGACGAAGATCTGGTGCGAGTCCCTGAGCTGGGCCTGATGCCGGATCGCCAGGCCGGCCTGGGTCAGCAGCCAGCGCCAGTCGTCGGGCGTGAACTTGTTGTGCACGGGGAAGAGGCGGAAGCCCCGCCCGGTCTCCGCCTCGCCTTCGCCGAGGACCTCTCGCCGATAGGCGAGATATTTCGAGAGCGGCTGACGGATCCAGTCGTTCAAGAGAAAGGTGCTCTTGGGCCCGAGCACTCGCCGGATCTCGGAGAGCACGGGCAATGGCTCGTCGAGGACGTGCAGCACGGACGACATGCTCACGAGGTTCACGGTGCCCGCGTCGTGCGGCAGCGGTCGCGTGGTCACGTCGTGAAGTGCAAACGTCGGCTTCGGACCGCGAAACGCGAGCTGCTGGCCATAGGCGATCATCGCCGGCGTGACGTCGTAGCCATGCAGGGTCGCCGGGGGAAACCGTTCCCCCAGGTCCCGCAGGAGGAGACCCGGGCCGCAGCCGAGGTCGATCATCACCGGGCGCGGCGGCAGTGAGGGCGCCACGTGCTTGGCGAACAGCTCCCAGAACGTCGCCCCGTAACGGTCCGCGTGGGTGGTGACCATGCGCTGCAGGAGCTGCTCGTCCGACGTGCCGCCGAGCGATTGGTGGGTCGGCATCATTGGCCTCCCAGGATGTAGGACCCGAAGTACCGCTGTCTGACCCGAAGCCACATTGGAGGATACGCCAAATGGACCTAGGACTGACCGGTCGAGTCGCCATCGTCACGGGAGGCAGCAGGGGCATCGGCAAAGCCATCGCCCATCAGCTCGCGTCGGAGGGCGTCGACGTGGCGATCTGCGCCCGCCAGCGGACCGCCCTGGACGAGGCGGCCAAGGACCTCGAGAAGCAAACCGGCCGGCGCATCCTGCCGATCGTGGCCGACACGACCAACTCGGAGTCCGTCGCCCACCTCGTGGACGCGACCCTGAAGGCCCTGGGCCGCATCGACGTCCTGGTGAACAACGCCTCGACCCCGGGCGGCATGGTGCGCGGGCCCCTGGCCGAGGCCGATGAGAAGACTTTACTTGAGGATATCGACACTAAGGTCGTGGGCTATATGCGCTGCGCCAAGGCGGTCGCGCCTCACATGCAGAAGAGCCGCTGGGGCAGGATCATCAACATCGGGGGGCTTTCTGGACGGCGCTCGGGGAACATCAGCGGCTTGCGCAACGCCGCAATCGTGCATCTGACAAAGACCCTCGCCGACGAGCTCGGTACCCACGGTATCACGGTCAATCTCGTGCACCCCGGACAGACGCGGACGGAGCGCACTGACGCTGAGACCGAGCGCCGGGCCGCGAGCAATGCCATTCGCCGTATCGTCGATGCGCAGGAGATTGGCCACGTTGTCACGTTCCTAGCGTCGACGAAGGCGGCGAACGTTACGGGTGTGGCGATCGACGCGAGCGGGGGGTCGATACCGGTGATGTTTCAGTAAGACTGCGAGGTTCGCTTAGCCCGTCGCTTTGCGCCGGCCGTTGACTGGCTTTCGCGTCCGGGTTGAACGGGTGGTCGGCCGGGGAGAGGACTTGCGACTGCGAAGGAGCTCTCGGAGCGCTCTGTTCACGGCACGATCATTTGGAAATGCCTTCGCGACTTGCGGATCGAGGACGACTACGTTCGTTGCCTCAGCAATTCGCCGCGCATACTTCCCACGAGCCAGGCGCCCGAAATCTGCGCGCTTGTACTCTGGTCGAAGACCGTCGGACGGCTTTCTACCGGCCTTCCTCATAGATCTTCCTCTCGCCCAGGGTTGCCAGTCGGGCACTGATGATTCTGACGTATCGCGGAATACTTTTGCTGCTTCCTCGAGCGAGACACCGTGCTTGGCGGCGTTTTCGGCTGCCTTGGCCGGGTCCCACTCGAAGCGCACTCAAAGCTCCTTCGCGTGCGTTCTCTGAAGAGGCAATGGTGGAGGGCCGATCGTCGGTCACGGGTCGAAGTTTTGTCAGGCGATCAGCACGTCACGAGCGGGCGAGGGGAGGGGGCTGCAATTCTCGCCTGCCTTTGCGCGACCGCAAGGCCATGTCATCACACTACGCAGCGAGATTGTTCGCGTCAATGTGCCCGCAAGGATACTGTCGCTCACGAGGATCTCGCGCTCAGCTCGCGCGCCGGAACAGTGCGTAGCGCTCCCGGCCAGGAAGTCGCGATTGGGCTTGAGGTGGTCGGCGCGCGGCACGTGGATGCGCAGGCCTTGAAAGCCCTGGAGGCCATGCTGGAGCATCGGCCCGTCGATTTCTTCCAGCACGTCGAGACGCACGGTGACCTCGAGGTCGGGCGTGACGCCGATGAGGTAGCGGTCGAAGGCGGCGTGGTGGAGCTTGCAGAGCGCGAGACCGTTGGGAATGACCGGCTCCCCAGGGGATGGCCGTCAGGAAGGATGTGAGCGGCTTCCAGCAGCTCGTCATGGCGGCAGATGGCGCAACACTGCTGGTAGGCGCGGAGCACGCGCTGGCGAAAGCCGCGCTGGTGCAGGCGCTGCCGGACTACCGCGGTCACGTACTGCCGCCGCGCGGTCAGCGCCGCCGGGTCGTTGAGCTGCCAGACAGCCGGCGCCCCGATCTGGTCATCGATCGCCACGACGAAGCTCAGGGTGTCGGGATGGCCCTCGACGATGAAGACGGCCCACGCCGCTTCGTAGAGGCCCTGGACGATGCCGTGGAGATAGATGAGCGGGGTCTGCCGCTGCATGGCCGTTCGCAGGCCCACGTTGTCGCGATGATTCGGATCGGTGCCGCGATAGCGGAGGAACCCGCCGTCGTAGGGGCGCTCGCGGTGCTCGACCGAAGCGTCGCTGCTGCTCGTTCAGGAAGTCGAAGGCGCGCAAGCGGACCGCGGCGTCGCGGTCGTCAATCATAGCAAGGAATACGGGACCCGATCTACCCGCCGCGCCGCCAGTGGTGATAGGCCGCGATCCACTCGCTGCCTGCCGGCGGCGGTGACGGCAATGGGAGATCGAGGAGTGGCACGGTCTGACGCGTGCCGGCTCGGCGACAGACGGCAACGATCTCGTCCCGCAACGTCAGTTGAACGCGCACCACGGTAACCGGGACCCCGAGGACGGTCGTCTCGAACGGAACCGCAAGGTTGTCCTCGATCATCGTGTACAGGCCGGTGACCTGCTCTGATTCGTTGTAGCAGTCGACGATCGCTTCCTCCACCAGTTCGTCGGGGCGTGCCTTGCTGAGCCGCACGAAGCCAGTCTTGCCCTTACGCCGTCGTGTGTTCCTCACTACCCTGTGACCACGGGCTCGGTATTCGCTTCCTCGTACCCAGCCGGCAAAGAGTCTCTCGCGTAGCCGATCGCACGGTATCCACGCAGGCGCTTCTCGAACATCCGGTAGAGCATCGGGATCTCGCGATCCACGTAGTCGTAGATCCGGACCTCGATCTTGCCGGGGTACAGCCGATGAAGCCTGCCGGTGTACTGCACGAGAGTGCCCTTCCAGGAGACGGGCATCGCCAGGAACAAGGTATCGAGCCGCGCGTCGTCGAATCCTTCGCCAATGTAGCGGCCGGTGGCGAGCACGAGTCTTGGCTCGACGTCCGGGACGGCAGACAGGGTTGCGAAGGCAGCGCGCCGCTCGGTCGGCGTCATGCCTCCCTGGAGAACGACGAGATGGCGAGCACTTCCCTGAAGGCGGTGGGCAAGGTACTCGAGATGGTCCTTGCGCTCGGTCAATATGATTGGTGAACGCCCTTCAGTCAGCGCGCTCGCAACGTCGGCCAGGATGAGCCGGTTGCGGCCTTCATCGGTCGCCAAGGCCGCGTAGAGTGGCTGGATCCGGTCGACTGGCACCGTGCGACCACGACCGAATGCCGTCTCGCGAACGATCAGCCGGTGATCGAAGGGCCGCCGCGCCGCATCGGTTCGGGCGTCGACCGCAAAGCGCACCGGACCAAGCTGCATCTCGGCGATCGGGTGAAGGCCGTCGCGCCGGCGCGGTGTGGCCGTCAGGCCGGTGACGAAGCGCGCCTTGACCTCCGATAGCACTCGCTCGAAGGACACCGCAGGGACGTGGTGACACTCGTCGACAATCACGTGGCCGTACGTCGCCACCAAGTCGTTGACACGGTCCAGGCGGACGAGACTCTGGATCATCGCCACGTCCAGCCGGCCGTTGGCAGTGTGCTTGCCGGCACCAATCTGGCCGATGGCTTTCGGAGCGAGGCCCAGGAACATGGACAGCTGGGCAACCCACTGATCAAGGAGAGGCTGCCGGTGGACCAGGACGAGTGTGCTGCGCGATCGGGCGGCGATCAGATAGGTACCGATGACAGTCTTGCCGACACCCGGCGGTGCGACCAAGACGCCGATGTCGTCGCGGAGCAGAGCCCGGCCGGCCTTCTTCTGCACGGGGGTAAGCTGACCCTGAAACGTCACGTCCAGTGGCTTGCCGTCGCAGCGCTGGTCTTCGAGGAGGAGGGCGCTGTCGTGCCCCCGAAGGAGCTGTTCGAGTTCGGCCACACAGCCGCGAGGCAGCGCGACATGCTCCGGCAACTCCACGGCACAGGCGATCACGCGAGGCGTGAGCGCCGTGGAGAGCCGGAGGCTTTGCTTCTTGTAGAACTCGGGATTCTGGAACGCTGCGAGGCGCTTGATCTGGTTGAGGTGGGCCGGCGCCAAGCCAACCTTTGCCACGAAGAGCCGTTGCGACAGGACGGCTCGCACCTCCGGAGGGGGCGGCGTGCTGAACCGGGCGCGCGGCTCGCCAGAAGGTAGGCGATTCCAGGGCGCCGTGGTGTCGGAGTCCGTCGTCTCACTCAGCCGTACTCCGATCACCATTCCTTTGCGGGCCGCCTCGCGGGCGATGTCGTCGGCCGCCGAGATCTTGATGCGCGGGTGTTCGGCGAGGAACCTCCATTGATCGGCGTGGGGCACGAGGTGCTCATCGAGGAAGACCGTGTTGCCAATCTGCCGCGGGCCGTGCTGGAGAGGAAGCGCGATAAGGTTGCCGAAGCCGCCGCGGGGGAGGGTGTCCTGGTTGGGAAAGAGCCGGTCGTACGACGCCATGCTCAGCTGATGGCGTCGTGCCATCGTCTCGGTGACGATGTAGCAGCCCATCTTGCGGGCGGTGGTCGCCGCCACCGGCGCCGAGAAGAAGAACCACACGTGCGCGCCGTTGCCCGATCGTGATCGCTCGACGGCAGCCGGCAGACCCGCCGTACGACAGGTCTCCATGAAGGCCGCCACGTCATCGGTCCAGGACGTCTTGTCGAAGTCCGCCGCCAAGAACCAGCACGTCTCGTCGGTCAGCAGGGGGTAGACGCCAACGACGTGGCGCCCCTGGAGGTGATCGAGAATCACCCGGTCCTCGACGGCCAGGAATGCCTGGTTCGGACACTCCCCGCACTTGATCCGGGGCTTCTCGCAGACATCACGGACCCACTCGTTCGCGCAGGCGGGCGCGTACCCTTTGCGCCCGGTCTTCGCGTTGGTCCAGAGCTTCGGATATACGTCCTCGCGGCCGCGGAACATCGAGCGGAACAGGGCCACCTTCTCGGAGGAGGTCACGGGCGCGGTGGGCGAGGGAATGCCAACGGGTGCCGGCAGAGGTGACGGCCGTCCCGCTGCGAGTACCGTCCTCAGGGTCTCAAGGGCGGCTCGCGACTCCTCGAGCTCTTTCTCCAGGCGGGCGACCCGCGCTTCCTCGCGAGCGATCGCATGAGCCGGGTCGCCGGTGAACGGCATCGCCGGGATTGTAGCCGGAAGGAGACGGTCCCTCCAGAGGGCTATCGGCCTCGGCGGAACTCCTGAACGGCGTGTCAGCCCGTTGGCGCCTGATGCGGCAGCGCCTCGCGAGTGTCAACGAGCCGGAGAGGGCTTTTCCCGAGTGGCGAAGTCGACGGCAACAACGACGAGGTCCTTGAAGGCGCGAGCCCCGAACAACGTCCCGTAGTTTCTGCGAATACCGATCGCTTCAGCGCTCAAGAGCTGGAAGAGTCGATAGAGCTCAGCGAGCGTAGGCTGCTTGGCGGCTCTGACGAGGGCGTCGGTCAGCGCGATCAACAGTTGCCGGGGACCGTCGCCGTGGATATAGGCGTCGGTTCCCCCGAGATCGCTCAGTGTCTGCTGGACCCTGTACGGGCGCGCCTCCAGGAGGAACCACTGGTGAGCGGGACGCCAGCGGGCGGTGGCAACAGCCAGGCCGACTTCGAAGGGCATGTTGAACCGCGGCGCGCCGCGGGAGAGTTGAACCCGACTGAGGTCGTGGAAGGAATATCGGCACGCCGAGATCAGCTCGAGGATGCGGTTCAGCCGCAGTGTAGGACCAGGGATCTCAAGCGTGGCTCGAGGGCGAAGCCCGAAGGCGCAGAGGCCGGCGATCAGCGCGACGAACAGGTTCTCGTAGCGTGGATCGTAGGGGACGTTGAGGAAGACGTTCTGAGGCGAGTATCGCTCAGCGATCGGTCAGCTTCGGCGTGCCGTGCGCCGCCTCGTTGCGGTCCGCTTCCTGGTGCTCTGCTCGTAGTGACGTGCCAGGGCCTCGGTGACCATCGCCCGGAGCTCCCGGTAGCGCTTGGCCGAGACGCCGAGCACCCGGGCCGTCGCGGCAGGCGTGGGGTAAGGGGTCGTGATCACCGCGCGCGGTCGCAACGCCATGGCCCCCACTCTACGCAGCGAGGGATTTTCGTGTCAATGTGCCCGGGAGGATACAGTCGCTCAGCTCGCGCGGCGGAAGAGGGCGTAGCGCTCGGCCAGGAAGTCGCGATTGGGCTTGAGGTGGTCGGCGCGCGGCACGTGGATGCGCAGGCCTTGAAAGCCCTGGAGGCCATGCTGGAGCATCGGCCCGTCGATTTCTTCCAGCACGTCGAGACGCACGGTGACCTCGAGGTCGGGCGTGACGCCGATGAGGTAGCGGTCGAAGGCGGCGTGGTGGAGCTTGCAGAGCGCGAGACCGTTGGGAATGATCGGCTCCCCCAGGGGATGGCCGTCGGGGAGGATGTGGGCGGCTTCCAGCAGCTCATCATGGCGGAGCCGGCAGATGGCGCAGCACTCCTGATAGGCGCGGAGCACGCGCTGGCGAAAACCCCGCTGGTGCAGCGCTGCCGGACCACCGCGGTCACGTACTGCCGCCGCGCGGTCAGCGCCGCCGGGTCGTTGAACTGCCAGGCGGCCGGCGCCCCGATCTGGTCATCGATCGCCACGACGAAGCTCAGCGTTTCAGGATGGTCCTCGACGATGAAGACCGGCCACGCTGCTTCGTAGAGGCCCTGGACGATGCCGTGCAGATAGATGAGCGGGGTCTGCCGCTGCATGGCCGTCCGCAGGCCCACGTTGTCGCGATGATTCGGATCGGTGCCGCGATAGCGATAGCGGAGGAACCAGTGGAGCGGGTCCGTTGAAGACCGAGATGGTCGCACGGCGGTTCTCGGTGTTGCCGTCTACGTCGGTGATCTGCTTGCCGAGGAGGCGATCAGCCTGGGCCCTGATCTGGTGAGACGTCCGGTAGTTGATGCGCAGCGTAGCCGACCGACCCCGGACGTCGATGCCGAGCGATCGCCAGGAGAACGGCACCTGGAAGATCCGCTGGCCCAAGTCGCCGGCAAAGAAGAGCGCGTCAGGCCGACCGCTGCCGAGGGAACTGACGAAGCGAAGCTGCGCCACGCTCACATCCTGGGCCTCGTCGACTACCACGAAGTCGTAGGGCGGCTTCTCGCTACGCACGAAGCGGGCAGCAAGCCGGCCGTACAGTTCGGCCGAGGTGACGAGCTGCCGCTCCTTGAGGGAAGTCCGGACTCGCTCGAAGACCGCCCAGAGCGCCCGCCGCTGCTTCTCAGGCAGACGCGTCTTCCGACCGAGGCGAGCCACATCGCGGTAGGCCTCCCAGGACTCGAGCTGCCACGCATCGACGACCTCGGTCCATTCCGATAGCAGGAAGGCGGGCGTGACCCTTGGATCGAAACCGTCGCCGGCGGCGTCGCGCACGAGCTGGCGGACCGTTTCACGCGCGGCGACCTGTGCTCGGCCGAGCATGCGGTCGTGGATTCGGCGGGCGACCGTGTCCAGCGCGTCCACGTCGATCCGCTCGCGAAGCCGCGGCTCCGTGCCGATCAGCCGCCCGAGCTTGAGCCGGAGGGCGCTCGCCAGCGCCTCAGAAAACGTGGTGAGCAAGATACGCGCATCGGGACTGGACCGAGCCAGATGCGCGGTCCGATGGAGCGCGACGACGGTCTTCCCCGTGCCGGCCGAGCCGGCAATGCGTGCAGGCCCGCCGAAGGCGCGTTCCACCAGGGCCCGCTGGGCCGGGTGGAGGAAGACGATCCAGCGCTCCCAGGGATACTCGAGAGCCCGCGCCAGCTCGTCCACGTCCACCACTACTCGGAAGCGGCGCCGGGCATCGGGATGCTCGAACGGACCCACGGCCGGCACGGCGGCGCCCGTCTTCTGCGGCGTGCCTCCCGTCGCCAGCTCCAGCAGGGCCTCGGCGGCCTCCGCCGGAAGGTGGTCCGCCAGCGAGAGCACTGTGTCCTCGGTGGCCTGTCGCACGTCGGCGAGCCACTCGGGCGGCACGCCATAGGCGAGAAGCTCGGCCTCGGACAGGTGCGCGAACAGCGACTTCTTCGGGGCCGCCGCCTGGACCTGCGCTGCGTAGGTCGGGACCACGACCTCTTGCACCCGCTCGCGGATCTCGACGAGCTGCGCCGCCCCAGTGGTCGGGTGGGTCTCGAGCTTCCGGCGCTCGGCCCAGGCGTAGGCCCGGTCGTGGTGGTCCACGTAGCAGAGCAACACGCTCTGCGCCGTCCGGTGCACGATGAGCCGGATGTCCTGGTTGACGCGGACGGACCAGAAGCCCTTGTCCCTGGCCTTCGCGAGCTTGTGGAAGCTCATCCCCGGACTGGCGGCGGGCTTGATCTGGAGGTCGAACGCGGTGGTCTTGACCGCCTTCTGCTCGTCGCCGGTGAGCCGCGCCAGGCTCTCGGTGAAGGTGTCGGCGATCCGAAACTCCATCCGGTCAGATCACGATGGGGGGACGGCGGCCTTCGATCCGGCCGGCACATCCTTCAGCCATCCGATGAGCAAGGGCACTGTCGTCTGGCGCCCGACGGGCTCGACCGCGTTGAGGGCCGGCGCACAGGCCATGGCCTCGGCGAATCGCTGGTAGTCCTCGCGGCTCTTGTCGTCCGCATGCCCGCCGAAGCTGTGGATCAGCAGGACGGCGAAGCGAGCACCGAACCGCTCGGCCTGCACAAGCGCGGATGCCGCCCGATGCAGCAGCTGATACCGGAGTGCGGACACCTCAACACCCTGAAGCCCCAGCGAATCTCGGAGGAACTGCAGCCGGGCTGGCTTGCCGCTGGTAGGCGGTGCGTTGGCCAGCCACTCCGCAACGAGTCGATCGAGCGACTCCCCTGATTTGGCCTCGACGGCAAGCGAGATGATGCCGCCAGCACCACGCAAGAGCGCCCACACGTCGTTCTGGGACGAATGCCCACCGCCGGGGAGGTCGACCTGTAGCTCCGGGATCGCGACGAGCAGCTCCGCGTTGGCCGTGCTCGGATGGGAATCCAGGGCCGTTGCGACGAGGGGCGGCAGGCCGTGGCGATTCTGCTGAGCGCCTTCCCACGCGACTGCGCACTCGAAGGCGGACTTCGTCTCCCGCCAGTGGCGATCCGGGGCCGCGAGCAGTCGCCGCCAGTCGTCGCGTCCAGCGGAAGGGACGAAGATCCTGGTCATGTCAGCCTGAACACCTTCATCACCTCGTCGCCGAGGTGGTTGATGACCTTCACGGCGATGCGGCCGGACCTGGGCTTGTCGAAGGCACGCGACGTGTCGCTGTGCAGGGTGGCCCAGGCCGCCTCATCGATCTCGGCCTTGAGCGTCCACGACGAGGGCTACCAGGTCGACCGACAACCGGACGGCGAGCTTCGCTTCCGCCGCCCTGACGGCCGGGTTCTGCCCGAGGTGCCGCGTCCTCCGGAGGGTGGTCACACCGCGTCCCCGGACCATGGACTTGCCTGTCAAGGGTGGTGGTTACGCTCACGAGACGCTCCGTTTGTCCGCCGCAACTTCAGGAAACGCTCGTCGCAGAGCGCCTGCCGAGGCTTCACTGGAGGGCGGCGGCCCCTCAGCGAACGACTTCTCCTTAGGGGGCGCCAGATTAGTGCGCGTGAGAACGTACCCTGGGTCCGCTGCTCCCAATGCAACCTTATCGGCCTGACGGTCGCTATAATCGAAGGGCAACGATGCAAGCGACGAGCAATCGCCTCGTCCTCTCTCCCTCGGACCTCAACGACTATGTCGAGTGCCCGCACCTCACCACGCTGGCGCTCGAGGTCGCGCGCGGCACCCGACGGCGCCCCCACGTGCCCGAGGACCACGTCGACCTCCTCCGCCGCAAAGGCGAGGAGCACGAAGCCGCCTACCTGAAAGAGCTGCGTGCCCAAGGACGCCAGATCACCAACGTCATCGGCCCCGACCCCTGGGACTTCGCCACCTCCGCATGCTCAACCGAAGAAGCCATGCGCGCAGGCGTCGAGATGATCTACCAGGCGACCTTCGTGCAAGGCGACTGGCGGGGCCGCGCCGATTTCCTCGAGCGCGTGGAGCAGCCGACCGCGCTTGGGCCCTGGGGCTACGAGGCGCTCGACGCCAAGCTCGCGCGAGCGGAGAAGCCCACCTACGTGCTGCAGCTCTGCTTCTACACGGAGGCGATCGCCTCCATCCAGGGGGCAGAGCCGAGCGCGATGCACGTCCTGCTCGGCATCGGCGAGCGGCGCACGCTGCGCCACACCGACTTCGCCGCCTACTACCGTCGCGTCCGCGCCGGGTTCCTCGCGGCGCTCGGCCGCGCGGCGGCGACCGAGCCCTACCGTGTGGAGCACTGCGCGCTGTGCGAGTTCCGCCAGGTGTGCGATGAGCGATGGCAGCAAGAAGATCACCTGCTGCTGGTGGCCGGGATCCGGCGTGGGCAGGTCAACCATCTGCGGTCTGCGGGCATCGGGACGCTGGCGCAGCTCGCTCAGGCACCGGCGACGCCGGTCCCCCACGTCGCCCCTCGCACGTTTGAGACCCTTCACGACCAGGCCGGGCTGCAGCTCCGCCGGCGGACTACCGGTGTCCTCGACTGGCACGCATTGCCCATCGAGCCGGGATGCGGCTTCCAGCAACTACCGCGGCCCTCGCCGGGCGACGTCATCTTCGATATCGAGGGCGATCCGTTCTGGGAGCCGGCGCGCGGTCTGCACTTCCTCTTTGGCCTGCTGATGCGCGATGCCGGCGCCCGCGACAGCGCAGTGTGGCGATACCAGACGATCTGGGCGCACGACCGGGCAGAGGAGCGCGGGGCGTTCGAGGCGCTGATCGACCTCTTCGACGAGCGGCTCGCACGGCACCCCGACATGCACGTCTACCACTACGGCGCCTACGAGCCGACGGCGCTGAAGCAGCTCATGGGCGTGTACGCGACGCGCGAGGACGCGATGGACGCGCTGCTGCGCCGCGAGGTCTTCGTCGACCTGCATTCGGTCGTGCGCCAGGGCCTGCGGGCGGGCGTGCCGGGGTACTCGCTGAAGGACGTGGAGGCGCTGCCCGCGTTCCGCCGCCAGGCGCGCCTCACGAGCGGCACGCGCGCCGTATTGGCCTACGAGGAATGGATGGCCACGCGCGCGGGCGCGCGGCTCGAGGAGATCGCGGCCTACAACGAGGAAGACTGCCGCGCGACGCTCGCGCTCCGCGACTGGCTGGTCGATCACCGGCCCGACGGTGCGGCCTGGGCGGAGCCTCCCGAGGCGCGGCCGGTCGACGACGACAGGCAGAAGGCCGATGTCCGACGCGAGGCGCTGCGCCAGGCGTTGCTCGCCGGCGCCGGCGAAGGCTCCCCGCGCTGGCTGGCCGCCGAGCTACTGGAATACCACCGGCGCGAGGCCCGGCCCGCATGGTGGTGGCTCTACACGCGGTGCCAGATGTCGCTCGACGAGCTGGTGGAAGACGGCGAGGCGATCGGCCGGCTCACGCCCCAGGGAACGCCGCGCCAGGTGAAGAACTCGCTGGAGCATCGCTTCAGCTTCCCGACGCAGCAGCACAAGCTGGCACCCGGCGACGCGCCCGTCGATCCGGCCACGGGAAAGGGCGCCGGCACGATCGTGGAGATGGATGAGGCGGCCGGCGCGCTCGTCCTCCGACGCGGTCCGAGCGTCGCATCCGTCCCGCTTCCGACGGCGCTGATCCCGCCGGGGCCCATCCGGACCGACGCGCAGCGCGAAGCGCTCGTGCGCCTCGGTGCCGCCATGCTGGCCGGCAACGGCCGATACCGCGCGCTGGTGGACATCCTGGCCCGGGCGCGGCCGCGGCTAGACGGCGGGTTCAGCGGGCCGATTCAGACGATGGATCTTCGCGAGCAGCGCGAGCGAGCCGCCGCCCTTGACCACGGCTATCTCTTCATCCAGGGGCCGCCGGGCACCGGCAAGACGTGGACGGGCGCGAGGATCGTCGTGGATCTCATCCGCCGCGGCCAACGCGTCGGCGTCGCGGCCACGAGCCACAAGGCGATCCACAACCTGCTCGACCAGATTGGTGAGGCGGCGCGCGAGGAAGGTGTCCGGATCCGCGGCCTGAAGAAATCCTCCGCCGGCAGCGCCGAGACGGAGTACACGGCCGACTGGGTCACCAACCTCGCCGACACCGACAAGCTGGTGACGGCAGCGCCGCGCGCCCAGCTCGTGGCCGGTACGGCGTGGCTGTTCGCGCACGGGGATTTCGACGGCGGCGCCCTCGTCGACACGCTCGTCATCGACGAGGCCGGGCAGGTGGCCCTGGCCGACGCCCTCGCCATGGGCACCGCCGCGCGCAACCTGATCCTGCTCGGCGATCCCTCGCAGCTCGCCCAGGTCTCCCAGGGGACGCACCCGGAGGGCGTGGGGGCCTCGGTGCTCGAGCACCTGCTCGGCGACCATCTGACGGTGCCTGCGGACATGGGGATCTTCCTCGACCGCACGCGGCGCATGCACCCGGACGTTTGCCGGTTCGTCTCCGAGATCGTGTACGACAACCGACTCGACGGGCTCCCGAGCCTCGCGGCCCAGAAGACCGCGTTCGGCACCGGGCTGCGCTTCCTGCCCGTGGACCACGTCGGCAACGTGGCCGCCGCACCCGAAGAAGCCGAGCGCGTCGCGCGCGAGATCAGGGCCATGCTGGGTGGCGCGTGGACCAACCGCGACGGCGAGACGCGTCCCCTGACTGAGACCGACTTCATGGTGGTCGCGCCGTACAACATGCAGGTGCGCCTGCTTCGCCGGACGCTGCAGGCCGCTGGCCTCGGGAACGTCCCCGTGGGCACGGTCGACAAGTTTCAGGGGCGCGAGGCGCCCGTGGTCTTCTACTCGATGGCCACCTCGAGCGCCGAGGACGTACCGCGCACCCTCGACTTCCTCTTCTCGCGCAACCGCCTCAACGTCGCCGTCTCGCGCGCGATGTGCCTGGCCTGCATCGTCGCCAGCCCCCGCCTGCTCGAGTCACGCGCGCGCACGATCGAGCAGATGCGCCTGATCAATGCGCTGTGTCGGTTTGCGGAGATGGCGGGAGAACAGGCCATCGATCACGTCGAAGTCGCCTCGGCCCAGTGAGCGAGCTCCAACGGGGCAGGGAGGCCGAGACGACAGCGTTCGCGCGCTTCCTGGCCGACTTGCCCGAGAAGGGTGGGCTCGGATGCGTGGATGCCCTCAACCTCGACGGGGATCCGTCGACACAGCTCGTCGTGAAACTGCCCGGACTGGAGCTGTCGCTGCCCGGCGGATGGGCAGGGCCGAACGCGCTGGTCGTTACTCCCGGCAAGAGGTAGCGGACAGGTCGGGGACAGTGAACGCCCCCTCTCGATCGTATCGCGGGCTCCCGAAGGAGAACGCGAACTTCTTTGCGGCTGCGCCGCCTCAGGATGATCGGGGTGCCGGCGCGCCCGGTCAATTCGCCGCTAGCGCGGGGCGATGAGTGGCGCGAGAGCCGTGAGAAGCGCGCCGACGGCCTTAGCGACTATCCGAGCCGCCGGTGGTAATCCGGCTTCGGTGAGGGCGGCTGCGATCAGTGCCTTCCACGCCGTGTCTGGTAAGTTCCACCACTGAAACCAAATGTTGAAGGCGATCGAGCCCACAATGAGAAGCCACAACGAGGGGTCAGCCTGATACTCCAACCTGAACGCGAAGTAACGCACCACCTCCAGGCCGATGATTCCTATTAGGGCGGCTAGAACTCTGAGGGCTAGCGACGTTGGCTGGCGCGCCGGCAATGGCGCGTCAGAACGGTGTGAGGACCTTCAGGAGTGGAGACACTCGCGACAGACCGACGATCATGGCCCCCACACCTAAGACAGCAAGAGCCCCGGCGAAGACGGAAATCGCTGTCTGATGCCGAATGATCAGACCGTCGAGCGTACTTAGAAAGCCACCGTCCTTCGCGGTGCGATCCTTTCCCGTCTCTGGTCCGCTTTGGCGTACTTCCGTAGTGCCGGTCCCCATCCCTAGCTCCTTACGCGGCTACGCTGCCTGCCCTCACTGTACGCAGCCAGGGGTCGTCGGGTCAACGTGCTCAATTTAATACAGATGCCGGAGGTAAACGATGCGCGCGCCGAGCTCTCGAATGCGGATCGTGTGCTTCGTATACCCCTACTCCCGAGCGCGAGCGATGAATTCCCCCAGAGTAGGCATCTGGGAGAAGGCCCGGGCCACGTACTAGGCAGCGCTTGAAGCGGCGACCCGAACCTGGGGCGGCGCGACCACGACGCCGCGGGAGCGCAGTACACCTAGCTTGAACAAGGGTGCCGGGAGCTTCAGTCGCGACCGTCGGAACATTGCCCAGTACTTCTCCGGCGCTCTGGGGAGGTCGCGGAAAGGCTGCTGTTTGTGGCGAAGGCGGACCGCTATGTGCCCCAAGATAAGTCGCTGGAGGGCTCTGGAGAGCTGTTGCAGATTCTTTGCCTGGACGACCAGGTCGTATTCCAAGCATCGCGCGCAGAGCCAGTCGCCTTCCTGGAACACGACCGCGCGAATCGCATACTTCCTGACGGCGTGGGATTTTCTGCCCATGCTGACGACGTTATCACTACGCATGGCGTCGGCTCAAAATAGGTCAATCCGAGATGAGACTATAATCCCGGCATGATTGCACGGCTCTCTCGCGTGCTCGTGGGGCTCGTCGTCGCGATGGTGGTGTCGGGCGCCGCCCTCGTGGCGCAGGCGCAGCGCGAGCCGATCAAAATCGGCCTGCTCAATGCCATGACGGGTCCGCTCGCGGTCAACGGCACGGAGATAAACGAGGGCATCCGACTCTACTGGGAAGACGAAATGGGCAGCCAGGTCGCGGGCCGACCTGTGCGGCTGATCGTCGAGGACTCTGAAGGGAAGGCGGACGTCGGGCTCACCAAGGTCAGGAAGCTGGTCGAGTCCGATCGCGTCCACCTGATCCTGGGGCCGGTGTCGAGTGCCGTGGCCGTGGCCATACGAGACTACGTCCACGAGCGGACGATCCCCACGATCATCACCCAGGCTACCGCGAACAACCTGACCGCCGAGAAGGCCAGCCCGTCGATCTTCCGGAGCGCGATGTCGAGCTATCAGCAGGAGGCGGCCGGCGGCTGGTACGTGGCGGCCAAGCTCGGGCACAAGCGGATCGCGGTCGTCGCCCTCGATTATGTCGCGGGCCACGAGCAGGCCGACGGCTTCATCAAGGCGTTCAGGGAGAGCGGCGGCCAGTCCGTCGAGAAGGTGCTGATGCCGCTCGGGGCCATGGACGTCGCGCCTTACATCACCAGAATCCAGGACAAGGCGTCGCAGGTCGACGCGGTCGTCGGCATCCTCTGGGGCCCGAGCGCACCGCAGTGGGTCAAGGCGTGGAACGAGTATGGCCTGAAGGGCAAACTGCCTCTCTTGACGCTCGGTGAGACGGTGAACGAGACGTACCTCCGTTCTGTCGGCGACGCCGCGCTGGGTGTGGTCAGCTGGCTCTCGTACTCACCCGTGCTCGACACCGCGGAGAACAAGCGCTTCGTCCAGGCGTTCAACAAAAAGTTCCGGAAGGATCCCGTCTACAACAACCACCTCGGCTACCTCGCCGCGAGAGCGGGCGGAGAGGCGACGAAGGCGGTCAACGCGAATGTCGAGGACAAGGCGCGCTTCCTGGCGGCGCTCCGCAAGGTCAGCTTCGAGGCGCCGGGCGGCTCCTTCCGGTTCGACGAGAAGCAGAACGCGGTCATCCCGACCTACATCCGCCGTGTGGACAAGGTCGGCGGTAAGCTCCAGAACACGGTGCTCGACGTCGTCCAGGACGTCGACCAGTTCTGGAAGCCGCCGAAACCGTAGCCGCCGAAACCGCCTCAGCCCGCCAGGTCGCGGAGGACGGCCCGGCACGGCGCCCCGTCGAGGCCGCGGAGCCGGAGCGGGAAGCAGATCAGCTCGTAGCGCCCCGGCGCGATCGCCGACAGGTCGACGCCTTCGAGAAGCACCACGCCCTGGTCCAGGAACGCCCGATGCACGGGGACTTGCTCGTCGGCGTGCGCGACGGAGAGGTAGTCGAGCCCGACCAGCCCGACGCCGCGTGCCACCAGGGCGTGCGCCGCCCCCACGGAGAACGCGACGAAGTCGGGTTCGAAGTCGCGCCGCTTCAACAATTCCGAGTTGCGCGTCTTGAACAGGACGCGCGTCGCCCCCTCCAGTGAAATCGCGTTCACGTGCGCTTCGGTAATGAACCTGTCCGCATCGACCTGGTGCACCAGCGCGGGGCCGATGAACCGCTCGAGCGGTACAGAATCGATCCCGGCCCCGTCGGGCAGGAAGTGGAACGGCGCGTCGACGTGCGTGCCGGCGTGAACGCTCACGGTGAGGGCGGAGGCGTTCACGTCGTCGCCTCGACTCATTCGCCGGCGTTCGTGAACCTCGAGTGGTGGCGCGACCACCCAGCGAACGGTGTCGGGCGAGAGATTCAGCGAGATGTCGTAGTACCTCACGGTGCACCTCCCCGGGGGAATGCTACACCGAGCGAAGGGTGACGAGTCTCGGCTGCTACGCGCCTCGCTCGAGGAGGTTGGTCCAGCGCCGGAGCTACAGGCCAAAGTCCTCCTTGGGGATGCCGGTACGCTGACATAGGCCTTCGACCACCGTTCTGGTAAGTCGATCGCCTTCACGCATCGGCGGGAGGTCTACCAGCTTCAGCGAAGCGCCTGATCCACGCCGTAGGTAGACAATGCGCGCGCGATGAATTCCCCCAGAGTAGGCATCTGGGAGAAGGCAGAAGCCACGTACTAGGCGGCACTTGGCGCGGCGATGCGGACCTGCGGCGGCGCGACAATCACGCCGTGAGACTTCAGTACACCGAGCTTGAACATCGGAGCGGGGAGCTTCAATCGGGATCGTCGGAACATGGCCCAATACTTCTCCGGCGCGCGCGGAAGATCACGGAAGGGCTGTTGCTTGTGGCGGGCCCGGACGGCGACGTGGCCTATGATGAGCCTCTGTAGAGCCCTGGAGAGCTGTTGCAAGCTCTTAGCCTGTACTACCAAATCGTATTCCAGGCACTGAGCGCACAGCCATTGGCCTTCCTGGAACACGACCGCTCGAACCGCGTACTTCTTCGCCGCCCGTGATCTGCTACCCATGCTGACGACGTTATCACTACGCATGGCGCTGGCTCAAAACGACTCTACGGGTGCTGTTCCGTTGGCGTCAATTGTCGACCTTTTGGTACAGTTGTGACCCCAACAGCGCCAACGGGTGTAAAACGTCAATCGCCCACCCGACGTTCAGCCGCTCCCCCAGCCAGCCCGGCATCGCCGTCCGCGCGTGCAGGACGACCCCTCCGCCTCATGGCGTGCTCGCAGGACTTTTACTGGATCGTCGTGCACTGCAGGAGTACGCGGGACCTCGGGCAGCAGCTGGCCGTCCGGCCGGCGAAACCTCAGCTCCCCGTCGAGCTGTCGATCGACCTGATAGCCCTCCTCGTGGACGGCCCGATGATGCCGGCGACAGAGCATGGCCAGATTCGAGAGCGTGGTCGGGCCACCCTGGGCCCAATGGCGGATGTGATGGCCCTGTCCGAACCGAACCCCGCAGCCCGGGAAGCGACAGCCCCGATCTCGGTGGTGCAACGCCCGGCGTAGCGCAGGCGGAATCGTGCGGGTCCGGGCGGCGACCTCTACCACGCGGCCATCGCTGCCGTGCTGCATCACCAGGCGGCTCGCGTCGCAGGCCAGGCGCCGAGACGTTTCCGCGGAAACGTGCGTGCCGTCCTCGAGGGCGGACTGGCCCGGTTCATCCGGGTCCGCCAGCACCGGGGCGTCGACATGGACCACGACCTGATATCGCTCGCCCGGCGTGCCGGGATCTATGCCGTGGTGCAGGGCCGTCTCGGCGAGAAGTCCCAGGGCATCAGCCTGTTGCTGCGCCATCGTGGGCGTTTCCGCGGAAACGTCTGCCGGGCCGGCATGGGGTGCACCGCCGGCATCGCCGGCCTGCATGCCGGCTTGCTGATACAAAGCCTCGCGCGCGGCAGCCAGAGCCTGCACGAGCACGGCGCCGACCTCGGGCGCGAGGCGGCCACGGAGCACGACCATGCCGTCCTCGTCCTGATACACGTGCAGCGCGCGGCTCGCGTGCCGTCGGCTGTCCTCAGCGGCCTCGGCTTTGCGGTCCATCCGTCGCCAGCCTCGCACGATGCGCTCGACATGATCCGCTGTCCCGCCGCGCCCCACCGCCAAGAGCCGCTCCTCTGTCTCCGGCGTGGCGACGCGCGTCAGCGCGCGGACCTTGGCGTACGAGAGCTCTCCACGCGCGAGGGCCTGGGCCAGCAGCGGCAGCGTTCCCAGGGCCCGCGCCACTCGGACGCGCTCGCGCGCCGCCCCCAGGTCGAGCCCAACCCGCCAGCTCAGCCAGGCTGCGCAGGAGCGGAATCCGGTGTTCCAGCCCTCTCGGGTGTCGAACTCGCGGATGAGATCGAGGAGGTGCGCCGTCGCCGCGTCGAGGTGAGCCGACAGCTCGGCGATCTCGTCACCTAGCCGATCGAGTGAGAACATTTCCATGGCGAGTCTCCTTCTACTGGGGCGACTCTACACCTCGGATTTCGAGCCATCTGGGAGGCGCGACAAGCGGCGATCTCGGCACGGTCGCCATTTTTGCGACGAACGACCCCGCGGCGACATCACCGAGCTTCTGCGGCGTGCTGGGACGCTTTCCACGAGGTGCTGCCATCACGCAGCGACCGTCTACGCGAGAACGTGTCAAGCGAAAATCGCGAACAACATGCCGTTGTCCGCACGGACAACTCCCGCTGTCCGCACAGACAGCACGCCTGGATCCAATATCAGACGCTGACTGCGGGATCGTACGCGACCGCCGCCGAAGAGCGGATCCAGGCCGTATCTAAAATCATACGGCCGGCCGGGCTCGCGGTAGCCTGCTACGTCTGCCGCCGCAGGCGCGGGTCGAGCAGGTCGCGCAGACCGTCACCGAGGAAGTTGATCCCCAGCACTGTGAACAAGATTGCGAGGCCCGGGAAGACGGCGATCCAGGCGGCCACCGTCAGGTAGTCGCGCCCCTCGGCCAGCATCCGACCCCACGTCGGCGTCGGCGGCGGCACGCCCAGGCCGAGGAACGAGAGGGCCGACTCCATCAAGATGATCCGGGCCACCTCGAGCGTCCAGATGACCATCACCGGCGCCAGCACGTTGGGCAGGACGTGGCGGGCGATGATCCGCGCGGCGTGCGCCCCGAGCGCCCGCGCCGCCGGGACGAACTCGCGTTCGCGCCGCCCGAGGCTCAGCCCGCGGACCACGCGCGCGTAGATCATCCACGTGGTGATCGCCATCACGATTATTAGATTTCGCAGGTTGGCGCCGAGGAGCGCCACCACGGCCAGCGCTAGCAGGATCAGGGGAAACGCCAGGTTCAGGTCCACGAGCCGCATGATGATGGTATCCGCGCGCCCGCCGAGGTAACCCGCCACCAGCCCGGCGGCGCACCTCCTGGAGGCGCCGCTCGAAGATCTGGAATTGGTCGACGGATGCATTCGCGTACGCGGAACGCCAACGTCGGGCATGACGATCGCCCAGCTTGCCCAGAAGGCGTACTTCGCCCCGACGGAGCTGCCGCCGGGGATGGTGCCCGGGCTCGAGGCGACGCACGCCTTCGATCCGCCGCCGCTGACCTTCTCGAGCGGCTGGACCCGAACACACCACTCGGCATGAAAGGAATGGCCGAGGGCGGCGTAATGGGCGCCTCGGCGGCGATCTCGAACGCCGTCGCCGACGCGCTGGCGCCCCTCGGCGTCGCCGCCGGCCGCCAGCCGCCAGCCGCCAGCCGTTCACCCCACGGTGGCTCGCGGACGCCCTCCGCGCCGCGCGGCGACCCCGTTCCGTGATATGAAGGTGCGTCGGTAAGCTTTCGGGCCAGGGAGGAGCACGCTATGACGACCAATCGCACGTCCTACGTGTACGTGGGCCTGGCAGGGGAGACCGCGCCGGGCCGTCCCGTCAAATCCGGCTTCTATCGCATGGCCGTGGGCGGGGATCGCTGGGAGCTTGCGACCCGTGGCCTGCCTGAGGCGCCGGCCATCCGGGCCATTGCCACTCACCCCGAGCAGGCCGGCACCGTCTATGTCGGGACGCAGCACGGTCCCTACCGCAGCACGGACCAAGGGGAGCGCTGGGAGAGGCTCAACGTCGCGGACCACGGCTTGCCGGTCTGGTCCCTGCTGCTCGATCCCCGCGACTCCAAGGTGCTGTATGCGGGTTACGAGAACTGCGAGATCTTTCGGAGTGACGATGGCGGCGAGCGCTGGCACCAGCTCCCGGTGACCGTCCGCTTTCCAGAAGTCACCGTGGCGCCCGGGGCCAACCCGGCGAAGCGTGTCCTGAAGCTGGCCGCCAACTCCGCCAAGCCCGAGGAGATCTACGGCGCCATCGAAGTCGGCGGTGTCATCCGTAGCCTCGACGGCGGCGCGCACTGGGAGAACATGAGCCACGGGCAGTACTTGAACGATGACACCGTGGATACGCACGGCGTCCTGGTCGGGCGCTGGCGTCCGGGGATGGTCTTTGCCATCGCGCGCGCGGGCCTGTTCACCAGCACGGACCAGGGCGAGCACTGGGCCAGCGCCCGGCTCGAGCCGCTGAATGCCAAGGGACAAACCTATTGCCGTGACATCCGCGAGGTCCCGGGCGATCCGAAGACGATCTGGGTGGCCGCCGGCTCGAATTTCCAGAGCGACGTCGGCGCGCTGTTCCGCAGCAAGGACGGCGGCGTGAGCTGGGCTCGGGTGAAGATGGGCGTCGAGCCGAAGACCACCCTATTCGCCATCGCCTTCGACGAGCGGCAGCCCAGCCGCATGTTCTGTGCGACCAACGGCGGCGAGGTGTTCGCCAGCGAGGACGGCGGCGAGAGCTGGGCCGAGCGTCCCTTGCCGGCCGGGGCCACGCAGGTCTACGCCATGGGGTGCGCCTAGGCCGGCTGAGACTCAGAGCTTCGCGATAGCCGCGCGCGCGACGTCCTCGTCTTGCTGGGACGTCCCGCCGCCGACGCCGCATGCGCCGTCGACCACGCCGTTGCGGATGATCGGCACCGCGCCCTGGCTCGGGATCATGTGCCCGCCCTCGGCGGCGGCGATGCCCTGGATGATGGGGCTCCCGGCCCGCTCGGCCAGCTCGCCGCTCGGCCGCGCGAAGGCCGCCGAGGCGATCGCCTTGCCCTGGGATCCGTAGACGCTTCCCCAGATGGCGCCGTCCATGCGGTTGAACGCCATCAAACGGCCGCCGGCGTCGCACACCGCCACGCTGACCTTGATGTTCATCTCTCGGGCCTTGTTCACGGCTTCCTGCACGATGCGATTGGCTTCCACGAGCGTCAGAGCCATGGGTGTGACCTCCGCTATGAGTGAGTTCTTGCGTTCACGGCACGCCTACTCGGCGGTCGTCCCGCCGTCGATCACCAGCTCGCTGCCCGTCATGTACGACGATTCGTCGGACGCGAGATAGATGACGCCGTAGGCGACGTCTTCCGGCGTTCCCGCGCGCCCCATCGGCAGACGCCGGAGGCGCTGCTCCCACTGGGCCTTGTTCTCCAGCACGTCCTTGATCATGTCGGTCGCGATCGGACCGGGATGGACGGAGTTGCAGCGGATGCCCTCCTTGGCGTGCTGGATCGCCGTCGACTTGGTGAAGAGGCGCACGGCGCCCTTGGTCGCGGTGTACGCGGCGGTGCCTCCCGGGGCCCCGACCAGGCCCGCCGTCGACGAGATGTTGATGATGGAGCCGCCGCCCGCCTGCCGCATCGCGGGGATCGCGCACTTCGTGCCCAGGAAGACGCCTTTGACGTTGACCGCCATGATGCGATCCCAGTCTTGCTCCGAGGTCTCCTCGATCGTCGAGCGGAAGAGAATGCCCGCGTTGTTGATGAGGACGTTCAGCTTGCCGTAGGCCTGCACGGCGGTGGCGACGGCCGCGCGCCAGTCCGCCTCGCGCGTCACGTCCAGGTGCACGTAGGTCGCCTTGCCCCCGTTCGCCCTGATCTCCGCCTCGACCTTCTTGCCCTCGTCGTCCCGGACGTCCCCGAGCACCACGGCGGCGCCTTCGCGGACGAACATCCGCCCTTCGGTTGCCCCTTGCCCTCGCGCTCCACCGCTGATCAGTGCGACCTTGCCATCCAGTCGTCCCATGGCTTTCTCCTCGTAGGCGTTCGGGGTCTATTGCGGATTGGTTCTGAGCCAGTCGATATAGGCCGCGATGCCGGTCTCGAGCGTGTGCTCGGGCTGGTAGCCGACGTCCTTCGCGCGTGACAGGTCGGTCGCCGGATTGGTCGAGGCGCCCGGCGCCTTGCCCGGCTTGAGCGCGGCGCAGCGCGCCCCCGGCACGGTCTTGCGCACCGCATCGAAGGCGTCGCGATTGGAGCTCGCGCGGCCCGAGGCGATGTTGTAGACGCGATGCGCGAGCTTCTCCGCGGTGTGCACCTGCTGGATGCCGCGGGCCACGTCCTTCACGTACGTCCAGTCGGCCTGGTCGTCCTCGAAGATCTTGCCGTCGGGCCGGTCGCCGAAATCGGGCTCGGCGTTCTTCGCCGCGGCGTGGCACATGCGGCTGATCGGGTTGTGCATGCTGTAGTAGAAGGGGCCGTAGATGCTTCCGATCCGCAGCGCGACCACGTCGAGCTTGGCCTGCGCCGCGTAGAAGTGCGCGTGCATCTCCATGCCTTTCTTGAATGCCGAGACCTGGGTCGGAGAGCTCACCGGCAGCGTCGTGTCCTCGCGATAGGGCCCGGCCGGCAGGCCGCCATAGACCGCGACCGAGCTGCCCAGGGACACGCGGCGGAGCCCGAACGTGCGCGCCGCCTCCAGGACGTTCTGCAGGCCGGCCGTGTAGAGGTGATAGTCGGCTTGCGTGGAGAGGCTGCGCGCGGGCGGCGCCATGAGATTGACGATGCTCTCGACTTGATGGCGGCGGACCACCTCGAAGACCTCGTAGGGATTGGTCACGTCCATCTGCGCGATGAAGGCCCGCGTGCCGATCTCGCTCTTGAGGACGTCGGGGACCCGGCGGGAGCTGTGCTGTGAGATGACGACCTGCTGGCCGACCTCCAGGAACCGCAGGGCCGTGTTCAGACCGATGAACCCCATGCCGCCGATGATGAGGATCATGATGCGTCCTCTACCATCAGCCGCTCCCAACGGCAAGGGACGATGCGCCGAGATCGAGTGCTGAGATACCCTAGGAGGGCGGACCCCGGAGGGGGGCGCCACCGGATACCGGATCCCGAGGGCGGGAGGAGAGAGGAGGGGCCATGACTCGTCGAGCCGCCACTGCGGCTGAAACGGACTTTCACGTGCGGATGCACGCCGCCCACATGTACGGCCTCTGGGAGCTGGCGAGCGAGATGACGCGCCACCCCGAGCCGACGGCGATCCCGTACATGTGGAAGGCGGCGGTGCTCGAGGCGATGGTGCGCGAGGCCGGCGAGGCCGTGCCGGTCGGCGAGGAGCGCCGGGCGCTCCAGCTCTTCAATCCAGGCCTCGAGGGACGGTGGGCGACGACGAACACCATGATCGCCGCGGTTCAGCTCCTCCTGCCCGGCGAGGTGGCTCGCGCCCATCGTCATACGCCGACCGCGATCCGCTTCATCATGGAAGGGGAAGGCGCCTATACCGCCGTCGACGGCGAGCGGATCTACATGGCGCCCGGCGACCTCATCCTGACGCCGAGCTGGGCGTGGCACGACCACGGCAACGCGACCGACAAGCCGGTGGTCTGGATGGACGGCCTCGACGTACCACTGGTGCAAGCGCTCAACGCGATGTTCTTCCAGTTCTACGATCAACCCCAAGTGCCGCTGAGCAAGCCGAACAACGCGTCGGTGCATCTGCACGGCCACGTCAGCCTGACGCCGACCTGGGTGAAGGAGCGACCGCTCTCATCGCCCCTCCTCCTGTATTCCTGGGCCAAGACGTGGGAGTCGCTGGGCGTGCTGCGCGACGCCGAGGGTGACGAGTGGGACGGCGTCGCCCTCGAGTACACGCACCCGCAGACCGGACGCGCCTTACTCCCGACGATGGCCTGCTGGGTCCAGATACTCCGGCCCGGCGCCAGCCTGAAGGCCCACCGGCACACCGGCAGCGCCGTCTACTACGTCGTCCAGGGGACCGGCGAGACGATCATCGACGGCGCACGCTACGCGTGGGAGCGGGGAGACATCATCACGCTGCCGTCCTGGGCGCTCCACGAGCACACCAACCTGTCCGCGCAGGACGCCGCGATTCTCTTCTCGATCCAGGACCGGCCGGTGCTCGAAGCGCTGGGCCTCTACCGGGAGGAGGCGCTCACGGAGAACGGAGGCCACCAGGCGGTGACCTCGACCTTCACGGCTTAGCGCGCGTCGGCCTTTGTAACGAGAGAGTCGAGTAACTCGCGTGCTGCCTGTGCCACGTGGTCCACAGCACGATTGAAAGCGACTTCGTTTGCCTTGGAAGGCTTTGTGAAGCCGCTCATCTTTCGGACGAACTGCAGCGAAGAGGCCCGGATCTCATCGTCCGTGGCCGGTGGCTGGAAGTTGTGCAGGGTCTTGATGCTTCGGCACATGACGAAGCCTCCTGGCCGGCGCGGTCAGCGCCAGCGCGCGAACGCCCAGCCGCCGCCGGTTCCCGCCGGCGTGCGATACACGGGGACGTAGTCCAGGAGCTCCATCTTGAGGTGGGCCCGCTGCATCGCGCCGCCGAGCGCCACCCAGTTCAACGTCTCCGAGCCGGCCGAGTGCAGCCGGTGGCGCGGGATCGAGCGCAGGGCCGCCGCGTCGTTCCGCTCCAACGCGCCCAGCAGCGTGCGGTCCAGCTCCTCGTCGACCACGAAGTGGCTCAAGCCTCCTGACGCGATGACGGCGACCGACGCTGGCTCCTTCCACTCCTCGACCGCCGCGGCGATCGCTTCGCCGATTGCGAAGGAGCGCTTCGGCGTCGGCTGGTTGGGCAAGTAGCAGGTGTTCTGGAACACCGGGAGGATCGCGCCGGGCTTGTTGTCGAACAGCCGCTTGACCACGAAGGCGAAGGCGTGCGGCAGCCCCTGCTCGCGCGGTGGCGTCTCGCGCACGTAGTCGAGCTCGCCCTGCTGGGTCGGGTAGCGTCGCGCCACGCGCCCGCCGTACGGCTGCTTGACGTAGCGCATGTGGGCGACGTCGAAGTCGTGCTCGATCAGATATTCGATCAGGAAGCGGCCGAAGCGGCTGGCCACCGGGACGTCCATGAGGACGTCGCCGTACCCGCGCCTGATCGCGTCGGCGACCTCGGGATCCCGCGTGCCTGGCGGCACCGTGCGCGGGATCAGCGGCGCGCTCTCGCCCCAGTAGACCGACAGGGCCGGCATGTTGTCCTCGAAGAACCACTCGTCCTGGTCGTCGCCGATGATCACCGTGATGTCCGGGTTGACGGAGCGCAGCGTGCTCGACAGCTCGTCGAGTGCGCGCTGGCAGGCCTCGGCCTGCGCGCGATATGGCTCCGGCCCGCGAAACTTTGCTCGGGCGTCCGGCGTGATCGAGTCGAGCGCCTCCTTGTAGGACATCACGACGCCGTGTGGGGGAAAGGCGAGCTCCGGGTTGCGCTCGTCGTTCCGGGCATACGACGGCCAGAGCTCCGCCCGAAGCGTCAGCATGGGAGTGTGAGAGGTCGCGAGGCCCAGAACGATTTCGGCCATGATCGCCCCCTAGCCCGCTGGAGAGCGGGCGTCGACGCCGGATTCCGGCAGGCCCATCGCGCGGCGATACGCCGCCCGGACCTCCGCGGGCTGTCCCGTCAGGAAGGGAAACTCCTTGCGCAGCAGCAACCCGGGTGTCCGCTGTCGCGACGTCTCGCTCTCGACGCGCGACGACCCCTTCAGGAAAAACTCGCGGCCGATGATCGGCAGGCCGACGCACCCGTTCTTCTCCGGGTCGCGGATGATTCCCTTGGGCTCGCCGCCCTGCGCCACCCGCTCGGCGTCCTCGAGCATCCGCTTGCGCATCATGATGACGCCGCGGTCGCTCTCGCCCAGATGCTCCTGCGTGCGATCGGCCACCGTCCCCTGGCCGACCCAGGCGACGAAGTCCTGGTTCATGACGTGCGAGGTGATCCACCGGTCCGTCAGCGCGTCCTTGATCGGGCTCGTCCAGTAAGGAATCCGGTCCTGCTTGTAGGGCTCCATGTCGTTCGGCACGCGATCGAAGAACCAGCCCACGCTCAGCATGTTGGAGTCGTCGATGGGCACGCGCCACTCGAAGTGGCCGCCGGTGAACAGGCAGTTCGGCCAGAGACAGCAGCGCCCGACGGTCCACAGCTCGTCCTGCTCGGACTGGCCCGCGAGGACGCGCCGATAGGTGAAGCCGTACTCGAACTCCTCGAAGCCGATCTTCAGGTGCGTCGGCGACCGGTCCCCGTCGACGCGGTTCAGCGCGCGCGACCAGTTCGCGTGTAGCCACTCGAAGTGCACGGGGTCGATGGAGTTCTCATGACACTGAAACCAGTTGCAGGGGACCTCCGAGAACACGATCTGCACGAAGCCGTTCTGCCAGGTGAAGGGCTCCCAGGTCGGCACGAGCGGCGCCGGCGGCGGCCCCAGGTAGGCCCAGAGCAGGCCGGCCTTGGCCTCCACCGCATACGCTTTGATTCGGACGCGATCCTTGAACCGGGCACCCGGGCGCGCTGTCTCCTCGAACGGCTGCTGCAGGCACCGGCCGGTGTGGTCCCACAGCCAGCCGTGGTAGTGGCAGCGTAGCCCACAGCTCTCGACCCAGCCGTACGACAGATCCGCGCGCCGATGCGGACAATGTCGGTCGACCAGGCCATACGTGCCGGCCTGATCCTTGTAGAGGACGAGGTCCTCGCCCAGGAGCCGCACGGGCTTCGTGGGATGGTCGTCGAGCTCGGCCACGGCGGCGATCGGCATCCAGTAGCGCCGCAGGAGCTCGCCCATGGGCGTGCCGGCGCCGACTTCCGTCAATGCTCTGTTCTGCTTTTCGCTCAGCACGGGTCCGATTCTACCTCCACTCACGGTATAGTGGGCGCGCCTTGGCGAACGACGCCCTCGTGCTGGAGCAGATCGACGCCTTCTACGGCGACAGCCACGTGCTGCACCGGATGTCGCTGCGCCTGGGCGAAGGCCGTCTCCTCGGCCTGCTCGGGCGTAACGGCGCCGGCAAGTCCACCTCGATGAACGTGACCGTCGGCCTGCTCCCGCCGCGGCACGGCGCCGTCACGGTCTACGGCCGCGCGGTCACCGGCCGCGCCCCCGAGGCCATCGCCGCCCTCGGCGTGGCGCTGGTGCCGCAGGGGCGCCGCGTCTTTCGCAGCCTCACCGTGCAGGAGAACCTCGCCGTGGCCGGGCGCAAGCCGCGCGATGACTTGCCGATGCTGTGGACGCTCGACACCGTCTCCGCGCTGTTCCCGCGGCTCCGGGAGCGAGACACGCAGATCGCCGGCTCGCTCTCGGGCGGCGAGCAGCAGATGCTCGCGATCGGCCGCGCGCTGATGTCGAACCCGCGCGTGCTCCTGATGGATGAGCCCTCCGAAGGGCTGGCGCCGCAGATCGTCGCCGAGGTCATGGCGACCATCCGCCGGCTCAAGGCCCAGGGGCTGTCCATCGTGCTCGTCGAGCAGAACGCCAAGCTCGTGTTCGACGTCGCCGACGACATCGTCGTCCTCAACAGCGGCCGTGTCGTCGTCGACGCGCCCGCGGCCGAGCTCAAGCATGGCGACGTCGACCTGCGCCAGCACCTGGGCATCTACTGACGGCGGGGGCACGCACGGAGGCCTATACTAGCCGCGGCCGGCGAGAGGATCGCCGGAAGGAGATCTACCGATGAGCTCTCAGGGGCGCCGCGATGGCTCGCCGCTCCGGCGGGTGGCGGACTTGCGGCGATGAAGCTCGCGGTCGAGTTCCCGAGCGTGTCGTACCGCGAAGGACCGCAGGGCGTGATGCGCCTGGCCCAGGCCATCGAGCAGATCGGCTACGACCACATCGACATGTTCGACCACGTCGTGATGGGCTATCCGATGGAGGGTCGCCCGCCCGGCCCCTATCCGGCGCAGATGCCCATCCTCGAAGCGTTGATGGCGCTCTCGTACATGGCGGCCGTCACCTCGCGCGTGACGCTCGGCACGGAGGTGCTGGTACTGCCGCAGCGTCACCCGACGCTTGTCGCCAAGCAGGTGAGCACGCTCGACACGCTCTCGGGCGGGCGCGTGCGGCTCGGCGTGGGTGTCGGCTGGCAGGAATCGGAGTACGAGGCGCTCGGCGAGGACTTCCATACTCGCGGCGCTCGCATGGACGAGGCGATCCGGCTGCTGCGGACGTACTGGAGCGACGCGCAGGTCGACTTCAAGGGTCAGCACTACCAGATCACGGCGATCGGCATGGAGCCGAAGCCGCCTCAAGGGCGTCGTCTCCCCATCTGGGTCGGCGGCCGGTCGGAGCGCGCCCTGCGTCGCGTGGGCGAGCTCGGCGACGGCTGGCTCGGCAACCAGATCGCCGACGCCCAGGGCGCCCGGCTCGCCATCGACACGATCCGCCGCCATGCCGTCGCGGCCAGCCGTGATCCCGCCGCGATCGGCTTGCAGGCGATGGTCGCGTCGCCGCCGCGGGACGCCGCGGGCAAGCGCTTCTACGCCGAGCACGAGCGCATCGTGGCCCGCGCGGTAGATCTCAAGGCGATGGGCTTCGAGTGGATCGCGCTCAACGCGACGGCGATCTTCCAGGCCGGCGCGCGCTCGGTCGACGCGATGATCGACGTGCTCGGCGCGCTCCACACGAAGATCCGAGGCGAGGTCGGATAGCCACCAGGAGAGAAGCCATGGACTTCGAGGTCACGTACACCGAGGAGCAGCAGCGATTCCGCCGCGAGGTCCGCACGTGGCTCGAGGCGAACGTCGCGCCGTCGGTCCAGCGGACCCCGACATCGCCCGAGGACAACTACCAGCGCTACCTCGAGCTCCGCGCCCTCGGCCGGAAGCTCGGCGCGAAGGGCTGGCTCTATCCGACCGCGCCCGCGAAGTACGGCGGTGGCGGGCTCGACGTCGACCACGCCATCATCCTCGAGGAGGAGGTCGATCGCCTCGACCTCTCGCTGCCGCCGTATTACGACAGCGGCGGCCGGCTCGGCTCGGCCTCGATCCTCGTCTGGGGCACGGAGGAGCAGCGCCAGACGTTCCTGCCGCCGATCTATCGCGGCGAGGTCCGCACGTGGCAGCTCCTGACCGAGCCCGGCGCCGGCTCCGATCTGGCCGGTGTGCGAACGACGACCGCGGTGCGCGACGGCGACCAGTACGTGATCAAGGGCCAGAAGATCTTCGTCGGCAGCGACAACGGCACCGACCGGATCTGGATGATCGTCTGTACGGACCCGAAGGGCCGGCGCCACGAGAACCTCTCCTGGTTCATGATCGACGCGAATCTGCCCGGGATCACCATGCAGCCGATGGAGCTGATGGGGACCGGCGGCGAGGGCGGGACCGACAGCGGGGTCAAGCAAACGGTCTTCTTCGACGACGTCCGCGTGCCGGCGCTCGCGCTGGTCGGGGGCGAGAACAAGGGCTGGACGGTCGCGACGACGCACCTCGAGCTCGAGCACGGCGGAGGCGGCCGGATCGGTCGCAGTCGCGTCTGGGATCGGTTGCTCCGCTATTGCCAGGGGACCAAGCGCGACGGCGTGCCGCTCAGCCAGCAGCCGGACGTGCGCGACAGCCTCGCCGACATCTACATCAAGACCGAGATCACCCGGCTCTTCGGCCTCCGTAACTTCTATCTCACGTACGCGCGCAAGCCGAAATCGTACGAGGGCCCGCAGCTCTCGTACTACCGCAAGACCGCCGGCCTCTGGATGACCGGCGCGATCCTGGATGCGGTCGGCCCCGCCGCGCTCACGACCGATCCCACGTGGGGCTCGCCCGCTGGGTTCCTCGAGACGCAGCAGCGTAACGGGATCGTCTCCGTCCATCCCGGCGGCACCACCGACATCCAGCGTGTGCAGATGGCCCGGCGCATCGGCATCGGACGGTCCACGCGTGAGAAGGCCGGTACCGTGCACGGCGCCGAGGCATGAGCGATCGATGGATCTCGCGCTGACCGAAGGCCAGGAGATGCTCCGCAGCACCGCGCGCAATTTCATGGAGCGCGAGGCGCCGGTCGACGTGGTCGTGGGTCTTCAGAAGCTCGAATCGTCGCTGGCGTCGGATCTCTGGAGGAAAGCCGCCCGGCTCGGATGGCTCGGGATCGTGATCCCGGCCGAGTACGGAGGCAGCGGCGACCGTCTGAGCGACGCCGCCGTGCTCTACGAGGAGCTCGGCCGCGGACCGCTGCCAGGTCCGTTCTTCAGCTCTGGAGTCCTCGGTGCGCTGACCGTGCTGGAGGGCGCGACCGAGGAGCAGCGCCGGCGGATTCTGCCAGGCGTCGCGATCGGGGAGCGGGTGCTGACGGTCGCCATCACCGAGCCGAACACGTCCTGGGGACCGGCGGGCATCACGCTGGCGCCCCAGGGACGCAATGGCAGCTACACGCTGAACGGTACGAAGCTCTTCGTGAGCGACGCCACCTCGGCCACCGATCTGGTGGTCGCCGTCCGGACCGGTGAGGGTCCGACGGATGTGAGCCTACTCCATGTGGACGCGCGGGCCCGAGGGGTGACCGCGCGCCGGCTACCGGGCTTCGTCTCGTGGCAGTGCGAGGTGACCTTCGACAACGTCGAGGTGCCGGGGAGCGCCCTGCTCGGAGAAGCGCAGCGGGGGTGGGCCGCCCTCGCGCGCGCGCTCGAGCGGGCGCTGCCGCTCCTGTGCGCCTACATGGTCGGAGGCTGCCAGGCCGTCTACGAGAAGTCCGTCGCCTACGCCCAGGCGCGCGTCCAGTTCGGGGTTCCCATCGGTCGGTTCCAGCGCGTCCAGGACCACGTCGTCCGTCTCGTCAACCATCTCGACAGCGCGCGCTGGGCGACATGGGAAGCGCTCTGGAAGCTCGACACCGGCCGGCCCGCCGCCGCGAGCGTCCACATGGCCAAGGCCGTCGCGAGCGAGGCATACCTGGAGGCGTGCAACGCGGCCCACGAGGTGCACGCCGGGATGGGCGTCCTCATCGAGTACGGGCTGGCGGCGCACACGCAGATGTCGCGGACATTGTTCCACTACCTCGGCGATCCGCGGTGGCACAAGCGCCGCATGGCCGACGCGCTCGAGTGGTGACGGCCGGGCGGTCCTAGCCGCTTCGCGACGCCTTCCGCCCTTCCGCGGCCGCCCAGCCCGGGTCGAAGGCATGCCCGGGTCGATCGAGATCGATGACAAGGGGCGCGTGATCCGAGGGCACGGGCTTGCCCTTCCGGGCCTCGCGATCAACCTCGGCCCAGACCATCCGTGCCGCGAGCGACTTCGTGATGAGCAGGTGGTCGATGCGCATCCCGAAGTTCTTGTGGAAGCTGCCGGCGCGATAGTCCCACCAGGTGTAGCGGCCGGGCTCGGGCCGATGCACGCGATAGGCGTCGATCAATCCCCAGTGGCAGAGCCTGGTGAAGGCAAGCCGCTCCGGCTCCGACACGTGCGTTCCACCGTGGCACGCCACGGGATTCCAGACGTCCGCGTCCGCCGGGGCGACGTTGTAGTCGCCGCCGAGTGCCATGGGCTCGCCGGGGTCACGCGCCTCGACGAGCCACCGTGCAAGACGGTCGAACCACGCGAGCTTGGCCCGATAGAAGGGCGAGTCGAGCGATCGCCCGTTCGGCGCATAGAGGCTCACGACCCGGACGCCGCCGCAGACGGCGGACACCATCCGCGCCTCGGCGAGCGGCTCGTCGTCCGGCACGTCCGGCGTCGCGGGAGCGCGCAGCGGCTGGCCGAAGTTGCTGATGACCTCGGCGATGCCGACTCGGCTCGCGATGGCCACACCGTTCCACCGACCCTCGCCATGGTGTGCGAGCTCGTAGCCGGCCTGCTGGAAAGCCTCGACCGGCGCGTCGGCGTCGGTGAGCTTCGTCTCCTGCATCAGCAGGACGTCGGGCTTCGCGCGGTCGAGCCACCAGACGACCTTCTCGAGCCGCGCCTTCAACGAGTTGACGTTCCAGGTCGCGATACGCATCTCTCGAACCCCGCTGGATAGTCTACCGCGTGCCGACGTCGAGGCCAGGCGGGCGGGGGAGCTCGGGACGGCCATCGACTCGCTCCGCGTCCGGAAAGCGCCTGAGCAGCTCGGGCGTCGGCCCGAGCGCAGCGATGCGGCGGTCGCGGACGACCAGCGCCGCGTCATAGAGCATCGAGCCGGCGTCGTCGGCGGTGACGATCGTCGTGTCGCGGATCAGCTCGGTCGCCATGCTGCGCTACTCTCCCGTGGGCGGGGGCGGCCGTCAAGCCGTCTACCGCCCCGTTGCGGGGCTCCAGTTGGGCCCTTTCATGAGGGGCCGGTCCGAGGTATGGTGCGGAAGGGAACGAAAGGAGCCAGTCGATGCGTGACCTCGTGAAGCGTCTCAACGAGCTGTGCGACGCGGCGGATTTCCAGGCCAGCTGGTATCTGAAAGATCTCGCCACGGGCGCGACCGCCGATCGGCTCGGCGACGTCCCCGTCCCGTCGGCCAGCACCCGCAAGATCTCGATCATGATGGCGGCGCTGGCGGCCGTTCACGCCGGCAAGCTCGCGCTCGATCAGAAGGTGACCATCGACGCCCGGTACCAGGACAACGACTCCGGCACGTTCCAGCACCTGACGCCGGGGTTCTGGATCACCCTGCGGGACGCCATGGTGATGATGATCATCGTCAGCGACAACACGTGCACGGGCACCGTCGTCGAGCTGGTGGGGTTGGAGAACGTCCAGCGCTACACCGAATCGGTCGGGCTGACCGGAACGGTCCACCGCTACGGGATTCCGCCGAAGGTCGGGCCCGACAACTCGCTCGAACGGGTCACCACGACGACGCCCAACGACCAGGGGCTCCTGCTCGAGCTCATCTTGAAAGGAACCGACGACCCGGCGGTGGCCGCGCGCCTTCAGTGCACCCCGGCGCTTTGCCGCCTGGGTCTCGACATCCTCTCCTGGCAGAGGCTGAAGACGCGGCTACCGTCGCTCCTGCCGCTCGGCACGAAGGTGGCTCACAAGACCGGCACCGGGCACCGTTGCTACAACGACGCCGGGATCATCTTCAAGGCCGCCCGCCCGCTGTGCGTCCTGACGGCCTATACGGTGCGCGTGCCCGAGGCGCTCGCGGACGGCACGCCGGGCTTTGCCGCCGCCTATCAGCTGATCGGCCGCATGGCGCGCCTCAGCTACGACGCCCTCGGGGGCCGATGAGGAGGCGGGCATGAATGTCGAGGCGAAGCTCGAGAAGCTCGGACTGGAGCTGCCGAGTCTGGAGGATCTGTACCGAACGAACTCGTCGGGAGCGCACTACATCTCCCACTTCCCGGTGCAGAACTTGCTCTATCTGTCGGGGACGACGCCGAGAAAGGGCGGGCAGCCTTACCTACCCGGCGTCGTCGGCAAGGACCTCACGCTGGCGCAGGGCTACGATGCTGCTCGCCACGCCGCGGTGATGACGCTGGCGGCCGTCAAGTACGCCCTCGGGGATCTGGACCGTGTGCAGCAGATCGTGCACCTGCTCGGCTTCGTGAACTCCGCGCCCGGCTTCGGCGATCAGCCGCGCGTGATCAACGGGGCGGCGGATCTTCTCGTGGAGCTGTTCAGTGAGCGGGGCAAGCCGACGCGCGCGGCGATCGGCTGCCAGGGGCTCGGCGGCAACGCCTCGGTCGAGATCATCGTGACGTTGCTCTTCTCGGGCGCCGACGTCCGCCCCCCGCTCGCGCGCGACCACTTCGTGAAGTAGGAAGAGTCTCTACGCACGAAGCCACGCAGAAATGCCCGCAGGGTCGGCGGAGATCGCGGGGGGCGGGAGGTAGGGGTCGACCGGACCACGCGGCACGCGTGCGCTACCCCGCGGCGGCTGGGCTCCCTCCGGGCGCGCGGACGCCCGTCGCCGCGTGTCGGGAACGGGTCTTTGTCGATCCCTACCTCCCGCCCCCCGCGATCTCCGCCGACCCTGCGGGCTCCGCCAGCAGCGCAGCAGCGGAAGCGAAGGCGATCCCGAGGCCGATTCCGGCGAGGGTGTCGGCCGGCCAGTGGGCGCGCAGAATGACGCGCGCCAGGGCGACGAGCACGATCGTGAGGACGGCGCCGGCCCGCACGAGGATGCGCGCCGGCGGCGAGAGCGATGCCGCGAGGTAGAAGACGGCACCGGAGAACGCCGCTGCCGCAGTGGCGTGGCCGCTCGGGAAGCCCATCGAGGGATCCTCGGGCCGCGCGCGTCCGATCAGAATCTTCAGGAGCCCTTCGGCGGCGGGCGCGGCGAGCATCAACCCGATCCAGACCCACCAGCGCTCTCGGGCTCGCGGGAAAACGACGAGGAGCAGAAGCGTCGCGGGAATGAGCAGCTGCCAGCTTCCGGCGTAATTGATCACACGTAGCGCCGCGACGACCGGCGGTGTCGCGCGCGCGAGCAGCCACTCTCGAACGGCCGGGTCGCCCGGGACCGACGGGAGGGCTATCGCGGCCAGCGCCAGGGCCAGGAAGCCGGCGGCGCCGGCGAGCATGGTCCAGCGCGCGCTATTGCGCCGGGGTGAGCTGGGCACCACCGCCACCGCCGTCGTTGACGAACCGCAGCACGCGCCGGTTGCCTTCCTCGTGGAGCGTGACCCGACCGTTCCCGTTGGTGCCGTCGTATCGGGCTTGAGTCGGGCGGATCACGATGATCGCACCTCCGACCTCCTTGTACGTCGGCTCGACGTAGAGAATTCCGTGATAGGAGCCGTCGTCCTGGATCGTCAGGATGACCGGCGCATTGCCCAGAGGCCCTGACATCCTGCCGCGCCACGTTCCCGCGAGGCTCGCGGAGCCGTCGATCGGCGTCGACGGCGGCAAGCTCGCGCAGCCGGCGAGCAGTGTCGCGAGGACGAGGATGGCGCGCACGGGGCGCCCGGTCAAGCCAAGGGCGTGAGGCGCCCCGATGCCGGCCTGACCGCCTGGAAGGCGACCCAGAGCACGATCAGCATGAGTCCGAACGCGCACACCACCGTCGCTCCAGTCGGGAGGTCGAAGACCGCCGACGCGGCCATCCCGATGACGCTGACCAGCGTGCCGAAGGCCCACCCGATGATGAGCTTCTGCGCCACGGTCCGACCGAGCAGGATGCCGGCGAGCGCCGGGACGATCAGATACGAGAACACGAGCAGCACGCCGGCGATCCGGACCGAGCTGGTCACGACGACGCCGAACGAACCGTAGAAGAGGAAGTCCCACAGCCGGACTCGCCAGCCGTCCCGGTATGCCGCGTCCGGATTGGTCGAGATCAAGAAGAACGGGCGGCGGCAGAGCCAGTGGAAGAGCCCGATTGACGCGTACAGGATCGCGACCTTCGCGACCTCAGGGGGCCGCACCGCGAGGAGGTTGCCGACGAGCATCGTTCGCACCTGCTCCGCGCCGTGCGGGGCTCGGTCCGCCACCAGGACCGCCGCCGCCGCCGAGACGGCGTAGACGACGCCGATCACCGCCTCCTGCGAGACGTGCCGGCGCCGGCTCCGCGTCAGCGCGAGGACGAGCGCGCCGAGCAGCGTGGCGGAGAGCCCCATGGCGTACGATTCCCACGTGTCGGTCTCATGGCCGAGCAGGAACGCCGCCGTCGCGCCCAGGGCGGCGATCTGGGCGAGCGCGATATCCACGAAGACGACCTCGCGGGCCAGCACGTGGACGCCGAGGTAGGCGTGGATGCCGGTGAGGACCAGACACATGAGGAACGGCGCCCACAGAAGGGCCAGCAGATCGCCGAGCACGCGAGCGCTCTTCGGCCGCTAGCGCGGCGCCTGGGCGAGGGCGTCGAGCATCTTTGTCCACCGCATCACTTCATCGCCATGACCAGCGCGTTGACGTTGTGGTCGATGGCCCCGATGTACGAGTCGGCGCCTTTCACTCCGCCCACCATGGACGCGAGCACCACGGCCTTGGCGCCGGCCTCTTCGGCCACGCGGGTCGCCAGCTTCAGGTCATTCCACGGCTCGACGATGATCACCTTGATCCGCTCCTCCTTCATCTGACGGATGACCTTCGTCAGATGGCCGGGTGACGCCGGGATCCCCGGTCGGTCCTCGAGCGTCGCTGCCTGGCTCAGCCCGAATCGGGTCAGGATATAGATCCACTGGGGATGATACACGACGACCCTGGCGCCCTTGAGCGGCTCCAGCGCTCGCGTCCAGCGGGCCATCGCCTCGTCCAGGCGAGCAAGGAAGGCCTGGCGGTTCTTCTCGAACGTGGCGCGGTGCTCGGGGGCAAATCGGGCCAGGCCGTCGACGATGTTCTGCGTGATGATCGGCGCCATCCCAGGATCGAGGGAGTAGTGCGGATTACCGAGTGGGTGCACGTCGCCCATCGAGCGATCCACCCGCGTCGATGGCACGTCCAGCACCGGGACGCCGTGCGACACGTCGACGCGACCCGGCGCGCCGCGGACGATCCTCGGATTGTTCGCTCCCTGGACGGCGACCTCGGCCCACGAATCCAGCTCGAGGCCGTTCTCCACCAGCAAATCGGCGCGCCGGAGCTTCAGCATGAGGCTCGGTCGGATCTCTATCTCGTGGGCGTTCTGCGTGCCCCGGGCGAGCGATTCGACCTCGGCGAGATTGCCGCCGACCTCCTCGGTGAGCGCCTTGAGGTCGGGGATCGTCGCCACCACGTGGATCTTGTCGGCCGCCGAGGCGGCCGGAAGCATCGGCCCGATGACTGCGAGAGCAGCGCCAAGTATCAGGATCGCCCGTCGCATGTGTCGTCGCCTCCTAGAAGGGATGGGCGGGATGGGCGCCGAGGATGAACGAGGCCTGGAGGAGGAACTCGTCCACGGTCCGCGCGCTACCGCCGTTGAGGTCGAAGCCGTCGCGATGAGTGCGGTCCGTGCGCTTGTACGCCGCCCGGAAGCGGAGGAACTCGGACGGCCAGAAGCTGATGTAGGGCTCGAACGACCGCTCGGCGCCTGGATTCTCCGGGTACTGCGACCAGTCGAACCGCAGTCCGCCGGCCCAGCGGCGCCACGGCTGCAGCTCGCCGCCCAGGTACCAGCCCAAGCGGTTCTTCTGTTTTTTCTGCAGAAAATCAGTCACCCCGTCGCCGTCGGCGTCGACGACGACGTTGAACTGCCGCCACGAGTAGAGCCCCTCGGTCGTCAGGGTGACGAGCGGATGGAGCCAGCTCTCTGGACGATACTTGTAGCGGCCCTCCCAGCCCAGGATCGTGCTGGGAAGCCGCTCCGGCGTCTGGCCGTTGGCGACCGACACGCCGAGCTGCAGCGCGTGCTCGTTGCCCAGCTCGAGGAAGGTGCGAAGCCGGCCGGTGACGAGCGGGGCCTGCAGGGAGGTCCGGCCGAAGGCGGTCTCGTTGTCCCCGTTGAAGACACCGGCGAGCGCCTCGATGTAGAAGGGCAGGTTGGGGACGAGCGTCATTTCGATCCCCTTCTCATGCAACCCTTCGGCGCCGAAGAAGTTGCGCATCACGTTCGGGCGGTCGACCCACGGCAAGTCGTGCTCGTGGATCTCGTTCGAATAACCGAAGCGGTTGCGCACCTGGCCGAACCTGGCCTGGGTGCCGAAGGGGAGCGTGAGCAACGTGACGTGGGCCTCGGCCAGGTGCACGCCGGTGTCGGCGCCCCGCGCTTCTTCTCCGGCTTCGATCCTCACGACCGCAGACGCATAGGGATCGATCTGGCCGAAGAGGCTCAGCTCGACCTCGCGCGGGAAGAAGCGATTCTCCTGGCCTGAGAAGGTCCCGCCCTGAGCTTTCTCGACGTTCTTCTGGGTGATGTTGCCGACGAAATCGCCGGCGATGCCGATGTCGAACAGGAGCTGGCCCGCCCCCCGCTGCTGATAGAGGCCAAACGGTTGCCGGGGCCGCGCCAGGTCGATCGCCGAGAGCCCGGGCGCGGCCGGCGGCTGGGCTTCCAGGCGCTGCAGCCGCTCGGTCACCGACTGTAGCTGCTTCTGTAGCTGCTCGATTTCCCTGCGTAGCGCAGCCGCGTCCTGCGCCGTCGCGACTGCGGGCGCCAGAACGACGCACAGCAAGACGAAGACAAGGGCCCATGGACGCATGGCGATCCTCCCGTGTGAATTCGGAACGGCTCGAACTCTAGCCGAGGGCGCTAGAGGGACGGCGGAGGAGCGCTAGCGAAGGGGAGGTCCCCGGGGTGCGGAGCGGCGGAGCGGGGCGCTGGCGGGACATACATGAGCCAGCACGAGCATCGCCGCGAGTGCCAGCACCAGGGACAGGGCCGGCATGGAGTCGGGCTGACACGCATGAGTCCCGAACGCCGCCATGAGAGACAGGTCGTGGTCCGCGTTCCAGAACCCCGAATCCGGGCCGATGTGCAGGTGAGGCAGGCTCGCGCATGCGAGCAGGAACGCCGCGAGTCCCAGCAGGAGCGGGAGGACACAGCGGCGCTTCGTGATGGCGCTTAACAAAATCACGATCGGTGCTCTATTGCAAGCTGTTGCCCTCGATGAGGCGAGCGACGCGCCGTCACCGCGGCCTCCTGACCGTGAACGTCAAGCTGGACTCGACGACGTGGCCGTCGACCGATAGGACGCGAAATCTCACCGTGTAGCGTCCGGGCACCAGGGGGGGCAGCGAGAGGGAGAGCCGCTTGGGATCCTCCGGGGACACGGCGACATCGCGGAGATCGATCTGCGCGCCCACCTCGTTGATCACCGACGCGCGTGAGTACGCGGGCTCGAGCCGCTCGTTGAACCAGAGCTCGACGCGCGTCGGCGACTCCGCCAGGGCCGCGCGCTGAGCCGGAATCGCCTTGACCAGGACGGCGTGGGGCAGGGCGCTCGACGGCAAGAGCGCGAGACCGAGCACCCACGCCGGAAGCCATCGCCTTCTCATCTCCTCTGATCCGAAGTGGCCCCCGCGGCGCCCGGTTCTATCGCGGGCGGAGGGCCATGCCGTGCGGCGCCTTGCCGACCGGGATCGCCCGCGCCTGGTTATGCGACGCGAGGTCGATCACGCTGACGAGATCGGCCCAGCGGTTGGTGACGAGCGCCCAGCGACCCGTCGGCTCCATGGTCACGAGGTCGGGATAGCCCGTCTGGGGGATGGTCGCCACGATCTTGTCGTCCGAGGTCCTGACCACGGCGATTTTGTTGATCTTGCGGAGAGTTGTGTAGAGGTACTTGCCATCGAGGGTCAGGGTTGCCTCGTGGACGATTCCCGGCAATGGGATCTCGCCGACGGCCTTGTTGGTGCCGGTATCGATCTTGAGGATCGCCTTGTTCTCGCCCGCGGCGGCGTAGAGCGTCTTGCCGTCGGCCGTGAGGGCCAGGCCCATCGCGTCGCCCCCACCGTGGACGAGCCGCCCCACGACCGTCCGCTGGGCGACGTCGATCATCGTCACGTCTCCCGCCGTCTCGCCCGAGACGTAGAGCAACTTGCCGTCGCGGGAGAAGATCGCGTGGGCGGGCCAGGTCGAGACGGCCACCCGCCCGTCGATCTTCTCCGCCTTGAGATCATAGAAGATGACCTCGTCGGTGCTCGTGTCGCTCGACCAGTCGAGGACGAGCAGATGGCGCCCGTCCGGCGTGAAGGCGAGGTTGTAGGGATTGCCCCCGATCCGCACGCGCTTGACGAGCTTGCGGGCCTCGGCGTCGATCACCCCCAGATCGTGGCTCTTGTCGTAGACGACCCACGCGGTCCGGCCGTCCGGATGGAAGACGATCCGGTTGGGCTTGCCCTGGCCGAGGGCGATCGTGCCCACGACCTCGAAGGTGTCGGTATCGATGATCGAGGCCGATTCGGACTTGGTGTTGGTGATGAAAAGCGTCGCCCCCGTTGCCGCCCCGGCGCCACTCAGGACCGTGGCCAGGAGCAGAAACAGCACGAGTCTCGGCACGGCTGCCCTCGCTTTCTGGTTTGTCATCGGGTGGCCATCTTGTGGATCGCGGTCACCGCGATGGTCGGCGGTACACCCCGTAACGTAAATCGTACCGCGTCTCCCACGGAAACGGCCTCCTGAATCTTCGGGGATGCCGTGCGGAAGCCCATGGTCATCGCCGGCATGTAGCCGGCGATGTCGCCGTGCGTGATGACGAGCACGTTGAGCTCGGGGAAGATCGCGCGCACCACGCCCTCGACGATCCACTCGCGCTCCACGCCCGCCAGCGCCGCCGCGCGCGCCACGGCCAGCTCGCGCTCGAGCCGGGTCGCGCGCAGGCCCCAGACCGCGTAACCCCAGACCACGCCGATGACGAGGGCCAGGTTGATCAGCACCACCGCCTTCCACGCCCGCATCAGTGCACGTGCTCCGCGGGCGCCTCGGCCGGCGCTTTCTCCTGATTGAGCTCCTGGATCTGCGCCAGGAGCGGTTCGAGCTCTGCCGCTTCGCCGCCGCTCTGGGCGATCGCGCGGATGTAGCCCTGACGGTCGATGAGGAACTCCGCGTGGGGCGAAGCGGCGAAGAGCCGGTACGCGGTCACGATCGCCTCGGCGCCCTCCGTCACGACCGGGAACAGCACGCGCGGCTCGGCGCCGAGACGGCGGATCGCGTCGGGGGCGGCGTCGGTCGGGACGGCGATCACCTCGATGCCGAGGGCGGCCAGGGTGCCCTCGCGGCCGGCGAGCTGGCTCATGCGCGGACGCGACGGGGGCAGGTGATACAGCACGACCAGCACGACGCGCCCGCGATACTCCTTGAGGGCGCGCGGAGGCGTCGGGCCCACGGCAAACGTGAAATCGGGCGCGACGAGCCAGCGCCGGTCAGGCTCGACGGTCGACCCCATACCGCGCGCGGCGTACCCGGCCGACAGCGCCCGCAGGAAGTTGATCACGTCCCAGCGCTGCTCCTCGGTGAGTCGCGCGCCGAACCCCGGCATTCCGGCCGCCGGGATACCGTTGGTCAGCCACCAGAAGAGATCTCCCGCCGTGTGCTGAGCGGTATGGGGCGCCCGCAGGTCGGCGGGTGGTCGAGGAAGGGCGAGGCCGGCGGACCCATCGCCGGCGCCCCTCGCGCCGTGACATGCCACGCAGCTCTCATGGTAGAGCGCGGCGCCCGAGGCGATCGAGGTGGCCTGGTAGGGCACGGACGGGCGCAGGTAGGTGGTCGGGTACGCATCGATGGCGAGAGGCGGCAGCGCCAGGCCCACTCCCGCCCCGAGCGCGATCAGCGCCGGCGCGACGAGCGGCAGTCGCCGGGTGCGGAGCATGCCCCCGGCGATCATGACGGCCAGCCCGAGCACGGCGATCTGGCTTCCGATCAGGGCCCGCGTCGCTTCGCCCGTCGTTCCCTCGAGCGCCGCGATCGACAGCCGGATCCCGAACGGCCACACGGCCGCCTCGTGGCGGGCCGGCGGCGTGACGCCGAGCGCGGCAACGATTCCGAGGATCGCGAGCGCCAGAAGCCCCTCGGCGCCGACGAATCCGGAGAGCCGGCGCATCGCCGGGCGCCCGACGGTCGGGCCGTCGCCGGCGAGCCGGGCCAGCAGGACCGAGCGGTTCAGCGTGGCCAGCAGCAGGACGAGCACTAGGAGCGCGAGCTTGGCGAGCAGGAGCCGGCCATAGCTCGTCCCCACCAGCCCCGCAACGCTCCCGACGTGAATGGTCGCGAGCAGCGCTCCGGTGACGGCGAGGACGACCATCGCGCCGAGCGCCACGCGCGAGAAGCATCGCGCGGCCAGAACCGCGTACGGCCGTGCGTCCGCGCCCTCGGTCGCCGCCGCCGCCCTCAGCAAGAGCGCCAGGGGCACGAGTCCCCCGACCCACACACCAGCCACGATCACGTGCAGGCCGTCGAGCGCGATGGCGCGGGCGGTGTCCGGCTCGACGGCCGCGGCGTGGCCGGCGGCGGCGATCGGGACCAGCGCGGCGGCTCCGAGGAGCACCCCCTCGCCGCGCGCGGCGCGCCAGTCCACGCGGCGGTCGACCGAGAGGCGCAGCAGCAGGAAGGTCGACAGCAGCACGAGGCAGCCGAAGCGAACGAGCCACACGTGTCCGGTTTGCGTCTCGGTGAGCACGCGCGCGATTGCGCCGAGCTCGAGGGCTGCGCCGGCGCGCCCCTCGAAGAGCGCGGTCTGGACGCCGAGCACGACGAGCCCGGAGGCGAGCGCCGCGACGGCCAGCCCGCGCGCCGAGGACAGGATGCGATGCTCCCAGCGCCGCGCCGTCGGGCGGTCGGAGCGGCCCGCGATCACGATCATGGTGGAGGCGCCGACGAGGTAGATCGAGCTGGCGAGATGCATCCAGCGCGCGACGAGGCCGAGCGCGTACACGCGGGCTAGTGTACCGGAGCCGCTATACTGGTCGTGACGGTCGATTATCACGCATGCCGCCCACCGAGCGCCCCCTCCGCGCCGTCTTCTTCGACGCCGGGAACACGTTGCTGCAGATGAACTACACCGTGATCGCCGCGGAGCTGATGCGCCACGGAGTGCGCGTCGCGCCGGAGAAGGTGCAGCGGGCGGAGTGGCGGGCGCGCGTCCGGCTAGACGAGGACGTCTTCGCGCGCGCCACGCCGGGCGACTCCACCGAGAGTCGATCATCCGCCGGCCGTTATCTGCGCTATGTGCTGGAAGAGCTCGGCGTCGCCGACGCGGCGACGATCGAGCAGGTGGCCGAATGGCGGCGCACGTACAACCTTCCGGTCGGCGTCTGGAACACTCCCGATCCCCAGGCGCACGAGGCGCTCGCGCTCGTGCGGCGGGCGGGGCTCCGGGCGGCGGTCATCTCGAACTCCAACGGCTCGGTCCGGTCCATCCTGGATTCACTTGGATTGACGACCCACCTCGACTTCGTTCTCGATTCAGCCGAGGTCGGTGTCGAGAAGCCGGACCCGAGGATCTTCGAGCTGGCCCTGACCGAGGCGCGCGTCGTTCCCGGCGAGGCGGTCTACATCGGGGACCTCTACTCGATCGACGTGAGGGGCGCCCGGGGTTCGGGGATGCGCGCCGTCCTGCTCGATCCGGGCGGCGATTGGGGCGCCCGCGACTGCCCGACGGCACCGGACCTCATGGGCGCTGTTTCCCTGGTGCTCGGCTGGCGCTGATCACGCGGGCTTGCGGCCGAGCGCCTGGACGTGGATGAAAGACCAGAGCGCGTCGGGATGAACGGCCCAGGCCCGGAAGGCGGCGGCCATCGCCTCGAGATCCGCCCGCGATGCGTATCCGTACTCGACGGCGCGCTCGCCCATGGGTGAGGTCAGCAGGCGCTCGGCGTAGGACTCTCCCCAGTCGACGGTCTCGCTGAGCGTGGTGTAGCACCACACGGCGGCCGTGACCTGGCGGTCCGCGACACCGGCGGCGTTGAAGAGCGCGCGGAGCCGTCGGCCCATCCGAGGCTCGCCGCCGTTGCGGTACCAGGTTTTCAGATGGACCTCCACGAAGCGGTCGATCCAGGGGTCGAGGGGCCAGTACGTCGCCGTGCCCCAGTCGACGTCGCGTACGGCGACGAGCCCGCCAGACCGCACCACGCGAAGCATCTCGCGCAGCGCCGTCTCGGGCTCGCGAAGGTGCTGGAACACCTGGTGGGCGTACGCGACGTCGAACGACGCATCCGGGAACGGGAGCTGGTACACGCTTCCCTCTTCGTACTGGAGATTCGTGAGGCCGCGGGTGGCGGCGTCTTGCCGAGCGGCGGCCAGCGTCTCTCGAGAGAGGTCGACGCCGACGACCAGCCCGGGGGCGAGCCGCTCGGCCAGGCCGCGGGTGATGCTCCCGGGACCACAGCCGACGTCGAGAAGCCGCATGCCAGATCGCAGCTCCGGCAGGAGGAATGCCGCGGCCTCCTCCGCCGTCCGCCGAGCGTGCTGGCGTACGGTCGCGGGGGCGTGCCCGTGAGTGTACGTTTCACGCTTCAGAGGCTCGCTGGCCAACGCGGCTAACCCGGGAGCGTCACGAAGGGATACCGCCGGAGCACGTCGTAGATCTCGCGCTTCATCTCCTCGATCTCCGCGTCCGTCCGGGCCTCGAACCTGAGCGTCAGGTACGGGTTCGTGTTCGAGGCGCGGACGAGCCCCCAGCCACGGCCGGGAAAGATGACCCGCGCGCCGTCGGTGTCGATCGTCTCGTATCGTCGCTTCAGCTCGCGCGTCACCTCCGCGACGACCCTGAACTTCTCGCCGTCCGGACAGGGCGCCTTGAGCTCCGGCGTCGCGCGCAGGTGGGGCACCGAGTCGAACAGTCGCGAGATCGGCCCGCCGGCGCTCGCGGCCATCTCGATGATCTTGCACGACGCCAGGATCCCGTCGTCGACGCCGTAGTAGTTCTCCGCGAAGAACATGTGGCCGCTGACTTCGCCCCCGAGCAGGATGTGGTCCTCGCGCATCTTGCGCTTCAGGTGCGAGTGGCCGGTCTTCCACATGATCGGCACGCCGCCGTGCGCCTGGATGTCGTCGACGAGAGCCTGCGAGGACTTGACGTCGAACACGATCTTGGCGCCGGGATGGCGTGAGAGGAGATCGCGCGCGAGAAGGATGAGGATGAGATCGGCCTCGTGGCGGTGGCCCCGCTCGTCGATCACCCCGACCCGGTCCGCGTCGCCGTCGTAGGCGACGCCGAGGTCGGCGCCCACCTCGACCACCTTCGATTTCAGATCCTCGACATTGTGCTCGTCCTCGGGGTCGGGTAGGTGGTTCGGGAAGCTTCCGTCGGACTCGCAGTACAGCTCGACGACGTCACACCCGATGCGGCGCAGGAGCGCAGGGGCGTAGAGGCCCGCGACGCCGTTCCCGGCGTCGACGACGACCCGGAGGCGGCGGGCCGGCCGGACCAGCCCCGCGATGGTCTCGACGTAGTCGTCGCGGGGGCTCCGCTGCGTGAGGTCGCCGGCGCCGCTCTCGTAGTCGCCGCGCTCCGCCGTCGTGCGCAGCGTCTGGATCTCCTCCTCGGAGAGCGGCGCCGCGCCCGGGTGGACCATCTTCACGCCGTTGTACTCGATCGGGTTGTGGCTCCCCGTGATGTTGGCGCCTCCGTCCAGCTTCCAGTGAGCGGTCGCGAAGTAGAGAATGGGCGTGGTCACGAGGCCGATGTCGATCACGCTGACGCCGGCGGCTCGCACGCCGTCGACGAACCCGGCCTTGAGCTCGTTCGACGAGAGCCGATTGTCCTGACCCACGGCGATCTGCCGGCCACCGTTGCGACGGATCAGGGTCGCGTAGGCGCGCCCGACCTGACGGAAGACGTCGGGGTTGATGTCGGAGCCCACGAGGCCGCGCACGTCGTAGGCGCGGAACACGTGCGGGTTCAACATTGTGCGGTCCTCTCGGCTACGATAGTGTGACGGCGCGATGCGCCGCCGAAGTCGGAGGTTACCATAAGGAGACACGCATGGCGCTCATGGACGACGCCGACCTGAAGGCCCGCACGAAGCGAACGAGCCACACGCTGTTCCATACCCTGAAGGGCGGCTCCGGATTCGAGACGTGGAAGCGGTTCGACAAGGCGCTGGCGCGCGAGCTGTCCCTGTTCTTCACGGGCGTGCTCTACAGCCGCGAGGTCCTCTCGCAGCCGCAGCGCGAGCTGTGCGCGGTCGCCGCGCTCACCGCGCTCCACCGGCCGAACGAGGTGCGCGCCCACATCCACGCGGCGCTCAACGTCGGCGCCACGCGGCAGGAAGTGGCGGAGGTCATCTTCCAGATGGTCACCTACGGGGGCATGCCCGTGGTCGTCGACGCGCTGGAGGTCTACGGGCAGGTGCTCGCCGAGCGCGGCGAGCCGTTCCCGGCGGAAGAGCCGGCGCGGTGAGCCAGGCGGCGCTGGACGCCGCCGTCGAGGCGGCCCGCGCGGGCGGGCGCGTCGCGCTGAAGTACTACCGGGGCGGATTCGAGGTCACGCTCAAGCCGGACGACACGCCGGTGACGCAGGCCGACCGCGAGGCCGAGCGGGTGATCATCGAGATCCTCAACCGTGCGTTCCCGGAGCACGGCGTGCTCGGGGAGGAGTTCGGCGGCGCGGGCGCGGCCGACACGCGCTGGATCATCGATCCCATCGACGGCACGAAGAACTTCGTTCGCCGCATCCCGCTCTGGGCGACGCTGATCGCCCTCGAGGAGCGCGGCGAGATCACGGTCGGCGTCGTCCACAATCCGGTCACCGGCGACCTGTACACGGCCCGTCGCGGCGCCGGCGCCTTCCTCAACGGCGAACGCATCCAGGTCTCCGGCCAGGGCGATCTCGCCCGCGCCTTCCTCGTGCACGCGGGCCTTCGCACCGTCCGCCGGGCGGGGCGCTGGGAGGAGTTCATGCGGCTCGTCGACGCGACCGACCGGCAGCGGGGCTTCGGCGACTACGCGGGCTACGGTCTGGTGGCCGAGGGCAAGGCCGAGATCTACGCCGAGCTGGATCTGAAGCCCTGGGACCTGGCGCCCTGCAAGCTGCTCGTCGAGGAGGCCGGCGGCCGCTTCACGGACTGGGACGGAAGGCCGACGATCTATACCGGCACGGCGCTGGCGACGAACGGTCGTCTGCACGATGCCGCGCTCGCACTCCTCCGCCCCTGACGCTCGTCGTCCACCCCGGAGCGTTGGGCGACGTCCTCCTGGCGGTCCCGGCGCTGCGCGCCCTGAAACGTCGCTGGGCTGACGACCCACTCGTGCTCGCGGCGCAGCCGAGGATCGCCGGGCTCCTGGCCGCGCTCGGCGTCGTGGATCGGTCCTCCGACTTCGAAGCCCTCGGGCTCGCCGCGCTGTTCGAAGGGGGTGGCATGGGCTCGGAGCGCGGTTGGCCGGCGCGGTGCGGTGAGGATCTGCGCCGGGCCACACGCGTGGTCGCCTGGATCGGTTCGCGCGAGCCGCACTTTGTCCAGAAGCTCACGGCGCTGGTCCCCGGCGCCATCGTCGCCCCATCGGTCGGCATCGACCGGCCGGTCTGGGAGCATTTGCTCGAGACGGTCGGCGCGACCGCCGTGGAGCGCGCGCTTCGCGTGCCGGTCATCGTCCCGGCGCCTATCGCCGAGGAGTCGCGGCTCGCGCTTCGAGGACAAGGCTGGGACGATCGCGCGCGGTTCCTGTTCGTGCATCCCGGCGCCGGCGGACCTGGCAAGCGGTGGTCGCCGGCGGGGTTCGCCGCCGTTGTCGAGCGGCTCGGGGAGACGCTGCCGCGTCTCGCCTTCCTGGTTCACCGCGGCCCTGCGGACTCCGAGGCGGTGCGCGGCCTTTGCTCTCGGCTGACCCGCCGGGTGACGCTGCTCGGGGAGCCGGCGCTTCCCGTCCTCGCAGGTGTGCTCGCTCGCGCGGCAGCGTATCTCGGCAACGACTCCGGGATCAGCCACCTTGCTGCGGCCCTGGGTGTCCCGTCGGTCGTGCTCTTCGGGGCCGAGCGGATCAGCTGGCGTCCGTGGGCCGAGCACGTGGAGCCGGAGGTCGTGTCGATGCCGACCCTGGACGCGGCGGACGTGACCCGCGTGACTCGCGCGCTGGCGCCGGTTCTCGGGTCGATCTGAAGGCCGGGAGCTAGAAGAAGTCCGCCGCCCGAGCGCGTGCCTTTGTTTCCTCGGGATCCGGCTCGGCCCCGTCCGAAAGGTGGAGCCGGGCGATCACGTCAGCCTCGAGATCGGGCTCTCCCCTGATGGCCAGGTCGAACCAGAGGTCTTCCATGTGCATCGCGTCACCTCCGGGCGCCTCGCGGCTCCTCGTTCGATCCTTTACTTCTGGAGAACGCTGTATAGCAGGAGTCGTGCCCTGGGAGGGAAGTGCGCTGAATCACCTGGTTAGTGTGTCGGGAGCTCCACAGCAAACGGGCAGGCTTCCGGAAGCACCTGGTAATGTGCCCGATACCTCGGGGGCGCCGCGCTGTCACCGGTCGGGCCTCTTCCAGATGTCGCGGTCGTGCATGAGCCTGATCTGCCGCTTGATCACCTTGTCGCGGTACTCGGCGTGTTTCATCGGCGCCCGCTTCAGATAGAGGTTCTTCGGGTAGATCGGCCGCTCGTAGAGAATCTGGTAGAGCTCGGTCCGGAGGTCCTTCATCCAGTTGTCCCACTGCGCTCGCGCCCGGTGGTCGCGGAGCGCCTCGACGTCGATGACGCCGCCCACGTACGTCGAGCCCGCCCCGTAGTCCTGCCGGCCGACGATCCGCCCCTTGTAGTCGATGATGAAGGACCGCCCGCCGAACGTGTCGATCGGCGTCGTCTCTTCCGGAAACAGGTAGTAGGTCCCCATGTTCGGCGCGACGATGTACATGTTGTTGTCGAGCGCGCGGGCGCGGCTCTGGATCTCGAAGATCTCGTTGCCGGTCGCCGGGTGCGGGTAGGATGCGCGGTAGACGACCTCGGCGCCGTTCAAGGCGAGCGCGCGCGCGTTCTCGGGATACGAGCCCTCGTTCGCCATCATGATGCCGAGCCGGCCGATCTCGGTGTCGACGACGGGCCAGAACGCGTCGAGGGTCTTGCCGTACTTCTCGATCCACCAGTCGTAGACGTCGTGCGGGCACACGGAGTGCTCGACCGGGAAGAGCGGGGAGACCTTGTAGTGCTTCAGGATCACCCGACCGCGCGGGTTGATGATGAAGCCGACGTTGAAGAAGCGGTCCTTGAGGTCGGGGTGCTTGGCCTTCGCCTGCGCCATGACGAAGGCGTTGTACTCCTTCGCGATCTTGCCGAGGAACTCGGTCTCCTCGCCTGGGATATCGATCGCGCACTCCCGCGCGAAGGTCGCGTGGTCGAGGTCGAGAACTTCGTCGTTGAATGCTTGAAGGGCTCCCTCCGGAAACGCGATCAATCTCACGGGAATATCGAGACTGGACAGCCACGACGCCGCCTTCACAAGGTGCGAGAGGTGCTCCAGGTTGATCTTGATGTCCCTCCGCTTCCGGATGCCGCGCACGGTGGGGACGAGCCCGACGGCGGTGTACGGTTTGATCATTCGCTCGCTCCTTCGTCCATGGTCGCGCCGACCGCTGCGACGGCTCAGTGGCTGGTGACGCACGTGACCTCCCGGACGCGGTCGTCGTACAGCTCGATCGCGACCTCGTGATGCTCCGTGCCGTTGGTCCCGCGATAGAGCAGCGTGCGCCGTCCCGGCGGCGTCACGCGCTCGTGCTCCTCGTCGGGACGGCCGAATCGCGCGACGACCTCGTCGTAGCGTGTGCCGGCCGGGATCAGGGTGGCGAGCGCCTCGCGCGAGGGCACGCCGCCGTTCGGCGCGGCGGCGGCCATCGCGAACCGGCGCCGGGCGCGCCGCCGCCGTCGGATCCGGCGGCTCACGTCCGTGCTCAGCATGAGCACGCCCGCGAAGTTCGTCACGAGCAGAATCACGGCGGAGACGACGATCGGGCGCCAGTTGATGCGGCCGGTGAAGTAGTGGAACTGCACCCGCAGGCTCTGGGTGGTGATGTCCTGGGACGGCAACAGCGTGAGCGCCACGACTTCGCCTCCGGCGCGCACGCGGCTCTGGCGTCGCACGGCGGTGGCCGGCGAGATCTCCTCGATCTTGAGATGATCGGAATCTCCGAAGTTCGCGATGACCAGCGAGTAGTCGCGGGCCAGGTGCACGATGCGGTCGCGCCGCTCGTAGTAGAGGGCGAAGAGGCCGAGCGCCGGCGGCCCGAGATCGCCGAAGCCAATGGTGAGGACCTGGCGCCGGCCCCAGAAGAGGTCCTCGAGCCACGTTCCGGCCTTCGGGACGATGAGCCCCCGGAACGGGATCACGAGCGTCACGATCGAGAGGGGGTCCGCCAGCATCGGCGTCCACGGGATCTTGATGTAGGTCACCGCGCCGGTTTGGCTCCCGGGACGCGTGACGTTGACGTACGAGGCGACGACACCGATCGGCTCTCCGAGCGCCGCGGTGCCCACCTGCATCCGATCGCGCCTCCTGAGGGTGAGCCGTCCGCTCCCCGCGACGCTGAGGCCGCGGCCCTCGACGTCCCGCAGGAGGATCGGCTCGGCCGAACCGGGCGTTGTGCTCGCGGCGACCTCCGCCGGCCAGAGGAGGTAGAGGTCTTGCTGGATGTCGACCGGCCGACGCGTGGGCCTGGCCGTGAGACTCCACGAGAGGTTCACCGTGACGGGGCCGAGCCCCGGGCTCACGTTGGCGACCACGAACAGGGGACCGACCAGGAACTCCGGGTGCGGCCTGGAGGCGAGGAAGACCTGGCCGTGGGCCACGGCGGGCATGGCCGCGCAGAGGAGAGCGGCCAGCGCCACGCACGATTTGATCATGAAGCGCTCCTCAAAACAGTGAACAGTTAACACAGTTTTCTCCGCCGCGTACAGGGAGGCGCGCGGGGGGCCTTCACGCCGATGCTAGAATCGCGCGAGAGCCCGTGAGGAGGATCGCATGGAGCAGGTGACCGGGCGGGAGCGGGTCGTTGCGGCGTACAAGGGTGGCTACGCGGACCGCGTGCCCGCGTACCCGATCGCGGGCTCGTTCGCCGGCTGCCTCGACGGGCTCTCGATCGAGGAGTACTGCACGAATCCGACCAGGGCCGTGCGGGCGATGCTCAACTACTACGAACGGTACCAGCCGGACATCATGATCGCCTTCAACGACCTCGCCAAGGAGGCGGAAGCGGTCGGTTGCCACGTGAAGTACTCGGACTACGTCGTGCCGTCCGTCGACCGGCACGTGCTCCAGGACGACAAGGGGCGCCTCGCGAAGCTCGAGATTCCCGATCCGCGCCGGGACGGGCGCCTGCCGGCGTTCCTCGAGCAGTGCGAGGCGCTCTCGGCGGCCCGGCTCCCGAGCGGCCTCGGCGCCGTCCTGGTCGGGCCGTGGACGATCGCCATGCTCCTGCGCAACCCCGAGCTGATGTGCCTCGACACGATCGACGATCCGCCCTTCGTCCACGCGCTGATGCGCTTCGCCACCGAGTACGCCAAGCGGTTCGGCGACGCGGTGCTCGCGACGAAGATCGGCCTCAGCTACACCGACCCGACCGCGTCCTGCTCGCTGGTGGGGCCCGACACCTATCGTGAGTTCATCAAGCCGTACCACCAGGAACTGGTGGAGTACTTCCGCGCGAAGAAGGTCGGGACCACGATCCACATCTGCGGGACGACGCACCAGATCCACGAGGACCTGGTCGACGTGGGATTCGTCGCGATCACCATCGATCTCGATCAGCAGGCCGATCCCGGGCTGAAGGTCGACCAGCTCGACAAGCTGGTGACGCTCGGCAACCAGCGCGGTGTGGTGGCCATCGGCAACGTGGACGTGACGATCTTCGAGCGGGCGACGAAGCCGGAGATCGAGGCCGAGGTGCGCCGGTGCATCGACACGGTGGGCAAGCGCTCGCGCTTCGTCCTGTCGACCTCGTGCGAGCTGCCGCCGCGGGCGAACCCCGACTGCGTCAAGTGGATGATGGACGCGGCGCGCGACTACGGCCGCTACGACCGTATTCTCTCCACCTGACCGGCCGTCGAGGGTTCCGGGGGAGTGCGGTAGGGTCGACGGACCACGCGGCACGCTCCCGTTTCCCCGTGACGGCTGGGCTCCATCCGGGCGCGCGACGCCCGTCGCGCGCTTGGAGGGAACGGGTCCTTTCGACCCTACCGCACTCCCCCGGAACCCTCGACGGCGGGCAGGCTCGCGACCTGGTCGATGACGCGCACGACGACGGGGGCGGCGCGGTTGCGGAGCGCCACTTCGTGGCGGGGGAAGGCGGCGGCGTCCAGCCCGGCGCGTGTGACGACGTCGTCGGAGATGACCAGCTCGCAGGCATAGTCCTTCGTCGCTTGCTCGAGTCTGGCGGCGACGTGGACGGTGTCGCCCACCGCGGTGAAGTAGGTGCTGTCGCCGTAGCCCATGCGCCCGACGACAGCGTGGCCGACGTGAATGCCGATGCCCAGGCGCAGCGGCTGCGGGAGATCGCCGCCCAGCTCGCGGCTCAGCGAGTCGACGCCCGCGATCATGCCCCGGGCCGCCGCGAGCGCCTGGCGGCACCCGGCCTCGGGTCCGCTCTCGACCCCGAAGAGCGCCATGACGCCGTCGCCGGTGAACTGGTTGGCGATGCCGCCCGCGCGCTCGATCGCCGAGCCCACGGCCTCGAAGTAGCGGTTGAGCAGGTATACCACGTCGTACGGCAGCCGCTTCTCGGCCATCCGGGTGAATCCGCGAAGGTCGGCGAAGACGACGACGATTTCTTGCTCGACGCCCTGTCGCTCCTGGCCGAGGACCGCGGCGAGCGCGTCGCGGGCCGCCAGGAGGGGCACGACCGCCACGCCGTGCGCGGGTCGGAGCTGGCACGCCAGGCGAACGTCGGGTGCCGCGCCGACGCGGCGGAGCACGCGCCGCTCGGCCTCGCTCGGTGGTGGCAGCGCGTCGAGGCCACCGGCGATACGGACACGGCACGTCGAGCAGCGCCCGCGTCCACCGCAGACCGACGCGTGCGGGAGGCCGGCGTGGCGGCTGGCCTCGAGGACGGTAAAGCCGATCGGCACCCTCACGACCCGGCCGCCCGGGTACGTCAGGCTGACCGAGCGCCAGCCGCGCAGGTACGCGGCCCGTGCGCCGCGCACGCCGAGCGTGAGCACGAGCAGCCCGCCGTAGACCGCGACAATGCTCTCGGCGACGCTCGTCATCGCCGCGCGTGTCAAGGCCGTGTCCCTGGGCGTGGCGCTCCGCATCCATCCGGGCGTGCGGGCCAGCTCGGCGACCTCGAGGCCGCCCTGCACGAAGCCAGCCATCGCCAGCACCGGGACCGCCACGGCCATGCCGAGGAACCACACGGCGGCGCGCGGGTACCACGGCCGGAAGCGGAGCCAGAAATGGATGCCCATGCAGCCGTGGATCCAGGCGATGAGCAGCAACACCGCCTGCGCCGCGCCCCGCCACGGAGACGTGACCCAGTATACGAGCAGCACCCGCGCGTAGGAGTCGCTGATGCCGTAGAGCTCGTGGGCGAGGCGATTGCCCACGATGTGGGCGGTCAGGAGCGGTGGAATCGTCAGGCCGAGCACGAGCTGCGCGGCCTCCCACGCCGGCATTCTGAGCGTGCGTCGCCGGCCGAGAGCCCAGAGCCCGAGGAGCGCGTGGGTGATCAGCGCGCCATAGAGGGCGCCGGTGGCAACGGGATTGCGCCACAGCAACAGGAACCATGCGCGTCCGGCCTCCATCGCGTCGAGCGAGACGATGCCGAGCGCGTGGTTCAGAAAATGGGTGGTCAGGTAGGTGAGCAGGATGAGGCCGCAGCCCAGACGGAGGCTGCGGACCGCGGGCGGGTTCACGGGCCTTCTAGATCTGCGGCACGCTCCGCAGCGCCTCCGCGACCTGCGAGGTCGGGTACTCGTAGTCCTGAAGCTGGCCGCCGAGGTAGGCCTCGTACGCGCCCAGATCGAAATGGCCGTGGCCGGAGAGGTTGAAAAGAATCGTCTGACGCTTGCCGTCGCGCTTGCATCGAAGCGCCTCGTCGATCGCGACGCGGACGGCGTGCGCGGACTCGGGCGCCGGGATGATGCCCTCGGTGCGCGCGAACTGCATCGCCGCCTGGAAGGTCGCCAGCTGGGGTACCGCCAGCGCCTCGATCACGCCCTCGTCGTAGAGCTTAGAGACCAGCGGGGCCATGCCGTGATACCGCAGTCCGCCCGCGTGAAGCGGCGCCGGGATGAACGTGTGGCCGAGCGTGTGCATCTTCACCAGCGGCGTCAGACCGACCGTGTCGCCGAAGTCGTAGACGTACTTGCCCTTGGTGAGGCTCGGGCAGGCGGCGGGCTCGACGGCGACGATCCGCATTTTCTTGTTCCTCCCCCTGAGCTTGTCGGCGGCGAAGGGGAACGACAGGCCGGCGAAGTTCGAGCCGCCGCCGGCGCAGCCGATCACGATGTCGGCGGCGGCATCGGCCTTTTCGAGCTGCTTCTTCGCCTCGAGCCCGATGATCGTCTGGTGCATGAGCACGTGGTTCAGCACGCTGCCGAGCGAATACTTCGTGTCGTCACGGGTCGCCGCGTCTTCGACCGCCTCGCTGATCGCGATGCCGAGCGAGCCGGGCGAGCTGGGATCCTGCTCGAGGACCTTCTTGCCGGACTGGGTGTCGGGGCTGGGACTGGCCACGACCTGAGCGCCCCACGTTTCCATCATGATCCGCCGATACGGCTTCTGCTGGTACGAGACCTTGACCATGTACACCTTGCACTGCAGGCCGAAGAGCTGGCAGGCGAGCGCCAGCGCCGAGCCCCACTGTCCGGCGCCGGTCTCGGTCGAGAGGCGGGCGACCTTTTCCTTCTTGTTGTAGTACGCCTGCGCGATCGCCGTGTTGGGCTTGTGACTGCCGGCGGGGCTCACGCCCTCGTACTTGTAGTAGATGCGGGCCGGCGTGCCGAGCGCTTTTTCCAGCCGGCGCGCACGGTAGAGCGGGGACGGCCGCCAGAGACGATAGACCTCACGAATCTCCTCGGGGATTTCGATCCACCGCTCGCGGCTGACCTCTTGCTTGATCAGCTCCATCGGAAAGAGCGGCGCCAGATCTTGAGGACCGATGGGCTGCTTGGTGCCGGGGTGGAGCACGGGCGGCGCCGGCGTCTCGAGGTCGGCCTGGATGTTGTACCACGCCGACGGGATGTCCTTCTCGTCGAGGAGGAACTTCGTGCGGTTCTTGTCGGTCGCCTGGGATGCCATACCCGGCCTCCTTCGGAGCGTCGCTGCGGAGGGACTCCGTGAAAAAGTGCGCTAACCATACGAGAGGGCGGGCGGCGCTGTCAACCGACGCCGGGTGCTACACTGGCGATCGAGGAGGGTCGTGATGACTCGCCCGCTTCGGTTGCCGCGCGCCGACGGGACCGTGGCGCCCTACACCCCGACCGGAAGCCTGCCCGTCACGCCGCCGACCGGCCCCATCCGAAGCCGCGTGGCCTTCGCGGCGGTGCACGTCGTCGCCGATCCGCTCGCCGCGATCAACCCCACGCTCGACGTGGCACTCGACTGGGACGCGACGCTCGCGTACCGGCGCTACCTCTGGTCACTCGGCCTCGCCGTCGCGGAGGCGATGGACACCTCGCAGCGCGGCATGGGGTTCGACTGGGGCACAGCCAGGGAGCTGATCACGCGGACGGTCGCGGAGGCGAAGACGGTGGCCGGTGCGGTGCTCGCGTCGGGCGCGGGGACGGATCACCTCGAGCCCGGGCCGCGCGTGACACCGGCGGACGTCGAGGCGGCGTACGAGGAACAGTGCGCGTGGATCGAGGGCTGCGGCGGCCGCATCATCCTGATGGCGAGCCGCGCGCTCGCCGCATGCGCCAAGGGCCCCGACGATTACGTGAAGGTCTACGGGCGGATCTTGAGCCAGGTGCGCGAGCCGGTGATCATCCACTGGCTCGGCGACATGTTCGATCCGGCACTCGCCGGCTACTGGGGCTCCTCCGACCTCGATCGCGCGGCCGAGACGCTGCTGGCGATCGTCGCCGAGCACGCGTCGAAGATCGACGGCGTCAAGATCTCGCTCCTCGAGCAGCGGCGCGAGGTTGCGATGCGGCGCCGCTTCCCGCGTGGCGTCCGCATGTACACGGGGGACGACTTCGACTATCCGACCACGATCCGCGGCGACGGCGAACGCGCGAGCGACGCGTTGCTCGGGATCTTCGACGTCATCGCGCCGGCGGCGTCCGCCGCGCTGAAGGCGCTCGACGGTGGGGACCTCGCTCGGTACGACGCGATCCTCGGGCCGACGCTGCCGCTGGCGCGGCACCTCTTCGGGGCGCCCACGCGCTTCTACAAGACGGGCGTCGTGTTCGCGGCGTACCTGAACGGCCACCAGTCGCACTTCCGTCTGGTCGGTGGCCTCGAGAGCGCGCGCTCCGTCGTGCACCTGGCCGAGGAGTTCGTGCTGATGGACCGGGCGGGGCTGCTGCGAGATCCGGATCTCGCGGCCGAGCGGATGCGCCGCGTCCTCGCCCTCGCCGGCGTGGACTAGCGGGGCGCGCGCGGGCCGCGCGACGACGGTGCTAGGACCTTACCGCTGCCCATCCGAATGTCTCGAGGTCCGTCGTCGAGACGCGCACACGCCGTTCGGCCCGTCGCTTCTCGACCGTGACCGCGCGCGGATCGTGACGTCGATCTCCGCGCCGCCGGTCGAGGATCACGTCCACCGTCTCATTGCCGAAGACGTGTTTGACGTACGCGTAGCGTCCAGGTTCTGTGCGCGAAACGATGAGGAGCATACGGGACATGACCCGGCTCCAGACTGACGCGGCCCGGCCGTCGCGGCTGATGCGTCAAGCAGAGCGACGGCGCGGCTGCGCCGAAAGCTGTGAGTGTACCCTGTCCTTGCGCCGCATATTGACCTCAGTTTAGGGACCGTTCGGCATTCCGGAAATTGGGTATTCCCTGCAAATACACAGGGGAAACACCTGAACAGAACTGCCGGGAAGAGGCGTCAGGACGCGATCGGTCAGAGCACGTGGAGCCAGGGACGGGCAGCGAGCGCGCCGGGCTTCCAGAAGCCTGTTCCGGCAAACCATCGGAGGGCCTCGTCCGCATCCGGTGTCTTCACGATCGCCAGCGTACCGCCCCCCTCGAAGAATCCACCGAATGCGACGCGGCCTGCCCCCCGCATCTCGATGAGCGCGAATTGGGCCATGTCATGCTCGACGGTCGGACCCTCGACGAGCGTGACTCGCCGGGACCCGTCGAGCACGATGGGCACCATCTCCCACGGCTCGACGAACTGGCTGAAGCTGCGCGGCTCGTAGCGGGTCCACACGCCGCCGGTCCAGTACGGGTCTTCCTCGATCGCGTGCTGAAGCTGGCCGGGCTGCTGAAGACGATAGAAGAGGTCCGCGGTCGTGCCGTCGGCCGAGGGCCCGCCGCCGATGAGGATGCCGTTCGCTCGCAGTCCCTGCAGGCGCTCGAGGTGGGCGCGCCGGTAGGCTTCGCGACGAGTCAGATAGTCCGCGGCCGCGGCAACGGCGACGTGAAAGACGATCACGCGTGTTCCTCCCGTCGAGAGGGGGGCGATGCCCCCCTCCCGACTTCCCCGTGTTACTGTGTCACGAGATGGAGCTTTTCGAGCGATTCCGCTCGGGCTATCCGTTCCCGCTCGATGACTTCCAGGTCGAAGCCATTCGCGCCATCGAGGCTGGCCAGTCGGTCATCGTCTCGGCGCCGACGGGAGCCGGCAAGACCCTCGTCGCCGAATTCGCCATCCACGCCGCCCTCGCCGCCGGCCGCCGTCTAGCGTACACGACCCCGCTCAAGGCGCTCTCCAACCAGAAGTTCGCCGATTTCACCCGCGCGTTCGGCGCGGACGCGGTCGGGATCCTCACCGGCGACGTCAAGGTGAATCCGCACGCCCCCATCCTCGTCATGACCACGGAGATCCTCCGGAATGCGCTCTACGGGAGCGGCCTCGACGATCTCGGCTACATCGTGCTCGACGAGTGCCACTACATGGGCGACGAGGGACGCGGCACCGTGTGGGAGGAGATCATCGTCAGCGCTCCGAGCGACGTCGTGCTCGTCGGGCTCTCGGCGACCGTCGCCAACGTCAAGGAGATCGCCGATTGGATCTCGATCGTCCATCGGCCGATCGTCCCGATCTACCACCCGCATCGACCGGTGCCGCTCGCGTACGTCATCGCGGACCTGGCCGGCGAGATCCACGAGCTCGCCGGGGTCCGCACCGGGCGTGCACGGGTGGTCGGCGACGAGTCGCGCGGTCCGGACGCCCGGGGCCGGTGGTACACGCGACGCGTGGTGCATCCGACGGTCCTGATCGATGCGCTCGCCGCGCGGGGATGGCTGCCGGCCATCTACTTCATCTTCAGCCGGGTCGGATGCGAGCGGGCAATGCAGGACGTCCTCACCGAAGGGAAGGGCCTGCTCGGAGCCCCGCAGCAGCGGGAAGTGGACACGGCGATCGGCGAGATGCTCCGCGAGAGCCCGACCGTCGCCGAGTCCACGCTCAACCAGAGTGTGTTCGAGGCGCTGCGCCTCGGTATCGGGCTCCACCACGCCGGGATCCTGCCGAGCCTCAAGCGGCTCATCGAGCTGCTCTTCGAGCGCGGGCTCTGCAAGGTCGTCTTCGCGACGGAGACGATGTCGCTCGGCATCCACATGCCGGCCCGGTCGGTCGTCCTGCAGGGCCTGACCAAGCGGACGGACCGTGGGTTTCGCTCCCTTTCGCACAACGAGCTGACTCAGATGGCGGGCCGGGCGGGGCGTCGCGGGATCGATCCCGAAGGCACGTGCGTCGTCGCCCTCGATGCCCGCGACGGACTCGAGGACATTCTCCGGGTGATCGACGGCTCGCCCGAGCCGATCGAGAGTCAGTTCAAGCTCGGGTACGGCTCGGTGGCGCTCCTCCTCTCGACCGGCGCGTCCTCGGAAGTCCTGCGCCGGCGTATCGAGTCGTCGTTCGGCCAGTATCAGAACCTCAAGCGCATTCGCGAGACGGAGGCGGATGTCCACGCGCTCGAGGCCTCGCTCGAGAAGTTGCGAGGCTACGCCGCACCCTGCGGCGACTTCCAGCGCATCGGACGCTACCGGCGAGCTCGCCAGGAAGTCGAGGCACGGCGTCAGGCGCTGGGCCGAGGGCGGCGCGGAGAGCGCACCGTCGCGGAAGCGGAGCCCGGGCGCCTGATCCTGGTCCGGCGCAGCGGGGCGCCGACCCTGGCGATGGTGCTCGGCGTCCACTCGATCCGCGGCCACCGCGTGCTCGTCGATGCCCTGCTGCCGCACGGAGTCACCGTGCGGGTGAAGAGCGGCGTCATCAAGCGGATCTTCTGGGCGACCCCCCCGCTTCCCGTGCCGCACGACCGCACGCGCGACAAGCGCGAGCACGGGTCCGGAGGGCGCCAGAGCGCGCCCGAGAGGCGCGAGCACGCGCCCGAGAGCCGTGGGCTTCGCCATCTGACCGCCGAGCTCGAGCGTCTGTCGGTCGCCGAGCTGGTCGACCGCGAGCGCGCCCAGGGGCCCGAGGCAACGCTCGCCGCGATCGAGTGTCATCGCTGTCCGTGGGGCGCTACCGCCCGCTGCGATCGGGAGTGGCGGGAGCTCGAGACCGCTACCGAACGGCTCGGCGTACGGCGGCGGCAGCTGGAGCATCTGCGTAGCGCCTACTGGCAGGAGTTCCTGCGCGTGGTCGAGGTCCTGGAGCAATTCGGGGCGGTGCGCGAGCGGAAGCTCGAGTCGAAGGGGCGGCTCATCGCCGGCCTCCGCCACGACAACGAGCTGCTCGTCGCCGAGATCGTGGCCCACGGCGCGTTCAACGATGTCTCCGGAGCCGAGGCGGCGGCGATCTGCTCGGCGCTGCTCGAGGAGGCGCGGTCGGGCGACCCTGGCACCGCGCGCGTATTTCTCAGGAAGCGGCCAAAGCTCAAGAAGAAGCTCGAGCAGCTCATGCGTGTCGCCGACACCGTGCACGAGGCCCAGCGGGCGCGCCATCTGCGCGTGCCGGTGAGTGTCCAGGCCGGGTTCATGCCCGCGGTCTTTCGCTGGGCATCCGGCGAGGACGACTGGAGCGGGATCATCGAGGAGTCGTTCGGCGGCTACGAGGGCGACCTGATCCGGGCCATGCGCCGGCTGATCGACCTGCTCCGTCAGCTGGCGGATAGCGACGAGGTGCCTGCCGAGACGCGCCGCCTGCTGACCCACGTCGCCCGGACGATCGATCGTGGCATCGTTCTGGAGTCCGCCCTGATATGATCCAGAGCGTGAAGCGGATCATCCTGGTGGCCGGCGTGCTGATCCTGACCGCATGCGCGGCGTACCGCGTCAAGGAGCAGCGGACGACCCAGGGACCAATGGCCGAGGATGTGTTTATCAACACCGTCATCATGGCCAACGGACGCGAGCCGAACTTCGACGAACGACGTCACTGGAACAACCAGATCGACCTCAAGATTTCGCAGTACCTGCACCGCAATCAGGACAGCGCCAATTCCCTCGACGTGTCGACGTTCCGCTTCGTCCGCCAGGTCTCCGTCGGCCAGACCGCCGAACAAGTGCTGATTCTCCTCGGGCCGCCGACCGCGAAGACCACCGACGAGGCCGAGATGGAGAAGCTCGCGCGCAAGTACTGGCCGTCGATCAAAGGCAACGCCACCGAGGCGTGGGTGTATCCGGCCGGCTGGAACCTCTACTTCAAGGACGCGACGGTGGTCGACATCACACAGTACCTCGTGCCCTGACGGGTGGACCCGATGGCAGACGTGAGCCTGACCGCCGCGTTCTCGACGGTTCCCGCGTCGGAGGCCGAGGAGATCAAGCGGGTCATCGTCGAGACCGTCCAGCAGCTCGCGCAGGACGACGGCGCCTTCAAGAAGGCGAAGATCGTCTTCACGGAATCGGATGAGCGATGCGGCCTCACGGCGGAGCTCGACGGCGTGAAGCGCGAAGGGGTTCCGCTCCAGCTCGACATCGACCAGCTCGAAGACGCGAAGACCTCGGCGGGCGCGCGCGCCCAGCTCAAAGAAGCGCTCCGGCTCTACTTCCGGCGCGTCCTTGGAAAGTAACGACGGGGGCGTCCTCCTGTTCGCCTGGCGGGGCTGTCTGTTCCGCGTGCCCGACGCGGTCCAGCCGCCGAAAACCGGATCGCTCTTCTTGTGCCGACACCTCGACGTACGCTCGGGGGAACGAATGCTCGAGATCGGTGGCGGGCTCGGTCTGGCCGCCGTGCTCGCGGCCAAGGCGGGCGCGGACGTCGTCGCGACCGACATCAATCCCGAGGCCGTCGAGGTGATTCGCGCGAACGCGATCCTCAACGGCGTGGCCGTGGACGCGCGGCTCGGGGACTGCTACGCGCCGGTGAGGGGCGAGCGGTTCGACCTCGTCTGCACGAACGCCCCGCAGATGCCCACGCCGCCGGACCGCGCCCGCCGGGACGCCGTCGCGGCAGCCGACAACGGGGGTGTCGACGGCTGGGAGACTCTCGATCGCGTGATCGGGGGCGCCCGCCAGCACCTCCGTCCGGGCGGCCGGCTGATCATCACCATCTTCGCGTTCCTCGGACGGAAGACCGCGTTCGCGAAGCTCGAGGCGGCGGGGTTCATGCCGACGATCGTCGCCAGCGAGGTCCAGTCGTTCCCGAGGATCGGGTTCGAGCGGCTCGACCACATCCGCTCGTTCGATGTGGAAGCCTCGCTGCCCGCCGGCATTCCCGCGACCGTCGAGCGGCTCGTGATCCAGGGCACCGCGCCGGAGTGATGGCCCCATGACGCGGCGACTCATCGTCAACGCCGACGACTTCGGCCTGACGCCGGGAGTCAGCGCCGGAATTCTCGCCGCGCATCGCCACGGGATCGTCAGCAGCACGACCGTCCTCGCCACCGCGGCGATCGACGCGGAGTCGCTGAGCGCGCTCCGCGACTCCGGCCTCGGCGTCGGGCTCCACGTGAACCTCACGCTCGGCCGTCCCCTCTCGGGGGCGCGCTCGCTCGTGGACGGCGCCGGGCGGTTCGTCCGTGACCCGCGCCACGCCGCGGCGCGGGCGGACGCGAAGGACGTCGAGCGTGAAGTGACGGCGCAGATCGAGAAGTTTACATCCTTGCTGCGGCGCCCGCCCACCCACCTCGATACCCACCATCACGTCGGGCTGCTGGCGCCGGTCGCCCCCGTGGTGCTCGACGCGGCGCGCCGCCTCGGCGTGCCCGTCAGGAGCCAGGACGAATGGGCCCGCGCCCGTGCAGTGACGGCCGGTCTCCGGACTGCCGACCATTTCTTCGGTGAGTCGGGCCCGGGCCCCTACTGGTCGCTCGCCAGAACCGTCGCGGCGCTCCGGGCCTTGCCGCTCGGCGTCTCCGAGTTCATGTCGCACCCGGGTTGGTGCGACGACGCGCTCGCGTACAGCCGTTACGGGCGACAGCGCGAGACCGAGATGGTCGGCCTCGGAACTCCGGCCGCGCGCGCGGCAGCCGCGAGCCTCGGCATCAGGCTCTGCCACTTCGGCGACCTCTAGGGCTGGGCCGACTGGTTTGACTCGGCACAGGCGATGATGGCGGCGATCGTCGGCGTGGACGTCGGTGGCACCACGACGGCGGCCGGCGTGGTCACCTCCGACGGCGACGTGCTCGCGGACGAAAGCGCGCCCACGCGCGGCACGGCGCCGGGCGGCCTGCTCGGCACGATCGTCGCGCTCATCGGCAGGGTCCGCGACGAGGCAGGGCGTCGCCCGGGGTCGATCGACGCCATCGGGGTCGGGGTGCCCGGGCCCGTCGATGCCGCCCGCGGCCGCATCGGCGAGCCCGTGACGCATGTTCCCGAGCTCGCCGGGCGGGATCTGGCCTCGGAGCTCGGGTCGCGCTTCGGCCTCCCCGCGTTCGTGGACAACGACGTCAACGCGCTTGCGCTGGGCGAGTGGATGTTCGGCGCCGGCCGGGGCTACCGGTCTCTCGTGGTGCTGGCGGCCGGGACGGGATTCGGCGCGGGCATCGTTCTCGACGGCCGGCTCGTCCGTGGCGCCTCAGGGTTCGGCGGCGAGCTCGGCCATGCGCCCGTCCGGTTCGATGGCCCGAGGTGCTGGTGCGGCGGCCGCGGATGCCTGGCGCTCTACGCGAGCGGGCGGGGGATCGTGGATTCGGCGCGCGCTCGGGTCGCGGGCCACCCGCAGGCGCCCTTGCTGGAGGCCGCTCGGGGTGACCCGATGATGATCACGGCGTCGGACGTCTTCCGCGCCGCGGCCGGAGGCGATGCCGTCGCCGCATCGGTCGTGGACGAGGCCTGCCAGGCCCTCGGCGCGATGATCGGAACCGTCGTGAACGGATTGAACCCGGAGGTCGTCGTCATCACCGGCGGGGTCGCAGGGTCCCTAGCGCCGCTCCTGGCGAAGATCCTCCGCGCGGCTGGAGAGTACGCGTTCGCGCGCGCGCTGGCTTCCGCGCGCATCACGATCGTTCCCGGGGACAAGCGGGTCAGCGTGCGCGGCGCCGCCGCGCTCGCGATGTACGAGCGAGATGTGAGGAGGAAAGGGGCAAGTGCATGAAAGCCATCACGTTTCACGGTGTGAGGGACGTACGAACGCAGGACGTCGTCGATCCCAAAGTCGTCGACCCGACTGCCGTCGTCTTACGCATCACCATGAGCGCGGTTTGCGGCTCGGACCTCCACCAGTATCACGGTCGCGGCGGCGCGCTCGTCCAGACCGGGGCCATCATGGGCCGGCTCAGGCCCTGAGTCAGGAGGGCTGCGGGTCGTTCTTCAGGAGCTCGTCGAGGATCCGCGGCAGGCGCGTCACCGCCGACTCGCCGTGGATCTGCGCGACCATCTCACCCTTCCGATCGATCACGACCGTGTACGGCGAGCCCTTGAAGCCGAAGGGATTGCCGATCGTCAGCTTCGTGTCGAGCGCGACGGGATAGGTGACCTTGTACTTTCGCACGAAGGCCCGCGTGTCCCTGGCGGTGTCCTGGACGTGGAACGCCAGCACCTCGACCCCGCGCGCCTTGTAGCGATCGTAGACGCGGGCGAGCCCTGGGGCTTCCTTCGCGCACGGCTTGCAATAGGACGCCTGGAAGCGCAGCACGAGGATCGTCTTGCCCACGAGATCGTGGGAATCGAGCGAGGTCTTTCCGTCGAGGAGCTTCACCTTGAAGCCTGGCGCTGCGGGCGCCGCTTCGCCATGGACCGCGAGGGCGAGCAGCACGACGAGGGTGAGCAAGCGGCCGGCCACGCCACTATAGTACCCGTATCGGTCGACACTCGACCACCGAGTATACTGTCGGGGTGAACGATCTCGAGCGTGAGCTCCGCAAGGGAATCCGCGGAGACGTCCGCTTCGATCCAGGATCTCGCCTCCTCTACTCGACCGACGCCTCCATGTACCAGGTCGAACCCGTGGGCGTCGTCATCCCGCGCGACGCCGACGACGTCCAGGCCGCGCTCGAGGTCGCCGCCAGGCTCGGGGTCGCGGTCCTGCCGCGCGGCGGCGGCACGTCGCTCACGGGCCAGACGGTGAACGACGCGCTGGTGCTCGACTTCTCGCGGTACATGGACCGCGTGCTCGAGGTGAACGGCGACGAGCTGTGGGCTCGGGTGCAGCCGGGTCTCGTCCAGGACAACCTGAACCACCACGTACGCCCGCTGGGCCTTCTCTTTGGTCCGGACACCTCGACGTCCAACCGCGCGACGCTGGGGGGCATGCTCGGCAATAACTCGGGCGGCTCGCACTCCATCGCCTACGGCCTCACCGTCGAGCACGTCATCGAGCTGACGACCCTTCTCCCCGACGGCTCGCGCGTCGTCTTCGGGGAGGTCACGCCCGACGAGTTCGCCGCAAAGTGCCGAGCGCCCGGCCTCGAGGGCCAGATCTACCGCGAGATCGCGCGGATCCGCGAGACGTACGGCGACGAGATCCGTGCCCGGTATCCGGCGCACTGGCGCCGGGTGTCGGGCTATAACCTGAACGAGCTCGTGGGTGTTGAAGCGGGGAGTGTTGTAGCGGGGTCCATTGTAGCGGGGTCCGTGAGGCCGGCTTGGACCGGGGGTGGCCCGACACAGGCGCGGCCTGGCTCCGACACGCCCGGTCGCCCCGGGCAGGCGCGGCCTGGCTCCGACATGCCCGGTCGCCCCGGGCAGGCGCGGCCTGGC
>Ga0209056_10000085_pt1 | contig 96110 bp, 89 predicted proteins | sample GraSoiAngelo_114_FD_185876 | JGI IMG/M metagenome (GOLD analysis project Ga0209056, IMG submission 185876) | Grasslands soil microbial communities from the Angelo Coastal Reserve, California, USA - 14_0903_13_40cm (SPAdes) (version 2) | ecosystem: Environmental > Terrestrial > Soil > Grasslands... | reverse complement strand
GCCGAGGCGAGTCTGTGATCGGCGTGGTCGTGCGAGCCGCAGGCCGTCCGACGGCCGAGGCGAGTCTGTGATCGGCGTGGTCGTGCGAGCCGCAGGCCGTCCGACGGCCGAGGCGAGTCTGTGATCGGCGTGGTCGTGCGAGCCGCAGGCCGTCCGACGGCCGAGGCGAGTCTGTGATCGCATCTGTGTACCGCGGAGACGGCAAGCTCGTCGCCGAGGAATGGCCCCGGCCGACGATCGGCGCCGGCGAGGTGCTGTTGCGCGTCCTGGGCTGCGGGCTCTGCGGCTCTGACATCGCGAAGATCGTGGACCCGTCGACGCCGGCGCCGCTCGTGCTCGGCCACGAGGTCGTCGGCGAGATCGTCACGCTTGGCCCGGGCGTGACGGACTGCGCGATCGGCGACCGCGTCGTTGCCGCCCACCACGTCCCCTGCGGCGACTGTCACTATTGCCGACGAGGGAGCGAATCGATGTGTCACGCCTTCAAGGCGTCGAACCTCGACCCCGGTGGCTTCGCGGAGTACGTGCGAGTGCCCGCGCCAAACGTCCGTCACGCGCTGTTCCGGGTGCCCCGCCACGTGACCGACGAGGCGGCGTCGTTCGTGGAGCCCCTCGCGTGCTGTCTGCGCTCGGTACGGCGCGCGCGCGTCGCGCCCGGCGACACGGTCGTCGTCGTCGGCCTCGGCTCGATCGGCTGTCTCTTCGTCCAGCTCCTCCGGCGCGCGGGAGCCGTGGTGGTCGGCTGCGACCCGATCGCCGCGCGCGCCGAGCTCGCCCGACGCCTGGGCGCGGCCGCCGCGGGGCCCGCCTCCACGGCCGCGGCCGCGCAGCGCGAGCTCTCTGGCGGACGTGGCGCCGACCAGGTCATCGTCACCGGCGGCGGGACGGACGTACTGCCGTGGGCGGTGGAGAGCCTCCGCGACGGCGGGACGGTCCACTACTTCGCCAGCGGCGGCGACACGCTCCCGCTCCGGCTCGAAACGCTTTACCACCGGGAGCTCACCCTGACCGCCACGTACTCGTCGTCGCCCTCTGACCTCGCCGAGGCCTTTCGGCTGATCGTCGCGGGCGAGGTGTCCGTGGACCGGCTCGTCACCCATCGCGTGACGCTTCCCGGGCTCCACCGCGGCGTGGATTTGATGCGACGGCGCGAGGCGCTCAAGGTGTACGTGACGCCATGAGGGCGATGGTATTCCACGGGCCTGGCGACCTGCGTGCGGAAGAATTGCCCGTGCCCCGGCCGGAGAGCGGCGAGCTGGTGCTCCGGATCGACGCGGCGCTCACCTGCGGTACGGACGTCAAGACGCTCCGTCGCGGCCACCCGGTCATGATCCCGAAAGTTCCCACGGTGTTCGGCCACGAGTTCGCGGGCACGGTCACGGCGATCGGCGCTGGCGTCCGTGGCGTCCGCGAGGGCGACCGCGTCGTCGCCGCCAACTCGGCGCCGTGCGGCGCGTGCCGTCCCTGCCTCGCGGGCCGCTCGAACCTCTGCGAGGACCTGCTGTTCGTCAACGGCGCGTACGGTGAGTTCATCGCCCTCCCGCCGCGGCTGGTGGCGAAGAACGTCGTGCCGCTCGGGCCCACGCTCCCGGCCGTGCGCGCGGCGTTCGCAGAGCCCTTGGCCTGTGCGCTCCTCGGCATCGACCGGGCGCGGGTGGAGTCGGGTCAGACCGTGGTCGTCTTCGGCGCGGGCCCGCTCGGCTGCCTCCTCGGGATGGTGGCGGCGGCGCGGAAGGCCCGCGTCATCATGGTCGGGAAGTCCGGCTGGCGGTTCGCGCGGGTACGGGGGCTCCGAATCGGCGAGTGCCTCGACGCGACGCAGACCGAGGACGTCGTGGCTCTGATCCGCACCGCCACCGGCGGCCCGGGCGCCGACGTCGCGATCGACGCGACGGGCCGTCCCGAGGTGTGGGAGCAGGCGATCGACGTCACTGGCCGGGGCGGCAGCGTGGTATTCTTCGGTGGCTGTGCACCCGGAACCTCGATCCGCCTGGATACCCGGCGGGCGCATTACGAGGAGCTCACGCTGCTCGGCGCGTTCCACCACACGCCCGAGCTGATCCGGCGGGCCGTGGACCTGATGGAGTCCGGCGCGCTGGTACCGGACGACCTCATCACGCATCGGATGCGTCTGGACGCGGTCCGGCAGGCGCTCGACTTGATGGCCAGAGGGGACGCGTTGAAAGTGTTGATCGAACCGTGAGGGCACGCTCGCTCCGGCTCGCCGGGTGAAGGAGATCGACTCGAGCTTCTCGTTCCTCGTGTGGGGTGGCGTGGGCGCGTCCGTTTTCCTCACCGACGCGACCGCGGTCTACGCCGGCTACCGCCTGGAGCACGACTCCAACGGGGACACGTCCAGACCGAACCGCGGCGGGGAAGCTCATGTGGCCGTAGCCGGAGTGTCGTACTATTCCAGGTGAGGCGGGGGCACGCATGAGGTCGACCATCTCCGAGATCCTGCTGGCGGGGCCGCGCGGCTTCTGCGCCGGCGTGGAGCGGGCCATCGATATCGTCGAGCTGGCGCTGCGCGTGTGCCAGCCGCCGGTCTACGTCCGCAAAGAGATCGTCCATAACCGCCACGTCGTCGAAGAGCTCCGCGCCAAGGGCGCCATCTTCGTGGACGAGCTGGACGAGGTGCCGGACGACGCGACCGTGATCTTCAGCGCGCACGGGATCTCGCCGGAGGTGCGCCAGGAGGCGGTGCAGCGGGGCCTCCGGGTTATCGATGCGACGTGCCCGCTCGTGACCAAGGTGCACCTCGAGGCGATCCGCTACGCGCGCGAGAACTACTCGATCGTTCTCATCGGCCACCAGGACCACGACGAGGTGATCGGGACGCTCGGCGAGGCGCCGGACCGCATCTTCGTCATCGCGAGCGCCGAGGGGGCCGAGAAGCTCGAGGTGCCCGATCCGAACAAGATCGCATACCTGACCCAGACGACGCTTTCGGTCGACGACACGCGCGACGTCATCGACGCCCTCCGGCGCAAGTTCCCGAAGATCCACGGGCCCTCGCGCGACGACATCTGCTACGCGACACAGAATCGCCAGGCGGCGGTGAAGCGGCTCGCGAGCGACGTGGACGTGCTGCTGGTGATCGGCGCGGCGAACAGCTCGAACGCGAACCGCCTCGTGGAGGTCGCCCAGACGGCGGGCACGCGCGCCTATCTGATCAACGACGTGGGTGACATCCGCCCGGAGTGGCTCGAGGGGGTCCGGCGCGTCGGCGTCACGGCCGGCGCCTCGACGCCCGAGGTCCTCGTGACGGAGACCGTCGAGGCGCTCCGCCGCCGAGACGTCGCCGTGCGCGAGGTCCACGTGGTCGAGGAGGACGTGCGGTTCGCGCTGCCGCCCGAGCTCGACAAGATCGCGCGCGAGCGTGGGACCCCGCTGCCCACACGGCCCGCGGCGCGTCAGTCCCTGTAGCGGTCGTTCCCCGGTCGTTCTCCTCGGGGGGCTGGTGAGCCATGCGACTGGTGACCTACCGGAAGGGATCCGCGAACCCGCGCGTTGGCGCGCTCACCGCCGACGCGGTCCTCGACCTCGGTGCGCTGGCCGTTGACCTCGCCCGCGAGCGCGGCCTCGCGCGGCCCGCGCCGGGCGGGCGGTTCGGGACGATGCTCGAGCTGATCGCCGGGGGCGACGATGCGCGCTCCCGCGCGCGCGAGGCGCTCGAGCACGGGCTCGCGGTATGGAAGCGCGAGGGCGTCGACGGCCTCGCCGCCAAGAAGCTCGGGGCGCCCGCGGCGAAGATCCGTCTCGAGGCGCCGATTCCGCGGCCGCCGCGCAACGTCTTCTGCCTCGGGCGGAACTATATGGAGCACGCCGCCGAGCGCGGCGCCGAGGCGCCCGCCCATCCCGTGTACTTTACGAAGGCGCCGGAGTGCGTGCTGGCCCCCGGCGGGAAGATCGTCCACCATCCGGTGACGCAGGAGCTGGACTACGAGGTCGAGCTGGCGGTCGTCATTGGCGCGGCCGGCCTCGACATCCCGCGCGCGGGGGCCCTCGGCCACGTCTTCGGCTACACGATCGTCAACGACGTGACGGCGCGCGACCTTCAGAAGCGCCACGGTCAGTGGTTCAAGGGCAAGTCGCTCGACACCTTCTGCCCGATGGGACCCGTGCTCGTGACCGCGGACGAGATTCCCGACCCGCAAACGCTCGCCCTCACGCTGCGCGTGAACAACGAGACCCGCCAGTCGAGCCACACCTCGAAGATGATCTTCCCCGTGGACGAGTGCATCGCGGTGCTCTCGCAGGGCTTCACGCTCTTGCCCGGAGACGTCATCGCCACCGGCACGCCCGAGGGCGTCGGCGCCGCGCTCGGCAAGTTCCTCAAGGCCGGCGATGGGGTCGAGGCCGAGATCGAGAAGATCGGCGTCCTCGCCAACTGGGTCATCGCGCCCTGATCAGTCAGCCGAGCAAATCCTCGACGGTGACTGTCAGATCGGCGAAGGCGACGGGCGCGACCCGTTGCCCGCGCTCGAACGTCACCACTTGCTGGTACGCGTCGGCCGTCGGCACGCGGTAGACCTCCACACGGTCTGCCGTCAGATCCAGGATCCAGGCCTCGGGGATGGCGGCGCGCGCGTAGAGCGGCATCCTCACCCGGCGGTCTACGGTCAGACTCGAGTCTGCCACCTCGATGAGGAGCAGGACGTCGGCCGCCACCGGGTGCGCCGCCGTGTAAAAGTCCGCGCGCGGACGCAGCAGCGCCACATCTGGCTGGGGCTCGGAGTCCTCTTCCGGGAGCTCGATGGGGTTCTGGATCTGGACAACGGCGCGCTCGCCCAGCCGCGACGTCCAGAGACGGTTGAGACGGTTCACCGTGCCGGCGTGGCGCGAGCCGATCGGCTCGCGCACGACGATCTCCCCGGCGATCAGCTCGACCGGCTCGTCCTCGGAGAGGATTCCGGCCTCGCCGATCCGGTGGTACTGGTCGATGGTGAACCGATGACGCTTGACGGCGCCGGCCATCGTGCCTCTCCGCTCAGCCGAGGATGTCCGCGACTTCGAGGGTGACGTCCGGAAAGGTCTCGGGCGCGACTGTCTCACCGCGTGGGACCCGCCGGCGCTCGCGATAACGCCCGCCCACGAGGTCGCGGCAGACCTCGACACACTCGCCATCCAGGTCGACGATCCACGCTTCCGGCACACCCGCCGCGGCGTAGCGCGGCAGCTTGATCGCGCGGTCCCGATGGTGCGAGGAATCCGCAACCTCCACGACGAGCAGCGCGTGGGCCGGCGTCGGGACGTCCTTGCCGTAGCGTGCGAGCGGAGGTCGTAGCAGGACGAGATCGGGCTCGGGCTCCGACCACCGATTCAGCCGTAGCGCGTTCTGCGAAGACACCAGCGCGCGGCCGTCCAGGCGGCGAACGAAGGCCTCGGTGAGGAAGATCACACAGCGGATGTGGCGGGCGCCGATGGGCGTCATCTCGAGGATCTGGCCGTCGATGAGCTCTACGCGCTCCCCCGGGGCCAGGATCCGGACCTCGGCCATCCGGTGGTACTCGTCGACGGTGAACCGGCGCCGCTTGAGCGTCACGGCCATGTCCATATTGAAGGCGGGCTGCGAAGCCCTGTCAACGCCGCAATTGCGATACACTGCGTTCGATCTCGAAGGAAGGCTCATGAGCTTCGTCAGCCACGTCGAGTGCACGGTCTGCGGTCACCGCCACGACCCGAAGCGGCCGCTGACCGTGTGTGAGGCGTGCGGGCAGATGCTCGCGGCGCGCTATGACCTCGAGCGCGTGAAGGCGAGCGTGAGCAAGGACGCGCTCCGGCAACGCCCCCCCGGGATGTACCGCTTCCGCGAGCTCACGCCGCTCGACGCGGGGGAGGTCCCGGTGACGCTTGGCGAGGGGGGGACGCCCCTGCTCGCGCTCCCGCGATTGGCGGCCCACCTCGGGATGCGCAGGCTCTGGGCCAAGGACGAGGGCCAGAACCCCACGGGCTCCTTCAAGGCGCGCGGCCTCTCCATGGCGATCACGCGCGCGCGGACGCTCGGCGCGCGGGGCTTCGTCATCCCCTCGGCGGGGAACGCGGGCGGCGCGGCGGCCGTGTACGGGGCGCGCGCGGGGCTCCCCGTGGCGGTCATCGTCCCGCGGGGGACGCCGCCCGCCGCAATCGCCGAGGCGCAGATCGCCGGCGCCCACGTCTTCACCCTCGAGGGCTCGATCCTGACCGCGGGGAGGGTCGCCGCGAAGGTCGCGCCCGAGCTCGGCTGGTTCGACCTGTCGACGCTCAAGGAGCCGTACCGCCTCGAGGGTAAGAAGACGATCGGTCTCGAGCTCGCCGCCGACCTCGACTGGCGGATGCCCGACGTCCTCCTCTATCCGACGGGCGGCGGCACCGGGCTCCTCGGGATCCCGAAGGGCTACGAGGAGCTCCGCGCGATGGGCTGGCTCGCGGGCGCGCTCCCGCGGGTCTTCGCGGTGCAGGCCGACGGCTGCGCCCCCGTGGTGAAGGCCTTCCAGGAGGGTGCCCCGACGACGACCGCCTGGGAGGATCCGACGACCCACGCCGCGGGACTCCGTGTGCCGTCCCCATTCGCCGGGCGCCAGATGCTGCGGGTGCTCCGTGAGACGGGCGGCGGTGCGGTCGCGGTGAGCGAGACGGCCATCCAGGATGCGCAGCGACTCGTTGCGCGGCTCGAGGGGATCTGGACGGCGCCCGAGTCCGCCGCCCTCGTCGCGGCGCTCCGCGTGCTGAAGGGGCGGGGGGACGTGGTCCGCGACACCGAGGTCACGATGATCTTCACGGGCGCCGGCCTCAAGTACGAGCCGCCGCCGCTCCCCTCACCGGTGGACCTGGCCGGCAGCGAGGAGGAGCTCCTGGCGCAGGTGAGGCGCGTCATCCGCCCGTAGAGGCCTGTGGTAGGATTGCCGCACCGCGGAAGGCCCGCCGGGAGGTAGCGGTCAATGGCGATCGAGATCGGGAAGGTCCGCAACGTCGGCGTCGTCGGGCACGGCGGCGTCGGCAAGACGTCCCTGGTCGAAGCCCTGCTCTTCACCGCCGGCGCGGTGACGCGCCTCGGCAAGGTGGACGACGGCTCGACGACCACCGACTTCGACCCGGATGAAATAAAGAGAAAAATCTCGATCAATACAGCGGTTGCCTATTGTGATTGGAAGGGACATCGGATCACCTTCGTCGATACGCCCGGATACGGCGATTTTATAGCGGACGCGCGCGCCGGGCTGCGGGTGGTCGAAGCCGCGGTCGTCGTCGTGGACGCCGTCGCCGGTGTTCAGGTGCAGACGGAGAAGGTCTGGAAGTTCGCGACCGAATACGGCCTGCCGCGCGCGGTCGTCGTCAACCGTCTCGACCGCGAGCGCGCCGACTTCTACCGGACGGTCGAGTCGCTCGCGCGTCGCCTCAAGGGGCGCCTCGTCGCGCTCCAGATCCCGCTCGGCGAGGAGTCGGGCTTTCGCGGCTACATCGACCTCGTGAAGCTCCGCGCCGTGACGTACGCGAACGGCAAGCCGAGCGAGGGCGAGGCCCCCGGCGACCTCTCCGAACGGGTCAAGGAGTACCGCGAGAAGCTCGTCGAGGCCGCCGCCGAGACGGACGACGACCTGCTCAACCGCTACCTCGAGGAAGGATCGCTCGGCGAGCCCGAGATGCTCCGAGCGCTGCGTGCCGGCATCGCCGCGGGCAAGCTCGTGCCGGTCCTCTGCGCGTCCGCCTCCCGCAATCTGGGATCCCACGCGCTCCTCGACCTCGTCGTCGACTCCCTGCCGTCGCCCGCCGACCGCGGTGAGGTGGCCGGGACCGACCTCAAGACGAAGCAGCCGGGGACGCGACCGCCCGATCCCAAGGCGCCCGTGACCGCGCTGGTGTTCAAGACGCTCTCCGACCCCCACATCGGCAAGCTCTCGCTCTTCCGCGTCTATGGCGGGACCCTCAGGTCCGACTCGACCCTCCTCAACGCCTCGCGCGGCGTCAGGGAGCGCATGGGACACGTCTCGTGGCTCATGGGGAAGACGCAGAAGAACGTCGAGGCGCTCGGGCCCGGCGAGATCGGCGTCGCCCAGAAGCTCAAGGAGACGCTCACGGGCGACACGCTCACCGACGAGGCGCAGCCGTTCGAGCTGCCGCGGATCACGTTTCCGGAGGCGGCCATCTCGTTCGCGATCCAGCCCAAGACGCGTGGCGACGAGGACAAGATCTCGAACGCGCTCGCGCGGATCGCCGAGGAGGACCCGACGGTCCACTACCATTACGACCCCGAGACCAAGCAGCTCCTCGTCGCGGGCGTCGGCAGCCTCCACGTCGAGATGGTCGTGGAGCGCATGAAGCGCAAGTACAACGTGGACGTCAACCTCCTGCCCCCACGCATCCCGTACAAGGAGACGGTCAAGGGGCGCGCCGAGGGCCAGGGCAAGTACAAGAAGCAGACGGGCGGGCGCGGCCAGTACGGCGACGTCTGGCTCCGCGTCGAGCCCCTGCCGCGCGGGGGCGGCTTCGAGTTCGTGGACGACATCTTCGGCGGCGCCGTGCCGCGCAACTACATCCCGTCGGTGGAGAAGGGCGTCCGCGACTGCATGAAGAAGGGGATCCTGGCCGGCTATCCGATCGTCGACATGCGAGTGATCCTCTACGACGGCACCTACCACGAGGTCGACTCCTCGGACATGGCGTTCCAGATCGCCGCCTCGCTGGGCCTCCAGAAAGTGTTCATGGACGCCCACCCCATCCTGCTCGAGCCCATCATGAACGTCGAGGTGACCTGCCCCTCCGACGCGGCGGGTGACATCATCGGCGACCTGAACTCGCGCCGCGGCCGCATCGTCGGCATGGAGCCGGCGGGGGAGACGGCGGCGGTCCGCGCCGCGGTGCCGATGGCGGAGATGCTGACCTACGAGTCGAGCCTGCGCTCGATGACCGGTGGGCGGGGCGGCTACTCGATGGAGTTCTCCCACTACGAGGAGGTCCCGGCGTTCCTGGCCGAGAAGATCATCAAGGAGGCCAAGGCCGAGAAGGAGAAGGCGGAGAAGCACTGAGGTCCTGGCATAGAATAGGGAGCCGGGATGATCTTCCAGCAGATTCTCAACGAAGAGTCCGGGTGCCTCTCGTACCTGGTCGGCTGCGGCCAGGCCGGCCGGGCCGTCATCGTCGATCCCGGCCGCGACCGTGTCCACGAATATCTACGATTGGCGCGGCGCCGTGGCCTCACGATCACGCACGTCGTCGAGACGCACACGCACGCCGACCACATCTCCGGCAACCGCGACCTCGCCACCGCGACTGGCGCGCCGATCTTCGCCCACGCGGCGGCCGGGCTCGCGTTCGACCACGAGCGGCTCAGGGACGGCGACGCGATCGGCGTCGGAAACATCCGGCTGACGGTCGCCCACACCCCGGGCCACACGCCTGACTCGATCTGCCTCCTCGTGACCGACCTCGAGCGTGGCGCGGAGCCGTGGTTCGTCCTCACCGGCGATACGCTCTTCGTGGGGTCGGTCGGGCGCCCCGACCTCGGCGGCGCCCGCGCGGCCGAGGAGGCGTACGAGAGCCTGACGCGCGTGCTCCTGCGTCTCGACGACAGCGTCGAGATCTACCCGGCCCACGGCGCGGGCTCGGCGTGCGGGCGCGCGATGTCGGCGAAGACGGGCTCCACGATCGGCTTCGAGCGGCGCTTCAACGCGGCGCTCGGGCTCCGCGACCGCGCCGCGTTCGTGGACTTCATCATGCGCGACCTACCGCCGAAGCCGCCCCAGTTCGAGAAGATCGTCGGCAAGAACCGGGGGCTGATCCCGCTCCATTCGGCCAAGCCGCGCCCCTACGCGGCGCGCGAGGCGTGGGAGGCGGTCCAGCGCGGCGAGTGCGTGGTCGACCTGCGCGACCCCGGGACGTACGGCGAGAGCCACATCCCGGGCGCGCTCAACGTCTGGATCGACAGCCCGCAGTTCGCCGAGCGCGTCGCGTGGGCCGTGCCGACCGGCGTGCCGTTGCTCCTCCTGGCGCCGGGCCCGTCGGACCTCGAACGCGCGGTGCAGGCGCTCTCGCGCGTCGGGGTGGACGAGGTCGCGGGGTTCCTCCAGTGGGGGATGATCGAGTGGAAGAGCTGCGGCTTCCCCCTCGAGACGGTGCCGCAGATCACCGTGCACGACCTCCTGGAGTGGCTCGAGGAGGGACGCGACCTCGCCGTGATCGACGTCCGCGAGCCCTTCGAGTGGCTCGACGGCCACATCGACGGCGCCATCCACCTGCCGATGATGGAGTGCGTGGCCTGTCGCGACCTCGTCCCGCCCGATCGGCCCAAGGCCGTGCTCTGCGCGGGCGGGCTCCGCTCGAGCACGGTGATCAGCGCGCTCAAGCGCCACGGGATTCAGCACTGGTACAACGTCACCGGGGGCATGACCGCGTGGACCAAGTCGGGCTACCCTATCGCGCGGCCGACGACCGTCGGCCCGGCGCCCGCCGCGTCGCCCGGCCGGACGATGCTCGACTGCCGTGGGCTCGACTGCCCGATGCCGGTCATGAAGCTCGGGAAGGCGATCAAGACGGTCCCGCCCGGCGCGACGATCGAGCTGCTGGCGACCGACCCGGGCTCGATGGTGGACCTCGAGGCGTTCGAGAAGCAGTCGGGGCACCGGATCGTCGAGCGGGGGGAGTCGGCGGGCGTCTTCCGGTTCGTCGTGCAGCGGACCAAGTAACGGCCGACGCATGGGCCGCTCCCTCTCGGCGCAGTACGCGGTGCTCTTCAGCCGCCCGTGGCCCGTCTGGGGTTCCGCCATTCTCGTCGCCACGGTTAACGTCTTCCTCTTCGCCTTCGACCGGCCGTGGACCGCGTCGGACGGCATGCGGAACTGGGGGGACTGGGTGCTGACGGGCCTCGGGGTCGGGCGCCGGGCCGATCTCCTGGCCCCGTGGCTCTACTCGGGGTCACTGCTGAACGCGGGCGTCCTCCTGGGCGGCCTCGTGGCCGCGCTGCTGTCGAGCGAGTTCGCGGTGCGCGTGCCGCCGCGGGGCGAGCTCGTGAAGGGCGCCGTCGGGGGGCTCCTGATGGGCGTCGGCGCCGTCCTCGCCTTCGGCTGCAACATCGGCGGCTTCTTCTCGGCGACGAGCGCGCTTTCGCTCGCGGGCCTCGGCATGATGCTCGGGCTCGGCGCGGGCGCGTTTCTCGGGCTCCGCTACCTCATCTGGGAGACGGAGCACCGGCCCGAGTGGTCGGGCGGGGCGGGGCGCGTGTACCTGGCGTCGTCCGACGCGGGGCCGAGCCGACAGCCGTGGCTCGGCGCGCTGCTGCTTGTCCTGCTGCTGGCGACACCGTTCGCGTACTCGCGCGTCGGCTACGTGGCGCAAGGCGTCTTCCTGCTGTTCGGTGGTGCGTTCGGCCTGATCTTCCAGCGCTCGCGCTTCTGCCTCGTGCGCGCGTTCCGCGAGCCGTTCATGACCGGCGACGCCGAGCACACGCGCGCCGCGGCGCTCGCGCTCGTGATCAGCACGGTCGGGTTCGCGATCCTCAAGTTCACCGACCTCAAGGACAAGAGCGAGTGGGTCTTCCCCGCCGCCGGCGCAGGGGCGCTCGGCGGCGGCCTCGTGTTCGGCGTCGGGATGACGCTGGCCGGCGGGTGCGGCGCCGGCTCGATCTGGCGCGCGGGCGAGGGGCAGGTGAAGCTCTGGGCAGCGATCGCGTGCTTCGCCCTCGGGGGGTCGCTCGCGCGCCTCGTGGCGGCGCCGACCGCTATCCTGAAAGAGCTCGGCGCCGCCGTGTTCCTGCCGTCGGCGATTGGCTGGGGCGGCGCGCTCGCCCTCGTGATCCTCGTGATGGCGGCGTGGGCCCTCGGCGCGACGTGGAACGAGGAGCATCGACGATTCAGCGCGATGTGAGCCGCGCGGCGGAGAACATCCGAGCGAGGTGGAGGGGTGTCATGGCGCGATTGACGCGCAGGGAATTCCTCAGGACGTCGGCGTCCGGCGCCGGGCTCGCCCTGCTCGCCGCGGGATGCGGGCCGGCGATCAAGGGCGACTTTGCGCCCAAAGCGGGCCGCCGCGTCGTCGTGATCGGCGGCGGCTGGGGCGGCGCGACGGCCGCGAAGTACCTGAGGCTGGCCGACGCCTCGATCGAGGTCGTCCTGCTCGAGCCCAACCGACAGTTCGTGTCGTGCCCCTTCTCGAACCTCGTCCTCTCCGGGGTCCGTTCGATCGACGGCCTCACCTTCGGCTACGGCGGTCTCCGGAGTCACGGCGTCAGGGTCTACCACGAAGCGGCGAGCGCGATCGAGCCCGACGTGCGGCGCGTCCGGGTCGGCGAGGGCTACCTCGAGTACGACCGGCTCATCGTCTCGCCGGGCGTCGAGTTCCAGTGGGAACAGGTCGACGGGCTCGCCGCGGCCCAGGACCGCGTGCTCCACGCGTGGAAGGCCGGTCCCCAGACGGTCGAGCTCGCCCGGCAGCTCGCGGCGATGCCGGACGGCGGCGTCTTCGTGCTGACGGTGCCGCCCGTCGCCTACCGCTGCCCGCCCGGCCCGTACGAGCGCGCGTGTCAGGTGGCGTGGTCCTTGAAGACGAAGAAGCCCAGGTCGAAGCTCGTCGTGCTCGACGCGAACGCGAACGTCGTCTCGAAGGCCGCCCTCTTCCGCGCCGCGTGGAAGGACTATCCGAACCTCGAGTACCGCGCCTCGAACAAGGTCGTGAAGGTGGATCCCTCCACGCGCGAGGTGACCACCGAATTCGGCGACCGGGTGAAGTACGACGTCATCAATCTGATCCCGCCCCAGCGCGCCGGGACCATCGCGGTCCAGGCGGACCTGGTCGGTGCGGACAAGCGCTGGTGCGAGGTCAACCACCTGACCTACGAGTCGGTGAAGCACAAGAACGTCCACGTCGTCGGCGACTCGACCATCGGGCTGCCGGTGCCCAAGTCCGGCAACATCGCCAACGCCATGGGCAAGATCTGCGCCGTCGCGGTCGTCCATCTGCTGAACGGCAAGGAACCGCCGGCGATGGCGCCGGGCAACACCTGCTACAGCTGGGTCAACGACCACGAGGCGATCGCGGTCGTCAACGCGTACAAGATCGAGGGCGGCAAGGTCGTCCAGATCGAGCAGAAGCTCACGCCCGGCCAGTCGGCCCAGTGGGCTCAGAACGCAGTCGGCTGGGCGACCAGCGTCTGGCAGGACATGCTCGCGTAGGCGAGGGTCGGAGTCAGCCTCGGAGGGGCCCTCGAGGCCCCCTCCGACCGGGAGGAGGGAGCGCCCGATGCGAACGATCTTCCGCCTCATCGGAGGCTCGCTGAGCCTCAGCGTCGTGCTCGCGAGCGGACCCGCCGCGGCGGGTCCGCTCGACGCGCCCGGCGCCGCCAAGGCGCTCGCCTGCAGCGCCTGCCACGGCCTGGGCGGCCAGAGCCCGTCCAACATGATGCCGATCATCGCGGGGATCGCGCCCTGGTATTTCAAGAAGGCGATCGAGGACTACGCCGCGGGCCGGCGGCCGTCACCCGAGATGGAGCCCTACGCGAAGTACGTGCTCGAGGCCGGCGTCGACGACCTCGCCTCCTACTTCGCGAGCCAGCCGCGCCAGCCCACGGCGGTCAGGGTCGACGCCGGCGTCGTCGAGCGGGGCCGCGTCGCGTCCCAGCAGTGTGTCGTCTGCCACGTGGAGTCCGGGAAGGGCGATCCCGCGAAGGGGATTCCCGACCTGCGCGGGCAGCCCCCCGGATATCTCGCAAACCAGATGCTCCTGTTCAAGGCGGACCGGCGGAACCCGGGTGACGCGACGCTCAAGGCCCTCAAGGAACTGATGAAGTCGATCCCGGACGACCAGATCGCCGACCTCGCGGCGTACTATTCGAGCCTGCGCTAGGAGCCCGTCTGCGCTACGGCTTCGTGATCGACCAGCGCCGCTGCATCGGCTGTCACGCGTGCACCGTCGCGTGCAAAGAGGAGAACCAGGTGCCGCTCGGCGCGTTCCGCACCTGGGTCAAGTACGTCGAGCGGGGGACCTTCCCGCACACGCGGCGCTACTTCGCGGTGCTCCGCTGCAACCACTGCGACGCGGCACCGTGCGTGACGATCTGCCCGACGGTCGCGCTCTATCGCCGACCCGACGGCATCGTCGACCTGGACGGCGATCGCTGCATCGGCTGCAAGGCGTGCATGCAGGCGTGTCCCTACGACGCGCTCTACATCGATCCGAACACGCGGACCGCCGCGAAGTGCCACTACTGCGCCCATCGCGTCGAGGTGGGGCTCGAGCCCGCGTGCGTGATCGTCTGCCCCGAGCAGGCGATCGTCGCCGGCGACCTCGACGATCCCGAGTCGCGGATCGCCCGGCTCGTCGCGGGCGCCCCCGTGCAGGTGCGCAAGGCCGACCAGGGCACGCGGCCCAAGGTCTTCTACCTCGGCGCCGACGCCTCGACCCTCACGCCCGAGCTCCAGTCGACGACGGAGCGCTACCTCTGGGCGGAGCGCCCCCAAGGGGAGCTCGACCTCGTGCGGATGGTCGCCGCGGTCCAGGCCGACACGGGGGACGGCGCGCTCTCCCGTCCCGTCTACGACGTGCCGCACGCGCCGCGGCCGTGGGGGCGGAGGGTCGCGGCGTATCTCTTCACGAAATCGATCGCCGCCGGCCCGCTCCTGATCGCGGCGGTCGCGGTACTCGGCGGTGGCCTGCCGTCGGTCACGCTGCTCGGCGTCACCGCGCCGGCCCTGGCGCTCCTCTTCCTTCTCGCGACGACGGCCTTCCTCGTGCTCGACCTCAAGCGCCCCGAGCGCTTCCACTACATCCTCGTCAGGTCGAACCACCGATCCTGGCTGGTCTGGGGCGCGTGGATTCTCGTCGCCTACGGCGGCGTCGCCCTCCTGTGGCTCGGGAGCGCGCTCCTGGGCCGCGGCGAGATCGTCCGCTTCCTGGCGCTCCCGGCCCTCGTCCTCGCCGGGGCGTCGGCGGGCTACAGCGCCTTCCTCTTCGGGCAGACGGAGGGGCGCGACTTCTGGCAGAGCGCGCTGCTCCTGCCGCAGCTCCTCCTCGCCGCGGTGGTTGCGGGGAGCGCCTCGCTCCTCATCGTCGGCTTCGTCAGCGGCGTCGATCTCGGGGGCCTGTGGATGCTCAGCGTGGTGATGGCGGCGGCGCTCCTCGGCCACGGGCTCGTGGTCTTAGCCGAGCTCCTCGTGCCCCACGCGAACCGCGACGCGGCCCGCGCCGCAGCGCTCATCACGCGCGGCGCGTGGAAGACGCCCTTCTGGGGCGGCGTCATCGCGGCCGGTACGGCGCTCCCGGTCGTCCTCATCTGGCCCAACCCGTACTCGGCGGTGCTGGGCGGGGCGCTCGCCCTCATCGGTCTCTGGATCTACGAGGACCTGTGGATCAAGGCCGGGCAGTCGGTGCCCCTGTCGTGAGCGAGCGGGATCCCCGCGCCCCCGAGCCCTTGCATCCCGTGGCCCGCGAGCTCGCTCCGCCCGCTGGCGGTCTCCGGAGCTATCCTCCCGTCGAGCGCTGGGACGACTGGGAAGAGTACGACCCCGCCGCGTGGCCGCGGAAGGTCACGCGCCGCTACGCCCTGGTCCCCACGATCTGCTTCAACTGCGAGGCGGCGTGCGGGCTCCTTGCGTACGTCGACACACGGACGCTCGCGATCCAGAAGTTCGAGGGTAACCCGGCGCATCCGGGGAGCCGCGGACGCAACTGCGCCAAGGGGCCGGCGACGCTCAACCAGATCAACGATCCGGAGCGGATCCGCTACCCCCTGCGCCGGGTCGGGCCCCGCGGCGGCGGGCGGTGGGAGCGCGTGAGCTGGGACGAGGTGCTCGACGACCTGGGCGGCCGGATCCGGAAGGCGCTCGTCGAGGGCCGGCAGACGGAGATCATGTACCACCTCGGCCGCCCGGGCCACGAGCTCGTCTATCTCCAGCGCGTCCTCCACGCCTGGGGGATCGACGGCCACAACAGCCACACCAACGTGTGCTCCTCGAGCGCCCGCGCGGGCTACGCCTTCTGGCACGGCATGGATCGGCCCTCGCCCGATCACGCGAACGCCCGCTTCATCCTGCTCCTCTCCTCGCACCTCGAGGCGGGCCACTACTTCAACCCGCACGCCCAGCGGATCATCGAGGCCAAGGAGCGTGGCGCGAAGGTCTGCGTCATCGACTCGCGGTTGTCGAACACCGCGTCGATGGCCGACTGGTGGCTCGCGCCCTGGCCCGGCTCCGAGGCGGCGCTGCTGCTCGCGATGGCGAGCGTCCTCGTCCGCGAGCGGCTCTACGACCGGGACTTCGTGCGCCGCTGGGTGAACTGGGAGGAGTATCTGCGCGAGGAGCGGCGGGGCCTGTCCGTGGACTTCGAGACCTTCGAGCGGGCCCTCGGCGACCTCTACGCGCGCTACACGCCCGAGTTCGCCGAGAACGAGAGCGGGGTCCCGGCCGCGGCGATCGTCGAGGTCGCGCGCGCGATCGGTCGCGCGGGCCCGGCGCTGGCGACCCACGTGTGGCGCAACGCCGCGGCCGGCAACCTCGGCGGCTGGCAGGTGGCGCGAGCGCTCGAGCTGATCGTGGTGCTCATGGGGGCGGTCGCCACGCCCGGCGGCACCGCGCCCAGCGCCTGGCACAAGGCCGTGCCCGAGCCGCCGCTCATGCCGCCACCCGCCCGGGTGTGGAGCGAGCTCCTGATGCCGCGCGAGTACCCCCTCGCGTTCTTCGAGATGAGCTACCTCCTGCCGCACTTCCTGAAGGAGGGGCGCGGCAAGCTCGCGATGTACTTCACGCGCGTCTACAACCCGGTGTGGACCAATCCGGATGGCATGTCGTGGATCGAGATGTTGACCGATGAGGCGAAGGTCGAGAGGCACGCGTGTCTGACACCGATATGGAGCGAAACGGCGTGGTTCGCCGATTTCGTCCTGCCGATGGGGCACGCCTCGGAGCGCCACGACCTCATGTCGCAGGAGACCCACGCGGCCCGCTGGATCGGTTTCCGCCAGCCCGTGCTGCGCGTGATGCTCGAGCGGCAGGGCCGGACGTTCGACTTCACCTGGCAGGCTCACGAGGCGGTGGGACTCGGACAGGTGTGGGAGGAGGACGAGTTCTGGATCGAGCTCTCGTGGCGGATCGACCCCGACGGGAGCCTCGGTGTGCGGAAGTACTTCGAGTCGCCCTATCGTCCGGGCCAGAAGCTCCGGGCCGAGGAGGTCTACCGCTGGATCTTCGAGCGGAGCGTCCCCGGCCTCCCCGACGCGGCGGCGCGGGAGGGGCTCACGCCGCTCGCCTACATGCGGAAGTACGGCGCGTTCCTCGTCGAGGATCAGGTCTACCGGACCCACGAGCAGCCGCTCTCGGCGGGCGAGCTCGACGGCGCCCGCGTGGATCCGGCCACGCACGTGGTCGTCAGGGACGGCCAGGCGGTCGGCCTCGAGGTGGACGGCGTGGCACGGCTCGGCTTTCCGACGCCGTCCCGGAAGCTCGAGTTCTTCTCGCGGACGCTCAAGGAGTGGAAGTGGCCCGCGGAGGCCGTGCCGAGCTACATCCGGAGCCACGTGCATTGGTCGGAGATCGATCGCGCGCGGGGCGAGATGGTGCTCCTGCCGACCTTCCGGCTCCCGACGCTCATCCACACGCGCTCGGGCAATTCGAAATGGCTGTACGAGATCTCGCACACGAACCCGCTGTGGCTCCATCCGGAGGATGCGGCGCGGCTCGGCGTCACGACGGGCGATCTCCTCAGGGTCACGACGGCCATCGGTCATTTCGTCGATCGCGCCTGGGTGACGGAGGCGATCCGCCCCGGCGTGATCGCGTGCTCGCACCACCTGGGGCGCTGGCGGCTTCATCCAGACGCGGGAGGCGAGCGCTGGTCCAGCGCGCTCGTCGAGCTCCAGCAGGTCGAGCGCGGGAAGTGGCGGATGCGCCAGCTCGAGGGCGTGCGACCGTTCGTGAGCGACGACCCCGACTCCGCCCGGGTCTGGTGGCAGGACGCGGGCGTCCACCAGAACCTGACCTTCCCGGTCCAGCCCGATCCCGTGAGCGGCCAGCACTGCTGGCACCAGAAGGTGACCGTCGCGAGGCCGGGCCCCGACGATCGCTACGGCGACGTCGTCGTGGACACCAATCGGTCCTTCGAGGTCTACCGCGAGTGGCTCCGGCTCGCGCGCCCCGCGCCCGGGCCGGGCAACCTCCGCCGCCCGCTCTGGCTCCCCCGGGCGCTGAAGCCGGACCCCTCCGCCTACCTCTTGTAGCGGGGGCCGCGAGCCCGGCGCCGACCGTGGGTGGCCCGAGGGAGGCGCGGCCTGGCTCCGTCCGGACGGCTGAAACGGGTGTACAGTGAGACCGCGATGCGCGGATCCTCCACGCTCACGCGACGGCGGATGCTCGGGACACTCGGTGCGCTCGGCGTCGCCGCGGCGAGCGGCGTGCTCGCCGCGCCGCGGCCCGCCCGCGCCCAGCCGCTCGGGCTCAACGAGAGCGTCGACGTCGCGATGAAGCGCGTGTTCGCGGGCCGGCCGATCCGGGACGGTGAGAGCCTGATCAAGCTCGACATCCCGCTCATCGCCGAGAACGGCGCGGTCGTCCCCGTGTCGGTGCGCGTGGACTCGCCGATGACGCCGACGAGCTACGTCAAGCACATCTACATCGTCGCGGACAAGAACCGGATCCCCGTCGTGACGCGGGTCACGCTCACGCCGGCCGCGGGCCAGGCGTTCGTGGGCGCGAACATCCGCCTCGGCGAGACGGGCCCAGTCCACGCCATCGTCGAGCAGAGCGACGGCACGCTCTGGCGGAGCACGCGCGAGGTCAAGGTCACCGTCGGCGGGTGCGGGGGCTAGGGCGCGTGTCGGAGATCGGCAAGGTCCGGATCAGGGTCCCGTCGAGCATCAAGCCCGGCGACGTCGTGCAGGTCCGCACGCTCGTGATCCACCCGATGGAGCGGATCGAGCGCGACGCGCAGGGCAAGATCATCCCGAAGACGTACAACTACATCCACAAGGTGGTCGTGACGTACCTCGGCAAGACGATCGTCACGTTCGACACCACCCAGAGCGTGAGCGAGAACCCCTTCTTCTCCTTCGCCTTCCGGGCGACGGATCCCGGCCCGCTGAAGGTCGAGTTCCTCGACACGACCGGCGGCAGGTACGAGGGCGCGGTCGACATCACGTTCGCCTGAGCGGGGCGCCGATGCGTTCCGTGCGGCGACGCTCTGTGCTGCACGCCCTCGTGCTCGGCGCCCTCACGCTCGGCTGCGGGGCCACGGCGCGGGAGGCGACCGACCACGCCAGGAGGCCGACCTGGGCGTCGCGGGCGATCCCCGAGGCCCGCGGCGACTTCCGCGTTCTCCCCGATGGCCGCCGCGCGGCGATCCGCTACAAGGGGTGGACGACGCGCGACTTCGGCGCCTTCCGCACCTACGCCTACGACGACGCGCGGCCCGAGCCCGCCGTCGAGCGCGCGCCGGCGCCGGCGGGATCGACGGGCGACCCGGCGAGGGGACGCGCGCTCTTCCTCGACCGCGCGAAGGGCCCGTGCGCCGGCTGCCACCTCGTGCCCGGTGACGACGTGTGGCCCGCGGGCAGTGTCGGGCCCGACCTCTCGACGATCGGCGACCGCCGCCTGCCAGGCCCGTACCTCTACCAGCTTCTCTGGGATCCCCGTGTGGTGTTCCCTCACACGGTGATGCCGCCCTGGGGTCGGAACGGCGTCTTCACGCCCGAGGAAATCACCCATCTGGTCGCCTACCTCCAGACGCTCACGGGGCCGCTGCCGCCGGAGACGGACCCCGACCGGAATCCGTTCACGCGGAAGAAGCCGATCGGCTTCGGCGACAACCTCGATCCGACGAACAACCCGGCCATCCTCCTCGCCGAGGACGCCCAGGGGCGGTGGGGGGAGAAGGGGCCGGCGGGGCGCGCGTGCGCCGATTGCCACGCCGGTGGCCCCGCGCAGGCGATGCGATCCGTCGCCACGCGCTACCCGAGGCACGTCAGGGTGTACGGGCAGGTGATGAGCCTCGAGGACTTCCTCGAGGCGCACGGCCAGGAGACCACGGGACGGCCGTACCCGGCCGAGTCGGAGGACAACTTGACGATGACGATGCTGGTCAAGATGGCCGGGAACGGCCTGCCCGTCGCGATCGACACCTCGAGCCCCGAGGCGCGGGCCGCGATCGCGCGCGGGCAGGCGACGTTCAATCGGAAGGTCGGCGAGCGCAACCATTCGTGCGCCGACTGCCACGCGCCCGACCGTGGGGCGAACAAGTTCCTCGGCGGCCGGCTGCTCGCCGACGTCGCCGACGGGCTCACGCGTCACTTCCCGACGTGGCGCACGAGCCAGGGCGAGGTGTGGGATCTCCGCAAGCGCTTCCAGTGGTGCATGACGCCACTCGGCACGAACATGCTCGCCGCGGATTCCGTCGAATACGCGGAGCTCGAGCTCTACCTCACGACGTTCGACGCGGGCAAGCCCCTGCGCGTCCCCGGCATCCGCCATTGACGCAACGGGCGTTGGCCGGACGGAGCCACGCCGTGCCCACGGCACGCCACCCACGGTGTGTACCGGTCTCGCGGCCCCCGCTACAATGACCGGCGACGTCAGCCGGCGGGATCTCGTCAGGCTCCTCGCGATCGCCGCCGCGGCGGGGATCGACCCGCGTCGGCTCGACGCCGCCGACGGGCCCGAGCGCCTCCTCGAATTCGAGCCCCTCGGCAACGTCACGCTGCTGCACCTGACCGACACCCACGCGACGACCCGCCCCGTGTTCTACCGGGAGCCCGACACGCTGATCGGCGTCGGCGACGAGCGCGGCAGGCCGCCGTTCCTCACGGGCGCGGAGCTCCTGCGCGCCTACCACCTGGCCCCCGGCACGGCCGAGGCGTACGCGTACACCTACCTGGACTTCCCGGCGCTCGCCGCGCGCTACGGCCGGATGGGCGGCTACGCCCACCTGGCGACGCTCGTCAAGCGCGTCCGCGCCGCGCGGCCCGGCCGCACGCTCCTCCTCGACGGCGGCGACACGCTGCAGGGCTCGGCGCCCGCCCTCTGGAGCCGCGGGGAGGACATGGTGCGCGTCTCCAACCAGCTCGGCGTGGACGTCCTGACGGCGCACTGGGAGTTCGTGTACGGCATCGACCGCGTCCGGGACCTCGTCGGCGACCGCGAGCGACGGGGGCTCTTCGCGGGCGACTTCGTCGCCCACAACGTCAGGGACGGCTGGGGCGACCGCGTGTTCCGGCCCTCCACCATCCGCGAGGTGGGCGGCGTGAGCGTGGGGGTCATCGGCCAGGCGTTCCCGTACACGCCGGTCGCGCATCCGCGGCGGTTCGTTCCCGATCTCACCTTCGGGATCCGGGAGGACGGCGTGCAGGCGCTCGTGAACGAGCTGCGCGACGACCGAAAGGCCGACCTGGTCGTGCTCCTCTCCCACAACGGGATCAGCGTGGATAGGAAGCTCGCCGCGCGCGTCCGCGGCCTCGACGTGATCCTGGGCGGCCACACGCACGACGCGCTGCCCCAGCCGATCGTCGTCGGCCGGACGCTCGTCGTGAACTCGGGCTCTCACGGGAAGTTCCTGAGCCGCCTCGACCTCGACGTCCGCCGCGGGCGGATCGCCGCCCATCGGTACCGACTCATCCCCGTCCTCGCGCGGCACGTCCCCGAGGACGCGGAGATGGCGCGCCTCCTGCGCGAGCTCGCGAGCCCGTGGGAGGCGAAGCTCGGCGAGCGCCTGGCCGTCTCGGAGTCGCTCCTCTACCGGCGCGGCAACTTCAACGGCACCTTCGACGAGCTGATCCTCGACGCGCTCCTCAAGCGCTTCGACGCCCAGGTCGCCGTTTCGCCGGGGTTCCGCTGGGGGGTCACGATCTTGCCGGGGCAGGAGATCACGCTCGCGGACGTCTACGCCCACACGGCGCTCACGTACGCGAACACCTGGGTGCGGGAGCTGACGGGGCGCGAGATCCACGCGATCATGGAGGACGTCGCGGACAACCTCTTCCACCCCGATCCCTACTATCGCCAGGGTGGAGACATGGTCCGTCTCGGGGGGCTCACGTACGCGATCGACCCCGCCCAGGCGCTCGGGCGGCGGATCAGCGACATCCGTGTCGGCGCCCGGCCGCTCGAGCCCGCGCGGCGTTACAAGACGGCGGGCTGGGCGAGCGTCGCGACGGAGGCCGACGGGCCGCCGGCGTGGGACGTCGTCGCCGACCACCTCCGCCGCCTCGGGCGCATCAGGCTCGACCCGCGCCCGCGCGTGCGCGTCGTCTGACGCTCACCCGTCCTCCGGTCTGCGCGAGCGCCGACCGCAGCACGCCCAAGAGTGCTCGCGCCTCGCCGGAGAGCGGCCGCGCGCGCGGGTGGATCACGTCGAGACTCCGGCTGATGGGCTCGGCGTCCACGATCTCGATCGCGGCGAGGGTGCGCCGGCGGAGCTCCCGCCCGACGGCGAGGTGGGGGAGGAACGCGAAGCCCACGCCGCGCTCGACCATCCTCTTCGCGGTCTCGATCGTCTCGACCTCCAGCGCCACGTTGGGGACGAGCCCGGCCCGGCGGAAGAGGCCGTGTGTGAGCGTCCAGTCGCTCGAGCCCCGGTCGAAGAAGACGAGCGGTCGATCCGCCACCTCCTCGAGGCGCGCCCGCCGCTCTCGTCCCGGCCAGGCGGCCGGGCGTGCCACCAGGATGAGCGGGTCGTCCCGGAGGGAGACCGTCTCGACCTCGGGGTGGTGGAGGGAGCGCGCGAGCCCGATCTCCGCTTCGGCGCGCAGCACCATCTCGAGGACCTCCTTGGAGTGGCCCGACCGGACCGTGATGAGCACCCTGGGGTACGCGGCCTGGAAACGCTTGAGCACGTCGGGCAGGAGGTACGTGCAGATCGAGAGCACCGCGGCGATCTGGAGCGCGCCGCCCGACGCCGGCCGGAGGTCGTGGACCGCCTGGCGGGCCAGCGCGACGGCGCGGAGGAGCTGCTCGGCATGGGGCCGGAGGGCGCGGCCCGCGGCGGAGAGGGCGAGGCCGTGCTTGCCGCGCTCGAAGAGCCGCACGTCCAGGGAATCCTCGAGCGCCCGGATCCGCGCGCTCACCGCCGGCTGGGTGATGCGGAGCGCGTCCGCCGCGCGGCGGAAGCCGCCGAAGGTGCCGACCGCGAGGAACGCCTCGACCTGCGGGATTTCCATAAATTCTCTTGATCAATATATTTTATCGCGTCTATAAAAACAATAACGTTGCTTTGTCTCGCGCGCGGCCCGAGAGTGAGACCACGCGACGCGGTCGCCCCGGACACGGAAGACGGGGGCGACGGGGGAGGAGACGCGATGAACGCCACGTGCGAGTGCGGGATGACGCTGGAGGCGCCGGCGCGGCGGACGGGCTGCCAGGAGTGCGGCACCGTGGGCTGCCGGAGCTGCTCGATCGAGGTGGACACGATGACCTACTGCCGCTGGTGCGCGACCTCTGTCGCGCCGCGTCGCGCCGCCTGAGGAGGAGACCGATCGTGGAGAACACGGGACGCGCGTTCCGCCAGCTCTTGCAGGCCGAGCCGTACCTCTTCACCGGCGGCGTCTACGACCCGCTCGGGGCCCAGCTCGCCGAGCGCGTCGGCATGAAGAGCGTCTATCTGAGCGGCTACTCGATGGCCCTGGCCCAGGGCTGGCCCGACATGGGCTTCCTCACCCAGACCGAGGTCACGCGGATCGCCTCCATGGTCGCGAGTGCCGTCTCGATCCCGATCATCGCCGACGCTGACGACGGCTACGGCAATGCCCTCTCCACGATCCGGACGGTGCAGGAGTATGTCAAGACGGGCGTCGCCGGCATCCACCTCGAGGACCAGAGGTTTCCGAAGCGCTGCGGCCACATCGCCGGCAAGACCGTCGTGGACCTGGACGAGGCGCTCGGCAAGTATCGCGCCGCCGTGGACACGCGGAACCGTCTCGACCCGGACTTCGTCATCATCGCGCGGACGGATGCGTACGGCGCCGTGGGCGGGAGCCTGGAGGCAGCGATCCGGCGGGGTCGGGCCTACGCCGACGCCGGCGTGGACCTGGTCTGGTGCGAGCTGTCGAACGCCTCGCGCGAGCCCGCGGTCGCCTTCGCCCGCGCGATGCGGGAGACGCACCCGGATCTGCCGCTCGCATTCAACTACTCCTCGTCGTTCCGCTGGCACGCGGACCCGAACCCGTTCACGTTCAAGGAGCTCGGCGAGCTCGGCTACCGGTTCATCTTCATCACCCTCTTCGCCGCTCACGCGGCGACGTACGCGATGTGGAACGCGATGGAGGAGCTGGTGCGCGACCAGGAGCAGGCGCAGTGGCGGCTCGAGAAGACGAAGGTCGGCCATCCGACGGAGAGCCACCACGTGATGGCCCGCGTCGCGCACTTCCAGGAGCTCGAGAAGCGGTACATTCCGGGCACGGAGGAACGCATCAAGTCGTCGCACGGCTTCGACGACGCGCGCTCGCACTGATCAGCGTCGGGGGAGCGGCGCCGCTCCCCCCGACGCCCCGGTCTTGGCCTCGGTCCGCTTGCGCACGCAAAGCCGGCGCTCGAAAGCCCGCGCTCGAACCGCGATAAGATAGGGGCCGCGATGACACGCATCGTGGCCCTTTCGCTTTCGCTGGTTCCTCTCGCCGCCGGCCCGCTGGTGGCCGCCGGCGCGGCGCAGGAGCGGCTCCCGGACCTCCTTCCCGTAGGCCGGGCTCTGATCATGGCGCTGCTCGCCGGGTGATCGACGCCGCCGAGGCCGACGTCCTGATCCTCGGCGCGGGCGGCGCGGGCCTCTGCGCCGCGCTCCACGCCGCGGACGCGTCGCCGAAGCTCCGCGTCACGGTCGTCGTCAAGGGCCTCCTCGGGCGCGCCGGCTGCACGCGCATGGTGCAGGGCGGCTACAACGCGGTCCTCACCGAGCCCGACTCGCTCGAGGCGCACCTCGTGGACACGCTCGCGGGCGGCGGCTTCATCAACGACCAGGAGCTCGTCTGGACGCTCGTCACCGAGGCGCCCCGCCGCGCGCTCGAGCTCGAGTGGCGCTACGGCTGCCTCTTCGACCGGACGCGCGAGGGCCGGATCCACCAGAAGCCCTTCGCCGGCCAGAGCCACGACCGGACGATCCACAAGGGCGACCTCACCGGGATCGAGATCATGAACCGCCTGACCGAGCAGACCCTCGCGCGGCCGAACGTCACGGTGTTCGAGGAGTGCCGCGCGGTCGAGCTCTTGCGCGACGCCGCCGGGCGCGCGGCGGGCGCGCTGGTCCTCGACCTGCGCACGGGGCGCTTCGTCGCCGTCCGGGCGCCGGCCACGCTCCTGGCGATGGGCGGCGGGCCCACGATGTACCGGGTGATCGCGTGCTCGGCGGACAAGGCCGCCGACGGCGTCGCGCTCGCCTACCGCGCGGGTCTCCCCCTGCGCGACATGGAGATGGTGCAGTTCCATCCGACGGGGCTCGTGATCCCGGGCTCGCTGATGACCGGCGCGCTGCTCGAGGAGGGGCTCCGGGGCGCGGGCGGCCACCTCCGCAACGGACGCGGCGAGCGCTTCATGGAGCGCTACGACCCCAGGCGGATGGAGCGCTCGACGCGCGACCTCGTAGCGCGCGCCGCGTTCCTCGAGGTCGCAGAGGGTCGGGGCACGCCGAACGGCGCCGTCTGGATCGACGTCTCCCACCTCGGCGCCGAGGTGGTCGAGACGAACTTCCGCGGGATGGTCAAGCGCTGCCGCGACTTCGGTCGCGACCTCGCGCGCGGGCCCGTCGAGGTGGGCCCGACGACCCACTTCATGATGGGGGGCGTCGTGATCGACACCGCGTGCCGCACCGCGATCGAGGGGCTCTTCGCCGCCGGCGAGGACACGGGCGGCGTCCACGGAGCTAACCGCCTCGGCGGTAACGGCGTGGCGGAGTCCACCGTGTTCGGGGGCATCGCCGGCGACGTGATGGCCGAGTCCGTCGCCGGAGGGCCGCTGCCGCGAGTCGCTGGTGTGGCGCTGGAGGACCTCGCGCGGCGGGTGACGGCGCCCCTCGAGCGGCCCGCGACGCGCGACCTCTACGCCCTCCAGCGAGAGCTGCGTGACGTGATGTGGGAAGAGGTCGGGCTCGTGCGAGACGCCCGTGGGCTCGCGGCGGCGCTCGACGCGATCGACAGCGTCGCCGAGCGGCTCGAGGGCGTGGGCGTCCCGGGCGACCCAGCGCTCAACCTCGCATGGCAGGACTGGTTGAATCTGGAGAATCAGGCGATGGCGGCCCGGCTCATCACGCGCTCCGCCCTGGCGCGGCGGGAGAGCCGCGGCGCCCACTTCCGCCGCGACTTCCCCGTCGCGGCGGCCGGGCCGCTCGTCTCGGTGCGCGTGCAGGCGCGCGACGGCGTCCCGGCGGTGTGGGAGGAGCCCGTCGCGTTCACGCGCGCCACGCCCGACGGCGCCGTCGCGGTCTCGTCGATGATCGAGATCGGCGACTGACGGGGGCGCGCGGCGTCAGCGCTTCGCCGGGGGCGCCGCCAGCAGCGCCTCGACGAGCTTCCGGGCCGCCGGTGCGGACCAGTCGTGCGGGCCCACCAGACGTCCGAGCAGCTGTCCCTGACGGTCGACGAAATAGGCGGTCGGCGGTCCCCAGACCCCGTAAAGCTTCCCCGTGACCTCGCCGGACTCGTCGAGGAGCACGGGTGCGACGTAGCCGCGCTCGGCCGCCGTGCGCTTCACGAGCGCCGCACTTTCCCTGAAGCTGACCAGCAGGACCTCGAGCCCCTCCTGCTTGAGGTCCTGATAGAGCCTGTTGACGGAAGGCAACTCCTCCCGGCAGTCCGGTCACCAGGTCGCCCAGAAGAAGACGAGCACGACCTTGCCGCGTAGCTCGGCGAGGCGCACCGTCTTGCCCTGGAGGTCGGGGAGCGCGAAGGCGGGCGCGGGCTTGGGCGGCCGATACGGCAGTGCCCCGATCGCCTCGAAGTCGAGCTCCGCGGCGAGCGCGGCTCCTGCGAGGAGTGCCACGGCGAGGGCTGCGAGCGTCACACGCGCTGTCATGTGCTGGGTTGACCTTTTAGTACACCCTGGCTGTCCCCGAATCAACTGGTCCCGTCCCCGAATCAACGGTAGACGTCAGAGACCGGTTCCCGGACCTCCCACGGGAGGATCCCGCGAGGCCTCGTCCCGTCGGTGACAGACGCTCGAGAATGGGGTAAGTTTGCCCTCCACCATGGGCCGGCTCATCCTGACGGGGGCGACGCTGATCGACGGCACGGGCGCCGAGCCGGTGCGTGACCGTGCGGTGGTGATCGAGCGCGGGCGGATCGGCGCGGTCGTCCGGGGCCGCCGCGAGGGGGACGCCGCGGAGCTCGCCCTCGACGGCCTCACGCTGCTTCCCGGGCTCATCAACTGTCACGTCCACTTCTGCCTCGGTGGCGAGGCCGATCCTGCCCGGGTGCTGTTCGAGGACCCGGTCGCGATCCGGACGATCAAGGCGGTCCTCCGCGCCAAGCAGACAATCGAGGCCGGCGTCACCACGGTGCGCGATCTCGGCGGCGTGGACGGGATCGCGCTGGCGATACGCGACGCCGTGTCTGCCGGGCTGATCCCCGGTCCCCGCGTCCTCGCCGCGGCCCGGGGCATCTGCATGACGGGCGGCCACGGCTGGCGCTTCGGCCGCGAGGCCGACGGGCCTGACGACGTGCGCAAGGCCGTCCGGGAGCAGCTCAAGGCGGGCGCCGACGTCATCAAGCTGTTCGCGACGGGCGGCGTGATGACGCCGGGCGTGGAGCCGGGCTCGGCGCAGCTCACGTCGGAGGAGATCCGCGCGGGCGTCGAGGAGGCGAAGAAGGCGGGCCGGCGTACCGCCGCACACGCCCAGGCGACGGACGGGATCGCGGCGTGCGTCGAGGCCGGGATCGGCTCGATCGAGCACGGGATCTTCCTCACGGAGGCGATCGCCGCCAAGATGGTCAAGGCCGGGATCGCGCTCGTCGCCACGCTGATCGCGCCGGAGCGGATCGTCACCCACGGCGTCAGCGCGGGGGTCCCCGAGTTCGCGGTGCGGAAGTCGGAGGCCGTGATCGCCCGCCATCTCGAGAGCTTCCAGCTGGCGATGCATCACGGCGTCCCGATCGCCGCGGGCACCGACGCCGGAACGCCCTTCAACCCGCACGGCTCGATCGTTCCCGAGCTGGCCCTGATGGTGAAGGCGGGAATGTCGCCGCTCGAGGCGATCCGCGCGGCGACGTCCACGGCCGCCCGCGTCCTCGGCCTTCACGAGGAGACGGGACGGATCGCGCCGGGACTCGCCGCCGACCTCATCGCCGTCGCCGGCGACCCGGGCGAGCGGATCGAGGCGCTCGATGCCGTGCGGCTCGTGATCGCCAACGGCCGGATCGCCGTGAACCGGCTCGGGGGCGCCGCCTGAGCCGCGTCCTCAAGCGCGAGTGGACGACCGCCGAAGGCTGGCGCGACACGAAGGTCGGCATGTGGGCGTGGCTCATCCAGCGCGCGGCGGCCGTGGCCCTGCTCGCCGTCGTGGCGGCTCACCTCGTGAACCCGTTCAGGCGCGGCGTCCAGGCGGCGCTGCTCGCCCTCGTCCTCGTCCATGCCCTCCTCGGCGTGCGGGCGGTGCTCCTCGACTTCGGCCTGCCGGTGCGCTGGCATCGCGCCCTCTTCGTCCTGGCGCTCGTCGTGTCGGCCCTGGTCTTCGCGCTCGTGTGGAGGTGGTACTGAGGCGGCGCCGGGAGGCGCGGCGGCCCACGGTTCAGCTGGGCGTCTGAGTCACCGCTGCTCGAGCGCGGGCTTTGCCCGCGCAACCCCGTTCGGGGGGAGGCTCGGAGGGGGCCGTCGAGGCCCCCTTCGAGGATGTTAGCTGGGCCGCGAGGAGGCGATCGTGGCGTAGAGCGCGGCCTGCCGGTAGAAGTGGCGCAGGACGTAGTGCTCGTTGATGTCGTGCTGCTGGTTTCCGCTGTTCGCCGCCGGGATCCAGAGCGCCGGGATGCCGAGGACGTCGGTGAAGACGTGCAGCGGGAGCGTGCCCCCGAGGATGGGCAGCGCGACGGGCTCGCCGTCCTCCTGCGCCTCGAGGAGCCGAAGGAGCCAGCCGAACTCCGGGCGCGCCGGCGAGGTATAGCTCGCGGGCTGCCCGGAGGTCCGCACCGTGAACGTGATGCCGCGATTCTTGGTCCGGTGGTCGGCCGCGGTGCGCTCGACGATCTCGACCATCGCCAGGAGCGGCGTGTCCGGCGTCAGGCGGATGTCCAGGCGAGCATGGACCGAGCGGGGGATGATCGTGCGCCTGAGATCGGCTGAGGCGCCGTCGGTCATGAGGTGGTTGACGTTGACGGTCGGCCAGAGGTAGGGCCTCCACACGGCCTTGTCCTTCCACTTGGCGAAGACCTCGGTCGCCTCGCGGTGGAACCGGTCGTGGCGGGCGGCGTAGTCGCGGACGCGCGCCTCGATGTCCTCGATGAGGCGCGCGAGCGGCAGCACCGGGTTGGGCACGATATTGCCGTAGTTGCCCGAGTGGACCGACGCGGGCTGGCCGTTGTCGGCGACGATGTCCACGCCGAGCAGGCCGCGGACGCCCATCACGAGGGTGGGGCGGTTCATGTGCTTCGGCCCGTCGGAGCCGATCAGCACGTGGGCGGCGAGGCGCGCGCGGTGGGCCTGCGCGATCGCCGTGAGGTTCGGGCTGCCGTGCTCCTCCTCGCCGTCGAGGATGATCTTCACCGTCCACTGCGCCGTCTCGGCTCGTACGGCGTCGAGCGCGCCCAGGGCGTTCGCGAGGTGCTGGCCCTTGTTGTCGGCGCCCCCGCGCGCCACCACGACGACGTCGTCGAGTGCCTCCGCGTCGAGCGCGCGCGGGTCCACGCGCTTGCCCTCGCGGAAGTAGGTCGGCTCGAACGGGCGGCAGGCGATGCCCTCCCAGTGCCAGCGTGAGAGATCGCCGGTCGGCTGGACATCGTAATGCCCGTAGAGTAGGAGGGTCGGCGCGCCCGTGGGCCCGGGGAGCTCCCCGAAGAGCGCGGGCGTGCCACGACCGTCGTCGGCGTCGAGCGGGACGAGCTCGACGCCGACGTCGCGCCAGAACGCGCGGACGGCGTCGACCATCTCTGCCGTGACCTGCCGGCTGATCGTCGGGATGCGCAGGTAACGGTCGAGGAGCTCGAGGCGATCGTGACGATGGGACATACGAGTGGCGGTAGTATAGCGCCGATGACGAGGACGCTTCGGGTGCTCCGCGGGTCCGCCGGCACGCCCGAGCGCGTCGAGGAATATCGGATCGGCGCCGGCCCCGACACGACCGTGCTCGACGCGCTGGTCGATGTCCAGCGCACACAGGACCCGACGCTCGCCTTCCGCTACGCTTGCCGCGTGGGCATGTGCGGGTCGTGCGCAATGGTCGTCAACGGGCGCGAGCGCTGGGCGTGCCGGACGCGGCTCGCCGCGCTCGGCGACGGGCCCGTCAGCGTGCGGCCGCTCTACCACTTCCCGCTGCTCCGCGACCTCGTGGTCGACATGACGCCGTTCGTCGCGAAGCTCGGCACGGTCGGCGCGGCGTTCACGCCCAGGCCCGACGCCGCGCGCGCCGCCGACGTCCCGAGCGGCTCGCGCGCGCGCCGGGAGATCGACGCGGCGATCGAGTGCATCGGCTGCGGGATGTGCCTGTCGGCGTGCACGATCGTCGCCCACAACCCCCGCTTCCCGGGTCCGGCGGCGCTGAACCGCGCGTTCACGCTCGAGCTCGATCCGCGGGACGACGGCCAGGCGGCGCGCTGGCGCGTGCTGCTCTCCGACGACGCGCTCGCGCGCTGCCACGGGCAGGGCAACTGCACCGAGGTGTGCCCGATGGACCTCCGGCCCATGCGCTCGATCGTCCGCCTCCGGCAGCGCGCGGCGCTCCGCCTGCTCCGTCTTCGACCGCGCCGTCCTTGACGCTGACGGCGCGGCGCGTTAGATTGACTTGTCATTCAGCCCGTGCGTCTTCGGTCGCGCCGAGGTGCGCGCGCTGGAAGGACGCGAACGCCGGCTCGCAACCCGCGTGAGTAGGTGTGAGAATCGTGTGCAGGAGGAGGCGCTGATGTCCGTCGCCGAGGTCCGTTCTCTGTACACGTCGATGGAGCGGCGTCTCGCGCGTGCCCGCAAAGCGTTCGGCCGGCCGCTCACCCTCTCCGAGAAGATCCTCGTCTCGCACTGCTGGGACTTCGAGCGCCAGACGTGGGACCGTGGCAAGGCCATCTTGAAACTGCGGGTCGACCGCGTCGCCATGCAGGACGTCACCGGGCAGATGGCGTTGCTTCAATTCATGCACTCGGGACGGAAGCGCGTCGCGGTCCCCTCGACGCTCCACTGCGACCACCTGATTCGCGCCGAGACCGGCAGCGCGGAGGACCTCGCCCGCGCGATCAAGGAGAACGAGGAGGTCTACGACTTCCTCCGCTCGGCGTCGAGGAAGTACGGGATCGGCTTCTGGAAGCCGAGCTCCGGGATCATCCACCAGGTCGTCCTGGAGAACTACGCGTTCCCGGGCGGGCTCATGATCGGCGCCGACTCCCACACGCCCAACGGCGGCGGCCTCGGCATGCTCGCGATCGGCGTCGGCGGGGCCGACTGTGGCGAGGTGATGGCGGGGCTTCCGTGGGAGGTGCTCCACCCGAAGCTCATCGGCGTCCGCTTGACCGGCAAGCTCTCCGGGTGGACGGCGCCCAAGGACATCATCACCTACTTGTGCACGCTCCTGACCGTCAAGGGCGGCACCAACAAGATCGTCGAGTACCTCGGCCCCGGGGCCGAGTCGATCAGCGCGACCGGCAAGGGAACGATCTGCAACATGGGCGCCGAGCTCGGCGCGACGACGTCGGTGTTCCCGTTCGACGGGCGCATGGCGGCGTATCTGCGCGCGACCGACCGGGCGGACATCGCCGAGCTCGCCGAGCGGGCCCGCGAGCACCTCCAGCCCGACCCCGAGGTCCTCACGAATCCCAAGGCCTTCTACGACGAGCTGGTCGAGATCGACCTCGACGCGCTCGAGCCGCACATCGTCGGCCCGCACTCGCCCGACCGCGGCCGGCCGATCTCGAAGCTCGCCGCCGAGGCGAAGGCGAACGGCTGGCCCGCCCGCATCACGAACGCGCTGATCGGCTCGTGCACGAACTCCTCCTACGAGGACATGCGCCGCGCCTCCCACGTCGCCCAGCAAGGGACCAGGGCGGGCCTCCGCGCGAAGGTCCCCTTCTGGATCACGCCCGGCTCCGAGCGCATTTACCAGACGATCAAGCGCGACGGCCTCATCGACGCCTTCGCGAAGATCGGCGGGACCGTGCTCGCCAACGCCTGCGGGCCGTGCATCGGCCAGTGGAAGCGGAGCGACGTGCGCGCCGACGAGACCAACACGATCGTGTCGTCGTTCAACCGGAACTTCCCCGGGCGGAACGACGGCAGCGCCGCCACGCTCTCGTTCCTCACGAGCCCGGAGATCGTCACCGCGCTCGCGTTCGCCGGCACCCTGGAGTTCGACCCCGTGCACGGCACCATCCCCGACGCCCAGGGCAAGCCCTTCCGCTTCACGGCGCCCGAGGCCGAGGAGCTGCCGCGCGATGGCTTCGCGCGCGGCGCGGAGGGCTACGAGGCGCCCGCGGACGACCCCGACTCCGTCCAGGTGATGGTCCAACCCAACAGCGCGAGATTGCAGATTCTTGAGCCGTTCAGCCCCTGGGATGGCCGGGACTTCGTTGACTTGCCGATTCTGGTCAAGACCAAGGGAAAGACGACGACCGACCATATATCGCCGGCGGGGCCGTGGCTCCGCTTCCGCGGCCACATCGACAAGATCAGCGACAACCTCTTTCTAGGCGTCGCGAACGCATTCACCGCGGACGTCGGTCGGGGCGTGCACCCGCTCTCGGGCGGCGAGCCTCAGCCATTCACCAAGATCGCTCGCGACCTGAAGGCCAGGGGCGTCCGCTGGGTGGTGATCGGCGACGAGAATTATGGTGAAGGCTCGAGCCGCGAGCACGCGGCGATGTCGCCGCGCTACCTCGGGTGTGCGGTCGTGCTGGTGAAGAGCTTCGCCCGCATCCACGAGACGAATCTCAAGAAGCAGGGGATCCTGCCGCTCACGTTCAAGGACCCGCGCGACTACGACCGCTTCGGGCCGCAGGACCGCGTCAGCGTGACCGGTCTCGCGACGCTCGCCCCCGGCAAGCCCGTGACCGTCACGATCAGGAAGCCCGACGGGCGCACCGAGACGATCGAGGCGCTCCACAGCCTCACCGACGAGCACATCACGTGGTTCAAGGCCGGGTCGGCGCTGAATGCGGCCCAGGGAGAGCGGACGTAATGGCGGGGAGGGTCAAGATTCCGAGGGGCGACAAGGTCACGATCGACCACGGGAAGCTCCGCGTCCCGGACAACCCGGTCATCGCGTTCATCGAGGGCGACGGCACCGGCCCCGACATCTGGCGCGCGGCCGTGCGCGTGCTGGACGCCGCCGTGGAGCAGGCCTACCGGGGGCGGAAGAAGATCGCGTGGGCCGAGGTGTTCGCGGGCGAGAAGGCCCAGGCGGTCTACGGCCGCGACTGCCCGCCCAACCTCCTCCCCGACGAAACCCTCGACGTCATCCGCGAGTTTCTCGTCGCCATCAAGGGGCCGCTCACGACGCCCGTCGGTGAAGGGTTCCGCTCGCTCAACGTGACGCTTCGGCAAGTGCTCGATCTGTACGTCTGCCTTCGCCCCGTGAAGTACTTCCAGGGTGTCCCCTCGCCAGTGAAGCGGCCGGACAAGGTGGACATGGTTATTTTCAGAGAGAACACGGAGGACATCTACGCCGGCATCGAGTGGGAGCAGGGGACGCCCGAGTGCCGGAAGGTGGTGGACTTCCTCCAGAGGGAGATGCAGGTCGTCAAAATCCGCTTCCCCCACACCTCCTCGATCGGCATCAAGCCAATGTCGAAAGAGGGCTCCGAGCGGCTCATCCGCGCGGCGATCCGCTACGCCATCGAGAACAACCGGAAGACCGCGACGCTCGTCCACAAGGGGAACATCCAGAAGTACACGGAAGGCATGTTCATGAAGTGGGGGTACGCGCTGGCCAAGCGGGAGTTCGGCGACCGGACGGTGAGCTGGGACGACTGCGGCGGCAAGCCCCCTGCGGGCAGGATCCTCGTCAAGGACGCGATCACCGACGCGTTCCTCCAGCAGATCCTCACGCGGCCCGACGAGTTCGACGTGATCGCCGCCCCGAACCTCACGGGGGACCTCCTGTCGGACGCGCTCGCCGCCCAGGTGGGCGGGATCGGGATCGCCCCCGGCGCGAACATCAACTACGAGACCGGGCACGCGCTCTTCGAGGCGACGCACGGGACCGCGCCGAAGTACGCGGGGCAGGACAAGGTCAACCCCGGCTCGGTCATCCTCTCGGGCGAGATGATGCTGCGCTACATGGGCTGGACGGACGCCGCGGACCTGGTTATCCGTTCGCTGGAGAAGACGATCCAGTCCAGGGTGGTCACCTACGACTTCGCGCGCCTCATGGAGGGCGCGAAAGAAGTGAAGTGCTCGGAGTTCGGCACCGCCATCATCCAGAACATGGCGAAGCTGTAGTGCGAGCCGTAGGACGTCGCGGGGCCGCAGTGCGAGCCGCAGCCGCAGGCGAGGCGAGTCTGTGATCCAGCCCCCGGCCTCCGTGGCGAGCCGTTAAGCAAGAGAGGGCACATTGCTCGCTGGCCGACCCAAGATCACGGTGGTGGGCGCCGGCAACGTCGGCGCCTCCGTCGCCCAGTACGCCGTCGAGAAGGAGCTCGGCGACGTCGTCCTCGTGGACGTCATCGAGGGCCTGCCGCAGGGCAAGGCCTTGGATCTGGCTCAGGCCGGACCAGTGCACCGCTACGATGCGCGCCTGATCGGGTCGAACGGGTACGACGAGAGCGCGAACTCCGATATTGTCGTCATCACGGCCGGCATGGCGCGGAAGCCGGGCATGACCCGCGACGACCTCCTGTTCAAGAATGCCGAGATCGTCGGGGGCGTCGTGGAGCAGGTTGTCGCGCGCTCGAAGAACGCGATCCTGATCCTCGTCACGAACCCGCTCGACGCGATGGTCCAGCTCGCGTGGAGGAGGTCGGGCTTCCCGCCCGGACGCGTCATCGGGATGGCCGGGATCCTCGACTCCGCGCGCTTCAGGACCTTCATCGCTCACGAGCTCGAGGTGTCCGTCGAGAACGTGACCGCGTTCGTCCTGGGTGGTCACGGCGACACGATGGTGGTGCTGCCGCGCTACTCGACCGTCGCCGGGGTCCCGATCACGGACCTCCTCCCGTCCGACCGCATCGACGCGCTCGTCAAGCGCACCCGTGATGGCGGCGCCGAGATCGTGGGGCTGTTGAAGAGCGGCAGCGCGTACTACGCCCCGGCGGCGTCGACCGTCGAGATGGTGGAGGCGATTGTCAAGGACAAGAAGAAGATCCTGCCCTGCGCCGCCTACCTCGACGGGCAGTACGGTGTCCGAGGGCTCTACGTCGGCGTTCCGGTGAAGCTCGGTCGCGCGGGCGTCGAGCAGGTGATCGAGATCAAGCTCACCCCGGACGAGCAGGCGGCCTTCCAGAAGTCCGCGGCGGCGGTGCGTGAGCTGGTGGACAAGCTCAAGCTCTAGAGGGAGGGCATCATGGCGAAGGCGATCCCGGACGGGTTCCACGCGATCACCGCTGCGCTCACCGTCCGTCACGGGGCACAGGCGATCGACTTCTACAAGCGCGCGTTGGGGGCCGAGGAGCTGATGCGCATCCCCGGCCCGGACGGCAAGAGTCTCATGCATGCCGAGCTCAAGATCGGCGACTCCATCTTCATGCTGAGCGATGAACAGCCAGGCATGGGGTGCAGGGCGCCGGCCTCGGTGGGCGGGCCCACCAGCTACCTGTACGTGTACGTGCCCGACGTCGACAAGGCCTTCAGGCGCGCGGTCGAGGCGGGCGCGAAGGTCCTCATGCCCCTCACCGACATGTTCTGGGGCGACCGCTACGGCCAGGTGGAGGATCCGTCCGGCCACCGGTGGGGCCTCGCCACGCACAAGGAAGACGTGCCGCCGCAGGAGATGGCCAAGCGCCAGAAGGAGTTCATCGCGTCGATGGGCCAGCAGAAGACGTAGGTCGCCCATGCGGGACGTCCACGTCAGCGCGATCACCGACGCGGTCAAGAAGCTCTGCATCGAGGCGAACCTCGACCTCGAGCCCGACATGCTGCGGGCCTTCGACGGGGCGCTCCGGCGGGAGCGGTCGCCGGCCGGGAAGCAGGTGCTCCAGATCCTGAAGCAGAACGCCGAGATGGCACGGACCCGGCGCATCCCCTACTGCCAGGACACGGGCTTCGTCGTCTGCTTCGTCGAGCTCGGCCAGGACGTCCACGTCACCGGGGGTGGCCTCGACGACGCCATCAACGACGGCGTGCGGCAGGGCTACAGGGAGGGGTACCTCCGCGCCTCGATCGTCCGCTCGCCGTTCGATCGCGTGAACACCGGCGACAACACGCCCGCCGTCATCCATGTCGACGTCGGCCCGGGCGCGACGCTCCGGATCATGGTCATGGCCAAGGGCGGTGGCTGCGAGAACCGGTCGAAGTACAAGATGCTCACACCCGCCGAGGGCGTCGCCGGCGTGAAGGAGTGGATCATCGAGTGCGTCAAGACGGCGGGGCCCGACGCGTGCCCGCCGCTCATCCTGGGCGTCGGCGTGGGCGGCACCTTTGAAAAATCGGCGATCCTCTCCAAGAAGGCGCTGTTCCGCGAGCTCGGCTCGCCGAACCCTGACCCGCAGCTCGACGCGCTCGAGAAGGACCTGCTCGATCGCGCCAACCGCCTCGGGATCGGCCCTCAAGGGTACGGCGGCGACACGACCGCGTTCGGCATCCACATCCTGACGTACCCCTGCCACATCACCTCGCTCCCGGTCGCCGTCACCATCGAATGCCACGCGCACCGGCACAAAGAGGTGACGCTGTGAGCGTGACGGCGGCGGCCGACGGGATCAAGGAGATCGGAACGCCACTCAGCGACGGGGACGTCGAGTCGCTCCGGGCCGGGGATCGCGTGAGGATCACGGGCGTCCTCTACACGGCGCGCGACGCCGCCCACGGCCGCCTTTTGCCGTTGATTGAAAAGGGCGAGAAGCTCCCGTTCGACCCGCGCGGCCAGATCATTTACTACACGGGGCCGTCGCCGGCGCGCCCCGGCGACGTCGTGGGCTCGATCGGCCCGACGACGGCGAGCCGGATGGACACGTTCACGCCGTCCCTCCTCGGGCTCGGGCTCAAGGGGACGATCGGCAAGGGCTACCGCTCCCAGGCGGTCAGGGACGCGCTCCGCGCGTACAAGGGCGTGTACTTCGGCGCCATCGGCGGCGCCGGCGCGGTGCTCTCCCAGTTCATCAAGAAGCTCTCGATCGTCGCCTACGAAGATCTGGGCACCGAGGCGATCCGTCGTCTTGAAGTCGAGGGCTTTCCCGCGATCGTCGTCAACGACTGCCACGGCGGCGACCTCTACCAGGACGGGGTGAAGGCCTACGCCCGGGAGGGAGCATGATCGGTCAAGTCGTCGGCCAGGCGCGGCCGCCGATCGCGGCGGCCCACCTGCGGAAGGACGCCTGGTGGGCGCTGCCGCTCACTGTCGTCGTCGTCCTGACCACGTTCGTCGTCTACTCGACGTGGGCGGCGCTCCAGAACGCCCACTATTATGTCGCGCCGTACCTCTCGCCGTTCTACTCCCCGTGCCTCTCGAAGTCGTGTCTGCACTTGACGCTTCCCTGGGGGCTCCCAGCCTTCACCTTCCCGACCATCGGGGTCGTGTCGCCGGCGCTCCTGATCCTCTGGGGCCCGGCGCTCTTCCGGCTCACGTGCTACTACTACCGCAAGGCGTACTATCGCTCCTTCTGGTTGGCGCCCGTCGCCTGTGCGGTGAAGGACGTGAAGGCGGGCTACACGGGTGAGACGCGGTTCCCGCTGATCCTCCAGAACTTCCACCGCTACGCGTGGTACGTGGCGCTGATCTTCATCGTCTTCCTCACCTGGGACGCGATCCTCGCGTTCCGGTTCCCCGACGGCTTCGGCATCGGCGTCGGCACGCTCGTGATGTGGATCAACGTGATCCTCCTCGCGGGCTACACGTTCTCGTGCCACTCCTGCCGCCACGTCTGCGGGGGTCACGTCGACGTCTTCTCGAAGGCGCCCCGGCGCTACACGCTCTGGCACGTCGTCAGCCGGCTGAACGAGCACCACCCGACATTCGCCTGGCTCTCGCTCGTGTTCGTCGGGGTGACCGACCTGTACATCCGTCTGGTCTCCATGGGCGTGATCCGCGACCTGAGGATCCTCTAATGGCGAACGTGGACTACGAGACACACGAGCACGACGTCGTCGTGATCGGCGCCGGTGGCGCGGGACTCCGGGCCGCGATCGAGGCCGCGGCGCAGGGCGTCTCGGTCGGTCTCATCTGCAAGTCGCTCCTGGGCAAGGCGCACACCGTCATGGCCGAAGGCGGCATCGCCGCGGCGCTCGGCAACGTGTGGCCTGAGGACACCTGGCAGGTCCACTTCCGCGACACGATGCGCGGCGGCAAGATGCTGAACAACTGGCGGATGGCGCAGCTGCACGCTCAGGAGGCGCCCGAGCGCGTGCTGGAGCTCGAGCGGTGGGGTGCGCTCTTCGACCGGACCAAGGACGGGCGCATCCTCCAGCGCGACTTCGGCGGTCATCGCTACGCGCGCCTCGCGCACGTCGGGGACCGGACCGGCCTCGAGATGATCCGGACCCTCCAGTACCACGGGATCCACCAGGGGATCGACGTGTACATGGAGTGCACGATCGCGCGCCTGCTGAAGGACGGCGAGCGCGTCTCGGGCGCCGTCGGCTATTGGCGACCCCACGGGAAGGTCGTGCTCTTCAAGGCCAAGGCGGTCGTCCTCGCCACGGGCGGGATCGGTAAGGCGTGGAAGATCACGTCGAACTCGTGGGAGTACACGGGCGACGGCCACGCGCTGGCGCTCTGGGCGGGCGCGGATCTGATCGACATGGAGTTCGTCCAGTTCCACCCGACGGGGATGGTGTGGCCACCGTCCGTGCGCGGCATCCTCGTGACCGAGGGCGTGCGGGGCGACGGCGGGATGCTGAAGAACAACAAGGGCGAGCGCTTCATGTTCAATTACATCCCCGAGTTCTTCAAAGGGGAGACGGCCGACAACGAGGACGAGGCCGACCGCTGGTACGACGACAAGAAGAGCAACCGCCGCACGCCCGACCTGCTGCCACGCGACGAGGTCGCACGCGCGATCAACGCCGAGATGAAGGCCGGACGCGGGAGCCCCCACGGCGGCGTGTACCTCGACATCGCGTCGCGCCGCCCGGCCGACTACATCCGGAGGCGGCTGCCGTCCATGTACCACCAGTTCAAGGAGCTGGCGGGCGTGGACATCACGAAGGAGCCGATGGAGGTCGGGCCGACCTGCCACTACGTGATGGGGGGGGTGCGCGTGGACGCCGACTCCACTGCCGCCACGGTGCCCGGGCTCTTCGCGGCGGGGGAGGTCGCGGGCGGGATGCACGGCTCGAATCGTCTCGGCGGCAACTCGCTCTCGGACCTCCTCGTCTTCGGGCGGCGTGCGGGGCTCCACGCGGCGCTCTACGCGAAGGACTTCGGCGGCCCGCTCACGGTCGACGCCGGCCAGGTCGAGGCGGTCGCGCGCGAGGTGCTCGAGCCGTTCTCGCGCGCGGGCGGCGAGAACCCGTACGCGATCCAGGCCGACCTCCAGGAGACGATGCAGAACCTGGTCGGCCTGATCCGCTCCGAGCGCGAGCTCAAGGAGGCGCTCCGGACGATCGAGACCCTCAAGGCGCGGGCGAAGCGGGTGCGCGCCGAGGGGGCTCGCACCTACAACCCCGGCTGGCACACGGCGCTCGACCTCCGGTCGCTTCTCGCCGTGGCCGAGTGCTGCGCCATGGCGGCGCTCGAGCGCGAGGAGAGCCGTGGCGGCCACACGCGGGACGACCACCCGTACACGGACGATCAGTGGGGCAGGGTCAACGTGGTGTTGCGGCTACGCGACGGCGCGCTCCAGCTCTCGCGCGAGCCCCTGCCCGAGATGCCCGCGGAGCTCAGGGCGCTCTTCCAGGAGAGGAAGTGATGCCGACCTTCACGCTGCGCGTCTTCCGGGGCGACCCGACGCGGGGCGAGTTCAAGGACTATCGCGTGGAGGCCGAGGAGGGGATGGTGGTGCTGGACGTGATCCACCGCCTCCAGGCGACGCAGGCGACGGACCTCGCCGTGCGGTGGAACTGCAAGGCGGGCAAGTGCGGGTCGTGCAGCGCCGAGATCGACGGCCAGCCTCGGCTCATGTGCATGACCCGCATGGACCTCTTCGCCGAGGGTGAGCCGATCACCGTGGCGCCGATCCGTGCGTTCCCGCTCATCCGCGACCTCGTCACGGATGTCGCGTTCAACTTCGAGAAGGCCAAGACGATCCCACCGCTCAGGCTCAAGCCCCCGGAGCCCGACGGCACGTACCGGATGATGCAGGAGGACATCGATCGCATCCAGGAGTTCCACAAGTGCATCGAGTGCTTCCTGTGCCAGGACGTCTGCCACGTGATGCGCGACCACGAGGAGAACAAGCCGGCTTTCGCGGGGCCCCGGTTTTTCATCAAGCTCGCGTCGCTCGAAATGCACCCGCTCGACACGCGCGATCGCACCGCGTTCGGCCGGACCACCGCCGGGGTCGGGCTCTGCAACATCACCAAGTGCTGCACCGAGGTGTGCCCCGAGGGGATCCACATCACCGACAACGCGATCATCCCGCTCAAGGAGCGCGTGGCGGACAGCCTCGATCCGATCGTTTGGCTGCTGCGGAAGTTCCGGAGTCAGAAGACGCAGCCGGTATGACCCGCGTGGTCGGGGACGCGCGCTGAGTCGACACAGGACCCCACCCCAGGCGCGATGAAGATCCACGAGCACCAGGCGAAGGCGCTGCTGCGGGAGTTCGCCGTGCCCGTGCCGCGGGGCGACATCGCGACCACGCCGGCGGAGGCGCGCGCTGTCGCCGCCCGGCTCGGCGGCCGGGTGGTGGTGAAGGCTCAGGTGCACGCGGGCGGGCGCGGCAAGGCGGGCGGGATCAAGCTCGCCGACAACCCGGCGGGGGCGGAGGCCGCCGCGCGGCAGATCCTCGGCATGCGGCTCAAGACGCCGCAGACGCCGCCCGAGGGGATCGAGGTGCGCTCGGTGCTCGTGGAGGAGGCCTCGGCGGTCGAGCGGGAGCTCTACCTCTCGATCACCCTCGACCGGGCCCGCTCGACGCACGTGGCCATGACCTCCCAGGCCGGTGGGATGGAGATCGAGGAGGTCGCCGCCAGGACGCCGGAGAAGATCCTCCGTGAGTGGGCCCACCCGGCCCTCGGCCTCGCGGATCACCAGGCGCGGCGCCTCGCCTTCGGCCTCGGGCTCGCGGGAGCGCAATTCAAGCAGGGCGTCGGCCTCATCCGGAGCCTCTTCACCCTCTACCTCGCCAAGGACTGCTCGCTCGCCGAGATCAACCCGCTCGTCCTCACCCGGGACGGCCGCGTCCTGGCGCTCGACGCGAAGCTCAATTTCGACGACAACGCGCTCTATCGCCACGCGGAGATCGCGGCGCTCCGGGACCCCCACGAGGAAGACCCGCTCGACGTCGAGGCGTCGAAGTACAGCCTGAACTACATCAAGCTCGACGGCAACGTCGGGTGCATGGTGAACGGCGCCGGCCTGGCCATGGCGACGATGGACATCATCAAGCTCGCGGGCGGCGAGCCGGCGAACTTCCTGGACGTCGGCGGCGGCGCCTCTCCGGCGCAGATCGAGAACGCGTTCAGGATCCTCTCCTCCGACCCGAGCGTGAAGGCCGTCTTCATCAACGTCTTCGGCGGCATCCTGCGCGTCGATCGTCTCGCGGAGGGCCTGATCGTCGCCGTGAAGGAGCTCGGCCTGCGCCTGCCCGTCGTGGTGCGCATGGAAGGGACCAACGTCGAGCTGGGCAAGAAGATGCTCGCCGAGTCGGGGCTCAGGTTCGTCACCGCCGACGACATGGGCGACGGCGCGCGCAAGGCCGTGGCGCTGGCGAAAGGGTCGCGGTGAGCATTCTCGTCGACAAGACGACCCGCGTCGTCGTCCAGGGCATCACCGGTCGCGAGGGGGCCTTCCACGCGGCCCGTTGCAAGGAGTACGGGACGATTGTCGTCGGTGGCGTCACGCCGGGGAAGGGCGGGACGACGCACGAGGGGTTCCCCGTGTGGAACACTGTGGCTGAGGCGGTCCTGAACGAGCGGGCGAACTGTGCCCTCATTTTCGTGCCGCCCCCGGCGGCTGCCGACGCGATCATGGAGGCGGCCGCGGCCGGTGTCCCCCTGATCGTCTGCATCACCGAGGGGATCCCGGTGGCCGACATGGTCCGGGCGAAGCACTTCCTCGCGGAGACGACGAGCCGGCTCATCGGGCCGAACTGTCCTGGCATCATCACCCCGGACCAGGCGAAGATCGGCATCATGCCCGGCCACATCCACAAGCGCGGCCCGGTCGGCGTCGTCTCGCGGAGCGGCACCCTGACCTACGAGGTCGTCGGGCAGCTCACGGCGCGGGGGATCGGCCAGTCCACGTGCGTGGGAATCGGCGGCGACCCCGTGAACGGCACGAGCTTCGTGGACGTTCTCCGGCTCTTCAACGACGATCCCGAGACGCGCGCGATCATGATGATCGGTGAGATCGGCGGGACGGCCGAGGAGGAGGGCGCCGCGTTCATCCAGGCGCACGTGACGAAGCCCGTCGTCGCCTTCATTTGCGGCCAGACGGCGCCGCCCGGCCGACGCATGGGGCACGCGGGCGCGATCATCGCGGGCGGCCGGGGGACGGCGGCGGAGAAGATGAAGGCGCTCGCGACCGCCGGCGCGACGCTCGTCCAGAGCCCGGCGGACATGGGCGCGACCGTGGCGACGGTGCTCGGCGCATGAGCGTCGAGCGGACGCTCGCGATCATCAAGCCGGACGCGATCGCCAAGGGTGTCGCCGGCCAGATCGTGACCCGCATCGAGAACGCGGGCTTCAAGATCCTCGCGGTGAAGCTGATCCGCATGTCGCACGAGGACGCGGCGGGCTTCTACGTCGTCCACACGGCGCGGCCGTTCTACCGGAGCCTTTGCACGTTCATGACCCAGGGGCCGTGCCTGCCGATGGTGCTCGAGGGCGACAACGTCATCCAGCGCTGGCGCGAGCTCATGGGCGCGACGGACCCGGCGAAGGCCGCGCCCGGCACCATCCGAAGAGACTTCGCCGCGTCGATCGAGGCGAACGCGGTGCACGGCTCCGATTCGCTCGAGTCCGCGGCGTTCGAGATCCCGTACTTCTTCGCGAGCCTCGAGCTCTGCCCGCGCTAGGCCCGGGGTGGACTCTGGGTGGTGGGGGGCGAAGCCCGCCGCCGAGGGTCCTAATACGTGAACGGGAAGGGCATCGGCGGCCGACCGAATGGCCGCCCGCCCCGCACCGTCAACACGGGGACGAGCTTCTTGGTCCCGCTGCGCCGGTTCTGGCGCGTGTCCACGAACTCGACCGGCGCGTCCACCAGATCGAAGATCGCCACGTCTGCCGGCGCGCCGATCTGGAGCGTGCCGAGACCGGGCACGCGGCCGATGACTCTCGCGGGCTCGACGGTCGCCTTGGCCACCACGTCCTCGAGCGGCATGCCCAGGTTGAGGAATTTCGACATCACGTTGGGGAGTGTCGGATACCCGGGCGTGTTGATGCTGACGGCGTGGATGTCGCTCGAGATGGTGTCGGGCGGCGCGCCCTGCTGCAGGGCGGGCTCGCAGACCGTGTAGTCGAAGCTTCCGCCTCCATGGCCGACGTCGAAGATGACCCCGCGTTGCTTGGCCGCGCGCGCGGCGGGCAGGAGCTGGCCGTTCTGCACGGTGTTGTTGCCGGCGCCGCTGTACGCGTGGGTCAGGATGTCGCCCGGCCGCAGCAGGTCGAGCAGGTCCGACAGCGAGCCCGGCGCGGCGCCGATGTGGCACATGACCGGGACTTGTTTCCCGACCATCTCGGCGGCCCGGATCGCGCGTCGTAGCGGCTCGAGCCCGTTCTGCCCGACGACCGAGTCGGTGATGCGTACCTTCACGCCGAGCACCACGTCCGGGTTCTCGGCGACGGCCCTGGCGCAGCCGTCCACGTTCGCATAGTCGATGTTCAGCATCTCGCCCGGCGCGAGCCCACCGGCCAGGCCGATGGAGGCGATGTGGACGAAGGCGAAGATACGCGTGCGCGACTGCGGCAACGCGTAGTGACGGATCGCCCCGAAGGTCTGCCATCCTGCGTCGCCCGCCGAGACGGCGGTCGTCACCGCGGTGATCGGCACCAGCTCGTCGGCCGGCAGCCCGATGCCGAGATGCGGAACCAGGTGCGTGTGCAGATCCACGAGCCCGGGCGTGACGAGCTTGCCCGCGGCGTCGATCCGCTGAACGGCGCGGTCGGCGGGGAGGCTCGGCGCGATCGCGGCGATCTGGCCGAACTTGACTCCGATGTCGCGCTTGCCGTGGAGCTTCTGGCTCGGATCGAGCACGTCGCCGTTGGCGATGACGATGTCGAACTTGAGCGCCGGGTCCGCGGGATTGAAGCCTCGCGGCGCCGGGTGGGCAGCCGCCTGGGCGACGAGTGTCGGCGCCTGGGCGCCCGCGCCGGGGGTCTGCCCGGCGAGCGTGACACCTGCGGCCGCGGCGGTGGTGGAGAGGAGGAAGTTCCGTCGGGTGACGTCCATGCCTGACCTCCTAGCGCGCGGCGCCGCGCATGGACGCCGGCTGGCCCGGGAGCCTGAAGCGCTTCCCCGTGTCCGTGACCGTAGCGCCCTCCACCTTGAGGATGGACACGTCGCGGTCGGTGTAGTTGCCGACGTAGAGGTACTTGCCGTCCGGGCTGAAGACGACCCCCTCGGGCAAGCCGCCCACCTCGACCTCGCCGACCTTCGTCACCTTCTTGCCGTCGATCCTCAGTACGACGACCTTGCCCGCGCGGTTCGCGAACCAGGCGTTCTTCGCCACGCCGGCGCTGCCGTTGAGCAGGATGGCGACGGCGATCTCGCCGGTCGGGCTGATCGCGAAGCCCTCGGGCGCGTCACCGACGACCACCCGATCGATGACGCGCGGTGGATTCGCCTCAAGGTCGATGACACTCACCGTGTCCACGTGACCGTCGGAGGCCCCGCCGTTGCCGTTGTCGGCGGTGAGGGCGAGCTTGCCGTTCGGCGTGATGTCGATGTTGTACGGCCAGAGCCCGGCCGGCATGTCGTACTTCGTGTACGTGACCTTCTGGCCGTTGATCTCGAGCATCGCGACCTTGTGGCCGGGGAACTTGACCGCGAACGCGCGCCGGCCGTCCGGCGCGATCGCGACGGCCGCGACCATCTCGCCCATCGCCACCGTGTCGATCAGCTTCACCTCCTTGCCCTGGATCGCGAGCACGCTGATCGAGTTGTCCGCGCGGTTCGTTACCAGCGCCAGATCGCCCGCGCGGTTGATGGCGAGGCCGGAGGGCTGTTTGCCGACCTCCACCGTCGCGATGTGCGTGGGCGGGCTCGTGGTCAGGTCGATGACGTAGAGCTTGGTGTCGGGCGCGGGCTTCCAGGCGCCGCCGTCCTGCGCCCACGCCATCGAGTTGGCGACGAGCGCCAGCTTGCCGTCGGGGGTGATCTGGAGGTTCGTCGGCGGCCCGAAGACCGAGTTCATCAGCGGGAGGCTCACGAGGATCCGCGGCGCCTCACGGTTCGAGATGTCCACGACGGACACGGTGTCCTTTCCGGGCGGGAGGAAGACCGGCTTTCCCGCGTCGTCCCAGGTCACCTTCTCGTCGTTGCCGACGAGCATGAGCTGCGCGGGCGCCTGGCGCGGAGCCAGCGCGAGCACCACAACGAGCAGGAGCGTCAGGTTGAAGCGCATGTCGTCCTCCGACGGGTCCGTGGGTTACGTCGCGCTGCGCCATCCTCAACGGTCACGCTCGGCGATGCTAAGAGCACCGGGAGCCCGCGTCAACCCTGATAGAATCCCGGAAGGTGATGGACCTCCCCGAGCCCTTCGCCGCCGCGAGCGGGCGTTAGCGGTGCGCGTCGTCATCGACCGGGTCTCGAAGACGTACGTGGACCGCCGCGGCCAGGCCGTCGACGCGCTCGGCGAGGTGAGCCTCGCGGTCGAGTCGGAGGAGTTCGTCGCGCTCCTCGGCCCCTCGGGCTGCGCCGCGGTGCTCTACTCGCACAAGTTCGCCCTGGACCGGGCGCGCGCCGTCGCCTTCATGAAGGGCTACGTAAAATCGTCCCGCCACTACTTCGACGCCGTGCTCCGGAAGAGGTCAGGCCCCGCGTTCGACGAGGTCGTCGCGATCACGGCGAAGCATACCGGCGCCCGCCCGGACCTCATCCGCCGCGGGTTCCCCTATCAGGATCGCGACGGCCGGCTGATGCCCGGCGACATCGAGCGCCAAACCGCGTGGTGGTACGCGCAGGGCCTCATCAAGGCGCCGATCGCGGAGCGGGACGTCGTCGACGAGAGCTTCCTGCGCGAGGCCCTCAAGGGGCTCCAGTGATCCACGTCGTCGTGGGGTCGCGGCCAGGGCGCAGGGCGCCGACCCGACGAACGGGTCGGGTATCATGGAGGAGTCGCGCGACGGCATCGAGCCGCTCACCGGATGGAGGCGTCGCTTGCAGGTCGAGAGGGACGAGGTGATGGCCACCGGCGTCTCGAGCCGAGGCTCATGACCACCCGTCGAATCGCGAAGGTCCTCGTCGCGAACCGCGGCGAGATCGCCGTGCGCGTGATCCGCGCGTGCCGCGAGCTCGGCATCGCGCCCGTCGCGGTCTTCTCCGAGGCGGACCGCGAGGCGCTTCATGTGCTCATGGCCGACGAGGCGTACCCGATCGGGCCCGCCCCCGCCACCGAGAGCTACCTCAACATCGAGAGGCTCGTAAACGTCGCGAAGGCGGCCGGCGCCGACGCGGTCCATCCCGGCTACGGGTTCCTCGCCGAGAACGCCGCGTTCGCCGAGGCGTGCGGCGCCGCCGGGCTCGTCTTCGTCGGTCCACCGCCGTCCGCGATCCGCGCGATGGGCGACAAGATCGCGGCGCGCCGGATCGCGCGCGAGCTGGGCGTGCTCATGGTCCCCGGGACCCTCGAGCCGGTCACCGACGCCGCCGCGGCGCGCGCCACGGCCAGCGAGATCGGCTACCCGCTGATGATCAAGGCGGCGATGGGCGGCGGCGGCAAGGGCATGCGCCTCGTCCGTCAGGCGGCGGAGCTCGAGGGGGCACTCCGGGCGGCGCGGGGCGAGTCCGCCGGCGCGTTCGGCGACAGCGCGGTCTACCTCGAGCGCTACGTCGAGGAGGCGCGACACATCGAGATCCAGGTGCTTGCCGACGCCCACGGTCGGGTGATCCACCTCGGGGAGCGCGAGTGCTCGATCCAGCGGCGCCACCAGAAGCTCGTCGAGGAGTGCCCGTCGCCCTTCGTCGACGCCGCCATGCGCGAGCGCATGGGGCAGGCCGCGTGCCGGATCGCGAAGGCGGCGGGCTATGTCAGCGCGGGCACCGTGGAGTTCCTCGTGGACGCGGAGCGGAACTACTACTTCCTCGAGATGAACACCCGCCTTCAAGTCGAACACCCCGTGACCGAGCTGGTCACGGGCATCGACCTCGTGCGCGAGCAGCTCAGGATCGCGAGCGGTGAGCCACTCGGCCGCGCCCAGGACGACGTCCAGTGGCGCGGCGCCGCGCTCGAGTGCCGGATCAACGCCGAGGACCCCTTCGGTGGGTGGCTCCCGTCGCCGGGGACGATCACGGCGCTCCGAGGGGCATCGGGTCCCTGGGTTCGCGAGGACTCGGGTGTCTACGAAGGCTGCACGGTACCCCGCTTCTACGACACGCTCCTCGCCAAGCTGATTGTCTGGGGCGTCGACCGCGCGACGGCGATCGAGCGGATGGCGCGCGCGCTCGCCGAGTACAGGGTCGTGGGCGTCCGGACGACGATTCCAGTGCTCGCCCACATCATCGCGCACGCGGACTTCCGCGCGGGCCGGCTGTCCACGCGCTTGCTCGAGCGGATCATGGCAGGTCTCCCGCCGGCGCGCGGCCGCCTGCGCTCGGTTGCCCTCGTCGCCGCCGTCCTCACAGAGTACGAGCGCCTCGGCCACCCTCCGCTGACGCCGTCGCCGGCCGCGGACGCGTGGCGATGGGGTCGTCGCTCCGGATGGAGATCGCGATGAGCGCCTCAGGCCACCCACCGAGTCTGCCGGTCCCGGGGACCCGCAACTTGATCATAGGCTCGCCTCGGACGGCGGGGCCCCAGCCCCGCGACGTCCTGCGGCTCGCACTACCATGAAGTTCGTCGCGACGATCGGCGACCGCGTCGAGACGGTGGAGGTGACCGGCACGGCCGGGCGCTATCGGCTGACGATCGGGAGCGAGGTTCGCGAGGTCGATGCGCGGCTGACCGGACCCGGCATATACTCGCTGCTGATCGACGGGGTCTCGTACGTGGCCGACGTCGCCGACCGCGACGGGGCGTGCGTCGTCGGTGTCGCGGAGGAGACGTACCTGATCCGGCTCGAGGAGGAGACTCGCTACGTCATCCGGACCAAGGGCGGCGCGGCGGCGGGCGCCGGGCCCCAGACCCTGACGGCGCCGCTTCCGGGAAGGATCACCCACGTCGCGGTCAGGACGGGCGACACCGTCGTGGCAGGCGACACGCTCCTCGTGATCGAGGCGATGAAGATGGAGAACGAGCTGCGGGCCGGGGCCCCCGGAACGGTGGCGGAGGTCCGCGTCAGCCCCGGCCAGGCGGTGAACGCCGGCGACGTTCTCGTGGTGATCAGCTGATGGCCGACGCGGTGATCGAGTTCAAGTCCGTCAACAAGTGGTTCGGGAAGATGCACGTCCTGCGCGACATCACGCTGGCCGTGACGGCGGGCGAGGTGGTCGTCGTGTGCGGCCCGTCGGGCTCGGGCAAGAGCACCCTCATCCGCTGCGTGAACGCGCTCGAGCCCATCCAGGGTGGCGAGCTCGTCGTGCTCGGCGAGTCCCTCACGAGGCCCGGCGTCAGCCTCTCGGCCCTACGGACGCGCGTCGGCATGGTCTTCCAGTCGTTCAACCTGTTCCCGCACATGACGGTGCTCGAGAACATCATGCTGGCGCCCGTCAAGGTGCGCGGCCTCAGCAAGGCCGAGGCGGCGCGCACGGCGCGCGCGCTCCTCGAGCGGGTCCGCATCCCGGACAAGGCGGAGAACTACCCCGCGAACCTCTCGGGCGGCCAGCAACAGCGCGTCGCGATCGCGCGCGCGCTGGCGATGCAGCCGAAGATCATGCTCTTCGACGAGCCCACCTCTGCGCTCGATCCGGAGATGATCAACGAAGTCCTTGACGTCATGACCGACCTCGCGAAGGACGGCATGACGATGATCGTCGTCACGCACGAGATGGGATTCGCGCGGCGGGTGGCCCACCGCGTCGTCTTCATGGATGCCGGCCGGGTGGTGGAGGAAGCCCCGCCCGAGCAGTTCTTCGCCGCGGCGAGGTCGGAGCGTGCCCGGGAGTTCCTGTCGAAAATTCTCACCCACTGAGCGGAGGGTCATGATGAGGCGAATGCTGGCGGTTCTCTCCATCCTCGGGCTCGCGCTGCCGATCGCGGCGCCCGCGCTCGCGCAGCAGGGCACGCTGGAGAAGATCGGTCAGAGCGGCGTGCTGACGATCGGGACGCGTACGGCATCCCCGCCGTTCGCGTTCGTCAACAAGCAAAACGAGTGGGTCGGCTTCTCGATCGACCTGGTCGAGCAGGCCGTCAAGCCCGCGATCGAGCGAAAGCTCGGCAAGCCCATCACGATCGAGAAGAAGGAGTCGACGCCGCCGACGCGCATCCCCTTGCTGTCGTCGAACGCGGTGGACCTCATCGCCGGCACGATGACCGATACCCGCGCGCGCCGCGAGTCGGTGGACTTCAGCCTGACCTTCTTCGTCACCGGAGCGCAGTTCCTGGTGAAGAAAAACAGCCCGATCAGGGGGATCGAATCGATCGCGGGCAGGCGCGTCGCCGCCCAGCAGGGCTCGACGAACGCCAAGCTCATCCGCGAGCGGATGCCGACGGCGAGGCTCCAGGAGTTCCCGGACCAGCCGGCGGCGTTCCAGGCGCTCGCGCAGGGGCAGGTCGACGCCTACACGAACGATGGGATCCAGCTCTACGGGCTTCGAGCCAAGGCGCCGAGGCCGGACGACTGGAAGGTCGTGGGCGACTTCTTCTCCTACGAGCCGTACGGCATGGCGATGCGGAAGAATGACTCGGACTTCCGCCACGCCGTCAACGTCGGGCTCATGGAGGCGATCGAGTCGGGCAAGTACTTCGAGCTCTACGACAAGTGGTTCGGGCCGAACGGCGAGACCCCCTATCCGCTGACGCCGGAGAACAAGCGCTTCCTGATCATGCAGGTGGTGCCAAAGTAGGCCGGACCCTCGTTGCACTACGACTTCCACTGGCAGGTGCTCTGGAGCGGCCAGTCGGGGCGCTGGCTGCTCCAGGGCCTCGGCACGACGCTCGCGATCTCGAGCCTCGCGTGGCTCCTCGCCGTGGGCCTCGGGATCCTGTCGGGCGCCCTCCGCACGGTCCCGTGGAAGGCGCTGCGCGCCGTGGCGGCGTTCTACGTCGAGTTCTTCCGCAACGTCCCGCTGCTCGTCTGGATGTTCTTCTGGTATTTCGGGGTTCCGCCACTCCTCCCTGAGGCGGCCCGCGAGTGGCTCTTCGACCACGGAGCCGAGTTCTGGGCCGGAATGTTCGCGCTCGGCGTCTACCACGGCGCCCGCATGTCGGAGGTCATTCGCTCGGGCATCCAGTCGATCCCGAAGACCCAGTTCGAGGCCGCCGTGGCGATGGGGCTCACGACGTTCCAGGCCTACCGGCTTGTCATCCTGCCGATCGCGCTCCGGCTCATCGTGCCGCCCGCGACGAGCGAGTCGCTCAACCTGCTCAAGAACTCGTCGGTCGCGCTCACGATTAGCGTGGCGGAGCTCACCTTCCAGACCCGCCAGATCGAGACCTACACGGCGAGAGCGATCGAGGCGCTCACGGCGGGCACCGTCATCTACCTGGTGCTCTGTGTCGGGATCGCGACGATCATGGCCCGCGTCGAGCGCCGCTTCGCGATCCCCGGCCTCATCGCGCGCGGCGGGTGAGCCGGTGCTCGACCTCTCGGTCATCGTCAACAACTTCGCCTTCCTCGTGGTCCAGGGGCTCCTGGGCCTCGGGGGCTTCACCGGCGGCACGCTGCGCCTCGCGATCCCCGCGATCGTCCTCGGCTTCGTCCTCGGCATCTTCATCGGGATCGCGCGGCTCGCGCGCGCCTGGTGGATCAGCCTGCCGGCGACGCTCTACGTCGAGTTCTTCCGCGGCGTGCCGCTCGTGATGGTGATCTTCTGGATCTGGTTCATCATCCCCCAGCTCCTGCGGCGCCCCATCCCCGAGTACGGCGTCGCGCTCACGGCCTTCGTCGTCTTCGAGGCGGCGTACTTCGGCGAGATCGTGCGCGCGGGCATCCAGTCGGTGCCGCGCGGCCAGGTCGAGGCCGCGACGGCGCTCGGCCTGACGCGCGCGCAATCGATGCGGTTCGTCGTGCTGCCACAGGCGATCCGCAACATGGTGCCGTCGCTCGTCACACAGATGATCGTGCTCTTCAAGGACACCTCGCTCGCTTCGATCATCGGCTACGTGGACCTCACCAAGGCGGCGCAGATCGTCAACAACCGTGAGATTCGCCCGTTCGAGCTCTACCTCTTCATCGCGGTCGTCTACTTCGTCTTCACCTACTCGATGTCCCGGATCGCCGCGCGCTTCGAGCGCCGGCTCGCCTGACGGGCGCGGCGGGCCCGTGCTCGAGGTCCTCTTCAAGACGCTCGTCTCGCTGGGCCTCCTCGCGGTCGGCGCGGCCTACGCCGGCGGCTGGCGCCGGCTGCGCGCCGCCGGCTACGCGGCGCCGCGCTGGCGGTTCGCGCTCTACGTGCTCGGCCTCGCCACGATCGGGGCGGCGCTCCTCTCCCCCCTCGACGCCCTCGCGGCCGAGCGCTTCTCGGCCCACATGGGCCAGCACCTGCTCCTGACGATGGTCGCGGCGCCGCTCCTGGTCCTCGGCAACCCGCTGCCGCTCGTCCTCTGGGGCGTGCCGGCCGGCGCCCGGCGCGCGCTCGGGGCGACGCTGCGGCGTGGCGCGCCGCTCCGGACCGGGCTGTCGGCCCTCACCTTGTTGCCCGTGGCCGGGATCCTCCACGTCACCACGGTCTGGGTCTGGCACCTGCCGTTCATGTACGATGCCGCGGCCGAGCACGAGCTGGTGCACGCCGTCGAGCACGCGACCTTCTTCTCGACGGCGATCCTCTTCTGGTGGCCGATCGTCCAGCCGGCGCCGCGGCTCCGCCCGCGACCCCATGCCGGCTTCCAGATCCTGTACCTTCTGCTCGCGACCGCGCAGAACACGGCGCTGGGGATGCTGCTCGCCGTGCCCGAGCGCGCGTACTACCCGTATTACGTGCGGACCGCGGCGGTGCTCGGCATCAGCGCGGTGGACGATCAACTGCTCGGGGCGGGCCTCATGTGGAGCGGGGGACACATGTACCTGCTCCCGATCCTTCTGGTCCTCTGGGGCCTCGCGCGCGAGCGCGTCGTGTAGAATCGCCCAGGAAGGAGGACGCCATGCCCCTGCCACCGGCCGCCTTCGCCGAGGCCCTGCTCAAGGAAGCCCGCGAGACGCACCCCTGGCTCCATCACCCGCTGTTCCAGCTGATCTCTCGGGGGGAGCTCCCGCGCGCCCAGCTCCAGCGCGTCATCCGGCAGCAGGGGTGCTTCTTCCTCGACACGCTCCGGCACGCGGCGTGGAAAATCATCTCCGTCGGCGGCGACACGCCGACCTTCGAGGACCTCGAGCGCCAGCGCGCCCTGATCCCGCTCGTCGTCGAGGAAGGCGGTGCGGACACGGTGGGCGGGAAGACGACGGCCCACGCCTACCTCTTCGTCAAACTCGCCGAGGCCCTCGGCATCGCGCGGGACGAGCTGTTCTCGACGGAGTACCTGCCCACGACCATCATCGAGAAGAACGAGCTGTTCCTGCTGCAGCGCTCGTCCACGCTCGAGGCCCTCTGCGGGGGGAACATCGCGACGGAGTCGATCAACCCGATCCACATGCAGCGGATGGCGGACGCGATGGAGAAGCACTACGGCGTGGACCGGGCGGCGCTCGATTTCTACTACGTCCACGTCGAGGTCGAGGGCGAGCATGCCGAGCGCGCGGTGCGGATCCTCTCGACGCTCGCGACCACGGATGCCGAGCAGGCGCGCGGCCGCCTCGCGATGCGGCGCGCGCTCACGGCCCGGCGGATCTGCGCCGACGGGATGCTCGAGGCGTTCGTCGGCCGGGACGGCCGCTGAGCGTGTCTCGGGCGCCCTCAGTCTCCCGGCAGGCGGAGCACCTCGTCGTGCTTGCGGACACGCTCGCCGACCTTCAGCGCCACCTCGCTGCCGCGCTCGGCGCGCTGCACCCCGCGGTGGTCCACCTGGAGCGACTCGACCCGCTGGATGACGTCGGTCGTGTGACCGCGGATGCGGATCCTGTCGCCGACCTGGAGGGCGCCGTCGCCGAGCGTGATCGCCGCGACGCCGACCTTTGCGTAGTAGTCCGTGACGGTGCCGACCTTCTCTTCCGTCGCCACGCGCTGCTCGCGCCGCCCCGGCCCCTACTTGATCGCGCCCGCGGTCAGGCCGGAGACGTAGTAGTCGAGAAAGAAGACGTACAGGATCACGATCGGGACCGAGCCGAGGACGGCTCCCGCCATGAGCGAGCCCCAGAAATAGATGTCGCCGCGGATCAGCTCGCTCGTCACGCCGACGCTCGCGGTGATCTGGTCCGACGACGACGTGAACGTGAGGGCGTAGATGAACTCGCTCCACGAGAGTGTGAATGCGAACAGGGCGGCACACACGAGACCGGGGATCGCGATCGGCAGCACGATGCGCAGCAGCGCCTGGATGCGCGTGGCGCCGTCGACCATCGCGCACTCCTCGACCTCCTTCGGCACGGTGCGGAAGTAGCCCATGAGGAGCCACGTGCAGAACGGCACCAGGAACGTCGGGTAGGTCACCACCAGGGCCCACTTGGAATCGCCAAGCCCCAGCCAGTTCACGACCTGGGCGAGGGGGAGGAACAGGAGCGAGGTGGGCACGAGGTAGGTCACGAAAATGCCGGTGCCGAACGTGTCCACGCCGAAGAACCTGAGCCGCGCCAGCGCGTAGGCCGCGACGGTCCCGATCACGACGGACACGCTCGTGGCGAGCACGGTGACGATCAAGCTGTTCTTGGTCCAGGTGAGGAACTCGGTGTCCCACAGCAGCTTGCCGTAGTGCTCGAGCGTCGGCCCCTGGCGGATGATGAGCGGCACCGCGTGCCGGTCGTAGAGCTCGCGATCCTGCTTCAGCGAGGTGAGCGCCATGTGGTAGAAGGGGAACAGCGCGAAGACGAGGAAAGGAACGAGCAGGAGATGCATCGTCAGCTTCCGCAGCCGCGGCCGCTTCGCGACCGCCATCAGTATGCCTGCTTCCGCACGAAGCGGAGCTGAGCCCAGACGACGAAGACGAGCAGCGGGAAGAGGTAGAGCGAGATGGCCGCGCCCTCGCCGATCCGCCCCGTGTCGATGCCCACCACACGGGACAGCGTGGCGAAGAGGTGGGTGGAATTGATCGGCCCGCCGCGGGTGAGCACGTAGACGATGTTGAAGTCGCTGAAGGTGAAGATCGTCGAGAAGAGCACCACGATCGCCAGCACCGGCTTAAGGAGCGGGAGGGTGATGAGCCAGAAGCGCGCAACGGGGCCGGCGCCGTCGGCCTCCGCCGCCTCGTAGAGCTCGCGCGGAATCGCGACGAGCCCCGCGAGGATGGTGATGGCGAAGAAGGGCAGCCCCCGCCACACGTTGACCGTCACCACGGCCGTCATCGCGTAATACTTCTGGCCGAGCCAGTTTGGCCCGGGCGGATCCATGAACCCGACCGCGATGCCCGTCCAGTTCACCACGCTGTAGAGCGAGTTGAACATCCACCACCAGCCGAGCGTCGAAAGCGCGGTGGGGATCACCCACGGCAGCAGCACCGCGCCGCGGATGAAGCGCTTGAACCAGAGCTGCTCGTTGAGGAGCAGCGCCAGGCAGATTCCGAACACCAGCTTAAACGCCACCGCGATCCCGGTGAAGACGAAGGCGTTCTGGAAGGTCTGACGGAAGGCGTCGCTGTCCCAGAGCCGCACGAAGTTCCTGATCCCGATGAATTCGCTCGGGCGGCCGATGAACGCGTTCGACATGGCGAAGTAGAGCGCCATCAGGAAGGGATAGGCGACGAGGAGCACGAGGAGGAGCAGGGCCGGCGTGACGAATACCGGCCCGAGGATCGACTCCTGGTCGAGCCACTCGCGCACGCGCCCGGCGAGCCGCGGGCGGCCGCGCGGGACTGGGATGTCGTCTGCTCTGACGGCCATGTCAGCCGGCGAGGATCTTCCTCATTTCGATCTCGGCCCAGGCGATGGCGTCCTTGGTCGAGGTGCCCGTCACCGCCTTGGCGAGCATGTTGGGCAGCAGATAGGTGTTGGTGATGAGCTGGACCTTGTCCGAGGGCGGCGCCGGCCATCCATAGGTGTGGTACTGGACCCCCTCGCCTCTGAGGGCGGCGTACTTGGGATCCGTGCGCAGTACTGGATGGTCTTGGAGCTTGTCGTAGACTGGCAGATTGAACGCGTCGCCCGACATGATGTACTCGTCGTAGACCTCTCGCTTGCCGAGCAGGTACCGGATCCACTCCTTGGCGGGCTCGACGTTCTTCGAGAATTTCCAGATGCCGATGTGGCGCGGAGTGTCGGTCTCGTGGCGGCCCTGGGGGCCGCCGAGGCTCCGGTGGTGGTTGATGCCATCGGCGGTGACGAGCTTCCGCTGCTTTGCCACGATGTAGGCGCTCACGGGGTTGTGGATCCAGCCCGCCTTGCCCTGCTGGATCGACTCGTTGTTGCTCGCGTCCGACCACGACAGCACCTCGGGCTCCATGCAGTCGCGGAACATCTTCTTGTACCACTCGATCGTCTGGGCGGTGGCCGGCGAGTTGATGCGCACGGTCTTGCCGTCCTTGTCCACCTCCATGCCGCCGAACGACCACAGCACGGGCCCGGCGGTGGAGATCGAGTCGTAGTTCTGGCTGATGGGGATGCCCACCGGGTTCCCCATCTTCTTGAGCTCCTTGCCCACGGTGTAGAGGTCTTCCCAGGTGTCGGGCACCTTGAGGCTCGCCTTCTTGAAGAGGTCCTCGCGATAGGTCGCGACGAACATCCCGTGGTACTGGGGCACGGCGCGCCACACCCCGTTGACGTGAGCGCCTTCGTACGCCGAGCTGATCGCCTTGCCGTACTTCTTCTCGAGCTCGCCCACGACATCCGAGACGTCGACGAGCTGGGGCTCGTACAGCCACGGGAAGTGCATGCGCATCTCGACGAGGTCGTGCCCGGCCTGGGTCTGGACCTCGGACGCGTACTTGGCCTGCTGCGGGCCCATGTGCGAGACGTGGTCGATCTTGAGCTTGATGCCGGTGTCCCTGGTGAAGCGCTGGCCGATCTCGGCCAGCTTCTTGTCCGAGGCGGGGGCGAAGTTGTTCCAGCAGAGGTACGAGATCTCCCGCTGCTGGCCGCGGGCCGGCGGAACCCGCGTGGCGAGAATGCCGGCGAGGCCTCCAGCGGCTGTCGTCAGGAAGCGGCGGCGGCGGATCGGCTCCATGGCTCCTCCCTTTCTGGCGATGCAGGGCCGCAGGATACGAAGCGGTGAGAGGAGTGTAGACAACGCGCGCCGGGTGTCAAGGCGCGCCGCGGCTCACGACGTCTCCTCCGCCTCGCGGATCGTGCGGGGGAACCGCTCCTCCAGCATCACGTAGAGCGTCGGGATGAGGATCAGCGTGAAGAAGGTCGAGACGAGCAGCCCGCCGATGACCGCGATCGCCAGCGGCTGGTTCGCCTCCGTGCCGACCCCGAACGCCAGCGCCATCGGCAGCAAGCCGACGACGGTCGTGAGGACGGTCATGAGAATGGGGCGCAGGCGGATCCGCCCGGCCCGCGGGACCGCGACGCGCAGGGGCTCGCCGTGGCGGCGCCGCTCGTTGATGTACTCGACGAGGAGCACGCCGTTGGAGACGACGATGCCGACCATCATGATGATGCCCATGAACGACGTCGTGGAGAGGGTCGTGTTCGTGAGGTAGAGCGCCCAGAAGACGCCGATGAGCCCCATGGGCACGGAGAACATGATCGTGAACGGATCCTTGAGCGAGCGGAACTGAGACGCGAGCACCATGTACACGAGCAGGACCGCGAGGAGGGAGGTGAAGGAGAGGCTCGCGAAGGACTCGCGCTGCTGCTCGGTCTGGCCCCCGAGGCGGACCGTGAAGCCGGCCGGCAGTGGGAGCCGACCGAACTTCGCCTCGAGCTCCTCCGAGATCGAGCCGAGGTCGCGGCCCACGGCGTTGGCCGCGATGCGGACGAGACGCTGCTGGTACTTCCGCTCGATCTCCACCGGACCCGCCGACTGCTTGATGTCCGCGATCGTGGACAGGAGGACGGGGCGCCCGTCGTCCGTCGTCACGAAGATCCGCCCCAGATCCTCCGGCGTCCGCCGGTACGGCTCGTCGAGCTGGACGACGACATTGTACTGGTTGCCCGTCCGCGGGTCGGTGAAGATCGACGGGCTGATGCTCGCGTTGGAGTTCAGCGAGAAGAGGACGGCCTCCGCGATCCCTCGCTGGAAGAGGCCCGCGGCCGCCGCCTTCTCGCGGTCGACCGTGATCTCGAACTGTGGGTAGTTCGCGTCGCGGCTGATCGTCACGTCGGTGACGCCGCTCGTGGACGCCATGATGCGGGCGAGCTCGCGCGAGAGGGCGTCCGCCGCGCCGAGGTCGTAGCCGAGGACCTCGACCTCGAGCGCCGTGTCGGACCCGAAGTTGATGGTCCGGGCCACCAGGCCGCCAGGGACGAAGCGATACGTCGTGCCGGGAAACTTCCCGGCGAAGCGGGGCCTGAGCGCGGCGATGATCTCCCGGTCGCTCCGCTTGCGCTCGTCCGCGGTCGAAAGGTCGACCTGCACACTGGCGCTGTGCGGGCCCGTGTTGCTGGTGAAGACCGCCGACGGCCCTTGCGGGATGCCGACGTTCGAGACGATCGAGACCAGCTCCTCTGCGCGCAGCTCCGCCTTGACGATCGACTCCATCGCCTTGACGATCCGTTCCGTCTCCTCGACCCGCGTGCCCACCGGCGCCTTGAGGTTGATGCGGAACTGCGCCTCGTCCGACGCCGGGAAGAACTCCGTGCCGATGAGCGGCCCGAGACCGAGGGAGGGCGCGGACACGAGGAAGAGGCTGGCCACGAACGCGCCCGCGGTGGAGCCCACCACCAGGCGCGGGTGCGCGAGCGCCCACTCGATCGATCGCGCATAACGCTCCTCGATCCACGTGAAGAAGTACCGAGAGCCGAGGAACAGACGGTCCCGCAACGACCGGGACGCGGGGCCGACCGGCTTCTCGGGCGTGATCAGCTTCAGGGCCAGGAGTGGCGTCACGGTGCGCGAGACGAGGAAGGAGGCAAAGAGCGAGATCGAGATCGTGAACGTGAGCGGGATGAAGAGCAGTTTGATCTGACCCTCGAGGAACACCGTCGGCACGAAGACGATGATCGTCGTGATGGTCGCGGAGAAGATCGGCATCGCCACCTCACGCGCGGCGTCGAGGACGGCCGTACGCCGCGGCGTGCCCGGGATGTTCAGGTGTCGATTGATGTTCTCGAGCTCGACGATCGAGTCGTCCACGAGCCGGCCGACCGCGAGGGCGAGGCCGCCCAGGGTGAAGACGTTGAGCGTTTGGCCCAGGAAGTACATACAGATGAATGACAGGAGGATCGACAGGGGGATCGCGATCGAGATGATCAGCGTCGACGTCAACGATCGCAGGAAGACCAGGATCACGACGAACGCGAGCACCGAGCCCTGGATCGCCTCGTCCCAGAGGCTCTCGATGGCTCGCCGGATATAGATGGACTGATCGAAGGTGATGCCCACCTTCACGCCCGGGGGGACACCCAGGAGCTTCGGGAGGAGCTTCTTCACCTGGTCGACGACCGCGATCGTGTTCGCCCCCGGCTGCTTGTTGACGCTGAGGAACACGCCGCGCTCGTCGTCGATGCGCACGATGGAAGTCTGGGTCTCGTGGGAGTCGGCGACGTACCCGAGGTCCTTGACGTGGATCGGCACGCCGTTGGGCCCGACCGTGCGGACGACGATGTTCTCCATCGGCGGCACGATGGCGAACTGGTTGTTCGTGTAGAGGTTGTAGTCCAGGCGGCCGGCCTTCATGTCCCCGGCGGGGAGCAGGAAGTTGGCGCTGTTCACCGCGCTCACGACGTCGACGATTGACACGCCCTTGGCGTAGAGCTGGTCGCGGTTGAGGTTCACCGTGATCTGCCGGACCTTGCCGCCGTCGATCGACGCCGAGGCGACGCCGCCGAGCCGCTCGAGCTGGGGCTCGATGGCGTTGTAGGTGAGATCGTAGAGCTGTCGCTCGTCGAGCCCGCCGCCCGAGACCGTCACCAGCACGACCGGGATGTTCGAGAGGTCGTAGCGCACGATGAACGGCTGCTTGATGCCCGTGGGAAGGGAATTGAGGATCTGCTGGATCCGCTGGATGACCTCGGTCTGGCCGTTGTTGACGTCGGCGCCCCAGTTCATCCAGAGCCGCACCGTGGAGAGCCCCTGCCGCGACTTCGACTCCACGAACTTGACGTCGCTCACGGCGCTGACGGCCTTCTCGATCGGGTAGGTGACCGTCTTCTCGATGTCGAGGACGCCGGCACCGGTGTAGATGGTGCCGACGTTGATGATGGGCAGGTTGATGTTGGGGAACAGGTCGACCGGCAGCCGACCGAGGGCGACGAGTCCGAGGATGGCGACGCCGAGCGAGGCCATGAGAATCGCGATCGAGTTCCGCAGGGCGAGGAGGGTCATCCACACGGGAAATCCTCGCCGGCTACCGCGACCTCAGGAGCGATCGTCCGCGGGCGCCCGGGGGAAGCGCTCCTCGAAGATGACGTAGAGGGTCGGGATGAGGACGAGGGTGAAGAAGGTCGAGACGAGCAGACCGCCGATGACGGCGATCGCCAGCGGCTGGTTGGCTTCGGTTCCGACGCCGAACGCGAAGGCCATGGGCAGCAGGCCGACGACGGTGGCGAACACGGTCATGAGGATCGGCCGCAGCCGCACCCGTCCCGCGCGCGGGACCGCCTCCAGGAGCGGCACCCCGTGTCGGCGCAGCTCATTGATGTACTCGACGAGCAGCACGCCGTTCGAGACCACGATGCCGACCATCATGATGATCCCCATGAAGGAGGTGCTCGAGAGCGTGGTCTTGGTCAGATAGAGGGCCCAGAAGACACCGATGAGCCCCATCGGCACCGAGAACATGATCGTGAACGGGTCCTTCAGCGATCGGAACTGCGACGCCAGCACCATGTAGACGAGGATGACGGCGAGCAGGGACGTGAAGGACAGACTCCCGAAGGCCTCGCGTTGCTGCTCGGTCTGCCCGCCCAGGCGGATGGTGAACCCGGCGGGCAGCGGAAGGCGACGGAACTTCCCTTCGAGCTCCTCGGACACCGACCCGAGGTCGCGGCCGACGGCGTTGGCGGCGACGCGGACGAGGCGCTGCTGGTACTTCCGCTCGATCTCGACCGGCCCCGTCGACTGGGTGATCTCGGCGATCGTGGAGAGCAGCACGGGGCGGTCGTTGGCGGTGACGAAGAGCCGGCGGAGATCGTCGGGCGTCTGCCGGTACGACTCGTCGAGCTGGACGACGAGGTTGTACTGGTTGCCCGTCCGCGGGTCGGTGAAGATCGAGGGGTTGACGCTGGAGTTCGAGTTCAGGGAGAAGAGCGCGGCCTGCGCGATGTCACGCTGCGAGAGCCCGGCGGACGCCGCCTTCTCCCGGTCGACCCTGACATCGAACTGTGGATAGTTCGCGTCGCGGCTGACGTTGACGTCGGCCACGCCCTCCGTCGACTGCATGATCCGTGCGACCTCACGCGAGAGGGCCTCGGCGGTCGCGAGGTCGTACCCGAGGATCTCCACCTCGATCGCCGTCTCCGAACCGAAGTTGACGACGCGAGAGACGAGGCCGCCGGCGACGAACTGGTAGCGCGTGCCGGGAAACTGCCCGACGAACGCCGGTCGGATCGCGTTCACGATCTCGCGGTCGCTCCGCTGCCGCTTGTCCGCCGTCGTCAGGTAGACCTGAACCGTCGCGCTGTGCGGGCCCGTGTTGCCGGTGAAGACGGCTGAACGACCCTGCGGGATGCCGACGTTGGTGACGAGCGTCTTCAGCTCTTCGGGGCGGACGGCCGCCCGGACGATGGACTCCATCCCCTTGACGATTCGCTCGGTCTCCTCGATCCGCGTGCCGATCGGCGCCTTGACGTTGATTCGGAACTGCGCCTCGTCCGAGGGGGGGAAAAACTCCGTCCCGATGAGCGGCTTGAGACCGACGCGGGGTGCCAAGACCAGGAAAAGGCTCGCCACGAAGGTGACGGCGATCGAGCCGATGACGAGCGGACGATGGCCCAGCGCCCAGACGACGATGTGCTGGTACACCTCCTCCGTGCGTTCGAAGAAGCTCCGTGAGAATCGGAAGACCCGATCGCGGAGCGATCGGGAGGCCGGGTCGATCGACCTCTCCGGCCGAAGGACTTTCAGGGCGAGGAGGGGGGTGACGGTCCGCGACACCAGGAAGGAGGCGAAGAGCGAGATCGAGATCGTGAACGTCAGCGGGATGAAGAGGAGCTTGATCTGACCCTCGAGGAAGACGGTGGGCACGAAGACGATGATCGTCGTAATGGTCGCCGAGAAGATCGGCATCGCGACTTCGCGGGCGGCGTCCAGCACCGCCCGCCGGCGCTCCTTGCCCGGCATCGCCAGGTGCCGGTTGATGTTTTCCAGCTCGACGATCGAGTCGTCGACCAGACGACCCACGGCCAGGGCGAGCCCGCCGAGCGTGAACACGTTGAGCGTCTGCCCCAGGAAGTACATGACGATGAACGAGAGCAGGATCGAGAGCGGGATGGCGACCGAGATGATGAGGGTCGAGGTGAGCGAGCGTAGGAAGATCAGGATGACGATGAAGGCCAACGCCGAGCCCTGCATGGCCTCGTGCCAAAGGCTCTCGATGGCCTGGCGGATGTAGATCGACTGGTCGAACGTGATTCCGACCTTCACGCCCGGCGGCACGCCGATGACCTTCGGGATGAGTTCCCGGACCTGGTCGACCACCGTGACGGTGTTCGCGCCCGGCTGCTTGTTGACGCGCATGAAGACGCCGCGCGCACCGTCGATCCGCACGACGGCGGTCTGCGTCTCGTGCGAGTCCACGACGTACCCGAGATCCTTGATGTGGATCGGCACACCGCTCCCGCCCGACTTGCGGACGACGATGTCCTCCATCGGCTGGACGAGCCGGAACTGGTTGTTGGTGTAGATGTTGTAGTCGAGTCGCCCGACTTTGATGTCGCCGGCGGGCAGGAGGAAGTTCGAGTCGTTGACGGCGCGGACGACGTCGAGCACCGACAGCCCCTTGGCGAAGAGCTGGTCGCGGTTCAGGTTGACCGTGATCTGTCGCACTTTGCCGCCGTCCACCGACGCCGAGGCGACCCCGCCCAACCGCTCGAGCTGAGGCTCGATCGTGTTGTAGGCGAGGTCATACAGCTGCTTCTCGTCGAGCCCGCCCCCCGACGCGGTGACGAGGCACACCGGGATGTTCGAGAGGTCAAACCTCAAGACGAACGGCTGCCTGATCCCCGTGGGGAGCGAGCTGAGGATCTGCTGGATCCGCTGGATGACCTCCGTCTGGCCGTTGTTGACGTCGGCGCCCCAGTTCATCCAGAGCCGCACCGTGGAGAGCCCCTGCCGTGACTTCGAGTCGACGAACTTCACGTCGCTGACGGCGCTGACGGCCTTCTCGATCGGATAGGTCACCGTCTTCTCGATGTCGAGGACGCCGGCGCCCGTATAGACAGTCCCGATGTTGATGATCGGCAGGTTGATGTTGGGGAAGAGATCGATGGGGAGTCGCCCGAGGGCGACGAAGCCGAGGATGGCCACGGCCAGCGCGGCCATCAGGATGGCGATCGAGTTGCGCAGGGCGAGCAGCGTCATCCACATGCTACTTCCTCGCCTCCGCGCGGACTCGCTGGCCGTCGCGGACCAGCTCCTTTCCCTCGACGATGACGAGCTCGTCTCCGCCGAGCCCCTTGGTGACCTCGACGAGCGTGCCCTCCCCGACGCCGGTGGCGATCGTCCGCTTGCCGACGACACCGTCGTTGACGACGAACACGACCGGCGTGTCGCCCTCATTCGAGATCGCCTCGCCCTGGACCAGGATCGCACCGGGATGATGCGCGATGACCAGCTCGACGCGCGCGTACATGCCGGGCTTGAGGAGCGCGTCGGGATTCGTGATCATCATCTCGACGCCCAGCGTGCGCGTCCTCGGATCGAGGGCGTGGACGATGCGCGTCGCCCGCGCCTCGAACATGCGCTCGGGGTAGGCGTCGACGAGGACGCGCGCGACCGAGCCGAGACGGACGAGGGTGATGTGCCGTTCCTGGACCTCGAGCTGCACCTTGACGGTCGCGATGTCCTGGAGGACCAGGATGCCCACCGCCTGGGTCGACGTGCCCGCCTGCTGGGAGTTGACCGCGGCGCCCGGGTAGAGGTTCCGCGCCGAGATGTAGCCGGCGAACGGCGCGAGGATGCGGGCGTTGTCGAGGTTGGTCTGGGCGATCTTGAGGAACGCGCGAGCGCCGTCGACGTTGGATTGCGCGAGCGCGACCTGGCTCCGCTGGGTGTCGATCTGGCTGCGTGCCGCGGCGAGCTGCGCCTCGGCGGCGGCGAGCGACGCCTGCGAGGACTCCGCGTTCGTCTTCGCGTTGTCCAGGTCCATCGCCGCGATGAGCCCTCGGCCGTGGAGGTCCGTGAGCCGCGCGGCGTTCCGCGCGTCGTTGGTCGCGACGGTGCGGGCCTTGACGAGGTTCGCTTCCTGGTTGACGGCGTTGGCCTTCGCGGATTCCAGATTCGACTCGGCGACCTTCAGGTTGGCCGCCGCCGTCGCCACGGCGGCGCGGGCCTGCTCGACGCCGGCGGCGAGCTCCGGCGCCTCCACCTCGACCAGGAGCTGGCCCTCGCTGACGAAGTCACCGAGGTCGGCGCCGAGCCGCTTGATGTACCCGCTCACCTTGGAGAAGATCGCGACTTGCTGGTTCGGGAGCACGTCCGCGGTGTAGGCGAGCTTGACGTCGAGGTCCTTCCGGATCGGCTTGACCACGGCCACGACGATCTCGAGCTGACGCCGGGGCACGGCGGCCGCCTGCTGCTTCCGGATCCGGTACGCGACGAGGGTCGTCACGAGGGTACCGAGGGCGAGGAGGACGACGAACACGCGGTGCCGGCGGAAGAAGGCCGTCACGGGGCCGTGCGCTCTTCGGCTCGCGGCCTCACGCCGGCCGGAAACGTCTGGAGGCGCCCGTCGGCGGGGTTGAGCGTGGTGAGCGGCGGGACGTAGGACTCGTGGTCGGAGACGCGACGCTCCCAGTGGCCCGGGACGAGAACGGTTCCCCCGGTGTGCGGAGCGGGGAGATATCGGTCCGGCACCCAGACGCTGTCGGGCCGCGGCGCCGGCAGCGGCGTCACCGTGGGCACGGGTGCGGTGCTCGACCGGGTGATCCCGTCCACCGCGTGGCCGAGCCCGGTCCCGCCGCCCGTCTGGAGGAACAGGAGCCCGCCCGCGAGCAGCGCGCCGGTCCAACGCATCAGGCGTCCCTCGGCTTCCAGCCCTTGTAGCGCTCGCGCAGCACTTTCTTGTCGAACTTACCGACGCTCGTCTTGGGCACCGCGTCGATGATCTCGACGTCGTCCGGCAGCGCCCACTTGGCGACCTGGGGCCGGAGGTGGTCTATGATCTCCGCTCGGTCGAGCCGCGTTCCGGGTTTCGGCACGACGCACGCCAGCGGTCGCTCGACCCACTTCGGGTGCGGCACGGCGATGACGGCCGCCTCGAGGACCTTGGGGTGCGACATGATCATGTTCTCGAGGTCGACGCTCGAGATCCATTCGCCGCCGGACTTGATCAGGTCCTTCGTGCGGTCGGTGATCTGCACATAGCCCTCGGCGTCGATCGTCGCGACATCCCCGGTCCTGAACCAGCCGTCCTCGGTGAACCGGGAGACCGAGTCCGGGTTGTTGTAGTAGGCGCCGACGACCCACGGGCCCCGCACCTGGAGCTCGCCCATGCTCGTCCGATCCCACGGCAGCTCCGCGCCGGCGTCGTCCACGATGCGGACGTCCACGCCGACCGACGGGTACCCGACGCGCGCGCGCACGTCGTACTGCGCGTCCTCGGACCAGCCCTTCATGTAACTCTTGAGCCGCGCGATCGTGCCGAGGGGCGTCATCTCCGTCATGCCCCAGGCGTGAGACATGACCACACCGAACTGATCCTTGAAGGCGAGCTGGAGGTGCTTGGGCGCCGCCGAGCCACCGATCGCGATCGTGCGGAGCGAGGCGATGTTCCAGCCCTCCTTCTCGCAGAGGTCTTTCACGGCGATCCAGATCGTCGGCACCGCGCCGGTGAACGTGACCTTCTCGTTCTGGACCAGCTCGCAGACGTCGCGCGGCTGAGGATTCGGCCCCGCGAAAATCTGGGTCGATCCCACCATCACGCCCGTGAACGGCAGGCACCAGGCGTTGGCGTGGAACATGGGGACGATGTGCAGGATCGTGTCGTCCTCCGAGATCCCGAACGAGTCGGTCAACGCCTCCCCGAGGCAGTGCAGGAACATCGCCCGGTGCGTGTACACGACGCCCTTCGGGCTCCCCGTGGTGCCCGAGGTGTAGCACATGCCGGCCGCGTCGGTCTCCTCGAGCCGGGGCCAGCTCGTGACGGGCGTGGCGGCGGCGAGCAGGGCTTCGTACTCGTCGAGACCGGCCGGCACCGTCGCGTCGGGCGTGTCGCGCATGATCACGATCCGGCGCACGCTCGGGATCTTGTCGCGGATCGCCTCCAGCACGGGCCACACGCTCGCGTCGGCGAAGATCACCGAGTCCTCGGCGTGGTTGACGATGTAGACGAGGTCCTGGGCCGAGAGCCGGAAGTTCAGCGTGTGGAGGACGCAGCCGCTGAGCGGCGCCGCCCAGTAGATCTCGAGGTGGCGGTGGCTGTTCCAGGCGAAGGTCGCCACGCGGTCGCCCTTCCGGAGGCCGAGGGTCCGGAGGGCGCCGGCGAGGCGGGTCGTCCGCTCGGCAAAGTCCGCGTACGTATGGCGGAAGAGCGGACGGCCGGGGATGCGTGTGGCGATCGTCTTCTTCGCGAAGAGCCGACGGCTCCGCTCGAAAAAGTGCGTCAGCGTGAGCGGGTAGTCCATCATGAGCCCGTCGAGCGCGTGACTCATCGTCATCGGCCTCCCAGATCCTCCGACGTCGCACAGCGGACTCCGCCCAGCCCCGGCGACCCCCTCCCGTCCATCCCCGCGATTATAAGGATAGAGTCGCGGGAGGTCGACGTCCACTCGGGCGCGTCGGGATCATGGTCGTGCGAGCCGAGCGGCGGCCGCGGAGGCTCGGCGACGCGCGCCGCGAGGCGAGTCTGGGATCAGGGTCGTGCGAGCCGAGCGGCGGCCGCGGAGGCTCGGCGACGCGCGCCGCGAGGCGAGTCTGGGATCAGGGTCGTGCGAGCCGAGCGGCGGCCGCGGAGGCTCGGCGACGCGCGCCGCGAGGCGAGTCTGGGATCAGGGTCGTGCGAGCCGAGCGGCGGCCGCGGAGGCTCGGCGACGCGCGCCGCGAGGCGAGTCTGGGATCATGGTATCGTGATGCCGCGATGCACTCACGCTGGGACGATGCCGAGGCCCGCCGGCTCGAGGGTCTCGATCTCCTCGTCTACGCTTCCCGTCTGATCGGCGCCGAGACCTCGCTCGTCGTCTGGGGCGGCGGCAACACCTCGATCAAGACCCTCGAGCGCGACCACCGCGGCCGCGAGGTCCAGGTGCTGCGGGTGAAGGGAAGCGGCTCGGACCTCAAGTCCGTCCAGCGCAAGGACTTCCCGGGCGTGCGCATGGACGACATCCTGGCGTTGCTCGAGCGCGACGACATGGGCGACACGGAGATGGTGAGCTATCTTGCCCACGGGCTCCTGGATTCCGGCGGGACCCGCCCGTCCATCGAGACGCTGCTCCACGGCTTCCTGCCGTCCCACGCCGTCATCCACACGCACGCCGACGCGATCGTCTCGCTGACGAACAACGACCACCACCGCGACGTCTTCGCGGAGGTCTACGGCAAAGACGTGATCACGCTCCCGTACCGGCGCCCGGGGTTCCGCATCTCCCGCGACGTGGCCGACGCGCTCCGCCGCCATCCCGACGCGACGGCGCTCGTGCTCGAGCGTCACGGCACGATCACCTGGGGCGCAACCGTTCGGGACGCCTACGACGCGACGCTCGAGCTGGTCACGCGCGCCGAGGAGGCGATCGCCGCGCGGAAGCGCGGCCGGCGAGTCTTCGGCGGCCCGCGCGTCCCCATGCGGGAGGGGGCGGCGCGGCGGGCGGCCGCGCTCGCGGCGGCGCCGCGCCTGCGCGGCGCGCTGAGCCGTACGCGCCGCGTGATCGTCACGTTCGACGACTCGCCTCCGATCCTCGAGTTCGTGTCCTCCGCCCATGGGCCGCGGCTCTCGCAGATCGGCCCCGCCACTCCCGACCACACGATCTACACGAAGCGGCTACCGTGCGTCGTCGCGCTCGAGGGCAGAGAGACGGGCGAATCCCTCGTGGCCGCGATCGAGGAGGCCGTCGAGCGCTTCGTCGCCGACTACGCCCGCTACGTCGACGCGAATCGGTTCGAGGGCGCCGAGCTGGGCGACCCCCGGCCGCGCGTCGTCCTGATGCCCGGGCTCGGCATGTTCACCGCGGGCCGCGACCGGCGCACCACGGGAATCATCGACGACATCTACCGCCACACGATCGACGTCATCGGCGGCGCCACGGCGTTCGGCGAGTACGTCTCGCTCTCGGCCAGGGATGCCTTCGACGTGGAGTACTGGCCGCTCGAGCTCTACAAGCTCACCCTGGCGCCGCCCGAGAAAGAACTGGCGCGGCGGATCGCACTCGTGACCGGGGGGGCGTCGGGGATCGGCCGGGCCGTCGCGAGACGGCTGGCGGCCGAGGGCGCGCACGTGGTGGTCGCCGACCTCGACGAGGTCGGTGCGCGGAAGACGGCGGATGAGATCATCGCCGCGGTCGGCGCGGGACGGGCGCTCGGCGTCGGGATGGACGTCACCCGGGAGGACTCGGTGAGCGCCGGCCTCGAGGAGACGGTGCTCGCCTACGGCGGGCTCGATCTCCTGGTCTCCAACGCCGGCATCGCCCACTCGTGCCCCGTCGAGCGGCTGTCGCTCGCCGACTGGGAGCGGTCGTTCGCGGTCAACGCCAGGGGCCACTTCCTGGTGGCACGCGAAGCGATGCGGATCCTCACCGCGCAGGGGCTGGGCGGTGCCCTCGTCTTCGTCGCGACCAAGAACGTGATGTCCCCGGGTAAGGACTTCGCTGCCTACTCGGCCGCGAAGGCGGCCGAGGCGCAGCTCGCGAAGGTCCTCGCGCTCGAGGGCGCGCCCCACGGGATCCGCTCGAACATCGTCAACCCCGACGCCGTCTTCCACGACTCGAAGCTCTGGTCCGAGGACGTCCGGCGCGAGCGTGCGGCCGCCCAGGGGATCCCCGTGACCGAGCTCGAGGAGTTCTACCGCAAGCGCAACCTCCTCGGCGTCCGCATCCTCCCCGAGGACGTCGCCGAGGCGGTGCTCTTCCTCGCCTCCGACCGATCGGCGAAGACGACCGGCTGCACGATCACCGTGGACGGCGGCGTGAAGGACGCGTTCCCGAGATGAGCCCCGTGACCGGCTTCGGCGTGCACCTCTCCCTGCACCCGCCCGAGGAGCAGTTCGCGCTGGTGAGGCGGGTGGAGGAGCTCGGGTTCGATTCGGTCTGGACGGGCGACCACGTCTCCTTCCACAACCCCCTCTACGAGTCCCTCACGCTGCTCGCAGCCTACGCGCCGATCACGCGGCGGCTCAAGCTCGGCGTCGCGGTGTACCTGCTGGCCCTCCGCTCGGCGGCGGTCGCGGCCAAGGTCACCTCCACGCTCGACGTGCTCTCGGGCGGGCGGCTGATCTTCGGCGTGGGCGTCGGCGGCGAGAACCCCAAGGAGTTCGAGCTGTGCGGCGTCCTCCACGCGGAGCGAGGGGCGCGCGTCACCGAGGGGATCGACGTGGTGCGCGCCCTCTGGCGCGACACGCCCGCGACGTTCCAGGGGCGGTTCAACCGGTTCGCGGGGATCTCGATCGATCCCAAGCCCGTGCAGGTGCTCCCCCCGATCTGGGTCGGTGGGCGGTCGGACGCGGCGCTCACGCGCGCCGGTCGCCAGGGCGACGGCTGGGTGTCCTACGTCATCCAGCCCGAGCGCTACGCGCGGAGCCTCGAGAAGATCCGCGCGGCGGCGCACGCCGCCGGCCGCTCGCTCGCCGGCTTCACCGCCGCGCACCTCGTCTTCATCACCGTGGGGCGCGATTACGAGCGCGCCAAGCAGGCCTGGGTCAGCGTCCTCTCCAGGCGCTACGCGCAGGATTTCGAGCCCCTCGCGAAGAAGTACGGGGTCATCGGAACGCCCGCAGAGTGCGTCGAGCAGCTCGCGGCGTTCCGCGACGCCGGTTGCAACTACTTCCTCCTGAGCGCGATCGGCGAGCCCCGCGAGGAGCGGGGGCAGATCGAGACGATCGCCGCAGAGATCCTCCCGCGTCTCCGGACGCGCTGAGCCCGGCCGCCGTGAAGCCGCGCGAGTGCCTGGCGCGGGTCGACGCGGTCCGGCGGCTCTCACCCGAGATCCTGGAGGTCGACCTTCGGCTGGAGGAGCCGACCGCGCTCGAGTTCGCCGCGGGCCAGTGGGTGTCGGTCCCGTTCGGCCCGAAGACCGTCCGCGCCTACTCGATCGCCTCGACGCCGCAGTTCCCCACGCGGCTCACGCTCTGCGCCGACGTGGCTCCCGGCGGAATCGGCTCGGAGTGGTTCCGGGGCCTCCAGCCCGGCGACCCCGTCCGCTTCAAGGGGCCGCTCGGCGGCTTCGTTTTCACCCGCGCCGATCCGAGGCGTCCGCTCTTCGTCGCCGAGGAGATCGGTATCGTGCCGATCCGCGCGATCCTGACCGAGCTCTACGCGACGGGCTTCGGGCGCCGCGCGACGCTCGCCTACTGGGCGCGCGACCCGGGCTGGCTCGCATACGACGCGGCGTTCCGCTCGCTGGCGCGGCGGTACCCCGGCTTCGCGTACCATCCGGCGGTGGCGGGCGCTGCGGGCGCCGCGCGGGACGGAGCGAGCCGCCTCGCCGAGACGGTCACGCGTCTGGTCGCCGACGTCACCGGGCTCGTCGCCTACGTCTGCGGGAGCGAGTCGATGATCCATCGTGTCCGCGACGTCCTCGTCGCCAAGGGCCTCGACCGCAAGTCCGTCAAATGGGAGAAATTCTGGTGAGCGGCAGTGCGAGCCGCAGGCCGTCGCGGGGCCGCAGTGCGAGCCGCAGCCGCAGGCGAGGCGAGTCTGTGATCGAGTCCCCGCCGGCCGAGGCGAGTCTGTGATCGAATGCCCGCCGGCCGAGGCGAGTCTGTAGATCTCGGAGGCTGACGCGATGACAGCCGGGGAGGTTCGGAGGGCGCCGCCCCCTCCGACTGAATGACGGGCGGGGAGCTGGTCGCGCGGACGCTCAAGGGGGCGGGCGTGGGCCATGTGTTCACGCTCTGCGGCGGCCACATCCTGCCGATCTACGACGGCTGCCTCGGCGAGGCCATCACACTCGTCGACGTGCGCCACGAGCAGGCGGCCGCCCACTGCGCGGACGCGTATGCTCGCCTCACGCGGAGGGTCGGCGTCGCCGTCGTGGCGCCGGGGCCCGGTGTGACCGACGCGGTCACGGGGGTCGCGAACGCCTACGCCGCGCGGAGCCCCGTGCTCCTCATCGCCGGCGCGGCGCCGCAGGCACTCCGCGGACTCGGCGCGCTCCAGGAGATGGATCAGATCGCGCTCGTGCGCTCGATCACCAAGGGCGCGTGGACGGTGGCCGAGACGCGGCAGATCCCCGAGGTTCTCACTAGCGCGATCCGTACCGCGCTCTCTGGCCGGCCCGGCCCGGTCTTCGTCGAGATCCCGGTGGACCTCCTGATGGCGACCGTCGAGGATCGCCTGGCGCCGATCCCCCGCCTGTCCGTCCACCGGCCGCGGCCGGCGGCCGATTCCGACGCGCTCGCGCACCTCGAGCGCCTGCTCGCCGCCGCCACGCGCCCCGTCGTCGTCGCGGGGGGCGGCGTGTACTGGGACGACGCGGCGGAGTCGCTCGCCGCGTTTGCGGAGCGCGCGGGGGCGCCGGTGTTCATGAACGGGGCGGGACGTGGCGCGCTCCCGTCGTCGCACCCCAACGCCTTCGCCCAGGCGCGCGGCTTCGCGCTGGGCCAGGCCGACCTCGTCCTGGTGCTCGGGACGCCGCTCGATTTCCGGCTTGGCTACGGCCGGCCGCCCCTCTTCGCCGAGGGCGCGAAGGTCGTGATGATCGACGTCGATCCCGCCGAGCTCGCTCGGAACCGCCCGCTCGAGCTGGGGCTCGCGGGCGACCTGGACGTGATCCTGCGCCAGCTGAGCACGGTCGTGCCCGCGACGCTCGCCGAGCGCACGGCGCCGTGGCTCACGGCCGTGCGCGCCAGGGAGACGGAGAGCCGCGGGAGGCTCGACGGCTTCTGCGCCTCCGAGCAGGTGCCGGTGTCGCACTACCGCCTCGCCGCGGAGATCGCGCGCGTCGTGTCTCCGGAGACGATCGTCGTCGGCGACGGCGGCGACATCGTCGGCTGCGCCTCGAAGGTCGTGCGACTCGACCGGCCGGGGCAGTGGCTCGACCCCGGGCCGCTCGGCTGTCTCGGCATCGGCCCGTCGTTCGCGCTCGCCGCGAAGCTCCTCCATCCGGAACGGCGTGTCCTCCTGATCGCCGGCGACGGTGCCTTGGGGCTGAACGGGATGGAGCTCGAGACGGCGGTGCGCTTCGGCCTGCCGCTCACGTGCGTCGTCGGCAACGACGGCGGCTGGGGACAGATCCGTAACCCGCAGCTCTCGTTCTACGGCGAGGGGCGCGCCGTGGCGACGTCGCTCCCACACACACGCTTCGACCTGCTGGCGGAGGCACTCGGCGGACGTGGCGTGCTCGTCCGGGAGCCGGCCCAGATCGGTGGAGCACTCGCGCGGGCGCTCGCGAGCGACCAGGTCTGGTGCGTCAACGTCATCCTCGACCCGGAGGCGTACAAGAAGACCGGGACGGTCTCGATGGCGATCTGACCGCTCCGTGAAGATCACGTTCCTCGCGCCCCACGTGCGGATCGCGGGCGGCGTGCGGGCGATCCTCGCCTACGCCGACCGGCTCGCCGGGCGCGGCCACGACGTGACGCTGGTGGTGCCCGCGCCGAGCCGCGTCCGCGCCGCGTGGCGCAACGTGAGGGGCGTCGGCCCCGACTGGGTCCCGGAGCTTCGCGCGCGCGTCCGCTGGGTGGGGCGCTGGACGCCCGAGGCGCTCGCGCAGGGCGACGTGGTCGTCGCCACGGCGTGGCAGTCGGCGGCCGCGGTCGCCGCCGCGCCGGCCCAGTGCGGGGCGAAGTTCTACTTCGTGCAGCACTACGAGAGCCTCTACCACGGCGCGCCCGACGCCGTGGACGCGACGTACCGGCTACCGCTCAGGAAGATCGTGATCTCGACATGGCTCCGCGACCTGCTGCGCGAGCGGTTCGGCAGCCCGGCCGAGGTGCTCGTGACGCCGGTGGATCCCGAGCTCTTCCATCCGACGCCGACCGCCGTCGCCTCGCGGCCGCGCGTGCTCATGCTCCACCACGAGTACGCCTGGAAAGGCGTCGCCGACGGTCTGGAAGCCGTCGCGCGCGTACGACGCCGCGTGCCGGCGCTCAGGCTGGTCGGGTTCGGCGTCAAGCCACCGCCCGAAGGAATGCCATACGACGAGTTCCACCGGAGTCCCCCGCAGGGGCGCCTCGCCGCCGTGTACTCGAGCTGCGGGATCTACCTGTGCCCGTCGTGGGACGAGGGCCTCGGGATGCCGTCGATGGAGGCGATGGCCTGCGGGGCCGCGCTCGTGACCTACGACAACGGTGGCTGTCGCGACTACGCGCGCGACGGTGAGACGGCCCTGGTCGCGCGCCGGCGCGACGTCGCCGACCTCGCCGCCAAGCTGGAGCGCGTCGTGGTGAACGAACCGCTCCGCGGGCGGCTCGCCGCCGCGGGCATGCGGTTCGTCACGACGGCGTTCGTCTGGGACCGCGCCGTGCGACGGTTGGAAGAGATCTTCGGAGCGAGGTGACACGCTCGGCGCGACGCGAGCGTGACGAGGGCGGGCTGACCGTCCAGCGTCCAGGCGAGCACGTTGAGCTCCGCTCCCACCTCGGCGAGCCGTCGCGTGAGACGCTCCCGGTCTGCACGCAGCGCCCGCGCGAGTTGCGCGACCTGCTCCAGCACGCGCCGCTCGCCGTCCGTGTACTCCCCGTCGTGCATGACCTCGCCCGGCAGCAAGAAGGGTGCCGCCGGGAGACCGCTTGCGGGGCGCGAAGTTCGTCCACCACGGCGCGCAGACTGACACGCGATGTCGGCCGCCTGACACCGGGGCCCCCACGCCGGCCGGCTCTCCCACCGCGTGCTAAGATTGGTCCGATCATGCCTATTTACGAGTATGAGTGTCACGACTGTGGACGCCCCGTGAGTCTGCTCGTGCTCCGCCCCTCTGCTGCGCCGCCTCCGACCTGCCCCCGCTGTCACGGACAGAGCTTGAGCCGCGTGATGTCGCGCTTCGCCACCGTGAAATCGGAGGAGGCGCGCCTGGAATCGCTCGCCGACTCGTCGGCCTTCGGCGACCTCGACGAGAACGACCCCGCGAGCGCGGCCCGGTTCATGAAGAAGATGGGCCGGGAGCTCGGCGACGACCTCGGTGAGGACTTCGAGTCGGCGATGGACGAGACGCTCAGCGAAAGCGAGGCCGACGCGGCGGGCGGGACCGCGGCCGAATCCACGGGCGCGCCGGGCGCGGCTCCAGATCTGTGAAGACAGACGTCGTCGACCGCCTCGAGGCGGTGGGCGTCGCCGCGTGGGACCACCTTGTGGCGCAGAGTCGCCTGCGGTCGCCGTTCCTCACGTGGACCTGGCAGCGCGAGTGGACGCGGGCGTTCGCCGCCGACCGGCGCCTCGAGATTCGGCGCGTCGAGGACGCTGAGGGCCGGCTCGTGGCCCTCCTGCCGCTCCACGAGGCCGCGCCGGGCGTGCTCACGCTCATCGGCGGCGCCGATATTTCGGACTACCTCGACCTGATCGCGCTCGCGGGCCGCGAGGAGGAGGCATGGATGGCGCTCCTCCAGTCGCGCGCGGCGGAGCGGGTCGCGTGGGACCTTCACGCCGTCCCCGGGACGTCGCCGACGGTGACGGTGCTCCCCCAGCTCGCCCCTGCGTGCGGGCTGTCCGCGTCGGTGGCGATCGAGGAGCGCTGTCCCGTCCTGGTCCTGCCGTCCTCGTGGGACGCGTATCTGGCTTCCCTCAGCGGCAAGCACCGCCACGAGCTCGCGCGGAAGATGCGGCGGCTCGAGCGCGAGACCCCCGAGGCGCGGGCCGTGTGCGCGAGCCGCCCCGCCGATGTCGAGAATCGGCTCGGCGACTTCTTCGACCTCCACCGGCGCTCCCGCGGCGGGAAGGCGCGCTTCATGGACGTCCGGATGGAGGCCTTCTTCCGACACGTCATGACGGCGTTCGTCGAGCGCGGCGCCGCCCGGCTGTGGTTCCTCGACACGGCGTCCGGGCCTATCGCGTCCTTCATCACGATCGAGTGGGACGACACGGTCGGCATCTACAACTCGGGGTTCCATCCCGATCGCGCGACCCTGTCCCCAGGCGTGGTCCTGCTCGGGCACCTGATCCGCGACGCGATCGAGCGCGGGAAGCGGCGCTTCGACTTCCTCCGGGGCGAGGAGCGGTACAAGTACGAGTTCGAGCCCGTCGCCGAGGACGTCTGCGCGGTGAGGATCGAGTGAGCGGGGGCGGCGCGCTCCGCGTCGCGATGCTCTCGGTCCACACCTGCCCGCTCGCCGCGCTCGGCGGAAAGGAGACGGGCGGGATGAACGTGTACGTCCGCGAGCTCTCCCGCGAGCTCGGCCGGATGGGCGTCGAAGTGGACGTGTTCACGCGCTCGCAGAACGCGTCGATCCCACGCGTCGTCCCCCTGGGCGAGCGCGCCCGCGTCGTCCACCTCGCCGCGGGCCCGCAAGCCCCGATGCCGCGCGCCGCGATCCATGCGTACCTCGACGAGTTCGTGGACGGCGTCGACTCGTGGCGGCTCACGCAGGGCGCGGACTACGACCTCATCCACGCCCACTACTGGCTCTCCGGCGTCGCGGCGCTCGCCTTGCGCGAGCGGTGGTCGGTGCCGGTGCTCCAGATGTTCCACACGCTGGGCCGACTGAAGAATCGGGCGGCGCGGAGCGTCACCGAGCTGGAGCCGGCGCTTCGCCTCCGCGAGGAGACGCGGATCGTCGGGGCATCCGATCGGATCGTCGCGGCGAACGTCGTGGAGCGCGCCGAGCTGCTCCGCGACTACGCGGCCCACGCGCCGCGTATCGCGACGATCCCGTGCGGCGTGGACACCGCGCTGTTCGCGCCGGGCGACCCCACCGCGGCGCGCGTGGCGCTTGCGCTCCAGCCGCATCCCGTGCTGCTCTGGGTGGGGCGCATCGCGCCGATCAAGGGGCTCGACACGCTGCTCGACGCCATCGCGCGCCTGCGCGCGGCCGGGACCGCGCTCAGCCTGCTGATCGTCGGCGGCGAGGCCGACGAGCCGCGGAACGGCCACGAGGTCGCGCTGCGCGAGAGGCTCGAGCGGCTCGGTCTGGGCACCGCGGTCCGGTTCGTCGGCCCGCTCCCCCAAGACGTCCTGCCGACCTATTACGTCGCCGCCGACGTCACCGTGCTGCCCTCGTACTACGAGTCGTTCGGCATGGTGGCCCTCGAGGCCATGGCGTGCGGGAGCCCCGTCATCGCCTCCCGGGTGGGTGGTCTCGTGACGACCGTGCGCGACGGCGTGACCGGCTTCCTCGTCCCCGAGAGCGACGTCGGGGCGCTCGCCGAACGCATCGCGGCGCTGATTGCCGATCCCGACCTGCGCTGGCGCATCGGGCGCGAGGGCGTGCGATGGGCCGCAGCCCACCGCTGGCCGTGCGTGGCGGAGGCGATCTGTCGCGAATACGCGTCGCTCGAGCCCAACGCGACACTGCACCTCGCGGCCGCGCGCTGCCGGGACTGACGCGCCGCCGTCACGGGCGGCGCCTACTGTCGAATCTGCGACCATCCATGGTCAGGCTCTTTCCAATAATGCGGGTCCGCCCCGGGGATCTGCCATCCCGGAGTTCTTTTCTGAGCCGACCTTAGGCATTTCCGGATCCATGGCACGGCGCTTGCTCTGGTTCGGGGCGGGGGGGCCCTGCGGGAGCCAATGCGCGTCCTCGTCGTTGAAGACGATCCGCTGCTGTGTGACGTCCTGCGGGACTTTCTCCGTGAGCTCGGCCATGAGCCGGTCGTCACGCACTGCGCCGAGGACGCAATCACGTGTATGGGCCTCGAGCTACCCGACGCCGTGCTGCTGGACATCTACCTCCCCGGCATCAGCGGGCTCGACTTCCTGCAGCTTCAGACCACGCGCGAGTCGCGCATTCCGATCGTGGCGATCTCGGGCATGGCGGCCGAGAGCCAGGCGCGCGAGTGCGTGCAGCTCGGCGCGGTCGACTTCCTGCCGAAGCCCGTGGAGCTCGAGCGCCTGCGAGAGGTCCTGACGTGCCTCGAGCCCCACGCCGGCCGGCCCTCCCCCTCGGCGCACCGAAACGAGCGACGGCGGGCGCCACGCGCGGCCGTCGCGGTTCCCGTCCGGGTCGTCGAGAACGGCGGCACCGAGTGGGAGGCGACCTCCGTGGACCTCAGCACGGTCGGCGTCAAGCTCCGGTCGAGCCGTGCGGTCAACCCGGGACGCGCGGCCAAGCTCTCCTTCGCGCTCCCCGACGGCGACGGGGCGCTCGAGGTCAGCGCCATGCTCGTCAGATCCGACGGCCGCGGCTACGCGTTCGATTTCGTCAGCCCCACCGACGACCAGCTCGGGCGACTGCGCGAGTTCGTCCAGCGAGGCGGCGCCGGTCCCGCGCGCGCCGTCGAGGCGCACTTCCGTGTCCTGCGCGCGATCTCGCGGGCCCTCAGCCTGAGCCTCGACGTCGACCAGATGCTGCGCATCGCCCTCGACGCGCTCACGCGTGTGACCGGGCACGAGATCTCGAGCCTCCACCTCCTGTCCGACGACCGGCGGACGCTGCGCCTGCTCGCCGACCGCGGCCTGTCGGCCGAGCTGCGCATGGCGAACCGCGTGCTCGCGGTCGGCCAGGGCGTCATCGGTCGGGTGGTGGTCACGGGCGAGACCGTACACGTGACGAACGTGGCCGCCTGTGCGGAGCTCCCGCCCGCCGAGCGGGCGGTCGTCGAGCGGGAGGGGATCCGCGGCTTCGTCTGCGTCCCGCTGCAGAGCCGTGGACGCATCCTGGGCGTCCTGTCGCTTGCCCGGCGGACGTCCGAGCCCTTCTCGGATGTCGAGATCGCGCTCCTGGAGGCCGCCGCGAACCAGATCAGCCTGGCGCTCGACAACGCCCGGCTCTACTCGGAAACCCGGAGCCAGCTCGACGAGCTCAAGCAGACCGAGACCCGGCGGGCGGAGGGCGAGCGGCTCTCGACAATCGGCAAGCTGATGGCCGGCCTCGTGCACGAGATCAACAACCCCCTCACAGTCATCCTCGGCCAGGCGGAGCTCGTGATGACGGAGCTCGCGGATTCGACCCGGGGCCGCGAGCGCGTGCGGATCATCCTCCAGGAGACGTCACGGGCCGCGCGGCTCCTCCAGAGGGTCCTGCAGCTCGGGCGGCCGCAGCCCTCGGAGCGCCGCCCGTGCGCCCTCGAGGACCAGGTGCAGTGGGTGCTCGAGGCGAAACGTCACGAGCTCGACCGGGACGGGATCCGGGTCGTCACCGAGTTCTCGCCGATCCCGTCCGTGTACGCCGACCAGGACCAGCTCCGACAGGTGCTCTTCAACCTCGTCCAGAACGCGCACCAGGCGATGGCGAAGCATCCCGGGCCGCGCGTGCTGACGCTCCGGACCACGGAGGCGGACGGGCGCGTCCGGGTCGAGGTGCGCGACACCGGGCCCGGCATTCCGCCGGAGCTGCTCCCCCGGGTCTTCGACGCGTTCTTCACGACCAAACCAGCCGGCGAGGGCACCGGGCTCGGCCTCTGGATGTCCTACAGCATCGTCGAGCAGCATCAGGGTCGGCTCGGCTGCGAGTCGCGCCCCGACGGCGGCGCGACCTTCGTCGTCGAGCTTCCTTACCGGAAGGGACCGAGCTAACCAGCCGCGCCGGGCTATCCCCCGGGCGCTACGCGCGGCTCGGAGCGCGTGCTACACTCCCGCGCACCGTGGGAGCCCTCCTCGAGGTCGAGAACCTGACGACCGAGTTCGTGACGCGGGGCGGCGTCGTCCGGGCCGTGGACGGCGTCTCATGGGACGTGCGGGAAGGGGAGACCGTGGCCCTCGTCGGCGAGTCGGGCTGCGGCAAGAGCGTCAGCGCGCTCTCCGTCATGCGCCTCGTCGCGGCGCCCGCCGGCCGGATCGTGGCGGGCCGGGTCCGCTTCAAGGGCCGGGACCTCCTGGCGCTCTCCGACGAGGAGATGCGGCGGATCCGCGGCCGCGAGATCGCGATGATCTTCCAAGAGCCGATGACCTCGCTGAACCCGGTGCTCTCCATCGGGCGCCAGCTCACTGAGGGGCTCGAGATCCACCTCGGGATGACGCCAGCGGAGGCGCGACGTCGGGCAGCGGAGCTCCTGGCGATGGTCGGGATCCCGGACGCCGAGCGACGGCTCCGGCAGTACCCGCATCAGTTCTCGGGAGGGATGCGCCAGCGAATGATGATCGCCATGGCGCTCGCGTGCAATCCGTCGCTGATCCTCGCCGACGAGCCCACCACGGCGCTCGACGTCACGATCCAGGCGCAGATCCTCGAGCTGATGAAGGCCCTCTCGCGGCGGCTCGGCGTCGCGATGCTGATCATCACCCACAACCTCGGAGTCGTCGCCCGTTATGCCGATCGCGTGAACGTGATGTACGCGGGCCGCATCGTCGAGCGCGGGACCGCGCGCGAGCTGTACGCGAACCCGCGCCACCCCTACACGCTCGGGCTCCTGCGCTCGGTGCCCCGCCTCGACGAGCCGCGCCGAGCTCGGCTCGACCCGATCGAGGGGCAGCCGCCCGACCTCACGCGGCTGCCGGCCGGCTGCGCCTTCGCAGCGCGCTGCGCCTTCCGCGTCGAGCGATGCGCCCGTGATCGGCCGGGGCTCGTCGGGGTCGGCGCGGGCGACCACGTGAGCGCGTGCTGGGAGACGGAGCGACTGGACCGGGCGCTGGCGACGCGATGACCGGCGGGCGCCCGCTGCTCGAGGTCCGGAACCTCGTCAAGTATTTCCACATCTCGGGCGGACTGTTCGGCGGGCGGGAGGGCGTCGTCCGCGCCGTGGACGACGTGAGCTTCGCGATCCACCGCGGCGAGACGCTCGGGCTCGTCGGCGAGTCGGGCTGCGGCAAGACGACGACCGGTCGGTGCATCCTCCAGCTCGAGCGGCCCACGCACGGCCAGATCCTCTTCGAGGGCCGGGACCTCGCGACCCTCGGCCGGGAGGAGCTCCGGGCGGTCCGCCGCCGCATGCAGGTGATCTTCCAGGACCCCTACAGCTCGCTGAACCCGCGCATGACGGTGGGTCAGATCGTCGCCGAGCCGCTCGCGGTGCACCGCATCGTGCCCGACCCGGTGAAGCGCGAGGCGCGCGTGCAGGAGCTCCTGGGACACGTCGGCCTCCTGCCGCAGCACGCGCGGCGGTACCCCCACCAGCTCTCCGGCGGACAGCGCCAGCGCGTGGGCATCGCGCGGGCGCTCGCCATGGAGCCCGCGCTCATCGTCTGCGACGAGCCGGTCTCGGCGCTCGACGTCTCGATCCAGGCGCAGATCATCAACCTCCTCGAGGACCTCCAGCGCGAGTTCGGCCTCACCTATCTGTTCGTCGCCCACGACCTCTCCGTCGTGCGCCACATCTCGGACCGCGTCGCGGTGATGTACCTCGGCAAGCTCGTCGAGCTCGCCGACCGGAAGGCGCTCTACGACGACCCGCTGCACCCGTACACGCGCGCGCTACTCTCCGCGGTGCCGATCCCGGACCCCGAGCTCGAGTCGCGCCGTGAGCACATCGTCTTGGGCGGGGAGGTCCCGAGCCCGTTGAACCCGCCGGCGGGCTGCGTCTTCCACCCCCGCTGCCCCATCGCGATCGACCGGTGCCGGGCGGCGGTGCCCGAGCTCCGCGAGATCAGGCCAGGCCACTGGGCGGCGTGCATCCTCGCTTGACAGGTGACCGGCACGTGCTTAAATGCTGAAACCTTTTGTGTTCTTCCTCGGTTTCCCGAGCAGAACCACCTTGGAGGGATCGATGCGACCTCGTCTCGGCCTCCTGATCGGTATTCTCGCCGCCCTGCTAGCCGCTCCGGCGGGGGCGCAGGAAAGGCCGCGGTACGGGGGTGAGCTGGTGTTCGCCGTGCCGTCGGAGCCACCGTCCTACGACGCCCACCGCGAGGAAACCTTCGGCGTCATCCATCCGATGGCGCCGCACTACAACACCCTGCTCCGACCCGACCCGAACGATAAAACGGCCACCCGGATCGTGGGGGACCTCGCGGAGTCGTGGACGATCTCGAAGGACGGACGGGTCTACACCCTCAGGCTCCGCCGGGGCGTCAAGTTTCACGACGGCAGCGAGATGACGTCCCGGGACGTCAAGGCCAGCTACGACAAGATCATCTTCCCGCCCGCCGGGATCGCCTCCGACCGCAAGGGCGAGTACGTGGACGTCGAGGTCGTGCAGGCACCCGATCCGTACACCGTCGTGTTCCGGCTCAAGTGGCCGTCCGGGTCCTTCCTCATGTCCCTGGCCTCGCCGTGGAACTGGATCTACAAGGCCGACATCCTCGCCAAGGACATGCGCTGGTACGAGACGCACGTGATGGGCACGGGCCCGTTCGTGTTCGTGGAGCACGTGAAGGGCTCCCACTGGGTCGGGAAGCGGAACCCGAACTACTGGGACAAGGGGAAGCCCTACCTGGACGGCTACCGGGCGATCTTCATCAAGGACTCGGCGGCCCAGGTGTCGGCGGTCCGCGGCGAGCGAGCGCACATCCAGTTCCGCGGCTTCTCGCCCGCCGAGCGCGACAGCCTCGTCGCCGCGCTCGGCCCGAAGCTCACCGTGCAGGAGAGCCCCTGGAACTGCGTGATCCTGGTCGCGCTCAACCACGAGCGCAAGCCCTTCGACGACAAGCGCGTGCGCCGCGCGCTCACGCTCGCCCTCGATCGTTACCAGGGGGCGCAGGCGCTGTCCAAGATCGCGATCGTGAAAGAGCCGGCTGGCGTGCAGGTGCCGGGCATGCCCTTCGCCACGGGGCCGGCGGAGCTCGAGAAGCTGGCCGGCTACGGGCGCGACATCGCCAAGTCCCGGGCCGAGGCCAAGCGCCTGCTCAAGGAGGCCGGCCTCCCGGACGGCTTTTCGTTCACCTACAAGAACCGCGGGGTCCCGATGCCGTACGAGTCGCTCGGCGTCTGGCTGATCGATCAGTGGCGGCAGATCGGCCTCAACGTCCGCCAGGAGGTCATCGAGGCCGCCAAGTATTACGCCGAGCTCCGCGGGGGCAACTTCGAGGTGGCGGCCGACTTCCAGTGCGGCTACATCGTGGAGCCGGACCTCGACCTCTACAAGTTCCAGTCCAAGGACAAGAGTCCGGCCAACTACAGTCGCTACGTGGACCCGGTGCTCGACGAGCTGTACGAGAAGCAGAGTCGCGCGATCGACGCGGAGGAACGCAAGAGGTTCATCCGTGAGTTCGAGCGGCGGCTGCTCGACGAGGAAGTGCACTACATCTACACGCTACAGTGGCATCGGATCATCCCGCACCTGGCCAAGGTGCGGGGATGGACGATCACGCCGAGCCACTACCTGAACCAGCAGCTCGACGCCGTCTGGCTGGCGGAGTAGAGCTCGGAGGGGGGCTTCGCCCCCCTTCCGATGCCTCCCCCCAGGACCGATTGCGCGGGCAAAGCCCGCGCTCGAGGGTGGCCATGAAAAGGCTCGGAGTCCTGATCGCGGGTCTCGTGGCGATGGCGCTCGCGGGGCCCGCGGGCGCCCAGGACACGCCCCGGTTCGGTGGGGAGCTGATCTTCGCGGTGCCGTCGGAGATGCCCTCGTACGACGCGCACCGGGAGTCGACGTTCGGGATCGTCCATCCGATGGCGCCGCACTACAGCACACTGCTCCGCGTCGATCCGATGGACCGGAGCGGGAGCAAGGTCGTCGGCGACCTCGCCGAGTCGTGGACGGTCGCCAGGGACGGGCGCACCTACACCTTCCGGCTCCGCCGGGGCGTGAAGTTCCACGACGGTGCCGAGTTCACGTCCCGGGACGCGAAGGCCACGTACGACAAGATCGCCTTCCCGCCGCTGGGCGTGGCGTCCGAGCGCAAGGGGGCGTACGTCAACGTCGAGGCGATCGAGGCGCCTGACCCCTACACGCTCGTGTTTCGCCTGAAGTGGCCGCAGGGCTCGTTCCTCTCGTCGCTCGCCTCGCCGTGGAACTGGATCTACAAGGCCGACATTCTTGCCAAGGACATGCGCTGGTACGAGACGCACGTGATGGGCACGGGCCCGTTCGTGTTCGTGGAGCATGTGAAGGGCTCCCACTGGGTCGGGAAGCGGAACCCGAACTACTGGGACAAGGGGAAGCCCTACCTCGACGGCTACCGGGCGCTCTTCATCAAGGACTCCGCGGCCCAGGTGGCGGCGATCCGCGGCGAGCGAGCGCACATCCAGTTCCGCGGCTTCTCGCCCGCCGAGCGCGACAGCCTCGTGGCCGCCCTCGGCCCGAAGATCACGGTACAGGAGAGCCCCTGGGACTGCGTCCTGCTCGTCACCATGAACCACGAGAAGAAGCCCTTCGATGACAAGCGGGTGCGCCGCGCGCTCACGCTCGCGCTCGACCGCTACCAGGGTTCGCAGGCGCTGTCCAAGATCGCGATCGTCAAGGAGGTGGCGGGCGTCCAGGTGCCCGGGACGCCATTCGCGACCCCGCCGGTGGAGCTTGAGAAGCTGGCCGGGTACTGGCGCGACATCAACAAGTCGAGGGCGGAAGCGCGGCGGCTCCTGAAGCAAGCCGGCGTGCCGGAGGGCTTTGTGTTCACGTTCAAGAACCGCGGGGTCCCGATGCCGTACGAGCCGCTCGGCGTCTGGCTGATCGACCAGTGGCGCCAGGTCGGTCTCAACGTGACGCAGGAGGTCGCCGAGAGCGCGAAGTGGTTCGCCGATCTGCGCGGTGGGGACTTCGAGGTCGCCATGGACGCCCAGTGCGGCTACATGGTCGAGCCCGATCTGGATCTCTACAAGTTCCAGAGCGGGCCGACCTCGGCCGATCCCAGGGGGATCAGCGACGCAAACTATACCCGGTACAAGGACTCCGTTCTCGACGAGCTCTACATAAAACAGGGCCGGGCGATCGATCTCGAGGAGCGGAAGAAGTACGTCCGGGAGTTCGAGAAGCGTCTGCTCGACGAGGAGGTGCACACGATGTACACGCTGCAGTGGCACCGGATCATCCCGCACAACTCCCGGGTGAAGGGCTGGACGGTGACGCCGAGCCACTACCTAAACAACCAGCTCGACACGGTGTGGCTTGCGGAGTGAAGCTCGAACGAGGCCTTCGCCCCCCGGCGTGCTGAGGAGATGGCGTATGCGTCTCCCGTTCGCGCTGCTGCTTGCGCTCATGGCCGCGCCGGCGGGCGCCCAGGAGCGGCCCCGCCAGGGTGGCGAGCTCGTGTTCGTCGTTCCGGCCGAGCCGCCGTCGTACGACGCCCATCGTGAAGGGACCTTCGCCCTCATCCACCCGACGGCGCCCCACTACAACACCCTCCTCCGGATCGATCCCAACGACCGGACCGGCACGCGCATCGTCGGCGACCTGGCCGAGTCGTGGACGGTCGTCGAGGACGGCCGCATCTATGCGTTCAAGCTCCGGCGGGGTGTGAAGTTCCACGACGGAAGCGAGATGACCTCCAGGGACGTCAAGGCCAGCTACGACAAGATCATCTTCCCGCCGTCGGGCGTCGCGTCGAACCGCAAGGGCATCTATGTCAACGTCGAGGCGGTCGAGGCGCCTGACCGCGGCACGGTCGTATTCCGGCTCACGTGGCCGCAGGGGTCCTTCCTCTCCTCGCTCGCGTCGCCCTTCAGCTGGATCTACAAGGCCGACATCCTCGAGCGGGATATGCGGTGGTACGAGACGCACGTGATGGGCACGGGCCCGTTCGTGTTCGTGGAGCACGTCAAGGGCTCGCACTGGGTGGGCCGGAGGAACCCGAACTACTGGGACCGGGGCAAGCCTCACCTCGACGGGTACCGCGCGCTCTTCATCAAGGACGCCGCCGCGCAGGTGGCGGCGGTCCGGGGCGAGCGGGCGCACATCCAGTTCCGCGGCTTCTCGCCGGCCGAGCGTGAGAGCCTCGTCGGCGCCATGGGCGCCAAGGTCACGGTGCAGGAGAGCCCCTGGGACTGCGACCTGCTGGTCGCGATGAACCACGAGCGGAAACCGTTCGACGACCGGCGGGTCCGCCGGGCGCTGACCCTGGCGCTCGACCGCCACGAGGGCGCCCAGGCGCTGTCGCGGATCGCCATCGTGAAGGCCGTGGCCGGCGTGCAGGTTCCCGGCACGCCGTTCGCCACGCCACCGGCCGAGCTGGAGAGGCTGGCCGGGTACGGGCGCGACATCGACAAGGCGCGGGCGGAGGCCCGACGCCTTCTCCGGGAGGCCGGCGTGCCGGACGGGTTCGCGTTCACGTTCAAGAACCGCGCCGTTCCGATGCCGTACGAGCCGCTCGGGGTCTGGCTCATCGACCAGTGGCGGCGCGTGGGACTCACCGTGCGTCAGGAAGTCCTCGAGACCGCGAAGTGGGTGGCCGACAACCGGGGCGGGGACTTCGAGGTGTCCATGGACGCCCAGTGCGGGTTCATGGTCGAGCCGGATCTCGACCTCTACAAGTTCCAGTCCACGGGCGTGAGCCACAACAACTACGGGCGCTACACCGACCGCGTGCTCGACGAGCTGTACGCCCGGCAGAGTCGGGCGGTCGACCCGGAGGAGCGCAAGAGGCTCGTGCGCGAGTTCGAGAAGCGGCTTCTCGACGAGGAAGCGCACTATCTCTACACGCTCCAGTGGCACCGGATCGTCCCGCACAGCGCGAGGGTGCGTGGCTGGACGATCACGCCCAGCCACTTCCTGAACCAGCAGCTCGACACCGTGTGGCTCTCCGAGTAATCTTTCGGCGAGCGGCGGCACACTCCGCATGGGCAAATACATCGTCAAGCGGCTCCTCCTGATGATCCCGACGCTGCTCGGTGTCGCGGTGCTCATCTTCTTCCTGATGCGCGTGGTGCCGGGCGACATCGTCGAGCTACGATTCGCCGGTGAGAGCGCGTTCGCCTCGAAGGAGAACCTCGACAAGGAGCGCGTTCGGCTGGGTCTGGATCAGCCGATCTGGAAGCAGTTCCTGACCTGGATCGCGGGCATCGTGCGGCTCGACTTCGGCAAGTCCATGTGGACCGGCGCGCCCATCCTCGAGGAGATCCGCCTGCGCTTCGCGCTCTCGCTCCAGCTCGCGATCATGTCCACGCTGATCGCGGTGCTGCTGGCGATCCCGCTGGGCGTCATCGCCGCGCTCAAGCAGGACACGTGGGTGGACTACCTCGTGCGGATCGTGTCGATCGCCGGGCTCGCGACGCCCTCGTTCTGGCTCGGCATCGTCTTCATCCTGGGGCTCCTGATCGTCTTCAAGTGGCTCCCGCCCATGGTCTACACGCCGCTCTGGGTGGACCCGTGGCAGAACCTCCTGCAACTGATCTGGCCGGCACTGGCGGTCGGCTATCGGTACTCGGCGGTCGCGACGCGCATGACGCGCTCCGCCATGCTCGAGGTGCTGCGCGAGGACTACATCCGCACGGCCCGGGCCAAGGGACTGTGGGACAAGCTGATCCTGTCGCGGCACGCGCTCAAGAACGCGATGCTGCCGGTGCTCACCGTGATCGCCCTCGAGTTCGCGTTCCTCATGGGCGGCCTCGTCGTCACCGAGCAGGTGTTCAACCTCAACGGACTCGGCCTCCTCTTCGTCGAGGCGGTGGCCCACCGCGACTACACGCTCACGCAGGCGCTCGTGATGCTCGTCGCGTTCGTCTTCATCTTCGTGAACTTCCTGGTCGACCTGGCGTACGCCTGGATCGACCCGCGGATACGATTCCGGTAATGGCCGTCAAGCCCGCGGTCCTCGGCGACGTCCCGGAGGTCGCGGAGCGCGGCAACTGGCGCCGCACGGTCCTCGACTTCTGCCGCGCGCGACCGCTCGGGGCCATCGGCGCGGTCGTCGTCGCCATCAACATCCTCGTCGGCCTGGGCGCCAACGTGATCGCCCCCTACGACCCACTGACGACCGACTACGGGGCCATGCTGGCGCGGCCCTCGGCGGCCCACTGGCTCGGCACCGATGCCTTCGGCCGCGACGTCCTCTCGCGCATCATCTACGGCTCGCGCACCGCCATGCTGGTCGGCTTCGCGTGCGCGTTCCTTGGCGCGACCCTGGGCGCGGTGATCGGCGTCACGAGCGCCTACTTCGGCGGCCGGGCGGACCTGCTGATCCAGCGGGTCATGGACATCTTCCTCGCGTTCCCGCTGATCATCCTGGCCCTCGCCGTCGTCTCCATCCTCGGCACGGGCATCGGCAACCTGATCGTGGCGATCACGATCCCGATGATCCCCCGCGCGGCACTCGTCGCGCGCTCGAGCGCGCTCGCCATCCGGGAAATGCCGTACGTCGACGCGGCGCGCGCCGCCGGCTTCAGCCACCGGCGAATCATTCTCCGTCACATGCTGCCGAACGTGATGGCCCCGTACCTGATCATGCTCACCGCGTACCTCGGGCAGGCAATCCTCCTCGAGGCGTCGCTCTCCTTTCTCGGCCTCGGGGTGGCGGAGCCGACGCCCGCGTGGGGGCTCATGCTGCGCGGAGCCGCCGTCCAGTTCGCCGAGTCGGCGCCGTGGATGGCGATCTTCCCCGGGTTCGCGATCAGTCTCGCGGTCTTCGCGTTCAACCTCTTCGGCGACTCGCTGCGCGACGCGCTCGACCCACGCCTGCGCACGCAATAGCCTGCGGGCCTGCGCGCGCGTACGGGCCACCGCGTCTCTCAGGGGCCGCACGGCGTCTCGCGCCGCCCAATGCTTGACACGCTGCGGCGATTCGGGTACAAATCCATGGGTTTAGCCAGCCTGAGCAAGCCACAGGGCTCACGCTGAATTGGGAGGCCTCGATGCCGTACATCATCGCGGAGCCGTGCATCAATGTGAAAGACAAGGCATGCGTGGAGGTGTGTCCGGTCGACTGCATTTACGAAGGCGAGACGATGCTCTACATCCATCCCGACGAGTGCATCGACTGCGGCGCGTGCGAGCCCGTGTGCCCGGTGAAGGCGATCTTCGCCGAGGACGAGACTCCGGAGCAGTGGAAGCACTTCATCGAGCTCAACAAGCAGTTCTTCAAGGACCACCCCGGGGTCAAGCCCGCCACGAAGAAGTAGCTGCACACCTCCGGCGGCACTCCGCCAGCCCCGCCGTGCATTCGCCCGAATGCGGCGAGCCTTAGTCGCTGCGAAATCGAGCGTCGAGGTCTGGCACACCGGTTGCGTCCTGTCGGACGGCATGGCCTCGATGCCCGCGCCCTTGCCGCCACCCCCGCTCGAGTCGAGCCTCGGCTACCACGGCGCCGTCTCCGCGTTCAAGCGACGGCTGATCGAAGCGACGCTCCACCAGGTGAGCGGCAACCGCACCCACGCCGCCCGCGTTCTGGGTCTCCAGCGCACCTATCTCCTCCGGCTCATTCGGGAGCTCGGCGTCGCCGCGCCGCCGCCGCCCACGCGCCGGCGGCAGCTCGTGTAGCTCATCACAGGGGCCTCGACGGCCCCCCTGGGGCGCGGTGCGACGCCGCGCGACGGTCCGGCCCCCCATATACGGGTTGACGGGCCCCGACCCGGCCGGGCAAGCTGAGGCCCGATGCGTGAGGTGTGGATCGCCGGCGCGGGGATAACGCGGATCGGCCGCCGCGGTGAGTCTCTCTCCGACCTCATGGCCGAGGCCGCGCACGCCGCCCTGCGCGACGCGGGGCTCGAGCGGCCTGACGCGATCGTCGCGGCGGCGATGAATCCCGAAGAGTTCGTCGGCGATGGCAACTTCGCGTCTCATGTCGCCACACACATGGGCCTCGCGGAGACGCCGGCGATGCGCATCGAGACCGCGACATCCTCGGGCGCGGCGGCGCTTTACGCGGGCTTTGCCCAGGTCGCGGCTGGCCTGCGCCACAGGGTGCTCGTCGTCGGCGGGGAAAAGATGACGCATCTCGACACGCCGCGCGTCTCGGAGCTGATCGGCCGCTCGATCGATCCCTACGAGCGCTCGTACGGCGCCACGATGCCGGCACTGGCCGGGCTCGTCGCGCGCGCGCTGATCGCGCGCAACGGCGACGCGCCCCGTGAAATGGCCCAGATCGCCGTGAAAAACCACGCCAACGCCCTCCGGAACCCGTACGCGCACTTTCATCGCTCGGTCACGATCGACGAGGTGATGGACTCCCGGATGGTCGCCGATCCGCTCCGGCTGCTGCACTGCTGCCCCATCTCGGACGGGGCCGCCGCCGTCGTCCTGACGGCCGAGCGCGCGGCCGTGCGGATCACCGGCATCGGGCAGGGGACGGACACGCTCGCGCTCCGACACCGCGACGCGCTCACGAGCTTCCGCGCCTCCCGGGCGGCGGCGCGCGCGGCGTTCGCGATGGCGGGCTTCGGCCCCGAGCGCGTGGACGTGGCCGAGCTGCACGACGCGTTCGCGCCGTTCGAGCTGATCTCGCTCGAGGATCTCGGCCTGGTCCCTTCGGGGAAGGCCGGCCGCGCGACGCTCGACGGCGAGACCGCGCTCGACGGCCGGCTGCCGGTGAACCCGTCGGGCGGCCTCAAGGCGCGTGGCCACCCGCTCGCGGCGACGGGGCTCGCGCAGATCGTCGAGTGCGTCTGGCAGCTCACGGGCCGCGCCGAGGGGCGGCAGGTGCCGGCGCGTGTCGCGCTCGCGCAGTCGATCGGCGGGCTCGCGACGAACAACTGGGTGACCCTCCTGGAAGCCTCATGAGGATCGAGACGATCCAGGGCTCGCGCTGCCCCGCGTGCGGGCTGACCGTGGCGCCGCCCGCCCCTTTCTGTCCGCGCGATCCGGTCGCGATGACGTCGGTCGAGCTCGAGGGCGCAGGTGAGATCGTCTCGTTCACTACCCTGCACTCGCCGCCCGCAGGGTTCCGGTCGCCGCTCCACCTCGCGCTGGTCGCGCTCCCGGGGGGCGCCCGGTTCATCTGCCACGGCGCAGAGACGCGCGGGCTCCGCATCGGCTCGCGCGTCGCGATCGAGGCGGTGAACGACGTCTACTACTTCTCTCATCTCGGCGCGCTGGACCGCGCCCGCCTCTTCTGGCGGCGCACCGGTCGTGCGGGTGACCGCGTGCACGCGATCGCCCGGAGCCTCGCCAAGCGAGCCTGGAAAGGAAGAGAGCGTGTCTCGAACTGACCAGCCCCTCGTCGGTGTCCGCGTCCTGGACCTCACGCGCGTCCTCGCCGGGCCGTTCTGCTCGATGATGCTGGGCGACATGGGTGCCGAGGTCATCAAGATCGAAGAGCCCGGGAAGGGCGACGACACGCGGAGCTGGCCGCCCTTCGCCGGCGGCGAGTCGACGTACTTCATGTCCGTCAACCGCAACAAGAAGAGCGTCACGCTGAATCTCAAGGCGCCCGAGGGCCAGGCGATCCTCCGCACGCTCGTGGGAAAGAGCGACGTCCTCGTCGAGAACTTCCGGCCCGGGACGATGGACAAGCTCGGGTTCGGCTACCGAGCGCTCGCGCGGCGCCACCCGCGGCTCGTCTACTGCTCGATCTCGGGCTTTGGTGAGTCCGGGCCGGAGGCGCACCGCGCCGGCTACGACCTCGTCGTGCAGGCCGAGTCGGGGATCATGGACATCACCGGGTTCTCCGACGGGCCGCCCGTCAAGGTCGGCACCTCGATCGCCGATCTCGTCGCCGGCATGTCGGCGGCCCACGGCGTGACACTCGCGCTGCTCGCGCGCACGCGCACGCGCCGCGGCCAGAAGGTCGAGATCTCGATGCTCGACGCCATGGCAGCGCTCCTCACCTACCAGGCCGGGATCTACTTCGGCACGGGCCAGCGGCCGGCGCGCCGGGGCAACGCCCATCCCTCGATCGTGCCCTACGAGGTTTTCAAGGCGGCCGACGCGTACCTGACGCTCGGCGTCGCCAACAACGCGCTGTGGGCGAAGTGCTGCGCTGCGCTCGATAGGCCCGAGCTCGCGACCGATCCGCGGTTCGACACCGAGGCCCGGCGCGTCACGAACCGTGACGTGCTCATCCCGCTGCTCAACGAGATCCTGGGCGCCCGCACGGCCGAGGAGTGGCTCAAGCGCTTCGAGAGCGCGGGCGTGCCCGCCGGGCGGATCAAGAGCGTCCCCGAGGTGTGTGAGAGCCCACATCTCAAGGCGCGCGCGATGATCGTGACGCTGCCGCACCCCCAGGCAGGCCGCGTGACCGCCCTGGGCGTGCCGATCCGCCTCCACGCGACGCCGGGCCGGGCGCGGCTCGCGCCGCCCGTTCTCGGGCAGCACACCGACGCGGTGCTGCGGATGCTCGCGGGCCTCACACGATCGGAGCTCGCGCGTCTGCGGGGGCGCGGCATCATCTGAGCGCCGCGCGCCGCTGAGCACCGCGCGCCGTCGCTGAAAATAGACGAGTACCAACCCGAGGCCGATTCTTGACACTCCGCGGCGCGGGGGCGCATCATGACGATTACGCCATGCGACAGCTGATCACGATCTACGACACGACCCTCCGGGACGGGACGCAGGGCGAGGGGGTGTCCTTCTCGATGGAGGACAAGGTCCGCCTCGCATCAAGGCTCGACGCGCTCGGCATCCACTACATCGAGGGGGGCTGGCCGGGCTCCAATCCCAAGGACTTGCGCTTCTTCCGCCGAATGCAGGACGTGACGCTCAAGCACGCGAAGCTCGCGGCGTTCAGCATGACCCGCCGTGCGGGCGGCACCGCCGAGTCGGACGCCAACATGCAGGCGCTCCTGGACGCGGGCGCGCCCGTCGCGACGATCGTCGGTAAGGCGTGGGACTTCCAGGTGACCCACGCGCTCTCGACGACGCTCGACGAAAACTTGAAGATGATCGCCGACACGATCGCCTTCCTCCGCCCGCGTACGGAGGAGGTGATGTTCGACGCCGAGCATTTCTTCGACGGCTTCCGGCGGAACCGCGAATACGCGCTCGCGACGCTCCGGGCCGCCGAAGCCGCCGGCGCCCACTGGCTCGTGCTCTGCGACACGAATGGCGGCACGCTCCCGCGGGACCTCGTCGCGATCGTCCAGGCCGTCAAGACGCACGTGAAGGCGCCGCTTGGCATCCACGTCCACAACGACGCCGAGTGCGCGGTCGCCAACTCGCTGGCCGCCGTCGGCGAGGGCGTGCGGCAGGTGCAGGGCACGATGAACGGCTACGGCGAGCGGTGCGGGAACGCGAACCTGGTCTCGATCATCCCGAGCCTGGTCCTCAAGATGGGGCTGGACTGCATCCCGGAGCCGAACCTGCACGAGCTGCGGGACGTCTCGCGGTTCGTCTCCGAGCTGGCCAACCGCAAGCCGTGGGCCGCGCAGCCCTACGTCGGCGACTCCGCCTTCGCCCACAAGGGCGGCATGCACGTGTCCGCCGTGCTCAAGCACCCGGAGACGTACGAGCACATCGAACCCGCGGCGGTAGGCAACCGTCGGCGCGTGCTCGTGTCCGAGCTCGCGGGCAAGTCGAACATCCTCTGGAAGGCGCGCGAGTACGGTATCGACATCGACCGCGACACGCCGGACTCGCGGCGGATCCTCGACGAGCTCAAGGCGCTCGAGGACCAGGGGTTCCAGTTCGAGGGCGCGGAGGCGTCGTTCGAGCTCCTGATGGAGCGCGCGCTCGGCCGGCACAAACCCTACTTCGAGCTCGACGCGTATCGCGTGATCGTCGAGGAGCAGAGCCACGCCGCGGAGCCGGTCGCCGAGGCGACGGTCCGCGTCCGCGTCAAGGGTAGCCTCGAGCACACCGCGGCGTCCGGTAACGGGCCGGTCAACGCGCTCGACCACGCGCTGCGCAAGGCGCTCGAGGAGTTCTACCCGAACCTCCGGGCGATGCGGCTCCTCGACTACAAAGTGCGCATCCTCGACGAGTCCAAGGGCACCGCGGCCAAGACGCGCGTGCTCATCACCTCGGGCGACGGCGAGGAGACGTGGGGCACCGTCGGGGTCGCGGACAACATCATCGAGGCGTCCTGGCAGGCGCTCGTGGACTCGATCGAGTACAAGCTGCGCCGGGACGAGCGGGCGCGGCCATGACCATCGTGGTGGTCGACGACGATCTCGCGATCGTCAAGATGTGCGAGAAGGTCCTCCGCGCACAGGGCCACACCGTCCACGGCTTCACGACGACACGCGAGGCGCTCAAGCACCTCTCGGACGGCACCGTCGCCACCGACCTGCTCGTCGTGGACTACATGATGCCCGAGCAGAACGGGTTCGAGTTCGTCGAGCAGGCGTGGTCACTCAGGCCCGCGCTACGCGTCGTCATGATTACCGCGCACGGCAACCGAGAGCTCGTCGGCGAGGCCACCCAGGCCGGGATCCACGGGATGGTGCTCAAGCCATTCACCGCCAATGACCTTACGCGGGGGGTGGAGGCGGCGATGGAGGGGTCGTCCCCCGCCTGATAGCCTGACGGGCGGTGGTCCTGTGGGGGTGGTCCGGAAATTATCTCGCTGTTGAGAAACTTACCAGCCAAACCCTGGTAGCCAACGCGTAAGTTGCTGAAATATCAGAGAATGGAGTTCGGTATCAAAATTGCCATTGACCTAGCCCCAGGAGGGTTCAGCCATGGGGATCGGGGAAGTGGCAGCGTTCAGCGGGGTGGTGCCGGCCAACGGCCAGGCGCATACCCAGGTGCGGGGAGTGGGCCGGCCGTCTACGGTGGCCCAGTACGCGCCTCAGATCGGGCAGTGGCTCCGGGACAACCCGGCGGTGTCGGGCGCGGAAGTTCTCCGGCGCGTCCGCCTGACAGGCTATCGCGGCGGTAAGAGCGCGCTGTACGAGTTGGTGCGGCGCCTTCGGCTCGCGGCCTCGGGAAACTAGCAGCCTCGGCCTGCTCCCGCGTCAGCGCGCCGGCCTCCGGCATGCGCTCAACGCGAGGTAGCGCCGGTCTCTCCCGCCGCGTCCTCAGTACCCTTTCCCCGCCCGCCACGCCCGGATCTGGTCGCCGTGCTCCTTGTAGTGGTGCGCCGAGTTCAGGTCGACGATTTTCCACGCGGTCTTCGAGGGCCTCGAGCGCCCCGCGGAACGCCGTGTATTCACGCTCGGCGGCGCTCAGGAGCTTTCTCCATTCCCTTGGCGCAACCCGGCGACGGTATCCGGCGGCGAGTCTAGAGCTGGATCAGGCCACGGCGGACCGCATAGCGGACAAGGCCAGCGGTGCCGTGGATGTTGGTTTTCCTCATGATCCGGGTCCGGTGGGACTCGGCGGTCTTGAAGCTGATCCCCTGGAGCTTGGCGATCTCTTTCGTGGACTTGCCCTCCGCGACCAGCTGGAGGACCTCGCGCTCCCGTGCCGTCAACGGGTCGGGCGGCACCTCCGACTTGGACAGGTACGCCTCGACGACGGCCTGGGAGATTCCGGGGCTCAGGTACACCATGCCCCGCAGCACCTCGTTGATCGCCCGCACGAGATCCGCCGAGGCCTGCGTCTTCACGACGTAGCCCCTGACACCCGCCCTGAGCGCCTCCAGGACGTAGTGGTCCTCCGTGTGCATCGTCAGGAGGATCGCCTTGGTGCGGGAACAGGCGCGGAGGATCTCCCCGGCGGCACCGAGTCCGTTCAGGAGTGGCATCGCAAAATCCAGCACGACCACGTCAGGGCGACGCTCGCGCGACACGCGGACCGCCTCCTGGCCGTCGCCGACCTCAGCGATGACCGCGAACCCTTCGTGCTCGAGCAGGGCTTTCAGGCCCTGGCGCACGATCAGGTGGTCATCGGCGAGGAGAATCCGCCTCGGCATCGTCATACTCCCATGCTGGTCGGTAGAACGGAGATAGGCCATCAGGTGAACTCCCGACAGTGATCGAGGGAAACCCCGGTAGATCGGCCGGTCGAGACCTCCGCCTGAACCTCGGAGCTTTTCCGTGCCCTCCTTCCGGGTTTTTCCGACTTCCGGAAATACGAGAGCGGGCCTAGGCTCGGTCGCATGGGAAGGGAGTGAGAGCGACCTCGATCCTCGGTACAATCACGCGCCGGCGCGGTCGGACCTCTCGGCTTCGCCGGTCCACGGTCTGGATGGAGGGCGCTTAACCCGCGGAGGCAGTTTGTGGCCAGGATGCTCCTCGTCGTTGCGCGCACGGAACCGGCGCGGTACACATACCTCACGCATGTCTTCGGCAAGGAGATCGTCGACGTGATTCTGGACCGCCGCGTGGAGGAGCGCCGGCAGCGCCCCGAGCGAGTGGCGGTCGAGAAGCGCCGCCACGATCGGCGCCAAAGGGACATTGCCAAGGACCTCCAGACGTATGGCTGGGGCCTGGTGAGGCGCTAGGCGAAGTGGCGTTCGAGGCGGCATGGAATAAGCGTGGCTGCCGCTGCGACGAGTCGGAGAAGCGCCCGGAGGGTCGGGATACGCAGGGCCTCGCACGCGGATACTGCGGCCTCTGCCTCATCTGCGGCGAGCCTGGCCACACCCGGCCCCATCCCGGGGCGGTGGAGTTTACCGGCTCCTGGTGCGACTTCCACTATGGCGTGCTCGCAGTCACGCATCCGCTCGCGCCTGTGGGCACGTTTGTCTGGCTCGCGGTGATTGCTGCCGTCATCTTCACGGCGGGACAACTCATGCGGTGAGGCATCGCCAGAGCCCGACGGCGCGCGGTGAGCCACAGGGTCGAGCCCAAGCGCGTACCGGCCCGCCGAAATCATGCACCCGACGCCGGGCGCAGCCATGTAGAACAGGCGGGGCGGGGTTGCGGGCGGCGCCGATTTTCCTGGCGTCGTGTATAACCCCGCTTCGCGATTCACGAGTCGCTACACAAGGTTCTTCGAGTATTTTTGGGATTCGCTCCACAAAGCAGTGTTTTTGGCGGTACTCGCAGTGAGTTTCTGGTACCTCGGTCGGAAAGCGGAAGCTATTTGGCACATAGGTCAGCACGACGTGCAACCCAACGAGGGCGTGCAGCCGACGCCCACAACCGGGCGCGGGTGACGCCGGACGTTGTCAGCACGACCCAGATGCGAACTGTCGGGGAGATAGGTAACACTTCAGTCCAGGGACATGGGTGACTCTTTCTTCCGGACTCATCTGCCCGTGTGATCCTCGATGCGAAGCACATAACCCCGCTACGGCCGAGATCAGCCTCGTAAGTACCCGCCAGAATTAGCCGGCGCTCGACGGGCGCAGGCGCTTGTAGAACAAGAGCTCGCGATACCCCTGCGGGAGGTTGTCGATGTATCCGGAGGGGGCGAAGCCGAGCGCGGTGTGCATCCGGATCGAGACCGCGTTCGTCTCCTCCGTCGACGAGAAGAGGCGGGGGCTCGGCGAGATCTCCTCGACCATCCCGTAGAGCGCCCGCGCGACGC
>Ga0209056_10000079_pt1 | contig 97844 bp, 102 predicted proteins | sample GraSoiAngelo_114_FD_185876 | JGI IMG/M metagenome (GOLD analysis project Ga0209056, IMG submission 185876) | Grasslands soil microbial communities from the Angelo Coastal Reserve, California, USA - 14_0903_13_40cm (SPAdes) (version 2) | ecosystem: Environmental > Terrestrial > Soil >... | reverse complement strand
GCTGGACGAGCTGAGGCATCGCGAGGAGCTGGCCGAGCGGCTCGGCGGGCCCGAGCGCGTCAAGCGCCAGCACGACGGCGGCCGCTACACCATCCGCGAGCGGATCGCCAAGCTGGTGGATCCGGGCACCTTCCACGAGCTGGGCAAGATCGCGGGCCGCGCGGCCTACGACGAGCGAAACGACCTCGAGAACTTCACGCCGTCCAACTTCGTCTTCGGGCGGGCGCAGGTCGACCGCCGCCCGGTCATCGTCGGCGGCGACGACTTCACCGTGCGGGGGGGCTCCGCCGACGCGACCATCAAGGGCAAGCACAACATGTGCGAGCGGATGGCGAACGAGCTCAGGGTGCCGCTGATTCGCCTCGTCGAAGGCTCCGGCGGCGGCGGCTCGGTCAAGACCATCGAGACGACCGGCCGCGCCAACGTCCCGGCCGTCGACGGCTGGGAGCTGGTCGTCGACAACCTGGGCACCATCCCGCGCGTGGCGCTCGGCCTCGGCTCGGTCGCGGGGCTCGGCGCCGCTCACCTCGCGGCCGCCCACTATTCCGTGATGATCAAGGACACGTCGGCCTTGTTCGTCGCCGGGCCCCCCGTCGTCGCGCGCCTCGGCCAGAAGCTCACCAAGAACGAGCTGGGTGGTTGGGAGATCCAGCTGAAAGCGGGCGCGGTCGACCACGCCGTGGACACCGAGGAGGACGCCTTCGCCTGCGCGCGCCGGTTTCTCTCCTATCTGCCGTCGTCGATCGACGACCTGCCGCCCCGTGGCCCGCGCACCGACGAGGCCGACCGGCGCGAGCCCTGGCTCTTCGAAGCGATTCCCCACGACGTCCGCAAGCCGTACAAGATGCGCGCGATCGTCGAGGCCGTCGTGGACCGAGGCTCGTTCTTCGAGGTGGCGAACCGGTACGGCTGCGCGATCATCACGGGCCTCGCGCGTCTCGACGGCTGGCCCGTGGCGCTGATGGCGAGCGATCCCTTCTTCTACGGCGGGGCCTGGACCGCCGACACCTGCCAGAAGGTCGAGCGCTTCGTGGACATCGCGCAGACCTTTCACCTGCCGATCGTCTACCTCGTCGACTGCCCCGGCTTCCTCATCGGCAAGGATGCCGAGCAGACCGGCACCATCAAGCAGGGCGTCCGCGCGATGTCGGCCATCTGGCAGACGACGACGCCCTGGTGCGCCGTGATCGTCCGCAACGTTTTCGGCGTCGCCGGCGCCGCCCACCGTAACGGCAGCCGCTACTGCACCCGCTACGCCTGGCCCTCCGGGCGCTGGGGCTCCCTGCCGCTCGAGGGCGGGATCGAAGCGGCGTATCGGGCGGAGATCGACGGCGCGTCGGACCGGGAGGCGAAGATGATCGAGATCGAGGAGCGGTTGACCAAGCTCCGCTCGCCGTTCCGGTCGGCTGAGACTTTCTGGATCGAGGAGATCATCGACCCGCGCGACACGCGGCCGCTCCTCTGCGAGTTCGCCAACCTGACGGCGCCGCTCCGGCGGCCGGGACCGTCGACGCACCATATGCGCGGCTAGGCGAGGCGAGGGGCTCGATGGCGGGCACCGCACGCCGACCGCACACGCTCGACGCGTCGCTGAAGCGGATCCTCTGCATCTCGGCGCACCCGGACGACAACGAGTTCACGATCGCCGGGAGCGTCGCCCGATGGGCCCGCGAAGGGCGCAATGTCGTCTTCTGTCTGGTCACGTCAGGCGGCGCCGGCACCAACGAGCACACCCGCGACAACACGGGCCTCGTGCCCGTGCGGGAACGCGAATCGTGGGACGCGGCGAAGATCCTCGGCGTCGAGGACCTCGTGTTCCTCGGCTATCAGGACGGCGTCATCGAGCCGACCCTCGGGCTCCGGCGCGACCTGACGCGGGTGATCCGCCGCTGCCGGCCCGACGTCGTGGTGTCCGGCGACCCGACCGTGCGCTGGTACGGCAACGAATATCTCAATCATCCCGATCACCGCGCCGTCGCCAGCGCGGCGCTCGACGCGGTCTTTCCGTCCGCGGAGACCCGCGTCATCTTCCAGGAGCTGCTGGCGGAGGGCCTCGAGCCGCACAAGGTAAAAGAAGTCTTCCTCAGCGGCGCCATCCCGCCCGACACCTGGATCGACATCGGTGACACGCTGGCGCTCAAGTGCGCGGCGCTCCGCGCCCACGCCTCGCAGGTGGGGAAGGGCGAGTGGATCGACGACCTGCTGCGCGCCTGGGCCCTTCGTGACGGCAAACGGGTGGGCGTGAAGTACGCTGAGGCTTACCGCCGCTTCATCCTCAACCGTGGCTAGACCCGGGACCGGACTCATCCTGGCGGGGGCGATCGTCGCCTTCTCCGGCCTGTGCATCGTCCTGGTCAAGGTGTTCGACGTGCCGGACTACGGGGTCCTCCTGGCGGTCGGGATAGGCCTCATCGCGCTCGGGCTCGTTCGTCGCTTCACCGGCAAGGACCCGTGACCGACCGGACGCGGCGCTACCGGGCTTCGATGACCTTGTGGCGCTGGGTGCCGAGGTTGGTGATCCCCATCTCGACCACATCCCCGGGCTGCAAGTACTTTGGCGGCTTCTGGCCGTGCCCCACACCGGCCGGCGTGCCCGTGGAGATCACGTCGCCCGCGCGCAGTGACATGAAGCGGGTGACATAGGCGATCAGGGACGCGACCGAGAAGATCATCTTCGCGGTGTTGCCGTTCTGCCGGCGCTCGCCGTTGACCGTCGTCCACAGCGCCAGCGCCTGCGGATCGCCGGCCTCGTCGGCGGTGACCAGCCACGGGCCCGTCGGACCGAAGGTGTCGGCGCTCTTGCCCTTCGTCGTCGTGCCGCCGTGTTCCATCTGGAACTCGCGCTCCGAGACGTCGTTCACCAGGCAGTACGCGGCGACGTGGCGGAGCGCGTCGGCCTCGCTGACGTAGCGCGCGTCGCGCCCGATCACGACGCCGAGCTCCACCTCGTAGTCCAGCTTCACCGAGCCGCGCGGCCGCACGATGGGATCGTCGGGGCCGCAGATCGCGCTGGGCGCCTTGATGAACAGCGTGGGCTCCTTGGGAAGCGCCATGCCGACCTCGGCGGCGTGGTCGGTGTAGTTGAGTCCGATGCAGACCATCTTGCCGATCCCGGCCAGCGGGCAGCCCAGCCGCGGCCGGCCGCGCACCACCGGCAGGCGCGCGAGATTGGCCGCGCGCAGACGCCGGAGCGTCGCGGGGTCGAGCGTGGCCGGGGTCACATCCTCGATGACTCGCGACAGGTCGTGAAGCGTACCGCCGGCGTCGATCGCGCCCGGCCGCTCGGCGCCGGGACGGCCGTATCGCACGAGCTTCATGTCAGGCGTGCCTCACGCCTCTCAGGCGTGCCCCAGGCATCTCACACGTGCCTCACGCATCTCAGGCGTGCCTCACGCATCTCAGGCGTACCTCACGCCGATGATCTCGCCGACGAGCGCGGGGCGCTCCTGCCCCTCGATCTCGACCGTCATCTCGGAGCTCACGCGCACGCCATTGCCCGCCACCTCTTCGGCGCCGGTGATGCGCTGGCGCACGCGAATGCGCGAGCCCGCCTGAACGGGGGAGATGAAGCGGATCTTGTTCGAGCCGTAATTGATGCCCCGGCTTCGCTTGGTGACCTCCAGCAGCGTGGCGGCCATCCGCGGGACCAGCGAGAGCGTCAGGTAGCCGTGGGCGATCGTCTTCCCTCCGGGCATTTCGCGCTTCGCCCGCTCGACGTCCACGTGGATCCACTGATGGTCGCCCGTCGCGTCCGCGAACTTGTCGATCATCGCTTGATCGACCGTGACCCACTCCGAGGGACCGAGCTCGCGTCCGACGAGCTTGAGCAGATCCTTGGGGTACTCCACTTTGAGCGTGGCCATCTCTCCCTCCTGGAATTAGGTGCTCGCGCGGGGCACGACCCACGCCATCTCGCGCGCGTGGCGCCCCTCGAACTCGCGGATCCGCGCCTCGAAGCCGAGCGTCAGGCCGATCTCGTCCCGGCCGGGGAGCAGCATCTCCTTGCGGAACGCGTCGACCTCGAAGGGGTGCCGCCCGCCGTCGGGCGCCGTCACCGTCTGCGCCTCGAGGTCGACGGTGAGCGTGGCGCCCGGCCCGAGGTGGACGATACGCTGGTCGGCGGTGTAGCGTGCGAGCGACTCGACCATGCCGCGCACCTCGGCGTCGGGCGCCGGCGAGCCCGGCGAGGTCAGAACGTAGTGATCCGCCGTCGCGAAGCTGAGGTCGGGGCGTCGCACCCGCCGCCCGCTCTTCGCAAGTCGCCCGAAGGCGGCGGTCGTACCCTCGTGGAGCAGGTGGCGATCGACATACAGGAGGGCGTGGCCCCCGGGCCCCTCGGCCACCACGTGCCGGGCCCAGATCTTCTCGAACATGGTGTGCGGCGTGGACACGATCGGCAACCTCTCCGGAAGACTACTCGGTGCCACCGGGCACCTCAACTACAAATCGCCGGCGTGCGGCTCGAGGGATGACACATGGACCATGCGTTTCGGGGCGAGCCGCTCACGCGGCGCGCGGTGCTACGGCTGATGGCGGCTGCCGCGGCGCGGCCGGCACCGGCGAGCGCTTCGCCCGCCCCCCTGGCGCGACCCATCCCGTCCAGCGGCGAGACGATTCCCGCCGTCGGGCTCGGCACGTGGCGAACCTTCGACGTCGGCGCGTCGCCGACCGAGCGCGCTCCGCTCCGGGACGTCCTGAAGGACTTCGCCGAGCTGGGCGGCCGCGTCGTCGACTCCTCGCCGATGTATGGCGCCGCCGAGTCGGTGGTGGGCGATCTCGCCGCCGACCTCGCGATCACCGACAAGCTGTTCCTCGCCACCAAGGTCTGGACGAGCGGGCGCGACGCCGGCGTGGCGCAGATGGAGCAATCGCTCCGACGGCTGCGCACGCAGCGCCTCGATCTCATGCAGATCCACAATCTGCTCGACTGGCGCACGCACCTTCGCACGCTGCGCGACTGGAAGGCGGCGGGGCGCGTCCGCTACGTCGGCGTTACGCACTACACCTCGAGCGCGTACGACGAGCTGGAGCGGGTGCTCCGCAGCGAGCCGCTGGACTTCGTGCAGGTCAACTACTCGCTGGACGAGCGCGAGGCCGAGCGCCGCATCCTGCCCCTCGCCCGTGACCGCGGCGTCGCCGTGCTCGCGAATCGCCCATTCTCGGAAGGCAACCTCTTCCAGCGCGTGCGCGGCCAGACGCTGCCCGGATGGGCCGCCGCGCTCGACTGCGAGAGCTGGGCCCAGTTCTTCCTGAAGTGGATCCTCGCGCACCCCACCGTCACGTGCGTCATTCCCGCCACGAGCCGGCCGCAGCACCTCATCGACAACATGAAGGCGGGGCGGGGCACTCTTCCGGATGCGGCGACGCGCGAGCGCATGGCCGCCCTCGTCGCCGCGCGGTGAACGAGGTGATGCTCGCGCGGATCAATACACGCGTCCAGGGCTCCACGTGGTTACACCGTTCATCGGGCCCAAGCCGGGCGAGCGAGGATGAGACTCGCTCGCCCGGCGCGCGCATCAACCGCGCGGCGGCCGCACCTGCTGGCCGCGCGGGGCCTGGACCTCATCCGGGCGGTCGCGCGGAGCCTGCACGTCCTGGCCGCGCGGCGCCTGGACGTCGTCGATCGGTGACCGCTCGGCGTACGCGGTGGTGGCCATCAGCGCCGTTGCGAGCGCGATTGCGAGTGCGTTCGTGCGTGTCATTGTCTCTTTCTCCTTTGACGTCAGTATTCGCCGGGGACCGAGCGCTCCGAGGGTCCAACGCTCTCCAGCCGGCCGACCGGGCTTCCATGGCATCGAGCGTGCCAACCGCCAACCGAACGGAATCATTGAGGAGGCGATCGCGGCGGGACCGGCGCCGGTTCCAGGGCGAAACCCGGGGGGTTCACGATGAAACCGTTGCGCGGTCGTCGCGACGGGTGTTCCGCGATGGAACGATGTTTCGAACTGGAACGCGCCTGTCTCGGACGTGACTCGATTTCCGCCGGGCTCGCGTGGCACGCGATTTGCCCCTCGGCGTAGACTGACTCGATGGGAGGATGAAATGCCGGCGCCGCTCGTCTTGACGTTCGTCTCGACGCTCGCCTTCGCGATCCAGCTCCTGATCTTCGCGTACCTCTACTCGTCGCACCGCGTGCGCTTCTTCGAGTACCTGCTGCTCGCGTGGGGCGCGTACACGCTGTCCAAAGGCCTCAGGCTCGTGGACGGGCTCGTTCTGAACGTCTACCATCCGAGCTTCGCCACCGACGCGGTCACCGTCGCCGCCGTCGGCTTCACGCTGGCCGCCGCCTTCGCGCACCGCTGGGACTACCGACTGCGCGGGCGGGACGTCCTGGTGGGAGCCGGGGTGACAGCGCTGCTGGCGCTCGCGAGCGGCGGTGACGCGGGTCAGCGGATCGTGGGCGCGAGCCTCGGCGTCGTCCAGATCGCGGCCGGCGTGCTGTTCTGGCCGGCGCGCGGTTGCATCACCCGATTTCGAGCTGAGCGGCTTCTGGCCGGACTTCTGACGCTCTGGGGCATCCATCGCATCGCGACGCAGTTCGTGAACACCGACCCCGGGTCGGCCGGATACATGGCGGTGCACGCGGTGTTCATCACGCTCTACTTCCTCTCGACGTTCGCCGTGATCATCATGGTGCTCGAGCGGGCACGCGGCGAGAGCGAGCATCTCCACGCGCGCCTGCGCGAGGCTGAGCGCCTGGCGACGTCGGGCGAGCTCGCCGCCGGCATGGCGCACGAGATCCGCAACCCGCTCGCGGCCATCGTCAACGCCACTGCGCTACTCACCGACGAGGCGGGGCTCACGCCCGCCGAGCGCTCGGCGACGCTCGCGGCGGTCCGCACCGAGGCACGACGGCTCAACCGCATCCTCTCAGACTTCCTGCACTTCGCCCGACCCCAGAAGGCGCGGCGCGCGCCCGGCGACATCCGCGAGGTGGTGGAGCACGTGAGCGCGCTGATCCGCGACGACCGCTCGCGCGCGCCCCGCGTGGACGTGCGCGTGGCGGTCGACCCGGCCGTCCCACGCTTCCCCTTCGACCGCGACCAGGTCATCCAGGTGCTCTGGAACGTCGCGCTGAACGGCGTCGAGGCGATGAACGGCCGCGGCCGGTTGTCCCTCGAGGTCGCCCGGCAGAATGGCGACGTCGCCCTCGCGATCAGCGACACCGGGACCGGGATTTCCTCCGAGAGTCTTCCGCGGGTGTTCGAGCCGTTCTACTCCGGCAAGCCGAACGGTAGCGGGCTCGGCCTCACGATCGCTGAGCGCATCGTCGCCGCGCACGGCGGTCGTATCGAGATCGACTCCGCGCCCGGCCACGGGACGCGCGTGACACTGTTGTTTCCCCTCGAGGCCGCCTGAGCATGGCGCACCTGCTGGTCGTGGACGACGAGCCGGCGGCGCGGAGCACACTGTCCCTGCTGCTCCGCAAGCGAGGCCACCGTGTGCTCGAGGCCGACGGCGTCACCGCCGCGACGAAGTGCCTCGCGGAGGAGGTCTTCGACCTCGTCGTCACCGATCTCCGGATGCCGGACGGCGACGGCCTCGACGTGCTGCGGGCGGCCAAGGCCCACGCCCCTGCGACCGAGGTGATCCTCCTCACCGCCTATGCCGAATGGAAGTCGGCCAAGGAGGCGATCCGCCTCGGCGCCCTCGACTACTTCGAGAAGGGGCAGGAGCCGGACGAGCTCAATCACCGCATCGACAAGGCGCTGGCCGGTCGCGCGCTGCGCCGCGAGAACGAGAACCTGCGCGCCCAGCTCCGGGAGCGCTATGGTCTCCCGGGCCTGATCGCGCAGTCCCCGGCCATGCTGACGGTCCTGGACCTCGTGCAGCGCGTGGCGCCGACCGATGCCACGCTCTTGATCCAGGGTGAATCCGGGACTGGCAAGGAGGTCATCGCCAAGGCCGTCCACCACGCGAGCGCGCGCGCGACGCGCCCGTTCGTGGCCGTGAACTGCGGCGCGGTGCCCGAGACGTTGCTCGAGTCCGAGCTCTTCGGCTACATGCGGGGTGCGTTCACCGGCGCCGCCGTCAACAAGCTCGGCCTCTTCGAAGAGGCCGACGGCGGCACGCTGTTCCTGGACGAGATCGCCGAGATGTCCGGCGTTCTTCAAGTAAAGCTCCTCCGCGCACTCCAGAGCGGCGAGGTCCGGCGGCTCGGCGCGACGCAGCCCGCGACCATCGACGTGCGCGTGATCGCGGCCACGCACGGCGACCTCGCGGCGCTGATCAGCCAGGGAAGTTTCCGCGAGGACCTCTTCTATCGCCTCAACGTCATCCAGGTCGTTCTCCCGCCCCTTCGCGACCGCCGCGAGGACATTCCCGCGCTGGCCGAGCATTTCCTCGCGCGGTCGGCCGGCAAGCTCGGCCGCCGGCTCCGTCTGGCGCCCGAGGCTCTCGAACGCCTCCTCCGCTACCCGTGGCCAGGGAACGTGCGAGAGCTGGAGAACGCCCTCGAGCGCGCGGCCATCCTGGCTCGAAGCGACTCCGTCGGTCCGGAGGACTTGCCGCCGCACGTGTCGGCGGGGCTCCAGCTGGGTCCCTCGCCGGCGCTTCCCCGGCAGATCAGCCTCGCGGACGCCGAGCGCGTCCATATTCTCCAGACGCTGGAGCGCTTCGGCCGCAACCACTCCGGCGCCGCCGAGGCGCTCGGCATCGGCCGCACCACGCTCTGGCGCAAGCTCAAGGAGTACGGGATCGAGCGCTAGCAGGCCAAGGAGCCAGACCAGCGTCCCGGTCCTGAGGCCCGCGGAGGAGGTCGACGACCTGCACGACCATCGTCGTATTCGGGTGGAATACCCGCCTGCGGGAATTCTGTCCGACCTCCACAGAGTTCGACGGAATTGCGCGGCGGCGGCGCCCGGGCTGCCTCGCGGCGGAACCCCGCGTTCTCTTTCGGAACAGCCCGCGTCGCGTGCCCTCGCAACCGTTCGGAAAACGCAAGTTCTCACCGGTGGCATGAAACTTGAGTGGTTTCGGGGTCATGATCACCCACACAGTGCTCTTCAAGTCGGACTCGCCACGTCGGATCGATTGTGTGATCGACTACTTCGGTGAGCTGCGGAGCTTCGCGGTCGGGCGTAAGACCTGGCTGACACGCGGACGCGGCCCGATCCCGCGTCGCCGCCGTCGGGATCCCGTGAGAACCCTCGCGATGCGATAAGTCGGCTGCGGGCTTGACGCGCGCCTGCCTGGCGGACGATGATTCGGGCGTCGCCGACCCAATGACTCCGGAGGGCGAGCGCTCGAGAGGAGGCCGCGCCATGTTCAGGATCAAGCTGATCCATCATGTCAATGTCCAGATCAGCGATCGAGAACGCGCCCGAGACTGGTACACGAAGGTCCTCGGCGCCGAGTTTCTGGACCGAGGGCCCGCGCTCAACCGGCGCCAGCTCCAGCTGCGCCTCGGCAGCAGCGAGATCCACTTCACCGAAAGGCCGGAGCCGGCCACCATTCCCTCAAGCCACTTCGCCCTGGAGGTGGACCATTGGGATGCCATGCTCACCCGCCTGGACGAGCTCGGCATTGCGCACGTGCGGACGTCGGCCGCCAGCACCATGCAGAACATCGGCGGCACGGACCCGCACCACGGGCGCCGCGAGGACACCGGCGAGCACTACACGTACATCCACGACCCCGACGGAAACCTGATCGAGCTGGTTCACCATCCCCTCGGTCTGGAAGACTCCCAGGGAAACAGGGTGGAGACGGCGCACGACGTCCCGGGGCTCCGCTGGACTCAGCTCCCCGGCTTCGTCGCCTCTGAATACGGCAACGGCGTCCTCAGCCGAGGAGCCGGACCGGCAACGCCGTCTCCGTGATCGCCTCGCCGTCGGCGGCCACCCGGTAGACGCCGGCCGTCGGCCGAGAGGCGACGCACACCTCGAGGCTCGTGTCGACGAAGTGCAGCGCGGCGCCGTCATCCGCGGCGTAACCGGGGGGAAACCCGGCGCGGACAAGCCGGTGGTAGGTCGGTCGCCGATCCTGCTCGCCGTCGTAGTGCGGGCAGGCGCTACCGGGAAGGACGTGCAGCCCGTCGCGCAGGGCGTCGAGGGGTCCGAAGGAATCTGTCACCCCAGCTTCGAACCAGCAGATCATCCCGGCGCTGACGCCGGTCAGGATCACGCCGCGCGCCCACGCCTCGCGCAGGATCCGGTCGACGCCGTGGACGCGCCACACCGCGAGCATGTTGGCGGTGTTGCCGCCGCCGACGTAGATGATGTCCTGGCCCGTGAGCATCGCCGCCATGTCCGTCCGCGGGCGTCCGAAGAGGCCGAGATGAGTCGCCTGCGCCCGCTCGCCGAACGCCTCGTAGAACTTCGTGATGTACATGGCCGCGTCGCCGCTCGCGGTCGGCAGAAAGCAGATCTTCGGTCGCGGCTTGCCCGACAGCTCGAGCACGTACGCGTCGAGACACGAGCCTTCCGGCTCAGCGCCGAAGCTGCCGCCGCCCATGGCGACGATCTGCTTCCGTACGCTCGCCATTACGCGCTCGCCGGTTGGTGGCCGATCGAGCCCGCGTACTTCTCCAGCTCTTCCGGCGGCAGGTACCGGGCCTCCCACTCACGGATACGATCGAAGCCGGCGAAGGTGTGCAGGTCACCGAGCGGGTGTCGCTTGAACCGCTCGGCGAAGCGCTCCTCGGCCAACGGCCCCTCGTCGCGGAGCGCGACCGCGAGATCGTAGACCGCCTCGATCGTCGCCCGGAAGGTGGCGCCCGGGATGATCGTCACGGCGATGCCCAGCTCCTGCATCTCGGCGAGGCTGAACCGAGGCGACACGCCGGTCTGATTGTAGAAGACCGGCCCCTTCACCTCGCGACAGACGCGGCGGACCTCCTCGACGCTCGTCGGTCCCTCCACGAACGCGAGATCGGCGCCCGCTTCGAGATAGGCGTTGGCGCGTCGGATCGCCTCGTCGAGCGAGCCACCGCTGGCGCCGCGAGCATCGGTGCGGGCGATGAGGACGAAGTCCGGGTCGAGCTCGCGCCGCACGGCGTCGGCGGCCCGGTATTTGCCGACCGCCTCCTCGATCGGGATCACCCGACGCCCCGCCACGTGGCCGCAGCGCTTGGGGATCGCCTGATCCTCGATATGGATCCCGGCCACGCCCGTGCCGATGTACTCACGGATCGTGCGCATCACGTTGATGGCGTTGCCGTATCCGTTGTCGGCGTCGGCGATGACCGGCACCGGCACCGCGTTGGCGATGTAGCGCGCGTTCAGATGCATCTCGGTCATCGTCGCGAGCCCAGCGTCGGGCATCCCGAGCAGCGCGAGCGAGGTCCCGTAGCCGGTCATGTAGACGGCCGGGAAACCGACCTCGGCGAGGATCCTGGCGCTGAGCGCGTTGTAGCAGCCGGGCACGAACAGGGTCTGGCCCGATTTCAGGAGCTGGCGGAGCTTCGAGGTCGCACGCATGCTGTCCTCCCCTTCGGCTCGGAGTCATCGATCGGTACGACGGGTGTGATACGCGCCGGGCCCGTGGGTGTCAAGGCGCCCGGCCTTGACAGACCTCGCCGGCGCGGCCTATCGTCCCGAAATCATGCCCCGCAGGACACCCCGAGACCCGGAGGACGCCATGACGAGCCGTCGCGAATTCCTGACCTTGACTGCGGGCGCCGTCGCGGGCGCGACCCTCGGCCCCCGGCGCGCGGGCGCCGCCCCCAGGGCGATGACCGTCGTCCGCGAGAGCTCGTTCATCAAGGCGTTCGACGACTACTTCGCCAAGACGCTGTTGATGGAATACGAGAAGCTCACGGGGATCAAGATGAGCTACGAGGCGGTCAGCGTCGGCGGCATGCTCACGCGGCTGACCACGATCGCCGAGACCAAGTCGGGGCCGGAGATCGCGATGACGGCGGTCAACTGGCCTCACCTCTTCGACGCGAGCCTGGTCGACGTCACCGATCTCGCGACCGAGATCGGCAAGAAGATCGGTCCCTGGCACGACAACATCCTTGACGCCGTCGTGGTGAACAAGAAGTGGAAGGCGCTGCCGTGGGGCAACATCGGCCAGCTCGAGGTGTACCGCACCGACTGGTTCAAGGAGGCCGGTGTCGGCAAGTTCCCCGACACCTGGGACGATTTGCTCGCGGCCGGGCGCCTGCTGAAGAAGAACGGGCATCCATTCGGCTTCGAGCTGGGCCACGGCTTCGGCGACAACCACGGCTGGCTCTATCCGCTGCTGTGGTCGTACGGCGGCCGGGAGGTCGACAAGGACGGCAAGACCGTGTTGATCGACTCCGACGAGACGGCCAAGGCGGTCGACTTTTGCCGGCGGTTCTACAAGGAGACGATGTTCGAGGACGTGCTCGGCTGGACCGACGTCAACAACAACAAGGCGTTCCTCGGCGAGCAGATCTCCTGCACCAACAACGCCTCGTCGATCCTGGTCGTGGCCAAGCGCGATTTCCCCGAGATCGCGAAGGTCACCGACCATGGCCTCAATCCCCAGGGACCGAAGGGCCGCTTCCATATCATCAACGCGGTGTCCCACGCCATCGTGAACCATGCCCCCGACCAGGCCGCGGCCAAGGCGTTCCTGCGCTGGCTCTACGATGACAGGCAGATGTCGCGCTGGCTCACGTCCGGCGACGCGTACTACGCGCCGTTCCTCACCGCCTACGAGAACCACCCGATGTGGAACCCGGAGCCGCGCTACCTGCCCTACAAGGAGTCGCTCAAGACGGCGCACCTGCACGGCTGGCCGGGGCCGGCCAGCCACGCCCTGTCGGAGAGCGTCGCCAAGTACGTCCTCGTCGACATGTTCGCGAAGGCGTGCCGGGGCGACTCGACCAAGGACGTCATCGCCACCGCCGCGGCGCAGCTCAAGCAGATTTACAAAGCGAAGTAGACGGTATGGCCGTCCGGCCGGCGACTCTGGCGCGCCCGACTCCGTTCGCCGGCCAGCGGTTCACGCTGCGCGGCTTCTTCGAGCGCGAAGGGGTCTTCAGCTGGCTCATGCTGGGCCCCGGGGTCCTCTTCCTGCTCGCGTTCGTCGCCTACCCGTTCTTCTACGGTATCTTCCTGAGTTTGCAAGATAGGCGGGTCGCCAGCGCGGGCACCTTCGTCGGCCTCGCCAACTTCGTGACCCTCGCGCACGACGCGGTCTTCTGGCAGGTCACCCGCAACACGTGCGTCTACGTCGCGATCACGACGGTGCTGAAGCTGACGGGCGGCCTCGCCATGGCGCTGGTGATCAACCAGGCCTTCCGCGGCCGGAACCTAGCCCGGGCCGCCCTGCTCCTCCCCTTCATCGTCCCGACCGCGCTGTCGACGGTCGCCTGGATGTGGATCCTCGATCCCACCTTCAGCGTCGTCAACTGGCTGCTGGTCCGCGCCGGCGTGATCACCAGCGGCTACTCGTTCCTCGGCAACGCCACGCTGGCGATGGGATCGCTGATCGTGGTCAACACCTGGCGGGGCATGCCGTTCTACGGCATCACGCTGCTCGCCGGGCTGCAGACGATCTCGTCGGATCTCTACGAGGCGGCCGCCATCGACGGCGCCAGCGGCGCGCAGCGCTTCCGCTACGTCACGCTGCCCATCATCAAGCCCGTGCTGGTCATCGTGACGATGTTCTCGGTGATCTTCACCTTCGGCGACTTCCAGCTCATCTACGCACTCACCCACGGCGGGCCGGCCAACGCGACCCACGTCTTCTCGACCTGGGCGTTCGACATCGGCATGTCGGCCGGGCAGCTCGGGATGGGCGCGGCGGTGGCGCTGGCGATCCTGCCGGCGCTCGCCGTCCTCATCGTCGCGCTGACGATCTACCTGAGACGGGAATGACGCCCCAACGGTTGACGGGCCGAACGTCGGGCGCGGATGCGCCCCGACGGCGAATCCCCACATGACCACCAGGCGTGATCCTGCCCGAACGTCGAGCGCCGGAGGCGCTGCGAAGGCGCTCCGACGGCTCATCCGGTAAATGGTCGGCGGCCGCGGACTCCGCTCGCGCGCGCTCCGGCTCTACCTGCCGCTGGCGGTCTTCCTGCTCGGGATGCTGTTCCCCTTCTACTGGATGCTGATCACCTCGATCAAGCCCAACCGTGAGCTCTACAACGCGCGGGTCATGCCGCTGATCGTCCACCAGCCCACGCTCCAGCACTACGTCGATCTCCTGTACGAGACGAACTTCCTCACCTGGACGTACAACACGATGCTGGTGGCCGTCGTCACCACGGTGGTGTCGGTCGTGCTCGGGACGATGATGGCGTATCCGCTGGCCCGCATGCGGTTCCCGGGCGCGGCGGTCGTCGCCATCGGCGTCGCCGCCACGTACCTGGTGCCGCAGCCCCTGCTCTTCATCCCGATGTCCGATATCATCAACAAGCTCGAGCTCGGCAACACGCTGACGGCGGTCATGCTGACCTACCCGACGCTCTTGATCCCGTTCTGCGCCTGGCTCCTCATGGGCTACTTCAAGAGCGTGCCCCGCGAGCTGGAGGATGCCGCTCGTATCGACGGCGCCAGCCGATTCCAGGCGATGACGCGCATCGTGCTGCCGCTCTGCACGCCCGGCCTCCTGTCGGCCGGCATCTTCGCCTTCACGCTGGCCCAGAACGAGTTCCTGTACGCGCTGATCTTCCTGGCCAGGAGCGACGTGCGGACGGTGCCGGTCGGCGCCATCACGGAGCTGATCCGCGGCGACGTTTTCTATTGGGGCCAGCTGATGGCGGCGGCGCTGCTCGGCTCGGTGCCGGTCGCCATCATCTACGCGTTCTTTGTGGAGTACTATGTGGCCGGCCTTACGGCCGGCTCGGTGAAGGGCTAGGGAAGGAGACGATGAGGAGCATGGCCATGAGACGCCTCGGAGTCGTCGGCAAGCGATGAAGATCATCCGGGCGGGCACCCTCATCGATGGGACGGGAGCTCCACCCGTCCGCGACGCGGTTGTGCAGATCGACAACGGGCGAATCGAGGCCGTGACGACGGCTGGACCGAGCGGGAGCTGGCCGGCCAGCACCGAGGTGATCGACGCCTCCGGCCTCACCGTGCTGCCGGGCCTCATCGACTGCCACGACCATCTCGCTTTCCACGGCTACGAGCTGGCGAAGCGCTGGGGCCTCGACGAGCCGCAGAGCACACGTCATCTCCGCACGGCCGGCGTGGCGCGCCAGATCCTCGAATCGGGGTACACGGCGATACGGGACGCCGGCGGGCTCGATGCAGGCTTCCGGCTCGCGATTCAAGAAGGATTGATCACCGGACCTCGCCTGGTCCTGTCCCTGGCGATCATTTCGCCAACCGGTGGGCTCGGCGATCGCGTGAGCCCCTCCGGTCACGCGGCGCCGACGGGAAGCGATCCGGGCCTGCCGCCGAGTGTCGCCGACGGCCTGGAGGCCGTGCGGACGACGGTGCGCACCATGGTCCGCGCCGGCGCCGACGTGATCAAGTGCGCCACGACCGGCGGCGCCAGCTCACGCGCCGGCCACGGCCCGAAAGACTCGGAGTTCACGCTCGAGGAGATGAAGGCGCTGGTGGACGAAGCTCACGCCCTCGGGCGCCGGGTCATGTGCCACGCGCTGGGCGGGCCGGGCCTGCGGGTGGCGGTCGAGGCGAGGGTCGATTCCATCGAGCACGGCTGCTACCTGAACGAAGACCGCGAGCTGATCCCGATGATGGCCGAGCACGGCATCTTCTTCGTTCCGACCCTGACCGTCTACGAGTACCACCGCGAGTCGCCGGCCCCGTACGTGCGCGAGCGCGCTCACGCCCTGCGCGCGCACCACGTCGAGAGCGTCGCGCGCGCCCTCGCGGCGGGCGTCAAGGTCGTCGCCGGGACCGATGCGGGAGGCCACGGCCACCCGAACAACGCGCTCGAGCTGGCGCTTCTGGTCTCGGCCGGGATGACGCCGATGCAGGCCCTCCAGGCGGCGACGAGCCGCGCGGCCGAGTGCCTCGGGCTCGCGCAGGAGATCGGCACGATCGAGAAGGGCAAGTGGGCCGATCTCATTCTCGTCGAGGGCGATCCGCTCCGCGACATCACGCTGCTTCAGGACAAGCGCCGCATCAGGCGCGTGATCAAGGGCGGCGTGACCGTGACCACGCGCGGGTAGCTCGCCGCTGGCCAGCGGCTCGGTCTCCCGACCGGCGCTTACACGACCGCGAGGGCCTCGACCTCGATCAGGTAGTCCGGGTGCGAGAGCGAGCTGACCTGCACCATCGTCGAGGCGGGACCCTTGGCGCCGAAGACCTCGTCGCGCACGGCGCGGAAGTCGAGGCGGTAGCGGACGTCGGTGACGTAGGTCGTGATCTTCACGACGTTGGCGAGGCTGCCGCCCCCCGCTTCCACGAGCGCCTTGACCGATCCGAACACCGCGCGCGCCTGACCCCGGAAGTCGCCTCGATGCTTGACGGTCCCGTCCATCTCGTAGGGCACCTGGCCCGCGAGGAAGAGAATCGTCTGGACGCCCGTGACCTTGATCGCCTGACTGTAGCCCGGCGGGTCGTAGACGCCGGCCGCGCAGTACTTCTCGATCTTCGCCATGATGATCTGCCCTCCTCTGAATGACGCCTCTGTGGTGAGGATGAATGACGCCTGTGTGGTGAGGACCGACCCGATCAGAGCTGCCCGGAGTCTTCCCACTGCTCGAGGAGCGCGCGGTACTCCGGATCGTCGTAGCGGGCCGGGAGGAACGCCGGCGCATACCGCGGGAGCGCGCGGCCGGTGATGTGGTCGGCCAGAAGATCCGCGGCACCGTTCGAGGACATCTGCCCGTAGCCGGAGAGCGCGCCCAGCACGTAGGCCCCCTCGAGGGGTAGCGGACCCGCGAGAAGACGGTTCTCGCGGGTCTTCGTATAGTAACCGCCGTCGACGAAGACTCGCGGCAGGCGCGGCAGGTACGCCCCGAGCGCCGGGATCATCCGTGACATCCCCCGCAGGCAGATCTCGCCGTACGCGGGATCGAACCGGATCGGGAACGTGGGCTCCACCGGCTCGATGTCGTACGTCCAGATCAGGAGGACGACCGGGCTCTCGCCGGCGCCTTCGGGCCGGCCGTGCACACCGCCGGGGAATTCCTCGACGAGGCGTTTGTGCTCCGGCGACCCGGCCAGCTCCGTCCGCTCCTCGTCGGTCCAAACGAGACAGATCGGATCGGTCCAGATCGTCAGCGGCGCCGAGCGCGGCACCGCGCCCAGGACGTCGTTGAACGCGACCTTGGCGTGGCGCTCGCAGAACACCGGCAGGTCGATGTCGAGCAGGCGCCCGACGCGCCCGACGAACGGGCCAGCGGCATTCACGAAGCGTGGCGTCGCGATGGTCACGTCCCCGCCCCGCGCGCTCACCCGGACGCCGCGGACCCGTCCGCCGGTCGTGTCGACCCACTCCACTCGCCCCTCGAGAAATTGCACGCCGCGCGCGCGGGCGCGCTCGAGCAGGTACATGCCGAGCTGGTGGGCGCTGAACCATCCGCCGCGACGCGCGTGCAGCACGGCGAGCGTGTCGTCCGCCAGGTGCGGAAAGTACCGGCGCACCAGAGCGGGCTCGGTGACGACGTCGACGCCGGTCGGCTGGTCCTCGAAGCCGTCGGCGGGGGCGGGCCGGTAGTCGCTCGCCGCACCGGTGTGGACGCGGGCGGGGCCGACGCCGCGGGCCGCCGCCTCCCGCGCCCGCTCGACGAACACGGGCACCTGGGCCGGGTCGGCGGTCGCGAAGAGGTAGCCCCGGCGGTTGAGCCGAAACAGGTTGTCGCTCTCGCGCGCCAGCTCCTCGAGCAGATCGATGCTCCGGTTCATGAGCGCGACCATATCGTCGCCCGGCCCCGGCCACCAGTTCCGGTAGCACTCCATCGACTTGTCGCTCGTCAGCGAGAGCGGCGAGCCCTCGTCCACCAGGACGACGCCCCGGACATCGCGACGCACCGCCAGATGATACGCGGCAGCGATCCCGGCGATCCCGGCGCCGCAGATCACGACCTCGGCGCTGCGCGAGCTCATCGCACCTCGGTCCGGGTCATCTCGGATCCGGGCGCAGACGCATCAGAGCCGCTTGCGGATGCGCGGATCGAGCATGTCGCGCAGCCCGTCGCCGAGCATGTTGACGGCCAGCACGGTCGCCGCCAGGAAGACGCCCGGGAAGAGAATGTTGTGGGGGAAGACCCGGAAGAGCGCGCGGCCTTCGGCCATGATGTTGCCCCAGGTCGGTGTCTCGGGCGGGATGCCGACGCCGAGGAAGGAGAGGATCGCCTCGACCAGGATCGCGGAGGCGCAGACGAACGTGGCCTGCACGATCAGCGGCGCCAGGGTGTTCGGCAGCACGTGACGCATCAGCAGCACCGGTGTCCGGGCGCCGAGCGCCACCGCCGCCTCGACATACGGCTCCTCCCGGAGGGACAGCACCACCGACCTGACGAGCCGGACGACCCGCGGGACCTCTGGGATGACGATGGCCAGCACGACCGTGCGGAGGCCGGCCCGCGACAGCGAGACGAGCCCGATGGCGAGAAGAATGGCCGGGATCGACATGAGCCCGTCCATCACACGCATGACGATGGCGTCGAGCCATCGGAGGTAGCCGGCCAGGAGGCCGATCGCGAGCCCGACCGTTGCGCTGATCAGCGCGACGGTCACGCCGACGACGAGCGACACGCGCGCACCGTAGAGGACGCGGCTGTACACGTCGCGCCCCAGGCTGTCGGTGCCCATCCAGTACGTGCGCTTCGCCTCGCTTCCGTCGGCGTTCCTGACGACCCGCTCGGCGCCGGGCCGCCGGTTGCGGAAGACCGGGTCGATCTGCCCGGGGTCCCTGGTGCCGAGCCACGGGGCCAGGAGCCCGATGGCGACGACCAGGGCCAGGATCGCGGCCCCGAGCGCTACGCTCGGGTGGCGCGCCAGCCCGCGCGCGCCGCCCACGCGGACCGCCGCCTCGGCTCCGAAGTCGATCGCCAGCGCGCGATCGGCCACCGCCTTCAATAGCGGATTCTCGGATCGAGCACAGTGTAGGTCAGGTCCACGACAAGGTTGATCAGCACGTAGACCAGGGAGAACAACAAGATCACGGCCTGGACCGTGGGAAAGTCGCGCGCCAGCACCGCGTCCACGGTGAGGCGCCCGAGCCCGGGGATGCTGTAGACGGACTCGGTGACGACGACGCCGCCGATGAGCAGCGCGACGCCGAGCCCGATGACGGTCACGATGGGCACGGCGGCGTTGCGCAGGACGTGCCGGAGCAGCACGGGCATCTCGGCGAGACCCTTCGCCCGCGCCGTCCTGACGTGGTCGGCGTCCAGCACCTCGAGCATGCTCGCGCGCGTGATCCGCGCGATGAGCGCCACGTAGATCGCCGCGAGTGTGAGGCTCGGCAGGATCAGGTGCGTGACGAATCCGCCGAGCCCTTCGTGGAGCCGCTGATAGCCCTGCACCGGGAGCCAGGCGAGCTGGATCGCGAACAGATAGACGAGCGCGTAGCCGGTCACGAAGACCGGCACCGAGAACCCGAGCACCGAGAGCGCCATCACCCCGCGGTCGATCCAGGTGGCGCGCCGGTAGGCCGCGATCACGCCGAGCGGCACCGCCACCACCACCGCCAGGACGACCGTGCAGACCGAGAGCGCCAGGGTGGGCTCGAGCCGCTCGAGGATCAAGTCGGCGACCTTTTTCTTGAAGAAGAATGACTCGCCGAAGTCGCCGCGGAGGACGTTGCCGAGCCAGATGGCGAACTGCTGGGCGATCGGGCGATCCAGGCCGAGCCGGACCCGGATCTCCGCGACCTGCTGCGTCGTCGCGTTGTCACCCGCGATGATCGCGGCCGGATCCCCCGCGGTGAGCCGCAGCAGCAGGAACACGACGACCGCCACGACCCCCATGACGGGGACCGTGGCCAGGAGGCGTCGGGCGATGTAGCCGAGGACGGCTCAGCGCCCCTTCTTCTCGACGTTCCAGAACACGGGCACGGGCGCCGTCATGATCCCGTCGACGTTTTTGCGGACCGCGATCGGCTGATACCACTGACCCAGATGGATGTGCGTCGGATACTGCGTGAGGCGCACCTGCACCGCTTCGGCGATCGCCTTTTGCCGGGACGGGCTCGTCTCCCGCGCGAACTGATCGCGCAGCTTCTCCATCTCGGCGTCGCACGGCCAGCCGAACATGGCCTTGTCGCAGCTCGCGTTGAGGAACCCCGTCATCACCGGGTTCAAAATGTCGGCGGCCACCCACGCGGTCAGGAACGCGTTCCATCCGCCCTGCGACGGCGGCTCCTTCTTGGCCCGACGGGCGACCAGGGTCTGCCAGTCCATGGACTGCATATCGACCTTGAAGCCCGCCTTCTCCAGGAGCGACTTGGCGACGGGAGCCAGATTGGCGAGCACGACGAGGTCCGTCGAGTGCATGAGCACGACCGGCGTGCCGTCGTAGCCGCCGTCCTTGAGGAGCGCCTTGGCCTTCTCGACATTCGACTCGAGGAGGCCATCCATCCCCTTCGTGGACTCGAACGGCGATCCGCACGGGAACAGGGACTTGCAGACCTTGTAATAGTTGGCGTCGCCGATGACCGCTTCGAGGAAGTCCTTCTGGTTGAACGCGTAGAACACCGCCTGCCGGATCTTGGCATTGTCGAAGGGCTTGTGGAGGACGTTGAAGCGGAACGTGTACTGATTGCCAAGCGGATTGTAGTCGACGAGCCTGACGTTCGCGTCCTTCTTGAGCACGGGCAGGAGGTCGTGCGGGGGCGCCTCGAGGTAGTCGAGCTCGCCGGCGAGCAGCGCGTTGATGGCAGTCTGGTGGTCGGCCATGGCGCGCCACTCGACGCGGTCGACCTTGACGACCTTGCCGCCGGCCAGCCCGGAGGCCGGCTCCAGCCGCGGCTTGTACTTGTCGAACTTCACGTAGACCGCTTTATCGCCCGGCTTCCACTCGTCCTTCCTGAAGACGAAGGGCCCCGAGCCAGTGGAGTCGGAGATCTGGGTGCTCGCATCCGTCTCGGCCACCCGCTTGGGCATCATGAACGGGACGTTCGAGCTGGGTTTGCCGAGCGCCGACAGCACCAGGCCCGTCGGCTCCTTGAGGACGATGCGGAACGTCTTCGGGTTGACGACGACGAGGTCGCCGACGAAGGTCATGAGCTTCTGTCCCATCGAGTCCTTCGCGGCCCAGCGCTTGATCGAGGCGACGCAGTCCTCGGCGGTCACGGGCGCCCCGTCGTGCCAGAGGAGGCCGTCGCGCAGGGTGAGCGTGTACGTGAGCTTGTCGGCGCTGACGTCGTACTTGTCCACCATCTGCGGGCGGATCTCGCCCTTGGCGTCGGTGGCGAACAGCGTGTCGTAGACCATGTAGCCGTGGTTCCGCGTGATGTAGGCCGTGGTCCAGATCGGATCCACGATCTTCAGATCCGAATGCATGACGGCGCGGACCGTGGTCTGCGCCAGCACGGGCCCGGGCGCCGCACTCGCGAACAGCGCGGTGGACACCAGCGAACACGCGACGGCGAGGTGTCGTACGCGATGCATGGGCTCCTCCCGTGAGGGGACTCCCTGGCGCACCAGACTCCGGCGGTCGGGGCGTCGACGGTGGAGAGACATAATCACACGCCCCGCGAGCTTGTCAACGCGGCTACGGGCCCGGCCGGATCGTCAGCTCGCCCGTCGAGCGGAGCGTGATGGTGTAGATGCGGTCCTTCCGGAGCCGGGTCGAGACCGCCTCGCCGTGCAGGGCCCGGACGCCGCGCCGCCGGGCCTCCTCGGGATCGTTGGCCAGCTCCCAGAATCGCGCCCAAAGCTCCCGCTCGAACACCGTCGGCGCGCGCTCCGCGGCGTAGCTCTGCGGCATCTGTCCCTCCCGGTCCAGGACGTCTCCGTCCGCGGGCCGGCGGCGGTCGGTGAAGATCCGCCGGAACAGCAGCAGCGCCTTGCCCTTGAGGGCGTCGCTGGCGATCACGGACGTGTCCTCGAACTTGATGACGAGCGCGTCGATGTAGATCTCGTCGCCGTCGAGCGAGAGCTCCCGGGGCTCGCCGACGGTGTCGCCCTGGGCGTCGAGCTCGGTGAACCGCACGCGCGTCCGGACGTGCCCCTCGGGGCCGGGCCCCTGGTCCAGCACCACGATCCGGGCGCGCCGCTCCGTGTGCCGGAGGAGCCGAACGGCGGCCTCGAGGGCCTGGTTCCGCTCGGTCAGGGCGCGGATCTGAGCGTCGCGCTCCGCCAGCTGGCGCTGGAGCGCCCGTCCCGGCGCCAGCACCATCCGGTCCGCCAGGTAGACGCCGCCCGCGCCCGCGGCGACGAGGAGCAGCAGCCAGAGGAACCAGGGGCGGAGGGCGCTCATGGCGTGTGCCTCGATGGTACACTCACCGCCGATGATCGCCCGCGTTCTCAGGCTGCTCGCGCTGTCCACGCTCGCGCTGCTCGCGGGAACGCCGCGCGAGGGGGTCGGCGCCGACGGATTGCACCTGGTCCTCACGCCCTCGCAGAAGCCGACCGACCTGCTGGCCACCGGCGAGGAGTTCGGCAAGGTGCTCGTCCGGCTGACCGGCATCCCCGTGCGGGTGACGGTCGCCTCGGATTACGCGGCCGTGATCGAAGCGCTGCGGAATCGAACCGCGGATCTGGCGTTCGTGCACCCCGGCGGCTATGTCCTCGCGAGCCGCGAGGCGAAGGCCGTGATCGTCGCCAAGAATCTCTGGCACGGCAAGAGCTCGTTCACCTCGCGCATCTACGTCCGCACCGACTCGGGCCTCAGGAGGCTGGAGGACCTGCGGGGCAAGACGATGGCGTTCATCGATCCGGCCAGCTCCTCGGGCTACATCTACCCGATGGTGCTCCTGATCGAGCGCGGACTCGTGAAGAACCGCGACCCCAAGACGTTCTTCCGCGAGGTCGTCTTCGCCGGCTCGCACGACGCCGGCATGCGCGCGCTCCTCAACGGCCACGTCGACGCGCTCGCCTCGTTCGACATGGCCCGCGAGCAGTACCTCACCGACCCGGCGGAGCGCGAGCGCATCCTCTTCGTGGCGGAGACGCCCCCGATCCCAGAGGCGGGGATCGCGGCGCGCGGGGGGCTGGACCCGGCGACCTTCGCGAAGGTGCGGGAGGCACTCCTGCAGATCCGCGGGCCCGCCTATGCCGAGCTGCTCAAGCGTCTCTACGAGATCGACGGGTTCGCACCGGCGGAGGACCGCGAGTACGACCCGGTGCGCGCAGCGATCGAGCTGCTCGGCGTCCGACCCCGCTGAGTCCGCCCGCCGCCTCCGGGATGATCGAGGTCGCGGGGCTCCGCGTCGTCCTGCCGCCGGCGACGGTCGCCCTTCACGGCATCGACCTCGTCGTCCGTCAGCGTGAGTTTGTCGTCATCCTCGGCCGCAGCGGCGCCGGCAAGACCACGTTCCTCCGCTCGCTCAACCGGCTCGTCGAGCCGACCGCCGGCACGGTCCGCGTGGCTGGGCGGGCGGTCACCGGCGCCGACACCACCGAGCTCCGCGAGGTCCGCCGACAGATCGGGATGGTCTTTCAGCAGTTCAACCTGGTGCGCCGCGCCTCGGTGCTGGAGAACGTTCTGGCCGGGCGACTCGGCTACGTTCCATCCGTCGCGAGCCTGCTCGGGCGCTTTCCGCACACCGACCGCGAGCTGGCGCATGCGTGCCTCGCGCAAGTCGGCCTCTCGCATCTCGCCGACCGCCGCGCCGACACTCTCTCGGGCGGTGAGCAGCAGCGGGTGGCCATCGCGCGCGCCCTGGCCCAGCGGCCCGCGGTCATCCTGGCCGACGAGCCCACCGCGAGCCTCGATCCCGCGCTGACCAGCAGCATCATGGACATCCTCAAGACGATCAATCGCGAGCAGGGGCTCACGCTGGTCGTGAGCCAGCACCAGCTCGAGACGGCGCTGGCCTACGCGAGCCGCATCGTCGGCTTTCGTCAGGGGCGCCTCGCCTTCGACGGGCCGCCCGCGGCGGTCACGCCGGCCGTCGTCCAGGCGATCTACGGCGAGGACGGCCGATGAAGCAACAAAGAAGCCGGGGAACGCCCCCTTCGGGAGGTTCGGGCGTGCGGAGCCGGGTCGCGCCTCTCAGGAGGTTCGGGCGTGCGGAGCCGGGTCGCGCCTCTCTCAGGCCACCCTCGGTACAAGCCGGCCTCACGGACCCCGCTACAATGACTCGCGCCGCGATCTTCGTCGCCTTGATCGTTCTCGCGTGGCTCGTCTGGGACACCGGCGCCGACCCGGTGCGCCTGGCCCGCGGCGTGCCGTGGATCCTCGACTTCATCCGGCGCATGTTGCCACCCGACCTGCGCGTGCTCCCGGCGGCGCTCCTGGGCGCCCTCAAGACCGTCGAGATCGCGCTGCTCGGCACCGCCGTGGCCGCGGTCCTGGCGCTGCCGCTCGGCTTCCTCTCCGCGCGTAACGTGGCGCCCGGCGCCGTCTTCTACCCCGCGCGAGCCGTGCTCAACTTCTTCCGGAGCGTCGACACGCTCGTCTACGCCCTGGTCTTCGTGGCGGCGGTCGGGCTCGGCCCCTTTCCCGGCGTCCTCGCCGTCGTCGCCTACACGACGACCTCGCTCGCCAAGCTCTACTCCGAGGCCGTCGAGGGCATCGACCCCGGGCCCGTCGACGCCATCACGGCCACCGGCGCCACGCGGCTGCAGATCCTGCGCTTCGGGGTGATGCCACAGATTCTCCCGCTCTTCCTCTCCTATGCGCTCTATCGGCTCGAGTCCAACATCCGCGCGGCCACCGTCCTCGGGTTCGTCGGCGCCGGCGGCATCGGCTTCTACCTGCAGACCTATCTGCGCATGATCGACTACCCGGCGGCGTCCACGGTGCTGCTCGTGACGGTGGTCATGGTGATGGTGGTGGACGCGATCAGCTCGCGGCTCCGCGATCGTCTGGTGTGACGATTCCGTTGCGCGCCCTGACAAAGCCGCGCGTCTACGCTAGAATCAGCCCCTCGCACGCGGTGCGCGCCGCACGCCGTCGCGGGGCCGCAGTGCGAGCCGCAGGGCCGCCCGGGGGCTGGGGCCCCCAGGCCCGAGGCGAGCGATGCGAACAGCCCCCGCCGGCCGAGGCGCGGCTCTAATCGAGGAGGCTCTCATGGCGCACCGGACACTCGTCAGGCTCGGCTCCGTCCCGCTGTGCATCGTCGTCGGCGCGGCGGTGATCGGGCTCGCGGCGACCGCCGTCCGGGCCGCGAAGGCGACGCTGACCGTGTACACGGCCGTCGAGGCCGACGACCTCAAGAAGTACGCCGCCCGCTTCAACGAGGATCATCCGGACATCGAGATCAAGTGGGTGCGCGATTCGACCGGCGTCATCACCGCCAAGCTTCTCGCCGAGAAGGCCAATCCGCAGGCGGACGTGGTGTGGGGCCTGTCCGCGACGAGCCTGATGGTCCTCAAGCTCGAGGGAATGCTGATGCCTTACGCGCCCAAGGGTCTGGAGAAGCTGGACCCCCAGTTCCGCGACCGGGACAACCCGCCGACGTGGGTCGGCATGGATGCCTACGTCGCGGTCATCTGCTTCAACACGGTGGAAGCCCAGAAGAAGAACCTGCCCAAACCCGCCTCGTGGAAGGATCTGACCAAGCCGGTCTACAGGGGCACGATCGTCATGCCGAACCCCGCGTCCTCCGGCACCGGGTTCCTCCAGGTCTCGGCGTGGCTGCAGGGATTCGGTGAGGTGGAGGGCTGGAAATACATGGACGCCCTGCACCAGAACATGGGCGTCTACACGCACTCCGGTTCGAAGCCCTGCACGATGGCGGGCGCCGGCGAATACCCGATCGGCATCTCCTTCGAGTTCCGCAGCGCCCGCGTCAAGAAGCAGGGCGCCCCCATCGACATCGTCTTCCCGTCCGAGCGATCCGGCTGGGACATGGAGACGACCGCCATCGTCAGGGGGACGAAGAACGTCGAGGCGGTCAGGGCGCTGGTGGACTGGTCGGTGAGCGAGAAAGCGATGAAGCTCTACAGTGAGGGGTACGCGGTCGTCGCCATCCCCAAGATGTCGCAGCCGGTCGAGCATCTGCCCGCGAACGTGCTGGACCACATGATCAAGAACGACTTCGAGTGGGCGGCGAAGAACCGCAAGGCGATCCTGGACAAATGGCAGGAGCGCTACAACGCGAAGTCGGAACCGAAAAAATAGTTCAGTAGATCGCGGAGGCTCCAGAAGGCCAGGAGAGGGTTGACGACGCGCAGCGTGCCCTACCTCCGCATCCGGAACCTCACCAAGAAGTTCGGCGCGTTCACCGCGCTCGATCACATCTCGCTCGAGATCGCCGAGGGCGAGTTCGTCTGCTTTCTCGGCCCCTCGGGCTGCGGCAAGACGACGCTGCTCCGCGCGATCGCGGGCCTCGACATCCAGACGAGCGGCGGCATCGAGCAAGGTGGCCGGGACATCTCGGCGCTGCCGCCGACCAAGCGGGACTTCGGCATCGTGTTCCAGTCCTACGCGCTCTTCCCCAACCTGACCGCCGCGAAGAACGTCGCCTACGGACTCGAGAACACGCGGGCGAAGCGCGCGGACGTGGCGAAGCGGGTGCGCGAGCTGCTCGACATGATCGGCCTGGGCGAGCACGGCGGGAAATATCCGGCCCAGCTCTCGGGAGGCCAGCAGCAGCGGGTCGCGCTCGCCCGCGCGCTGGCGACCTCGCCCGGCCTCCTGCTGCTCGACGAGCCCCTGTCGGCGCTCGACGCGAAGGTGCGCGTGCGCCTGCGCCACGAGATCAAGCAGCTCCAGCGGCGTCTCGGCGTGACCACGATCATGGTCACGCACGATCAGGAGGAGGCGCTCACGATGGCCGACCGCATCGTGGTGATGAACCACGGGGCGATCGAGCAGATCGGCCCACCGCTCGAGATCTACCGCGAGCCGGCGTCCCCGTTCGTCGCCGACTTCATCGGGCTGATGAACTTCGTCGCCGGCACCGTGGTGCACGACGGCGTGGTACGGCTCGGCCGGGTCGAGCTTGCCTGCGAGGCGGACGGCCTCGCCGCCGGCACCGAGGTGACGCTGGCGATCCGCCCGGAGGACATCGTGGTCCAGGACGCCCCCGGGCCCGGAAGTGAGCCGAACTCCCTGCGGGCGCGGGTGGACGCGCTCGCGTTCCTCGGCTCGTTCTTCCGCGCCGACCTGGCCGGCGACGCCCTGGAGGGTGTGCTCCTCCGTGCCGATCTTCCGGTCGATCTCGTCCGCCGTCTGGGGATCGCGGAGAAGAGCACCCTGTCGGTTCGCCTGCCGCGAGAGCGGATCCGGATCTACCCCGGGAGCACGGTCCATCGCTGACGCCGCGGCCACGCGCTCCCGGGACGTCGCCGCGACCGTCGTCCGGCCGGAGACGAGCCGCGACGACCGGCTCATGCGCGCCGTCATCGGGATCATCGGCCTCTGTCTGGTCATCGCCCTCGCGCTGCCGCTCGGCCTCATGCTCGGAAAGAGCGTCCAGGGCCCCAAGGACGAATTCGTCGGGCTCGCGAACTACGTCCGGTACTTCTCGACGCCGGCCCTGTTCCAGTCGATCGGCAACAGCCTCTGGGTCTCGATCCTCAGCACCGTCATCACCGTGCCGTCGGCGTTCTTCTACGCCTACGCGCTCACGCGCTCCCGCATGCCGCTCCGCGGGCTCTTCAAGACCGTGGCGCTCGTGCCCATCCTCGTCCCCTCCCTCCTGCCCGGCCTCGCCCTCGTCTATCTTTTCGGCAACCAGGGCCTCTTGAAAGGGGCGCTGCTCGGCCACAGCATCTACGGGCCGATCGGCATCGTGATGGCGGAGGTGTTCACCACCTTCCCGCACGCTTTGCTGATCATCCTGGCCGCGCTGGCCCTCGCCGACGCGCGGCTCTACGAGGCGGCGACGGCCCTGCGGGCCTCGCGGCCGCGCATCTTCTGGACGGTGACGCTCCCGGGAGCGCGCTACGGCCTGATCAGCGCGACCTTCGTCGTCTTCACCACGGTCATCACCGACTTCGGCGCGCCGAAGGTCATCGGCGGGCAGTACAACGTGCTGGCGACCGACGTCTACAAGCAGGTGGTCGGCCAGCAGAACTTCCAGATGGGCGCGGTCGTCAGCGTGATTCTCTTGCTGCCGGCGATCTTCGCCTTCCTGGTCGATCGCGCCGTCCGTCGCCGGCAGGTGGCGCTCCTGTCCGCTCGGGCCGTGCCGTACCAGCCCTCGCCGCAGCGCCCCTTCGACCTCGCGATGCTCGCGTACTGCGTCCTGATCGGCGCGGGCATCCTCAGCATCGTCGCGGTCTCCCAGTTCGCGGCGCTGGTGAAGTTCTTTCCCTACAACCTGAGCCTGACCTGGGCGCACTACGACTTCGACCAGAAAGGCGGCGGCGGCTGGGCCTCCTACTACAACTCGATTCGCCTGGCGCTCTCGACGGGCGTGGTCGGCACCGTCGTGGTGTTCGTGGGCGCCTATCTCACCGAGAAGGCGCGCGGCTTCGCCCTCGGTCGCGGCCTCTTTCATTTCCTCGCCATGCTGCCGATGGCGGTGCCCGGGCTCGTCCTCGGTCTGGCGTACATCTTCTTCTTCAACGCCCCCGCGAACCCGCTGAACGTGCTGTACCGCACGATGACGATTCTGGTCATCAACACGATCGTGCACTTCTACACCGTGGGCCATTTGACGGCGCTGACCGCGCTCCGGCAAATGGATCCCGAGTTCGAGACCGTGTCCGCGTCGCTGAAGCAGCCCTTCTACCGGACGTTCTGGCGAGTGACGGTGCCGGTGTGCCTGCCCTCGACGCTCGACATCGCGATCTACATGTTCGTCAACGCCATGACGACCGTCTCCGGCGTCGTCTTCATCTACGGCCCCAAGACCGAGCTGGCCTCGATCTCCGTCCTGAACATGGACGACACGGGCGAGATCGCCTCGGCGGCGGCGATGGCGATGATGATCTTCTACACCAACGCGGGGGCACGCGGGCTCCATCTGCTGCTCGCCCGCTGGCTCGAGCGCCGCACGCAGGCGTGGCGCCGCCGCTAGTGCTCCGTCCGCATGAATCAGCTGACACTCTGCGGTGCGGCGCGCGACAGACGGGCGCGGGTGGTTGTTGTCGGGGCGGTGTTGCTCGCGGGGGCCCGACTCCGCGCGCCGCCGCCGTCCCTGCGATAGCGCCGTTTATAATATGGAGGCGATGTCGGGCCTCCTCCTGACGTCTTCGCAGCTCGCCGAAGCCCAGAAGCTGCTCGACCGCCTCATCGCCGAGCACACGCCGGGCTTTGCACTCCAGCGCGAGTTCCAGACCGATCCCGGGATCTATCAGCTCGACCTCCAGCGCATCTGGCGCCGCGGCTGGCTCTTCGCCGGCCACACGTGTCAGGTGAGGCGCCCCGGCGACTATTTCGTCTTCGACATCGACAACGACTCCATCGTCGTCGTCCGCGGTGACGACGACCGGATCCACGCGCTGCACAACACCTGTCGCCACCGCGGCATGAAGGTCTGCGCGACCGAATCCGGTCACCTCGGGCGGATCGTCTGCCCCTATCACCAGTGGTCGTACGCACGAGACGGCGCGCTCGTGGCGTGCGGCGGCATGGACGAGGACGGCGATCTCGACCGCCGCGACTTCGCGCTGCACCGCGCGCACGTCCGCGAGGTCGGCGGGCTGATCTTCGTCTGTCTGGCCGACAATCCGATCCCGTTCGAGGCCGTCGAGCAGGCGTTCGGCGCGCCGTTGCAACCCCAGGGCCTCGAGCGCGCCAAGGTCGCCGCGGCGCGGAGCTACGAGGTGCGCGCGAACTGGAAACTCGTGTGGGAGAACAACCGCGAGTGCTGGCACTGCACCGTGAATCATCCCCAGTACGTCAGGGCCAACTACGACAACGCGCCGATCGACGATCCCGCGCTCAAGCGCGAGATCGAGGCGCAGGTCCGGGCGCGCTCGGCGCATGTCGAGCCGGACGGCCTCGCTATCGATCATCAGGCGGCGGGCCTGGTGCGATTCCCGTCTCCGGGCTGCTGGTGGTCGATCAACCGCACGCCGCTGGTCTCGGGCTGGGTCTCCGAGTCGATGGACGGCCGGCCGGTCGCTCCGCTGATGGGCGCCTATCGGACGCGCGATGTCGGCACGCTGCGCATGCGCACGATGCCGAACTTCTGGAATCACTCCAGCGGCGACCACAGCGTGTCGACGCGGCTGGCGCCGGCGGGCCCGCAGAAGACGCTCGTCCAGGTTCAGTGGCTCGTCCACGAGGACGCCGTCGAGGGCAAAGATTACACGCTGGACGCACTGCTCCCGTTCTGGCAGCTCACCAGCGAGCAGGACTGGGACCTTTGCGCGAGGAACCAGGCCGGCGTCAGCTCCTCCGCGTTCACGCCCGGGCCCTACTCCACCAAACGCGAATACAACGTGATCCGCTACACGGAGTGGTATCTGCGCGAGATCGCCCTGGAGCTGACGCGGCTTGAGACCTAGGTCGCATGGCCGATCCTTTTGCATTGTTTGGCGGCGGGCCAGACGCTCGGCATCCCCACGCAGGCCGCGTCAGGCAGACTGGCGGCGCTGAGCGCGGTGCGCGGTACGCTGACGGCGTAGCGAAGAAGCCGTGCACGAGAAGGAGCGCGACCTGAAATGGGCCACAGCAGGCTGATGTCGCGGCCGTCGGTGCTGGGCGCTGCGCTGGTGCTCGTGGCGACGACGCTGGCGCTCGGTTGTGCCCGCCTGCTCGACGTGGTCAACACCGACCAGACGGCATCGGAGCTCGCGGGGCAGGTGGACTCCGACGCGGCCCGGCGGCTGCTCGCCGAAATCCTGGCGCGCCACTCCCCTGATCCCCGGATCGCCGCCGCGGCGGCGGACCCTCGCGTCGACGGCGTCGTCGAGGGAGGCGACCCGCAAACGAGTCCGCTGCTCGATCAAGCGCAGCTGCGGGAACTCGCGCGGGTGATGTCGGTGGACTTCGCCGCGCTCACCTTCGCACGGGCGCTCAACGCCGACGCCAGGAGCCGTGCGGTCCAGGCGGCCTTCGAGCTTTTCCGCCGGGCAGGGCCGGACCGCTCCGCGGTGGCCCTGCGACAACCTCGCGCCTTCCCGTACACGGTGCTCTTCGCGCCGTCGTGGCTCTACCGGAGCCACCCCGAGACGGGGTCCGACTTCGCGCACCAGCGCCGGCTCCTCGACCAGCTCGGGATCCCCAACCGGCTGATCGCGTCCGGCGAGAGCGATTCGGTCGAGGGCAACGCCGCAGCCATCGCGGAGGCGGTGCGCGCGTCCGCACGTGATGGCGGTCCCGTGATCCTGGTCAGCGCGAGCAAGTCGGGCGCCGAGGCGGCACTGGCGCTGACTCGACTACTGGCGCCGGTGGAGGCGGCTCACGTCGCCGCCTGGGTCAACATCGCTGGAGCCCTGCGCGGGACGCCGCTGGCGGACGCCGCTCTGCGCCCACCCGCCTCGTGGCTGACCCGCGGGGTCCTCTGGCTGAACGGCTGGGACTGGGCGGGCCTGGCCTCGCTGGCGACGGAGCCGAGTCGGCGACGCCTCGAGGGCGCGCGGTTGCCGGAAACGATCGCCGTCGTCAACGTCGTCGCGGTACCCGTCTCCGGCAGCGTCGGCTACCAGGTCTACGCGGGCTATCAGATTCTCCTCTCTCATGGCCCAAACGACGGCGTGGTGCTACTGGCCGACACGGTGTGGCCGGGTGGAGTCAACCTCGTCGCGCTCGGCGCCGATCACCTCTTCAGTCGTGGGCGAGAGGACGCCTTCACCCTTGCGATGCTGCGAGCGGTAGATGTCGCCGTGCGGCTTCACCCTGCGCCCGACCCCACAGCGACGGCTGAGCACGACGCCGATTGAGGCCTCACCGCGGCCTACGGGTGAGCCGTCCTCATCGGCACCACGATCTCGACCGGGTCGTTCGGCTTGCGCTGTTCTGGGCGCAACGCGGCGACGCTTGTAGCTCGACCCACCGCCACCGACCGAGGACGCCCCACGCGAGCGCCTACGACGCGCTCGTCCCACGTCGGCTGGCGCTGTATCCCGTCGACGTTTGAAGTATCCTTCGCCGTGCCTCCTCCCTGCCACGACGGGCATAGCACGCGGTGACGAAGCGCCGAAGGGGACGAAAGTCCTACGCCGCGTCTGCCCGTCCCGTGGCACTCTGAGCCTAGCGCCGTTCGACCACGAGGCCCGACGTGGGGGGGGAGGCCACAACTGAAGAAGGATGCCTTGAAGAAGTGGGGCCCGATCTCCGAATGTGCATGGGACTTCTTCAGCTTCAGCCACGATCAGGCCCGCGCGCGCACCGACCGGTGCGGCGAGGACCGTCTCGCCGGCATCTCGGACGACCGGCAGACCTTCGAGACCGCGACGGCGGGACGGAGCTGAGGGATGGCCGGGCCGCTCTACCCGGCGCTCTACCAGATCAATACGCGGGTCTGGCTTCACGAGCTCGGCGTCACACTGGTGCGACCCGCGACACTGGAGGACATCTCCGACGCGTCGCTCGATCAGTTCGCCAGCGACGGCTTCGACTGGGTCTGGCTCCTCGGCATCTGGCAGACGGGCGAGACCGGACGTCAGGTGTCGCTGCGCCAACCGGAATGGCAGCCGGAGTACCGCGAGCTCCTGCCCGACTTCACCGCCGACGACGTGTGCGGCTCGCCGTTCGCCGTCCGGGAGTATGTCGTGAACCGCGAGTTCGGGGGCCCGCGGGCGCTCGAGCAATTTCGCAAGCGGCTCGCCGAGCGCGGCATCAGGCTCATGCTGGACTTCGTGCCCAACCACACCGCGCTCGATCATCCCTGGGTTCACGAGCATCCCGAGTTCTACGTATCGGGGAGCGAGGAGGATCTGACCCGCGAGCCAAGAAACTACCGCCGCGTCGACACGCGCCATGGCTCGCGCGTGCTCGCGCATGGCCGCGACCCTTACTTTCCGGGCTGGCCCGACACGCTGCAGCTCAACTATCGCCACAAGGGGCTCCGCGAGGCGATGCTCGGCGTGCTCGACAGCATCGCCGCCCAGTGCGACGGCGTGCGTTGCGACATGGCGATGCTGGTGCTGCCCGACGTCATCGCGCGCACCTGGGGCGACCGCGCGCGCCCCGCCGACGGCAGTCCGCCCGTCGACGACTCTTTCTGGCCGGCGGCGACCGCGCGCGGGCGCCTGCGCAAGCCGGGCTTCCTGTTCATGGCCGAGGCGTACTGGGACCTCGAGTGGACGCTGCAGCAACAAGGGTTCGATTACACCTACGACAAGCGCTTCTACGATCGCCTGCACGCACAGGACGCCCGCGCCGTGCGCGGCCATCTCTTGGCCGATCCCGAGTACCAGCGTCGGTCCGCGCGCTTTCTGGAGAACCACGACGAGCCGCGCGCGGCCGCTGTTTTCCCTCCGGCGGTCCACCAGGCCGCCGCGGTGCTCACCTTCCTGGTGCCGGGCCTGCGCTTCGTCCACGAGGGGCAGCGCTCGGGCCGCCGCCTGCGAACCTCCAACCACCTGCGGCGGCGCGCGCCGGAGCCCGTCGACCAGGAGCTGAAGTCCTACTACGTCCGCCTGCTCGCCTGCATGCGGCGCCCGGAGGTGCGAGACGGCGACTGGCGGCTCCTGGACGCTGAGCCCGCCTGGGACAGGAACCCCACGTGGGACCGCTTCATCGCCTTCTCCTGGGAAGACGCCGGCCGCCGGCTGCTCGTCGCCGTCAATTACGGCCCGACGCAGGGGCAGTGCTACGTGCGGCTCCCGTACCGGGACCTGGACCGAGATAGCGTCGTCCTGCGCGACCTCACGAACCCGACCCTGACGTACGAGCGCGACGGTGGTGACCTCGCGCGACGCGGGCTCTACGTGGACCTTCCAGCCTGGGGCTACCATCTCTTCGAGGTGACCGTGCGCGGATGACGGGCGCAGAGCCGAGGTGAAGTGAGCCCGAGAGCGGCGCTCTCCGTCCTGGCGCTCGTCGGCGTCGCGCTTTTTCTGTGGCTCGCCTTGCCCGTGGGCGTCGGCCTGCTACTCGGCACGCTCACAGCCTTCACGGTCGAGTCCAACTACCGGCGCCTCACCGCCCGCTGGGGCCGGCCCGAGCTCGCGGCGATCACGTGCACCGCGGGTACCGCGCTCCTCTTCTCGGTCGCGATCGCGTGTCTCGCCTACCTGCTGGTCTCCCGCGGTGTGGACATGGCCAGGGCCGCCCAGGTCGCGTTCGCGCCCGAAGGCCAGGGCTGGGCGTTCCTGCAGCAGGTCGCGCATCGCCTCGGCATCCGAGAGATCACCCCCGAGCACGTCACGACGCGCGTCGCGGCGGCGGCCGGCCAGATCGCCACGTCCGCCGCCGAGATCGGCGCCGCGATCGCGAGCGCGTCGTTCAGGATTCTTCTGGGGATCGTGTTCGCGGTCATGACCACACACTTTGTCCTGCGCCACTGGCACGCGATCACGGCCCGGATCGAGGCCGTCCTGCCGCTCGAGGCGCGCCACACCCGCGCGCTGCTCGAGGAATTCCAGCGCGTCGGGCGAAGCGTGCTGCTCGGCACGATCTTCACCGGCCTGGCGCAGGGGTTACTGGCCGGCATCGGGTACTGGGTCACGGGAGTTCCGCAGCCTGCATTCTTCGGCGCGCTCACCGCCGTGGCCTCGCTCCTGCCCGCTGTTGGCACGGCGCTCGTCTGGGTGCCCGCGGGGATCTACCTCATCCTGACCGGGCACGCGACCGCGGGCGTGGTCGAGCTGATCTACGGCGCCCTGATCGTGGTCTTCGTGTCGGACTACGTGATCCGGCCGAGTCTCGTCCGCGACGCCCACGGCACGCCAGCGCTCCTGACGTTCGTGGCCCTGTTCGGGGGCGTGGAGGCCATGGGGCTCGCCGGGTTGATCGTGGGGCCCGTGGTGATGTCCCTCGCCCTCGCCATGCTCCGGATCTACGAGATCGAAGCGCTTCGGCTCCGAAATAACGCCCCGTCGGCTCAAGCGCCGTAGGACCGAGGTCCTGTCCTCGAGGTCATTCCTCCTTCGTCGTGGGCATCGCCGTGGGCGCCGGGTTCTGGGCGACTCCGATCTGGCCCGATTTGTGACAAAATACCTGCCGCGAAGGACGGAACCCAGATGCCAAGCCACCTGGACGTCGCTCGCCGCGAGCTGCCGGGGAACGCCGTGATCGACGAGAGCCCCCGTTCCGCGCTCGACGCCGGCCGCGCACTCGGAAAAGTCTGACGGGTCGGCGCCTGGCTTAAGACCAACGTCCGATAGCGCGCCGCCGGTCAGCGTCACTACCGCCGGCGTCGGCAGGGAGCCGCAGGCTGTCGGCTAGGATCCGGCAGCGAATGGAAGGAGACGCCCGTGAACGAGTTGATGCAACGACGGCACGTGTGGGGGCTCGCCCTGATCGTGCTCGCAGCGCCGGCGGCGACCGGCTGCGCCAGCAACGGTCCCCTGGCGAGCACGACGGTCGCTCAGGCGGAGCGGGCCGTTGACGAGGCGCAGCAAAGCGGCGCGGCGCTCAGCGCGCCGGTCGAGCTCAGGACGGCGGAAGACAAGCTGAAGGCGGCCCAGGCGGCCGTGGCCAAGCAGGACTACGGCCAGGCGATCCGGCTGGCGGAGCAGGCGGCCGTCGACGCGGACTATGCGCGCGCGCGCACCGCCAGCGAGCGCGTCAGGCGGATGGCCGACGAGATGCGGCAAAACATCCAGACGCTTCGCCAGGAGCTCGAGCGGCTCCCCCAGTAGCGAAGCCCGCACGCGGAGGTGAAGACGATGACTCTGGCCCTCGCCCACCTGAGACGTGTCGTCGCGGGACTCCTTCCGCTGGCTGTCGTCGTCGGCTGCGCCTCCTCAGACCAGGACGCGGCTGCCAGGGCCCAGCTCGAGCGGGCGCAGATCGCATACCGACAGGCTCAGGCCGATCCGAACGTGCAGTCCTACGCACAGTCGCGGCTGTCGGAAGCACAGAAAGCGATGCAGGCCGCCGAGCAGGCGAAGGACGCGGGAGAGATGCAGCATCTCGGCTACGTGGCGGAGAAAAAGGCCCGGATCGCGACGACCGCCGGCGCCATCAGGAAGATGGAGCAGGACACGCAGCAGATGGGCAAGGAGACCTCGGACATTCTCTTACAGAAGCGCGATCGCGAGCTCAAAGCGGCCCGGATGGAGGCCGAGGCGAAGGGGCTGGAGGCGGAGCAGGCCCGGATGGCGGCCGAGGCGCGCGCGCGTGATGCGGAGGCGAAGGCGCGCGAAGCGGAGCAGGCCCGTACGGAGGCCGAGCAAGCGCGCGTGCAGGCGGAGCAAGCTCGTATGCAGGCGGAGGCCGAAGTAAAAGCCCGGTCTGCCGAGCAGGCCAAGACGGCCGCTCTGACGAAGGAGTTGTCGGACCTCCGGGCGCAGCAGACCGATCGGGGTCTCGTCCTCACGGTGGGCGACGTGCTCTTCGCCAGCGGCAAGGCGGAGACAGCAGCCGGCGCGCAGAGGAGCGTCGACAAGCTGGTGGAGTTTCTCAAGAAGAATCCAAAGCGCAACGTCCTGATCGAGGGCCACACCGACAACACCGGGGCCGAGGACTTCAACCTCAAGCTGTCGCAGCAGCGTGCCGATGCCGTCAAGGATCTGCTGGTGGCGCGAGGCGTCGCCGCCGAGCGGATCACGACCAAGGGGTATGGCCCGAAATATCCGACTGTGGCGAACGACACGGCCGCCGGCCGCCAGCAGAACCGGCGGGTCGAGGTCGTGGTCCTGAACGAAGGGGCGAGCGCCGAGAGCGCCGCTCGCTAGCCGAGGGGACGCGACAATGCAACCAGTGAGGGACGCGCCCCTGTACGACCCTAGCGCTCCTTGATCAGAAACTGAGCGCGGCGGTTCTTCGACCAGCACGTCTCGTTGTGCTCGGTGCAAACCGGCCGCTCCTCCCCGTACGAAACGATCGTGATGCGGTCACTCTTGATGCCCCGCGCCGCCAGGTGGTTCAGGGCGGCCTTCGCGCGCCGGTCGCCGAGGGCGAGATTGTAGTCGCTCGTCCCCCGCTCGTCGCAGTGGCCCTCGATGAGGACGAGATAGCCGGGGTTGGCGTTGAGCCAGGCGGCGTTCGCGTCCAGGATCTTGACATCGCCAGGACGGACCGTCGCTTTGTCGAAGTCGAAATAGATCGGCGTGAGGGCCTCGTGCGCCCGATAATCCTTCGGCGGCGAGGGACGCGGGGCGGGCGCAGGAGGCGTCGGGGCGGCCACCGCGGGGGCAGATGGTGCCGGGGCCGCGACGGCGGGGGCGGGGGGCTGAGCGGTCGGCGCCGGAGCGGGCGCGGGCGCCGAGCTGACAGTTTCGACTGGACGCTTGGCGCACCCGGCCGCCAGGATGAGGCCGACGATTACCGTGGCAACCACCGAACGGTCAAGAAGTGTACGCACGATTGGTCCTCCGCTCAGTTGATGCTTCGTTATACGTAGTCGCGGCTCGGCTCGATGGGACGTTGGTCGGATGATCTCATGACCGGCCCTGCTGCTGGACGCCATTGCGGTCGCGGTCGGCGGGCTCGCCGAGGCCGTGAGCGCCGAAGACCAGCTCGCCTCGAGGCGCCGTCCGCCGCTCCCGTCGTCCGAGAACCGGGTCGGCGCCGCGCTTGCCAGGGACGATAGAATCGCTCCGTGACCCGTTCCCGGTTTGTGAGATAGTCACGCGATGCCTTGGGATCCGCGCATCCAGGCGCTCGTCGAGCGCTACCCCGCGCTGCGGGCCGTGGGCAACACCCCTCTCGTCCCGCTCGATATCTTCCACCGCGAGCTCCCGGAGGTCGAGGTGTTCGCGAAGATGGAGTCGCTGAATCCCGGGGGGTCGCTCAAGGACCGGCCGGTGCTGCGCATGCTTCTCGGGGCGCTGGACGACGGCCGGCTCAAGCCGGGCAAGACCGTGCTGGACAGCTCGTCCGGCAACGCGGGCATCGCCTACGCGATGATCGGGCGGATCATCGGCGCGCAGGTCGAGATCGTGATCCCCGACAACGCGAGCGCCGAACGCAAGAAGCGCATGCTCGCGCACGGGGCTCGGCTGGTCTTCACGGACGCGCTCCTGGGTTACGACGAGGCGCTACGGGAGGTTCGCCGCCGCTGGGAGGCCGATCCCGGCCGCTATTTTTTCTGCGACCAGTACAGCAACCAGGACAACTGGCGGGCCCACTACGAGACGACCGCCGCTGAGATCTTGCAACAGACCGACGGCCGGCTGACCCACGTCGTCGTCGGCGTCGGCACGGGCGGCACCCTCACCGGCCTGGGGCGACGCCTGAAGGAGCACGACCCGGCGATCCGCCTCGTCTGCGTCATCCCCGAAGCTTTCCCCGGGGTCGAGGGACTCAAGCCACTGGGGCGCGCCGAGGACATCGTGCCGGCAATCCTGGACGAGAAAGTGATCGACGAGCGCGTCCCGGTGACCGTCGACGAGGCGTATCAGATGTGCGTACGGTTGGCGGCGGCAGGCTTCTTCGTCGGTCAGTCGTCCGGGGCCTACATGGCCGGCGTCGAGCGCGTCGCGCAACGCGTACGGCGCGGCCGATTCGTCACCGTCTTCAACGACCTCGGCGAACGCTACTTCTCCACCCGTCTCTGGGATTAGTGACGTGGAGGGCCCCGACATGCCTCCACAACCGGAGTCGGCGCCGGCGGGCGGGGCAGGCTGCGGCAGGGGTCGAGAGGACCACGCGGCACGTGCCCGCTGCTCCGGGGTGGCTGGGCTCCATCCGGGTGCTCTACTCCCGTCGTCGCTTGCCGGGGACGGGTCCCTTCGACCCCTGCCGCAGCCTGCCCCGCACGCCGACGCCGGCGCTAAGCGAGCCGCGGAGCAACGCGCTCAGCGAAGAGGCGCATGGACTTGAGGACACGCTCGTTGGGGATTTGCCCGCCCGGGTTCATCCACGTCGAGAGGGTCGAAAATCCTATCTCTTCCCGTAGCGCGAGCAGCCGGTCGGCGACCGCCTCGGGCGTGCCGAACACCGCGTACTCGCCGAGTATCTCGTTGTAGGAGATCTCGGCCAGACGGTTGGCCCGCGCCTCGCGCGCCTCGGCCGTCTGCACGGTCGCGCCGTCCGACTTCTTCAGCGCCGTACTGATAGACCTAAAAAAGTGCATCGTGCTCTGCTCGGGCTCCTCGCGGGCCTGGCGTGCGGTCTCCGCTACGTACAGGGGCACGCTCACCCCTACATCGCCGCGACCCGGGTGTCCGGACGCCGTCCAGGCCTCCTGGTAGCTGGGAAGGTGCCGCTTGAGGTCCGTGAGCGAGACGGTGCGGACGGCCACAAAGACGGCCGCGCCCATCCGACCGACCATGGGATAGGTGTCCTGGGTCGTCGCGGCGATCCGGATCGGCGGGTGCGGCTTCTGGTAGGGCTTGGGCATGACGCACACGTCCTGGAACTGGAAGTACTTCCCCTGGTGCGAGAACCGCTCCTGGGTCCAGGCCTTGCGGAGGATGTCGAGCGTCTCGAGGAAGCGGTCGCGGCTCTCGCTGTAGGGAATATTGAAGCCCTGGTAGTGCCCGGGCAGGCCGCTACGACCGACCCCGAACTCCAGACGGCCCTTGGAGATGTGGTCGACCGTCGCGACGTCCTCGGCCAGGCGCAGCGGGTGGCTCAACGGTAGGACCTGGACGGCAATCCCGATCTTGACGCGCTGCGTGCACGCCGCCAGGGCGGAGGCGATGATCAGCGGGGCCGCCAGCACCGACCGGTCTTTCTGGAAATGGATCTCGGCGAGCCACACGGCGTCAAAGCCGAAATCTTCGGCCGCCTTCATCTGCGCGAGCGACTCGTCGAACGCCGCCGCCTCGGTCACACCCGGCGGGCTGTGAAACTCCGTGAACAGGCCGAATTCCATTCCACCCTCCCGATCGAATTCGGTTTATCCTACGCCAGAGCATCCCGTGACGGGGGGCCAAGAATGGGGGGTTCATAATGGCAGGGGACAGGGTGTTCGACCGGAGCGCCGAGGACATTGGCAACATCTTGCTGCTCGAGCACGTCAACGTGAAGATCCCGGACCAGGTCGTCGCGACGAATTTCTACGTGACGGCTCTCGGGCTGACGCGCGACCCGTACATGAACACGGGCACCGAGAACATGTGGATCAACGCGGGGCAGCAGCAATTCCACATGCCGACCGGAAAGCCGGAAGTGCTCCGCGGAGTCGTGGGGTTCGTCATTCCGGATCTCGAGGGGCTGAAGATGCGGCTGCAGAGCGCGCGCGAGAAGCTGGCCGGGACGAAGTTCGCGTGCTCCGCCGAGGACAAGTACATCAGCGTGACGTGTCCCTGGGGGAACCGCATGCGCTTCCATGCCCCGGGTCCCGAGTTCGGCGACATGACCCTCGGTATCCCCTACGTCGAGTTCGCGGTGCGGCCCGGCACCGCGGTGGGGATCGCGAAGTTCTACCAGACCGCGATGGGCGCTCCGGCCAGCGTCACGTTCAACGGCAACGTTTCGGCTCGGGTCCAGGTCGGGGCCAAGCAGCACCTGGTCTTCCGCGAGACCACCGACCCCGAGGTGGCGTACGACGGCCACCACATCGCGATCTACGTGGTGAACTTCTCGGGGCCGCACCGGTGGCTGAAGGACCGCGGCCTCATCAGCGAGGAGTCGAACCCGGTGCAGTACCGGTTCAAGGATATCGTCGACCCGGAGAACTCGAAGGTGCTCTTCACCATCGAGCACGAGGTCCGGAGCGCGACGCACCCGATGTTCATGCGCCCGCTGGTGAGCCGGAATCCGGCGCAGCGGCAGGCGACATACCAGCGCGGGCGCGACGCGTTCTACCCAGGGGCCGTCTAGACACTTCGGGAGGCTGTAAGCCCTTCTCCCGGCGTCAGGTGCGGCGCCGGGAGAAGACGCCGCTGCTGCTAGTTCAGGGGCTTCAGGGGCTTCGGGAGGTTCAGGTTCGGCAGCGGCGAAGGTACTGGCGGAAGGCAACACCCCGGCCCGCCCAGGACGTTCAGGCTGGAGCCCCCGCTCGTTGTCCCGGTCCCGCTGCTGCTCCCACCGCTGCCGCTGGTGCTCCAATCACCACTGACGGTGCCTGCACCGGCCCGATCCGGGGACAGCAGCACTTGCGCGTCCAGCGTCGCCTCTCGGGTCGCTTGCTGGACGGCCGCCGTACCGGCGGCGGACGGTGCGTGGCTCGGCACGATCCGGAACTCGGCCGTGAGCTGTGTGGCCTCGTCTGGCCTGATCCGCGTCGGGCGCGACAGCGGACTGGCGCCGATGGCCGTGATCGCCTGCAGCGTGCCCACGTCCACCGAGGATCCCACACGCTGACGCGTCACCGGGTCGAGCCGCGTGACGTCGACCAGACCACGCAGGACAGTGATCGTCGAGCGGACACCGCCGCCAGCTGGCAAGACCTCGGCGACGACGACCGTCCCGCGGATCGCGGTCACGGCATTGGGTGTCCTGATCTCGACGACCTCGCCCGGCTTCATCAAGCCCTTGGAGACTGCCACCGAGATTCGGCCGCCGCCGAGCTCGACGGTCGAGGTCCCCGGCACCTCGGTGATGGTCAGGACCGAACGCTCGCGCGCGGTGACGGTGGCCTTGCCGCCGAGCAGCACGCGGACGATCGAGCGCTCGCCGGTGGTGATGCGGTCCTGGAGGTAGACGCCGTCCTTGAATCGGAGCGGCTGCGCCTGTGGCAGTGTCAGGCGCGCGACCGTCGCCGTGCCCTCGAGGTTCGTCACGACACCGACCCGCTCCTGCGTGTAGGCCGAGGGCGGCAGCGAAAGCGCGGCCGCGCCCGTGATCAGCAGTGCTCCGATGACTCGCTTCGCGAAACCCATAGTCTCCTCCGCCGGCGCAGCCGAGCGATCCGGGTGCGCGCGGCAGAAAGCTGATAGAGCAAGCCAGGTGCCACGAGATTCCGGATTTCCAATAAAATAAAACCGAAAGGTTCCTACAGATTTGTCGGGCTGGTGATCACGACACCACCGGCCACCCTCGAGCCAGAATGTCAGCCTCTGGCCGCTCTGACCGTGCCGGACCACGATGCCGGATTCTTGCGTTCACGTGAGAGTCGGACTACCCTCGCCCTCACTCGCGATCTCTCGTACCGGCAAAGGAGCAGGATATGTCGCTCAGCGTGATGTCGGCCGACAGCCACATGGATCTCATCTTCCTGCCGCCCGACACCTTCACCTCGCGGATGCCGGCGGCGTGGCGCGACCGCGCGCCACAGGTCGTCGAGCGCGAAGGGCGCAAGGTGTGGGTCTCGGGCAACGCCGTGCTGGGGCCGTGGGGCGTGTACGGCCCCGGCGTCACGGGAGGCCGGCGGGGCCGCATCCTGGCCGACGCGGGCTTCGCCTCGGGCAAGCAGACGCGGCCGTCGAATCCCCTCGAGCGACGCCAGGACCAGGAGCGCGACGGCGTCGAGGCCGAGGTGATCTACGGCATCATCGGGATCTCGCGCGGGCTCTTCACCCACAGCGGCATCGCCGACCACGAGACGCTGGCCGCGGTCTACCACGCGTACAACGACTACATCGCCGACTTCAACCGGTCGCAGCCCGATCGCTTTTTCGGGCTCGGCTGCTTGCCGAACCACGATGCCCAGGCGGCCGCCGACGAGATCCGCCACTGCGCGGAGCTCGGCTTGCGGGGCGCCGTCTTCGTTCCGTGGGGCTCGGCCATGCCCGTGTGGCATCAGATCTGGGAGCCGCTGTGGACGGCTGGCGAGGAGACGGGGCTCGTCATTTCCTTTCACGTCTTCGAAGGCGGCGCGACGACCGTCGGATACGACGTCAAGGGCGTCGCCTCGAACCCGGCGTCCACCGGCTCGTGGACCGTCGTGGCGCCGCTCCAGATGGACGAGATCTGCGCCTCGGTGATCCTCTCCGGCGTCTGCGAGCGTCATCCGAAGCTGACACTGGTGCTCGGCGAGAGCGGCATCGGCTGGCTGCCGTACATCCTCGAGCGTCTCGACGACACCTACGAGGAGCGGCTTGCCGACGACCTCGGGCTCAAGCTTCCCCCGAGCGCCTACTTCAAGCGCCAGATGTACGCGACCTTCCAGAAGGACTTCCACGGCGTGCGCGCGATGGCGGAGCTCGCGCCCGACAACGTCATGTGGGGCTCGGACTACCCGCATCGTGACGGTACCTGGCCGTTCTCGCAGAAGGCGATCGAGGAGCAGTTCCGCGGCATCGATCCCCAGATCCAGAAGAAGATGCTCTGGGACAACGTCCGCCGCGTCTACCGGATCGACGAGCGGAGCCAGGGCGGTCCGAGGTGAGACCGCGCAGCGATGAGGCCCTCTCGGTGAGACGTCCCGTCTGATGCGGGAGGCCGAGCGCCGGCGCGAGATCAAGGACTACTACCTCAGCATCTCCGCCGACGAGATCACTTCTCACCTCACCCCCGCGTCCTTCGACCTCTGGGAGTCGATCGCCCGGTATCGGCGCGAGCTCCAGATCGGCGCCCGCTGGCTGGAGATCGGCGGCGGCATGGGCGACCTGGCGGCGGCGGCCCTCGATCGCGGCTACGACGTGCTGATGACCGACGTCCAGGCCGAGCTCCTCGACACGGCCGCCGCGCGCCATCCACGACTCCGGACGCGATTTCGGCGCGCCGACATCTTCGATGCGCGCGACGTCGCCGCGCTCGCCGCCCGGGGGCCGTTCTCCATCGTCGCGGCGGTCGGCGCCGTGCTCAATCACGCGCGCGACCAGAGCGAGCTCGCGCGCGGCTTCGACCATCTCGTGGCGCTCGGCGAGCCGAGCTCGCTCCTGATCGTCGACCTCATGCTGAGCGAGATGTTTCCCGGTCATCCCGCGTCGGTCTGGGCCGACTTCCTGCACGTCCTGCCGGGCTTCGGCGATCTGGCGCGACTGACCAGAGCGTTCGGGCTGCACGTGCTCGAGGCGCACTCGCTCTATCACCGATATCCGCCGACGGCCGCGTGCGACCGGGAATTCGACGAGCGGATGCTGCGGCTCTTCTTCCACAAGCGGTCTCCCGCCCGCCCGCCGCGCGGAGCGGCGCGCTCGCCGGTCAGAGAATCGCGACGTGCACGACCTGCCCCTCGGCGACGAGCGCCGACCCCCGACGGCGATCGACCCGGAACTCGACGAGCCGGCCGACGCCGACCCCGCGCCTGACCGAGCCGGCGGCGCCCGCGGCGGCACGCAGGAGGTCGTCGAGCATCGCGCGCCGCCGGCGCTCGTCGGCCTTGTCGCCGAGGTTCCGTCCGTAGGTCCCCAGCGCATGGGCACGGAGCAGCTTCGGCCACTCGCGCGCGAACAACGACGGGTCCTGGAACAGATCGAGCCCGACCAGCGTCTCGGCGCCGAAAACCGCGGCGCCCTGGGCGCCCGCGTGCTGGTCCAGCGCGCCCTCGACGTCCTTCTGATGGGCCTGCACGTCCGCCTTGTCGAACGTCCTCGACCACGAGGCGGTGCTGCTCGTGCCTCCTGGCCCGCCGGCCCTCCACGTGTTCGCTTCGTTCGCCGGAGTTAGACCGGCGAATGTCGCGGTAGTTCCCGGCCCGGCCGGGCGGAGGCCGGCGCCTTGCCCGACGGACGGCGCGCTGCGATAATCCCTGCCGCAACCGACTCGATCGACACGAAGGAGACGGGCCATGCCGAACATCACGATCCAGTGGTACGCCGGGCGCACCGACCAGCAGAAGCGCGAGATCACCGCCGCCATCACCGAGGCCATGGTGAAGATCGGCAAGACGACCCCGGACCAGGTCCACATCCTGTTCCAGGACGTGGAGAAGTCGAACTGGGGCGTCAACGGTAAGCTCGCCAGCGACTAGGAGGCCGGGCGAATGGACTCGCGCCTCCGCGGACTCGCCGAGCAGCTCGACGCGGGCCTGATCGCCCGCCGAGCGTTCCTCCGGACGGCGGCCCTCGTGACCGGCGGCGCCGCCGCGGGCCTCACCGCGCTGCAGTCGATGGCCTCGGCACAGCCGAGGACCAAGCTGCGCGTCTGGCTCTTCAAGAGCTACGTGACCGCCGGCAACGACATCGAGGAGCTGGACCAGGACCTCCGCGACTGGGGTTTCGCGGTGGCGCCCCGACGGCACGGATGACCGGCGACGTCCTCGTCGAGCGAGAGGGTCCGATCGCGCTCCTCACCTTCAACCGGCCCGACGCGCGCAATGCCATGACGTTCGAGATGTACGAGGCGCTCACGACGCGTGCGTGAAGCTCGACACCGATCCAGGCGTGCGCGTCCTCGTTCTGAAGGGCGCCGGCGACCGGGCCTTCGCGACCGGCACCGACATCCGCCAGTTCCTGGAGTTCAGGACCGCAGAGGACGCGCTCGGCTACGAGGCCCGACTCACCCGCGTGCTCTCGAGACTGGCCGGCATGAGCAAGCCGACGATCGCGATGCTGCAGGGTGATGCGATCGGCGGCGGGCTCTTCATCGCGCTCGCATGCGACCTGCGGCTGGCCGCCCCGCACGCGCGTTTCGGGGTGCCGGTGGCCCGCACGCTCGGCAACTTCCTGGCGCCCCTGAGCCTGTCGTTATTGGTCGCAGCCCTCGGGCCGGGCCGCGCCCGCGAGCTCGTGCTCACGGCCCGCCTGCTCGATGCCGCGGAGGCCAAGGCGGTCGGGCTGCTCGACCGGATCCACCCGGCGCCGGAGCTCGCGTCGCGCGCGCGCGAGCTCGCCGCGAGTCTCGCCGAGCTGGCCCCGCTGACCCTCGCGGCAACGAAGGAAGCCACCCGTCGCATGCTGGCCGTGTTGACGCCTCACGATCTCGACGATCTCATCCTCTCGTGCTATCTCAGCCGAGACTTCCACGAAGGGGTACGAGCCTTCCTCGACAAGCGCAAACCGGACTGGCAGGGTCGCTGATGGCTCTTTTGGGAGGGATCTGGTGGAGGCGGCGCGAACAGCTCGGAACGAGACCTAGGCTAGGCTCTCGATCGTGCGACCGGCTGGTTGGCGGGTGCTCCGGAAGACGTCCGACTCCGTCGGATCGCCCCACCTCCGGAAGCCACTTCCCGCCGAACCAGCACTAGTTGTTGCTCGTCATGTTGAGAATGCGCCCCTCGAGCTGATGCAGGAGCGGGACGTACTCATCACTGCCGCAGGACGGGCAGGTCGGGTCGCCCAACTCGAAGCACTCCTCACACGCCACGCAGACGGCAAGGCTCCGGAGCGGGATCGGGACCCTCGAGAGCGTTCGGACGATCGTGCTGATCATCGCCATGTCCTCCTGCCAGGTATTAAGGCAAAGCCGATACCAAGCCCACGTTGATCTCCAAATGGTCAATATTATGGGCTTTATTAGATATCTGGCTGTTGGCGAGATCGCCCATGGCGCGTTTCTTACCGGTCTGGGATGGCCGGGTCTGGTTAGGCTTGGTCCATACCGTCGCTGCTTGGGATCCTCATTCTTTCCGGCGGTGCGACGTCGCACACCGAGGGCGTCATGCAGCCCAGCAGGGGCGGTATGCGGAGGCGTCGTTTTGTTCGCGCAGGCGCTCACCCGTGATCCCTATCGGCTGGACGCGATCGTGCGGCTCGGGATCGCCCGCGACAAGCTCGGTGCCCCCGACGAGGCGATCGACGTCCTCGAGCGCGCCCGGGAGCGCGCCCCCGGCGAGATCGCGGTGCGGCTCTTTCTCGGCCTCGCCTACCTGCGCAAGAACGAGCCGGGCAAAGGCCGACGCGCACCTCACCGCGCTCGTCAACCTCGAGCCCGATCGCCGGCTCCCGGCGCAGGCCGAGCGCACAATCAAGGTGTACGCTCGCAGTCCCTCTCCAAGGAGATGCGCATGTTCGCTTTTGAGGCGGGCGGCTCCCGGGGGTGCCTACGCGCCGGGGGTGGCTCCCCCACCCGTCACGAGCGACGCGTGTTAGAATTTCGGCAATGCGATCACGCATGAGCATCCGGTGAGCCGCGGGGGTCACTACGGCTTCGAGCGGCGTCGCCGAGCCGACATCCAGAAGGCAAAACAGGAAGCGAAGCGACAGCGTAAGACCGAGCGTGCGGAGTCCGGCGCCGTCGGGCCCGAGGTCGGCGAGGCGCAGGACACCGGCGCGCCGACTGACATGTGGGAGTGGTTCTCACCGAGTCGCAGCCGCGCCGTCACCTCACGGCCCGGTACGCGACCCGATCCGGACCCACCCGACGACTGGATCCTGTTGACCGACGTCGAGCCTGACGCCCGCCCGGAGTAGCCTACTTCTTCGCCGCGTCGGCGGCCTGAAACCCGATCTTGTTGTGCGTTCCGTCGCACATCGGCTTGTTGGAGGACGACCCGCACCGGCAGAGCGCGATCCTCGGCTGTCCGGTCGTGGTGATCAGTGTCCCGGTCGGGTCATAGAGCTCGCACTCGCCTTCGACCAGGTACGGACCATTGGGGCGGACGGTGATCTTCACGGTCATCGCAGCGGTCCTCCTTGGGAATAAAGCAGCGCCCATCAAGATACCACTGCGGAGGTACACTCCTCTCTATGAAGGAGCCCGGCGCGGTCCTGCTCGTCGCGTGCTACGAGCTCGGCCACCAGCCCCTCGCCGTGGCCTGGCCGGCGGCGTTCCTCGAGCGCGCAGGGTACGCGCCGGCAGTGATGGACGTCTCCGTCGAGCCGTTCGACGCCGAGCGCGTCCGGCGCGCGAAGCTCGTCGCGATCTCGGTGCCGATGCACACCGCGCTGCGCCTCGGCGTGGCCGTCGCCGAGCGCGTGCGGACCGTGAACGCCGCCTGTCATATCGCGTTCTACGGTCTGTACGCGACGCTCAACGCCGATCACCTCTTGACCGGCGTCGCGGATTCGGTGATGAGCGGCGAGATCGAAGCCGCCCTGGTCGACCTGGCTCGGAGCCTCGAGCGGGAGCCCGGCGCGCCGGCCGGGGGTTCCCCCAACGTCCCCCAGCGCGTCCTCGCCAAACTGGAGTTCCCGGTGCCGCGTCGCGCGAGTCTGCCCTCGTTGAAGAAGTACGCGCGCCTGGAGCGCGACGGCGGCCTCGAGCTCGTGGGTTACGTCGAGGCAAGCCGCGGTTGCCGGCACATGTGCCGGCACTGCCCCATCCCGCCCGTCTACGGCGGGCGCTTCTTCGTCGTCCCAACCAAAGTGCTCCTCGCGGACATCCGACAACAGGTGGAAGCCGGCGCGACTCACGTCACGTTCGGGGACCCCGACTTCCTGAACGGGCCGGGCCATGCCCTGGCGGTTGCGCGGGCGCTCCACGACGAGTTCCCGCGGCTCACCTTCGATTTCACGGCGAAGATCGAGCACCTCCTGCGCCAGCGCGACCGCCTGGCCGAGCTGGCCCGGCTTGGCTGCGCGTTCATCGTCTCGGCCGCCGAGTCGCTGAGCGACACGGTCCTGGCGCACCTGGACAAGGGCCATACACGCGCCGACATCGAGACGGCCGTCGGGCTCGTCTCCACCGCCGGGATGGCGCTGCGCGCCACCTGGGTGCCGTTCACCCCCTGGACCACGCTCGACGACTACCGAGAGCTGCTCGATTTCGTCGAGACCCACGCGCTCATCGACGCCATCGATCCGGTCCAGTATTCGATCCGGCTCCTGGTCCCTCCCGGCTCGCTCCTGCTCGAGAGTCCCGTGCTGCGCCCGTTCCTCGGCGAGCTCGTCAAAGACCAGTTCTACTATCGCTGGATGCACCCCGACGCGCGCATGGAGGCCCTGCACCACGAGGTGTCTTCCACGGTCGCCGGCGCCGCCGATCGGAACGAGGACGCCGCCGACACGTTTCACCGTGTGCGCGAGCTGGCGGACCGCACCGCTGGCCTGGGACCGCGGGCGTTCGCCCCGCCCGCGCCCGACCGAAAGCGACCGCCGCGCCTCACGGAGCCCTGGTTCTGCTGAGCGGAACCCACCGAGGGCCAGTTGGCCCTGAGCGGAAACTCGGGTAGAGTATCGATCTGAGAGGTGATGTCATGAGCGCAGATCTCAAGACCCGCGTCCAAGAGCTGATCGACTCCATGATCAACCCCGCGGTCGCCGGCCACGGCGGATTCGTCGAGCTCATCGATGTGCAGGACAATCGCGTCTACCTGCAGATGGGCGGCGGTTGCCAGGGCTGCGGCGCGGCGGACATCACGCTGAAGTCGGGGATCGAGCGGCTGATCAAAGAGGAGATCCCCGAGGTCGCCGAGGTCCTGGATACGACCGACCACGCCGCCGGCGCCAACCCCTACTACACGCCGGGCAAAGCTTAGCGTCCACGCCGCCGCGGGCCCAGAGACGCCAGTGCCGACTTCGCCAAGCCGGTTGCTGCTTCTCCTGCCCACCACGACGTACCGCACGGAGGCCTTCGTCGACGCCGCGTCAAAGCTCGGCGTCGACCTCGTGTGCGCCTCCGAGCGACCGAGCAGTTTGCAAGCGTTGGTGCCCGAGTCGCTCGTCACCCTCGATTTCAAGGATCCGGGCGCGAGCGCGGAGACGATCGCCCGATTCGCGCGGCGGCGACCGATCGACGCCGTGGTCGCGGTGGACGACCTCACCACGGTGGTCGCGGCCGCCATCAGCGAGCGGCTCGGCCTGAAGGCGAACTCTCTGCCGGCGGCCGCCGCCGCGCGAGACAAGCTCACGATGCGGCGGTCCCTCGCCAGCGCCGGCGTACCGGTGCCACGCTTTCGGCTGGTCGAGCTGGCCGACGATCCAGCGGAACACGCCGAGGCGGTCGAGTACCCGTGCGTTCTCAAGCCGCTCACGCTCTCGGCGAGCCGCGGCGTGATCCGCGCGAACGACGCGCGAGAGTTCGTCGCGGCCTTCCGCCGCATCTCGGCGATCCTCGAGCAGGGCGACGCGGCCCCGGTGGGGGAGGCGCGCCGGGCTCTCCTCGTCGAGGAGTTCGTTCCCGGACGCGAGGTCGCCATGGAGGGCTTGCTGGTGGGCGGAACCCTCCACGTGCTGGCGCTCTTCGACAAGCCGGACCCGCTCGACGGGCCGTTCTTCGAGGAGACGATTTACGTCACGCCGTCCCGCCTGCCCGGCCCCTTGCAGGACCGCATCGCCGCGGTCACCCGCGACGCCTGCTCGGCCCTGGGGCTCACGGAGGGGCCGATCCACGCCGAGCTGCGCATCAACGATCGCGGCCCATTCGTGCTCGAGGTCGCGGCGAGGTCGATCGGCGGGCTGTGCGCGCGCACGCTTCGATTCGGGACGGGCCTGAGCCTGGAGGAGCTGATCCTTTGCCACGCCCTCGGCCGCCCGCTGGAATCGCTCGAGCGTGAGCGGCGGGCCGCCGGCGTCATGATGATCCCGATCCCCCGGGGGGGCCGGCTGGTCGGGGTGCGCGGCGCCGAGGAGGCCGCGGCGGTCGACGCGATCGAGGAAGTCGCCATCACGATGCACCCGGGCCAGGAGGTGGTTCCGCTTCCCGAGGGCTGGCAGTATCTCGGATTCATCTTCGCCCGCGCCGAGACGTCCGCCGCCGTCGAAGGGGCGCTCCGCGAGGCGCACGCGCGACTGCATTTCGAGATTGAGTAAGGCGAGGCGGCCCTGATCGCGTCGGCGACCGAGAGCGACGACGGGCGGTTAGCGGCAGCCGGCGCGCGGCGCCCCCCGTGCTTTCCGTGGCACGAGCATGCAGCCGAAGGTCGCCGGGTGCTTCGCGTGGGCGTCGAGCGTGGCCTGGAGCCTCGCGAGCGTCCGGTCGCGCCGCGCGAGGCCGACGCCGTAGATCGCGAGGTCGTTCACGAAGCGCGTGTAGAAGACGTGCTCCATGTCGCCGCCCGCGCCGACGCAGGGCGACGGCTTCTGCGCGAGCCGGAGTAGCGGCCCGAACGCCACCACGTATCGCTCGAGCACCGATTCGCCCCGGAGATCGCGGGGCACCTCGGGAAACCGCGCGAGGAACTCATCGACGGTCATCTCCCCGGCGTGGTCGTCGAGGTCGCGCGAGAGACGGATCTGCACGCTTGCGATCAGGGCCGCGGCTTGAGCTCGATCATGTGGCCATCGGGGTCGCGCAGGTAGATCGACGGCCCGTCGCCCCAGGCGCCGAAGCGCTGGACCACGTCGCCCTCGAGCGCGACGCCCTTCCGGCGCAGCGACTCGGCGACCGCCTTGAGGTCGTCGCACTGGATCGACAGGCAGAAGTGATCGGGCCCGACCGGCCCCGCCTCGGTGGCCGGCAGCAGGTCGATCAGGGCCTCGCCGAACCGGAGATGGATCAGCGAGATCCTCTCGTTCAGCTTGGCGAGCGTGCAGCCCAGGACGTCCTCGTAGAACCGGCGCGATCGCGCCTGATCGTGAACTCTCAAGACCACGTGATCGAGACCGAGCGGCTTGTACATCGCCACCTCCATCAGGGGAAGACTACCACGGGACGCTCATTCCTGGCGGAGCACCGAGAGCGGCGCGCGACCGAGGAGCCGGACCGTCGCAAGCAGGCCGACCGCGAGCGCGCCCACCGTCGTCAGCAGCACGCCCAGGAGCAGCGTGCCAGGCTCGAGCGTCCAGGGTGTATCCAGCACGAAGCGCAGGACGATCCAGGCGAGGACCGATGCGAGCAGGGTTCCGCCGAGCCCCGCCGTCGCACCGAGACAGGCGTACTCGACCGCGAACGCGCGCGCGATCGCCCAACGCGTTGCACCGAGCGTCTTGAGAATGACCGACTCGTAGAGGCGCTGATAGCGGGTCGCCGCCAGCGCACCCGCCATGACCACGAGGCCCGCGGCGATGCTGAACGACGCCATGAACCGCACGGCGAAGGAGATCTGGTCCAGCACCTCCCCCACGCGCTCGAGGACGCCCCGCAGGGGAATCGCGGTCACGTTGGGAAAGGCCGCGACGACGCGGTCCTGCAGCGCGGTCTCGACGGCGGCGGGGACGCGTGCCGTCGCCAAGTAGGTCGCCGGCGCCCCGTCCAGGGCGCCCGGCGAGAGCACCATGAAAAAGTTGGCGGTCAGGCTCTGCCAGTCGACTCTCCGCAGGCTCATCACCTCGGCCTGCACCGGCACACCCTGGACGTCGAACGTGAGCGTTCCGCCCACGCCGACGCCGAAGTATTTCGCCGCCTCCTCTTCCACCGACACGCGCGGCCGGGCGGACGCCTCGCTCGGGGTCCACCAGCGCCCCCGGACGATCTGGTTCGCAGAAGGTGGCTCGGGCGCCCAGGTCAGCACGTACTCGCGCGTGAAATACCAGATCTTGTCCGGAGATTCCTGCTTCCGCCGGTCGATCAGCTCGCGCGTGACGGGCGCGCCGTCGATCGCCGCGAGCCGGGCGCGCACGATCGGTGTCAGCGCGGGCGCGGCCCCACCGCTGACGGCGCCGACGAGTCGCGCGAACGCTTCACGCTGGTCCGGCTGCACGTCGATGAAGAAGAACGCCGGGGCGTCACGCTTGTGCTCGTAGGCGAGCTGACGGCCGAGGCTCGCTTCGAGCAACGCGACGGCGACGAGGAGCATGACGCCGACACCAAGCGCCACGACCACTCTGACCGTGTGGCCCCCGGGACGGTCGAGGCCGGCGAGGCCCTGGCGCCAGGCCAGCCCCGGCATGCGGGGTAGCCGTCGCGCGAGCTTCACGAGCCCGCGGGAGAGACTGAGGAGGACGGCGAGCGCGGCCAGCGCCGCACCGAGGAAGACCGCGCCGAGCCGGAGCGACCCCACCTGCCAGACGGCCAGCGCGGCCAGGCCCGCCAGGATCGGGAGCGGCGCCGCCCATGGGCGGCGCACGCGCCACTCGCTCGCCGCGACCTCGCGCCTGAAGATCAGCGATGGAGGCACCGCGCGTACGGCGAGGAGCGGCCAGAGCGCGCAGAGCAACGCCGTCAGCACCCCGAGCGCGAGTCCGCGCGCGATCGTCCCCGTGTCCCACCGGACCTCCAGCGTGAACGGGGCGAACGGAGCGAGCGCGCGCACGAGCGCCGGCTGGGTCGCGACGCCCAGGGCCGCGCCGGCGAGGCTTCCGAGAAGGCCGAGGGCCAGCGTCTGGACCAGATAGGCGACCAACAGCGTCCGCCAACTCGCGCCGAGGCACTTGAGGATCGCGATCGTCGAGAGCTGGCGCCTGAGAAAGGTCGTCACCGAGGACGCGATCCCCACGCCGCCAACCAGCAGGCTCGCGAGCCCGACGAGGCCGAGATAGGTGGCAAGCTGCGCAAAAAAGCGCCGCAGCCCCGGCTGCGCCTCGTCGAAGGCCGCGACACGGACCGCCGGATCGCCGATCGCGCGGGCGAGGTCGGCGCCGGCTGTGCGGGGCGTCGCGCCGGCGGGGAGGCGCACGAGCGTCCGGTAGCGAACGCGACTGCCGACTTGCAGGAGCCCCGTCCGCTCGAGCGCGTGACCGGCAATAAGCACCCGCGGGCCCAGCGTCACCAGACCGGTCGGGCGGTCCGGCTCTCTGACCAGCACGCCGGCAACGGTGAAACGGGCGGCGCCGACGACCAGCGGATCGCCCACCGAGAGGCCCAGACGCTCGAGGAGCCGCGCCTCGACGACAGCGCCGCCGGCGCCGCCCCGGTCCGCGAGCAACGCGTCGAGCGGCGCCGCCGGCATGGTCTGGACCCGCCCGTAGAGCGGATACTCGCGCTCGACCGCCTTCAGCTCCACCAGGAGCGTGGACCCGCGCGCCGGATCGCGCGCCATGCCAGCCACCTCGCGGACGGCGGTCGTGACGGCGCCGGCGCCCTCGAGCTCGGCGAGCGCCGAGCGTTCGGCATGATCCAGCGGTCGCGCCGAGCGGAGCTCGAGGTCACCGCCCGTGAGGGTCTTGGCCTCGCGCGCCAAGGTACGGTCGAGATTTGCCGCGAGCGTGCCGACCGAGACCAGCGCCGCGACACCGAGCGCGACACAGCCGAAGAACACGGTGAAGTGACGCCACGCGCCGCGCGTCTCGCGCCAGGCCATCCGCAGCGAAAAAGCGACGCTCACGCGGCGCCGTTCAGGATGCGGCCATCGTGCAGCTTGACGACGCGATCGGCGTGGCGCGCCAGCGCCTGGTCGTGGGTCACCAGCACCAGCGTGGACCCGCGGCGGCGCTTGAGGGCGAGCAAGAGCTCGATGATCTGGGCGCCCGTGGCGGAGTCGAGATTGCCCGTCGGCTCGTCGGCGAGGAGCAATGGGGGGTCGAGCGCGACCGCGCGGGCGAGCGCGACGCGCTGCTGCTCGCCCCCCGAGAGCTGCACCGGATAGTGGTGCGCGCGGTCGGCGAGCCCGACGTCGTCGAGCAGGTCGCGGGCCCGCCCGAGCGCGTTCGGCGCGCGGGCGATCTCGAGCGGGGCGGCCACGTTCTCCACCGCCGTCAGCGTCGGGATCAGGTGGTAGGACTGGAAGACGTAGCCGAGCGTGTCGCGACGAAACCGCGCGAGCGCGTCCTCGGCGAGCCGCGTGATCTCGACGCCGGCGACGGCGATCGAGCCCGAGCTCGGGCGGTCGAGACCCGCGACGAGTCCCAAGAGCGTCGACTTGCCGCTGCCGGAGGGTCCCGTGATCGCGCAGACCTCGCCCGCCCCGATATCGAGTGTGACCCCGTCGAGGATCGTGAGCGGCCGCCCGCCGCTCGGCAGGCGCATGACGAGGTCACGGATCCGGATCATCACGAAACTCATACTACACTGGCCGCGTGAGCGGATTTCGCGCGCGCGGGCTCGCGTTCGCGTGTGTCGCGCTCCTGAGCTTTGTCCCGGCCACGGCGCGCGGCGAAGGCGTCATCGTCGCGCTCGGCGACAGCCTGACCGCCGGGTGGGGCGTCGCGCCCGACGAGGCGTATCCCGCGCGGCTCGAGATGCGGCTCCGGCGCGAGGGCTACACCTATCGCGTGATCAACGCCGGCGTGAGCGGCGACACCACGGCCGGCGGTCTGCGCCGAGTCGACTGGGTGTTGCACGCGAGTCCCGAGATCGTCATCGTCGCGCTCGGGGCCAACGATGGCCTCCGCGGCCAGAGCCCACAAGCGATGCGCGCCAACCTCGAGGCGATCGTCCGGCGGCTCCAGGCCGCGGGCGCGCGCGTATTGCTCGCGGGCATGCGCGTGCCGCCGAACTACGGGGCGGAGTACACGACGCAGTTCCAGGCGGTGTTCCCGGCGGTCGCGTGGAGCGCCAAGGTCGCGCTCATGCCCTTTCTCCTCGACGGCGTGGCGGCCGACCCTCGCCTCAACCAGCCCGACGGTATCCACCCCACCGCCGCCGGGCACCAGGTCATCGCCGACCGCTTGTGGCCCTATCTGCGCCCCTTGCTCGGACAGGGCAAATGATGAGGGGGACCGATTCGTCTCACCGGGCCTTGCGTTAGTGGCTTCCCGCAGGGCGCGCCCCAAGATGTAGACACGCCGCTCGCCCCTCGTTATTTCTACAGGGTTCTCGCTGAACCCTCCATAGGATGGACCGGCCATGCGTCGCCCACTCGCGCTCCTCCTCCTCGTGGCCTTCACCAGCGGGTGCGCGCTCCTTCCGTCCAGGCCTCCGGACCTCGCGTACTTTCCGTCGCCCCGGAAGCCGGGGACCATCAAGATCGCCCACACCCTGTACCGCGCCGCCGAGGCCGCCGGAGACGATCCGGGCCGCTACACGTTCGCGCTCATCCAGTCCAGCGCCGTCACGGCGTTCGCGGCCGAAGACGCCACCTTCTACTTCTCCGACGGGCTGGCGCGCCAGCCCCAGCGCCACGTCGACGCGCTCGTCGCTCAGAAGGTGGCACATGAGGTCCTGGGACATGCGGGCCAGCGCCGAATCCTTTCCCTCTCGATCTCGGGGGGATTCGCGCTGCTGGGCTTCTTCTGGCATGGATTGGGTCTCGCCGATTTCGTCGTGAACCCGCTCATCGTCCGCGCCTTCTCGCGCGAGCAACAGCTGTCGGCGGACCAGAGGGCCATCGAGATCCTGAGAGACATGGGCCACGCCGCCCCGCGGCGCACGCTCGCGGAGGCCTTGCGCGCCGCGGCCGTGGTGAATCCTCCCGCCTCCCGGTTCTTCGAACAGCGTCTCCTGGCGATCGAGGCCGACCTCGACGACCGTCTCATCGCGCTCGAGCCGCTCGAGCCCACCGCCGTGATCGCCGCTCGAAAGCCCGCCGCGAAGCGGCCGTAGTCGTCGCGGACGGACCGCGATCGCGGTGTTTGTCCGCAGGGTGCCGACCGACCCGGAGCTCACGCAGCGGCTCGTGCAATGCGCGGCGGCGCGACCCAGGAGCGCCGTCGCCGGCGGCCCTCAGCGCCCGCGCCGCATTCTCTTCAGAGACGCTGGCGCTCGTGGCCGCGCGGACGAGTCAGGCGCGGCCGGGACTGCGGGGCGCCGGCGCGAGGGCCCGGACCGCGTCGAGCAGGAGCGCGCGGCGGCGCGCCGGGTCCTGCTCGAGCGTCGTTTCTGGGTCACGTGTCTCGGCGCGCGAGGGCCTCGACGCTCGGGCAGCTCCGTGCGTTCACGGACGTCGAGATCAGGGCCCGGCGTAGATCCGGCGGTACTCGTCCCAGGCGAGCACGACCCGCTTCACGTAGAGGCGCGTCTCGTCGAACGGGATCTGCTCGACGAACACTTCGATGTCGTCGCTGCGGCGCGCCGCCCACCACTGCCGGACGCGATTGGGCCCGGCGTTGTAGGCGGCCACCGCCAGGCGCGGGTCGTTGAACTCGCGCAGGAGCCCAGCGAGGAACCGGGTGCCGAGCTGGATATTGAACACGGGATCGTCGAGATCGCCGGCCGGCGCCAGCAGCCGCGCCGTCGTCGGCATGAGCTGCATGAGTCCGCGCGCGCCGGTGCGGGACACCGCGCGCGGGTAGTAGCTCGACTCCTCGCGCACGACGGCTGCGACCAGATATGGATCGAGCTTCGCATCCAGCGCGGCCGCCAGCACGTCGTCACGCCATCCCCACGGATAGAGCATTTCCCAGAATGCCCGCGGCAGCAACGGATCGCCGGTCACGGCCATGGCCTGGAAATGGCGGCGCATGATGCGAAGCGCCATGTGATACCGCTCCACCTCGACATACGCGCCCGCGAGCCCGTAAAGACGGACGGGATCCCCGGCCGCGCCCTCGACGACGTCCTCCAGCTCCTGGGCAGCGTCCTCCACGAGATTGATCCGCCTGAGCAGCGCGACCCGCGCGAACCCGGGATCGTCAGCGAGCGCTTCGCGCGGCTCGGTGGGTAGCGAGACCGACGCGGTGACGCTGCCTTCCTGCCCGCGGCCGGTGCGCGCGCCCGCCAGCAGGCCGTAGTAGCTGCGCGGCGCCTCGGTGAGGATCTGGTCGTACAGCTCCGTCCCTCCGCCGCCGGCCTGTTCGCGCGCACGCGCCGTCCAGTAGAGCGCCGGGTACCGGTAGGCGCCGGCGTTGGCGAGCTCGCCGAGGCGCGTCCAACTCCGCTGGGCGCCCTGTGCGTCGCGCTTGCCGTAGGCGAGCCAGCCCAGCCGCCAGAGCGACGCTGCGGCGGCCTCACGCGTCGGGTGGTTCGCGGCGACCAGGCGATAGACGGCGATCGCCTCCGTCTCGCGAGCCTGGTCCTCCAGGACGCGGCCCTTCAGGTACAACGCCTCCGCCTTATCGGCCTTGGAACCCGTGGCGACGACGGCGTCGAGCGTGGCGAGGGCGCGTCCTCGCTCGCCGGCCCGTACGAGGAGCCGCGCCTGCTCGAGCCGGAGCGTGGGACGCTGCTCGGCGGGCGAGCGGTCGACGAGCAGTCCGAGGGTGCGCCCCGCCAGATCGTGGCGGCCGAGCCGCCGCGCGCTGTCGGCGACGATGCGCAGCGCACGCGCCGCGATCGGGCCCTGCTTGACCTCGTCGACCAAGCGCTCGGCTTCGCTCATCGCCAGGTCGGGCACGCCCGCCCGCAGAAGCCGCTCGGCGCGGTCGGCGCGCTGCGCCGGCGTGAGGGGCAGCACGCGCACGCCCAGCGTCTGCAGCGCCACGATCCGATCCCCGGCGCCGTCGGCATAGCCGCTCGCCGGCGCCAGGATCCGGATCTCGCGGTAGGCCTGCGCCGCGGCGTCGAGCTGGCCGCGCGTCTCGGCGGACAGCCCGAGCAGATACAACGCGGCGGGTAGCTCGGCCGCGTCCGGGTAGGTGTCGACCAGTCGGGCCAGGACGGCCTCCGCCGCGGCGTCCTGGCCGGCGCGCAGGTCCAGCGTCGCGGCCTCGAGCAGGGCTCGCGGCGCCAGGCGACTCGTGGGGTACTTCTCGGCGACGCTCAGCGCGGCCGCCCGCGCCCCGGCGAGATCGTCGACCCGGGCGAGGGCGTCGGCGAGCAGGTAGCGGACGTAGTCGCCGATCGGACTCTCACGCGCCGCGTCGGTCCCGAACTCGCGAACGAGCGGCTCGACCTCTCCGTTCTGGTAGGCCTCCACCGCCGCCGCCCAGGCCTGCTCGGGATCGGACGCGGCGTCGGGCGTCTCGGACCCCGCGATGCCGACCGCGTGGGCCAGGAGCACGACGCCGCAGAGCAGCGTGCGCAGGAGCGCGGCGTCGCGCGTCGCGCGCCAGGTGAAGGCGATGCGCTGGATCGCCGTCAGGTTCGCAAGGACGGCCAGAACCCACAGCGCGGGCTCGAGCTGGTCGAGGAGAGCGCCGGCGATCAGACAGATCATGCGCTCGGGGCGTTCCATCATGCCCACGGTGCAGCGTACGCCGATCGACTCGGCGCGCGCCTTCGTGTAGCTCACCATCATCGAGCCGATCAGCCCCGCCATCGCGACGATGGCGCCGCGCGCGTGGGGCATCTGCGCGAAGAGCACGACGATGCCGAGCAGCACCACCAGATCGGAATACCGGTCGATGACCGAGTCGAGAAACGCTCCGAACGCCGACACCTGGCCCGAGGCGCGCGCCAGCGAGCCGTCGAAGAAGTCGCAGAGGCCGGCCAGGATGAGCAGGGCGCCCGCGCTCCGCGTCCGGCCGGTGCAGAACGCCGTCGCGGCCAGCAGGCTCACGCCGAGCCCGATGACGGTCAGGTGGTTCGGGCGTAGACGCAAGCGCCGATAGAGCATGAGCCCGATCGGATCGGTCCAGACGCGCACGGACTCGCGGTAGCGACCGAGCATCGTCAGATGGGTTGCACGAGCGCCTGTTCGAGCGCCTCTCGCACACGCCTCAGCGCGTCGGGCTCCTCGATCTTCCGCCCCCGGCCGTCGTGCACGTAGAACGTGTCGACCGCCTGGTCGATCTCGGTCGCGATCCGCGCCGTCGCGATGTCCAGGCCGCTGGCCGCGAGCGTGCGCGTGACCAGATAGAGCAGGCCCAAGCGGTCCGGGCACTTCACCTCGAGCACGGTGTAGTCGTTCGAGAGCTGGTTGTCGAGCGTGATCTTCGCCGGGCCCCCGGGGCGGATCGTGGCGCGACCGGCGGCCCGCCGCTTCTCGAGCAGCGTCGCGACCTGCGCGTCGCCCGTGAGGACGGCCCGGAGCGCGTCGAGCGTCCGCGCCCAGGTCCCCGGCGACGTGACCGCCTCGCCGGTCGGCTCGTTGACCTGAAAGGTGTCAATGGCCATCCCGTCGGCGCGCGTGTGGATCTGGGCCGAGATGATGTTCACCCCCTGGGAGGCGAGCGTGCCGGCGATCAGGGAAAAGAGTCCCGGGAGATCGCGGGTGACGACGACGAGGTCCGACGAGCCCAGGTCGGGATGGTGAAACAGCTCGGTCACGACCGACGCGTTGCTCAGCTGGTGCAGCATCCGGAGGTGCTCGGCCATGCGCTGCACCCCGGTCGTCGCGACGTAGCGGTCCGACATCATCGCGAGGTGTGCCTTGACCGCCTGGGTCGGTTGCTCGTTCCCGGCCGCCACGCGGAGCCGCTCGACGAGCTGCGGCCGGTTGGGGCGCTCGACGCGGCCGCCGGTGAGCCGGACGAGGGCGCGCCGGTACAGCTCGTGCAGGATCGCCGCCTGCCACGGCGTGAGCACCCCGGGCCCCACCGCGCGCATGTCGGCCCACGTGAGCAGGTAGAGCATCTTGAGCCGCTGGGGGTCTCCAGCGGTCGCCGCGAGGTCCGCGACGGTCTTGGGGTCGTCGATGTCTCGCCGCTGCGCGATGTGCGACAACGTGAGGTGGTGCGCGACGAGGAACTCGACCACCGCGCCGTCGTCGGGCGCGAGTCCGATGCGCGCCACGAGCTCGCGGATCAGCGGGATGCCCTTCGCCACGTGGCCGTGCCCCTTCGCCTTGCCGACGTCGTGGAGCAGCATGCCGAGCATGAGGAGCTCGGGCTTTTCGACCTCGTTCAGCACCTGCGCGGCGCCCTCCGACTCCGCGGACTGGCCGGGCGCCAGCGCCTCGAGATTCTCGACGGCGAGCAGCGAGTGCTGGTCGGCCGAGAACTTGTGGTAGACGTCGTACTGAACCAGGCACGTCAGCGCGCCGAACTCGGGCAGGTACCGCCCCAGCAGGCCGAGCTCGTGCATCTCCGAGAACGTCTGCGCCGCCCGCCCCCAGGTGCGGCACACGTCGAGGAAGAGGTCGCGCACGGCCGGCGACCGCTGGAATCCGCCGTCCACGAGGTAGAGCGAGTCTTCGAGCGCGCGCTCGAGGTCGAGCGACAGCTCACAGCCCAGGCGATGCAGGTGCCAGAACACCTTCATCAGGCGCGACGGCTCGGCGCGCAGCGGACCGGGGTCGCGGTCGGCGAGATGCAGCTGGCCGTCGAAGAAGACGAGCCCGTCGGCCAGCGCCTGCTGGCGCTGGCGCCGCTCGGCCGAGCCCCGGCGCGACAGCGTCTCCTGGCAGCGCGCGATCAGGCGGCGCGACACGCGATGGATCACCCGCGCGTGCAGGTAGTAATCGCGCATGAACCGTTCGACGCCGAGCGAGGCGTCGTCGTTCTCGTAGCCCAGGTTCTTGGCGATCCGCGGCTGGAGGTCGCGCCCGAGCACGTCGTTCTTGTGTCCCGAGAAGAAATGCAGCTCGTTCCGCACGCGCCAGAGGAAGGTCAGGGCCGCGTCGGTCGCCGCCTGCTCGCGTGGCGTGATCAGCCCCTTGTCGGCCAGCTCGCGCAGCGTGCGCGCCCCGAACTTCGCGGCGCCCAGCCACATCGCGGTGTGGACGTCCCGCAGCCCGCCCGCCGACTCCTTGACGTTCGGCTCGCCGATGTACGGCGAGGCGCCGTAGCGTCGATACCGCTGGTCGCGCTCGCCCAGCGTCGTCTCGAGGAACTGGGCGAAGTCGCGCCGGTAGACGTTCTCGCGCAGCACGCGGCGGAAGCGGGCGAAGAGCCGCCGGTCCCCGGCGAGGAATCGCGCCTCCTGCATGGAGGTGCGGCTCGGAAAGTCCGTGCGCGCCATCGCCACGCAGTCGTCGAGCGAGCGCAGGCTGTGCCCGACGTGTAACCCGAGATCCCAGAGCGAGTAGAGCAGCTCCTGCATCATCCGCTGGACGTACGGCGACAGCTCGCCGTGGTAGACCACCATGAGATCGATGTCGGAAAGCGGGTGGAGCTCGCTCCGTCCGTAGCCGCCGAGAGCCACCACCACCAGCAGGGTCGCGTCGAGCCGGGCGCGGGCCGCGTCGACGGCGATGAGCCGGGTGAGCGAGAAGATGACGTCGTCCATCAGGCGCGCGTGGGCGCGGACGGACTCCTGGCCCGACGCACCCTCGGCGTGTCTCACCCTGAGGGAGTCGAATCCCTGCGTGAGGGCCTGACGGAAGAATTCGAGCCGAAGGCGACGCCGGTCTTCCGCGCCCTCGGCTCGTGCCTCGGCGCGCCGGGCCCGGCGAAACAGCTCGACGGACATGACAAGTGAGCCTAGCAATGCGGCACGAAGACTGTCAAATACGCCGCAGACTTACTAGAATGACCGGGTGAGACGACTCTGGCGCTCCGTCCTCGACGCGCTCATCCCCTACGACGCGGGGCCGCCGCTCGAGAGCCTGGCCGACGAGCTCGGTCGGCCCGATCTCGTCCGGCTCTCGGCCAACGAGAATCTCCTCGGCCCCTCGCCTCGGGCCGTGGCCGCCGTCGTGCGCGAGGCGGCGCGCATCCACCTCTACCCCGACGGCGGCTCCACCGCCCTGCGCGACGCCCTGGCGCGGCGTCTCGGCGTCCGGGCCGATCAGTTCGTCCTCGGTAACGGCGCGGACGAGTTGATCGCGCTGGTCGCGGCGGCGGCATTCGAGCCGGGTGACGAGGTGATCGTGCCGGAGCCCTCGTTCGAGCCGTACACGATTGGGGCGACGCTCGCCGGCGCCCGCGTCGTGCCCAGCCCGCTCGCCGGGTACGACACCGACCTGGACGACGTGCGCCGCAAGGTGACCGACCGGACGAAGGCGGTGATGCTGTGCTCGCCGCATAACCCCGCCACGACGATCATCCCGGGCCCTGCGTTGCTCGCGTTCCTCGAGGCGCTCGGGGCGGACTCGCCGCTGGTCGTCCTGGACGAGGCGTACTGCGACTTTTGCGACGATCCCGACTACCCCGACGGCGTCGGGCTGCTCGCGCGCCACCCGCGCCTCATCGTGCTCCGCACCTTCTCGAAGATCGCCGGGCTCGCCGGACTGCGCGTGGGATACGCCGTGGCGAGCGCCGAGACGATCGACCGCCTCGATCGCGTCCGCGCCCCCTACAACGTGAACCGGCTGGGTCAGGTCGCGGCCCTGGCGGCCCTGGACGACCACGAGCACCTGGAGCGCACGCGCCGGCTCGTGATCGAGGAGCGCGCCTTTCTCAGCGTCGAGCTGACCAAGCGCGGCTACCGGTTTCCGCGCTCGCACGCGAACTTCCTGCTCGTCGCCGTCCCCGACCCCGCCGCGCTTCGCGCGCGACTACTGAAAGCGGGCATCCTGGTCCGCGACGGCGCCAGCCTCGGCTTCCCCGGCCACCTCCGCTTCTCCGTGGGCCTCCGCGAAACAAACGAAAAGCTCCTGTCCCTCCTCTAGTCTTCCACCCGAAATCCTGCGAGAACACCGAGGCCCGCGGAGCCGGAGGCGTCGGACGCGGTGCGGCAGGGGTCGACAAGGACCCGTTCCCGGAACGCGGCGACGGATGCAGCGCGCCGGGATGGAGCCCAGCCGCCCCGGAGCAGCGCACGCGTGCCGCGTGGTCCGGTCGATCCCTGCCGCCCCGCATCCGACGCCTCCGGCTCCGCACGCCGCGGGCAGCGCGCCGCTTGTTCAGCGCCGCGGGCTGCGGCCGGTTCCGAGCAACCGCTCGAGTTCTTCGAGACGCCGGATAAGTGTGTCGCGCTCGGACGTGAGCGCCGAAATCTGCCGCTCGCGGAGCGCGGACCGCTGGTCCTGCTGCGCGATTCTCGTCTGCAGCTCCGCCTCGCGCTTGTAGAGGTCCCTCAGCTCGGCCTCGAGGCCGGCGGCCCGTTGCTTGGCCGGCAGGTAGCCGATGAAGAGCACGTAGAGGACCACCAGGACGAGCAGGGTGCTCGCGGCGACGAGGAACCACGGGATCTTGCTGTCCGGCGGGTCCGTCACGGGCTCGGATGATAGCAAATTCTTAAATTTGCTATCATCCGAGCTGTGGAGTTGCGCGCCTTCTTCGATCGGGCGCTCCGGGCGAGCTTCCACGACCTGGCGCTCGACAACGATCCGGCCTCGCCGTACCTCGTCGACCTGCTGACGCGCTTCGCACGCACCGAGAACCTCTACCCCCGCGGCGTGGTGATGCCGCGGCTCGAGACCGTCGTCGATCTGCTGCTCGAGACGCAGGCGGTCTGGGAAGATCCGGAGCACTTCCAGCCGGAGCACGAGGTCACGGTGTGCCGGCACATCGGCGACTTCACGCTGTTCATGACCGGCATCTTTCGCGAGCGCGTCGAGCGTACCGCGTCCGCCGGCTACTACGTCGCCCAGGGCAAGCGCGCCTACCACTTCGTGTCCGAGCACGGCCGCGCGAGCTCGCGGGCCACCGCCGACGCGGCGCCGCTCTATCGGCGGCTCGCCGACCGGTTCGAGCGCTATGCGGGCGCCCTCGACTACGCGCGCCGGGTCTACTTCGTCGATCATCCCGGGCACCCGTTCTTCCAGCTCCGCTTCGGATGACCGACCCAGTCACAAGCCTCGACCCGGCGTCGCTGCGGGGCCTGTCCGAGGATGTCCTCGACGAGCGGCTCCGTGCATTCGCGAACGAGCACGGCGCGGGAGCGCTTCCGGCCCTGAGCGGGCTCGCCGAGGGCGCCCCCGACCGGGTGGTGCGCCGAGCCGCGAAGCGAGCCCTCTATCGTCTCTCCCAGCGGGGCGTCGCGCCGGCTCCCCCGCCGCCGCCGGCGCCCGTGGTCCAGCGTCGCACTCCGCGCGCCGTGCGCGCCTGGCTCTCGGGAATCGACGGCAGCGGGTCGCGGGCCGCGTGGATCTTGTTCGAGGGCCCGTACGGCGGCGGCATGCTGTGCTCGCTCATCCTCAACGACGTCGTCGGGATCACCGAGGTGGCGGGCGGAGACATCACGAAGCGGCGGCTCGAGGCGGAGCTGGCCTCGCTGCGCGCGGCGCAGAAGCTGCCGTGGGTCGAGACGGAGCCCGCGCGCGCGGTGGGCCTCGTGGCCGAGGGTCTTCAAATTCATCGGGAGCGCGGGACCTCGCCGCCGTCCGAGTTCGGGCGCTGGCAGCCGTTCTTCGCGGAGGTCACCGCCTCCGAGCCGCCGGTCGTGCCGGTCGCCGACCCCCTGCTCCTCGCCCGCTCGGCAGAGCTGCTCGGGCTCCCCGAGATGGCGGGCTGGTTCCTCGACCCCGAGGCGGTCCAGAGCGATGCGCTCGACATAGAGGAAGCGCGCCAGAGCCGCCTCGTGGTGTCCGACCAGATCAAGGCCGAGCGGCAGGAGGCGATCGTCGCGCGCGTGGTCGAGCGCGAGTTCGCGCCCGAGGCGAGGCGCCGCTGGGCGCGCCGCCTCGGGGAGATGGCCTGGATCTTCAGCACGACCGACCGGCCCGAGCCAGCGGCGATGGCGTCGGCCGCGGCCGCGGCGTTCGCCGAGGGCGACGTCACGCCACTGCGCCATCCGCTCGCGCGGGCGCTGGCCGAGCGCGCCCTCGAGCTGGCCGCAGAGGTCGCGGCGGGACGCCTGCGCGCCGCCGACGTGAGTCGCAAGCCCTGATCACCGACGTCCCGGGCATCCGCGTCGGGCACGCGACCGATCTCACCGGCCTCACCGGCGTTACGGTCGTGCTGTGCGACAATCCGGCCATCTGCGGTGTCGAGCTGCGGGGCGGCGCAAACGACGTCGTCGGACTCGACTACCTCGATCCGCGCCACCTCGTGCCGACCGTGAACGGCGTCGTCCTCGGCGGCGGCAGTCGCTTCGGCGGTGAGGCGATCTGGGGCGTGATGCGCTGGCTCGAGGCGCACGGCCACGGCTTCCCGGCGGGGCCGACCGTTGTGCCGCATGTCCCGGGCGCGTTCCTCTTCGACCTCAACGTCGGCGACAGCCGCGCCCGCCCCACCCGTGAGATGGGCCACGAGGCCGCCGCCAACGCGGCGGCGGGACCCGTCGCCGAGGGCAACGTGGGGGCGGGCACGGGCGCGACCGTCGGCAAGGTGCACCGTATCGGCCGGGCCATGCGCGGCGGCATCGGGAGCGCCTCGACGCGAGTCGGCGACGTCGTGGTCGGCGCCCTCGTGGCGGTGAACGCCGTCGGCGACGTGCGCGATCCCGACACGGGCGCGCTGATCGCCGGCGCGCGCGACGCGCCCGACGGCCGTCGGCTCATCGACGCGGCGCGAGTGCTCGCTGGCAGCGACGCCCTCGAGCGGTTCGCCGCGCCCGGCCACACGACCATCGGCGTCGTCGCCACCAACGCGCGACTGGGCAAGTCCGAAGCCGGCAAGCTGGCCTCGCTCGGGATGCTCGGCTTCGCGCGCGCGCTCTCGCCGCCCCACACCGCGTTCGACGGCGACACGCTCTTCGCGCTGTCCGCCGGCGATCGGCCCGCCGACCTCACGCGGCTGGGTCTCGCGGCGGCGGACGCGGTTGCCCGCGCGATCGCCCGGGGCGTGCGGGCCGCGACGTCGCTCGCGGGCCTCCCCGCGGCGCGCGACCTTTAGTCGCGATCAGTGGAGCCGCGATGCCCCTCCCTTGAATCAGAGGCCGCGCTCGAACCGAGCTGCCGGATCTGAACGCCCGGCAGGCTGCGCAAAAGGGTCCAGATGCGAGGCGGCGCCCGCCGGCTGCACGCGAGGCGTACTCTCTGTACGTCGAGCGTGCGGCCGGCGGGCGCCAACGAAGCAGATGGGCCCTTTTCAGCAGCCTGCTAGCGGCGGGTACTCCAGCCCACGAGGGCCGCGGCCAGCAGGGCGGCGACGAGCCAGAGCCAGCGGCGGACCGTGGCCGCGCGCTCCGGTGGGAGCGGTGAGAGCACCACCGGGTGGAGCCGGCGCGCAATGAGCGCGCCGCCGAGGGCGCCGCCGATGTGGGCGCCGTTGTCGATGAAAGGCTCCATGAGGCCGGCGACGATCGAGTAAATCGCCCAGACGAGCAGCACGAGGCCGACGCGCCGGTCGCGCACGAGCAGACGGTCCCGGTGGAGTCGAAAGAGCACGATCGCGGCGCCCTGCAGGCCGAAGATCGCGCCGGAGGCCCCCACCGAGGGGCCGGCGCTGACCGCGAGGCTCACCAGGGAGCCCGCCAGCCCGCTCAGCACGTAGAGCACGACGAACTGGGCGGGGCCGAACGCCGCCTCGCACAGCATGCCCAGGATGAAGAGCGCGACCCCGTTGCCGACCAGGTGGTCCACGCCGCCGTGGAGCCAGGGGGCGGTCAGGAGGCGCCAGTATTCGCCCCCGGCCACGCGCTCCCGCGCGAGCGCGCCCATCGCGACGATCGCTTCGCGCGACGTGAGCGCGCCGACCCGGATCTCGACGAGGAAGATCGCGACCAGCACCACGAGGATCGCCACGGTCAGGGGCGGAAACCGCCGCATCCGCCGCTCGAAGTCGATGCGGCGGGAGAGGAGCATGTCGGGGGTGATGCGCAGCGGCGGCTCGGGCGCGGTGGCCATCAGCGGCGCTCCCCGGTGTCGAGCATGACCCCCAGCGCGAGCGCGAGGCGACGGTCGAACGTCCGCCCGGCATCCGCCGAGAGGTCGAGCACGTAGCGGTCGAGCAGCGTGAACTTGCGGTTGAACTCGCCGAAGACCTCTTCGTCGCGGCCCCGCACGAAGATGAAGTTGGTGCGGAGGAAGCCGAAGAACGGGCCGAGGACCCGCCGGAGCAGCGAGAGCACCATCGAGTCCTCGATCGCCATCGCCAGCGGCGCGCCGTCCGGGCTGGTGACGTACCAGCGCTTGCGGACGATGTTGTGCAGATAGGTCTTCCGGAGCTTCGCCAGCGGCGCGCCTGCGGCCATCGTGATCGTGTAGGTGCGGACCAGGAGCGCGACGCGCTGATCCTGGAGCACCCGCAGCAGCGGCTCCTTCCGCGATTCGTCGCGGTAGATCGTCACGTGACGGAGCGGGCGCAGGGACATCGACACCACGAGGAAGACGAAGGCCGCCAGCGGGAACGCCAGCAGGAAGAGCAGCTCGCCGCCATCGCGCGCGAGTGGCGCCGCCGCCCACCCCATGACCAGCAGCGTCGTGATGATCGCGACGACGTACGCGGCGAGGGTCCGCAAGGGATAGGTCGGCCGCTCCACGTAGAGGATCGGCGTGCCGTCCCCCGCCCAGACCTCGTATTTCGAGGTGATCGTGAAGATGCGCTCGCGGAGCAGGAAGACGTCGCGATCGAAGGCGGGGTCGACGCCAGGGGCGGGCGGGCGCAGCGCGCCCGGCATCTGGCCCGCCCGCAGGTGCCGCCCGCACGGTGGACACTCGAGGAGTCGGCCGGCGTACTCCGGCCGCACTTCGTAGACCTCGCCGCACGGGCAGGCGACGACGATGCCGGCCGGCCGGCTCATGGCGCGCGCTGGCTCGGCTTCACCACCGGACGGCGGGAGACGACACGAGCGCCGGGAAGTGCGCCACGCCGGGCGGGCGCACTTCGGCGCCGAAGTCTTCGCGCTGCTCCATGGGCCTCTCCTGACGCCAGCGGTGATTCCGGCCGATCGCAAGCCGGATTATACTCAGAGCCATGTCGCCGCGTGGGAAGGTGATCCGTTTCCCGACACGTCCAGCCGCTCCGCACGGCGAGCGCGGACTGGTCGAGGTGCGCCGGTGCGATCAGGCGGAGGCGATCGTCGTGCGGAGTCTCTTCGAGAGCGAGGGGATCCCGGCACTGCTCCAGTCGCGCCTTGCCCACTCGGTCCACCCGTTCAGTGTCGGCGACCAGGGCGAGGTGGTCATCCTCGTCCCGGCGAGCGAGGCCGCGCGGAGCCGGCACCTCCTCACGCACATCGTCCCCGCGCCGCGCGTTCCCTGACGGACCCCTACGCGACTTCTGCGACGACGGCCTCGAGCGCCCGGAGCGCGACCGCCAGCGCCGCCGGCTCGAGGGTGCTCGCGCTGTCCCGGGCCGTGTGGTAGGTGTCGAACGGCACCGGACGCCGGACCAGGTAACGGAGCGCGCTGCGCACGGGATTGAAGATGAACTGCCGCAGCGCCTCGGCCTGCGCCGCCGGCACGAGCGTCAGTCCGTACGCGGGGACGCCGGCGGCCGCGAACGCGCGATGGTCGCTCCCGAACATCGGGATGCGCCCGACCACGTTGTAGCTCTCGTCGCGCCTCAGCCCGATCCCCTCGAGCGCCGTGCACACCCGACCGAGGAACGGCGTCTCGTCGGACACGTCCCAGAGGGCGACGCTGTCACCGATGCCGCACAGCTCGAGGCTCAGGACGCCGGCCACCTCGGCCAGATTCGCTTCGCGCACGTACTGTCGCGCGCCGAGATAGCCGCGCTCCTCGGCTGCGGTGAAGAGAAGCCGCACGCGGAGCTTCGGCGGGAGCGACGCGGCGAGCCGCTCCAGCAGGGTCAACAGGATGCCGACGGCAGCGGCGTTGTCGTTGGCGCCGGGGCTCCCGGGCACCGCGTCGTGATGCGCGATGAGCAGGAGCACCCGGCTCCCCGCGCCGAGGTCGACGCTGAAGTTCTCACCCGATCCCTCGCGCGACGTGAACGGGTGGCGTGCGAAGGGCACGCCGCGCGCATCGAGGTAACGGGCCACCGCCGCCTCGCGCTCGGGGTTCGAGCGCCCTTCGATGAGGCGTGACAGCGCGAGCGGGGAGCGTTCGCCCCCGATCACCGCGGCGAGCGGCGGCGGCACCGCGCGCGGGGTGCGGTCGCGCGCGTTGAACACCCGGCTCAGCCGGGTGTTGATCTGCCCGCGCAGATAGAGCGCGACGTCGTGCAGCGAGGCGCCGCGTCTCACAGCCGGAACAGGGCGCGGGCGTTCTCCGACATGCGCGCGGCGAGATCGGCCAGCGGCTCGCCGCGAAGCTCGGCGACGCGCGCGGCCGTGATCGCGACATACGCCGGCTCGTTGCGCTTGCCCCGGTATGGCTGGGGTGGCAGGTACGGGCAGTCGGTCTCGACCACAAGGCGATCCGACGGGACCATCCTCGCCACCTCCGGCAGGGCACCCGGCCTGGGATACGTCACGGGGCCCGCCAGCGAGATGAGGAGCCCGAGGTCGAGACAGCGGCGCGCGATCTCGAGATCGCCCGAGAAGCAGTGCATGATCCCGCCCCGCTCGCGCGTGCCCTCGGCCGCGAGGATCGACAGCGTCTCCTCGTGGGCGTCGCGGCAGTGGACGAGCACCGGCTTCCCGGCCCGCCGCGCGAGCGCCAGCTGCGCACGAAACGCGCGCTCCTGAGCCTCCCGCGGCGAGAGGTGGCGGAAGAAGTCGAGTCCGGTCTCGCCGATCGCGACGACGCGGGCGGCCGACGCGAGCCGCTCGATCTCGACGAGCGCCGCGTCGTCCGCGGCGGCGGCTTCGTGCGGGTGGATACCGACGGCGGCCCACACGTCCGGCTCGCGAGCGGCCAGCGCCACCGCGGCGTGCGACGTCGCCACGTCCGTCCCGATCGTCAGCATGCGACGCACCCCGGCGGCCCGCGCCCGCGCGAGCACTGCGTCGAGGTCGTCGGCGAACTCGGGAAAATGCAGGTGCGCGTGCGTGTCGAAGAGATTGATTGTCACGGGTGTCATGAGCCCGGGTCAGACCGCGGGTGGCCTGAGGAGGGAGCGGGTGGCTCCGACACGCCCGGTCTCACCCGAGGCGCGACCCGGCCCGTCACATCGCTCCCAGGACGGAGGCGGTCTTCTTCACGTCGCGTGGCTTCACCCAGAGGATCGCCGCGTACCGCCCGCCGCCGGCCAGGGCGTCCATGGCCGTCACGTTGATCTTCGCGGCCGCGAGCCGGCCGAGGACGTCGGCGCAGGCGCCGACGCGGTCGTCGCCCTCGATCAGGAACGCGCGCTTGGGTCCCTTGACCTTCCACTTCTTCTGCTTGGCGACCGCCTGGAACGCCGCCGGATCGGTCGGGACGACATCGAGCTGGGCGCCGCGGCCGCTCGGAAAGCCCGAATACGCCACCAGATTGACACCGGCGCTCCTGAGCTCGCCAAGGACCCTTGCGCCCTCGCCCGGCTTGTCGGGCACCATCACGTAGAAGTAGTCGGCGGTGCGCACTGTCTCAGCCATAGCGTCCTCCCTGTCGGATCGTCCGCTATCACGGAACCACTCGGAACCGGAGCCGGCCGATCAGCTGGCCCGACGCGGTCACGACATCCACCGACCACCGGCCCTCCGGCTCTGCTGGAAACGAGGTCTTGCGCGAATAGGTGCGATAGCCCTCCCGTCGGCCGCCGAGGACCGGGGCCAGGGCGACCACCTCGATCACCTGCCCCCGGTGCCTCCAGACGTGGCTCACCCGCTGGCGCAAGCCGGCCGGCGCGTAGATCGCAGTGTACGCCACCAGTCCGCGCTCCTTCACCTCCCCGGCATTGATGGTCGGCGGCAGGGCCTCGATGTTGTCGAGGTCGATCACGTCCCACATGATCGCGGCGCGCGCCATGAACAGGGGGGCCGGGGGAATCCACGCGCGCCCAACCGCCGCCAGCGTCGCGGCGACCACGCCGATCGCCAGGGTCACCCGGAGCGCCGCCCGCCAGGTCCGCCCGCTGGCTCGCCGCACCACCGGGGTCACCGCGACCGAGGCGGCGAACGCGCTGGCCAGGAGCGAGACGTATGGCGGCAGGCCGACGAGCGGCAGCGCGACGTTGAGCGCCGCGAAGATCGACACGGCGAGGAGGATGTACCCGAGCCACGGCCGCGGATGCACGATCGCCCGGTACCACGGATCGAAGGTCGCCAGGAGCGCCATCACGACGAGCAACACGAGAAAGAACGCGTTCAGCGACGTCAGCGTGGCGCTCGCGTAGTAGGCGGGAAGCACGAACAGCAGGAGGCCGTGGTGCAGCGTTTGGATCGTGTAGTCGGCCGCGCTGATGACCAGACGGCCGGATCTCCGTCCGGAGTCGGCGAGCGGCTGGCGCATCTCAACGAGGAAGGCGAAGACCAGCCAGAGCAGCAGCAGGTAGCCGACAATCCAGGCGACATGGGGCAGGCCGCGCCGGAAGAAAAAGAGCGTGAAGACGCCGCCGGTCAGCGAGGCGAACGAGACGCCCCACTCGGCGATCCACGCGACCGCGGAATTCAACCGGGCGGCGGGGTCGTCGGATCGCCCGGGGCGGGCGCGGACGGCGCGGCAAGGCGCTCGGCGATGCGCTGGGCCACCGCGTCGCGCTTGAGCGCGTGGATGCAATCGATGATGTCGCCGGCCGCCGAGTGCACGCGGAGATGCGCGGCCACCAGATCGAGCGCGCTCGATCGTACGGCCGTCTCCAGACTGACGATCTCGCGCAGCACCCGCGCGATGGAGGCGTCGCGCTCGGCCGCCTGCACGATCGCGTCCACGTACTCGTCCGGGGTCAGCGTCGCGCCGGGCACCGGCTTCTCACGTGACCTTCGATCCCGGCGGCAGATCGCGGTCGGGTATGAGCACGGCCAGCGTGCCGGGGGTGGACGCGGCCAGGACCATGCCGTTGGACTCGACGCCCATGAGCTTCGCCGGCTCGAGGTTCGCCACGATGACGACCTTCTTGCCCACCAGCTCGGCCGGCGTGTAGTGCTCGGCGATCCCCGCCACCACCGTGCGCTGCTCCTCGCCGAGCGATATCGTGAGCTTCAGGAGCTTCTTCGATTTGGGGAGCGGCTCCGCCGCGACCACTTCCGCGACGCGTAGCTCGACCTTACCGAGCTCGTCGATCTTGATCCGCGGGCTCACGGTCGCGGTAACGATCTGCCCGGTCGCCGGCTCTTGCTTGACATCGACGCGCGGGAAGAGTCCTGAGACCTTCTGGACCGCCGTTCCCGGCGCAAGCCGTCCCCGTACGGCGTCGGCGAGCGTTGGCGCTCCCCCCTGGCCCAGCCCGGCGCGGATCTTCGCCGACGCATCCGGCAGGAACGGCGCGAGGACGATCCCGAGAACGTTCAGCGACTCGGCCAGTGTGTAGAGCACCGCCGCGAGTCGCTCCTTCTTGCCGGCGTCCTTGGCGAGCGCCCACGGCTGTGTCGCGTCCACGTAGCGATTCACGACGCCGACGAACTCCCACATCGAGGCCAGCGCGCGCTGAAACGCAAACTCCTCCATCGCGGTCGCCACGTCGGCCTTGGCCTTGGTGAAGGCCGTGCTGACTCCTTCCTCGGCAGCGGTCGCCGGGCCGGGCTCGGGGACCACGCCCCGGTTCAGGTTCACGATCAGTGTCGTCGCTCGCGAGACCAGGTTGCCGAGGTCGTTCGCCAGATCGGCGTTGAGCCGGCCGACGAACGCCTCCTCCGAGAAGTCGGCGTCGAGGCCGAAGACCATCTCGCGCAGGACGAAGTACCGGAAGGCGTCGTTGCCGTACTTTTCCTTGAGCGCCAGCGCCTCGACGAGGTTGCCGACGGACTTGGAGATCTTCTGCCCGCCGAGCGTCCAGTAGCCGTGGACATTGAGGTGCCGATAGAGGGGGATGCCGGCCGCCTTGAGCATGCACGGCCAGTAGATCGCGTGCGGCTTCACGATGTCCTTGGCGATCACGTGTTGGACGTGCGGCCAGAACTTCTCGAGGCGGGAATCGCCCGGGCCGCCGAGGGCCGACACGTAGTTGAGCAGCGCGTCGAACCAGACGTACGTGACGTACTTGTCGTCGAACGGCAGCGGAATCCCCCACTCGAGCCGCCGGCGCGGACGGCTGATCGACAGGTCGGTCAGCGGATCGCGCAGGAAGCCGAGGACCTCGTTGCGATAGCGCTCGGGCCGGATGAAGTCGGGGTGGCGCTCGATGTGGTCGATCAGCCATCCCTGGTACTTCGACATCTTGAAGAAGTAATTCTCCTCCTCGATCCACTGCAGCGCCGTCTGGTGGTCGGGGCACTTGCCGTCGACGATCTCTTTCTCGGTGTAGAAGCGCTCGCAGCCGAAGCAGTAGTGGCCGCCGTACTTGCCGAGATAGATCTCGCCGGCGTCCCAGAGCTGCTGGAGGACCGCCCGGACGACCTTCTGGTGGCGCTCCTCGGTCGTGCGGATGTAATCGCTATGACTGATGCCGAGCGCGCGCCACGTCTCGCGAAACGCCCCGGAGTTCTGGTCGGCCAGCGCCTGCGGCGTCACGCCCGCCCGGGTCGCGGCCTGGGCGATCTTGTCCCCGTGCTCGTCGGTCCCCGTGAGGAGCCAGACATCGTCGCCCGCGAGCCGCCGGTAGCGCGCCATCGCGTCCGCGACGATCGTCGTGTACGCATGCCCCAGGTGGGGGCGGTCGTTCACATAGTAGATCGGCGTCGTCAGGTAGAAAGCGGTCACTGCTCGCGCTGCGCCTGGATGTGCGCCCGCCCCTCCCAGGTGACCTGGTCGAGCGGCACCTCCGCCTCCGTGCCGTCGGGAAAGCCCACGACGACGCTCTGCTTGAGGACGCGGATCGATCTGATCTTGCCCGACATGCAGCCGCCGCCGCCGCAGGAGGCCTGGCAGGGCGTGTTCACGCGCGGCAGGCGCGACCGCAGCTCCTCGTAGGTCGAGAACTCGTAGAGCAGGCAGCACTTGAGCCGGCCGCAGTTGCCCAGCAGGCGGTTGTCGGTCAGCGGCATGTCCTGGGCCTTGGCCATCTTCACCGAGATCGGCTCGAAGCGTCGGAGGTGTGACGAGCAGCAGAGCTGGCGGCCGCACGGCCCGATGCCGTCGAGCACCCGCGTCGTGTCGCGGGCGCCGATCTGGCGCATCTCGACGCGCGCGTGCAGCTCGCGCGCGAGATCGCGGACCAGGTCGCGGAAGTCGATGCGTTCCTCGGCATTGAAATAGACCGTCACCCGGCGGGCGACCGGATGCATCTCGACGTCGACGACTTTCATCTGGAGGCCGCGGCTCTTGGCGACCCGCTGGGCGGTGTCGATGGCCCGCTCTTCGCGCCCGCGGTGCTCGCGGTACGCCCGCGCCTCCGCCTCGGTCGCCGTGCGCAGCACGTGCCGGTACGCGCGGTCCTTCTTCGCGTCGGGCAACTCACGCTTCGGCCGGCGCACCTCGCCGACCGTGCTCTCGGCCTCGGCCTCCACGAGGACCAGATCGCCGACGTGGAGCTCGAGATCCCCGACGCGGTAATCGTCGGCCGGCGCGGCGACGCGAAGCCGGACCCCCACGAGATATTCGTTTATGCCATCTTCCCTCGCCATGACCTTCCCCTATGCCGCCCGCAGGGCGAGCCGGCTCAGCACCACCTCGAGGGTGAGACGCGGAGCAACGTTGCGCAGCAGCGCCTCGCGAGCCTGCCGGCAGAGATCGACCGCCGCCAGGATCTGGTCGATCGTCCAGCCCTCGGCCTCACGCGCGAGCTCGGCGGCGTGGTCGCCATCGGCGAAGAGGGCGGCGGGCGCCCCGGCCTTCGCCAGCAGGAGATCGCGGCAAAAGATCCAGTAGGCATCCACCAGCGCCTCCGCCTTCTCACGTTCCAGTCGCTCCGTGCGCCGGAACAGCGCGTCGACGCCCTGCGCCCGGACTTCGGCCAGAAGCTCGCGCGCCTGGGCCTGCGCCGTCGCCGCGCCGGTGTCATCGCGTGGGGCGAAGCGCACGACCTGACAGCGCGAGAGCACGGTCGCCGGCACCGCCCGGGCTCGCGGCAGGATCAGGATGATCACGGTCGCGGCGGGCGGCTCCTCGAGCGTTTTCAAGAACGCCTGCGGCGCCTCACCCGTCATCCGCTCGGCCTCGTCGAGGACGAAGACCTTGCGACGGGCCATCGCGGGCCGCAGCGATGCCTGCCGCTCCAGCTCGCGGATGGCGCCGATGCGGATGGCCCGCGCGCCGCGCGCGCTCGTCTCGGGAGCCGTCGGCACGATCACGTGGAGGTCGGGGTGCTGACGGGAGGCGCTTCCGAGCAGTTCCTCGGCGAACGCGAGCGCCGTCGTCATCCGCCCGGCGCCCGAGGGCCCGACGAAGGCGTAGGCGTGAGCGACGCGATCGCTCGCGAGCGCCCGGCGCAGCAGATCCACGGCCCGCGGCTGGTCGAGAATGCGCTCAAGCGCCACGGAAGAAGTCCTCGACGGTCGCCCGCACCTCGACCTCGACCTCGGCGGGCGGCCGCCCCGCATGGATCAGCCGCACGCGCTTGGGCTCGGCGCGGCGAATCTCGAGGTAGCCACGGCGCACGCGCCGGTGGAAGGCGAGCGCTTCGCGCTCGAAGTGGTCGAGGCGCCGCCCCCTGATCCGCCTCAAACCCTCTGCGGGGTCGAGGTCGAAGAGCAGCGTGAGATCCGGGAGGACGCCGCTGGTCGCGCGCACGTTCAGCTCGCGGATCAGGTCGGGGTCGACGCCGCGGCCGTAGCCCTGGTAGGCGACGGTCGCGTCGGCGTACCGGTCGCAGAGCACGACGCGGCCTCGCTCGAGCCACGGCCGGATCTTCTCCGTGACGTGCTGGTGGCGCGCGGCCATGAAGAGGAAGACCTCGACGAGCGGCTCGGGGCGGACGCCCGGACGCTCGAACAGGTGGCGCACGGCGAGACCGAGCCGCGTTCCGTCGGGCTCGCGGGTGTGCTCGACCTTCCGCCCTTGCTGACGAAGCCATCGCTCGAGCCGCATCATCTGGGTCGTCTTGCCCGACCCCTCGACGCCCTCGAGCGTGACCAGCGCGCCGCTCACAATCCAGAACCTCCGGTGCAACCATAGCACGGCCCCGCAAGCACCCGGGCACCGCCCGGAGTCGCCGCCGGCCGCCGGGCGGGTGCGGGCGCGGCGGGGGGTCGAGAGGACCCCTTCCCAGCAGCCGGCCCGTGTCCTCTGCCGTCCGCACTGCCGCCAGCGGGAGCTAGAGGTGAGTAATGGTGTCCTGGGGCGCGGGCTCTCGCTCGCGCCGGTGACCGCGCTCGAGGATCTCTCGCGCGAGGTGCCGGCCGCCGAGACCGAAGGCCAGCGCGAGCGCGAGCACGAGCCCGCCAAAGAGGGTACCGAAGGCGATCAGCACCATGTCACGGCCGATCCCGATCTCGGTCAGCGCGGTGGCGAAGGCGAACAGCAGGACGAGCCATCGGGTGGCGCGCGCCAGGAGCCGCGCCTGGAGCACGCCCGCGTTGACCGCGGCGATCAGCATCGCCTGCCCGAGAAAGTTCGCCGCGAGCCACCCGACGACGAGGATCAGGAGCGCGGACAGGAAGCGAGGCAAGAAGCGCATGAGCACGCCGGTGGCGCCGGGAGCGCCGGGAATGGCGAGCGCGTCGATCCCCATCGTCGCGAAGACGACGAAGATGCCCCAGAACGCGACGAGCCGCAGCACCTGGGACAGCGGCCGGTAGATGCCGGCGCGCGCCAGGGCCGAGGTGAGACCCCACGTCCGGCTCCGCTCGTCGAGGCGGAGCGCGCGGGCGAGCCGCGTCACGAGCGTCCCCGCGATCCAGCCGAGCAGGGCGCCGAGCGCCACGAGCGCCAGCATGGCGAGGATGCTGGGCAACACCGCGCCGAGGGTCGCCCTCATGTTCCCTATCGCCGTGAGAACCAGATCGCTCCAGAGATCGGTCATCAACGTCCCCTCCTCATAGTACGCCGGCGTCCGGCCTCACTCCTTCACCGCGCCGGCGACGAGGCCCCGGACCAGGAATCGCTGCAGCACGATGACGATCAGCACGGGCGGAAAGCTCGCGAGCATCGACGCCGCCGCGATGTCACCCCACGGGACCTCGAAGACGCCCGGGAAGAGCGCCAGCGCCACCGGGATCGTGCGGCTCGCCTCCGACACGGTGAAGGTGTAGGCGAACAGGAACTCGTTCCAGCTGAAGAGAAACGTCAGGAGCGCCGCGGAGGCGAGCCCCGGCGCCAGCAGTGGTATCACGACCCACCGGAAGGTCCCGAGGAGGCCCGCCCCGTCCACGGCCGCGGCCTCCTCCGCCTCGATCGGGACCTCGCGGATGAACCCGGCGAGGAGCCAGATCGTCAGCGGCAGCGCGAACGAGGTGTGCACGAGGACGAGACCCGCCCAGGTGTCGCGCAGATCCAGCGCGCGCATCAGGAGATAGAGAGGGCTCACGGTCGCGATCTGGGGAAAGGCCGTGCTCGCGACGATGGCCAGCAGCAGCAGGCGCTTGCCCGGGAGCGGGAGCCGGGCGACCGCGTACGCGCCGGGCAGACCGATCACCAGCGCCAGGAGCGTGGTGAGCGTGGCGACGCCGAGGCTGTTGCCGAGCGCCCGCGGCATCAAGCTCTGCTCGATCACGACACGGTAGTGGGCGAGCGTCAGCCGGCTCGGGAGCAACGGCGGGACCCGGAGCAACTCGGCTTCGGGCTTGAACGAGGTCAGAAGCTGCCAGAAAAAGGGGATCGCGTAGGTCGCCAGCGCCACGAGAATCAGGACGTCGCCGAGCGTCCGGATCGAGCGTCTCACGCCGCCACCGTGCCCGCCCGGAGGAGCTTCAGATACGCCCACGCGACGGCCATGACGAGCAGGAACACGACGACGCTCAGCGCCGAGCCGAAGCCGAGCTGGAGGGTCTGGAACAGGGCCCGGTAGGCGTACACCGTGAGCGTCTCGGTCGTGCCCGCGGGCCCGCCTCCGGTCAGCACGAACATGATGTCGAAGGCGCGCAGGGCGTCGAGGGTCCGGAAGAGCACGGCCACGAGGAGGATGCGGGCGAGCATCGGCAGGGTGATCCGCGTGAGCGTCGCGAGCCGGCCCGCGCCGTCGACCTGCGCCGCTTCGTACAGCTCCGCGGGGATCGCCAGGAGACGCGCGTAGCAGAGAATCGCGACGAACGGCATCGTACGCCACACGTCCGCGAGAACGACGGCGGGGAGCGCGAGCCGCGGGTCGCCGAGCCAGTTGATGGAGCGCGCGCCGAGCGCCACGTTGATGAGGCCCGCCGTGGGGTGATAGAGCCACTCGAACAGCTTCGCCGTGACGACCGCCGGCATGGCCCACGCGAGCAGCAGAAACGAGAGCGCCAGCCGCCGGCCGCCCCGCCGGGCGTGAATCGCGAGCGCGGCCGTCACGCCCAGCACGACCTCCAGCGCCACCGACGTGACGGTGAAGACGGCCGTGGTGCGGGCCGCGTTCGAGAAGCGCGGGTCGACGGCGAGGAACGCGTAGTTGTCGAGCCCGGCGAACCGCGACACATCGAAAATCGGGATCCGGTGCTGGAGGGAGAGCCAGAGCACCCAGACGCCCGGGTAGACCGTGAGCGCCCCCAGCGCCAGGATGGTCGGCGCCAGCAGCAGCATGCCGCGCCGGCGGTTCGCCGCGTCACGCCGGGTCACCGGATTGCCTCGAGGAAGTAGCTCAATCGGGCGCGCGCATCGGCGATCGCCCGCTCCGGCGGCTTCACGCCGACGAGCGCCGCCGAGAACTCGGGCTGGACTGTCGAGGAGAGCAGCAGGTAGTAGGGCGTCACCGGCCGTGGTCGACCCGCCAGCGCGAACGCGTGCAGTTGCGGCATCGCCGGGTGGGCGCGCACGAGCTCCGGATCGCGGTAGAGGGCCTGGCGAGTCGGGCTCAGCGCGGCCCCGAGCGCGATCGCGCGCTGGGCCGGCTCGCTCGTGAGATGCCGCGCCAGGGCCACCGCGAGCTCGGGATAGCGGCTCCGGCGGGACACGCCGAGATGCGCGCCGCCCGTCGAGCCCGCGCCCCGCTCGCCGCGGGCGCGACCGGGCAGCGACACGAACGCCACCTTCCCGCGCACCGCCGAGTCCGCCCCCTCGAACAGCTCCATCGCGTACGGCCAGTTGCGCAGGAAGATCGCGCGCCCGTCCCCGAAGGCGCGCCGGCTCAGCTCCTCGTCGGCGGCGGTCGTCCACGCCGGGCTCACCCCCGTCTCGATCAGGCCGCGGAGGAATCGGAGCGCGTCCGCCGCCCGCGCGGGCTCGGGAAAGACCGTGCCGTCCTCCGCCAGAAGCCGGGCGCCGTTGGCCCAGAGCGCCTCGAGGACGTTGACGACGAGCCCTTCGTACTGCTTGCCCTGCCAGAGATAGCCGTGGAGCGCGGGATCACGCTCCCCGATTCGAATGCGGCGGACCTGGTCGACGAGCTCCTCGTACGTCTCGGGCGGGCGAAGGCCGTGCTTGGCCAGGAGATCCGCGCGGTAGTAGAGGAGGCCGACGTTGAAGTTCCAGGGCAGTGCCCAGACGCGCCCGTCGTACGTCGCCGCGGCCACCGCGCTCGCGAAGTACGGCGCGAGCTCGTCCGGCCGCAGATGCGTCGTCAGATCGGTGAGCCACCCGGCGCGGGCGAACTCGGGGACCCAGATGCAATCGAGCATCATGACGTCGAACCCCGGGCTCCGGCCCTCGAGGTTGATGACGTAGAACTGGTGCTGATCGTCCGAGGTCCACGGCAGCGCCTCGCCGTTGACGCGGACCCCTGGATGTGACGCCTCGAACGAGCGCAGAAGCCCGGGCAACGGATCGGCGCTCCCGAGGATGCGGGCATACTTGAACACGAGGGTGACGGGCCCGCCCTCCGGCGGGCCGCCGAGGCAGCCGCCCAGCGCCAGGAGCCAGACGACCAGGAGCGAGGGCAAGGGCGACGAAACGCCCCCGGGGCTCGACCTCACGAGACGGCCCGCTCACGCGCCAGCAGCCGAGTCAGTCCCCGCAGCGGGATCGCGAGCCAGGCCGGGCGGTTGTCGAGCTCGTAGCGCACCTCGTAGAGCGCCTTGTCGAGCTCGAAGACCGCCAGCGCTCGCGCGAACCCGGCGGGCGAGGCCGGGAACAGGCGCGTCGGGGCCCTGGCGACCCCCTCGAGATATCCCTCGAGGAACGCGGCCGACGCGCGGCGAATCCAGCGCTCACCGTCGCGCGTCGGCGCGCTCGCCGGCGTCAGCGTCGCGTGGACGGCGTAGTCGAGCGAGCGGAGCATTCCGGCAACGTCCACGAGGGCGCACTGCTTTCGCCGCCGCTCGGCGATGGGCCGCGCGGGCTCGCCCTCGAAATCCAGGACGACAAAGCCGGCCTCGGTGCGAAGCGTCTGGCCCAGGTGGTAGTCGCCGTGGACGCGCACCTTCATACAGCGCTCGGCGCCGAGGGCCACGAGGTCGCGCGCCCGGGAGCGCAGCGCGGCTTCGCTGCCGAGCAGCGCCCGCGCGTCGTCCGCGAGCTCGCGCGGGATGGCGGCGAGGCGAGCGCGGACCGCGTCGCACGTGCGGCCGACGTCCTCGCCGAGGCGTTCGATCCACGCGGTCACGTCGGCGGCGGTGGTCGGCTCGGGCGCGAAGCCCGGGTCGGCGGTGTCGGAGGCGAGCGCGACGTGCAGGGCTCCCGTCACGACGCCCAGCCCGGAGAGCTCGCGGAAGACATGCTCGGACCGCTCGTCCACACGCGGCGGCGAGAGCTGTCGGAGATGACCGACGACCCAGCTCCAGCCGTCGCCCTGGTTCGCGACGTATCCCTGGAGCAGGCCGAGCGTCGTCACCTCACCCGCGACGGGTACATACTCGATCGCTCCCGCCAGCGGCGGCACGTGGGAAAACCGGGCCCGGAAGGTCAGAAACGCGCCGACTTCGTAGTCCAGGGTGATCCCGGGCTTCACCCGTCTGAGGGCCTTCACGACGAGGCGGTCGCCGTACGCCACGGACGTGTTGGACTGCTCCGCGGTCAGCCGGCGCGGCGCGAGCGAGGCGGCGCCCCCGAGCGTCGGGAAGCGCTCGGTGCGGATGAACCGGACGGCGCCGTGACGAAGCATCGGCACGGTCACCCCCCGCTCGAACGCGGTCAAGAGCTCGAGGCAGAACCCGCGGTCGTCGAAGGCGTCGTGGGCTCGGATGGCCTCCCCGTCGAGATCGAGCGTCATCACGAGCGCGCCCGGCGCCGCGCCGTCGCCACCCAGAACGAGTGGGACCGCGTACGTCTCGTCCGCGCCCGCGTCGAACGTCACGTCCACGAGGACGAGCCACGCGCGATCCCCGAGCGCGCCACAGTCGCGAAGACGGACGCCGGCGATCGTCCGTCCCTTGTCGCCGAACCACCGCTGCCGCGGGAGCAGGGGGGCGAGCTGCGCGGACACGGCGCGGCCGAGAGCGGCCTCGACGCGCGCAGGGTCCGCGCGGGGCGCCCCCTCAGATCGCGGTGCCCTCGATGCCATACGGCTCGTCGCCGGAACGCTCCAGACGGAACCAGTAGAAGCCGTGTGGGCCCAGGCTCAGGAAGTAGGGGTCCCCCCGGATCGGGGGAAACACCGTCCCGCCCAGCATCTCGAGGGGCGCGACGCCGGCGAAGGCCCTGAGGTCGAGCTCCACCGGCTGGGGCGCCGCCGAGAGGTTGGCGACGATCAGGATCGTCTCGCGCTCGAGCCGGCGAAGGTACGCGAGGACCTTCGAGTTGCGCGGGCGCAGGAACTCGATACCGCCCCGCCCGAACACGGGCGACGTTCGCCGCGCCGCGAGCAGCCGGCGCATCGTGTTGAGCAGCGACGACGGCTGGCGGGTCTGCACGGCGACGTTCACGGCCTCGTACCCGTAGACCGGATCCGTGATGACGGGCAGGTACAGCTGCCCGTGCTCGGCGCTCGAGAATCCGGCGTTCCGGTCGCGCGTCCATTGCATCGGCGTGCGCACGCCGTTCCGGTCGCCCAGGTACACGTTGTCGCCCATGCCGATCTCGTCGCCGTAGTAGATGATCGGGCTGCCGGGCAGCGTGAGCAGCAGGCAGTTCAGCAGCTCCACGCGACGGCGGTCTCCATCCAGGAGCGGCGCCAGGCGGCGGCGGATCCCGAGGTTGAGCTTCATGTCGCGGTCGTGCGCGTAGGCGTAGTACATGAAGGCTCGTTCCTCGTTCGTCACCATCTCCAGGGTCAGCTCGTCGTGGTTGCGCAGGAACAGGCCCCACTGGCAGGCGGGCGGGATCGGCGGCGTGTGCGTGAAGATGTCGGTGATCGGACGGGTGTCCTCGAGCCGGAGGCCGAGGTAGAGGCGCGGCATGAGCGGGAAGTGAAACGCCATGTGGAACTCGTCGCCGTCGCCGAAGTAGTGACGGACATCCTCGGGCCACTGGTTCGCCTCCGCGAGCAGGACGCGGTCGCCGCCGTATTCGCGGTCGATCACGGCGCGGAACTCCTTGAGGATCGCGTGCGTCTCGGGCAGGTTCTCGCAGCTGGTGCCCTCGCGCTCCACGAGATACGGCACCGCGTCGCAGCGGAACCCGTCCAGGCCCCGGTCGAGCCAGAAGCGCATGACGTCGAGCATCGCCTGGCGCACCGCCGGGTTGTCGTAGTTGAGGTCGGGCTGGTGGCTGAAGAACCGGTGCCAGTAATACGCTTTCCGCACCGGGTCCAGCGTCCAGTTCGACTTTTCGGTGTCCACGAAGATGACGCGCGCGTCCGTGAACCGGCGATCGGACGGGCTCCAGACGTAGTAGTCGGCGTAGGGTGACGCCGGATCCGACCGCGAGGCCTGGAACCACGGGTGCTGGTCCGAGGTGTGGTTCATCACGAGATCGGCGATGACGCGCAGGTCGCGGGCGTGCGCGGCGTCGAGGAACTTCTGGAAGTCCTCCACCGTCCCGTAGGGGGGATGGATGCCGTAGAAGTCCGCGATGTCGTAGCCGTCGTCGCGCAGCGGCGAGGGATACATCGGCAGGATCCACAGGCAATCGACCCCGAGCTCCTGGAGGTAGTCGAGACGCTCGGTGAGCCCCGCGAAGTCGCCGACACCGTCGCCGTTGGCGTCCATGAACGCCTTGACGTGGACCTCGTAGAACACGGCGTCCTTGTACCAGTCCCGGGCGGCGTTGCGCGTCATCGCCAGCGCTCCACCAGGTAGCGCTTCTGGCGTTCGAACGCGGCGGCGGCCGCGACGAGGGCGGCCTCGGCCGCCGCGGCGTCGCGCGCGCGCGTCGCCAGCACGAAGGCCGCGGTGCGGCCGAGGTAGAGCGGGACGAACGAGCGCAGCAGGTGGTCGTGGTACACGACGTGATGGTGGTGGCCCAGGGCGAAGTCGTAGACCGCGCGCGCCCAGAGCTCGTCCGGGAAGCGGAATCGCGCGAGGTCGTCCGTCTCGAGGCTCAGCACGTCGCCCCACGTCTCCGGCGTCAGCACGTGCTCCCAGATCGTGCCGAGGTCACTCAGACCTCGCCGGAACGCGCCGACCATCCGCTCGACGTCGATCCGCACGGGCTCGCTCGACGGGGGCGCCGGCGCGCCCTCCGCCGGCAGGGGCGCGACTCCGGCCGTCGGGAGCCACAGGTCCTCGTAGCCGTCCATCACGGCAAAGACCGCCCCCAGGGTCTGCGCCACCATCGTGGGAAGATCGGTGGTGCGCGTGTTCGATTCCACCCGCCACGGGCCGAGCCGCGCCTCGTGGACCGCGAAGCCCTCGGCGATCGCGGTCCCCTCGATCCATAGATCGGTCATGGCCCGGCCCGGGGGCGGCCAGCGCGGGTCGGCCGCGAGGCGATCCAGCAAGGGCGCCGACAGTGCCCGCGCGCCCGCGAGGGGCTGATGCAGCCGCCGGCCGTACAGCGCGCTCACGAGAGGCGCCACCACGAGGTTCGTGATCGTGCCGTCATAGCGATGGCGCGCGTGCACCGGCATCACGAGGTCGGCGCCGCGCTCCAGCACGGGACGAAGGAGCCGCTCGAGCCACTCGTCGTCGATCGACGTGATGTCGGCCTCGAGCACCACGAGCGCGCGGGCGCCGAGCCGCCGCGCGACGTCGATCGACAGCCGGAGCGCGGCGCCGCGGCCGGGCACGCCGTGGAACGGCACGGTGGCGAGCTCGGCCGGGGGCGCCGCGTGGGCCGCGCGGACGAGGGGGAGCCCGGCCTCGGCGAACCGGTCCACGGTGGCGTCCGACGAGCCGGCGTCGGCGTTGATCAGCACCGCCGCGACATGCGCAAAGTGCTTCTCCAGGCCGGCGCGCACGGCTTCCAGGACCAGGGAGACCGTCGTGACGTTGTTGTAGGTCGGAACGCTCACCGCGAGCTCCGCGGGCGCCATACCTTCGAGCTGTCGGTCGACGTCGGGCGGCAGCGTCGGGGCGGCGACGGCGCTCATCGGGGCAGATGGACCGCGAGTGCCAGGTCATCCAGGAGCTCGCGCGTGATCAGAAAGGAGCGGCGAACGTGCTCGCGCCCCGCGGCCCCCATCCGCGGAATCAGCTCCGGATTGTTCAGGAGATGGCGGATCCGGAAGGCGGCCCCCTCGACCGAGTAGACGGTGTACCCGGTGACGTTGGGGATGATCTGCTGCGCGAGCCCGCCGGTGGAGCCGCCGACCACGGGCTTGCCCTTCCACATCGCCTCCGCGGGCCCGAGATCGAACCCGCCGCGGACCGATTTCTGCAGCACGATCGTGGCGGCGCGCTGGAGCGCGTTGATCTGGCGGTGCGCCTCGGCCGGGAGCTCGAGCACGACGACGTCGGGGTCCTCGTGGGCGACTTCCCGGAGCTGCGACAGGAGTTCGAGCCGTTCCGGCTCGTCGTCGGCGGTTCCCGCCAGGACGAGGCGCACGTCGTGGTGCTTCTCGACGAGCCGGTACGCGTTCACGACGCCGAGCGGGTCGTGCGCCCGCGCGAACGGACCGATCTGCACGAGCAGCGGCTTGTCGCGGGCAACCCCCAGCCCGGCGAGAATCTCGGTAACCTCGCGCGCCGGCAGGTCGCGGTTGCGCTCCGAGAGCGGGTCGATCGACGGCGGAATGACATACATCGGGATCCCAAGCCGGCCCTCGAACCCGGGCAGCGCGAAGACGGCGGCGTCGTACTGGTCGGCGAACTGCCGGAACAAGGACCAGGTGCCGGCCTGGGCCGGCGAGCAGTCGAAGTGACACCGCCAGACCCACCGGCCGGTCGTGCGGACGCTCACGAGGCTGGCGGGCTGACTGTCGTGAACGAGGGTCAGGTCCGCGTCGAGGTCGAGCTTCTTACCGTTGCGGCGGTTCATGTCGGCCCAGCGCGCGAGCCCCTCCTCGCTGAGCACGCGCTCCACCCCCTCGAGCGCGGCCTGGAGCGCGCGCGCCGTCGCGTAATACGCGGAGTCGCCGCCCGTGATCTCCCAGCGCGCGTCGATGCCCAGCTCGCTCAGGAGCGGCACCACGGCGCGCAGGGTCTCGGCCACGCCACCGCCGAGACGTCCGCCGGTCACGTGGAGAAACCGCCGGGCCTTGACCCGCTCGGCGAGCTTCAGGATGAAGTCCACCGCGCCCGGCCCGGCGACCGCGCGGTAATCGTCGATCCGGCTCATCCGCGTCCTTTCTCGAGCGCCTCGTCGACAAAACCGAGGAGTCGTCCGCGGACTCGCTCGAGCGTCGTCAGGTACGGATCGATCCGGTCGAACCGCTCGGCGAGCTCCGGCAGGTCGAGCGCGTCCCGCAGCCACCCGGCGAACGGCTCGGCGCGGCGCTCGCGCGCCCGCGTCTCGACGGTATGGAGGTAAATCGCGCTCTCGTCGACGGTCGCGAGCCCGGCGCGGAACTCGACCAGCGTGGCGGCGGTGAGCCCGAGCGGCACGTCGACCATGTGCGACCGCTGGAAGTGGAACGCCCGGTCGAACTCGACGCGGCCCTCCGCCTCCCGCCCGCGGAGATGATCCTGGAGGATCGTGACGAGATGCTCGCGCAGCGCGTCGAGGGCCGGGAACGCGAACGGATCGACGACGGCGAGGCGCTCGGCGAGGGCGCGATCGCCGATCTCGAGGGCGGCCCACCGCGCGAAGTCGTTGCCATAGGCGGTCGTGAAGGGGCGGTGCCGGAGAAAGTAGCCGAACGTGTGGAAGAAGATCGAGTCCGTCGGCACCTCCGCGAGCCGGTGCATGAGCTCGCGCTCGTCGAGGGCATGAACGTCGAGCGTCTGGCGCAGCTCGACGCAGCCCGCGAAGCGAAAGGGGTGCGCGGCCGTGCGCATCGTCGTCCGGTCAGGAGGCCATGCTGGAAGCCATCCGGCGGAGCAGCGCCTGGATCTCCCGGACGCCGCGCACGCGGTATTCCGCGGCGCTCGCCTTCGTGCCGACGCAGATCGTGACCGCCCGCCCGCGCAGCGCCACGAAGGCCGATTCGTCCGTCGTGTCGTCGCCGGCGTACAGGACGACCACCCGCCGCGCGGGCAGCGTGCGCTTCATCCGGCTCGCGATCCAGCGCGCCGCCCGGCCCTTGTTCCACCCGACCCGCGGCACGAAGTCGAACACCGCATGGCCGCGGACGAGGGTCAGGCCGCCACGGCGCAGGATCCGTGCCGCGACTTCCTGCACGTCGAGCCGCCGCCTCGGCGACACCCGGCGGTAGTGCAGGCTCACCGCCAGCCCCTTCCACTCGAGCCGGGCCCCAGGGATCGAGGGGAGCGCCGCCGCGAGCGCGCGCCGCGTCGCCATGAGGCAGGACCGGTGGGCGTGCGGGTGGCGGAAGTGGAGGTCGCGCCCCCTGATCTCGAGCCCGTGGCAGCCGCCGTAGACCACGTCCGCGAGCGCGACTCGGGCTCGCAGATCCGCCAGCCCGCGGCCGGACAGGATCGCCAGGCGTGCCCGCTCGCACGCGGCGAGGCGGGCAAGCGTGCCGCGCACGGACGGCGCCAGGATCGCGGCGCCCGGCGAGGCGACCAGGGGTGTCAGGGTGCCGTCGTAGTCGAGGATCGCCACGAGGCTGGCGCCGTCCCCGAGCTCCTGGTCGAGACGGTCGAGGAGGCGCATCGGGAGACTCAGGACGCCCTGACCCCGGACGTCCCGACGGGAATCCTCGCCAGCTCGCTCAGCAGCATCCCGGCCCAGCGGTAGATGTTGTGGTCCAGAACGGAATGGCGCATCCGGACCATCCGCGCGCGCCGCTCCTCCGGCGACATCTCGAGCGCGGTGCGGATTGCCTCCGCCATGCCGGTGAGGTCGTACGGGTTCACGATCAGCGCGTCCCGCAGCTCGTGGGAGGCGCCGGCGAACCGGCTCAGAATGAGCGCGCCGTCCTCGTCGTCGCGTACCGAGACGAACTCCTTGGCCACGAGGTTCATCCCGTCGTGGAGCGAGGTCACCATGCAGAAGTCGGCATGGCGATAGTAGGCCCAGATGTCACGGTGCTCGTGGTGCGCTTTGAGATAGAGGACCGGCCGCCATGTCTTCGTCTGGAACATTTGGTTGAGCTCCCGGACCTTTTCCTCGACCTCGCGCTGGATCTCCTGGTAGCGATTGATCGTGCTGCGGCTCGGCGCCGCCAGCTGCACGAACACGAGGCGCTCGCGGTATTGCGGATACGTCTCGAAGAAGAACTGCAGCGCGCTCAGGCGCTCCGGCAGGCCCTTGGTGTAGTCGATCCGCTCGACGCCCAGACCGAGGAACTCGGCCGAGATCCCGAGCCGGCGCAACAGCTCCGAGCGCGAGACTCGCGGCGGATCGTCGACGAACTCCGGCGCCACGCTGATCGGGAACGGCTTGACGTACGTCGTGTGGTCGCCGCGCGTCACCGAGAAGCGCTCCCAGTCGATCCGCGCCTCGAGCGCGCGGTCGACCGTCTCGAGGAAGTTGTTGCAATAGTACTGGGTGTGAAACCCGATCAGGTCTGCGCCGAGCATGCCGAGGAGCAGCTCACGCTGCCAGGGACAGATTCCGAACGCCTCGAAGTTCGGCCACGGAATGTGCCAGAAGATGGCGACGCGCGCGTCCGGACGCTCCGCCTTGATGAGCGCGGGTAAGCCGGCGAAGTGGTAGTCCTGGATGAGGACGAGCGGGGCCTCGGCGTCCTTGATCTGGTCCAGCACCGTGTCGGCGAACTTCTGGTTCACCTCGAGGTAGTACGACCAGTCGTCGGGCCGGAAGATCGGCCGCGTGTGCACGATGTGGCAGAGCGGCCAGAGGCCCTCGTTGGCGAAGCCGGCATAATACCCCTGCTCCTCTTCCTTCGTGAGCCACACCCGACGCAGCGTGTACCGCGGCTCGTCCACCGGGACACTCAGGCGCCCGCGCGTGTCCGAAGTCTCCTTGTCGGCATCGCCGCTTCCGTGCGCGACCCAGACGCCCCCGCACGCGCGCATGACCGGATCCATCGCCGTCACCAGACCGCTCGCCGGCGCCTGGGCGTGAATCTGGCCGCCCCGCCACACGTGGCTCACCGGCTCCCGGTTGGAGACGACGACGAGGAGCCGGCCGTTGAGTTGAAGGTTGACGAACTGCTTGAGGCGCTCCTCGGTCCAGATGCTTTCGCCGGCGAGGCGAAGCGCCGCTTCCTGCTCGGCGGCGACCTGGGCCCGCTGCATGCTCCGCGCGAGACGCGAGACCTCCAGCGCGAGCGGCCCGAAGAGGTTGGCATCGGCGAGGTTGCGGGGCGGCGGGACCGGGCGACCGCTCCGGAGCGCGCGCGTCCACTGGGAGATCTCCGCCATCGGTCGGGTAATGCTGATCTTCACCACCAGCGCCGCGATGATCGAGATGACCAGGGCCAGGACGAGGAACCGCACCGCGTTGGAGGCCCAGCGGTCCCACTCCGCGCGCTCCAGGTTCGAGGCGTCGAGGAGCACCGCGACCGCGCCCACGGGCTGGTTGTCGGAGAGGAGCGGCGCTGCGTAGATGTACCGGGTGCGGTCGCCGAGCGTTCGGAACCCCTGGGTCGCGACGTTCCCGGAGATCGCCTCGGTCACCTCGGGCAGCGACGGCGGCAGGACCGGTGCGATGTCGGGCGTCGCGGTTCGCAGGTTGGCGAAGCGGTCGTAGACCGCGATGCCGCGCTGAGTCTGTCCGAACTTCTTGACGATCCGCTCGACCGCCGCCGGGGACTGCTTGGCCGCGGGTTCGATCGCCTCGCTGAGCGCTTCGGCGACGAGCACCGCGCGGCGCTGGAGATCTCCGACGAGCCGCCCGCGCTCCTCACGGATCTGCTGATAGGCGAACGCCCCGATGACCAGCATCACCGAGATCCAGATCGCACTGACCAGACGTAGGGTGAATTTCATGCCCATTCGACCGTGCTCGGCGGCACGACGAACGTCTCAGTGTACCGTACGCGGCCCCCGCGCGCGCCGCGATCGACCGGACGGCGCCGCCGTGACCGCGCGTCCCCGGCGCCCCCGGGGCCGACGCTCGAGCGCGGCCCCGCGGCGATCGGCCGGCCGCGCGCGCGCCCGGCCTACAGGTGGTGGATCGGGAAGATGGTTCGGCGGATCGCGTCGACCTGGCGCGCGGCGTACTCCTGCGCGCGCAGGTGCCGATGGTCGGGGAGCGGCTCGACCGGATCCCAGAGCGAATCCGACGGGAACTCGTAGCGGCGCGCGTCGGGCCCGAATGACGCGGGAAGGGTGGCGGGCAGCTCGACGCCGTTCAGCACGGCCCACGCCGCCGTCCATGCGCGCGCGACGTTCGGCAGGTCGTAGCCTCCACCGCCGAGACACACGAGCTTCGGGGAGAGCTCCGTGATCCGCGTGACGGCGCGCGCGAACCCCTGGATGTCGAGCGCCAGATGCGTCAGCGGGTCGGTGCGGTGCGAGTCGATCCCGAGCTGCGCGACGACCACGTCGGGCCGGAACGCCCCGAACAACGGCGGGACGACCTGCTCGAACGCCGGCAGGTAGACCGACGACTCGGTGAACGGCTCGAGCGGGAGGTTGACCGAGTAGCCGGCGCCGGCTCCCACCCCGGCCTCCTCGACGAACCCGGTGCCCGGGAAGAGGTAGTCGCCGCGCTCGTGGGTCGAGATCGTCAGGACGGCGGGATCGCCGTAGAACGCGTGCTGCACGCCGTCGCCGTGATGCGCGTCGATGTCGACGTAGAGGACGCGCCACCCGTGCGCGCGCAGCCGCAGAATCGCCAGCACGGCGTCGTTGACGTAACAGAAGCCCGAGGCGCGCGAGGGCATGGCGTGGTGCAGCCCCCCGGCGAAGTGAAACACCCGATCCGCCCCTCCGCTCGCGACGAGGTCGGCCGCCAGGATCGAGCCGGCGGCGCACAGCCGCGCGGCGTCCCAGAGGCCGGGGAACACGGGGTTGTCCCCAGGTCCGAGGCCGAAGCGCTCGGCGAGCTCGGGCGCCTGGCCACCGTTCGCGGCCTTGAGCATCTGGAGGTACTCGGTCCCGTGATAGACGGCGAGCGCGCTCTCGGGCGCGGGCTCCGGCGCGCTCACCGTCGCGCCCGGCAGGGCCGTGAGACCGTACGCCTCCATGAGGCGCCACGTGAGGCCGAGCCGCTCCATTCGCAGGGGATGCTGCGGGCCGTAGTCGAAGCGCGTCCACGCGTCGGAGTGGATGAGCGCCGTGTTCACCGTCTGCCCCGGCGCCAGTGGCCGGACTTGCCGCCCGACTTCTCGACGAGCTCGACCTTCGTGATGGTCACGCCGCGCTCCACGGCCTTCACCATGTCGTAGACGGTCAGCGCCGCCACCGCGGCGGCCGTGAGCGCTTCCATCTCTACGCCCGTCTTGTCCACGGTCCGCACGCGCGCCTCGACGGTCAGTTCCCCGCGGCGGAGGTCGTCGCTGAACGCGACGTCGAGGCCGGTGATGCGGAGCGGGTGGCAGAGCGGGATCAACTGGGGCGTGCGCTTCGCGGCCATGATGCCGGCCGTGCGGGCGACACCGAGGACGTCGCCCTTCGGGGCGTTTCCCTGCCGGATCACGCGAAGCGTGGTGGGCTTCATCCGGAGGATCGCGCGGGCGACCGCCTCGCGGACCGTCTCAGCTTTTGCCGAGACGTCCACCATGCGGGCGTCGCCCTTCGACGAGAGGTGCGAGAGGCCGCGAAACGACTTCGATGGCCGAGCGTTCGTCAGGCGGTGACGCCGGATCGAACGTGCCGGATGATCGTCTCCATCCGGTCTTTGGCCATCAACTTCAACTTCTTCAGCTCGCTGACACGCCACTGCTGGTCCGCCGAGAGCGGGGGCGTTCCTTTGAGCGTCTCCAGTTCCTGGTCGTAGGCGCGATGCTCGACCCGGAGGCGCCGGAACTCCTCGTTCTCGGCCATCAGTCGCTCGATGAGGGACTCCTGGTCCATACGAGGCCTCCTTATGCGGTGGAGGAACCGGCACTGCCAGATCGTGACGCTTCCTTATAGCCTCCGAGCCCCGGGGGTGTCAAGCTACCCGCGGTCGAGCAGCCGCTCGACGATCACGCAGTCGCGCCACGCGCCGTCGAGCTTCCCGTGGCGTCGATAGACGCCGACCACCCGGAAGCCGCACCGCTCGTGAACGGCCAGGCTCGCGGCGTTTTCCGGAAAGATCCGCGACACGATCTTCCAGAAGCCGCGCTCGGCGTAGACCCGGCACAGCGCGTCCAGCGCCGCGCGCCCGGCGCCGCTATCCCGGGCGGCGCGGGCGACGTACACGGAATGCTCGACGACCCCCGCATAGGCCGCTCGGTCTCGATAGGGCCCGGCCCCCGCCCAGCCCACGACCCGACCGTCGCGCTCCACGACGACGGTGGGATAGCGGTCGCCCTTCTCGACGAGGAGCGCGGCGATCTGCTCGGCCGTGCGGGGCACCGTCTCGAACGTGGCCACGCGATCGGCGATGCCGTCGTTGTAGATGGCCGTGATGAACGGGGCATCCGCGGCCGTGGCGAGCCGGCTCGTGATGCCGCCGGCGGCGTTCGCGGCCCGCGCGTCGCCCCCTCCGTCACCTCGTCGCCCGGGAACCGGCACGAGCCAGCGAAACATCAGCGTGGCGGCGACGCCGCCCACGAGTTGCGCCATGACGAAGCCGGGCACATCGGCCGGGCGAATTCCGGCGAACGTGTCGCTCGCCGAGCGGGCGAGGGTCACGGCGGGGTTCGCGAACGACGTCGACGCGGTGAACCAGTAGGCCGCGGTGATGTAGGCCGCCACGGCGAGCGGCACCGCGGCCGGCCGCAGGCTGGCGCATCCCCAGATCACCGCCAGCAGGCCAAAGGTGGCGACGAACTCGCTGAGCAGCTGCGCCGCGCCGTGCCGCGCGTGGTGCGACGCGAAGAAGACCGGCAGCCCGAACATCAGATTCGCGGCCGCGACACCCGCGAACGCGCCAGCCGTCTGCGCGGCCACGTAGCCCGACACGTCGCGCCACGCGAGCCCGCCCTGGGACGCATCCGCCAGCGTCACGACCGGATTGAAGTGCGCCCCCGAGATCGGCCCGAAGGTCAGGATGAGCGCCACGAGCGCCGCGCCGGTCGCCAGCGTGTTGGCGAGCAGCGCGACTGCGGCGTTGCCGCCCGCGAGGCGCTCGCCCATGATGCCCGACCCCACGACCGCGGCGAGGAGGAACGCCGAGCCGGCGGTTTCGGCGGCGAGCCTCCGCCCGAGCGTGAAGTCCCGGGGCGCGGCGCTCACGCCACCGTTTCTCACGCCTACACGTTCATCTCGTTACGCGTCTCCTCGCCGAGCCAGGTGCGCAGGCGCGCCGCGATGGCGTCTGCCCGCTTCGTCCATCCCCGGATGGCCAGGGGATGCACGCGGCTGGCCTCGGTTCCGGCGCCGTGGACCCGCTACGAGCTCGTCGAGCAGCACGCGGCCGCGCCGCACGAGGCGTCCTTCGCCATCGGGAGCACGCCAGCGCGGGCCACGGGTGCCTCGTCCTCGAGATCGTAGTTGAGGTAGTACACCTCCCACTCGACCCCGTCGGGGTCCCGCACCCAGAACTTGTCCTGATTCGCGTGGCAACAGTCGACACCGATCTCCTCGCGCACCGGGAGCCCGCTCGCCCTCACGCGGGTCAGCTGCTCCATGACGCCCGCCGGCGAGTCCACCTGGACTCCGACGTGATCCACCGCCCCTTCGCGGCCCGACCGTCCCCTCGACAGGGCCAGGTTGACCGGGGCCCAGTCCGGCAGGAACTTGACGTAGCCGGCCTTCTCCTTGACCGGCGCGCCGCCGAAGAAGCGCTCGTAGAAGTCGCGGCTCTTCTCCAGATCCGACGCGTGCACGTGCAGGTGAACCTTGGCGCTCATGGCACCCTCCTGTCTATATTTCGAAGGTTATCGAAATATAGAACCTCGTGTCAAGCCCGAAATGGGGGCGCCGCCACGGCGGATTCTACCCCGGCCCGATCAGGTGCGCGGCGCTCGCTTTGAACGCGGCGACGATCGGCGCGCCCTCGGCCAGGCCGAGATCGGCGACGGAGCGCGCCGTCACGGTGGCGACGAGCGGGAAGCCGACGTCGACGACGACGCGAGTCGCCGGCGTCGACGGCGTGACGCGCACGATCGTCCCCCCCAGATAGTTGCGGGCGCTCGACAACGGCGCGACCTCGGTCGGCAGCAGGAGCGTGATGTCCTCGGGCCGCAGGCCGAGCCGGACGTGCTCGCCGACCCGCGCGGCCGCCGCGATCTCGACCTTGCGGCCCGCCACCTCGACGACGGTGACGCCGGCCTCGCGCGCGATCACCTGCCCCGTCATCAGCGTCTCGACGCCGACGAAGCGCGCGACCGCCTCGGAGGCGGGCGCGTGGAAGACGCGCGCCGTCTCGTCGAGCTGCACGATCCGTCCTCCCATCAGCACCGCGACCCGGTCGGCGAGCGCCTGCGCCTCTCCACGGTCGTGGGTGACCAGGATCGTCGTGACGCGGTCCTGACGCAAGATGGCCCCCACGTCCGGGAGCAGCGCGGCCTGTGACGGCGCGTCGAGGCCCGAAAACGGCTCGTCGAGCAGCAGCACCTCGGGCTCGAGCACGAGCGCCCGCGCCAGCGCGACGCGCTGCGCCTGGCCCCCCGAGAGCGTCCGGGCCCGCTGAGCGCGGAGCGGCGCGATGTTGAGTCGCTCGAGCCATCGCTCGACGCGGGTCCCGTTCGCGTCGAGCCCGGCGCCGCGGAACCGCAGCCCGAGCGCGACGTTCTCGGCCACGGTCATGTCGGCCAGGAGCGGGCGCTGGAACACCGTCGCCATCCGCCGCCGCTCGACCAGCGAGTGCCGCGCATCCACCGGGCGATCGTGAAACCGCACCGCGCCCCGGGTCGGGCGCTCGAGCAGTCCGATGACGCGCAGGAGCGTCGACTTGCCGCTGCCGTTCGGGCCGACGACGGCCAGAATCTCGCTGGGGCGCACGCCGAGCGCCGGCACGTCGAGCACGGTGGCGCGGTCGTAGGTCACCTGCACGCCCGCCAGCTCGACGACGGCCGGCGGGGTCACGTCGGCAGGACGTGGATCGAGCCGCGATGGATCGAGAACTCCCACTGGCGGTCGCGCTCGATCTCGAGGATCTCGTACACCAGATGCGGCACCTCGACCTCGAGATCGAAGTCGCCCTGCGCGGGCGCGCCCGGCGTGTCGAGACGCAGGCGGAGCGACCACACCGTGCCGAAGTCCGCCTCGCCCACGAGGCGCCCACGCATCAGGTTCATGTGGTGAGCGGCGTCCGGCGCGCTGCGGTCCTTGCGGATCAGCCGCACGTATTCCGGCCGGATGAAGAAGGCGATGGGGCTGTCGGGCGGCGGCAGGTACGAGCGGGTCGGCGAGTTCACCGCCTCGAGCATCTGACCGCGCCAGGCGATCTGGATGCGGTCGGGCATCGCCTTCACGACGGTGCCGTGCAGCAGGTTGGAGAGCCCCATGATGCGGGCAACCGCCTCCGAGGCCGGCTGCCAGAGCAGCTCCGACCGAGGCGCCGACTGGATGATGCGGCCGTCTTCGTACACGACGATCCGATCGGCGAGTCGATACGCCTCGGTGAAGTCGTGAGTCACCACGACGGCAGCGGTTCCCCACCCGCTCAGGATCTCGCGGAGCTCATCGCGCAGCGCGCGACGCAACGGCGCGTCCAACGCCGACAGCGGTTCGTCGAGCAGCAGGAGCGCCGGGTCGATCGCGAGCGCCCGGCCGAGCGCGACCCGCTGGCGCTGGCCGCCGGAGAGCTCGCGCGGATACCGTTGCTCCAGGCCGCGGAGCCCGAGCCGCTCGATCACTTCCGCGGCGCGTCGCGTACGGTCGGCGCGCGGGCGCCCCCGAAGGCCGAACGCGATGTTCTTCCACACGGTCAGATGCGGGAAGAGCGCGTAGCCCTGGAAGACGTAGCCGATCCGCCGCTGCTGCGGCGACAGGTCGACGCCCGCCGCCGCGTCGAAGAAGACACGCTCGCCCACCACGATGCGCCCCGTGTCTGGCCGGATGAGCCCGGCCAGGCACTGGAGCGTCAGCGTCTTGCCCGCGCCCGAAGGGCCGAACAGGCCGAGGACCGATTGCTCCGCCTCCCAGCGCACGTCGAGCGTGAAGCCCGGGAAGCGTTTCGTGATCGCCACCGCCACCGTGCCGCTCATCTTAGTATCGCAACCGCGCGAGTCGGCTCAGGCCGAAGAGCAGCACGACGACGACGCCGACGGCAATCAGGGCGAGCGCGTTCGCTTCGCCCATCTGGTTCGCCTGGACTCGGTCGTAGATCGCCAGCGGCAGCGTCTGGGTGCGCCCCGGAATGTTCCCGGCCACCATGAGGGTGATCCCGAACTCGCCGAGGGCCCGGCAGAACGCCAGGACCGTCCCGGCGAGGACCGAGCGCCACGCGAGCGGGAGTGTGACGCTCCAGAACACGCTCCACTCCGAGCGCCCGAGGGTCCGCGCCGCCTGCTCGAGCTGGCCGTCCACGGTCTCGAAGCCAGCCTGAGCGGACTTGATGACGAGCGCGATCGACCCGACGCACGCGGCCAGCACCGCGGCTCCCGGGGTGAACGCGAGCTCGAGTCCGATCGCGGCGAGGGCGCGACCGAGCGGGCCGCGATACCCGATGACGACGAGCAGGTAGTACCCGAGCACGGTGGGCGGCAGGACCAGCGGCAGGACCACGACCGCCTCGAGCGCGTGGCGGCCGGGGAACCGCTTGCGGGCCAGGAGCCAGGCGAGGGGGACGCCCGAGAGCAGCGTCAGCGCCGTGGCGCTCAGGGCAACGCGAACCGAAAGCCAGAGGGGAAAAAAGTCCATCGCCGCGTCAGAACTCTCCCGGAAGCATGAACCCGAATCGCTTCATGATCGGGCGCCCCTCCGGCCCGTTGACGAACTGGATGAATGCGAGACCCAATTCGGGCCGCGGGCTGCGACGCACGACGGCGGCCGCCTGATCGAGCGGCGCGTGCATCGAGGCGTCGACGGGGACCCAGTCGACTTCCCCGACGCTGGCGACGGAGCGCGCGACGATCCCGGCCTCTGCGGCCCCCGCCTGGACGAACTGCAGCGTGTGCCGGATGTTTTCGCCAAACACCAGCTTCGGGCGGAGCGCCTCCCAGAGCCCGGCTTTTCTCAGCGCCTGCTCGGCCGCCCGGCCGTACGGCGCGTGAACGGGGTTCGCGATCGCCACGTGCCGAACCCGCGGGTCCAGGAGACCGCGCAGCTCGGTGAGCCTCGGACCGAACGGCCGCGCCGTCGCGAGGACGATCCGGCCTTGCGCGTACAGCGTCCGCGTCTCGCGGAGCAGCACACGCTCGGCGATCAACGAGTCGATGAATGACTGATCGGCGGCGAAGAAGACGTCCGCCGGGCCTCCCTGGCGGATCTGGTGCGCGAAGTTGCCGGTGGAGCCGAATACGAGCGTGACGCGCGCGCCGGTCGCCTTCTCGAAGCGCGGCGCGATCTCGTTGAAGGCGAAGGCGAGGTCGGCCGCGGCGAACACGGTCAAGGATGGAGGATCGGCGTCGGCCGAGGCGGGTCCGAAGGCGAACGACGCGAGCGCGAGGACGATCGACACGAGCTGGCGCCTCATCACGACGTCCATTCCATAGGGCACCCGGCTAGCGGAGACGCCGTTGCTGGATGGCGGTCAGGCCCCAGTTCACGAGGAAGATCAGCACGAGCAGAAGCAGCGAGAGGGCGATGGCGACCTCGAAGTTCCCCTTGCCGGTCTCGAGCACCATCGCCGTGGTCAGCGTGCGCGTCTGTCCCTTGATGTTGCCGCCGACCATCATGGAGGCGCCGATCTCCGAGATGACGCCGCCGAAGCCGGCCATGACCGCCGCGAGCATGGGCAGGCGCGCCTCGTGCAGCACCATCCACACCATCTGGGCCCGCGAGGCGCCGAGCGCCAGGAGCTGGAGCCGGAACTCGCGGGGCACTTGCTGGACGGCCGCCAGCGTGATGCCGGTCACGATGGGCGAGGCGATCACGGCCTGGGCGATCACGATGGCGGCGGGCGTGTACAGGATCTCCCAGCCGCCGAGCGGGCCGCTGCGCCACAGGAGAAGCGTCACGAAGAGCCCGACCACGACCGGGGGCAGGCCCATCCCGGTGTTCACGGCGCTCACGACCATACCGCGCCCGGGGAAGCGCGCGAGCGCGAGCGCGGCGCCGGCCGGGATGCCGAGGGCCAGCGAGATCAGCGTCGCGCTCCCCGAGACCTGGAGCGAGAGGAAGAGAATCTCCCAGATCTCTCGGTCGGCGCCGACGATGAGGGCGATCGCCTGACGAAAGCCGCTCTCCACGAGGTCCATCACTCGACGAGTGTACTAGAATCTGTCTGGGAGGATCCCCCATGGCTGACGAACGGAAAGGCGCTGTCACGCTCCGTGGTAACCCCATCACGCTCGGCGGGCCCGAGCTCAAGCCCGGCCAGAGCGCGCCCGACTTCACCGCGCTCGACAACGGGCTCAAGCCGGTCAAGCTGAGCGAGGCGACGGGCAAGGTGATCATCCTGAGCTCGGTGCCGTCGCTCGACACCCCCACGTGCGACACCGAGACGCGGCGTTTCAACCAGGAAGCGGCAAAGCTCGGCGCCGGCGTCGAGATCTGGACGATCAGCCGCGATCTGCCGTTCGCGCAGAAGCGCTGGTGTGGCGCGGCCGGGGTCACGAGCGTCAAGACGCTCTCGGACTTCCGCGAGCGCGCGTTCGGTCCCGCCTACGGCGTCGAGATCAAGGACGGGCCGATCGCCGGGCTCAC